>Ga0326597_10000003_pt1 | contig 500637 bp, 471 predicted proteins | sample RVTome_12_FD_203789 | JGI IMG/M metagenome (GOLD analysis project Ga0326597, IMG submission 203789) | Soil microbial communities from uranium-contaminated site in the Upper Colorado River Basin, Wyoming, United States - RVT100D185 | ecosystem: Environmental > Terrestrial > Soil > Contaminated...
CGAGTTTGAGTGCGGACTGGTTGCCGAGTTCCGGCATCAAGCCGCCCCGGCCGCCCGAACGGCCAAGGAACGGAATGCCCGCTTTTTTCCCACAATTTCGGCGAAACATCGCGCTGTTCCGTGCTCGTTCATGCACGGGCGCGCCACTGCGCGCTTCGCCGAAATCGCGCGGACTCTAGAAAATCCGCCGTCTTGAGTGGTGGGCGCGGCTGGGATCGAACCAGCGACCCCTACGATGTCAACGTAGTGCTCTCCCGCTGAGCTACGCGCCCGCACGCCGCCGCCCTGGATTCGCGGCGAACGGGCGTTTTAACCCCCACCGCCGGTCTTGGCAAGGCGGCGGCGCGAGGTCGGGCGGGCCGGCAGCCGCCGACGGGCGGCGACGGGCGGCGATTCATATAACCGTTGCGCCGCACGGCCGGTAAGGCTAACAAATTCAATCGAGACCCGGTTCCCGGATCGAAACTTTTTTCGACCCCCGCTGACGACACTAGGGGAGAAAGATTTGACCGCGCCCGACGACGGTTCGCTGGCAATCATCGAACACCCGAGGAGTCCGGCCCCGCCGTGGCGCATCCACCGGCCGCGGCAGCAGACGGCGCCGCTGGTGTTCGCCTCGCCGCACAGCGGCCGCACCTACCCGCCAGAATTTCTCGCCGCCTCCCGCCTCGACATGCTGAAGCTGAGGCTGTCGGAGGATGCATACATGGATGAAGTGTTCGCCGCCGCGCCCGAGTTCGGGGCGCCGTTGCTGTGTGCCCGCTTCCCGCGCGCCTACGTCGACGTCAATCGCGAGGCCTACGAGCTCGACCCGGCGATGTTCGCCGATCCGCTGCCGGACTACGTGAACACCTCGTCGCCGAGGATCGCCGCCGGGCTCGGCACCATCGCGCGCGTCGTCACCGACGGCGAGGACATCTATCACGGGCCGCTCCAGTTCGCGGACGCGCAGCGGCGAATCGACGCCATGTACCGGCCCTATCACACGGCGCTGAGCGAGCTGGTGGAGACGACGAAGCGGCGATTCGGCGGCTGCCTGCTGATCGATTGCCACTCGATGCCGTCGGGAGTCGGCGGCAACAACGGTCGCCGCATCGACGTCGTGCTCGGCGACTGTTTCGGCACCACCTGCGCTGCGGCGGTGACCGACACCGTGCAACGCGAGCTGCAGGCGATGGATTTCGTCGTCACCCGCAACAGCCCCTATGCCGGCGGCTACACCACCCGCCACTACGGCCGGCCGAAAATGGGCATCCACGCGCTGCAAATCGAAATCAACCGGGCGATCTACATGGACGAGGCGCGCATCAAGCGCGGCGTCGGCATGCCGGCGTTGCGCCGGCGCATCGGCCGCCTGCTGCAGGCGCTCGCCGCCATCGACCCGGACGTGCTCAAGGCCCATTGATGGCGCGGACGATGAAAGCGGCGGCCTCCGTCGCGCCGGCCGTTGCCGGCGACATCCTGATCCGCGACGTCACCGACGCCGACATGACGGCGGTACAGGCGATCTACGCCCACCACGTGCTGCACGGGTTGGCCAGCTTCGAGATCAAGCCGCCCGACCTCGTCGAGATGATCCGTCGCCGCGACGTCATCCTGGGCGGCGGCTACCCCTACCGGGTGGCGGTGGTCGACGGCGAGGTCGTGGGCTACGCCTACGCCTCGCAATTCCGGCCGCGGCCGGCCTATGCGCATTCGGTCGAGGATTCGGTGTACGTCGCCGACGGCGCGCACCGCCGCGGCATCGGCCGGCGGCTGCTCGCCGACCTGATCGAAAAGTGCACGGCGCTCGGCTACCGGCAGATGATCGCGGTGATCGGCGATTCCGGCAACGCGCCGTCGATCGGCGTGCACGCGGCGCTGGGGTTCCGGCAGGCCGGGGTGATGAAGTCGTGCGGCTTCAAGTTCGGCCGCTGGGTCGACACGGTGATGATGCAGCGTCCCCTCGGCGACGGCGACGACACCCTGCCGAAACCGCGGTCGTAAGCCGCGGCGGTCGAAAAAGAGGGCCGCGCCGATCGGCGCGGCCCGAGTTTTGGGAGGAAACATCCAAGAATTGCAGCGACTTCCGACCGACGCATTGGCCGACCGTCCGTATGCTGCACCGCAATACATAATCTATTGCACTGCGGTAGTCAAATATTTCTCTGCCGCGCCCGGCCGGCTTCCGTCCCGCCCCGCCGCCTTAAAGGCAACCTGTTCATTCCAAACGATTATTTAAATTTCTGCTGGCGCCCCGGCGTTGGCACGGCGGTTGCGTGGGTTGGACAGGGTTACGGAGCGTGGGAAATGAAGGGTATCGTCCGCCTGCTGATTTTGTGCGTTGCCGCATGGGCCGCGGCGGCGCCGACGCCTGCCCGCGCCAATCCGGCCCAACACCTTGATAACGCGGGCAATCTCTGCGCCGCCGAGACCACCGACATGGAGCGCCGCGCCGGCATTCCGCGGCACCTGCTGACCGCCATCTCGTTGGCCGAATCGGGGCGCTGGGACGGCGCCAGCCGGGCAAATGTTGCCTGGCCGTGGACGGTCACCGCCGAGGGCCGCGGTCGCTTTTTCGGCAGCCGCGAGGAGGCGGTGGCCGAAGTCGAGATCCTGATGACCCAGGGGGTGCGCAACATCGACGTCGGCTGCATGCAGGTCAATCTGCAATACCACGGCGCCGCCTTCGAGAGCCTGAACGAAGCGTTCGACCCGCGCGCCAACACCGCCTACGCCGCCCACTACCTCAAGGCGATGCACCAGACGACCAACAACTGGATGCAGGCCGCCGGCTACTATCATTCGACGACGCCGGAAAAGAACGCTCCCTACATGCAGAAGGTGCTCGGCTTCTGGCGCCAGCAGGCCGGCGGCACCGTCGCCCAGCGGCTGCCGGGCGAGACCGCCGCCGAAGGCCCGCTCCCGATCGACCACACCCGCATGGCCCGGCTCAACGCCGGCTTCAAGGCGCGCCGCGACGGCGTCCGGCCGGTCGCCGGCAAGCCGCTGGGCATCGAGGACCTGGAGGCGATTCGCAGCCGCGAGCTCGACGCCTGGCGCGACGCGACGGCGCGCGGCGCCGGCGTGGCGCACCTCGCCGCCATGCGCCAAGCGGAACTGGAGCTGAAACGCCGGCGCGCCGTAGAGCGGCTGGAGAACGCGGATTCGCAGACCCGCTTCGCCGACCGCCGCCTGAAGCAGTTGCGCCTTTGGCGGACGCGCATCGCCGGCAGCGCGCCGGAAGTCGCCGCGGCGGCGGCGCAGGTGTCCGTCCCCGACGCCGCCGGCCGGACCCCCGCCGTCGAGCCGGTCAGCGCGCGGTGATGTAGTCGCGCAGCACCCGCGCTTCCATCTCCACGTCCTCGAGCCGGTTTTTCACCACGTCGCCGATGCTGACGACACCGACCATCTTTCCTCTTTCGACCACCGGTAGATGACGCACCCGTCGCGTGGTCATCGTCTGCATCACGTCCTTGACAGAATCTTCGGGCGCGCAGGTCAAAACTTCGCGAACCATCAGTTTGTCGATGGTCATCGTCAGCAGCTCGCGGCCGTGCGCGGCCAACCCGCGGACGATGTCGCGTTCCGAGATGATGCCGTCGACGCGTTTGTCATCTTGGCTGACGACGACGGCGCCGATGTTTTCCAGTTTCAATTTCTGGACCAGGATGGCGATGGTCTGGTGCGGCCGCACGGTGGCGACCTTGGTGCCTTTTTCGTTCAGGATGGTTGCTACGGTCATGAGGCGATCTCCTCATTCCGAATTGCTCGCATCATAGCACGAAACCGGACCCGGGACGGCGGGCATCGCACGACAGCCTAAATGACCTTGGTTTTCTTGAGGTTGGCGATCTCGCCGGCGGCGAGGCCGAGCAGTTTTCCGTAAATTTCCCCGTTGTGCTCGCCCAAGCGCGGGCCGAGCGCGCGAATCTCGCCCGGCGTCGCCGACAGCTTCGGCAGCACCGCCGGCACCACCACCTCGCCCAAGTCGGGCAGCATCATCCGCACCAAATCGCCGCGCGCTTCGAATTGCGGGTCGGCGAAGATGTCGGCGATGGTGTTGATCGGCCCCGCCGGCACCTCGTGGGCGAGGCAGATTTCCATCAGCGCGTCGCGCGGCATCGCGCCGCTCCAGGCGGCGACGCGCGCGTTGACCGCATCGCGGGCGGCGAGCCGCCGGCGCTGTTCGCCGTATCGCGCCGCGAGATCGGCGCCGTCGTCGCCCATCGCCTGGCACAATCTTGCGAACATCTTGTCGGTGGTGCAGGCGATCGCCAGCCATTTGCCGTCGCCCGTCGGGAAGTGGCCGTGCGGACAGGCATTCAGCGTGCCGGTGCCCTCGGGCTCGCGGACGATGCCCTTCATGGCGTAGGCCGGCGCGATCTCGTCGAGGACGCGGAAGATCGACTCGTAGAGGCCGACGTCGATCACCTGTCCGGTACCTGTCGCCTCGGCGTGACGCAGCGCCAGCAGCACGCCGATGGCGCCGTGCAGGCCGGCGATGTAGTCGCCGAGCGAGGTCGAGCCCGGCGTCACCGGCGTTTCGCCCTTGAGGCCGGATAGGTGGGTCAGGCCGCCGACGGCGTGGGCGACGCGGGCGAAGCCCGGCCGGTCCTTGTAGGGCCCGGTCTGGCCGTAGCCGGTGACGCGCAGCAACACCAGGCGCGGGTTCGCCGCCATCAGCTCGACGGGGCCGAGACGCCATCTCTCCAGCGTGCCGGGACGGAAGTTCTCGGCCACCACGTCGGACTTTTCGGCCAGCCTCAGGAACAGCGCGCGGCCGTCGGCGTGGCGCAGGTCGAGGGTGACGGATTTCTTGTTGCGCGACTCCGACAGCCACGCCAGCGTCGAATCCGGGCGGGCCGTCGGCGTGCCGAAGTAACGGAACGGATCGCCGCCGTCCGGGCGCTCGATCTTGATCACCTCGGCGCCGAACTCGCCCATGATCGAAGTCGCGTAAGGCGCCGCGATGAAGGTCGAGACGTCGAGGACGCGGACGCCGGAAAGCGGCAAAGAGGTCTTAGCGGCCATAGAACCGGGCCTCCGCCGTCATCGCCACCCGGCCGGCGGCGTCGAGCGCCCACAGCCGCGCTGCCGCACCGTCGGCGGCCGGTTCGCCGGCGAGCGCGAACGGGCCGTCGTCGAACAGCGGCGCCTGCGCCCGGTAGGCGAAATGCGCGAGCGCGCGTTCGGGCGCCTGGCGGCGCACCAGGTCCATCAGCAGGGTCGCGATCAACGGCCCGTGGACGACCAGGCCGGGATAGCCTTCTTGCTTGGTCACGTAGTCGCGGTCGAAGTGGATGCGATGCGCATTGAAGATCAGCGCCGAGTAGCGGAATAGCATCACGATGTCGGGGGTGACGGTGCGCCGCCACGCCGGCTTCTCCGGCGGCGCAGCCTTGGGCTTCGCCGCGGCCTCCGCGCCTTTCGGCGGAATCCCGCGATAGACGATGTCGTGCTCCTCCTCGATGGCGACGCCGGCCGGCCCGGTGATCGTGTGCTTCACCAGCACGAACACCAACGGGCCGCTTTTGCCGTCCTTGGCGGTGACGTCGGCGACCTCGGAATGGCGCCGGACGGCGTCGCCGACGCGCAGCGGCGCCAGAAAGCGGATGCGGCCGCCCGCCCACATGCGGCGCTGCAGCGGCACCGGCGGCAGGAAGCCGCCTTTCCTGGCGTGCCCGCTGGCGTCGATGTCGGAGTGGCGGGTGCGCGGCAGGAAATACAGCCAGTGCCCGGCCGGCGGCACCTCATCGCCGGGCTTCGGCTCCGGGTCGTCGCGGTCGAGGGTGGCGGCCAGGCACGCCAGCGGCGCCACCGTCACCTGGTCGGCGGCGTCCTCGGTGCGCCCGATCCACTGGCGCAGGTGTGCGAGATCGACGTTCATCGGCAACGCTCCCCAGGGTGACCGGACGGCGATATTTCAATAAGGCTTAGCGCACGCCGGCGGGCGAAAAAAGCGATATCCTCGACGCCTCGGAAACGACGGAGGCGCACCGTGAACCCCGGCTTGTGGGCCGATGTGATCGGCATAGCCCACGCGTTGTTCGTGCTGTTCGTGGTCGGCGGCCAGGCGTTGATCCTCGCCGGCTGGGGCCTCGGCTGGCGGTGGACGCGCAACGTTGCGTTCCGCATCGCGCACCTCGCCGCCATCGGCTTCGTCGTCGTCCAGCAGTGGCTGGGCGCGATGTGCCCGCTGACGGCGTGGGAAAGCGAACTCCGCCGCCAGGCCGGCGCCCAAGGCTATCAGGCCGGCTTCATCGCCGACTGGCTCGACAGGCTCTTGTATTACTCAGCGCCGGGCTGGGCGTTCACGCTGGTTTATACGCTGTTCGCGGCGCTGGTCGTCGGCACCTTCGTCTTCTACAAGCCGCAACGGCGCCGCTAGAACGACCGCGGCAGGCCGAGCACGTGCTCGGCGATGTAGCTGAGGATCAGGTTGGTCGAGATCGGCGCCACCTGGAACAGCCGCGTCTCGCGGAACTTGCGCTCGACGTCGTATTCCTCGGCGAAGCCGAAGCCGCCGTGAGTCTGCAGGCACGTGTCGGCGGCGTGCCAGGAGGCGTCGGCCGCCAGCAGCTTCGCCATGTTGGCTTCGGCGCCGCACGGCTCGCCGGCGTCGAACAGCCGGATCGCCTTTTCGGTCATCAGGCTCGCCGCCTCGGTCTCGGCGTGGGCGCGCGCGATCGGGAACTGGATCGCCTGGTTCTGGCCGATCGGCCGGTCGAACACCCGCCGCTCGTTGGCGTACGCCGTCGCCTTGGCAATGAACCAGAGGGCGTCGCCCAAGGCCTCGGCCGCGATCAGGATGCGCTCGGCGTTGAGCCCATCGAGCAGATAGCGGAATCCCTTGCCCTCCTCGCCGACCAGGTTTTCGTCCGGCACCTTCAGGTCGTCGAAGAACACCTCGGTGGTGGCGTGGTTGATCATCGCGCGGAGCGGCTTGATGGTGAGCCCGCGGCCCAAGGCTTCGCGCATCTCGACCAGAAATACGCTGATGCCCTCGTGCGGCTTTTTGCTGTCGTCGCGCGGCGTCGTGCGCGCCAGCACCAGCATCAGGTCCGAGTGCTCGGCCCTGGACGTCCACACCTTCTGGCCGTTGATGACGTAATGGTCGCCTGCGCGCTTCGCGGTGGTGCGGATGCGGCTGGTGTCGGTGCCGCTGGTCGGCTCGGTGACGCCGAACGCCTGCAGGCGCAACTCGCCGGACGCGATTTTCGGCAGGTACTTCTTCTTCTGCGCCTCCGAGCCGTGCCGAAGCACGGTGCCCATGATGTACATTTGCGCGTGACACGCCCCGCCGTTGCAGCCCGATTTGTGGATCTCTTCGAGGATGGCGGCGGCCTCCGAGATGCCAAGGCCGCTGCCGCCGTACTTTTCGGGGATCAGCACCGCCAGATAGCCGGCATCGGTGAGCGCACGCACGAACTCGGTCGGATACGCGCGCTCGCGGTCGAGCCTGCGCCAGTACTCGCCGGGGAAGCTGTCGCACAGCGCCGCGACCGCCGCGCGTATTTCCGAATGGTTGCCGTTCATCGCCTCGTTGCCTCCCGTGGGAACCGGCTCAGGTTAGCAGATTCGCCCGGCCCCGAAAGGCCGGTTTGCGTGCCGCGTCGGGCATTGGCTTTGGTCGCCGAGAGAACAAAAAAATGTCGTGGTCTGACCCCTGTGGCGGCCGCTACAATTCCCCCCTCAGCCTTCATTCCCCAAAACGGAGTCGACCCTCGCCATGGCCTACGTCATCCCGCAATGCCCGGTGCCCGCCGTCGCCGTCAACGGCACCAAGGACAAGTTCCCGGTGCACCGGCTTTATTGCGTCGGCCGCAACTACGCCGAGCATTCCCGCGAGATGGGCCATGATCCGGACCGCGAGCTGCCGTTCTTCTTCCAGAAGTTCCCCGACAACATCCTGCCGTCGGGGCCGAAGGACAACGCCAAGTTCCCCTACCCGCCGCTATCAAAGAACGTGCACCACGAGATCGAGCTGGTGGCCGCGCTCGGCGCCGGCGGCATCGACGTCGACGAGAAGAAGGCGATGGACCTGGTGTGGGGCTATGGCGTCGGCATCGACATGACGCGGCGCGACCTGCAGGGCGAGGCCAAGAAGGCCGGCAAGCCGTGGGACATCGGCAAGGCGTTCGAGCACGCGGCGCCGATGGGGCCGTTGTACCCGGCGAGCGTCATCGGCCATCCGAAATCCGGCCACATCTGGCTCAGCGTCAACGGCAAGATCCGCCAGGACGGCGACCTCGCGCAGATGATCTGGAAGCTGCCGGAGATCATCGCCCATCTTTCGACCCAGTTCGAGCTCAAGGCCGGCGACCTGATCTTCACCGGCACGCCGGCGGGTGTCGGCGCGGTCGAGAAGGGCGACATCCTCGAGGGCGGCATCGACGGCGTCGGCGAGATCAAGCTCACCGTGGTTTGACGGCGAGGTCGCGCCCGGACTCGTCGTCGGCGATTTCCAGGATCAGCTTCTTCAGGATCGCCTGCGCGAAGTGTTCGCGGTTGACGGCCGTCATCACGAACGCGCCCTTGCCGCCGATCACGTCGTTGCGGTAGTGATCGACCAAGTGTTCGCCCCTGGGCCCGCTGAGATGCCCGCTCGGCCCGGCGATGACCAGGACGTTGATGGTGATGCCCGAGAGCACCGCCTCGGCGCGCGCCGCCGACAGCGGCCGGCCGCCGATCTGCGGCCCGTCGCCCGAGACGTCGATGATCTTGCGCGCGCCTTCGTAGGCGTTGGTGTGGATCAGGCTGGCGGAATAGTCGATGGCGGCGCTGATCGAATTATAGCTCTCGGCGCGGCGCGGCTCGGCCACCAGGCGCTCGGCGAATGCGCGGGCCGAGGCTTGGTCGGCGATCTTCGTCCAATCGACGATGGTGTGCTGCGAAAGCGGCCCGCCCCACTCGACGTAGGCGACGGCGATCGCCTGGCGGTAGTTGCCGCGGATGGCGGCGAGCACCTTGGGGTGCGTGATGGCGGCGGCGTAGCCTTGGCGCTGCAGCGCCAGCTCCTCGTCATCGATCGAGCCCGACCCGTCGGCGGCGAACACCAGTTCCAGGTCCACCGGCTCGAGCGCCTGGGCCGGCGGCGGCCACGCCCACAATACGGCCGCCGCCAACGCGGCCGGCAGGCGCAGGCGCGCCATGGTCACAGCCGGGAGAAGTCGATGGCGGCGCCGGGTTCGAGCCGGCGCGTCATCGGCGGCATCGGCGATTTCAGGCCGCTCGCGGAATTGAACAGCACTACCCTGTCGCCGGCCTTGACGCGGCCGGCGGCCCGCTCCTGCTCCAGGGCGACCACGGTGGCGGCGCCCTCGGGGCAGAGGTGCAGCCCCTCCTCGGCGGCGAGGCGGGCGCGCGTTCGATGTACGGCCGCGTCGTCGACGGCGGTGGCGAAGCCGCCGGACTTGTACAATACGTCGAGCACCAGCGCGCCGCCGAGCGGGTTCGGCACCCGCACGCCGTGGATGTCGGTGGCGACGTGCGCCCACGGCTCGGCGACCGTTCGCTCGCCGGCGTCGAAAGCCTTGACGATCGGCGCGCAGCCGGTCGACTGCACCGCCACCATGCGCGGCAACGGTCCCGACAGCCAGCCAATGTCGCTGAGCTCCTGGAACACCTTCCACATGGCGATCAGGCAGACGCCGCCTCCGGTCGGGTAGAAGATCGCGTCGGGCAGCCGCCAGCCGAGCTGCTCGGCGAGCTCGATGCCCATGGTCTTCTTGCCCTCGACGCGATAGGGCTCCTTCAGCGTCGTGAACTCGAACCAGCCTTTCTCGCGCTTCCCCTCGGCGACGATGCGCGCGCAGTCGCCGACCAGGCCGTCGACCCGCCACACCTTGGCGCCGTAATAGGCGATCTCGCTCGCCGTCACCTCCGGGGTGTCGGCCGGCGTGAACACGTACGCCGCGATGCCGGCGCGGCTGGCATAGGCGGCGAGCGCGGCGCCGGCGTTGCCGGCGGTCGGGATGGCGATGGCCGAGACGCCGAGCGCCTTGGCCATGGTGACGGCGACGGCCATGCCGCGGGCCTTGAACGAGCCGGTCGGCAGGTGGCCTTCGTCCTTTATCAGCACCTGGGCCAACCCGAAACGCCGGGCCAGCGCCGGCATCGGCACCAGCGGCGTCATCGCCTCGCCGAGGCTCACCGGTTCGGCGTCGCCCAGCGGCAGGAACTCCCGATAGCGCCACATGTCGGCCGGCCGGCCGGCGACGGCGGCCTTGTCGACGGCGCGGGCCAGGGCGTCGAGGTCATAGCGCGCCAGCAGCGGCGCGCCGGCCCTGGACAGGCCGTGCAACGCGCCGGCCGCGTGGCGCTCGCCGGTGGCCGAGCATTCAAGATGGGTGACGAAGGACGCGTTGACCCCGTTCGCGGTCGGCCGGGCGGCCGTTGTGGTGGCCATCAGATGAATTCTCCCAGTTGCGCTGAAATCATCACAAGAAAGTCACAATTCGGGCAAGCAAAAGTCATGGTGGCGCTGTCTCATGGGTCCCGGGATTCGAGGCAAACCTGGTCAAAACGCGAGACGTACCATGAAACAGTTCGAACATTTCCTGCGCCGAGTGGCGGCGATCCTCGGGTTCGGCGCCCGGGCCCAGGTCGTCGTCGTCTACCGGCAACCGCCCCGCTACCTGCGCTAGCCGCAACGGCCCCGGGCGACCGCCGTGCGCCCGGATAAAGGCCGACGCCGACTCGGCCATTTGCATGCTCTCTCCTCCCCCCCCTCCCCGCTTCTCCCCCCCGGAGGGTCCGACTAGGGGCCGCTTCGGCGGCCCCTTTTTTCGCTTTTTCGCCGACCCCGCAACGGCCTAGACGATCGGCGGCTCCTCCTTCAGCTCGGAGGTCGCCTCGTCGTGATAGTCCTCGTTTCGGTCGTAGGCGTCCAGCATGTAGGCGGCGGCCTTGGTGCCGGTGGTGTGGCCGAGGTGGAACAGCGCGTCGCCCTCGTTGACCACCGGCAACACGGCGCGGCCGACAATGACGCCATTGCTGCGGGCTTTCACGATGACTTCATTGTCGCCGAACGGATCCGAGATCACCGCCAATTGATCGCCGCGGCTGACCACGGCGCCGACCTCGGTGGTGGCGCGGAACACGCCGCTGATCGGCGCGCGTTCCCAGCTCGAAGACCGGATCCACAGCGGCTCCGAGCCCTTCACCGGGCCGCGCACGTGCGGCAGCATGTTGAGCGCCCGCATCAGGTTGACGACGCTTTTTACGCCGATGCGGATGCAATTTTCGTCGAAGCGCAGCGCCTCGCCGGCCTCGTAGACCATCACCGGCACGCCATAGCGGCCGGCGGTTTCGCGCAAGGACCCCTGGCGCAGGCCGGCGTTGATCAGCAGCGGCACGCGGCAGGCGACCGCCAGCCGGTGCGTCTCCGGATCGTCGAGGTCGGCGCGGATCTGCGGGTAGTTGGTGCGGTGGATGGCGCCGGTGTGCAGGTCGATGCCGTGGGTGGCGTGGGCGACGATCTCCTGGACGAACAGGTTGGCGACGCGCGACGCCAGCGACCCCTTCGACGAGCCCGGAAACGAGCGGTTGAGGTCGCGGCGGTCGGGCAGATAGCGTTCCTGGGCGACGAAGCCGAAGACGTTGACGATCGGCACCGCAATCAGCGTGCCGTGCAAGCGGCGCAGGATGCTCAGCCGCATCAACCGGCGAATGATCTCGACGCCGTTGATCTCATCGCCGTGCAGCGCCGCGCACACGAAAAGCCTGGGCCCGGCGTGGCGGCTGTGGACGACCTGCACGGGAATGGTCATCGGCGCCGCGGTCGACAGGTTCGGCACCGGCAGGTTGATGGTGGTCCGCGATCCCGGAACGACGGTAACGCCGCCGATCTCGAGTTCCGTCTGCATGGCTCAGCCCCTCCCGCGGGTTCGGGTCTTGTTGGGCATGGCGTGCGTCTCGACAAAATCGATGATCTTGCCGGCGACGTCGACGCCAGTGGCGGTCTCGATGCCCTCAAGCCCCGGCGACGAGTTGACCTCCATCACCACGGGGCCGTGGTTGGAGCGCAGCATGTCGACGCCGCAGACGTTGAGGCCCAGGTGCCGCGCCGCGCGCACCGCGGTCGAGCGCTCCTCCGGAGTGATCCGGATCTTGGTCGCCGAGCCGCCGCGGTGGAGGTTCGAGCGGAACTCCCCTTCCGGGCCCTGGCGGCGCATCGCCGCCACCACCTTGCCGCCGACCACCAGGCAGCGGATGTCGGCGCCGCCGGCTTCCTTGATGTATTCCTGGATCAGGATGTTGACGTTGACGCCGCGGAACGCCTGGATCACGCTTTTCGCGGAATCGCGAGTCTCGCCGAGCACCACGCCGACGCCCTGGGTGCCCTCCAGCAGCTTGATCACCACCGGCGTGCCGCCGGCCATGTCGATCAACTCGTCGGCGCGGCGGGTCTCGTGGGCGAACGCGGTCACCGGCAAGCCGATTCCGTGGCGCGCCAGAATCTGCAGCGAGCGCAATTTGTCGCGCGAGCGCACGATGGCCACCGATTCGCTCAAGCACCAGACGCCCATCATCTCGAACTGGCGGACGACGGCGGCGCCGTAAAAGGTGATCGAGGCGCCGATGCGCGGGATCACGGCGTCGACATTCTCGACCGGCTCGCCCTGGTAAAACACGCGCGGATGGTGCGAAGCGATGTCCATGTAGCACCGCGTGGTGTTGATGATCCGGATTTCGTGGCCGCGAGCGGTCGCAGCCTCGGCCAGGCGCTGGTGCGAGTAGAGCTTCGGGTTGCGGGCCAGCATCACGATCTTCATCGGCGGGCTCTTCGTTTCACTGCCCGCGTCGCTGCTCGGTTTTTTCACCACTATCCTCCTCGGCCCTCAGGTGATCACGCGGGTGGAGCCCGCCGGTTTCCTGAACCATTTCGGCATTTTTATTTTTTTGACTTTCTTCCCTTTGTCGCGCCCCTTGAGCCTGAGCTTTTTCTTTTTCCTATTTTTCCTTTTCCTTTTCTTCTTCGTCTTGCGCTTGCCCAGCAGATACGAATGGTCGGGATCGACGATCAGTTTGCCGTGCATGGTCGTGCGCCCGATCAGCAGGCGGAACCCCATTTCGTCGCGATCGGTGAGGCTAAGGTCGATCGGCCAAGTTTCGTCGCCGAGACGGACGTCGGTGCGGATCACCAGGCGCCTTTGACGACGGCCGCCCGGGTTGCTGACGATCCGGATGTCCTCGATCCTGGCGTCGCAGGCGATCTCCCTGCGGTCGTTCTTCTGATACGGATGGACGAAGAAGCGCGCCCACAGCTCGCCGTCCGACCAGTAGGTCTCGATGTTGAAGGCGTGCAACGCCGACGTCCTTGCCCCCGTGTCCAGTTTTGCCTTGATGGAACCGACGCCGATGGATGGCAAGCTCACCCATTCACGCCAACCGGCGGCGCGTTTTTGCTTTCTTTCCATCGCCTTATCTTGCCAAAAAGGACGCCCGCCAGCGACATAAAAACCGGCGCCCCCGGGCCGACCGGCGCCGGGCGCGGAAATCGGCCCGTATTTCATTCCCGCCGCCTAGGTCGATTTCAGCAGCTGGTCGATGTGGAAACCCTGGAACAGCGTAATGCCGAGCTGCTGGCCGACCTGGATGCCGACTTCGTCGTCGAGCCGCGCGATCACGAAGATCACGCCGGCGTCCTGCATCCTCTTGATCTCGGCCTGCTGCTTGGGAAGCATCGTTTCGGCGCCCGGCCGCCAGAATATCTTGGCCACCGCCGCGCGCAGTTTCGCCAGGTTCACCAGCCCGACGGTCTCGGCGAAGATGGCGTCGATGGCGACGGTGCCGCCGCGCGACCGGATCAGGTTGGCGGCAATCTCGAACTCGTCGAAGTGTTGCAGGATATTGGCCTGCCGGAATTCGAACAGGATATCGGTCAGGTTCTTGCTGTCCGCGGCGCCGAGGAAAGTCTCGAAGGTGCGGGTGAAGACGCTCTCGACGTTGAGATTGATCGAGCAGCGGTTGCGTTCCGGATTGATTTCCTGAAACGCCTCGACCAACAGCCTGTCGAGAGTGATCGTCAACTGGTTGAACAGATTGCCCGACGCGCGCAGCTCGACGTTGGTGAACACGTGCTTCTTCAAGGCCTCCATGGCGATGAAGTATTCGTTCATCACCGGCGTCGGCGGCTTGCCGGGGACGATCTGGGTGATCTTCTGGTGATGGACGAAAATCTTGCTGAATTGCGCGTTGCCGACCTTCTTTTGCACGTCGACCACCATCTTGATGTCGTTCTCCTGCAGGCCGCGGAGCTTGACGCCCTTGTCGCCGGTCTTGCCCGGTTGTTTCTCGTAGTGCTCGAGGAACTTGATCGCGTTCGCCAGCCTGACGCGAAGGTCGATGTTGCGGAGCAGCCGGGTCTGATCGACCATGCCGAAATGCTCCGGCTGGAACTGCTGGATCAGCCGCAGGATCGCGACCTTGAGGTCGCTGAGCATGCCGATCTCGCTGAATTCCGAAAACTTGATCAGCAGTGCCCGGTCGGCCTGCGACAGCTCGTAGAGCTCGCCGTCGTAGCGTTGCTTGTAGCCCCACAGCAACTCGTCGACGCCGTTCCAGAAGCCGTCCTCGGCGCCGCCGGTGGGCAGGGCGCTGAGCGACAGCAGGATCAGCGACATGCCCTGGGCGCTCTTCTGCTCCATCGCCCTAAGGCGTTGCAGCAGGGCGGCGCCGGGCGGGGCTTTCTGTTTGGCCTGTACGTTCATGGTTTCGCGCGGCAACCCGTCGTTGGCTCCCCCAGGGGCGCGGGCTCGATCCGAAACCTTAGCCGCCAACCGCTTCCAGGCAAAGGAAAAAACCGCGCCGCCGCCGGACGCCGCGCGATGCCGTCTCAGGCGCGGACGCGCAACGATTGCGGATCGTAGAGCGGCCGCAACGATGCGCGCGCGGCAAAGCGGACGCCGGCGACTTCGATCTGGTAGGCGCCGGCCTCGACGAAGGCGCGATCGACGCCGGCCGCGTTCTCGACGTAGCCGAGCCCGACGGCGCGGCCGAGCGTGTGGCCGTACATCCCCGACGTGAGCGCGCCGACGATGCGGCCGTCTCGCCAGATCGGCTCGTTGCCGTAGAGCAGCGGCTGCGGATCGTCGAGCGCGAACTGCACCAGGCGCCGGGCGACGCCGCGCTCGCGTTGTTCGAGCAACGCGTCGCGGCCGACGAAGCCGCCCGGCTTGTCCCAGGCGACGGCGAAGCCAAGGCCGGCCTCGAGCGGCGTGTCGCGGTCGCAGACGTCGGCGCCCCAGCGGCGATAGGCCTTCTCGATGCGCAAGCTGTCCATCGCGTGATAGCCGGCGTGGACGAGGCCGCAGGCGTCGCCGGCGGCGACGAGGGAGTCGTACACCGCGGTCGCCGCGGCGGCGGCAACGTACAGCTCCCATCCCAACTCGCCGACGTAGGTGATGCGCGAGGCGCGCACCCGGACGCCGTCGAGGCTGATCTCGCACGACTGACCGAACGGGAACCGGCTGTTGATCAGGGGCGAGTCGGTGAGCGGCTGCAACAGCTCGCGCGCGCGCGGCCCCATCACGCCGAGCACGGCGAGGTCGTCGGTGACATCGGCCAGCCGCGCGTCGGCGCCGGCCGGAATGTGGTCGCGAAGCCAATGGAAGTCGCGCACCTGCGAGGCGGCGCCGGTGACGACCAGGAAGCGGTCGTCGGCCAACCGGGTGACGGTGAGGTCGGCCTCGATGCCGCCGGCGTCGTTGAGCCACTGGGTGTAGACGACGCGGCCGGGCGCCCGCGCCACGTCGCCGGCGGAGACGCGGTCGAGCACCGCCGCGGCGTCGCGGCCGTCGAGGCTGAACTTGGCGAACGAGGTCTGGTCGAACAAGGCGACCGCCTCGCGCGCCGCCCGGTGCTCGGCGGCCGAATGGGCGAACCAGTTCTGGCGGCCAAAGCTGTACGCGTACGCCGGTGCGACGCCGGCCGGCGCGTACCAGTTGGGGCGCTCCCAGCCGCGCATCTCGCCGAAGCAGGCGCCGCGCGCGGCGAGCCGCTGGTGCAGCGGCGAGGTGCGTCGGCCGCGGGCGGTGCGGAACTGATAATACGGCCAGTGCACCGCGTAGAGCCGCCCCAAGCTTTCGGTGACGCGCTCGCGCAGGTACGCCGGGTCCATCTGGAACGGCAGGTTGCGGCGCACGTCGACGGTCCACAGGTCCATCGGCGGCCGGCCGTCGCGCATCCACTCGGCGAGCGCCCACCCCACCCCGCCGGCCGACTGGATGCCGATCGAGTTCATGCCGGCGGCGACGAACAGGCCCTTCAGCCCCGGCGCCGCGCCGAGGTGGTAGCGGTTGTCCGGCGTGAAGCTCTCGGGCCCGCAGAAGAAGCTCTGGATGCCGGCCTCGGCCAGCGCCGGCATGCGCCTGATCGCCATCTCCAGGATCGGCTCGAAGTGGTCGAAGTCGTCGGGCAACTGGTCGAAGCAGAAGTCCTCGGGGATGCCTTCGGAGCCCCACGGCTTCGCCTCCGGCTCGAAGGCGCCGAGCAGGATCTTGCCGGCGTCCTCCTTGTAGTACGCGTGCGCGTCGTAGTCGCGGAACACCGGCAGGTCGGGCGTCACGCCGGCGAACGGCTCGGTGACGACGTAGAAATGCTCGCACGCGTGCAGCGGCACGCTCAACCCGAGCCCGGCGGCGATGTCGCGGCTCCACATGCCGGCGGCCAGCACCACGAAGTCGCAAGCGATGTCGCCGGCTGCCGTTGCGACGCCGCCGACGCGGCCGTCAGCGTGAAGAATTTTCGTCACCTTGGTGTCTTCGAAAATTTGCGCGCCGCCGGCCCGCGCGCCCTTGGCCAGCGCCATGGTGACGTCGGTCGGGTTGGCCTGGCCGTCGCTGGGCAGGAAGATGCCGCCGATCACGTCGGCAACGTTGATCAGCGGATAGCGCGCCTTGCATTCCTCCGGCCCGATCACGTCGACGCGGAGCCCGAACACCTTGGCCATGTCGGCGCGGCGCTTCAGGTCCTCCATGCGGCCCGGCGTGGTGGCGATGGAGAGCGAGCCGTTCACCTTGTAGCCGGTCGCCTGCCCGGTCTCGGCCTCCAATCGCAGGTAGAGCTCGGCGGTGTACTTGGCGAGCTTGGTCATGTCGCGGTTGTCGCGCAGCTGGCCGATCAGGCCGGCGGCGTGCCAGGTGGTGCCCGAGGTGAGCTTCTTGCGCTCCAGCAGCACCACGTCCGACCAGCCGATCTTGGTCAGGTGATAGGCGACGGAGCAGCCGATCACCCCGCCGCCGATGATCACCACCCGCGCGCGTTTTGGCGGCACCGTGGCCAAGACGAATCCTCCGAATCCCCCGGCCGGCGATCCTAGTCGCTAACGCCGCCGGGCGCGATTGAAAACCCGGGCGGCGGTGTAAATGAGTGTGACAGGCAAATCGCCGCCGATATAATCGCCCGCCCATGCCCGAGCTCTGGATTTTCCTCGCCATCGCCGCCGCGTTTTTCCAGAACCTGCGATCGGCGCTGCAGAAGCACCTGAAGTCGCGGCTTTCGACCGCCGGCGCAAGCTACGTGCGGTTCTTCTACGCCTGGCCGTTCGCGGTCGCCTTCTGCTGGGGGCTGGCCGAGTTCGGCGGCTACGCGCTGCCGGCGCCGAATCCGAAGTTCCTGCTCTACTGCTTCCTCGGCGGGCTGGCGCAGATCGTCTTCACGTTCCTTTTGGTGTGGCTGTTCTCGTTCCGCAACTTCGCCGTCGGCACCACGTATTCGAAGACCGAGACGGCGCAGGTGGCGATCCTCGGCCTGGTCATCCTCGGCGACACGCTGAGCCTCGCCGCCGTCGTCGCCATCGTCGTCAGCATGGCCGGCGTGATGGCGCTGGCCATCGCCGGCTCGTCCATCACGGCGCGCAGCCTGATCGCCGGCCTCACCGAGAAGGCGACGCTGATCGGCCTCGCCTGCGGCGCCTTCCTCGGCGCCTCGGTGGTGTTCTTCCGCGGCGCCTCGCTGGCGCTCGGCGACGGCGACTTCATCATCCGCGCGGCGTTCACGCTCGCCGTCGCGGTGGTGCTGCAGACGGCGATGATGGGCGCCTATCTCGCGGCGCGCGAGCCGGGGCAGATGACGGCGGTGCTGCGCGCCTGGCGGCCGTCGCTGTCGGTCGGCGTCGCCGGCGTGCTGGCGTCGCTGTTGTGGTTTTCGGCGTTCACGCTGGAGAACGCCGCCCTGGTGCGCGCGGTCGGCCAGATCGAGCTGGTGTTCACCTTCGTCGCCTCGGCGGTGTTCTTCCGCGAGCGGACCAAGGCGGTGGAGGCGTTGGGCGTGGCGCTGATCGTCGGCGGCATCCTGATTTTGGTGCTCGGGCGCTAGAGGCAGGCCGCAAAACGCCGGGCGAAATTTTTTTATTGTCGGCTTTCGTCGGCTTTCGTCGGCTTTCGTCGGCTTTTTTCGGCTTTTTTCGGCTTTTTCCCGGCCGTTTCCGGCGAAGCCCTTCACCGGCAACGAACCCGGGAAAATTTTTTTTAAAATATCGTCATCTCTCGTCTTTTCTCGTCATTTATCGTCAATCCCGCGGACAGGCGCCGACACATGCCGCCGCCACGACCAAGCGGCGCCGGCGAATCGCCACGCCCGCCGGCCGGCGCGCCGGCGACCGCCGGGACCAGGCGCAACGCCTTGGTGGGCTTCATATTCACGATGTCCAAGAGCAAAGAACGTATCATGAACATAAGCCTCGCCGCGGCGGATGTCAAGGGGCTTGCCGGTGTCGTGTCCGCGTCGGATCCCGGATGTGCCGACGACGCGCCGGCCATCCGCCCCTCGCGTCGAGCGACCCCCCGCCGTGTCGGGTTCCTAGCCGCCGCCGTTTGCCCGCGCCTCCAATTCCGCGATTCGGCGTTTCAAGGGCGCGATGATTTCCTCGACCTCCGCTTCCGTGTATCGGGGCGTGATGTGTTGCGGGCAGTTGACGTCCCAGGCGCCGACCTCGAAGACGACGGCCTGCTCGGGCCGTGCATCGTAATCGGCATCGATGAGGCGCGCGATGAGCTCGGGATCGTCGACCACCTTTGCGCGACCCCATATCTTGACCCTCCGCCGGTTCGGGTAATCCATCAGGAAGATGCAGGCCTTGTCGTTCTCCGAGAGGTTCCCGGCCGTGATGTATTGCCGATTGCCCCGGAAATCGGCAAAGGCCAGCGTCTTCTCGTCCAGCACCTTCAGGAACCCCGGCTTGCCGCCGCGGTGCTGGACATAGGGCTGGCCGTCGGCGCTGGCGGTGCCGAGATAGAATGAATCCCGCCGGCCGATGAACCGGGCCAGATCCTCGGTCACGGTTTCCTGCCAGCCGGACCTTTCCTCCATTCGCGCATAGCCTCGCCGCGACCCTTTCTTCTCCTGCTGTCGCTTGACGGCGGGCGTAAAGGCGACATCGCTTGCATATCCGGTCATGGATTTCTCCTTGTCTTTCGGCGCCGCGGTCGGGGAGCGGAATTCGGCAAGCCCGCTCCCCGCATCCGGACACCCGGTCGGGGGACTAAGCCGCCCGTTCCCGCAACGCGACCTTCGGGAAGTCGATATCGACCTTGGAGGCCTTGCCGATCAGGTTGGTCAGAATGTTCATTCCGACATGGGTGATGATCTCGACGATCTCCGCGTCGCCATAGCCGGCGTCGCGGACGGCCTCGATCTCGGTGTCGGTGACGTCGCCGAGGTTGTCGTTCAGGGCCTTGGCAAAAGCGACCGCCGCCGCGGCCTTGACGTTGTCGGAAGTGCCCGCCCTGTTGGCTTCGATTTCCGAGCCCGTCAGCCCCGCCTTCCTGCCGATCGCCGTATGGGCGGAGAGGCAGTATTCGCAGGCGTTGTCCTGGGCGACGGCGAGCGCGATGCGCTCGCGGGTTGGCGCATCGAGGCTTCCGGATTCGGCAATTCCGTGAAGACCGATGAAGGCTTTCAAGGCGTCCGGCGAGTTGGCGAAGACGCCGAGGAAGTTGGGCACCATGCCGAATTTGTCCTGGATCGCAGTGAGCAATGTCGTCTGTTCGGCATCGGCGGTGTCTCGGGTAACGACGTTGATACGGCTCATGGAAATTCTCTCTCTCATTGGGGTTGATGAATATCCGGCCACTTTCCGCGGCCGGCCGGCGCAAATTAACTGTTTTATAAATTATGTTAATAGCTATAATATCGAAGTGACTATTTTATAATTTAGAATAATTAATGGACCGGTTTCACGCGATCCAAGTCTTCGTGAAGGTGGCCGATTGCGGCGGCTTCGCCGCCGCCGCCCGCGAATTGGCGATGTCGCCGCCGACGGTAACCCGCGCCGTCGCCATGCTCGAGGACCGGCTCGGCACGCGGCTGTTGGTTCGAACCACGCGTTCGGTTGGTTTGACGGAAAGCGGCGAACGGTTTCTACGGGACGGTCGCCGGATCCTGCTGGAACTGGAAGAGGCGGAGGAAACGGCCGCGGGGTCCTATGCGGCGCCTCGCGGTGAATTGCGCGTTACGGCTCCGGTGTTGTTCGGACGCATGTTGGTGACCCCCATATTGGCGGATTTCCTGGACCGTTATCCGCTGCTGGAGGCCCAGACTCTGTTCGTCGATCGGGTCGTCAACCTGATCGACGAGGGCCTGGACGTTGCCATTCGAATCGGCGATCTGCCCGATTCTTCCCTGACCGCGATACATGTTGGGAAAATCCGCCGGGTCGTGTGCGCGTCGCCGGAATACATAAATAACAACGGGCTGCCGCGGCACCCGAACGACCTTTCCAGGCATCGACTGATCCAATCGTTGGCCATCGAAAGCGCCCGGGAATGGAAGTTCCTGGAAAACGGGAAACGGATTTCAGTTCCGCTGAAACCGCGTCTTCGCATCAACACCAACGATGCGGTGATTCACTTGGTCGTTCGCGGATGGGGGCTTTCGCGCCTGTTGTCCTACCAGATTGCTCCCGACCTCGCCGGCGGGCGCGTGCGGATCGTCCTGGACGCGTTCGAGTTGCCGCCGATGCCGATCCACGTCCTTCACCAAGAGGGGCGAATGGTTTCCCCCAAGGTTCGGGCTTTCGTCGATTTTATGGTCGAGCGCCTGAGAGCCGATTCGGCTCTCAATTGACCAAGGGCGGACGCCGCCCGCCCAAAGCGGGAGCCGGATGCGCGGCCCGGCGGGATCGCGAATCGAGCCGCCCCGCTCACCTCGCCCCGCCGTCCATCCAGATCGTCACCGGCCCGTCGTTGACCAGCGCGACCTGCATGTGCGAGCGGAAGCGGCCCTTCTTCACCGCCACCCCCTCGGCCGCCAACTGCCCGCAGAAATATTCCCACAGCCTTTCCGCGGTCTCCGGGCCGGCGGCGGCCGAGAAGCTCGGCCGGTTGCCCTTGCGCCAGTCGGCGGCGAGGGTGAACTGGCTGATCACCAGCGCCTCGCCGCCCACGTCCTTGATCGAGAGATTGGTCTTGCCGGCGGCGTCGGCGAACAGGCGCATATGCGCGATCTTGCGGGCGAAGTAGTCGGCTTGCGGCTCGGTGTCCGGCTTCTCGGCGCACAGCAGCACCACCAGGCCGGGCCCGATGGCGGCGATCTCCTCGCCCGCGAGCGAGACGCCGGCGCGGCTCACCCGCTGCAGCACCGCTTTCACGGGCGTTTTCCCATCGGCTGGATGCCTCGGGCTGCGCCGGGGCATGACGGTGGAAACTGAAACAACGGCGTTGGCCCAAAACAACTGCCGTCATCGCCCGGCTTTGCCCGGGCGATCCAGGGGATCGAAGAAAAGCTGGATTCCTGCTTTCGCGGGAATGACGGGCGGAGTGCGCCGGAACGCATCGCGCCCCTAATGCTCGGCGCCGGACTTGAAGTGGAACTGGGCGCCGGTGCGGATGCCCGACGGCCAGCGCGCGGTGATAGTCTTGAGCCGCGTGTAGAACCGCACGCCCTCGGGCCCGTGGATGAAGTGGTCGCCGAACAGCGAGCGCTTCCAGCCGCCGAAGCTGTGATAGGCCACCGGCACCGGGATCGGCACGTTGACGCCGACCATGCCGATGCGGGCGCGGCTGGCGAAGTCGCGGGCGGCGTCGCCGTCGCGGGTGAAGATGGCGGTGCCGTTGCCGTACTCGTGGTCGTTGACCATTTTGATCGCGTGCTCGTAGTCCTTGGCGCGGACGACGCTGAGCACCGGGCCGAAGATCTCCTCCTTATATATGGACATATCGGTGGTCACCCGGTCGAACAGGCAGCCGCCGAGGAAGAAGCCGTTCTCGTAGCCCTGCAATTTGATGCCGCGCCCGTCGACCACCAGCTCGGCGCCGGCGGCCAGGCCCTGGTCGATGAGGCCGAGGATCCTGGCGTGGCTTTCCTTGGTGACGACCGGGCCCATCTCGGCCTGGGCGTCGGTGTAGGGGCCGACTTTCAGGCCCTGGATGCGCGGCGTCATGCGGCGGACGAACTCGTCGCCGGTCGCCTCGCCCACCGTCACGGCGACCGAGATCGCCATGCAGCGCTCGCCGGCCGAGCCGTAGGCGGCGCCGATGGCGGCGTCGACGGTCTGGTCCATGTCGGCGTCGGGCATCACGATCATGTGGTTCTTGGCGCCGCACAACGCCTGCACGCGCTTGCCGGCCTTGCAGCCGGTCTCGTAGATGTAGTGGCCGATTTTCGTCGAGCCGACGAAGCTGATGGCCTCGACGCGCGGATCGGTCAACAGCGCGTCGACCGCCGCCTTATCGCCGTTGACGACGTTGAGGCAGCCCTTCGGCAGCCCCGCCTCGATCATCAGCTCGGCCAACGCCAGGCCGCACGACGGGTCCTTCTCGGACGGCTTCAGCACGAAGGTATTGCCGCAGGCGAGCGCGACCGGGAACATCCACATCGGCACCATCGCCGGGAAGTTGAACGGGGTGATGCCGGCGACGACGCCGACCGGCTGGCGCATGGAATAGGTGTCGACGCCGGTGGCGACGCCTTCCGAGAACTCGCCCTTCAACAGCTGCGGGATGCCGCAGGCGAACTCCACCACCTCGAGGCCGCGGGTCACCGAGCCCCTGGCGTCCGGCACCGTCTTGCCGTGCTCGCTGGAGAGCAGCTCGGCCAGCCTGTCGGTGTCCCTTTGGATCAGCTGGCGGAACTTGAACAGCACCTGCGCCCGCTTGGCCGGCGGCGTCGCCGCCCAGCCGGGCAGCGCGGCGGCCGCGGCGGCGATCGCGGCGCCGGTCTCGGCCGCCGTGGCCAGCGGCACGCGCTTGGTCACCTCGCCGGTCGCCGGGCTGTAGACGTCGCCGAAGCGGCCGCTCGTGCCCTTGACCTTGCGGCCGTCGATGAAGTGATGCAATTCCTGGGTCATGGTTCGTCTCCGCCCGTCGCCGCGGGTCGTTATTTGAGGGCGCTCAACGTCTCGCGCAGGAGGCGGACGATCTCGTCGACGTGCTCGCGCTTGGCGATCAGCGGCGGCGCGACGATGGCGGTGTCGCCAGTGAACTTCACGTGCAGGCCGTTCCAGAACAGGTCCTTCTGGATTTGCGTGCCGCGCGCGCCGGGCGCCTTGCCCGGCTTCACGTCGACGCCGGCGAGCAGCCCGTAGCCGCGGATGTCGGTGACGACGTCGAGGTCCCGGAGTGAGAACACCTTGTCGAGGAAGTACGGCGCCAGCGCGGCGGCGTTCTCGAACACGCGCTCGTCCTGGTAGATCTTCAGCGCCGCCAGCCCGGCCGCGCACGCCACCGGGTGCGCCGAATAGGTGTAGCCGTGGAACAGCTCGATGACGCCGTCGGGCGCCGAATCGACGATGGTGGAATAGATCTCGTCCCTGACCGCGACGGCGGCCATCGGTACCGCGCCGTTGGTGAGCGCCTTGGCCATGGTGATGATGTCCGGCGTGACGCCGAACGCCTGCGCCGCGAACGGCTTGCCGGTGCGGCCGAAGCCGCAGATCACCTCGTCGAAGACGAGCAGGATGCCGTGCTTGTCGCAGATTTCGCGCAGGCGCTCGAGATAGCCCTTCGGCGGCGGCAGGCAGCCGGTCGAGCCGGCGATCGGCTCGACGAAGCACGCCGCGATGGTCGCCGGGCCATAGGTTTGGGCGATGCGCTCGAGGTCGTCGGCGAGGTGCGCGCCGTGTTCGGGCTGGCCCTTGACGAAGCGGTTCTCGGGCAAATGCGTGTGGCGCATCAGCACCACGCCCGGCATGATGCCGGAAAACACCTCGCGGTTCTTGATCATGCCGCTCAAGCTGGTGCCGCCGATGTTGACGCCGTGGTAGGCGCGCTCGCGGCTGACGAAGCGGGTGCGCTGGCCTTCTCCCTTGGCGCGGAAATAGGCCATGGCGATCTTCAGCGCCGTGTCGATGGCTTCCGAGCCGGAATTGGTGAAGAAGATGTGGTCGAGGCCGTCGGGAGTGAGGCGCGCGACCTTCTGCGCCAGATCGAAGGACGCCGGGTGGCCGAGCTGGAACGGCGGCGCGTAGTCGTTCTGCTTAAGCTGCTTGTAGACGGCCTCGGCGATCTCCGGCCGGCAGTGGCCGGCGGCGGAGCAGAACAGCGCCGACGAGCCGTCGAGGATCTTGCCGCCCTTGTGGTCCCAGTAATACATGCCGTCGCCCTTGACCAGGAGCCGCGGATTGGCCTTGAAGTCGCGGTTGCCGGTGAACGGCATCCAATGGCTTTCGAGCGTATTGGCGGTGTACTGCATGGGTGTCCTCCCCAAGGGCGGGCTTTTTTGATTGCCGATTATCGGCCGATTATGACAGGCGGGCCGGCGGTTGCAAACGGCGGCCTCATTGCCGCGGCGGGCCGTTGCGTTGTGGACCGAAGGCAAACGCCGTAATCTCGAACCCGTCACCGCCACCGGCCGGCGACGGCCCGGCGCCGGTTCCCCGGCGGCCGGGCGGTCCCCGGACCTGGCATTTCGGACACCCCGGATCGGGAGGATCGGACGATGCTGATCGGCGTTCCCAAGGAGATCAAGGACAACGAGTATCGCGTCGGCATGACGCCGGCCAGCGTCGCCGAGGCCGTCCACCGCGGCCACGCGGTGATGGTTGAGACCGCCGCCGGCCGCGGCATCGACGCCGACGACGCGGCCTATCGCGCGGCCGGCGCGACGATCGCCGGAAAGCCCGAGGAAATCTTCGCCAAGGCGGACATGATCGTGAAGGTGAAGGAGCCGCTGACGAACGAGCGCAAGCGGCTGCGCCAGGGCCAGATCGTCTTCACCTATCTCCACCTCGCCCCCGACCCGGCGCAGACCAAGGACCTGGTGGAAAGCGGCGCGGTCTGCATCGCCTACGAGACGGTGACCGACGCGCGCGGCGGGCTGCCGCTGCTGATGCCGATGTCGCAGGTGGCGGGCCGCATGGCGGTGCAGGCCGGCGCGCACTGCCTGGAGTTCCCGCAGGGCGGGCGCGGCATGCTGCCGGGCGGCGTGCCCGGCGTGCATCCGGCCAAGGTGGTGATCATCGGCGGCGGCGTGGTCGGCGAGAACGCCGCCTACGTGGCGCTCGGCATCGGCGCCGACGTCACCGTGCTCGACCGCGACGTGCACGTCTTGCGCGCGCTCAGCGCCCGGTTCGGCCCGGCGCTGAGGACCATCTATTCGACCAAGCTGACGCTCGAGGAACAGGTTCTCGCCGCCGACATGGTGATCGGCGCCGTGCTGGTGCCCGGCGCCGAGGCGCCGAAGCTGGTCTCGGCGGCGCAGGTGAAGCGCATGAAGCGCGGCGCCGTCGTCGTCGACGTCGCCATCGACCAGGGCGGCTGCTTCGAGACCTCGCGCCCGACCACCCACGCCGATCCGACCTACGCGGTCGACGGCGTGGTGCATTACTGCGTCGCCAACATGCCGGGCGCGGTGTCGCACACCTCGACCTACGCCCTCAACAACGTCACCCTGCCGTTCGTGCTGGCGCTGGCCGACAAGGGCTACCAGCGGGCGATGCGGGACGACGAACACCTGATGCGCGGCCTCAACGTGCATCGCGGGCGCATCACCTACCGGGCGGTCGCCGACGTTCTCGGCTATCCGTTCATGGACCCCAGCGAAGCCATTGCCGCTTGAGGGCGCGGCGGCTAAAACAATAGTCAAACATCGACCATCCCGGCGGGGCCGGGAAAATCAGGGAACCACGCGCATGAAAATGACCACCGAGGAAGCCTTCGTGAAGGTGCTGCAGATGCACGGCATCGAGCACGCGTTCGGGATCATCGGTTCGGCGATGATGCCGGTCTCGGACCTGTTCCCGAAGGCGGGCATCACGTTCTGGGACTGCGCCCACGAGTGCAACGCCGGCATGGCGTGCGACGGCTACACCCGCGCCACCGGGAAAATGGGCATGATCATCGCCCAGAACGGCCCCGGCGTGACCAATTTCGTCACTCCGGTGAAGACGGCGTACTGGAACCACACGCCGATGCTGCTGGTGACGCCGCAGGCCGCCAACCGCACCATCGGCCAGGGCGGCTTCCAGGAGGTCGAGCAGATGGCGCTGTTCCGCGACATGGTCTGCTACCAGGAGGAGGTGCGCGACGCCAGCCGCATCCCCGAGGTGCTCAACCGGGTGATCGAGAAGGCGATCCGCGGCTCGGCGCCGGCGCAGATCAACGTGCCGCGCGATCTGTGGACGCAGGTGATCGACGTGGCGCTGCCGCAGGTGGTGCGCATCGAGCGCCCGGCCGGCGGCGCCGAAGCCATCAAGCGGGCGGCGAAGCTTTTGTCCGAGGCCCGCTTCCCGGTGATTCTCGCCGGCGCCGGCGTCGTCATCGGCGGCGCGATCGCGGATACGGCGGCGCTGGCCGAGCGCCTCGATGCGCCGGTGTGCAGCGGCTACCAGCACAACGACAGCTTCCCCGGCTCGCACCGCCTGGCGGTCGGGCCGCTCGGCTACAACGGCTCGAAGGCGGCGATGCAGCTGATCGCCAAGGCCGACGTGGTGCTGGCGTTGGGCACGCGGCTGAATCCGTTCTCGACCCTGCCCGGCTACGGCATCGACTACTGGCCGACCAAGGCCGAGATCATCCAGGTCGACATCAACGCCGACCGCATCGGGCTGACGAAAAAGGTTTCGGTCGGCATCTGCGGCGACGCCAGGCTGGTGGCGCGACAGATATTGGCGCAGCTCTCGGCCAAGGCCGGCGACCACGGGCGCGACGAGCGCAAGGCGCTGATCCACCAGACCAAGTCGGCGTGGCTGCAGACGCTCTCCAGCCTCGACCACGAGGACGACGATCCCGGCACCACCTGGAACGCGGATTCGCGCAAGCGCGAGCCGGAGCGGATGTCGGCGCGCCAGGCGTGGCGCGCGATCCAGGCCGGGCTGCCGAAGGACGCCATCATCTCGACCGACATCGGCAACAACTGCGCCATCGGCAACGCCTACCCGACCTTCGAGAAGGGGCGGAAGTACCTTGCGCCCGGCCTGTTCGGGCCGTGCGGCTACGGCTTCCCGGCGATCGTCGGCGCCAAGATCGGCTGCCCCGACGTGCCGGTGGTCGGCTTCGCCGGCGACGGCGCCTTCGGCATCAGCATGAACGAGATGACGTCGATCGGCCGCAAGGAATGGCCGGCGATCACCATGGTGATCTTCCGCAATTACCAATGGGGCGCGGAGAAGCGCAACACCATCCTCTGGTACGACAACAACTTCGTCGGCACCGAGTTGCACCCGCACCTCAGCTACGCCAAGGTCGCGGAGGGCTGCGGCCTGAAGGGCGTGGTGGCGAAGACCCAGGCCGAGCTGACGGAAACGCTGAAGAAAGCTTGCGCCGCCCAGACGAAGGGCGTGACCACGTTCATCGAGGTGATCCTCAACCAGGAGCTCGGCGAGCCGTTCCGGCGCGACGCCATGAAGGCGCCGGTGAAGGTCGCCGGCATCGACCGCGCCGACATGCGGCCGCAACAGCCGCACTAGATCGCCTGCCGGTCGGTACGCCGCGTCTACTCCAGGCAACCACCGTCATCGCCCGGCTTCGCCCGGGCGATCCAGAGTCTTTTTTCTGGATGCCCCGGACTGGCGCCGGGGCATGACGGATGATGAAGTGGCGGCACTCAGGCCAAGGCCAGGGTGACGGCACAGGTGGCGACGATGTCGTCGACGCTGGCGCCGCGCGACAGATCCGCCACCGGCCGGGCGAAGCCTTGCAGGATCGGCCCGACCGCCTGGGCGCTGCCGAGGTATTGCGCCAGCTTGTAGGCGATGTTGCCGGAATCGAGGTCGGGGAACACCAGAACGTTGGCTTGCCCGGCGACGGCGCTGGCGCCCTTCACCTTCTTGGCGGCGACCGCCGGGACGAGCGCGCTGTCGGCCTGCAGCTCGCCGTCGATCTTGAGGCCGGGCGCGCGCTTCCGCGCGATCGCCAGCGCCTGGGTCACCTTGTCGATGCGGCCGTGGCGGGCGCTGCCGTGGGTCGAGAACGACAGCAGCGCGACGCGCGGCTCCTCGCCGAGGAGCTTTGCCGCGCTCGCCGCCGACGCGATGGCGATGTCGGCGAGCGCGTCGGCGTCCGGCTCGACGTTGACGGCGCAGTCGGCGAACACCAGCGAGCGCGGGCCGGCGTCCAAAAAATCCGGCACCGCCATCACGAACAAGCTCGACGGCGTCTTGATGCCCGGCGCCAGGCCGACCGTGAGCAGGCCGGCCTCGATCACCCGCCGCGTCGGGTTGTCGGCGCCGCCGACCATCGCCGCGGCCAGGCCTTCCTTCACCATCATGCCGGCGAAGTAGAGCGGCTTCCGCACCAGCCGCCTGGCGACCTTGGCGTCGATGGTGCCGCGCGCCGCGGCATAGGCGGCGGCGAAGCGGTCGAGGTCGGCGCTTTTGTCCGGGTCGACGATGTCGAGGCCGGCGAGGTCGATGCCGGCCGCCTTGGCCGCCGCCGTCACCGCGTCGGCGGCGCCGAGCAGCAGCGGCCGCGCGATGCCTTCGTCGGCGAGGCGCCGCGCGGCGGCCAGCACCCGCGCATCGCCGCCTTCCGGCAGCGCCACCGCGCGCGGTTTTCGCTTCGCCGCGGCGATGAAGGCTTGGATGATGTCGGTCGGCGCGGCCATGGAGGGCAACCCTAGAACCGGCCCCGGCGCTTGTAAACGGCGGCCGGCTTGGGCACCATGACCGCGGCGATCCGTGAACGGGGAACAAGATGAGCGACGACGGGGCCGAGGACAAGATCCACCGCGGACTGAAGGGCGTCTATTTCGAGCGCTCGCCGACCACCTTCATCGACGGCCGTGCCGGCGATCTCCGCTATCGCGGCTATTCGATCCACGACCTGGCGCGGCATTCGACGTTCGAGGAGACGGCGTACCTGCTGCTGAAGGGCGAATTGCCGACCCGCCGGCAACTGGCCGCCTTCGACGACGAATTGAAACTGGCGCGCAGCTTGCCGGATGCCGTCTACGGCGTCATCGAGACGATGAAGAGGGCGCACCCGATGGACGCGCTCCGCACCGCGGTCTCGGCGCTCGCCGCGTTCGACCCGGACGCCGCGGACAAATCGCCCGAGGCAACGCTACGCAAGGGCATCCGGCTGACCTCGCAGGTGCCGATGATCGTCACCGCCCATCACCACATCCGCAACGACCGGAACCCGGTGAGGCCCGACGCGGAGCTCGGCCACGCGGCGAACTTCCTATGGATGCTGAAGGGCGAGAAGCCGTCGGCCGATGCGGCGAAGCTGATGGACACCGACTTCGTGCTGCACGCCGAGCACGGCTCCAACGCGTCGTCGTTCACCGCCCGCGTCGTCATCGGCACCGAGGCCGACCTGCACGCCGCGGTGACCGCCGCCATCGCCGCGCTGTCCGGCCCCGCCCACGGCGGCGCCGCCGAGGACGTGATGCGGATGGCGAAGGAGATCGGCGAGGCGTCGAAGGCCGCCGACTACGTGGCCAGGAAGCGCAAGAACCGCGAACCGGTGACCGGATTCGGCCACCGCGTCTACCGCGCCGAGGACCCGCGGGCGCGGCACATGCGCGACGGCGTCGAGCGGCTGTCGAAGGAGATGGGCGAGCCGAAGTGGTACGAGATCCTGCAGGCGGTCGTCGCGGCGATGGCTCCTTACGCGCGCCACGGCGTCAACGTCAACGTCGATTTCTACTCCGGCGTCATCTACTTCCTGCACGGCATCCCGAGCGACCTGTTCGTGCCGATCTTCGCCGTCGGCCGGGTGCCGGGATGGACGGTGCAGGCATTGGAGCAGATGCAAAACAACATCTTGATCCGGCCGCTGCTCAAGTACACCGGCCCGGAACCCAGGGCATACGTGCCGATCGACAAGCGTTGATCAGGGAACATACCTAGAAATAATCCCGGCCAGGCGGTGTTTATGGACATGGGGGGAGATTTATCCGCATCTCCCCAAACACCGTTCTGAAACCAAGGAGAACCCGATGATCAAACGCTTTCTTTTTGCCGCCGCCGCGTTGGCCCTGATGGCGACGCCGGCGCTTGCTTCCCAGTGCCCGAAGGACATGAAGGCCATCGACGCGGCGCTCAAGGCCGGCAAGGGCGCCAACATGATGGACAAGATCAAGGCGCTGCGCGCCGAAGGCGAAGCGCTGCACAAGGCCGGCAAGCACAAGGATTCGGTGGCCAAGCTGGCCGAGGCCAAGAAACTTCTCGGCATGTAGCGGCTCGTCGGCGTCGCCGGGCACGGCGCCGCCCCCCAAGGGGCGAATTTGCGCTATGCTCGGCGAATGCCGGAGGTACGCCAGTTGATCGTCGAGCAAATCCCCCACTTGCGCCGCTACGCGCGCGCGCTGGTGGGCGATCGCGAACTGGCCGATGACCTGGTGCAGGACTGCCTCGAGCGGGCGTGGAGCCGGATGCACCTGTGGCGCGCCGGCAGCAACATCCGTGCCTGGCTGTTCACCATCCTGCACAACCTGCACGTCAACGCCGCCCGCAAGCGCAGCACGCAGCCGCGCCTGCTCAATGTCGACGCGGCAGCGCTGCCGTCTCGGCCGACGCAGGAGGATGCCTTGAAGGTCCGCGATCTGTGGCAGGCGTTCGCCGACCTCCCGGAAGCGCAACGCGCCGCGCTCCTGCTGATCGCGGTCGAGGAGATGAGATATGAGGAGGCGGCGGCCGTGCTCGACATTCCCGTCGGCACGCTGATGTCGCGAATCCACCGCGGTCGCGAACGGCTGAGGGAGATGATGGCGAGACGCGGCGACAACCCCGGTAATCGCAATCGCGACAACCAATTGGGAAGAAAGCGATGACCAAACCTTCCGAACCCGTGAGCGAGATGGACCTGCACGCCTTCGTCGATAATCAGCTCGACGCGGTCCGGCGACGCGAGGTGGCGGCGCACCTTGACGCCAACCCCGAGGCCGCTGCTCGTGTCGCCGACTATCGGGCGCAGAACGCGGCGATCAAGGCCGCGCTCGATCCGATCTCCGCCGAATCGCTGCCGCGGCGCCTCGGGCTGCCGGCCGCGAGCCGGCGGGCGATCCATGCCCGCTGGGCCGCCGCCGCCGCGGTGCTGCTGGTCGCCGGCGGCGTTTTCGGCTGGCAGGCCGGCGGGATGCGGGCGCCGGCGCGGGCGGCTGCCACCGCCGTTGTCCATCAGGCCGTCGTCGCGCACGCGGTGTTCACGCCGCAGAAGCGCCATCCGGTCGAGGTCGGCGGCAATGAGGAAGCGCATCTTGTGACGTGGCTGTCGAAGGTGCTGGGCGCGCCGCTGAAGGCGCCGCGCCTGACCGACGCCGGCTATCTGCTCGTCGGCGGCCGGCTGCTGTCGGCGCCGGACGGACCGGCGGCGCAATTCATGTACGAAGACAAGGACGGCAAGCGCCTGACGCTCTACGCGGTCACCGACCCGGCGCAGCGCGGAAAGACCGCGTTCCGCTACGCCGAGGAGAAGGGCGTCGCCGTCTTCTACTGGATCGACGGGCCGCTCGGCTACGCGCTGGCCGGCAAGATGACCCGCCAGGAGCTTTTGAAGCTGGCCGACGCCGTTTACGCGCAGCTCGGGCGCTGAGGCTTTTGGCCGTTTCAGCGGGCTCGGCGGCGGCGGTTGGGAGGAACCGCCGCCGCCTCGTCGTGCCGGCCCCGTGGATTCCGGCACGAGGGCCCGGGCCGGGCGCAGGGATCAGGGAGCGGTCCCGGCCACGTGCTCGAGGATCAGGTTGACGATCGCCTTGTGATCCTCGTTGAACTTGATGCCGATGTATTCGTCATCGGTCCAAGCGACTTCGCCTTCGAAAATCCCGAACGGCGGTATGTTGAGAACGATGCTCTTGAGCAGACTCTTCTTCAGCCGCAGCTTCGCCCCGGAAGACGAGAGGTCGTAGATCTTCGCCTCGAGTTCGCCTCCCCCGAAGCCGACCTCGGCCTTGAGAGTCAGCGGGAACCGTTCGTTGTGCCGCCGTTCCGGTACTCGCATTGTTTTTGTCATGAGGTGGTCCCTCTTCCACTAAGCAGTTTGCAGACGACAGCAACCGCCACGAACAGCGCGACGATCGCGATGTAGGGGTTGCCGTAAGGCAGGGGCGCGAAAATTCCGCTCCAGAAGCCCCAGAGCCCTTCGATGGTCGATTGGAAGATGTAGAACATGTTCGTTTCTCCTTTCGGCAACCCCGCTGCCATAGCCAGTGGCTTTAGGCCGGTGGTATTGCGTCCCATCGTTTCCGATGGTTTGCCTTTTCGAGGGAAACCGGACTGCCCGCCTGGGTAGGTCTTCGGGGCAGTCAGCCCGCGAACGTTGGAGGTGACTTTAGCCGACCCGGATGCAATCGGAAGTGACGCCGATCACATACGTTAACGTATTGATAATAAAAGGTATTTTTTATGGCCGCCGGCATTCGGCGGAGCCGCGGCCGATGACGGTGCCGGCTTTCGCGCCCGCCGATTCGCCGACCGCGACGGGCGGCCATCCGCAACCGCGGCGGGCGGGCGGGTTAGCGGTTGACAGGCGCCTCGGGACGGCCGCACCTTTTCGCCAGGGAAGAGTGGCGGTTTCATGGCTTCTGTCGGGAGGGTTTGCCGATGATCGAGGGTGACCGGTGGTCCTGCCGGCGCGGCGTGGGGGCCGCGGCGGCCGCCCTTTTGGCGCTGGCGACCGTCGCCGCCGTCGCGGCCGAGAAGTTCCCGTCGAAACCGATCGAGGTGGTGATCCATTCCAAGTACGGCGGCGGCACCGACACGACGGCGCGGATGGTGATCGTCGGCGCCAAGCGCATCCTGGGCACCGATTTCACCGTTGTCGCCAAGCGCGGCGGCGGCGGCGCGAAAGCGCACCAGTACGCGATCAGCAAGCCGCGCAACGGCTATACCGTGCTGGCGATGACGCAGACGCACATTTACACCATCGCGCGCGGCGGCTCGTCGCTGACGATCGACGATGTCGTCGGCATCGCCCGCGCCATGGACGATCCCACTTTCATCGCCGTCGCCAAAAACAGCCCGCACAAGACCCTGGCGGCGCTGATCGAAGCCTCGAAGTCGAATGGGCTCAACTGGGGCATCGCCAACATCGGCGGCACCGAGCACATCGGCCTCGCCCAGTTTGCGGCGGCCGCCGGCATCAAGTTCAAGGTGGTGCCGTTCGGGTCCGGCGCGCAAATGGTGCAAGCGTTGATGTCGGGCGCCATCGACGCGACGCTGCCCAACATCAGCGAGGCCGGCCAGCAGGTCCGGGACGGCACCATGCGGGCGCTGGCGGTAATGGCCGAGAAGCGCCTTCCCGAGTTCGCCGACGTGCCGTCGACCTTCGAGCTCGGCTACAAGGTCAAGACCTCGACCACCCGTGGTTACTGGGTGCTGAAGGGGACGCCCCCGGACCGCGTCGAGGCGCTGTCGAAGGCTTTCGTCGCCGCCATGCACGAGCCGGTGTTCGTCAACTATCTGAAGGGCGTCGGCCTCGACGTCGGCAGCAACATCGCCGGCCACGACGTGTGGGATCGCCAGATCAAGGAAGAATACGCGGCCGCCCGGGAAACCTTGAAGTCGCTGGGCCTCGTGAAGTGACGGGCGCGGCCGCAACGCGATGAGTCCGATCCCGGGAAACGGCGGCCGGAACGGCGGGCCGGCGATCGTGACGCGCGCGGACGTCGGCGTGACGCTGATCATCCTCGCCGTCGCCGCGGCACTGTGGCTCGAGACGACGACCTTCGAGTCGGTGCCGGCGATGCTGGCGCAGAACATCCCGCCCGCGTTCTTCCCCAGGCTGGTGCTCGCGGTCATCGTCGTGCTAGCCGTGGTGTTGCCGTTCGAGTCGCTGATCCTGAAGCGCGGCGGCGCGGCGGCGAAATCGGCGCCGCTGCCGGCGATGACGTGGGTGACTGCGGCGCTGCTGGTGGCGGTGGCGGCGTCGATGGCGTGGGTCGGCACCGTGGCGTCGATGGTGCTCGTTTGCCTGCTGTTGCCGCCGCTGTGGGGCGAGCGGCGCGCAACGCGGGTGATCCCGTTCGCGCTGCTGTTTCCGGGCGCGGTGGCGTTCGTGTTTACCGGACTCCTGAAGGTGCCGTTCGAGCCGGGCCGGCTGGCGCAGATGTTCGGCGTCAACTAGGGCCGCGCCGTGGACCCGGTCCTGCACGGCCTGTTGCTGGTATTGCAGCCGTTCAACCTGGCGCTGATCGGCGCCGGCGTTCTGGTCGGCGTCGTCGTCGGCGCGCTGCCGGGACTGAGTTCGCCGATGGCAGTCGCCCTGCTGCTGCCGTTCACGGTGACTTTGGACCCGGTGCCGGCGATCTCGATGCTGGCGGCGCTCTATTGCGCCGGCACCTTCGGCGGCTCGATCACCGCCATCCTGATCAACGCGCCGGGGGCGCCGCCGGCGGTGGCGACCGCCTTCGACGGCTACCCGATGGCCAAGAAGGGCGAGGCCGGCCGGGCGCTCGGCATGGCGGCGGTGGCCAGCGTGTCCGGCGGCATCTTCAGCCTGGTCGTATTCCTGCTGGCGACGCCGTGGCTGGCCGACGTGGCGCTGAGTTTCCGGCCGCCGGAGTACTTCGCGCTGGCGGTGTTCGCGCTCTCCATGCTGGCCACGGTCAGCGGCCGCTCGCCGGTGCGCAACCTGATCGCCGGCGCCATCGGCGTGCTGATCGGCACCGCCGGCATCCACCTGACCACCGGCGTGCAGCGCTTCACCTTCGACGTCCCGGAGATTGCCGACGGCATCCATTTCGTGCCGGTTCTGATCGGCCTGTTCGCGATGTCCGAGCTGTTGAGCCAGTCGCGCGCCCTCGACGTGCTTTACGAACGCATCACTGCGGTGGTGATCCGGCTGCCCAGCCGCGAGGATTTCCGCAAGGTCCGCGGCACCATCCTGCGGTCCTCGGTGATCGGCACCTTCGTCGGCATCCTGCCGGCCGAGGGTTCGACCGTCGCCGCGATCATCGGCTACAACGAGGCCAGGCGCTGGTCCAAGCACAAGGACGAGTTCGGCCACGGCGCCATCGAGGGCGTCGCCGGGCCCGAGGCCGCCAACAACGCCGCCACCGGCGGCGCCATGGTGCCGACCCTGGCGCTCGGCATTCCCGGCAGCAGCACCACGGCGTTGATCCTGGCGGCGCTGATCATGCACGGCTTCCGGCCCGGGCCGTACCTGGTGCAGCAGACGCCGGAGTTCATTTACGCCATCTTCGGGGCGATGTTGGTGGCCAACGTGCTGTTCCTGTGCATCGGACTGGCCGGGGCCAAGGTGTTCTCGCGCATCACCATGATTCCCCCGACCTTCCTATGGCCGGCGGTGTTCGTGTTCTCGATGATCGGCGCCTATGCGTACTCGGGCTCGCTGTTCGACGTGTGGGTGATGCTGGCGGCCGGCGTCGGCGGCTTCACGCTGAAACGACACGGCTTCGGCCCGGCGCCGCTGGTGATGGGGCTGATCCTCGGCGCCATGGTCGAGGAGCGGCTGTCGCAATCGATGATCATGTTTGACAACAACTGGCTGCGTTTCTTCGACAGCCCGATCGTCGTCGTGCTGTTCGCGCTCACGGTGGCCGGGCTGGCGTGGCCGGCGGTGGCGGCGCGCATCGGACGCCGCGCCCGGCCGTCGGAACCGTCGCCATGAGCGGCCCGCGCCCCGGCGCCGCCGTCGCCGAGACCGTCGCCGCGTGGGCGGCCGGGCTCGACGCCCGCCGGCTTCCCGATGCGGTGCGCCGGGCCGCCGAACGTTCGCTGCTCGACGTCGCCGGGCTGGCCGTGGCGGCGCGAAAGACGGACTACGTCGCCGCGGTGAAGGCCGGCTGGGGCGGCGCCGGCACGGCCACCGCCATCGGCCATGCCGAGGCGCTCGACGCCGCCGGCGCTGCGGTGATCAACGGCACCGCCGCCCACGGCGAGGATTTCGACGACACCTTCGAGGGCACGCCGGTGCACGCCGGCGCCGTGGCGGTGCCGATGGCGCTGGCGGCGTGCGAATCCGAGAACCGCTCGGGCGCCGACGCGCTGAAAGGCATCGCGGTGGCGGCCGAGGTGATGTGCCGGATGGCGCTGGTGGCGCCGACGGCGCAGCATCGCGCCGGATTCCACCCGACGGCGGTGATCGGCGCGATGGGCGCCGCCGCCGGCGCCGGCGCCGCGTTCGGGCTCGACGCCCGGCAGATCACCGACGCGCTCGGCATCGCCGGCAGCCTGGCGTCGGGAATCATCGAATACCTGGCGGAAGGCGCGTGGACCAAGCGGCTGCATCCCGGCTGGGCGGCGCAGGCCGGGCTCCGGGCGGCGATGCTGGCGCGCGCCGGGTTCCGCGGCCCGCGCACGGTGTTCGAGGGCGAGCACGGATTCTTCATGGCGTTCGGCACGCAAGGCATCGCCCCTGATTTCGCGGCGCTGACCGGCGGGCTCGGCGGCGCCTGGCGGATGACCGGCATCGCCTTCAAGCCCTATGCCTGCGGCACCATGTGCCAGCCGTTCATCGACGCGGCGCTGAAGCTGCGGGACGCCGGCGTCGCCGCCGACGACATCGCCGAGGTGCGTTGCGACGTCGGCGAGGGCACCGTTCACCGCCTGTGGGAGCCGCGCGCCGAAAAGACCCGCCCGACGACGCCGTATTCGGCCAAGTTCAGCGTCCCGTTCTCGGTCGCCATCGCGTTCGTCGACGGCGCCGCCGGGCTCGGCCAATACACCGCGGAGCGCATCGCCGACGCGCGGCTGCTTGGGCTGGCGGAAAAAGTGCACTACCGGATCGACCCGGCCAACGAGTACCCGCGCAACTACACCGGGCACCTCAGCGTCACCCTCAAGGACGGCGGCGGCCGCGAGGCGGTGCAGCCGCATCTCCGGGGCGGCGCGCGCGAGCCGTTGTCCGACGACGAGCTGGCGGCCAAATTTCACGCCAACGCGGCGTTCGGCGGCTGGCCGGAAACCCGCGCCGAGGCGCTCCGGCGCTATTGCCGCGAGGCGTTCGACCAGGCCGATCTCAAGGGTTTGGCGTGCTTCCGGGGCTGACGCGCCGACGGTTGGATGGAATATGCTATGATCGGCCCCGCCGCAGGGCCAGGGGGGTGACTTTGCCGGCCGAATCGCGATGGACCGTACTGGTGATCGACGACGAGGAATCGCACGCCTCGCTGATCTCCCGCGTCATCGCCAAGAACGGCCACCACGTCGACGTGGTCCACCGCGCCGAGGACGGGATCGCCAAGTTCCGGGACCGCAAATACGACCTGGTGATCACCGACGTATTCATGGAGGGGATCGGCGGGATCGCGGGCATCGCCAACATCCGCAAGGCGCAGCCGGACGTGCCTATCATCGCCATCTCCGCCGGCTTTTCCGATATGTCGGCCGAAGCCGCGTTGCAGACGGCGCGCGACGTGGGGGCCGACGCCATCCTGCCGAAGCCCTTTCCGCTCGCCGATCTGCGCGTCACCATGACGCGGCTGCTGGAACATCGGAGCCCAGAAAAATAACCGCAATCGATGACAACAACGAATTTATCCCGGCCGCGACATTTGCGACTATACTTGGCCGGCCCGTGATTTTCGCCTTCTCCGGCGCGGCGGGATTTTCGGGAAATGGACATGGCCAAGATCCTGATCGTCGAAGATAACGAGATGAACCGCGACATGCTGGCGCGCCGGCTTCGGCGCAAGAACTTCGAGGTGGCCATCGCCATTGACGGCGAGACCGGCATCGCGGCCGCCACCCAGGAATCCCCGGATCTGATTCTGTTGGATTTGAGCCTGCCCGGGATCGACGGATGGGAGACGGCGCGGCGGTTGAAGGCCGCCGCCGAGTCCGCCGCCATCCCGATCATCGCGCTCACCGCCCATGCCATGACCGGCGATCGGGAGAAGGCGCTGGCGGCCGGTTGCGACGACTACGACACCAAACCGGTCGAGCTGCCGCGACTGCTCGAGAAAATCCAGAACCTGTTGCCGCAACCAAAAGGCTGAACGAGCGATGCTGGGAGCCAAGAACATCAAGAACGTGCTGGTCGTCGAGGACGACAAGAACACCGTCGATATCATCAGTCGGGCGCTGTCGCGCGAAGGTTTCCGGGTGACCATGGCGCTCAACATGGAGGACGCGCTCAAGGATTTCGGGCGGCTCGACTACGCGCTCGTGGTCACCGACATCTTCATGGCCGGCATGGGCGGCATCAAGGGCATCCAGGAGATGCGCCGCCTGCGCCCGGAAACGAAGATCCTCGCGACCTCGGCGGGTTACTCGGAGATGACCCCCGACGCGGCGCTGAAGGCGGCGGAGAAGATCGGCGCCGACGCGATCCTGGCGAAGCCGTTCTCGCTCGACGACTTGCGCGCAAAAGTGGCGGAGTTTTTCCCCGCCGCGACGTGACGGCGGCGGCCCGGCGGCACGCGGCTCAGTCGGCGCCGCCCTTGCGGCCCTTGAGGAAGAACGTCTCGATCTCGCCGACGCCGCGCATCTTCAGCAATCCCCGCGATTCGAACACGAATTTATCCGCCAACGGCCGGGCGATCTCGGCCGACACGTGAATACGATTGGGAATGCTGTACGACTCGAAGCGGCTGGCGACGTTCACCGTGCTGCCCCAGACGTCGTAGACGAACTTGTGCTTGCCGATGATGCCGGCGACCACGGGACCGGCGTGGATGCCGATTCGGATGTCGAACGGCTTGGTCAGGCTCGGGTTGATCTCGTCGAGCGCGGCGACCATGCCGAGGGCCATTTCGGCGCAGGCTTCCTTGTGATCGGGCCGGGGTTCCGGCAGGCCGGCGACCACCATGTAGGCGTCGCCGATGGTCTTCACCTTCTCGACGCCGCACTGATCGCCCAGTAGATCGAAACGCGAGAACAGCCGGTTGAGGCTGTGGACCAGCTCCGACGGCCCCATCGTCGCAGAAATCTCGGTGAACCCGACCAGGTCGGAGAACAGGACGCTGACGTTGTCGAACCGGTCGGCGATGAGTTCCTCGCCGGCGTTGATGCGGTCGACGATCTTCGACGGCAGGATATTGAGTAGCAGGTCCTCGGATTTCTCCTTTTCCACCTCGAGACGCTCGCGGTAGACCTTTTCGCGGTCGAGCGCGCGCTTGCGCTCGATGCAGGAATTGATGCGCGCCCGGAGCAGCACGATGTCGAACGGCTTGGTCAGGTAGTCCTCGGCGCCGGCCTCGATGCATTGGATGGCGTGCTTCTCCTCGTTGAGCGCCGAGATCATGATCACCGGGATGTCCTCGGTGCGGCCGTCGGCCTTGAGCCGCGACAGCACGCCGAAGCCGTTGAGGTCGGGCATCATCAAATCCAGGAGAATCACGTCGAACGGCTCGCGGTCGGCGACCGCCAGCGCCTGCCGGCCGCCGTCGGCGAGGGTGATGGTGTGGCCGTCGCGTTCGAGATGGCGCTTCAGCAGGTCGCGATTGCTCTCCAGGTCGTCGACCACCAGCACGTGCCCGGTCAGCAGCGGCCGGCCGGCAACCGCGGCCGAGCCCTTGATGATGGGAATTTGCGACGCCGCCCCGCCCGCGGCGGCCGGCGCCAACGATGACGGCGCCGGCGACGGCGTCGGCGTCGGCGCGGCGCCCGGGGCGGCCGCCGGGCGGGCCGCCGCCGGCGTCGCCCCCGACCGCTTGGCGATCATGTCGCGCAGCAGCGCCAGCAGCGCCTCCAGGTCGTCGTCGCTCTTCTCGAGCAGCATGGCGACGCCGCCCTCCAGCCGCCGGCGGTCGGCGGCGGTCAGCTTCTTGGCTGTCATCACGACGATCGGGATGGCGCGCCGCGTCGCGTCCTTGCCGCATTCCGACAGGAACTCGAAGCCATCCATTTCCGGCATCATCAGGTCGAGCACGATCAGGTCGGGCGCGCCGGCATCGAGCCGATCGAGGGCGACGCGGCCGTTCTCGGCCTCGTCGACGACGCAGCCCTCGCGCTCCAGAATCAGGCGCATCATGCGGCGGGTCGATTCCTCGTCCTCGACCACCAGCACGCGCGCCCCGCCGGCCTTCGGGCAGTGGCGCTCGAGAATCTGGATCAGCTTCGCCTGGTCCACCGGCTTCGCCAGGTAATCCGCCGCGCCGAGCGAGAAACCGAGATTCTTGTCGTCGACGATGGTCAGCATGATGATGGGGATGTCGGCGGTCGCCGGATCGTCCTTCAACGCCTTGAGCACCGCCCAGCCGTCCATCTGCGGCATCAGCACGTCGAGGGTGATGGCGTCGGGCGACATCTCGCCGGCGAGGCGAATGCCCTCCTCGCCGCTGGCGGCAAGCACGGCGTCATAGCCGTTGCGCGCCAGGTAGCGGCGCAGCAGGTCGCGCACGACCGCGTCGTCGTCGATCACCAGCACCATCGGCTTCCTGGCGCCGGCGGCGGCGGCCGGCGCCTTGTCGGCATCGACGGTGCGCGCCGGCATCGGCGTCGCCTTGAGATCGGCGGGAAGATCGATGACGAAGGTCGAGCCCTTGCCCTTTTCGCTGGTCACCGTCACGCCGCCGCCGAGCAGTTCGCAGAAGCGGCGGGTGATGGCGAGCCCGAGCCCGGTGCCGCCGAATTGCGACGAGGTGCCGGCGTCGGCCTGGGCAAAGACCTCGAACACGGCCGCCGCCTGCGCCTCCGACATGCCGATGCCGGTGTCGGAAACGGCGAAGCGGTATCGCGCCTTGCCGCCCTTGCCGTGGCGCGACACGTCGAGGGCGATGCTGCCGTGTTCGGTAAACTTGCAGGCGTTGGACAACAGGTTGAACAGATTCTGGCGCACCTTGGTCAGGTCGCTGTGCATGGTGCCGATGCCGGCGGGACAGCGGACCTCGAACGCATTCGACTTGCGCGCGGCCAGCGGCTGGATGGTGCCGGCCACCTCGTCGATCATCCGCTTGACGTCGAAGGTCTCGAGGAACACGTCCATTTTTCCGGCCTCGATCTTCGACAGATCGAGCACGCTGTTGATCAGCGCCAGCAGGTGCTTGCCGGACGCCTGAATCTTGGTCAAATCGGCGATCGCTTCATCCCAGCCTTCGTCCTCGGCCGTTTCCAGCAACAGCTCGCTGTAGCCGATGACCGCGTTCAACGGCGTCCTGAGCTCGTGGCTCATGTTGGCCAGGAACATGCTTTTCGCGGTGTTGGCGTTCTCGGCGGCGTCCTTCGCCTCCTGCAGCTCCTTCTCGGCCTGCTTGCGGCGGGTGATGTCGCTGTAGGTGGTGACGAACCCGCCGCCGGCCATCGGGTTGCCGCGGACCTCGATCACCGATCCGTCGGGACGCTCGCGCTCGAAGACGTGCGGCTCGAACCGGCTCGCCAGATCGAGGCGCTGGCGGACTTGCTCCTCGACGTCGCCGGGACCGTACTCGCCGCGCTCGGCGTTGTAGCGAAACGCGCTTTCCAGCGAGAAGCCGGGCTTGAACAGGTCCTCGGGGAAGCCGAGGATGTCGAGGAACTTCCTGTTGAAGGCGGTGATCCTGAGATCGCGGTCGATCAGGCTGATGCCCTGGCCCATGTTCTCGAGGGTGGCTTCCAGCATCGCCGTCTTTTGCATCAGCTCGATTTCGGCGGTGCGGCGCTTGGTGATGTCGAGCAGAAAGCCGACCCAGACGATGTCGCCGTTGTTGGCGCGCTGCACGCGGGACGAGCCGCGAACCCACTTTTCCTTGCCCGCCGTCGTGATGACGCGGAATTCCAGGTTCCACGGCGTCAGGTTTTGGGCCGAGGCGGCGAGCGATTCGAGGAACCGCTCCTTTTCCTCCGGGTGCAGCACCGACAGCATAACGTTGGGGTCCGTCATCACCTTGTGGGCCTCGAGCCCGTAAAGATCGCGCACGCCCGGGCTGATGTACGGATAGGAGAACGAGCCGTCGCGGTGGCGGACGCGCTGGTAGACGACGCCGGGGATGTTGGAGGCGATGGTTTCGTAGCGCCGCTCGCTGCGCCGGAGCTCGTTCTCGGTATGCTTGCGCCGGGTGATGTCGGTCAGCATGACGACCGCGCCGCCGTCGCGCAGCGGCGCTTTGCGCACGTGGACGATGCGGCCGGAGGGCGTCTTGAGCTCGCGTTCGGCGTGGTCTTCGGCGGCCAGCCATTTCATCCGCCGCCTGACCTGTTCCTTCGGGTCGCCGGGGCCATAGAAGCCGGCTTCGGCCAATTCTTCGACGACTTCCCTCACCGGCCTGCCAACCCTCGCCGTGTTCGGCGGGAGCTCAAGCAATTCCGCGTTGCGGCGGTTGAACATCACGTAGCGGAGGTCTTTGTCGAGTATGTACATGCCGTCCGACATGCTGTTGAGCGCGGTCGAAAGCTGGCGCTCCTTCTCCGCCAACTCGGCCTCGGCCTGCTTCTGCTCGGTAATGTCGGTGAACACGCCGACGGTGCCGCCGCCCTCCATGGGGGTACGGATGGTTTCCAAGATCCGGCCGCCGGGCGCGACGTACGACGCCCGCCGGACCTTGGGATGGCGGTAATCCTCGATGCGCTTTTTCAGGAGTTGCTTCGGGTTCCCCTCGCCGTAGTCGCCCCGCTCGGCGCGGTGGCGCAGCACCGGGATGATCGAGGCACCCTCGCGGGCGAGCTTCTTCGGCACCCCGTGCCACTGATAGAACTTGTCGTTGAAGAGCTGAAGCTTGAGATCGGCGTCGATCATGAAGATGCCGCCCGACATGTGCTCCAGCACCGTCCGCATCTTCTTCGATTCCGCGGCAAGGTTCTGCTCCAGCTTCTTGCGGTCGGTGATGTCGGTGAATGTGCGAACGAAGCCGCCGCCCTTGAGGGGATTGTGGCGGACCTCGACGAAGCGGTCGTTGGGTTGCGGCTGTTCGAACGAGAAATACTTGCGGCGCTTGGTGTTCGCGAGCGCCTTCCTGAGCAGGCTTTTCGGGTAATCCGTTTGCTTGAACCAGTCGCGGATGACGTCGTGGAAGTCGGAGCCGGCGCCGTACTTGCCGCGTTTCAGCCCGAACATGTCGAAGAAGCGGTCGTTGGAGGCAAGGACCTTCATCGCCTTGTCGACCATGACGATGCCCTGGTCCATGGTCTCGAGCGTCGTGGTGATGATCGCCGACTGACGGCTGAACTCGGCTTCCGACCGCTTGCGCTCGATCACCCGGCCGAGCAGCGTGCCCGCCTGAGCCATCAGGTCCATCAGCGTCGGGTCCGGGTCGGCGGCGTCGGCGGAGAAGAACTCGAGCACCGCCACCACCGCGCGGCCGATCAGCACCGGAAACGCGAACCCGGCCTTGACGCCGATGTCCTTGGCCAGCCGCGGGCGTTCCGACCGCTTGTCCTTGCTGAAGTCGCGGCTCCACGCCGGCTTGCCGGTGACCAGCGCGCGGCCGCACAGGCCCTTGCGCCCGACGAACGTGCGGCCCTCGCTGACCCGGCGGAAGGCGGTGTAGCGGCGCGGCCGGTCGAGGTGCCACACCTTCATCGACTCCAGCGCGCCCGCCGCGTTGACGATGAAGGCGTGGCCGACCGGCCATCCGGTGTAGGCGCAAACGCCGTCGAGACAGGCCTGGACGGCGTCCTCGACGACCGTCGCCTCGTTGGCCGCCTCGGCGATCTTGCGCAGCAGCGCGTTGGCGTCGCCGGCGGCGCGCAGTTCCTGCTCCGCCCGCTTCTGTTCGTCGATGTCGTAGACCCAGCCGAAGTAGCGGGTGCCGACGGCATCGTCGATCCGCTCGAACGACAGCAGAATCCAGAATTGCCGGCCGTCGGCGCCCTTCATCAGCGCCTGCACGTCGCGCAGCCGGCCTTCCTTGCGCAGCTTGCGGCCGATCCGGTCGCGTTCCTCCGGAAAGACGTAAAGATCGCGGGCGCGGGCCGACAGGAATTGCGCCTTGGTCATTCCCATCATCTCGGCCATGCGCGAGTTGGCGAACTCGAACGTGCCGTCGTCGCGGACGATGGTGGCGCCGATCGGGCTCGATTCCAGGATATCGTGGAGGCCTTCGCGGACCCATGCGTCGACGTTCGTCGGCGGCGCCGCGCGCCGGGGCCGGCGTTGCCGGCTGCCGGCGGCGGCGGTTTTGCTGTTTCGGCTGCGGCGCGATTTCCTGCCGGCCAAGTTCTTCCCCCGTTTTCGGGCCGTTTCAGCCCTATCCCCCCACAGGGCCCCTTAATTCATAGCCGCCGCCGCGCCGTCGCGCCAGCGCCTACACGCCGGGGTGGTCCGAGGGATCGATGTGGTCCATCGCACCCTGGTCGCCGATCTGGTCTTCGTGCGTGTGGTGGCCGTCGGCGATGAACGGCAGGGACTGGTCGAACATGCCCTCCTGCTCGTGCTTCTTGGCGCGCCGGTATTGACCGAACTCATAGAGCAGCACCGCCAGCGCCGCGACGCCTGCGATCACCAGGATGGTTCCCATGCCGGCATGGTAACGGGTCGCGGCGGTACAAGAAACCCTCGCCGCCCGCGGCCGGCCAGCCGGCTGTTTCCCCGCCCGGCGATCCGTGCTATCGCCTTGGGAAATACGGGGGCCCGCGCGCGGCCGGCAGGGAGGAAAATCATGCGCCTGAAGGACAAGATCGCCATCGTCATCGGCGCCGGACAAAGCCCGGGCGCGACGCCCGCCATCGGCAACGGCCGCGCCACCTCGATCCTGTTCGCGCGCGAAGGAGCGCGGGTGTTCGCCGTCAACAAGGATTTGCCATCGGCCGAGGAAACCGTGGCGATGATCGAGAAGGAGGGCGGCGAAGCCGAGCCGTTCGCGGCCGACGTGGTCGACGAGGAATCGGTCCGCAGGGCGATCGAGATGTGCGTCCGCAAGTGGGGCCGCATCGACATCCTGCACTACAACGTCGGCATCAGCGTCGAGGGCAAGGACGCGCCCGTCACCGAAATCACCACCGAGGCGTTCGACCTCATCGTCCAGGTCAACCTGCGCGGCTTCGTCTATTGCTGCAAGCACGTGCTGCCGGTGATGCGCAAACAAAAGAGCGGCGTGATCCAGTCGATTTCGTCGATGGCGGCCGTCGAGACGTATCCGTGGGTGACCTACAAGGCGACCAAGTCGGCGATGATCGCGATGACCGAGCAGCTGGCGATCCAGAACGCCGAGCACGGCATCCGCACCAACGTCATCCTGCCCGGCCTGATGGACACGCCGATGGCGGTCGACCGCCGCGCCGAGGCCTGGGGCCGGCCGCGCGCCGAGGTCGCCGCCGAGCGCGACGCCAAGGTGCCGATGGGCCACATGGGCACCGCCTGGGACGTCGCCTTTGCTGCGCTGTTCCTGGCCTCCGACGAGGCCGGCTACATCACCGGCGTGGCGCTGCCGGTGGACGGCGGCCGCGGCTGCCGCATCGGCTGACAACCCGAAACGACGGAGAACGACGATGTCCCGACTGCCGAAACTCGACCCGGCCAAGCTCGCCGGCAAGCAACGGGAGGTCTACGACAAGATCGCGTCGGGCCCGCGCGGCGGCGTGCGCGGGCCGTTCGGCGTGCTGCTGCACGCGCCCGGCGTCGCCGACCCGGTGCAGGCGCTGGGCGGCTACCTGCGCTTCGCGAGCCCGCTGCCCGGCCGGCTGCGCGAGCTCGCCATCATGGTGACGGCGCGCTTCTGGACGGCGCAATTCGAGTGGCACATCCACCGCGGCTTCGCCGAGAAGGAAGGCATCGAGCCGGCGATCATCGACGCCATCGCCGAACGGCGGACGCCGGAGTTCAAGAATGCCGACGAGAGGATCGTCTACGCCTTCATGCGCGAGCTGCACAAGCAGCACCGGGTGTCGGACGCCACCTACGACGACGCGGTGAAGCTGCTCGGCGCCGAGAACGTCGTCGAGCTGACCGCCGTCGCCGGCTATTACACCCTGATCTCGATGGTGCTGAACGCCTTCGAGGTCGACGTGCCGGAAGGCAAGGCGCCGCTCGGGGATTAGGATACCCCGTCGATCAAGGCTAGAAAAACTGCATGCCTATCGCATGGAAAGAATATCATGAGAGAGCAGCTTCTTTCTTCAGGCCGTTGGGGCTGGACGCCTCAACAGATGTCACTATTAATGGCGTGAGGACGACACACGATATACGAGTGCACACCCAAGCCGGCTTCAAACCGCGAACATCAAGCCGCCGACCAGCAACCCATAGCCGAGCCCCATCTCCGCCAGCCGCCTGCCGATGGCCGGGGTGAACGCCGGCCACGCGGTTCCCTCGGCCAGCCGCAACGCCGCCCAGCCGGCGAGCCCGACCGCCGGGAACGCCGAAATGATCAGCAGGTCGCGGCCCCACTGCGGCAGCGCGTAGATCACCACCGCCGCCGGCAACGCCAGCAGCAGGTAGAGCGCGAACGCCGCGATCTTGCCGGCATAAAGCGCGGCCCGGCGGTCGTCGCCCTCGAGCCGGCGTCCGGCGACGCCGACCAGCCAGCGCAGCGCCTCGCCGTAATCGCGGACGAGCGTCGCCATCGCCCCTACTCCGCCGCCGTGTCCTTGATCAGGCTCTCGCCCGGCCGGACGCGGGTGAAGGCGACCGGCCGCAGGACGACGTCGATCCGGTCGCCCGCCAGCCGGGCGCTGGTGAAGGCGGAGGTTTCCAGGGCGCCCGCCTCGGGGAAGTCGGCGCGGAAATGCGCCCCGCGGGAATCGTCGCGGGCCAGCGCGGCGGCCGCGATCGCCTTCGAGACCAGGATCAGGTTCTTCAGGTTCAGCCAGTCGTGCCAGGCGAGGTTGTAGGCGAGATTGCCGCCGTCGACGCCGACGCCGTCGAGGGCCTGGTCGAGGTCGTCGAGGCCGGCGAGCGCGCGGCCGAGCGACGCCGCGTCGCGGACGATGCCGGCGTCGTCCCACATCAGGGTGAAAAGTCCGTCGCGCACGGCTTCGAGGTCGCCGCGCGGCCGGCTCAGCGGCTTCCGGCAGGCGGCCACCGCGGCGTCGAGCGCCGCCTGGTCCGGGTCGCGGTATTTCCCGTGCCTCGGCGTCCATTGAGCGAGCATGTCGCCAGCGATGCCGCCGAACACCGTCGAGTTGGCGACGCCGTTGCCGCCGAGGCGGTTGGCGCCGTGCACGCCGCCGGTGTCCTCGCCGGCGGCGTAAAGGCCTTCGAGCGCGGTCGAACAGTCGGGCTTGAACTCGACGCCGCCCATCATGTAGTGCGCCGTCGGCACCACCTCGACCAGGCCGGCGACCAGGTCGAAGCCGCAATCGGCGCAGCGCTCGACCATGCCCGGAAACTGCCGGCGCACCTCAACCGGGTCGAGGTGGCCCATGGAGAGAAAGAGCCCGCCCATCGGCCCGGTGTTGGCGGCGCGCATCTCGGCGAACATGGCGCGGCTGACGATGTCGCGGGTGGCGCGCTCGGCCCGCTTGTCGGTTTTGCTCATGAAGCGCTCGCGCATGCCGTCGAGCAGGTAGGCGCCGTAGCCGCGCAGGCCCTCCTCCAGGACGGTCCCGGTCATCCGCGTCTCCGGCCCGGCCAGCAGCCCGGTCGGGTGGAACTGCACCATCTCCATGTCGCGGAGCGCGAGTCCGGCGCCGAGCGCCATGGCGAGGCCGTCGCAGGTCTTGTCGCCCGACGGCGTGTGGAAGCGGTACATGGTCGGGCCGCCGCCGGTCGCCAGCAGCACGGCGCGGGCGCGGACGAAGGCGAACTCGCCGGTCCGCATGTCGATCATCAGCACGCCGGCGATTGCGCCGCCGTCGGCGGTTTTTATCAGCGCCACGGCGCGATGGTCCTCGAGCCGGCCGATGCCGCGCGCCCACACCTGTTCGGCCAGGCGGTTGATGATCTCGATGCCGGTGAGGTCGCCCTTGTGCACGGTGCGGTCGAAGGTCTGGCCGGCGAACGCCTTCTGGTGGACGGTGCCGTCCGGGTTGCGGTCGAAGAAGCAGCCGAGCTCGTTCTCCAGTTCCCGAATGCGCTCGCGGGCGACGGTGACCAGGATCCAGGCCAGCTCCTGGTCGTTGAGCCACTTGCCGCCTTCGATGGTGTCCATGAAGTGGCGCTCGACGGAATCGCCGGGCGCCAGCGCCACGTTGTAGCCGCCCTGCACCATGCGGGTGCAGCCGCATTTTCCCAGCAGTCCCTTCACGGCGACGGTGACGGAGAGGCCGGGCGACTGGGTCTTGGCGTGCAACGCGGCGAACAGGCCGGCGCCGCCCGAGCCCAAAATCAGAACGTCCGTATCGATGCGATTCAACTGCCGACGCCCATGCGGGCGAGCGCTTGGGCGCGGCGGTCGCGGGCGCGGTCGCCGACGGCGTCGTAGAGGCTGCCGCCGTGGGCGTCCATCGCCACCAGCAGCGGGCCGAAGTCCTTGATGCGGAAATGCCACAGGCTTTCCGGGTTGAGGTCGTCCATGTCGACGTCGAGGATGCGCTCGATCCAGGTCGTCTCGAGCGCCGCGGTGCCGCCGATGATGGCGAGGTAGACGCCGCCGAGCTCCTGGAACGCCTTGGCGCTTTCGGCGCCGAGCCCGCCCTTGCCGATGATCATGCGCACCCCGTATTCCGCCATCAGCGGCCGGGTGAAGCGCTCCATCCGCGCCGAGGTGGTGGTGCCGATGCAGATCGAGGCGTATCCGGCCGGGCACTCGTTGGAGACCGGCACTTTCTTCACGTTCGGCGCGGTGTGGATGACGGCGTGGCCGCGTAAATCGAATTTTGTCTTGCGGCCCTTGTCGAACATCGCGATCAGGGTGGCGTCGCGGATGCCGAACAGGGTCTCCTGCAGCGTCACGTGATCGCCGACGCGGAGCTTGCGCACGTCGGCGTCGCTGACCGGGAGGGTGATGTCGTGGTCGGCCATCGCTAGAATCCCAGCTCGACGCCCTTCGGCGTAAAGGTCGCCCGCGCGCGGCGGGCGGAGTGGCATTGGATGTTCACGGCGACCGGGTTCATGGTGATGTGGGTGGCCGCCGTCTCGACGTGCACCGCGAACGCCGTCGAATCGCCGCCGAGGCCCTGCGGGCCGATGCCGAGGCTGTTGACCGCCTCGGTCAGCTCCTTCTCCAGCTTCGCCCCTTCCGGGTCGTCGCAGGCGGAGCCGAGCGGCCGCGTCGCCGCCATCTTGGCCAGGTGCGCGCACAGGTCCGAGGTGCCGCCGACGCCGACGCCGACGATGGTCGGCGGGCAGACCTTGCCGCCGGCCTCCATCACCTTGTCGACGACGAAGGTCTTGATGCCGGCGACGCCCTCGGCCGGGATGCACATCTTCAGGAACGAGCCGTTCTCGGAGCCGGAGCCCTTGGGGATCATCTCGATCACCAATTCGTCCGGGCGGTCGGAGAAATCGACGGTGATCACCGGCACGCGGCGGCCGCAGCCGGTGTGCTCGTTCTTGCGCGTCACCGGATGCACCACCGACGAGCGCAGCGGGTATTCCTTCGTCGCGCGCTCACAGCCGCGGCGGATGGCTTCCTTCATGGCGGCGCCGTCGACCTCGACGCCGCGGCCGATGGTGACGTTGTAGATCGGGATGCCGGTGTCCTGGCACAGCAGGTTGTCGGTCGTCTCGGCGACCTCGATGTTCTTGATCATGGTGGCGAGGATCGACTTGCCGGTCGAATCCGTCTCGCCGGCGTCGAGGCGCCGGAAGCCGGTCTTGATGTCGTCCGGCAGCGTCTTCAGCGCCCGGATGTAGAGGAGCTTGGCGGTCTCCTCGATCGCCTGGAGGTCGATCTTCATCGTCAATGCCCTGCCCTTAGAAGATAAGCAGCGTCAGGCCCAAAACCAACAGCACCGCTAGAACGATACGCTGGAACCGCCGCTCATCCAAGCGGCCGTAAATGCGAAGGCCGAGCCAGGCGCCGAGCGCAACCGCCGGCAGGCACAGCAGCAGATTTCGCCCCGTCGTCGCGTCGACCAGGCCGCCCCACGCCAGCCACGCCAGCGCCATGCCGTGGACGGTCAGGATCAGCGGCTGGAACAGGCCGCGTTGCTCCGCCTTCGGCCAGCCGCGCAGACCGGCCCACACGCCGGGCACGATCCCGGCCAGCCCGGCGAGGCCGCCGAGCACGCCGCCGACGGATATGTGGGCGACCGGCGGGCGGATCAGCAGGGCGGCGGCATAGACGACCAGCAACACGCCGACGCCGTTGCGAAAGACGTGCGCGTCCGCCATGCCGAGCAGCCAGTTGCCGACCGGCACGCCGAACACGGCGCCGGCCAGGAAAGGCCACAACCGGGTGAACACGAGCTCGCCGCGAAGGCGCAGCAAGGCGATGCCGTGATTGACGATGCCGGTCGCGACAATCAGCGGCACCGCCTGCTTGGGCCCGAGCACGTGCAGCCACACGGCGGCGGCGACAACGCCGTCGCCGACGCCGGCGGCGCCGACCACCAGCGCCGCCAGGAAGGCGCCGGCGGGCAGCACGAGCTCAAACGGCATTGACCAGGAACAGCAAGGCCAGAGCGACGGCGACGCCGGAGGCCAAGGCGACCAGGGTCTTCTGGCCGTCGCGCCAGCCGACGAATTCGAGCGCCAGCAGCCGCAGCCCGCCGGTGAGGTGCGCCGCCAGCAGCAGGACGAGAACGGCCTCGGCGAGCTTGACCGTCGGCTGCTCGGTCCAGCGCAAGAAGCCGTCGAGGCGGGCGGCGCCGTCGATGGCCGAGGCCAGCACGTAGAAATGCACCGGCAGGAACAGCGCCAGCAGAACGCCGAACAGGCGATGCAGCGCGAACGCCCACCACGCCGCGTGGTTGCGGTGCGCCGCCGCCTTCACGGCGCCCCCAGCCGGTAGATCGCCCGCACGGCGGCGAATCCGGCGAGCAGCAGCCACAGCGAGAACAGCGCCGCGATCACGTTGACCGACGACGCCCTGAGCGGCGTCAGCTCGCCGAGCACGGTGCGGATGCCGATCGGCGCGTGCACGGCGGCGGCGGCGACGAACACGCCGTAGAACGCGCCCCAGCCGAGGCTGCCGCCGACGCGGCCGGCGATCTCGGCCGCCGTCAGCCCGCCCTGGACGGCGAAGATGATGCCGCCGAGATGCACGGCGACGGCGACGGCGAGCACCGCGGCGCTGATCCGTTGCGCCAGCCACAGCCAGGTCTCGCCGCGAACGTCGCTCACAAATCGCCTTTAAGCGCGGCGACGGCGACGGCGCGCTTCAGGCCGGCGATGGCGGCGGTCGGGTTGAGGTGCTTCGGGCAATGCTCGCGGCAGGTCTCGTGCGAATGGCAGGAATGGCAGCCGGCGTCGCCGGCGACCAGCGACAGCCTCGCCGCGCCGGCGCCGTCGCGGGCGTCGTTGACCAGCGTCCAGGCGCGGTTGAGGGCGGCGGGACCGAGGTATCGCGGGTTCCACGCCACCACGTCGCAAGCCGCGTAGCAGACGCCGCAGCCGATGCACTCGATGCCGGCGTCGGCGTTGCGGCGCTTGGCGTCCGCCGGCGGGATGGCGGCGAAGCCGTCGGCGCGGGTCTGCGTCGGCCGAAACGTGCCGCCGGCTTTGTCCCACTTGTCGAAGAACGTCCGCATGTCGACGGACAGGTCCTTCACCACCGGCAGGTTGCGCAGCGGCGCGATCTCGAGGCGGCCGTCGCCGGCGACGCGGGAGACGTGGGTGCGGCAGGTCCAGCGCGGCCGGCCGTTCACGGTCATCGCGCAGCTGCCGCACATGCCGACCCGGCAGGCGAAGCGGTAGCTCAACGAGGCGTCGAGGCGCCGCTGCACGTAGGTGACGACGTCGAGCACGGTCTGGCTGGCGCGCCTCGGCACCTCGTAGGCGACGAAGCGCCCCTGCTCGCCGCCGCGCCAGATGGAAACCGAAAGGGTCTCGGACGCTGTCCCGGGCATTGTCTCGCGAGTATAAGCGGTTTCCGGGCCCGCGCCAGCCGGGCGTCGGGGCCGGGATTACCGGTATTCGGGCGCGCCCGAGCCGGCTATGATCGTCGCAAACGAAGGCCCGTTCGCGCGGCCATGATCGATCCAAGGGGAAGGCCATTCACGCCCGCGCCATGCGCATTGCCGCCATCACCCTTTACCGCCTCGAACTGCCGCTGCATCGCCCCTACCACCTGGCGCTCGGCGAGGTGACGGCGTTCGACACCATCGTCGCGGTGGCCGAGGACGCGGGCGGCCGGCGCGGCTTCGGCGAGGCCACCATCCTCACCGGCTACACGCCCGAGACCATCGCCGAGAGCTGGCCGGCGGCCGGCCGGCTGGCGCGCCGCGTCGTCGGCCTGGAGACGGCGGACGCCAAGGACCTGATCCAACTCGCCGGCCGGCACCAGCCGTTCATGGCCACCGCCCTGATGACGGCCGCCGAGATGATGGAGGGAAACCCGCTGCTCGAGGTCGCCGCGCCGGCGCCGGTGCCGCTGCTCGCCATCCTCAACGAGACGGCGGAGAACGACGTCGCCGCCGAGATCGAGGCGCGGCTGGCCGAAGGCTATCGGACCTTGAAGGTCAAGGTCGGCTTCGCCGCCGACGCGGACCTCAAGCGGGTGCGCTACATCCAGGCGGCGCTTGCCGGTCGCGCCGAAATCCGCATCGACGGCAACCAGGGATTCGAGGCGGACGACGCGGTGCGGTTCGCGGGCTCGCTCGACCCCGCCGGCATCGAGCTTTTCGAGCAGCCGTGCGACGCCCACGACTGGCGGGCGGCCGAGGTGGTGGCCGCGGCGTCGACGGTACCGATGATGATGGACGAATCGATCTTCGGCCCCGACGACATCGAGCGCGCCGCCGATCTCGGCTGCGCCCAGTACATAAAACTGAAACTGATGAAGGCCGGCGGGCTGGACTCGCTCGCCGCCGGGCTGCGGTTGATCCGCGAACGCGGCATGACGCCGGTGCTCGGCAACGGCGTCGCCAGCGACATCGGCTGCTGGATGGAGGCGTGCGTCGCGCGCCGGCTCATCGACAACGCCGGCGAGATGAACGGTTTCCTGAAGCCGAAGGCGCGCGTGTTCGCGACGCCGATCGCGGTCGCGCGCGGCGCCATGGTCGTGGCGGCGGGCGTCCCGGAATTGATCGACGACGCGGCGCTGGCGCGGCTCGCCGCCGACAGCCATCGTTTCGACGCCGCCGAGGTCGGCGCCTGAATGTTCGGCTACGACGCGATCACCATCACCGTCATTACGCTTTCGATGATCCTCGGCGGCACGGTCAAGGGCATCACCGGCATCGGGCTGCCGATCATCGCCATGGCGTTCATCCTCAACTTCGTCGACCCGAAGGTGACGCTGGCGATCCTGGTGCTGCCGATCCTGGTCACCAACCTGTGGCAGGTGTCGCGGGCCGGCAACATCATGCAGCCGCTGAAGCGGTTCTGGCCGATGACGGTGGCGTTCCTGGTGTTCCTGTTCGTCGGCGCGCGGCTTGTCGTCGCGCTCGACACTCACATTCTGTTCGGGCTGCTCGGCGTCTGCGTGGTGCTGTTCTCGGCCTCGAACCTGATACGCCCGCGCGTGCACCCGCTGACGCCGGCGACCGAGAAGTGGGCCGGGCCGGTGGCCGGCACGCTGGGCGGCATCCTGGGCGGGCTTTCGACGATCTGGGGGCCGCCGATGATGATGTATCTGGTGATGCTGAAGCTCGACAAGAACACCTGGATCCGCACCGTCGGGCTGATCTGGTTCGCCGGCGCCATCCCGCTGACCATCGCCTATTGGCAGAACGGCATCCTCAACGCCGCGACTGCGCCGCTGTCGGCCTATGCCTGCGTGCCCGGCATGGTCGGCATCCGAATCGGCGAGGTGGTTCGCGACCGCATCCCGCAGGAGACCTTCCGCAAAGTCATGCTGGCGGCCCTTGTCATCATCGGCTTGAACCTTATCCGGCGCGCTGTATTCTCCTGAGTCTCGTGGTCCGGTGTGGGGGCGAAGGCGATGGCCGGCGGACGCGGCAATTTCGCATCGAGGCTGGGCTTCATCCTGGCGGCGGCCGGCTCCGCCATCGGCCTCGGCAACATCTGGAAATTCCCGTATCTCGCCGGCGCCAACGGCGGCGCCGTGTTCCTGATCGTCTATCTGGTGTTCGTGTTCACCATCGGCATCAGCGTCATGCTGGCCGAGTTCGCCATCGGCCGCGCCGGCGAGAGGAACCCGGTCGGCGCCATCAAGCACCTCAAGGGCGGCGCCTGGATCGGCGTCGGCTACATGGGCGTCGTCGCCGGGTTCGCCATCCTGTCGTTTTACAGCGTCGTCGGCGGCTGGACGATCGCCTACGCGGTGAAGACCGCGACCGGGCTGCTGAATTTAAGCGACGCCAAGGCGTTCGGCGGCGCGTTCGGGGCGTTCGTCGCCGCCCCGGTCGAGCCCATCGTCTACCACTTCGCGTTCATGGCGCTGACCGTCGCCGTGGTGGCGCGCGGCGTCGAGCGCGGCATCGAGCGCGCCTGCCGGGTGCTGATGCCGATGTTGTTCGTCATCGTGATCATTTTGTGCGTCCGCTCGCTGACGCTGCCGGGCGCCATGGCGGGGGTGAAGTTCTTCCTCAACCCGGATTTTTCGAAGCTGACCGGCGCGATGGTGACGGCGGCGCTCGGCCAGGCGTTCTTCTCGCTGTCGCTCGGCATGGGGGCGATGATCACGCTGGGGTCGTACCTGTCCAAGCAGACGCACCTGCCCGGCTCGGCGCTGTGGGTGACGTCGCTCGACACCGTGATCGCGGTGTTGGCCGGGTTCATGGTGCTGCCGGCGGTGTTCGCCTTCGGCTTCGACCCCGGCGCCGGGCCGGGCCTCACCTTCATCACCCTGCCGGCGGTGTTCGCCAAGATGCCGTGGGGCGCCGGGTTCGGGACGCTGTTCTTCGTGCTGCTGGCGGTGGCGGCGCTGACCTCGGCGATCTCGCTCTTAGAGGTCGTCGTCGCCTTCCTGATCGACGAGAAGGGCGTGGCGCGGCCGAAGGCGGCGATCGGCGCCGGCGCGGTGATCTTCCTGCTCGGCGTTCCGTCGTCGCTGTCGCTCGGCGTGTGGGGCGACTACAAGCTGTTCGGCAAGGGCTTCTTCGACCTGATGGACTACGCCGCCTCCAACGTGATGCTGCCGCTGGGCGGCGTGCTGATCGCGGTGTTCGTCGGCTGGGTGGTGACGCCGCGGATCATGCGGGAGGCGGAGCGCGAGGATGGACATCTGTTCAAGCTGGCGCCGGCGTGGCACGCCATCTGCCGCTACGTCGCCCCGGTCGGCGTCGCCTGGGTGCTGTTCTCGGGGCTCTAGGGCTCCGGTTAGCCATCATTTGGGTTAGTTTGGTTGGGCTTGGGCCAGTGTCGCCGATGTCCACCCTTAGCCAAAAGCAGACGATCGGCGCATCGCTGTTGATCAGCATCTATCGACAACAACGCCGACGAAAGTTAGCTGAAACGACTGCGCGACGGAACGCGGAGAGGGCAAAGCCCGAGGAACTCATTTCATACCAATAATCACACCGCGACTGAGACGCCGAAATCATCACAGTACCGTTCCACCCGCTCGACGTATCTCGGAATCCCCAGCGCGCTGAACAAGTCATGCGCTTGGCGGAGATTGGCCGCCGTGGTTTCCTGGTTTCCCTCGGCATGGGCCAGCGCCGCGAGGTCGAGATGGGTGCGTCCCTGGTCGAAACGCGCGCCGAGTGAGGTGAAAATCCGAAGGGCTGCGTTGAGGTGCTGTTCCGCCTCCGCGAGATTCCCCTCAGCGCTGGCGATCCTGCCCAAGAGGAGTTTCGACAATCCGATGCCCAACAAAAACTGGGTGTCCGTGCTGACTTCCAACGCCTTGCGACCCACGCCGGTCGCCTTGTCGGTCGCGCCGTTCAACAGATAGGTTTCGCCGAGCATGGTCCTGAACCATGCGCGGAACTGCAGCGAGCGACGTTGGTCCGCGAGCTGCACGGCCTGCTCGAAGGTCGAGACCGCGCGGGCGATATCTCCCGCTTCCCAGCGCGCCCTGCCCAGGCAGGCGAGAACGTAGGCAGTCTCGTAGTCGTCGGGCGAAAGCTCAAGCGCGCGCTCGCAAAGCTCGATCCCGGTCTCCACATCCCCGCGCATGGCGTGGCCGAAACCGGCGATCATGGCGGCGTTGGCTTGGGCGCGGCGATTGCCGGTCGCGTCGCTAAGGGCCTCAAGCCGGGTTGTCGCCTCCAGGGCCGACTCAAAGTCCCCGGCGAAAATGCAGCAGAAGCTGAGCGCGTACAGAGCCTGGCTGAGCCAGAAGCTGTCCTCGGTCCGTTCAAGCAAGGAAACGGCCTGGCGGCCGTGATCGACCGCCTCGTCCAACGGCCGCCCCGAAAAGAGGTATTCCGAGGCGAGAGCGCGATGGACCCTGCCCATGACGGCCTCGTCGCCGGCCCGCGTCGCTTCTTCAAGGCCTCGGTGCAAATTGTGGCCCGCCTCCGCCCGATGTCCGAGGTACGCATGCGCGAAGCCGAGCCAGAAGTAATACAGGCCGGCGAGCGAGGGATCGTTAAGCCGCTCTACGCGGTCTTGGTCTTTAAGAAGCGAGTCCACGAGCTCCTGGTGACGTCCCATGAAATGCAGGGACTCTGTCCGGCGCAGCACAAGATTGAGAATAATCTGGTCGCGTCCCGGATCGCCGAGCCGATTTGCTTCGGTGAGGGCCTGATCCAGAACGGCGACGGCTTCGGTATGGGCATACATGGCGGCGGTCTTGTCGGCGACCAGGATCAGGTACGCAACCGCCTTGTCGGCGTTGCCAGCCCGCGAATAGTGGTGCGCCAAGGTTTCCGGCTCGGTCGCCATGATTTCGGGGAAATCACGCTCCAGGATCTCGGCGATGCGGGCGTGCAATTGCCGGCGGCGGCGCAGCAGCAACGTTTCATAGGCGGTATCCTGAATCAGGGCGTGCTTGAAGGTGTACTTGGCGTTGGGTACGGCGCCTCGCTTGAATATCAATTCCGACTGCACCAGCCGTTCGAGATTGACACTGACTTCGTCCACGGGCGAATCCACGACCGCCGTCAATAGCCCGAAGGAAAATTCCCGACCGAACACCGAGCCGACCTGCGCGGTTTCCTTCGCCTCGCCCAACTGATCCAAACGGGCGATCAGCAATGCCTGAAGCGTCGCCGGTATCCGATCCGGAGTCTCCGGGTTATCGATCGACTTGCCGACCTCGATGATGGATTTTGTCAACTCTTCCACGTACAAAGGAACGCCATCGGCGCGCGCAATGATTTGATCGACGACCGTATTCGAAAGCTTGTGGCCCCCGGCCGCGCGCACGATCTCGACGCCCTGCTTGCGGCTCAGCTTGTTCAACGCGATCGTGAGAAGATGCGGATGCCGGGTCCAGGGTGGGACGTAGACCGGACGGTAGGAGATCACCATCAACACCGCCGCATCGGCCACCCGCGCCATCATTTCGCCGATGAAAGTCTCCGTCGACGGATCGATCCAGTGCGCGTCCTCCAGCACGAACAACACCGGTCGTTGCCGGCTCAACGCCAACACGTGGTCGGTCATCGCCTCGATGGTGCGGTCGCGGCGTTGCTCGGGGGTCAAATTCAGCGCGCCGTAACGAGCCGTCGCCGGCAGCGACAACAGCGACGCGAATAACGGCGCCACGGTTTTTGTGTCTTCCCCCGACAAGCTGAGCAACGACTCCAGCTTGTCGAGCTTGCTTTCCGGCCCGTCGGTGCTTGAGAACCGGGCGGCCCGCTCCAGGCGCTGGATGATCGGATGGAAGGCGCTATTGCCGTGGTGCGGCGAGCACTGATAGCGCAGGCGGAAATGCCGCTCGCCGGCGATTTTTTCCCGGAGCGTCTGCAGGATGCGCGATTTGCCGATGCCGGCCTCGCCCGACAGCAAGACGACTTGCCCTTCCCCGGCCTTCGCCAGTTCCCAGCGTTCGTGAAGCAAGCCGAGTTCGTGCTCGCGGCCGATGAAACGGGTGAGCGTGCCGGCATGGGTGGCCTCGAAGCGGCTTTCCGTCGCGCCTTCGCCGACGACGGACCAGGCGACGACGGGCTCGGTGAATCCCTTCAATTTCCGACGGCCGAGATTTTCAAGGACGAAGGCGGCGCCGATCAGCCGGCGCGTCATCGCATCGATCACCACCTGGCCCGGCTCGGCCATGCCTTGCAGCCGGGCCGCCAGGTTCGGCGTCTTCCCGGTCACCGCTTCCTCCTGCGCCGCGCCCGCGCCGATGATGTCGCCGACGACCACCGATCCCGTCGCGACGCCAATCCGGACCCGCAATGACTCACCGTCAGGCGACGTCAAGCCGCCGACCGCTTCGACGATGGCGAGGCCGGCGCGCACCGCGCGCTCGCTGCTGTCCTCATGCGCATGAGGATAGCCGAAATAAGCCAGCACGCCGTCGCCCATGTATCGGGCGACGTGTCCCTCGACGCGCGCCACTTCGCCGGCGACCGCTTTCTGATAGACGCCTATGAGTTCGCTCAGCTCTTCCGGGTCCAGCCGCTGCGACAGGGCCGTCGAGCCAACCAGGTCGACGAACATCACGGTCAGTTGACGGCGTTCGGCCTCGGCCTTGCTGTGGGAAGGTCCGGGGGACGGAACGTGTTCCTGTTCGGCCGGCAGCGCGGCAATCGCCTTCAGGAGCTTTCGGCGGTGGCCGAGACTGATCCCCAAGTCCTTGAGGTCGTCGTCGGAGAGGTCGGGCAATACTTCCAGATCGATGTCATTCCGCGCGAATGTCTCGGCGTATTGGCCCAGATCCAGGTCCTCGAGCCAACGTGCAATGCCGCTCACGTTTTGCCTCCGATCGCGCCGGCCCGATCATAGCAGAAGCGCGGGCAAAGATCGGCGCTACTTTCGGTCTGCAACCCCCGGCAGCGAAGGGTGGCGCGCTGGAAGAGGCGAGATTCGCGGCACTCCGATATTGAGCCTGGAGCGAAAGGGTCCCGCGGATGGTCTTGCCGAAAACGGAAATCCGGACGTGGTGGGTCAGTCTTACGAAGGTTCGCTTCGGGTCACTACCCGACGTTGGCGGAGACGCTTCAGTCACGTCGTGTGCCGTCCGTGGTTGCGCGCCTTAGGCCACCCCTCCGACGTCGAGGATCAGCTTGCCCTTGCTTTGCCGGGTCTCCAATACCTCGTGGGCGGCCCTGGCCTCGGCCAGCGGCAACGTGCGGTCGATGGTCACCGTCAGCCTGCCTTCCCGGTACAGGCGATAGAGCTCGCCGGAGCGCCGCGCGCGCTCGGCCGCCGTCGGGATGTAGTCGGCGAGGTGCGGGCGGGTGAAGAACACCGAGCCGGCCTCGGCCAGGTCGAGCGGATCGAGCGCCTCGACCCGGCCCGACGCGTTGCCGTTGTTGCTGAGCACGCCACGCGGCTTCAGGGCGCGAAGGCTGCCGCGATAGGTGTCCTTGCCGACCGAATCGTAGACCACGTCGACGCCGGCGCCGCCGGTCAGTTGCAGGACCTTTTCGGCGAAGTCCTCGTCGCGGTAGAGGATGACGTGGTCGGCGCCGCGCGCCTTGGCGATGACCGCCTTTTCGGCGCTGCCGACGGTGGCGAACACTTGGGCGCCGCGCGCCTTGGCGAGTTGGACGATCAGTTGGCCGAGGCCGCCGGCGGCGGCGTGCACCAGGCAGGCATGGCCGGGCATCAGCGGGAACAGCGAGTCGGTGAGGTAGTGCGCGGTCATGCCCTGCAACTGCAGCGCCGTGGCGACCGCCATCGCGACGTCGTCGGGCACCTTGACCAGCTTCCACGCCGGAACCACCGCGTATTCGGCGTAGCCGCCGAGTTCCAGGCAGTAGGCCACCCGGTCGCCGGCGCCGAGGCCGTCGACGCCGGGGCCGACGGCGGCGACCGTGCCGCCGCCCTCCATGCCCGGCGTGAACGGCGGCGAATTGCGGTAGGTGGCGGATTTGCGGAAGACGCCGGCCCGCATGTAAACGTCGATAAAGTTGACGCCGGCGTGGCTGATCCGGACCAGCGCCTCGCCCGCGCCCGGCTCCGGCACCGGCACCCGGTCGAGCGTCAGCCGCTCGGCGCCGCCGTAATCCGCGACCCGGACCGCCCGCATGGTCATCGCCGGCTCATCCTTTCAGGCCCGCGGCGACCGCGGCGGCGATCGCCGACGGAGTCTCGACCACCGCGACGCCGGCCGCGGTCAGCGCCTTCGCCTTCGACTCATAGGTCCCCTTGTCGCCCATCACGATGGCGCCGGCGTGGCCCATGCGCTTGCCCTTCGGCGCGGCGCCGCCGGCAATGAAGGCGGCGACCGGCTTTTTCATGGTGCGGGCGTATTCGGCCGCCGCCTCCTCCATGGCGCCGCCGATCTCGCCGACCATCACCACCGCGTCGGTGCCGGCGTCGGCGTCCAATGTCGCGAGCGCGTCGCGGGTGGTGGTGCCGATGATCGGGTCGCCGCCGATGCCGATGAACGCCGAGACGCCGAACCCGGCCTGCACCAGGTTGAGGCAGATCAGGGTGCCGAGGCTGCCGGAGCGCGAGATCACGCCGACGCGGCCGGGCTTGAAGATGTCGGCGTTGAACGCCGGCATGAAGCCGCAGAAGCAGGCGCCCGGGGTCACCGCGCCGGCGGTGTTGGGGCCGAGCACCCGGCAGCCCGAGTCGCGGGCGGCGGCGAGGAACCACATCACGTCATGGACCGGGATGTGCTCGGTGAGCACCACCAGTCCCTTGGCGCCGGCATCGATGGCGTCGAGGGCGGCGTCCTTGACCCCCAACGGCGGAATGAACAGCACCGAGACGTCGAAGCCGCCATCCTTCATGGCGTCCCTGGCGCTGGCATGAACCGGCACGCCGCAATGCACGGTGCCGGCCTTGTTGGGGTTGACGCCGCCGACGACGCGGGTGCCGTACTCCTGCATGCGCTCGGTCCAGAAGGTGCCCTGCTTGCCGGTGATGCCCTGGATCAGCACTCGGTCCCGCCTGCGGACGATCATGCGCCGCCCCCGGCTTTCTCGGCCGAGGCGACGGCGGCGGCGCACGCCTGGTCCATGGTCGCGAACGGCGTGATGCCGAGCTTTTGCTTCAGCATGGCGCGCGCCTCGACGTCGCCGGTGCCGTGCACCGACCAGTGGATCGGCAGCATCGGCTTGATCGCGCCGAGGGCCGCCAGCACGCCCTCGGTCATCACGTCGGTTCGGGCGAAGGCGCCGCAGAAGTTGATCACCAGGCTGCTGACGTTGGGGTTCGCCAGCACCAGCTCGAGCGCCGGCTTGGCCTGGGTGTAGGCCTCGCCGCCGATCTCGAGAAAATTCGCCGGACGGCCGCCGTGATGACGGACCACGTCCATGGTGGTCATGGTCAGGCCGGCGCCGTTGGCCAGCACGCCGACGTTTCCATCGAGCTCGATGTAGCGAAGCCCGAGCGCGCGGCCCTCGGCTTCGAGCCCGGTGAGTTTCTCCGGCGTGCCGCGCTTGGCCAAGTCCTCGTGGCGCTTCACGGCGGAATCGTCCATCACGAACTTGCAATCCAACGCGACCAGCCGGCCGTCCTCGGTGACGGCGAGCGGATTGATCTCGATCAGCTCGGCGTCACAGTCGCGGTAAACCTTGTAGAGTTTGGCGAGCGCGTCGGCGGCGGCGTCCGCGCTGCCGCCGAGGTCGAGGCCGTTCAGCATCGCCCGCGCCGCCTTCACATCGAAACCCGCGCGGATGTCGATGGCGGCGCGGCGGACGGCGTTCGCGTCCCTGGCCGCCGCCTCCTCGATGTCGATGCCGCCGAGAGTGGAGAACAGCACCAGCGGCCCCTTCGCGACCGGGTCGTTCATCGCCGCGGCGTAGAATTCGCGCGCGATGGCGGCGCGGCTCTCGACCAGCACGCTTTCGACCGCGTGGCCGTCGATTTCCATGCCGAGGATGGCGCGGGCGGCGGCGCGCGCCGCCTCGGGCGTATCGGCCTTGCGGATGCCGCCGGCCTTGCCGCGCTTGCCGGTCGGCACCTGCGCCTTGACCACGACCGGCCCGAGCGCCGCCTGCGCCGCGGCCGCTTCGTCCGGCGTCCGCGCCAGCCGTGAGGCGGGCACGGCGACGCCGGCCGCCTTCAACAGCGGCTTCGCCGCATGTTCCTCGAAATTCATTTGCCTTCACACATTTGAAAAAAAGTCCTTCGCTTCGCTCAGTGTACTTTTTTTCATATCAGATCTTGAGGAAACAAGGCTTGGGACGGCCCGGCGCCTTCTTTCCACCTGTCAACTTTCGGGCCGACCTTCGGTCGGCCTGGTGAAAACCTCAAATCCGCCCGCCGAGCCGCTTCAAGGGCGGATATGTCCCCATCCTCCGTGAAAAAGGACACCGAGCCCCATTGCAACATTGGGGCGAGGGACTTTTTCACCCATTCTCATTTTCCGTAACGGTCCCAGTAGGCGCCGAACAGATCGTCCTCGCTCGGCTTGTCCTCGGGAATCACGGTCACCAGATGGGTGACGTTGATGAAGTGGCGGTAATTGAGGTTCTCGGAGATCGAGTTGCCGGCCCAGGTGCCGCAGCCCATGCTGAGCGTGAAGTTGAGGCCGTTGTCGAAGCTGCCGCCGTTGCCGAAGGTGTGCGCCTGGTTGACCAGCACGCGCACCACGTCGAGCTCCTCGGCCAGGCGGCGCGCGTGGTTCAAGTCCTTGGTGTGGATGCCGACCGAGTGGCCGATGCCGCAGACGGCGAGAATGGCGTTGACCTGACGGATGGCGTCGTCGAGGTCGCGCGCCTTGTAGACGGTGAGCACCAGCGACAATTTTTCATCGGCGAACGGCGTCGCCGGGCCGGGGTCGGAATCCTCGACCAGGAAGAACTTGGCGGCCTGGGCCTCGCGCCCGAGGCCGGCTTCGCGCGCCAGCACGGCCGCGTCCTTGGCGATGACGCGGCGATTGAGGTGTCCGTCGGTCCACAGCGTCGCCTTGATCTGCTCCTTCTCGGCGGCCGTCGCCCGATAGCCGCCGGCGGCCTCGAGCGCCTTCATCGCGGCGTCGTAAACGTCGGCGAGCACGACCACCGAGTTTTCCGACGAGCACGAGGTGGCGTTGTCGAAGGTCTTGGAGGCGGCGATCTTGTTCGCCGCGTCGGCGAGGTCGGCCGAGGAATCGACGATCACCGGCACGTTGCCGGCGCCGACGCCGATCGCCGGCGTGCCGGACGAGTACGCCCGGCGCACGTTGTTCTGCGAGCCGGTGACCACCACCAGATCGCACGCTTCCATCAGCGCCTGGGTCAGCGCCTTGTCGACCGGCGACGGCAGCACCTGCACCAGGTCGGCGGGGAGCCCGATCTTGGTGAGCTCGGCGCGCATCAGCTCGACCGTGCGCGCGGTCGTCGCCTGCCCCGACGGGCTCGGCGCGACGATCACCGCGTTGCCGCCCTTCAGCGCCATCATCGCCTTGTTGACCGGCGTCGCCGCCGGGTTGGTCGAGGGCGAGACCGCCGCGACGACGCCGACCGGCTTGGCGTACTTGACGATGCCCTTGGCCTTGTCCTCCTCGATGATGCCGCGGGTCTTCACCCGCATCAGGTCGCGGAGGCAGCCGAAGGTCTTGCGCTGGTTCTTGACGATCTTGCTCTCGACGCTGCCGAGGCCGGTGTCCTTCACCGCCAGCTCGGCCAGCGCGCGGGCGCGGCCGGGTTCGTAGATCGACCATGCCAGCGCCGTCACCGCCTCGTCGACGCGCGCCTGGTCGGCGGAGGCGAAGGCGCGCATGGCGGCGCGCGCGCGCTGCACCAGCTCGCGAACGACGACGATTTCCCCGCCCGGCTGGCGGGCGGTGCGGGCGGGCGCCGGCGGGTTCATGGGTTTTCCTCCCGTCCTTTCAGCGAATTATAGGCGGCCCCCGCCGATTGGCAACAATCGCCGCGGCCTCAGACTTCGATCCTCGTGCGCGCGCCCTTCAGCTCCCGGTAGATGTTGGTGAGGATGGTCGCGACGCCCGCCACCATCAGGACGGCGACGATCGGCCGCGTGGCGAATGCGCCGAAGTCGTAACCGACGATCTGTACGGCCTGGGCGAAGTTCTGCTCGCCGATCCTGCCGAGGATGAGTCCGAGGACGATGCCGGCCACCGAATAGCCGGACTGGCGCAACAAGTAGGCGATCGCGCCGGCCGCAAACATGACCGCCACGTCCATCACCAAGTTGCGCACCGCGTAGGCGCCGATGGTGGCGAGCAGCAGGATGGCCGGCGCCAGGAACTGGAAAGGGATACGGAGCAGGTGCAAGACGGTCTTGGTCTCCACGTAGCCGAGGCCGAGGATGAAGATGTTGGCAAAGAACATGGCCGCGAACACCACCCACACGAGGTCGCTGGAATTGACGAACACCAGCGGCCCCGGCTCCATATCGTGCATCTGGAAGACGCCGACCATCATGGCGGTGAGCGCGCCGCCGGGCAGGCCGAGCGCCAGCAGCGGGATCATGGCCGCGCCGGTGGCGGCGTTGTTGGCTGTCTCCGAGGCGACGACGCCCTCGAGCTGCCCTTTGCCGAACTTCTCGGGCGTCTTCGACCAGCGCACCGCCTCGTTATAGCTCATGAACGCCGCCAGGGTCGCGCCGATGCCGGGAAGGATGCCGGCGAAGAACCCCACGAACACCGACCGCGCCACCGCGACCTTGAGTCGCCAAAACTCGGCAAAGCTGGGGAAGTGGGTGCTGAACTTCGGCATCGCGAACTTGCCGCGCACCCGCCGTTCGGCCTGCACGAACACCTCGGAAACGGCGAAAAACCCGAGGATGGTCGGAATGAAATGGATGCCGGCCAGCAGATAGGTGTAACCGAAATCATAGCGGCTGAGACCGGCCACCGGGTCGAGGCCGACGGTGGCGATCATCAATCCAAGTCCCACCGACAGCCAGCCCTTCCACAACGTGCGCGCGCCGACGGACGACGCCACCGCGATCCCGAAGAAGACGAGCGAAAAGATTTCGGGCGGCCCGAAGTTCCGGACCGCCCAGTCGGCGATCAGGGGCGTCGCCGTAATCATCAGCACGACCGAGCACGTGCCGCCGAAAGAGGAACACAACACCGCGGCGCCGACGGCTTTGCCGGCCAAGCCTTGTTGCGCCATCGGGTATCCGTCGAAGGCGGTCGGTGCGTTCTCCGGCGAGCCCGGTATGTTGAACAGGATCGCCGTCACCGCGCCGCCATAGGTGCCCGAGCAATACAGCACGGAGTAGAACATGATCGCATCGGCGGCACTGAGCAGGCCGGAGAACGGCAGGAAAATCGCCGCCAGCGTCAACATGTTGATGCCGGGAATGGCGCCGAACAGAAGGCCGCCGAACAGCCCGCTGAAGAAGATGAGGATGCTCATCGGGCTGCTGACAAGCGTCACAGTACCGGTGATGAACTGCTCCATGGTCGGCGCGTCTTTACCTATTGCCGGATCAACACGACCAGCCAGTTGCCGATGTCGTAAAATCCGGGCCAGTAGCCGACCGGCAGGCCGACGTAAAGGAACCGGGTGAAGATGATGGTGAGCACGGCATAAATCGCCAGCGGCACGACGATTAGCCATTTGATACGCCGCTCGCCGGTAACGTAGAGATAGGCGGCGAGGAAGAAGGGCGTCGTGAAGTAATAGCCCATGTTCTGCAACAACGCCGCGTAGGCGAACGGCAGCGCCAGCGTGGTCCCCATGCGCACGAAGTAGTCGGCGCCGTGCTCCTTGGCCATCCGATGGAAATAGCCGCCGTCGAGTTCGGCGGCGGTGGCGACCACCGCCTTGCGCGCGCGCAGATCGCCGATGAACTGGCCGAGCGCCGCGGCCAGAATCAATACAATCACCGCGCGCGGCCACGCGGCGGCGCCGAAGCGGTACATCTGCAACTCGCGGTCGAACTGGAAGCTAAGAGCGTAGGCGGCAACGCCAAAGCCAATCCAGAAGACGATCTCGAACCATTGGCCGCCGGTCAGTTTGCCCATCACGGCCCTCTGCGATAGCGGCTCCGGCGTGATTGCACGCCGGAGCCGGAATTCAGGTTGGTAATTGGAACGGCCTTATTTGATTAGCCCCATCTTCTTGTATGTCGTCCGGTAGCCTGCAGCCGTCTCGTTGATCAACTCGATGGCGCCCGCGGTATCCCGGAAACTGGGGATCAGGTCCATGAACTTGCCTTTGTTGAACTTGAGGTAGTTGTCCGTGTGGTAGCCTTTTTGGAATGCCCACTGCAGGTACTTCACCCGGTCGGGCGGTGTCGTCTTGTGCACGTAGAATCCGCGGAACCGCATCAGCGGCTTGAACGTGAGGCCGACGTCGGCCATCGCCGGCACGTCGGCGAAGGCCTTGGGCCGGTCCTTCAGCAGCGTGAGGATCGGCTTGAAGTCGCCGCTTTGGAGGAAGCCTTTCACGTCGCCCGGCTGCTCGAACATGGCGTCCACCTGGCCGCCCTTGAGGGCGGCGTAGCGGGGCGCGGGCTTGTCGAAGCTGACCTGCTGCAACTTGATGCCGAAATGTTCGGCGATCAGGTTCATGTTCACCCGCTCCATCGAGCCTTCGCCGGCGACGTTGGCGATGGTCGCCTTGCCGCCCGCCTTCTTGGCGAACTCGACGAAGGACTTCCAATCCTTGAACCGGGTTTCGTCGCCGCGAATGTATATTTGCGAGAACGTGATCTGCGAAATGACCAACGGGATCAAGTCCTTGGCAGGGTTCACGTCGGTGCGGCCGGCGGCGAAGCCGCTGGTGGCGTCGTCGATGTGCTGGAGTATGGTGTAGCCGTCGGCGGGCGCCGCCATGTAGGTCTTCAGCCCGACCATGCCGCCGCCGCCGGGCTTGTAATCCGGCGTGATGTCGAACCCGGCTGTTTCTTTGACCCCCTGGATCATGGCCCGCGCCACCTGACCGGAGCCACCGCCCGGCCCGTACGGCACGATCATGGTCAGCGGACGCTCGGGAAAGCCGCCGGGTTTCTCCATCTTAGCCGGCAATTCGGCGGCGAGCGCCGGCACGGCCAGTCCCACACCGGCCAAAAGGCCGATGAGTGTTCTTAGAAACTGCATTTTTATCCTCCCTGATATAACGAATTCGCGCGGATTCTTGTTGCCGAATTTGCCGATTTTTCTGGCGAGTTCATTGACCATAAAGCTTATACGGTTTTGGGCCGATTGCAAACTTTGCAAACGCACGGCCTAGCCGTTCGTCCACGGGAACGGCAGCAATTTGGCGAGCGGCTCGGAGATCTCGTAGACGCTGGTCACCGCGAGGTCGCGGTCGAAGGCAACCCCGTCGCGTTCGGCGCGCTTCCTCAGCCGTTCCTCGTGCACCGCCATCACGTCCTTGGCGAACGGCATCAGGCCGGGATCGAAGATGCGGAGATACCCGTCGGCGTCGCGGGCCGGCATGACGCGGCTCCTGCAAAATCGGTTGGGCGACCACGGGATGTCGAGGACGCCGGCCTCGAAGGCGTTGACGGCGCCGACCGCGACGTCGCCATCGCCCATCTCCAGCACCTTGTCGACGATGGGGCGCACCTCGCGGCGGATCAGCTCGGCCTCGAACTCGTACGCCGGCAGGGCGTCGAGGCGGATGTGGCGGGCGAGATAGATGCCCATGCGGGTGGTGCGCAGGCCTTCGGCGTTGGCCTGCGGCGTCGGGATGCCGAACGCCTCGTGGGTGCTCTTGGTGGTGACGCTGACGGCGCCGCCGATGGCCGCCAGTGTGCCGCCGTAGGCGACCAGCGCCGCCGACTGCGCATCGTCCTGCGGCCAGGCGCCCATCCAGTGCAGCGACGTCACCGGCGTGAACGCGTCGCGGAACCCTTGCGCTGCGAGATATTCCTGCGTCAGCTCGCCGCACACTTTTATCGCCGCCGCGTCCTGCACCAGGTGCAACGTCTGGCCGAGCTCGAGGCCGTAGTTGCGCACCCCCTGGCCGGCGGCGAGCAGCGCGTCGAGGATGCAGGTGACGATGGCGATGGCGGGCGGCACGTTGGTGCCGGTGAGGAAGCCGGGCTGGCGGCGGTGCAGCTCGACGCCTTTTTCCTGGTACAACGCCGCCAGCCGGTCGAGGTACTGGTAGTTGCGGATGCCGTCGGCGATCGAGACGTCTTTGGTGTAAGACGTCGTATAGGCGATGCCGGAGCCGAGATAGCCGGAGAACCCGGCGGCGAAGCCGACCTCGGCGGTGAGCCTGGGCATCGAGGTGCCGCTGAGCACGATCGCCGGCTTCGAGATCGCCTCGATCAGCTTGCGCGTCTGGAGCGGGCCGTAGTTGACCATCGGGAAGCCGTTGAGCATCGAGCGGCCGGCCTTTTTCGATTCCTCGATGCCGACGGCGGCGCGGCTCCACTGCTCGTTGCGGGTGTAGCTGTCGGTGGTGGTCGGCACGATGTCGGCGAGGCCGTCCCTGTCGAGCGCCCGCATCAGTTCGAGCTGCAGCTCGAGCGTGCCGAAGCCGCCACGCGGCTGGGTCAGGCAGCGGCCTTCCGCGGCGGCGCGGCGCATCACCCAGCCAAGCTGTTTATGCTGCGGCAGCGACTTGTGGAAGGCGACGGCGTCGTCGATGTCGACCTCGGCGCCGGTCGGCCAACGCGCGAGGTTGGCCTTGCGCATGTCGGCGAACGCGTCGGCCGGGATCTGCGCCGCCGACAACGGCGGCGGCGCGGTCGCGGCCTCGCGGGCAAGGGCTTTTCCCATGGTCCGAGCCTCTAGGTGTCGGCGCTCCGGACAGCATGCATGTGCCGCAAGCCCAAGGTCAAGGCGGCCTCGGGCGCCTTCTCCCGGAGCAGCCCGCAGGCGAACAACAGATAATCGCTATCGAGATAGAGCTTGGGCGCCCGCGGCCTGAGCGATTGCGGCTCGGCGGCATCGGCGAGGCAACGCGCGAGCATCGCCGCGCCGTTTCGTCCATGCGCCAGCACCCCGCCGGTGCCGATCAGCGTCCCGACCTCGCCGAGGTCCTTGCCGGTCTGCATGCTGACCGGGCCGGTCACCGTCTGCACGATGGTGACGGTGCCGGCGTGGCGGGTCATGGCGATCCTGAGCGCCGCCTCGGCGAGCGCGCGGTCGAGGCGGCGCTCGTCGTCGGCTTGCGGCAGGCGCTCGACGTTGGCGGCGAGCGCGGCAAGCAGGTCGCCGGCGCGCGTCGCTTCGAGCCCGACCGCCGCGGCCAGCGCGTCGAGCCCCGCCGCCTCGGCGATGGCGCCGGCGTTGACGCGCATGCCGAGGTCTCCCTCGACGGTGCGCTTCACCACCGGCTCGGGCAGGCCGTGCGGCACCACGCCCTCGCGCGTCGGCAGACCGTCGGCCACCGAGTGCACGTCGGTGGTGGCGCCGCCGACGTCGACCACCACCAGCGGCCCCAGGCCCGGCCGCCCCGCGATGCCGTCGGCCAGCAGGCGCGCCCCTTCCAGCACCGCCGCCGGGGTCGGCATCAAGACCGCGTCGAACATCTTCGCCGCGCGGTCGATGCCCTTGGCGTGGACGATGCGGTCGATGAACACCTGGCGGATGGCGGCGCGCGCCGGTTCGACCTCGAGGCGGTTGAACTCCGGCATCACGTTGCCGGCGACGCTCGTCGGCTTGCCGGCGCGGGCGAACGCCGCCGCGGCGTCTTCGGCGGCCTCGCGGTTGCCGGCGATCACCACCGGACAGGCGAGCGCCGACGCCGCCAGGGATTGCGCGTTGGCGACGATCACCTCGCGGTTGCCGCCGTCGGTGCCGCCGGCAAGCAGGACGATGTCGGGCGCGATGCGTTCGACCTCGGCGACGTCGTTTCCGGTCAGCCGGTAGGCGAATGCGCCGACCAGCCTGGCGCCGGCGCCGAGGGCGGCGCGGCGGGCGGCCTCGGCGGTGAGCTCCGGCACCAATCCGACGGTGACCATGCGCAAGCCGCCGGCGGCCGACGAGCAGGCCAGGCGGTGCGCGAAGGCGGGCAGCCGGCCGACGCGGCGCTCGAGGTCGGCGAGCGCCTTCTCGAGCCCCTCGGTGACGTCGGTCGTCACCGTCGACGGGCCCTGGCCGCTGCCGATGATGGCGGCGGTCTCGAGATCGACGGCGCGCAGCTTGGTGAAGGTCGAACCGAAGTCGATCAGCAGCGCCGCGGTCATGTCTTCGCCCTTTGCCGGCCGGCGGCGCGGGCGGCGAAGTCGCGCTTGAGCGCCGCGATCACCTCGGCGGTGCGGGTGCCGGGCGGAAACGCGCGGTCGAAGCCCATGGCGATGAAGCGCTCCTCGACGCCGGCCCAATCCTGCTTGCCGACCACCAGGTTGCCGCCGACATAAAGCAGGATCTTTTCCAGCCCCGCTTCGACGCAGAGATCGCGGAAGCCGCGGCAGTCGAGCTCGCCCTGGCCGTACAGCGACGATACCATGATGCCGTCGGCGGCGGTCTCGATCGCCGCCTTGACGAATTCCTCGGCCGGCGTCAGCGCGCCGAGCGCCACCACCTTGAAGCCGGCCTCCTCGAGGGCCATTGACAGAATCCGGTTGCCGACGATGTGGGTGTCGGCGCCGATGACGCCGGTAACCAGGGTACGGCGGCGGCCGGGATCGTCGGTTTCGGGCTGCATCGGCATAACGTCTCCTCGACCATGCCGGGGGTGGCGCGACGGCCGCCAACGGATTAAAAAGCCAATTCGGCCGTTCGACAAGAATTCCGCTGCCGGCGGCGGCCAAGCCGTCGCGAAAGGAAACGCCATTAGCGACACGCCCGGCCCCGCGCGCGCGCCCATCTCCGCCTCCGCCGGGGCCTTCGCCGACCGCCGCCGCGCCTTCCTCGGCGGCATGATCGAGGCGTTCCGGCTGCCGGTGTTCGTGGTCGCCGCCTCGATGACCGGCTGGGGCTCGCTGGCCCGCGACAGCGGCTGGACGCTCGGCGTGGCGGTGACCTCGACCGCCACCATTTGGGGCCTGCCCGGCCAAGTCGCCGCGGCCGAGCTCTACGCCGTCGGCGCGCCGCTGCTGGCCATCGCGCTCGCCTCCAGCATGGCCAATCTGCGGTTCCTGCCGATGTCGCTGTCGCTGCTGCCGCTGTTCCGCGGCGATTCCGCGTCGTGGCGGTGGCGGTACCTGTTCGTGGCGTTGATGTCGGTCAACACCTGGGCGGTGACGCTGCGCAACGGGCCGTCGATGCCGCTCGACCAACGCGGCCCCTATTTCGCCGGGCTGTCGACGGTCTGCGTCGCCACCGGCGTCGCCGCCACCGCGCTCGGCTACCATCTCGCAGGCGCGATGCCGTTCTTCGTCACCGTCAGCCTGATTTTCCTGAACCCCATCTACTTCGTGTTCCTGTTCGCCGCCGTGCGCGCCCGCCACGGCATCCTGGCGCTGCTGATCGGCGCCGTGATCGGGCCGATCACGCATTGGATATCGCCGGAATGGGGCCTGGTGTTCTGCGGCGTCATCGCCGGCACTGCCGCGTTCTACCTCGACCGCGGCTTGCGGGGCGACGATGGCTGAGCCGCACGTCCTGGCCATGTGGGGGATGCTGGCGGTGGTCAGCCTCGGCACCTACGTGTGGCGGGCGACCGGCGTCGTCATCGCCTCGCGCATCAAGCCCGACGGCAAGCTGTCGCGGTGGTTCACCTGCGTCGCCTACGGCATGCTGGCGGGGCTGATCTCGCGCATCCTGCTGATGCCGGTCGGCATCCTGGCGCATACGCCGCTGGTCGACCGGTTGGCAGCGGTCGCCTGCGGGTTCGCGCTGTTTGCGCTGACCGGCCGTGCCTTGTTGCCCAGCGTCATCGGCTCGGTCGCGGTATTCGTCGCCCTTGCGGCGCTTCGCGGCTACGGTATCCTCTGAGCATGTTGGGCGCGAGATACTTGGCGGCGCTGCTGTTGGTGATCGCGTCGCCGCTGCCGGCGGCCGCCGAAGCGCCGTGCGCGGCGCCGAAGCCGGTGTGCGAGGCAGCGACGCACGTTTATGCGATCGCGTCGTTCGACCCGCTGGCGAGCGCGGTGTTGATCGAGACCGGGCTGCTCGTCACCAACCGCCACGCAGTCGCCGACAACGCGCGCGCCGAGGTGATGCTGCCGAACGGCGGCAAGCTGGTGGCGAGCGTGGTGCCGTCGGCCTACGCCGGCGACCTGATCCTGTTGCGGGCGCCCGAGATCGTCGCCAAGAGCCGGCTGACGACGGCGGTCGCGGGGCCCAAGTCCGCGCTCTACACCATCGGCGCCGACGTCGGCCGCGGCGCCGTGCGCGTGTACAAGCCGGGTCGGATGCTGCTGCGCTCGGCCGAAGGCAAGCCGCTGGCCCGCATCCACCACGACGCCTACGGCCAGCCCGGCAACTCCGGCGGCGCGCTGGTCGACGAGCTCGGCCGTCTGGTCGGCATTGTCGCCTCCGGCGGCTCCGGCCGCCACGAGGCGATTCCGGCGTGGGCAATCGCCGACCTGAGGGCGCAGTCGGGGCCGGAGCACCTGGGCGCCAGCCAGCAGATCGGCATCGCCTATCGCAAATGCTCCGAAGCCCTCGACGCGGCGCAGGCGACGCACGAGCGGCTCGGCCCGTCGCATGTCGCGTTCATCGAGGAGCAGTGCGGACGGTCCGGCAACCGCCAGCTTTGGGACCTGGCGGGACAGGTGTTCGGCCGCCAGCGGTTGTTCGACGAATCGCTGGCGATGTTCCGGCGCGGCCTCCAACAGGACCCCGACACCGTCAACACCATGCTGTCGCTGGCGATCACGCTCCACCTCGGCGGCCGTTACGCCGACGAGGTGCCGTACCTGAGGCGGCTGATGGATATCCTGCCCGCCGACGCCGAGGTGCTGCGTCTCGGCGTGCAGGCGGGCGCCTGGGGCGGCGACAAGGAGCTGATGGAAAAGGCGCTCGCGCTGTTGACCGAGCATCACCCGAAAATGGCGCCGCTGGCGCGCGGCTTCATCGAGAAGAACCCGACCCCGCCGGCGCGGCGCCCGCCCGGCGGCGCGCCGCCGGGGCGCTAGCGCGCGGTCACGCGGCTACCTGATTCCGGGACTGGATGAACGCCTTCAACGCGTCGGCCGCCAACGGCTTCGAGACGTAATAGCCCTGCGTCGACTTGCAGCCGCAATTGCGCACGAAGTCGACCGCGTCGGCGGTTTCGGTACCCTCGGCGCAGACGCTCAAACCCAGGTTATGCGCCAGCTCGACGATCGAGCGGACGATCAGCTTGGCCTCCTCGCTCTTGTGCAGCTCGGTGACCAGCGACTTGTCGATCTTGAGCTCGTTGAACGGCATCCGGCACAGCGCCACCAGCGACGAATAGCCGGTGCCGAAGTCGTCGATGCTGACGCCCATGCCCTTGATCCGGAACCGCGCCAGGATGTCCATGGTGCGCCCGGTGTCGGCCATGGCCGCGCTTTCGGTAATTTCCAGCACCAGCCGCGAGCGGTCGATGTCGTGCTCGTCCGCGAGCTCCGCAAGGCGGTCGGGCAGCTCGAGACGGTTGAGCAGTTGCGGCGCCAGGTTGACGGCGACCGAGAGGTTCAGCCCATCCTCGTCCCACGCCGCCACCTGCTCGATCGCCATTCGCGCCACCAAGTCGGTGAGCGGCAGGATCAGCCCCGTCTGCTCGGCCAGCGTGATGAACTTGTCCGGCATCACCAGGCCCCATTGCGGATGCTGCCAGCGGACCAGGGCTTCGACGGCCTCGATGGCTTGGCCGGCGCCGCGGGCGAAGGTCAGCTTCGGCTGGAAGTGGACGACAAGCTGACGCTCGGCGATCGCCTGGCTCAGGCCCTGCTCATTGACCGAGTTGTGGACCTGCGAGGTCCTGCGCAGCAGCGCCTGCAGGCCGGGCACCATGATCGGCTTCTCCAGCATGCCCGACATCTGCAGCCCGTAGGCGTCGCCGATCCGCTTGGCGGTGGCCAGTACCCGCGGGTCGACGCCGCTGGCGACCATGATCTGCGCCTGGCAGCGGTCCTCGGCGAGGTAGCGCAGCAACTCGACGCCGTCCGCCTCGGGCATCACCAGATCGAGGATGATCGCGGTCGGCGAAAACGACCGATAGGCGCGGCGGAAGTCGTCGGGCGTGGTGGTGATGCGCGCCTCGAAGCCGACGCTTTCCGCCACGTCCTTGATGAACTCGCCGATTCCGGGCTCGTCGTCGATGACTAACAGCCGATTCTGGTTCATGGCATGCCTCGTTCAGGTGTCCAGCACGGCGCGGACTTTGTTCGCCAATTCGTTTTTCTGGAACGGTTTGCTCAACAGCGGAACGTTGGTATCCGCCATGCCGTCGCGCAACACGGCGTGTTCGGTGTAACCCGACATGTAGAGGATTTTCATGCTCGGCCGGCGCCGGTGGACCTCGCGCGCGAGGTCGGGGCCGCGCATGCCGCCCGGCATGATGACGTCGGTGAGCAGCAAGTCGATGTCGGGCTGCCGGTCGAGCAGCTTCAGCGCCGTCGGGCCGTCGGCGGCCTCGATGACCTGGTAGCTCAGTGCCTCGAGCAACGCCACCGTCGTCTGGCGCACCTCGGGGTCGTCCTCGACAACCAGCACCGTCTCCGGCCCGCCGACCGGCGCTTCGTCGGCGTCGGGCGCGGCCGCCGAGACGTCGTCGCCCTTGGCGTGCGGCAGGTACATTTCGATCACGGCGCCCTGGCGGGGCTCGCTGCGGATTCTGATGTAGCCGCCGGACTGCTTGACGAAACCATAAACCATGCTGAGGCCGAGGCCGGTGCCTTTGCCGATCTCCTTGGTGGTGAAGAACGGCTCGAACGCATGCTCGGCGACCTCGGCGGTCATGCCGTGGCCGGTGTCGCTGATCGAGATCATCACGTAGTCGCCGGCGACGGCGCCCGGGTTCTGCAGCACGTAGGCGCGATCGATGGCGACGTTGGCGGTCTCGATGGTCAGCACGCCGCCATCGGGCATGGCGTCGCGGGCGTTGAGCGCGAGGTTGATCAGCGCGTTCTCAAGCTGGGTGGGGTCGGTACGAACCTGCGGCAGGCGTTCCGCCAGCATGTTCTTCACCCTGGTCGTCTCGCCGAGAATGCCGTGCAGCAGCGCCCCCATGCCGAACACCAATCTGTTGACGTCGGTGGGCTCGGTTTCCAGCATCTGACGGCGGGCGAAGGCGAGCAGCCGGCCGGTCAACTCGGCGCCGCGTTGCGCCGCGCCGGTCGACATCTGGACGTACTTCTTCAGTTTCGGATCGTCGCCGACGCGCGATTCCATCAGCTGCAGATTGCCGAGCACGATGGTCAGCAGGTTGTTGAAGTCGTGGGCGACGCCGCCGGTGAGCTTGCCCAGCGCCTCCATCCGTTGTGCGCCGGCGAGCTGACGTTCCAGAATCCGTCGCTCGGTAATGTCGGTCCACAACAGCGCCGTGCCGCCGTCGTGGGTCTTGAATTCGTTGACCGCCAGCCAACGGCCGTCGGCGTACTGCTGCTCGTGACTGGACGGCAGATTGCGGTGGAATTGCATCCGCTTCGGAACGATCTCGTCGACCGTACCCATCGAGGCATGGTAGAGGCCGGCCTCGGCGACGCCGCGGACGATGTCCTCGAACGACACGCCCGGCCGCGACAGATCGTCCAGTTTCGGGTCGAGGTTGCGGTAGCGCGTGTTGCACAACACCAGCCGGTCGTCGCGGTCGAACAGCGCGAACCCTGCGTCGATGCTCTCGACCGCGTCATATAGGTTGGCCTGCGCCCGCGCGGCCGCGGCTTCGGCATCCTTCTCGGCGGTGACGTCGGTGCCGGTGCCGCGGTAGCCCTTGAACGCGCCGGCGGCGTCGAACAGCGGCTTGCCGCTGATGCGAATCGACTTGACGTGTCCATCCGGCAGCGACACCTGGTATTCGAAATCGCGGAACGGCCTGTGACGCGCGATATCGCCCAGGTGCCGGCGCCAATGGTCGTCGTCACGGGCGGCGCCGGCGAATTCGTCGCGGGTCCTGCCGATGATCTGACTGCTGTCGACGGGAAACAATTCGTAGAACCGTTGCGACAGGAACGTGAAGCGCAGGTCCGCCCCCATTTCCCAGAACCAGTCGCCGGCACTTTCGGCGACGTCGCGGAAGCGGGCTTCGCTTTCCATCAGGGCCGTCTCGGCGCGCTTGAGCTCGCTGATGTCGGTGAAGGTGAGCGCGGTGCCGCCGTCGGGCGTACGGGTCTCTTTCAGGATGTACCACTTGCCGTCGCTGAACTGGCGGATGATCGGGCGCGCCGGATTGCGGTGTTCCTCCATCCGTTCGCGGAAGAACGCGTCCTCGCGGCCGATGGCGTCGACGATCCGGCCCTTTTTCAGGTTGTCGCGGATGAGGTCCTCGAATTTCACGCCCTGTTCGAGGAATGTCTGGGCGTCCGGATTGATGCGCCGGAACACATCATTGACGGCAACCAGGCGGTCGTCGGCATCGAACAGCGCGAAACCCTCCTGCATGCTCTCGATGGCGCCGCGCAGGCGCTTTTCGCCGGCGATCAGGGCTTCCTCGGCCGCCTTCCGCTCGGTGATGTCGGTGATGATGACGAAGATGCTGCCGTCGGGCATCCGGGCTTCGTTGGCGCGCAGCCACTTGTCGGCGCGGTGGAGGTCGACCGGACCCCTCGGGTTGCGGTGCCGTTCCATACGCTCGCGGATGTATTCCTCCTCGCGGCCGTGGGCGGCCTTGACCGGCGCGCGCGCGACAATGGTCCTGAGCATCTCCTCGAAGGTCGTGCCGGGCTTCAGCTTGTCGGCCATGATGACCATCAGCTCGCGGTAGCGGCTGTTGCAGAAAACCAGCCTGTCGTCGCGGTCGAACAGGGCGATGCCGACGGGCACGTTCTCGACGGCGAGGCTGAGGCGCTCGCGCGCCTTCTGGGCCCGCCAACGCTCGGTGACGTCGACGATCGTGGTCTGGATCGCGGGATCGCCCCGCCACCTCAGCACCCGCGACGACGCCTGCAGGCGGATCATCGAGCCGTCGCGACGGATGCCGTCGAATTCGTAGTCCCTGGCGACGCCCTCATCCTTGAACCGGGCGGCGAACAACTCCTCCAGCCGCTTCACCTCGTGGGGCGCGTACATCACGTTCTGGTTCGTCAGCTCGAAAAACTCGTTGAACGAATTGAAACCGAAAATGTCCAGCAGCGCCTGGTTGGCGAACAGGGGCTTGCCCGATTCGGCGCCGATCAGGATGCCCTGGATCGAGCCCTCGATCAGATTGCGGAACCGCCACTCGCTGTCGCGCAGCTTCTGTTCAGCCTGCTTGCGTTCGGTGATGTCGGTGATCACGGCGCCGATGGCGAACGGCTTGCCGTCGGGGCCGGCGAGCGGGAATTTGTGCGACATCGCGGCCCGCGACACGCCGTCCGGAAACTCGCCTTCGAACTCGCGAACCGACGAAACTCCGCTGTCCATGACGCGTTTTTCATGTTCCTCGACGCCGATTGCGTAATCTTCGGGGAAAATGTCCCTCGCGGTCTTGCCGGCGATGTCCTTGCCGCCCGGATTGCACCAATGGTGCCATTGTCGATTGGCGACGAGGTACCGCCCGTTCAGGTCCTTGAGCACGATCGCCGCCGGCGAGTGGTCGACGACGGCGCGGAACCGCGCCTCGCTCTTCTTCAGCGCCTCCTCGGCCTGCTTGCGTTCGGTGATGTCGGTGGTAATGCCGCCGATGGCGACGCAGTCCCCGCTGGCATCGAATATCGGGAACTTGTGAAGGATGATGGTATGGACGCTGCCGTCGGCAAACGGCATGTCGAGTTCGCGCATGGTGGTGGTGCCGGATTCGACGACCTCGCGGTCGTGACGGACCATTTGATCGGCGAATTTCTTCGGGATGAAGTCGTAGCTCGTGTGGCCGGTGACGTCCTTGCCGTCGGGATTGAAATAGGCGTCGAATTGCTTGTTGGCGAGCAGGTAGCGCCCTTTCAGGTCCTTCAGCAACAACGCCGACGGCAAGTTGTCGACGACGGCGCGGAACCGCGCCTCGCTCTCCCGCAACGCCTGGTCGGCGTACCAGCGTTCGGTGATGTCGGTGCCGATGCCGCGATAGCCCTTGAAATTGCCGTTGGCGTCCAAGATCGGCTTGCCGCTGACGCTGATTCGCAGCGCCTTGCCGTCGGGGGTCGCCAGGTCGTAGCAGAAATCGTGGAACGGTCGCCGCGCCTCCATTTCCGCCAGATGCCGCTGCCAGTGCTCGGCGCTGGTATCCTCGCGGGTCACCTCCGGGCGCGTCTTGCCGATGATGGCGGACTCCTTATAGCCGGTGATCTCGAAGTTACGACCGGAGAAATAGGTGAAGCGGAGGTTTTCGTCCATCTCCCAGAACCAGTCCGAGGCCACCTCGGCGAAGTCCTTGAAGCGCTGCTCGCTCTGCTTCAGCGCCTCCTCGGCATGGAACAGATCGGTGATATTGATAAAGGTGACGGCAACGCCGCCCTCGGGCGTCTTCACCTCCTTGATCAGGAACCAGTTGCCGTCTGCCATGCGCCGCAGGATCGGCCCCGTTGGATTGCGGTGGCGGGCCAGCCGTTCCTTGACGAACTCCTCCTCGCGGCCGATCGCCTCGACCAGCATGCCGCGCTTGACGTTGGCGCGCAGTACGTCCTCGTAGGTGCCGCCGCGTTCCATGATCGCCGGGGCGGCGGGATTCACGCGCCGGTACTCGTCGTTGAGCGCCACCAGGCGGTCGTCGGCGTCGAACAGCGCGAATCCCTCCTGCATGCTTTCGATGGCGCCGCGCAGTCGGTCTTCGCTAATGCGCAGCGCCGCCTCGGCGCGGCGTCGTTCGGTGATGTCGGTCTCGGTGACCACCACGCCGCCGTCGGGGGTCCGGCTCTCCTTGATCTGGAACACGGTCCCGTCGGTCAGGCTGCGGATGATCGTGCCGTGCGGATTGCGGTGACGCTGCAGACGCTCGCGAATGTGCTGCTCTTCGTGGCCGATGGCGTCGGCATTGACGCCCCGCTCGACGTTCTTCCGCACCAGGTCTTCGAACGGCATGCCCGGCTTCAGGATGTCGGCGACCTTGGGGTGCAGACGGCGGTATTCGTCGTTGCAGACGACCAGGCGGTCGTTGGCATCGTAAAGCGCGAAAGCCTCCTGCAGGGCGGCGATGGCGTCGGTGAACCGCTTCTGGTTCTTCAGCAGCGCCGCTTCGGCGCTCTTGAGATGGGTGATGTCGGTGGTGATGGCGTAGGTGCCGCCGTCCGGGGTGCGTCCCTCGCGGATGATGAACCAGATGCCGTCGCCCAGCTCGCGGATCACCGGCACGCCCGGATTGCGGTGACGCTCCATGCGGTCGCGGACGTAGTCCGCCTCGCGGCCGCGCGCCTCGGGAATCGCGCCCCGTTCGGCGTGGGCGCGGACCATGTCCTCGAAGCGCGCGCCCGGCACCAGCAGATCCTGGATCGCCGGATGGATTCGCCGGTATTCGTCGTTGCAGAAGATCAGCCGGTCGTCGGCGTCGAAAAAAGCCAATCCCTCGGCCAGGTTATCGATGGCGCGGCGAAAGCGCGCCGCCTCGCGGTCGGCGGCCATGCTCTCGGTGATCTCGCGGATGATCACCAGGTATCCCGTGGGCTTGCCGTCGTCGTCGCGCACCGGCGCCTCGGTGGTCTCGCCGGCGAAGCTTTGGCCGTTGCGGCGGACGTAAGTCACTTCGGCGGGCTCGACGGGCCGCGCCTCGGCGGCGGCGAACGGCATGTGGTACTGGCTTTCGCATCGCTTGCGGCCGGCATGGAGAATTTCCGTGCTGTGACCCTCGATGTCATCGAGCCGGTAGCCGAACGCGCGGCTGAACGCCGGATTGCAGGCGACGATGCGGCGGTCGGCGTCGGCCAGCAGGACGGCGTCGGCGACGTCGCGGAAGGTGTTGTCGAAGAATACCGCCAGCGATTCGATGCCATCGCCGCGAGCGCCGTTGTCGGCATGGGCGAGGCGCGTCTCGAGCGCCTGCAGTTCGTCGATCAATTCGGCCTTGGTTTTGCGCAGGCGCTTGCGGCGATGGGTATCGACGGCGACCATCGGCTCCCTTTGGCTCCCCTCGGCTCTCGTGGGGTAGGTTCCGCCCGGTTTCAAACACCCGCGAAAATCGCGCGGGGGTTACGGAACATTTTTCGGCTACAGATTAGAATCGCCCCGGGCGCCCCGGTACTGGGGCTTTCCTTGCCTACCTAGGGATTTCCCTAGGTGGCGCGGCCGCCGAGCGTCTTTTTCACCAGCTCGGCGACCGAGCGGGCTTCCAGCTTCCTCATGATGTTGGCGCGATGGAATTCGACGGTCTTCTCGCTCAGCGCCAGGCGATGGGCAATCCGCTTGTTGGGCTCGCCGGCGACCACCAGGTCGAGCACCTCGCGCTCGCGCGGCGTCAGGCGCGCCAGGCGTTGGCGGACCTCCTGCTCCCTGCCGACCGCGCGGCGGGTCTCGAGGCTGCGGCTGATCGCCTTCTGCACCCGATCGAGCAACTCCTGTTCCTTGTAGGGCTTGGCGATGAAATCGGCGGCGCCGGCTTTCATCGCGTTGACGGCCATCTCGACGTCGCCAAAGCCGGTGATGATGATGACCGGCAGGTCGATGTCGCGGCGACGCATTTCCTCGTGCAGTTCGAGGCCGCTCATCTCGGGCATGCGGACGTCGGCAATCAGGCAGCCGGCCTGTCCGACCGGGTAGGCGTCGAGGAACGCGCGGGCGGAGCCGAACGCCTCGACCGCCTGATCGATCGATTCGAACAGGGATTTGATGGTCTCGCGGACGCCTTCGTTGTCATCGACGATGTAGACGATCGGGGCGTCGGTGGTCGGTCTGACGGTCATTTCATACAACAGCGGGCGACGGATCGTTGTTCAGAAGCCGGTTTAGCCGGCGCGCCGCTAGCGTCCGCTGCCGGTGACGATGGTCTTGACGATTTCGGCTATCCTGTCGTTCTGGCCGTGGAACTGGATGCCGACGTATTCCTCGTCCTTCCACACGATCTCGCCCTCGAGTTCGCCGAACGGCGGGATCGAGAGGACGACCTTCTTGAACGGGTCGGTCTTGAAGCGCACCTTGGCGCCGCCCGCCGAGATGTCGATGGTCGAGCATTCGACGCTTTCGCCGCCGAGGGTCATTTCGGCTCCCACGCTGACGTGGTAACGCTCGAATACCCGTTTTTCCGTGAACTGCTGCGAATCCGTCACGCGTCGTCTCCCCGTATCTTGCGCCATTATAAGGATTTTCCCGGCAACCACTAGCCCGCGATTTGGCCGCGATTCCGCCGCCCGGGACGATCAGAAATCGTCGGTCGGATCGGCAATCCAGCCGTGCCGCACCGGCAGCGGGTCGTAGAATCGCGACGGCCGGGCGCGCGCGACGATCGCCCGCTTCAGCTCCGGCCCGCGCCACGCCGGGTTTTTCGCCAACATCCGCGCCGCCAGCGCGGCGACGCGCGGCACCGCGAAGCTCGACCCCGACGCCTTGCCGTCGGCGCCGCGATGGTCGATCACCGGCACCTGCTCGCCGGGCACCATCACGTCGACGCTGTTCGGTCCCCAGTTCGAGCCCTCGGCCAGGCGGCCGAACGGATCGGCCGAGGTGACGACGAGAAAATTCGCCAGCCGCAGCGCCGCCGGATAGACCGGGTCCTTGTCGATGTCGCGTCCGTCGTTGCCGGCCGAGACCACGAACAGCATGTGCGGGCGCTTGGCCGCCGCCTCGGCCAAGGCGTCCCAGTCGGCCCGCTTGTTGGAGCCCATCGCCATGTTGACGATAACGACGCCGTGGCCGTCGGCATCGGCGATCAGATCGGCCATCCGCTTGAGGTCGGGCCGCGGGAACCGGTACGAGATGATTCGCGCCCGCGGCGCCTCGCGCAGCAGGATCGAGGCGACGGCGGTGCCATGATGCAACGGGAAGAACGGCGAGCGCGCGGTGTCGACGTCGAACGGCCGGTCGTCCATGTCCCAGTAATCGAACCCCAGCGCGCGACCCGACGCGTCGCGGGCGAGGCGCGGCGCGACGGCGTCGAGCAGGTAGTTGACGCCGGTGTCGACCACGGCGACGGCGACGCCGCCCGGATCGCGTCCGGCCGGCGGCGGCGGGTTGAGCGGCTGGCGGGACAGCGCCTGCTTGAGGTCGGGGCCGAGGTCGACCAGCGCCTCGGCGAGGCCGGCGGCGTCGTACTCGATGCGCGCCGCCCGCAGCACCGTGCATTCGCCGTTCAGCGCCGCCGACATCATCGGTCGGGTCTTCGCCGGCGCCGTCTGGCGGTGGTACTCGATGGTCACCCGGCGCAACCGGCCGAGCGGGAACAGGCGTTCGACCTTGACCTCGTCGCCGGAGGCGAGCAGCAGGCCGTACTCGGCGCGGCCCGGCGTGCCGCGGAATTGGTGGATGCGCGCCTCGAGCAGCGTGGCGCCGCCGAAGCGGCGGGCGAGTTCCGGTCCGGCGGCCGCCTCGTCGGCGAGCGGCGTCCGGCACGCCTCGGTGACGGCGAAATCCATGAACGCGCCCAAATCGACGCGCGCGTCCGGTGGCGCCGCGGCGGCGGCCGGCGCCGCCAGCAGCAGCGCCAGCGCGCAAGCGGCGGCGGCGCGGTGTATTCGCGTCGATGTCATCGACCCTGGAATATCGCGCCTGCGCTCACGACGCCTTCAGCCGCGATGCCGGCACCAGCACGCGGCCCTCGAACAGCCGGCGCTGGGTGCGGTAGACGGCGGCCTGTTCGGCGACCCAGCCGCCGTCGGCGTTGGACTTCCTCACCGTGCAGGCGACGGCGAGCACGCCCGAGGGCTGCAGGATGCGGATGTCGGCGTCGGGATCGGCGGCCGGCCGGGTCATCCGATGCACCAGCGTGCCGTCGATGCGCGCCGCCACCGCCGTGCACAGCGCGCCGGTCAGCGGCAGCGCCCGGTGCGTGTTGCCCGACGACACCATGCGCGCGGTGAGGTCGCCGTCGCCTGCGGACAAGTTCGCGCCCGACAGCGTGACCGCGTCCTTGGCCGGCGCCACCATGCCGACGAACGGGATCGACGGCGACTTTTGCGTCGCCTCCTCCGGCGTCCTGGCGATGCCCATCAGCACCGCCGCGCGGGCGCGCACGGACTCCAGCCTGCCCATCACCTCCTTCATGGCGTCGAGCGCCGCCGGGCCCTCGGTGCCGGCGACGCCCGCCGTTTCGGCGAGCACGAACACGCACGGATTGGCGGCGTCGACCAGCGACGCCTCGACGGCGCCCAGTCCCGGTACCTCGATCCTGTCGACGACGTTGCCGGTCGGCAGCAGCCTGCCGGTGCCGGCGCCGCCCGGTTGGCGGAACTCGAGCCGCACCGGCGCGCCGGTGCCGCCGACGCCCGGCAGGGCAAAGTCGCCCTCAACCGCGGCGGCGCCGTCGTCGAGGGCGAAGCGGGAATGGATGATCTTCCTGGTGTTGGTGTTGTAGATGCGGACCAGCGCCTCGGGGCCGTCGGCCTCGACCATGCCTTCGTCGATGGCGAACGGGCCGATCGCCGACGACATGTTGCCGCAGTTGACGCCGTAGCCGACGAGGCCCTTGTCGACGGCGACCTGGGCGAAGGTGTAGTCGACGTCGGCGTCGGGACGGCACGATGGGCCGACGACGCAGATCTTGCTCAAGCTGGAGATGCCGCCGCCCATGCCGTCGAGCTGGCGGCCGTTCGGGTCGGGGCTGCCGAGGGCGGCGAGGAAGATGGCGTCCCACTCGGCGCGGTCCTCGGGCAGGTCGTCGCGGTTGAAGACGATCGCCTTCGAGGTGCCGCCGCGCATGAAGGTGGCGGGAATCTTTCGCTGCTTCATTTCCGTCCCCTGGTCTTACGCCTGGTCTTTTGCTTCGCCTTTCGCTTCGTCTTGCCCCTTATCTTGCCCCTGGCGTCCTCGGCGGCGCTGCGCCCGGCGATGCGGCCGAACACGGCGCCCGACATCAGCCCGCTGCCGGCGGCGTAATTGTCGTGGAACAGGCCGCCGACCATCTCGCCGCAAGTGTAAAGCCCCGAGATCGGTCGCCAGTCGGTGCCGATCACCTGCGCGCGGTCGTCGATCTTCAGGCCGCCGAAGGTGAACGTGATGCCGCCGGTCACGGTGTAGGCGTGGAACGGCGGCTCGTCAAGCCGCACCGCCCAGTTGGTCTTGTCGATGTCGAGCCCCTTGGTCGAAAGCCCGTCCTTGCGCGACGGATCGAAGCCCGCCGCGTCGCCGGCGGCGGCGTTGTAGGCCTCGAGGGTCATGAGGGCCTGCTCCTTGTCGTCGATGTCGAACCGGCAGACCAGGTCCTTCAGCGTGTCGGCGACGAGCGGCTTGCTGGTGGAATAGCGCGGCTCCAACAGGTGCGCGGTCTTCCGGTCGAAGATCTGGTACGCCGTGCCGCCCGGCTGGCCGAGGATCAGGCGGCCGTACTTGGCGTAGGTCATCAGCTGCACGTCGAAGCCCTCGTCGACGAAGCGCCGGCCGAGGCGGTTGATCATCACGCCGTAGACGTAGCTCAGCCGGTTGCTCTTGTCGGTCAGCTCGCGCGGCGCGAAGTGGCCCCAGTCGGCGCTGATCGGGGTCGAATGGCAGCCGCTCCACTGTCCCCACGGCATGGCGCCGATGGCCAGCGCCATGCGCAGCCCGTCGCCCTGGTTGTGCGGCGTGCCGCGCACCTTGGCCCCGTCCCACGGCGCGCCCAGGTATTGCGCCCGCCATTGCGCGTTGGCCTCGAAGCCGCCGGCGCCGAGCACGACCGCGTTGGCGGACATGTCCTCGATGCCGTCCGGCCCGCGCGCACGCACCCCGGCGACGCGGCCCTTCCTGTCCTGCAGCAGCTCGACCGCGGCGCTGGCATAGCGGACCTCGATGCCCTCCTCGCCGGCGGTCTTGAACCACGATGTGGAGAGCCCGACGCCCTCGTGCTCGGCGCGCACCACCATGCCGCGCTGGAAGCGGATGACGCCGTCCTTCTTCACGCCGGCCAGCGACACCGCGGCCTCCATCGGCACCCGGCCGGTCCGGTGGACCCAGCGCACCGTGTCGCCGGAGTTTCCAATCAGGATTTTTGCCAGCGCCGGGTCGGTGCGGCCGCCGGTGAGGCGCAGGATGTCGGCCATGAAGTCGTCGTAGGTGTAGGGCGTGACGCCGTCGTAGAAGCGCGGGTGCGTCGCCTCGATGCCGGGCAGCAGTGATTCCAGTTCGCGCGGCCGGTCGAACACGAAGCGGAAGACGCCGCCGCTCCAATGCGTGTTGCCGCCGCGCATCTTTTTCGGCGCCTTCTCCAGCACCAGCACCTTAGCGGCGCCGTTCTCGCGCGCCGACACGGCGGCGGCCAGCGCCGCGTTGCCGGCGCCGACGACGATGACGTCGTAGTCAGCCAACCTTTTTCCTTTCCAACTTGGGCGCGCCGCGGCGGACGGCGATCATCGCGGTGAGATCGGCGAGCGCGGCGACGGCGTCGAGCCGCTGCAGCATCTCGAACAGCGGCCGCGCCTGCGTCGGCGCCAGCGCCCGGAGCGCGCAGTCCTCGAACTTCGCCCACAGCTCGCCCTCGCTCATCGGGTTGGCGAGGCCGCGGCAGATCTGGTGCGGCACGCGGGCCGCGAGCCTCTTCCCCGCTCGCGTGGTGACGACGACCTCGGCCGCGAACTGCTCCGCCGACTCGGCCGGCATCTCCGGGTGCGCGCCGGCGCGCACCAGCGGCAACAGCTTGCGGATGCGCGGCTCGTTGACGGCGGCGTCGGCGAAGTGGCCGAGCGCGACGCGGCCGTCGAGAAGCGCGCGGGCGGTGACGTACTGGATCGAGAACTTGCCTTCGAGGCCGTTGGTGGGCCGCGGCTTGTCGGTGTGCGGCAACCGCCGCGGGTTGGTGAGCACCTCGATCGCCGCCACATCGTCGGCGTCGATCGCGTGTTCGCGGCGCAATTTCAGCATCGCGTCGATCGCCGGATGGGTCGAGCCGCAGCACGGGTACTGCTTCAGTCCGAAGCCGGGATCGACGATGTCGAGCGGGTCGGCCCAATTCTCGAATACTTTCGCCGCGTCGTAGTTGCCGGCGCCGTTGAAGACGTTGAAAAATCCGTGCGGATGCTCGAAGGCGCGGTTGCCGGCGGTGAAGCCGCCCTTGGCCAGCAGCGCCGCCAACACGCCGCTGCGCGCCGAGTGGCCGACGTGCAGCGGCTTGGTCATGGTGCCGAAGTTGGCCTTGACGCCGGCCGCCAGCGACGCAGCGATCGACAGCGCCGTCGCCGTCTCGGTTTCGGTGAGGTTGAGCATGCGCGCCGCCGCGGCGACGGTGCCGAACACGCCGACGGTGGTGGTCGGGTGCCAGCCGCGGTCGTAGTGATGGGGATGGACGGCGCGGGCGATGCGCGATTCGGTCTCGAAGCCGACCACGTAGGCGAGGATGGCGTCCTTGCCGCTCGCCCCCACCTGTTCGCCGAGCGCCACGATCGCCGGCACCAGCGGCACCGACGGATGGCCGCCGATGCTTTCGCCGACGTCGTCGAAGTCGAGGGCGTGCGAGGCGGTGCCGTTGATCAGCGCCGCGTCGAGCGCCGGCACCCGGCGGTCCGAGCCGAAAATCAACGACGGCCCCGAGGCGGCGCCGACGCCTTCGACGCCGGCAACGATGCGGGTGCAGTCCTCGACCGAGCCGGCGAGCGTCACCCCGACGGTGTCGAGGATGCCGATCTTGGCCCAGCGGATCGCCTGTTCCGGCAGGTCGCGGTAGCCGAGCGCGACGATGCGGCGGGCGAGTTCCCCGGCGATGGTCCTGGCGATGCTCTCTGGGGCGGCGGTCACGGTGGAGTCCTCTAACCCGCAAATACGGGCGAATGATTATTTCGACCTTTAACTTGGGTGAACAGTTCGTTTTTTATTAAAGGTAGTCGTTAATATAACTTGCGTTATATAGAGTTGGCATTAATATGGAACCGTCGCCGCCACATGGTATCAGCTACCTTAAATTAAAGTTCTTCTTATGTCCCACACCCCCGAAGGTCGCGCTGGAAACTATGTCCGCCAGTCTAACGACTACGCGGCCTTTATACCGCTGCCGCTACCGCCGAGCCCGCCTATAGCGATTGATGCGGAAATGCAAAGTTTGTTGTCCAAGGCTGATCGTTCTTTGGGTCGCCTCGACGGATCAATACAAACCCTTCCCAATCCAGACCTATTTGTTTTCATGTATGTCCGCAAAGAAGCAGTTCTTTCAAGTCAAATAGAAGGTACGCAGGCATCCATAAACGACGTTCTCGAGGTCGAGGCCAAGATTTTTCGACCCGACAGACCAGACGATGTGAGAGAGGTATTGAATTACGTCACCGCGATGAATTACGGACTTGAACGACTAAAAGCACTTCCATTGTCCACCCGCCTCATTCGCGAAATCCACGAACGTTTGTTAGCAAAGGTTCGGGGCGCACGTTCGCAACCGGGAGAAATTCGCAAGGTCCAAAACTGGATCGGTCCGGATGGCGGCACGATAAAGAACGCAAGCTTCGTTCCTCCGCCTCCGAATCTCGTCGTGCAGGCCTTGAGCGACCTCGAAAGGTTTCTCCATGACGACACGGAAATACCCGTACTCGTCAAGATCGGGCTGGTCCATGCTCAGTTCGAAACCATTCATCCGTTCTTGGACGGCAACGGGAGGGTTGGCCGGCTTTTGATAACTTTCTTGCTTTGCCAGCGGAAAATTCTTCAGTCGCCGGTTCTCTATATCTCTCACTTTTTCAAAAAGCACCGCGACCAATATTACGACTACCTCCAGACTATCAGGGACAAAGGTGACTGGGAGGCTTGGCTGAAATTTTTCTTGACTGGCGTTGCCGAGGTATCGAGCGAAGCAACCGAAACCGCGAGAAAGATCGTCAATCTCAGAGAAACTCATCGGCGACTGATCTCCGAACAGTTCGGGCGTGTCGCCGGAAATGGCATTGTCGTGTTGGAAAGCCTGTTCAAGCGCCCTATCGTCCAGGTCAACGATGTTGCCGCCTTGCTGCGAATCAGTTTTCCGAGCGCCAACAATCTCCTCGGGCGGTTTGTAAAACATGGCTTGGTCAAGGAGATGACCGGACGGGCGCGGAATCGTCGTTTCCGATACTCGCCATACATCGATCTCTTCTCCAGTATATGAACCAGAGTCCATACTGCGCAGGAGACGGTTTGAAAGTTTCTAGTTCTTCGCCAACGCTTTCGGGTTGCTTTCGCGCACCCGCTCGAGCGCCGTCTCCGACAAATGCCGGTAACAGGCCGCCGCCGGTGCCTGGCCCGGGTCGAAGCGGCCGGCGCGGATGGCGGAAGCGAGCGCCCGGTTGAGTTGGGCGAGCTCGCCGTCCGCGCCGAGCAGCGCCTGGAGAGACTCGCGCTCGCGGCCCTCCGGCCCGTCGCCGGTCTCCGCCTGGCGGGCGGCGATGGCCTCGGCGCGGGCGATCATGGCGTCGCGGTAGCGTTCGTCGTCGGGCAGCGCCAAGCCGGCGTCGCCGGCGCGCGCGCGGGCGGCGAGGTCGGCGAGCTCGGCGCCTTGCGGCCGGTCGCGCATCACGCCGCCTCGGCGGTCATGCGCAACGCCTGCAATTCGAGTTCCGGCACCACGTGGGCGGTGAGCGCCAATTCCAGGGATTGCTCGCCGCCGACGGTGTAACGCTCGGCCTGCTGGCAGCCAATCACCGCCCAGCGCACGTGCGCCATCGTTTCCCACCAGGCGACGCGCGCGGCGTCGATCGGGCGGCGGCTCGCCGCCGAGTAGGCCTCGTAGAAGGTCTGGCGGTCGGCGATGCCGCCGGCCTCGCGCTCCGGCGCGGCGAACCGCCAGCAGCGGGCGCAGAACCAGCCGATGTCCTCCTCCGGCTCGCCCCAGGCGGCGAACTCCCAATCGAGGACGCCGGCGAGCCGGCCGCCGTCGACCATGTAATTGCCGGTGCGGAAGTCGCGGTGGCAAAGCACGATCCGCGACCGCGCCGGCGCCGTCAGCTCGAGCCGCCTGAGCGCCCATTCCAATACCGGCCGCGGCGCCGCCAGGCGGTCGAGCCAGTCGCGGTAGAGCGCGACGCGTGCCGACGACGGCGCGCCGTCCACCGCCGGCAGGAAATCCAGTTGCCGGGCGAACGGCGCGCCGGGAACGATGGCGTGGATGCGGGCGAGCTCCTTGCCCAGCCGGGCGACCAGCGCCGGGTCGTCGGGGCGCTTGGTCAGCTTGTGGCCGGCGGCCTCGCCGGCCAGCCGTTGCATGATGAAGAACGGTCCGCCGAGCACGCCCGGGTCCTCGCACAACAGGAACGGCGTCGGCACGGTGACGCCGGCCTGATGCGCCGCCTGCAGCAACCGGTATTCGCCGACGCGGCCGTGGCTGGCGGCGACGGAGGTCGGCGCGTCGCGGCGCAGCACCAGGGCGTGGTCGCCGCGCCACTTGCCCGTAGCGACGGAGATGTCGAGGCGCCAGTTCTCCTGGATGGCGCCGCCGGGAAGCTTCTCCAACGCCTCGATGCGGAGCGGGCTTTCCGCCGCCGCGCTCAGGAACGCCGAGAGACGCGCCCGGGCGTCGGCCGCGATCACCCCCATCGCCAGAAGTCCAGTCCTTCGTCCCGGAACAGGCGCGCCAGCACCATGCTGTGGACCTCGGACGCGCCGTCGACCAGCCGCGCCTGGCGGGCGTAGCGGTACATCCATTCCAGCAGCGTGTCCTTGGAATAGCCCTTGGCGCCGCACAACTGGATCGCGGTGTCGACCGCCTGGTGCAGCGTGTCGGCGACGGCGACCTTGGCCATGGAGACCTCTTTCCGCGCGAAGTCGCCGCTATCGAGCTTCCACGCCGCGTGCATCACCAGCAGCCGGCCGGTCGCAATCGCCATCGCCGCCTCGCCGAGGCGCATCTGCACGCTTTCCTTGTCGATCAGCTTCTCGCCGAAGGCCTCGCGCTCGCCGACGTAGCCGCCGGCGATCTCGAGCGCCCGCTTGGCCATGCCGAGCCAACGCATGCAGTGGGTGAGCCGCGCCGTGCCGAGGCGGATCTGCGTCACCTTGAGGCCGTCGCCGACTGCCATCAGGCGATTTTCGTCGGGGATCTCGAGGCCGTCGAAGGCGAGCTCGCAGTGGCCGCCGTGCTCCTCGGGCCCCATGATCGGGATGCGGCGCACGATCTCCCATCCCGGCTGGTCCTTGTCGAACAGGAACGCCGTCAGGCCCTTGCGCGCGTCGTCGGAGGTGCGGGCGACGAGGATGAAATGCCTGGCCACCGCGGCGCCGGTGATGAACCACTTGCGGCCGCGGACCACCCACTTGCCGCCCTCTTTTTTCGCCGTCGTCCGCATCATCCCGGCCGGATCGGAGCCGGCGCCCGGGTGCGGCTCGGTCATCACGATGGCGGAGCGCGCTCGGCCTTCGATGATCGGCTGCAGCCAGCGGTCCTTCTGCGCCTCGGTCGCCACCTTGTTGAGCACCACCATGTTGCCGTCGTCGGGGGCGGCCGCGTTGAACGTCACCGGCCCGAAGATCGAGCGGTTCATCTCCTCGTAGCAGGCGGCCATGGCGACGGTGTTCAGTCCCTGGCCGCCGCGCGGCTTCGGCATCGACAATGCCCAAAGCCCTTGCTTCCGCGCCTCGCCGCGAAGCTTTTCCAGCAGATCGAGCGCGATGTTCTCGTGGCCGTCGTAGCTTTTCGGATCGGATTCGAGGGGCAGCAGGCGCGCCTCGACGAAGGCGCGGATGCGCTTGCGGAAATCCTCGACCTCGGGGCTGAGGCTGAAGTCCATGCGATTACGCCGTCTTCTGCGCCGGCGCCGCCGGCTTGCGCGACGGCCATTGGCCGGCCTCGACGGCGGCGAGGAATTGCGCCACCCGGTCGTTGAACACGTCCGGCGCTTCCAGGTTCAGCACGTGGCCGGACGCCGGCCACACATCGAGGCCGGCCGCCGGCATGGTCCGCTTCAGCCAGACGTTGATCTCGATGATGCCGTCGTCCTCGTCGCCGATCATCAGCAGCGTCGGCACCGTCGTCCGCTTGAGTGCGTCCTCGAAGGTGTAGAGCGACGGCCGGCCGCCGACGATGCGGCGCACCACGTGCGCCGAGCCGACCGCCGAGTGCTCGGCGAGCTGGTCGCGGAACAGTTTCCACGCCGCCGGGTTCTTGCGCTTCAGTTGCACCCGCGTCGGGCTGTTGCCGATGTCGTCGGCCGGCACCCTGCCGGTCGCCAGCATGGCGGCGGCGCGCTTCTCGGTGTCGGCGCGATAGGCGGTGTTGCCCTTGGGGTGCGAGCCGGAGCCGCCGGCGGCGGCGACCAGGCCGGCCACGCGCTCGGGATGCCGGATCGCCAGCATCAGCCCGGTATAGGCGCCCATGGAGAGGCCGACCGCGTATGCCTTGGCGATGCCGAGGCCGTCGAGCACGGCGATCGCGTCGGCGGCGGCGATGTCGTGGCCGTAGGCGGCGGCGTCATCGGGCACGTCGGACGGCGGATAGCCGCGCGACGCCATCACCACGCAGCGGTGGCTGCGGGAAAAATGCGCCACCTGCGGCGCCCAGCTGCGGTGGTCGCCGGCGAATTCGTGCAGAAACAGGATCGGATGGCCGGCGCCCTGGTCCTCGACGTAGATCCGGGTGCCGTCCTTGGCGGTGACGTGTGCCATCGACAAGACCTCCTAGAGCGAGCTTACCAGATGGCCGCCGTCGACGGCGAGGACGACACCGGTGATGTACGACGACGCGTCGGACGCCAGCAGCAGCAGCGGCCCGGTCAGCTCGTCGTGGTCGCCGACCCGCCGCATCGGCACGTTCTTGATCATCGCCTGGGCGGCGTCGCTTTTCAAAAACTCGCGGTTGAGGTCGGTCTCGAAGTAGCCGGGCGCCAGGGCGTTGACGCGGATGTTGTGCTTGGCGAGCTCGAGCGCCAGCGCCTTGGTCATCTGCACCACGCCGGCTTTCGAGACGGCATAGGGCAGCACGCCCTTGGAGACGCGCAAGCCGAGGATCGAGGCGGTGTTGACGATGACGCCGCCGGTTTTCGCCGCGGCCATCCGCCTGGCGGCGGCCTGGGCGACCGTCCACGCGCCCTTCAGGTTGGCGTCGATCACCCGGTCCCAGTCGGCCTCGGTCATCTCGAGCGCCGGGAACCGCCCGCTGACGCCGGCGTTGTTGACCAATACGGTGACCGGGCCGAGCTCGCTCCCGACGGCGTCGAAGGCGCGCGCCACCGAGCCCGCGTCGGTGACGTCCATGGCGACGCCGATGGCGCGGCCGCCGGCCGCCTCGATCTCGGCGACGGTCGCCGCCAGCTTGTCGGTGCGGCGCGCGCAGGCGGCGACGGCGGCGCCGGCGCCTGCGAGCGTGATGGCGAAACGGCGGCCGATGCCCGACGACGCGCCGGTGACCAGCGCGATTTTTCCGGTGAGGTCGAATGTCGATGTCGCGGCCATGGTCAGAGCTCCTTCGCGCGCTGGCGCAGCACGTATTTCTGGATCTTGCCGGTGGACGTCTTGGGCAGCGGCCCGAACACCACCGTCCGCGGCGCCTTGAAGTGGGCCAGCTGGTCGCGGCACCAGCCGATCACGTCGTCGGCCGCGACCTCGGCGGCGCCGGGCTTCAGGGTGACGAAGGCGCACGGCGTCTCGCCCCATTTTTCGTCGGGCCGGGCGACGACCGCCGCCTCCATCACCTGCGGATGCCGATAGAGCGCCTCCTCGACCTCCAAGGACGAGATGTTCTCGCCGCCGGAGATGATGATGTCCTTCGAGCGGTCCTTGATCTCGACATAGCCGTCCGGGTGCACGACGCCCAGATCGCCGGTGTGCAGCCAGCCGCCGGCGAGGCTGTCGGCCGTCGCCTTCGGGTTCTTCAGGTAGCCTTTCATGATCGTATTGCCGCGCAGCATCAGCTCGCCGATGGTGGCGCCGTCGGCCGGCACCGGCTTCATGGTCGCCGGATCGAGCACCGCCTGTTCGAACAGCGTCGGATAGCGCACGCCCTGGCGCGCCATCTCGCGCGCCTTGGTCTCCAAATCGGCGCCGGCCCAGTGAGCCTTCGGCGCGCAGTAGGTCGAGGGCCCGAACGATTCGGTGAGGCCGTAAAGATGGGTGACGCGGAAGCCCATCCTCTCCATCGCCGCGATGACGGCCGAGGGCGGTGCGGCGCCGCCGGTCGCCACCTCGACGGTCTCGGCGAAGCGCACCTTCACCGCGTCCGGCGCGTGCACCAGCATGTTGAGCACGATCGGCGCGCCGCACATGTGCGTCACCCGATGCTCCTTGATCAGCGGGAAGATCAGCGCCGGGTCGGCGCGGCGCAGGCAGACGTGGGTGCCGGCCACGGCGGTCACCGCCCACGGGTAGCTCCAGCCGTTGCAGTGGAACATCGGCAGCGTCCACAGATAGACCGAATCGCGGTTGAGCCCGAACACCAGGGCGTTGCCCAGCGCGTTGAGGAAGGCGCCGCGGTGGTGGTAGACGACGCCCTTGGGGTTTCCCGTCGTGCCCGAGGTGTAGTTCAGCGTGATCGCCTGCCATTCGTCGGCCGGCGGTTGCCACTGGAATTCCGGGTCGCCCTCGGCGAGCAGCGCCTCGTAGTCGGTGTCGCCGAGCAGTTCGCCGCCCTCGGCCCCCATGTCCCGCTGGGGGTCGTCGACGTCGACGACGGGAATTTTCCTCTTCAGCGCCGCCAACGCCGGCTTGATCACCGGCGACATCTCGCGGTCGGTGATCAGCAGCTTGGCCTCGCCATGGCCGAGGATGAAGGCGATGCCGGGCGCATCGAGGCGGAAGTTGAGGGCGTTCAGCACGGCGCCCGCCATCGGCACGCCGAAATGCGCCTCCAGCATCGCCGGCGCGTTGGGCGACATCACCGCCACCGTGTCGCCGGCGCCGATGCCGCGCCGTTGCAGGGCCGACGCCAGCCGCCGGCAGCGGCGGTCGAAGTCGCGGTAACTGACGCGCCCGGGGCCGTGGACGACGGCGGTCTTGTCCGGATAGACCTGGGCCGCCCAGGCGAGGAACGCGAGCGGCGTCTCCGGCGCGAAGTTCGCCGCCGTGCGCCCTAGGTCGGCCTCGAAGATGCTGTCGCTGGTCAACGCTGTCCTCCCCCGGGCGCTTGCGTGCGTTTGCTCGTCAAATTACACGCTTGGCCGCGACGGCGAAAGCCGGGGCCGGGGGACGGCGCGGTCAGCAGCCGGCGGCGGGCGGGGCCGCGGCGGGCCTTCTTGCCAGGTGGATGCCGCACTCGCTCTTGGCGAGGCCGCGCCAGCGGCCGGCGCGCGGGTCCTCGCCCAGGCCGGCGGGGGCGGTGCACGGGACGCAGCCGATGGACGGATAGCCCTCGGCCTCGAGCGGATGGCGCGGCAGCCGGTTGCGCCTGAGATAGGTATCGATGCGGTGGCGGTCCCAGTGGGCCAGCGGGTTGATCTTGACCCGCCCGTCGGCGGCCTCGAACACCGGCAGCGCCGCGCGGTCGCCGCCGTGGTGACGCTTGCGGCCGGTGAACCAGGCGTCGAAGCCGAGCAGCGCCCGCTTCAGCGGCAGCACCTTGCGGATGTGGCAGCAGCGGTCGGGATCGTCGGCCCAAAGATCGCCCGCCGGGTCGTAGGCGGCGAGATCGCGGGCCTCCGGCGTCACCCGGCGCAGCTCCGTCAGACCAAGCGCGTCGACCAGCCGGTCGCAGTAATCCAGCGTCTCCGGGAACAGCTTGCCGGTGTCGAGGAAGATCACCGGCAGCCGCGGGTCGACCGCGGCGGCGATGTGCAGCATCACCGCCGACTCGGCGCCGAACGACGACACCAGGGCGATGCGGCCGGGAAACGCGCACCCGACCATCGCCTCGATGACCTGGGCGGCGGTTTGCCCGGCGTAGCGTTCGGCGAGGGCGCGGGCGCGCGCCTCGGCGCCGCCGCCGGGCGGCACGACGATGCGGTTCACGGTTGCGGCTCCTATCCCTGATGGCCGGCGCCGTCGAAGGATCGGGCGCCGTTACGGGTAGATTCACAGCATTTTTTGTGTTGTTGTCAATTAAAATACATAAATAAATGTCAGAAAGAATTTTATTATACATTTTATATAAGTTAAATAGGCCCGGCACGACCCGCCGGCAGGCGGTCGCCGCAAGCGCCCTGGCGACGCCGGGGGAGGCGGCGCTCTAGCGCATCACGAACGGATTGGGCACCTCGGTGGCGGTGGACACCCACACGGTCTTGGTCTGCAGGTACTCGTGGATCGCGTCCTGGCCGCTCTCGCGGCCGAGGCCGGACCGCTTGTAGCCGCCGAACGGCGCCATGTAGCTGACGGCGCGGTAGGTGTTGACCCACACCGTGCCGGCCTGCAGCCGCTTCGGGATTTCGATGGCGCGGCGGATCGAGGTCGTCCACACGCCGGCGGCGAGGCCGTACAGCACGTCGTTGGCGATCTCGATCGCCTCGTCGTCGTCCTTGAACGGGATCACGCTGAGCACCGGGCCGAACACCTCTTCCTGGGCGATGCGCATGCGGTTGTCGACGCCGGTGAACACGGTCGGCTCGACGAACCAGCCGGCGCCGCATTCGGGGCGCGTCGCCTTGGTGCCGCCGAGCACGCACTTGGCGCCTTCGCCTTTCGCGACATCGAGGTAGCCGAGGATTTTCTCGTACTGCGGCATGGTGGTCACCGGGCCGACCTGCGTCTCCATCGACATCGGGTTGCCCATCTTCGCGGTCTTGGCGAAGTCAACCAGCTTGTCGACGAAGCGGTTGTGGATGCGCTTCTGAACCAGAAGCCGCGAGCCGGCGATACAGGTCTGGCCGGTGGCGGCGAAAATGCCGGAGATGGCGCCCTTCACCGCGTTGTCGATGTCGGCGTCGTCGAAGACGATGTTCGGCGACTTGCCGCCGAGCTCGAGGCTCACCTTCTTCAGGCTCGCCGCCGCTTTCTCGTAAACGTGGGTGCCGGATTTCACCCCGCCGGTGAACGCCACCTTGGCGACGTCCGGATGCGTCACCAGCGGCTCGCCCGCCTCCAGCCCGTAGCCGGTGACGACGTTGACGACGCCCTTGGGGATGCCCGCCTTCTCGACCAGCTTGACGAACTCCAGCGTCGAGGCCGGAGTGAACTCGCTCGGCTTGATCACCACGGTGTTGCCGGCGGCCAGCGCCGGCGCCAGCTTCCACGCGGTCAGCAGAAGCGGCGAGTTCCACGGCACGATGGCGACGACGACGCCGAGCGGCTCGTGCACCGTGTAGGCGAAGTGCTGCGGCTTGTCGATCGGCAGCACCTTGCCCTCGATCTTGTCGGCGAGGCCGCCGAAGTAGTGGTACCACTGCGGCGCGTACTTCAACTGCAGCGCCATCTCGGCGATCAGCTTGCCGTTGTCCTTGACCTCGATCTCGGCCAGGTGCTGGGCGTTGTCGGCGATCAGGTCGCCCAGGCGGCGCAGCAGGTGGCCGCGCTGGGTCGGCGTCAATCCCCGCCATTCCGGCGAATGGAACGCGGTCTTGGCGGCGGCGACGGCGCGGTTGGCGTCCTCGGTGCCGCCGCGCGGCACCAGCGCCCACGGCTTGCCGGTGAACGGGTTGAAGGTCTCGAACCATTCGCCCGAGGCGGCGTCGCACCATTTGCCGCCGATGTACATCTTCAGCTTTTCGAGCTTGGCCATTTTTGCCTCCTCCCTGCCGCCTGCCTGCGACTCTAACCGGCCATCCGCTTCCCTAATAGGGCTTTCCGGAAGCGTGCCTTGAGCACGTTACCGTCCTTCGGCGGCAGCACGAAGTCCAGGTTCTCGGCCCGCACCTTGATATCGTAGAACACCGGGCCCGGTCTGCTGAGGATCACCGGCAGCGCCTTCGCGAGCCCCGCCCGGTCGCGGACCGTGCCGGCGACGCCGATGCCTGCCGCCCGCGCGACCGCTTCCAGATCGACGTCGTGGGCGGTGTGGGTGAGCTGCATGCCGGTCTCGCCGTAATGCTCATTGTCGAAGACGACGATGGCGAGGTTGTTCGGCCGCTGCACCGCGATGGTCGCCAGCGCGCCGAGCCCCATCAGCATCTCGCCGTCGCCGGTGACCACCAGCACCCGCCGCTTCGGCTGCGCCAAGGCGAGGCCGAGGCCGATCATGGCGGCGCCGCCCATCGCCCCCCACAGCGGGAAATTGAGGTCGTGGTCGCCGGCGGCGGTGATGTCCCATGCCGGCGCGCCGAGCCCGGCGACCACCAGCAGGCGGCCGCGCTTGGCAACCAGCGCCTTGGCGACGTCGCGCCGGCGCAGGGGGAATTTCTCGCTTCGCGTCGCGGCCACCGCTACCTCCCGAACGTCTTCGGCGCCATCAGCCTCTGGTGCAGCAGCACGGCGCGCCCGCCGTCGCCCGCGAAGACCGCGCGCGCCGCCTTGGCGACGACGGCGCCGACGCGCGCCGGCTTGTCCACCACGTCGCAGGCGACGCCGGCGGCGGTGAGGATACGTTTCAAATTGCGGCCCATCGGCAACTGCCACGGATTGAACTCGCGCCACTGGCCGCGCATGGTCACCAGCATCAGCAGCGGGAACGCGCAGGCGCGGGACAACGACAGCATGTTGATGCAGTTGCCGACTCCCGACGACTGCATCAGCAGCACGCCGCGCTGGCCGCCGAGCCAGGCGCCGGCGAGCAGCGCGATGCCTTCCTCCTCGGTGGTCAGCGGCACCGCCGTGATCCGCTTCGCGGCGTGACAGCGGCGAATCAGCCGGGTGTGGCCGGCGTCCGGCACGTAGGCGGCCTGCCGCACGCCCGCATCGACAAGCACCGTGAAAATATCGTCCGCCCAGTGGGTCATGGCAGTTCCGTCGTCGTCATCGATCGCCGCGGTAGACCTTGACCTCGGCCGGCGTCGGCAGGAGCCAGCCGTCCTTTTGGCGCTTCCAGAACAGCCAGCATCCGATCGCCACCAGCACGGCCGCGATCATCGGGCGCACCCAGCCGCCCATCATGAACAGCGGCACCGACAATGCAAGCGGCAGGGCGGGGATGAAGAACAGCGTCCATTTCCGGCTGGTGCGCAGGTTTTGGTACCACGGAAAGGCGAACGAGAACACCGAGATCAGGATGAAGAACAGCGACCACGGCCGGGCCACGAACAGCGTCAGGTCGGTCGAGGAGGCGAGCGCGCGGATCAGGTTGATTTCGGCGTTGTCGCCCAGCACCACGCCCAGGATCATCGGCGCCAACGGGAATTCGTATTGGCGCATGGCGTAGCCGATGATTCCGAACCAGAACAGAGTCCACAGGTCGAAGGTGATGTTGTTGAGCGCGAAGATGCCGATGGCGCAGTAGGCAAGGATGATCGTCGCCAGCCGGTACATCGGCACACGCGTCACCAGCACGAAGATGCGCAGGCACACCGTCTGCAGGCCGAGCATGATGAACAGCGAGATCGCGAACGCCACCATGATCGAATAGGCCAGCACCGGCTCGGTCGAAATGAAGGTCGGGCTCGGCGCGATGTTGTGGATCAACAGCGCGCCGAGCATCACCGCGGTGACGATGTCGCCGGGAATGCCGAGCGCCATCATGGTGATCAGCGCGCCCCCTTCGACCGCGTTGTTTGACGATTCCGGCGCGATGATGCCCTGCGGCGTTCCGGTGCCGAATTTCTCCGGCGTGTCGGATGCCTTCTTCGCCTGGTCGTAGGCCAGGATGTTGGCGATGGTGCCGCCGGCGCCGGGCAGGATGCCGACGAAAATGCCGATCAACGATGAACGGATCAACGTCGTCCAGTTCTGGATTATGGTCTTGATCGCCTGCAGGTGCTCGATCCTGATGCCGGCCTGATTCAGCACCATCGGCATCCGCGCCGCTTTCGGGTCGCGGATGTCGGTGAGGAGCTGGCTGAACGCGAACAAGCCGACCAGCACCGGCAGGAAGTCGTAGCCCTGCTTCAGGTCGTCGATGCCGAAGGTGAACCGCGCGATGCCGCTGGTCTCGTCCTCGCCGATGGAGGCGACCAGCAGGCCGAAGATGCCGGCGATCAGGCCTTTGGTCATGTCCTTGCCGGCGAGGCTGGCGGTTATGGTGAGCGCGAATATCACCAGCGAGAAATAGTCCCACGGGCCGAACTCGAGACCGATGCGCGCCAGCGACGGCGCCAGCACCATCAGGAAGGCACAGCTGATCATGCCGCCGAAGAACGACGACCAGACGCCAAGCCCCAGCGCCAGGCCCGGCCGCCCGGCCTTGGACATCGGGTGGCCGTCGAAGGTGGTGGCCACCGACGACGGCGTGCCGGGGATGCCGGTGAGCACGCTCGCCATCAGACCGCCCGACAGGCCGCCGACGAACACGCCGATCATGGTCGACAGTCCGCGCACCGCGTCCATGCCGAAGGTGAACGGCAGCGTCAGCACCACCGCCATGGTGATGGTGAAGCCGGGAATGGCGCCGGCGATCAGCCCGGCGGCGACGCCGACCGTCATCAACGCGAAGGTATAGGGATGGGCGACGGCCTGGAACGCCAGCAGCGCGTGTTCAATGACCTCCATGACCGCCCCTCAGCGCGGCAGGATCTCGCCCTGGGGCAGCACCACCCCGAGGGCGAAGGTGAACACGGACCACATCAGGCCGATGGCGACCACGGCGATGACGGCGTGGATCAGGTAGCTTTTCGCGTCGTTGTGGCCGATCGCGGCGAGCGTCGCGAAGACGAAGAAGGTGCCGCCGAGCAGCATGCCCAGCCACGGCAGCGACAGCAGGAACAGGGCGTACAGCGCGAAGCAGACAATGACGTTGCGATTGCGCGCCAGCCATTCCTTCAGCGACCACGGCGCCTTCCGCGGCGGGGCGCCGGCGCGCAGCGCCTGCACGAGAAACATCGCCGACAGCACGAACAGCGCCGCGACGACCACCCGCGGCCACAGCTTGGCGCCGATGATCGACAAATAGACCCGTTGATAAGCGAACGTCTCGACGTAGAACACCGCGCAGACCACCAACAGAAAAAGCGCGATGACGACGTCGGCGGAAATGCGGCGCATGGCGGGGTGAGGGTATCCGGCGGACGCAGCTAGAAAAAAAACGGGCCGGCCCCGCGACGCGCGGGGTCGGCGCCGTGCGGGCTCAATTGCCCTTGTACATGCCGATCTTGATCGCGACCTTCTTGTGGTCGTCGTACTCTTTCTGGAAGAACTTCCGGTAGTCGTCGGAGTTCTGGTAGACGATCCAGGTGCCCTTCTCGTCGAGCGCCTTCTTCACCTTAGGATCCTTCATCGCCTTCTCGAACGCCGCCTCGTAAGCCGCGATCACCGTTTTCGGCGTGCCCTTCGGCGCGGCGATGCCGCGATAGAGACCGTAGACGAGGTCGATGCCCTGCTCCCTGAGCGTTCTCAGGTTGGGCAGGATCGGGTCGCGCTTCTCGGTGGCGATGCCGAACGCCTTCATGCTGCCTTCCTGGATGTACTTCTTGGCGGTCAGGATGTTCATCTCGCCGACGTCGACGTTATTGGCGAGGATCGCCGTCAGCCGCTCGCGCGTGCCTTCGTAGGGGATGTACTTGAACGTCGCCTTGGTCGCGTCCTCGATCAGCAGATTGATGAACTGGCTGGTCGAGCCGGTGGTGACGCCGACACGCAGCGAGCCCGGGTTTTTCTTGGCGTGGGCGATCAGCTCCTTCATGTCGTTGAACGGCACTTTCGAGCTGCCGCCGATTACCGCCGGGGTGTAAGTGAGCCGCGCCACCGGCTCGAATGCATTCCAGGTGAAATCGACGCGACCGGCGAGATAGGTGGTGATCTGGCTCTCGTGGATGGCGAGCAGCGTGCAGCCGTCCGGCTTCGCGCCCTTCACTTCCTTGGCGCCCTTGTTGCCGCTCTGGCCGCCGATGTTGACGACCTGCAATTTCGGCTTGAAACCGGAATCATTGAGCGAGTTGATAACCAGGCGGAAGACGATGTCGGTGTCGCCGCCGGCGTTCCACGGCACGATCATCCTGGCGGTGCTGCACGGAATTTCGGCCGCCGCGACCGGCGCCGTCATCATGCCGATCAGCCCCAAAGCCGCGGCCGTCATCGACGCGCCGGCGACGAAACCTTGAAAAATGCGTTTGCCCATAGGGATCCTCCCTAGATAGTTGTTTTGCTGCCAGGGGCGAGACGACCGCCACGCCGGCGCGCAATCGATGCCCGGGTGGCATCCCCTCATTTCTCTTGCGTTCGGCGATTACAGTAGACCAATCGCCGAACCAAGGCCATCCCGACATTGTGCCCCGCGCGGCGGCCGGTCTATGATGACGCCGGTTTCGCGGACACAGTATTTGCTCTTATTGCCGTCGTCCGACTCTGCCGCGGCCGGGGCCTCGGGTTTCGTCGACGATTAGGCCGCGCAACGGTCGGATACTCTAGAATAAGGCGCTCGCCATGAGGAACTTCGAACTTCCCGGCCGGTCCGCCGTGCGCGCCACCGGCGGCATGGCGGCGACCTCGCACCCGCTGGCGACGCTGGTCGCCGTCAACGTCCTGCAGTCCGGCGGCAACGCCATGGATGCGGCGGTGGCGGCGGTCGCCGTGCAGAGCGTGGTCGAGCCCCAATCCACCGGCGTCGGCGGCGACTGCTTCATGCTGTACGCGCCGAGCGGCAAGGGCGAGATCGTCGCCTTCAACGGCTCCGGGTGTGCGCCCAAGGCGGCGACGCCGGAATGGTTCGCCAAAAACGGCATCCGCGAGATCGGCGAGTTCTCGCCGCACGCCGTCACCGTGCCGGGCGCGGTCGACGCCTGGTGCCGACTCATCCAGGACCACGGCACCAAGAGCATGGGCGAGCTGCTGCAACCGGCGATCCGTTATGCTCGCGACGGCTTTCCGGTGCATGAGCGCATCGCCCGCGACTGGCAGCAGTACACGCCGACGCTGGCCGCCGATCCGGAATCGGCGCGCATCTATCTGCCCGGCGGCAAGCCGCCGGCGGCCGGCAGCCTGCACCGTCAGCCCGAGCTGGCGCGGACGCTCGAGGCGATCGCCAAAAACGGCCGCGCCGCGTTCTACGAGGGCGCGGTGGCCGAGGATATCGTCGCGAAGCTGCGCGGCCTCGGCGGCCTGCATACGCTCGACGATTTCGCGGCGGCCGCCGGCGAATACGTCGAGCCGATCCGCACCGCCTACCGCGGCTTCGACGTCTACGAATGCCCGCCCAACGGCCAGGGCATCGTCGCGCTGATGATCCTCAACATTCTGGCCGACGCCGGACTCGACCGGTTCGAGCCGCTGTCGCCGAAGCGCCTGCACCTGATGATCGAGGCGGCGCGCTTGGCCTATGGCGAGCGCGACGCCTGGATCGCCGATCCGCGCCAGGTCGATGTGCCGGTGAAACGGCTGCTGTCGGCCGATTTTGCCGCATCGATGCGCGACCGTATCCTGCCCGACCGCGCCAACCACAGGGCGCCGATCGACGTGCCGGCGCACGCCGACACGGTGTACCTGTGCGTCGTCGACAAGGACCGCAACGCCGTCAGCTTCATCAACTCGTTGTTCGAACCGTTCGGCTCCGGGCTTACGGCGCCTAAGTCCGGCGTCATCCTGCAGAACCGCGGCTTCGCGTTCCGTCTCGATCCGCAGCACCCGAATTGCATCGCGCCCGGCAAGCGGCCGCTGCACACGATCATCCCCGGGATGCTGGTCAAGGACGGCCGCGCGGTGATGCCGTTCGGCGTGATGGGCGGCCATTACCAGGCGTTCGGCCACGCCTATCTGCTGACCAACCTGTTCGAGCACGGCCTCGACTTGCAGCAGGCGATCGACCTGCCCAGGCTGTTCCCGACGCCCGCCGGGCCGGTGGACGTGGAAAGCGGCATGCCCAGGGCGACGACCAAGGCGCTGAAAGCGATGGGGCACAAGACGCAGCCCGCCAAGAAGCCGCTCGGCGGCGCGCAGGCGATCTCGATCGATTGGCAGTCCGGCGTGCTGACCGGCGCGTCGGAGCCGCGCAAGGACGGCTGCGCCCTCGGCTATTAGCAACGCCGAAAACGTCCTTCGACGCGCCCGGCATCGAGCCCGCATAAAAATACGCCGCGCCCCATCGCAATGACGGGGCGCGGGATTTTTGCGCGACCCTGCCTAGTGGACGAAAATGACCGGCATCTTCGCCGTGTCGATGATGTACCGGGTGACGCCGCCGAATACCAGCTCGCGGCCGCGGCTCTGGCCGAACGCCCCCATCAGCAGCACGTCGGCGCCGGCCTTGCGGGCGCCGGCGAACAGCGCGTCGCCGACCTGGGTGGCCTTCACGTTCATGATCTTGGCGCCGGCCTTGATGCCGTGGCGGCGGAGATACTCGATCGCCGCGTCGATGCCGAGCCTGGGCTCGGTGGTGACCGGGGCGCTGAACACCGTCACCTTGTCGGCAGCGGCGAGGATCGGCAGCGCCGCGTTCAGCGCATTCGCCGATTCGGCGGACCCGTTCCAGGCGACCGCCACGTTGCGGCCGACGGGCTTGGCCGGCTTCGGCGGCGCCATCAGCACCGGCTTTCCGGTCTCCATCAGCGCCGCCTCGAAGGTGTTGTGGCCGGCGCTACCATCCGGCTGCGGCACCACGATCAGGTCGGCCAAGCGGCCGATCAGCGCGACGTTGCTGCTCTGCTTGCCCAGCATTTCGTGCCACGTCGCGGAAACGCCGACGCGCGGCGGTTTCGCGACCATCGGCACTTTCTGCTTCTTCAGGTATTTCTCGAACAGCTCCCTGACGCGGGCGCCTTCGACTTCCGCCGCCTTGGCCGCCGACTGCGTGAGCTGCCGGCGCATCGACGCCATCGACAGCGTGGCGAACGGAATCAAGTCCTCCGGCTTGGGATGGGAATGAAGCACTTCGATGTGGGCCTTGAACCGGCGGGCGACGGCGAGCGCGTGGTCGAGGACCCGCTCGCCTTTGCCGTCGCCGCGCACCGGGACAAGGATGGTCTTGATGGTCATGAACGGCCCTCGTTGATGGTTTCGCCGTCGGGAGGACGAGCATAAACCCTAGTCGTAGCTTGCGTCTTGACTTAGAACAAGCCCTCGATCTGGCCCTGCTTGTTGAGATAGATGCTGTTGGCGGCGGGTACCCGCGGCAGGCCCGGCATGGTCATGATGGCGCCGGTGATGGCGACGATGAACTCGGCGCCGGCCGAGACGCGGAGCTCGCGCACCGGCACCTTGAAGCCCTTCGGCGCGCCCTTCAATTCTGGATCGGCGGAGAAGCTGTACTGGGTCTTCGCCATGCATATCGGGAACTTGCCGTACCCCGCCGCCTGCAGGTCGTCGAACTGCTTCAGGATGGCGCCATCGCAGGCGATGTCGTCGGCGCGATAAATCTTCTGCGCGATGGTGCGGACCTTGTCGATCAGCGGCATGTCGTCGGGATAGAGGAACTTGAATTTCGCCTTGCCCGAATCGACGACCGCCACGACGTGCTTGGCCAGCGCCTCGATGCCGGCGCTGCCGTCGGCCCAATGGGTGCACAGGAAGGCTTCCGCGCCCTCGCTTTTGGCCGCCGCCTTGATGGCGTCGATCTCGGCCGCGGTATCGGTGCCGAAGCGGTTGATGGCGACCACCGCCGGCACCCCGAACATTTTCAGGTTGTTCAAATGTTGCGTCAGGTTGGCACAGCCCTTGGTGACGGCGGCGACGCTCTCCTTGGCCAAGTCGTCCTTCTTGACGCCGCCGTGCATCTTCATCGCCCGCACGGTGGCGACGATGACCACCGCCGCCGGCGTCAGGCCGGCCTTGCGGCACTTGATGTCGAAGAACTTCTCGGCGCCCAGGTCGGCGCCGAACCCGGCCTCGGTGACGACGTAGTCGCAGAGCTTCAGCGCCGTCTTGGTGGCGATCGCCGAGTTGCAGCCGTGGGCGATGTTGGCGAACGGGCCGCCGTGAATGAACGCCGGGTTGTTCTCCAGCGTCTGCACCAGGTTGGGCGCGATGGCATCCTTCAGCAATGCCGACATCGGGCCGGCGGCCTTCAGCGCCGCCGCCGCCACCGGCTTGCGGTCGCGGGTGTAGCCGACGACGATCTTGCCGAGGCGTTCGGTGAGGTCGCCGAGGTCCTTCGACAGGCAGAAGATGGCCATGATCTCCGACGCCACCGTGATGTCGAAGCCGTCCTCGCGCGCGAACCCGTTGGCGACGCCGCCGAGCGAGCTGACGATCTGGCGCAGCGCGCGGTCGTTCATGTCGACGACTCGGCGCCAGGCGACGCGCCGCGAATCGAGACCGAGCTCGTTGCCCCAGTAGATGTGGTTGTCGACCAGCGCCGACAGCAGGTTGTGGGCGGTGCCGATGGCGTGGAAGTCGCCGGTGAAATGCAGGTTGATGTCCTCCATCGGCACCACTTGGCTGTAGCCGCCGCCGGCGGCGCCGCCCTTGACGCCGAAGCAGGGCCCAAGCGAGGGCTCGCGCAGGCAGAACGCCGCCTTCTTGCCGATCCGGTTGAGCGCGTCGCCGAGGCCGACGGTGGTCGTCGTCTTGCCCTCGCCGGCCGGCGTCGGCGTGATCGCGGTGACCAGGATCAGCTTGCCGTCGGGCTTGCCGTCCAGGGTCTTGATGAAGTCAAACGACACCTTGGCCTTGTGATGGCCGTAAAGGTTGAGGTGCTTCTCCGGGATGCCCAGCTCGGCGCCGATCTCGATGATCGGCTTCATTTTCGATTCGCGGGCAATTTCGATGTCGCTCTTAGGCATGGGGATATCCGCTCCTTGATTAAAATCGCTGTCTAAAGAATGTCCGTCGTCCGGGTCGCGGCGGCGGCTGGGGTCGCGACGGGACCCGGCGATGGATGGCCGGGATTAGGGCTTGGCGCCTCCCAGGATCGCGCCTTTGCTGAGGCCGCTGTTGGCGATGAAATCGGCGGCGGCGATCTTCTTGTCATCCGCCGGCTTGACGCGCATCACGCGGATGCCGCCGCCGCTGGCGGCGACGGTGAACGAATCGGCCGCCGCCTCGACCACCTCGCCGGGTTTGCCCTTGGCGCCGGGCGCCGTGGCGCAGTCGAAGATCTTCAGTTCCTTGCCGTCGTGGCGCGTCCACGCGCCGGGCTGCGGGTTGGTGCCGCGGATCAGGTTGTAGACGTCGGTCATCGGCTTCGACCAATCGATCTCGGCGTGCTCGCTCTTGCACCAGCTCTCGTAGGTGGCCTTGGTCTCGTCCTGCTTGATGCGCGGCGCCTTGCCGGCCTTCACCAGGTCGACCGCCTCGAGCACCGCCTTGATGCCGAGCGGGAAGACCTTGTCGAAATAGACCGTGCCGAGGGTGTCGTCGGGGCCGATGTCGATTTCCTTCTGCAACAGGATGTCGCCTTCGTCGAGGCCGTCGTCGGGCCAGAAGATGGTGAGCCCGCTCTTGGTGGCGCCGCCGATGATCGGCCAGTTGATCGAGCTCGGGCCGCGGTGCTTCGGCAGCAGCGACGGATGGAAGCAGATCGAGCCCTTGGTCGGAATGTCGCGGGCTTCCTCGGGCACGAAGATGATCATGTAGGCCATCACCATCAGATCGGCCTTCAACGCCCGCATTTCATCGAGCACCGCCTTGTCCTTGTAGTTCGGCGGCTGCACCAGCTTGAGGCCCTTGGCGAGGGCGAATTCCTTGATCGGATCGACCGGCCGGCCTTGTTTGTCCGGCGCGCAATAGACGGCGACCACGTCGTCGCCGCGGTCCAGCATCGCCTCCAGGGACGCCTTGCCGAACGCCTGTTGGCCATTGACGATGATGCGCATGCTGATGTCCTCCCTGTCGCGGATTCCGTTGTCGGCTGCCGGCGGCTAGATGGCGCCGGCTTCCCTGGCCGCCTTGATCTGGCTGTCGTCGTAGCCGACGACGTCCTTCAGGATCTCCTCGGTGTGCTCGCCGAGCAGCGGCGAGCGCTCGACCTCGGTCGGCGAGTCCGAAAGCTTGACCGGGTTGCCGACGGTGAGGTATTTGCCGCGCGTCGGATGATCGACCTCGACCACCGTGCCGGTGGCTCGCAGACTCTGCTCGGCGGCCAACTCCTCCATGCTGAGAATCGGGCCGCACGGGATGTCGTGCTCGTTGAAGATCTCCATCACCTCGAACTTGGTCTTGGTCAGCGTCCAGCCCTCGATGATCTCGAAGCACTGGTCGAGCTTGTGCAGCCGCGCCTCGGGCGTCGCCCAGTGCGGCGCGGTGATCAGCTCCGGCCGGCCGATGGTTTCCATCAGCGGCGCCCAGCCCTGCGGCTGGATGATGACATAGATATAGTCGTTGGGACCGCCCGGCAGGCAGCGCACCATCCAGCCCGGCTGGCCGCCGCCCGAGGCGTGGCCGGCGCGCGGCACCGAGGTGCCGAACTCGCCGTCCGGGTATTGCGGATACTCCTTCAGCGGACCGCGCTGCAGGCGCTGCTGGTCGCGCAGCTTCACCCGGCACAGATTGAGCACGCCGTCCTGCATCGCGCATTCGACCCGTTGGCCGCGGCCCGACTTCTCGCGGTGGTACAACGCCGTGACGATGCCGAGCGCCAGGTTCAGCCCGGTGCCGGAATCGCCGATCTGCGAGCCGGTGATCATCGGCGGGCCGTTGTCGAAACCGGTGGTCGAGGCGGAGCCTCCGGTGCATTGGGCGACGTTCTCGTAGACCTTGCAATCGAAGTACGGACCGGAGCCGAAGCCCTTCACCGAGGCATAGATGATGCGGGGATTGATTTCGTGGACGCGTTCCCAGGTGAAGCCCATGCGGTCGAGCGCTCCGGGCGCGAAGTTTTCGACCAGGACGTCGCATTTCTCGATCAGCCGGGTGAAGATCGCCCTGCCCTGATCGGTCTTGGTGTCGAGGGTGATCGAGCGCTTGTTGGCGTTGAGCATGGTGAAATACAAGCTGTCGACGTCCTTGATGTCGCGCAATTGCTGGCGGGTGATGTCGCCGGTGCCGGGCCGTTCGACCTTGATCACGTCGGCGCCGAACCACGCCAGCAACTGCGTACAGGTCGGGCCGGACTGGACGTGGGTCATATCGAGGATGCGAACGCCTTCGAGTGCTTTTGACATTTAACGCCTCATCTTCGTTTATTGTTCGTTTCTTCCCAATCGTCGTTTATTTCTTGGCGACGACGCTTTGCGGATTGAGATTGCCGATACGGCCGCTTTCGGTGCCGGATTTCGGGTCAATGACCGCGTTGATCAGCGTCGGCTTGCCGGAATCCATGGCCGCGTTCACGGCGCGGCTCAATTCATCGGGCGTCGTCGCGTTGACGCCGACGCCGCCGAAGGCTTCCATCATCTTGTCGTAGCGGGCGTCCTTGACGAACACCGTCGTCGCAACGTCCGGGCCGCCGGTGGGATTGACGTCGGTGCCCCGGTAGATGCCGTTGTTGTTGAAGACGACCACGCAAACCGGCAGCTTGTAGCGGCAAACGGTTTCGATCTCCATGCCCGAGAACCCGAAGGCGCTGTCGCCCACGACGGCGAGAACGGGGCTGCCCGTTTCCACGGCGGCCGCGATGGCGGTGCCCATGCCGATGCCCATCACGCCCCAGGTCCCCACGTCCAGCCGCTTCCGCGGCTTATAGATGTCGATGACGCCGCGCGCGAAATCGAGCGTGTTGGCGCCTTCGTTGACCAGGATGGCGTCCGGCCGCTCCTTGATGATCGTGCGCAGGACGCCCAGCGCGCCGTGAAAATCCATCGGCACGTTGTTGTTCTTCAGCCTCGGCGCCATTTTTTCCAGGTTAGCCTGTTTCTTGGCGTTGACCGCCGCGAGCCACCCGGCGGGCGGCGGCGCCCAGCCGGTGCCCATGGCGGCATGGAGCGCCTTGACGCAGGATCCGATATCGCCGACCACCGGCGCCGCGATCCCGACGTTGCTATCCATCTCCCTGGGCTCGATATCGATCTGCACGAACTTCTTCGGCCGATCGCCCCAGGTCTTGCCCTTGCCGTGCGACAACAGCCAGTTGAGCCTGGCGCCGATCAGCATCACCGTGTCGGATTCGTTCAGCACCAGCGAGCGCGCCGCGCCCGCGCACTGCGGATGGGCGTCGGACAGCAGGCCCTTGGCCATGCTCATGGGAAGGAAAGGAATGCGGCTTTTTTCGACCAGCGCCCGGATGTCCGCGTCGGCCTGCGCGTAGGCCGCGCCCTTGCCGAGGATGATCAGGGGCCGCTCGGCGCCCTTGAGGACATCGAGCGCGCGCCGGACAGCTTCGGGCGCGGGAAGCTGGCTCGGCGCCGCGTCGACCACCTTGACCAGCGACCGGGCGCCGGCTTCGGCGTCCGTGGCCTGGCCCAGGAGCTTCGCCGGAAGGTCGAGATAGACGCCGCCCGGACGGCCGGAAACGGCGGCGCGGATGGCGCGCGCGACGCCGATGCCGATGTCTTCGGCATGCAGCACGCGATAGGCCGCCTTGCACAGCGTCTTGGCCACGGCGAGCTGGTCCATCTCCTCGTAATCGCCCTGCTGCAGGTCGACGATCTCGCGCTCCGACGAGCCCGAGATCAGGATCATCGGGAAGCAGTTGGTCGTCGCGTGCGCGAGCGCCGTCACGCCGTTGAGGAAACCGGGCGCCGACACGGTGAGGCAGATGCCGGGCTTCTTCGTCAAATACCCCGCCGCCGCCGCCGCGTAGCCCGCGTTCTGTTCGTGCCGGAACGACAGCACGCGCATGCCCGCGGCTTGCGCCAAACGGCCCAGGTCGGTGATCGGGATGCCGGGCACGCCGTAAATTGTGGTGATATTGTTGAGCTTGAGCGCGTCGATGACGAGATGAAACCCGTCCGTCAGCGTCCCGGCCCCGGGACCGTCGTTGGCCGAGGCGCTTTTCTTGGCGAGCGTGTCCTCGGCGGTCTTCGACATGGACATGGATGATCCTTCCCTAGTTGGTCGCCCTGGAGATAAGTCCGGGGGAATTATTCCAGGTAATTGACGTGTTTTTCGACGTGCGCGCCGAGGGTCAAGGTATGCTCGCGCACCAGCCTTTCGGCCAATTCGGTGTCGCGCAGTTCGAGCGCCTCGATGATGTGCGTGTGGTCGATGATCGATCGGTTGGCGCGGTCCTGCTCGGAAATCGTCCGCGCACGGATCGAGCGCATGTGAATGAACAGGTTGTCGGCCATCTCTGTCAACAGCTTGCAATGGCTGATCTTGAGGATCGCCTGGTGGAAGCGGATGTTGGTGTCGGAATATTCGTCGATCTTGGCCTGCACCTGATTGCCCTCGAAGGTGGCGAACATGTTGCGCAGCGAGGCGATTTCCTCGTCGCTGGCGTTCTGGGTGATCAGGCGCGCCGCCATCCCCTCGAGCGCCGCCCACACGGTGATCATCTCGAGGATCTCGGCCTTGGTCTTGCGCACGATGTAGACGCCGCGCCGGGGCACGATGTGGACCAGGCCCTCCTGCTCGAGGCGGGCGAGCGCTTCGCGCACCGGCGTGCGGCTGATTTCGAGCTTCTCCGACAGCCGCCGCTCGTCGAGCCGAAGCTCGGCGTCGTCGGCGTAGATGTTCATCGACGTAATCGCCCGCTTCAGCGAATCGTAGATCTTGTCCTTGAGGCTGAAATTGGCGTCGATCGGCGCGACGTTGAGTTCGGCGTGTGCCACGGCAGGGTCCGGCTTGACGATGGCGCCGGCGGCACGGGTCCACCGGCGGCAGGTTATTGGATTCTGGTATACAATACTCCAGATGCCTCCCTTGGCAAGCCGGAAATCGCTGCATTTTCGCCGCGGTGCCCCGGTTTTCCGGGCCCCGCAGCAGCCGACGGTGCTACTCGGCCATGATCGGCCCGGAAATCGCCGCCGGCCGCCCCGGTGGTCGGCAAAGACCCTACGATCTACTCCAGAAAGCCTAGTAAATCCACACTTTCGCTAAGGTGAATCGGCGATTCCATCTTCCCCCGATTTGGCCAAAGGTCTAACATCGGGACTGTTCCAAAAACACCTGGGATAATGTCGACCAGGAAATTTTCCCAGGCGTTCGTCGCACGGGAGGTCATTACTCGCCTTTTCCATAGCCACCAACCATCAGGTCCGGGAGGGATCGGAATGAGCACAGGTTCCGTGGAAGTCGTCTATCGCGGCATCTTCCAAAAAACACTGGCGAAAAACATCTGCCGCGGGATTGTTTTTGCCGCCAGGAAGGCCGGGAAGATCGGCATCGCCTTTGGGCGCTACAGCGATTCGCCTGAACGCAACGGCATCCCCGCCAAGCAGTTCGCGGTCGTCTCGGACACCGAAAACGAGCTGCAGGAGTATCTCTCGCGCTACGAGCCCGACAACAACGACGTCACCATCGCCGTCGACGACACCCTGTGCAAGGGCGTCGAATCGTGGGCCTGGTACGGCCTGCAGCCGATCAACAAGCTGTTGGCCAAGAACGGCACGCTGCTGGTCACCTCGACCCAGTCGGCCAACAAGCTGATCAAGAACATCCACCGCAAGGGCGCCCCCTACAAGCTCGCCACCATCAAGTCGGCGGCGAGCTTCTCGGGGCTTTGGGTGTACAAGGACGATCACACCGACGTGCGCATCCTCGGCGCGTTGGCCAAAGTGGCGCCGCACATCGTCGGCATCGACGCCATCCTCGCCGTGGTCAAGGAGCAGTTCAAGAGCGACAAGAAGGTGGACTCGGCCAAGAAAGCCTACGACGCCACCACCACCACCCCGGTCGGCGCCGAGCAGGGCAACGAGGAGATCCCGTTCAAGTTCGACATGCCCGGCTGGACGACCATGGAGGAAGGCTTGGTGATCCGCGGCCAGAAGGCGAAGCAGAAGGACGTCGCCGGCTGGGAAGGCGGCTATGTCCCGGGACGCAACGAGGTATTCAAGAAGTTCTCGACCCGCACCATGCGGCCGGTGATCAATTTCGACACCTGCACCAAGTGCACGCTGTGCTGGCTCAACTGCCCGGATACCTGCTTCGACATCTCGCCGGACGGCCTCTACGACGCCAACATGCAAGCGTGCTGCGGCTGCGGCGTGTGCGAAGCCGTATGCCCGGTCGAGGACTGCATCACCATGGTCAACGAAGAGGCCTTCGAGGACAACCACAGCCAGTGGGAGATGTGGAAAAAGGACAAGAAGAAGTACGCCGTTTGGCTGACCGAGAAGATCAGCAACAAACCGGACCGCTCGCATGGCTTCCACCATGTCGGGCAGTACGCCGAGGAGATCGCCAATGAGTCCTAAAACCGCAACTGCCAAGAAGCCGGCCGCCCCCCGCGACGCCGGCGAGCACGAAGAGCTGATCAGCGGCAGCGAGGCCATCGCCCATGCCTGCCGGCTCGCCGACGTGGACGTGATGACCGCCTATCCGATCCGTCCCTACGACACCGTCATGCAGTACGTGGCGGGCATGATCTCCAACGGCGACTTCGATTGCGAATACATCGTCGCCGAGAGCGAGCATTCCCAATTCGAGATCGTCAAGCACGCGTCCGCCGTCGGCGCCCGCGTGTTCGTCGGCTCCAGCGGGGTCGGCTGGTTCTACGCCTTCGAGGCGCTGGCGGTGACCGCCGGCCTGCGGCTGCCGATGGTGGCGATGGTCGGCAACCGGGCGCTCGACGACCCCGGCGCCTTCGGCGTCGAGCACAACGACGCGCTGGCGGTGCGCGACCTCGGCTGGATGCTGTGCTGGGTCGAGACCGCCCAGGAGGCGCTGGATACGGCGCTGATCGCCTACCGGGTGGCCGAAGACACGCGCGTGCGCCTGCCTTGCGCCATCAGTTGCGACGGCGCTTTCCTCACCCACAGCCAGGCGCTCGTCAAGGTGCCGAGCCAGGAGATGGTGAACAGCTTCCTGCCGCCCTATCAGCGCGGCGACAAGCAGCTGCATCCCGACAACCCGATCACCATCGCCCCGCAGGCCAACGAGGACTGGCTGATGGAGATGCGCAAGCAGAACGACATGGCGGCCAGGCGCGCCCGCGATGTCATCATCGAGGCCTACGCGGACCTCAACAAGAAGTTCGGACGCGGCGGCGAGCCGTTCATCGAGCGCTACATGATGGACGACGCCGAGATCGCGCTGGTCGGCATGGGCACGCTGGCGATGCCGGTGAAGGTGGCGGTGCGCAAGATGCGCGAACAGGGCCAGAAGGTCGGCTTCGTCCGCGTCCGCTGGTTCCGGCCGTTCCCGGTGATCGAACTTCAGGACGCGCTGAAGGGCGTCAAGGCGGTCGGCGTCATCGACCGCGACTACGGTTTCGGCTCGGGCTTCCACTCGGGGGTTCTGGCCAACGAGCTGCGCGCGGCGCTTTATCCGACCGACAACCGGCCGAAGGTCGCGTCGTTCATCGCCGGTCTCGGCGGACGCGAGGTCTCCACCGACAACGTCATCGAGATCGCCAAGCTGACGGCGGATGCCGCCAAGGGCAAACTCGACGATCAGGACACATTCTGGATCGGAGTACGGGAGTAACATCATGACCGCAAACGTAGAAACACTCGACGACTTTTTGAAGACGCAAGTCCTCGATCCGTGGAAGGGGCCGAAGAAGGTCCCGGCCCAGGAGTACTTCACCTCGGGCCACCGCACCTGCCAGGGCTGCGAATCGGCGCAGTTGATGAAGCTGATGGCGAAGGCGGGCGGACCCCGCTCGATCATCCTCGGCTCAACCGGCTGCATGTACGTCGCCAACACCACCTACTACTCGACGCCGTGGGCGGTGCCATGGATGCACACCCAGCTCGGCTCGTCGGGCTCGGCGGCGACCGGCACGGTGGCGGCGCTGCGCTCGATGATGCGCAAGGGCAAGATGAAGAAGGAGCCGATCAACGTCATCGCCGTGTGCGGCGACGGCGGCGGCGTGGACATGGGGCTGTCGGCGATTTCGGCGGCGCTCCAGCACACGGACTACAACATGCTGATCCTGTGCTACGACAACGAGTCGTATGCCAACACGGACATCCAGGTTTCGGGCTCCTCGCCCTACGGCGCCAACTCGACGTTCTCGACGCCGGGCAAGGTCAAGCGGATCATGAACAAGCGGTGGAAGAAGAACACCGCGGCAATGCTGGCGGCCGGCCACCCCGAGGTCCGCTACGTTTCCACCGTTTGCACCGCCTACCCGGTGGATGCCATGAACTCGGTGCGCCGCGCCCTCACCGTCGGCGGCCCGACGTTCGTGCACTCGCTGGATCCGTGCCCCAAGGGCTGGGATTACGACCCCAAGTTCTCGCACGAGCTCGGCGAGCTGGCGGTCGAGACCGGCATCTGGCCGTTGTACGAGGTCGAGGAGGGCCAACTCAAGATGATCGGCCGCTCCAAGCGCATCCGTGACGGGCAATTCAAGCGCAAGCCTGTGCGCGATTACCTGCTCCGCCAGGGCCGCTTCGCCCACTTCATCGAGGAAGACATCGACTACTTCCAGAAGAAGATCGACGACATGTGGGAGAAGTGGCTGATCCCGGGCGTCATCCCGTTCGCCGGCCAATTGAACCCGTAATCCCGACGTCACGATCCGGAATGCGTTCCGCCGGCCCCCTCGACTGGGGGCCGGCGGTTCGTTTTTGCGGGCCGGACTGGGGCGCGGCGCTACTTGGCCTTGGCGACGCCCGGCTTCCTGAAAACCTTCTCCCAGGCCATCTTTAACAACGGCAACACGATTAGCAGCAGCGCCACGATCATGATCGGCCCCGAGATCGGGCGGACGAAGAAGATCGCCGGGTCGCCCGACGAAATCAGCAGCGACTGGCGCATCGACGGTTCGGCCAGCGGCCCGAGCACGATCGCCAGCACTGCCGGCGCCATCGGGTAATCGAGCTTGCGCATCAAATAGCCGACGATGCCGAAGATCAGCATCAGCCAGACGTCGTGCATGTCCTCGGTCGGCGCGTAGCCGCCGACGATGCAAAGCACGAAGATGATCGGCGCCAGGATGGTGAACGGCAGCCGCAACACCGCCAGGAACGCCGGGATGAACGCAAGGTTGATGATCACCGCGAACAGGTTCGCCACGTACAGGCTGGCGATCAGGCCCCAGACGAACTCCTCCTCCTCGACGAACATCCTGGGTCCCGGCGTGAGGCCCCAGATGACCATGCCGCCGAGCAGGATGGCGGTGGTCGGCGAGCCGGGAATGCCGAGGGTCAGCATCGGCAGCATCGAGCCGGTGGAGGCGGCGTTGTTGGCCGATTCCGGGGCGACCACGCCGTCGACATTGCCCTTGCCGTAGGTGTCCGGATTCTTGGCGATCTGCTTGGCGATGCCGTAGGCCATCAGCGAGCCGGGGGTGGCGCCGGCGGCCGGCAGGATGCCGACGAAGAAGCCGAGCAACGATCCCATGATCGCCGTCTTCCAGCTTTGCAACAGCTCTTTCAGATTGCGGACGATGCGTTTGACGGTGATCGTCGCTTCCGACATGGTCACGTCGCCGCGGCTGATCTCGATCGTCCACAGCATCTCGCCAATGCCGTAGATGCCGATCGCCAGCACCAGGAAGTTGATGCCGTGCATGAAGCCGGTGATGCCGCCGAATACAAGCCGCGGCTCGCCGGAGATGATGTCGAGACCGACGGCGCTCAGCACCAGGCCGATGGCGATGGAGAAGAAAGTCTTCGGAATGTCGTCGCTGCCGAGCCCGACGAAGGTGGCAAACGCCAGGATCATCAACGAGAATTCCTCCGGCGGCCCGAACGACAGCGCCACGTCGGCCAGCGGCGGCGCGAACAGGGTGAACAGCACGATCGAGATGGTGCCGCCGGTGAACGACGCGACCGCGGCGCCGATCAGTGCCTTGTCGGCCTCGCCTTTCAACGCCAGCGGCCGGCCATCGAAGGTGGTGGCGACCGCGGTCGAGGCGCCCGGGATGCCGAGCATGATCGAGCTAATGGCGCCGCCGTACATGGCGCCGTAGTAGATAGCGGCGAGGAAGATGATGGCGCCGGTCGGCGGCACCAGGAAGGTCATCGGCAGCAGGATCGCCACCCCGTTGACCGAGCCCAGGCCCGGCATGGCGCCGATGAACAGGCCGACCACCACGCCGAGCAGAATCAGAAACAGGTTCAGCGGCTCAAACGCGACGAAAAAGCCGTCTAGAAGATGTCGGAAAATTTCGAGTTCCATTGAAGTCCGTTCGTCGAGATCGGTTGTTGGCTGATTTCACGCTCCGTGCACCGGCGCGAACCAGGAAGAGCAAGGAATCCCGAAGGCCCCCCTCCCAGCGAAACGATCAGAGGAAAATATCGTAAAGCGGTATGAACAGCGGCTCCGTATAGCCCTTCGGCAACACGATCCTCAACGCCACGTCGAAGAAGAAGAAGGTCACCACCGGAGTCGCGACGGCGATCGCCGCCGAGGTCCGCCACGAATGCTTGCCGAGGAAGCGGATGTAATAGAGCAGGAACACGAACACCGAACCATAGACGCCGATGATGTGGATCAGCCCGATGGCCACCGTCAACCCGCCGCCGACCAGCAGGAACGACCTGATGGCGTGGCCGTCCATGTAGACTTCCTCGGAGCGGCTGGGCGCGCTGGAGCGCCGGAACCAGTTGACGATGATCAAGATGCAGGACACCAGCATGATCACCGCCAGCCAGAACGGCCACGCGCCGCCGCCGGGGCCTTCGCCTTTCAACCAGCCGATCGGCAGCTCGGCGCTTTTCCACATCAGATAGACGGAGAAAGCCGTCATCACCAGTGCCATGACGATTTCGGCGCGTCGCATGATGACGGCTTTCCCGTGTCTATCTATCGGCAAGTCGATGACTGATCGTGGGCTTCTACTTGATCGCGCCCATCTTTACCAGCATGGTGCGATGCACTTCATTGAATTTCGTCCAATAATCCACCAGCGGCTGCCCGGTCAGGTATTCGCCCTGCAAACTGTACTTCTTGCGGTAGTCCTGCCACTCCTTGGATGCGAAGACTTTGTTGAACAGGGTTTGGTAATAAGCCGCCGCTTCCTTGCTCATGCCCGGCGCGCCGACGACGCTCCGCTGCATGAAATAGGAATAGTCCTTGCCGAGTTCCTTGAAAGTCGGCGTGTTCGGGAACATCCCCAACCGTGCCGGCGTGAACGCCGCCAGCGGAATCACGGTTCCGGCCTTGTAGAAGCCCTCGGTCTCCGAGGGGTTGTTGACCGTCGAATCGGCGTGCTTGCCGGCGAGCTGCTTGGCCACCGCCCCGCCGCCCTTGAACGGCACGTATTTCATCTTCAGGCCGTATTCGGCGTTGAGGAAGTCGGTGAGCAACTGGTCTTCCTGCAGCTTGCCGGTGCCGGCCATGATCCAGTTGCTGCCCTTCGCCTTGGCGGCCTTGACAAACTCATCGAGCGTCTTGATGCCCGAATCCTTGTGCACCCAGAGCAGGAAGGTGTCCTCGGCCATGCGCGCCACCGGCGTGAAGGTGAGGACGTTGACGCCGAGGCCGGGCTGACGCAGCGGCGTGGTGTAGAAGCTGTTCAGCGTCACCATGATGGTGTGGTCGGCGTCCTTCGAGTCGCCTTTCTGCTTGAGATGCACCAGGGCTTCGGCGCCGGAGCCGCCGCCCTTGTTGACCGGCGTCAGCGGTTTCGACGACATCTTGTGCTTCTCGACGATGGTCTGCATGAACCGCGCCATCTTGTCGGCGCCGCCGCCCTTGCCGGCCATGATCACGAATTCGACCGGCTTCTGAGGCTCCCAAGCCGCCGCCGGACTCGTCGCCGTGGCCGTGAAGCCGAGACCGAGCCCGATGGCGAGAGCCACGCTAAAAAGTCTGGTTCCCATTGTGCGCATTCGTTTTCTCCCAAGTTCAAAACGTCCGCCGTTGGTCGTCGTTCTGCCGACGTCGGCCAAACTGTTGAGTGAGTTCCCCTTAATTAAGGCTCAATCCCATTCGGGACTGTCCAGGCATCCGGCCCGGCGGCCAACCAAACCCGATATCCGTTGGCTTTGGTATCTGGTATACCACCGAACGTAAGCCTTACTGCCGGCACCATCAAATAAGGTTTCCTCCCGGTTGTCCAACAATTTTATTGCATTTGAATTGTCGCTTAATGGCAAGAATTCGGCGCATGCCGAGTCCGGATTTCCGCACCGCGCGCGCTGCCGATCGGAATATCCATCGGCGCGTCGAATGGATGCCGCCGGCGCGTCCGGCGAATCGCCCGCCGGCGCCGGCGCGGCGCCGACGGCACCGTCATTGTTTGTTGGCGCCGTCGGGTCATCGCGCCGCCGACGCGAGGTGCGCTTCGAGCGCGGCCCGGCCTGCCGGCGAGCCGATTTCGTAGAACCGCGTCGCCACCTCGTAGCCGCGCAACCGCCCCGCCGCCGCCAGCCGCCGGTAGACGGCGGCAAGATCGTGCGGCCGGCCCGGCGGCACCTCGGCCTCGATCGCCGCGCGGCCGAGCACCGCCAGCCCGTAATCGATGTAATGGAGGCCGGCGGCGGCCGGATCGGCGACGCCCTTTTCGTACCGCGCCACCCGGCCGTCGGCGAACGCGACGTTGCTGGCGTCCCAGCGGCCGTCGTTCCTGAACACCGTCAGCAGCGGCGCCTCCGACGCGGCCGCCGCCCGCCACACCGCGGGCAGGTCCGCGGTCGGGTAGGAATCGCCGTACAGCACCAGGAACCGCTGGTCGAGTAATCCGGCGTCGACGGCGAGGCGGATGGCGCCGGCGGTGCCCATCAGGCGCTCGCCCTCGTCCGAATAGGATATCGCCAGCCCGAAGCGCCGGCCGTCGCCGAGCGCGTCGCGGATCTGGTCGCCGTGGTGGCCGATGGCGAAGACGACTCGTTCGACGCCACCCTCCTTCAGCCGCGCCAGTTGCCATTCGGCGAACGGGCGGCCGAGCACGTCGATCAGCGCCTTCGCCACGCGCGCGGTCGTCGGCATCATGCGCGTCGCCAGGCCGCCGGCGAGGATCAGGCACTGCATCAGTTTCTGAGTTGCACGATCGAGCCGTCGAAGTCGAACGAGAAATCCATCTCCTGCAGGCCGGCCTTGGCCATGGCGGCGCGCAACCGCGCCCGTTCCGGGGCATAGAACAACAGGAAGCCGCCGGAACCGGCGCCGACCAGCTTGCCGCCTAGCGCGCCATTGTCGCGCGCCAACGCATAGAGCTCGTCGATGCGGCGGTTGGAGACAGCGTCGGCGCGCTTCTGCTTCGTCAGCCAGTGCTCATGCATCAGGGCGGCGAAGGCGCGGCCGTCGCCGGCTTCGAGGCGGCCCTTGATCTCGAGCCCGAGTTCCTTGACCCGGTGCAGGTTTTCCAGCATCCGCCTGTCGCCGGTCTCGGACTTCGCCTTCTGGTCGGCGAGCAGCGCCGCGGCCTCGCGGCTGTAGCCGGTGAAGAACAACAGCAGGTTCTCGCGCAAATCGCGGATCGTCGCCTCGCTGACGTCGAGCGGCGCCACCGTGACGGTGCCCGACGGATGGTACTCCTGGCAGGTCAGCCCGCCGTAGGCGGCGATGGTGTGATCCTGCTTGCCGCAAGGTTCGCCGAGGACGTCCATCTCGATGTGGTTGGCCAGCCGGGCGAGCTCTTCGGTGCTGATCTTGCGCCGTTTGTGGGCGTAGAGCGCGTGCACCAGGCCGACGGTGAAGCTGCCCGACGAGCCGAGCCCGGTTCCGGCCGGCACGTCGGCGATGCTGACGATCTCGACCGCTGGCTCGATGTCGATCAGGCGCAGCGCCTCGCGCAGGATGGCGTGCTTGATCTCGTCCACGGTCCGGGCGTGCTCGAGCTTCGAGTACTTGAGCAGGTAGCCGGGGCGGAACGTGCGGTTGACGGTGATATAGACGTACTTGTTGATCGCCGCCGAAATAACAAAGCCGCCGAATTGCCGGTAATAGGACGGCAGATCGGTGCCGCCGCCGCCGATCGAGATTCGCAAGGGTGTGCGGGTGATGATCATGGTGTCGCCGAGCGCCGGACTTAAGCGCCGGCGATCCTCGCATCTTCGACCAACGCCTTCAAGGAAAGGCGGACGGCTTGCCGCGACGTCAGCCGGCAACGCCAGCCGAGCGCGCCGATGCGCCGGCAGTCGAGTCGGACCACCGGCACGTCGCCCGACCAGCCGCGGCTGCCGCCGGCGAAGCGGTATTCGATGGCGGCGGCGTCGAGGCCGAGCGCCGCCGCCGCCTCGTCGGCGATCTCGCGCACCGTGATCGCGTCGGCGGTGGCGACGTTGAACACCCGGAACGACTGGCGGCAGTGCGCGTCGGCGCAGGCGATGGCGGCGATGGCGTCGGCGACGTCGATGTAGGACTTGCTCTGGCGGCCGTCGCCGAGGATGTCGAGGCGCTTCGGGTCGGCGCGCAGCTTCCTGATGAAATCGAGGCCGACGCCATGGGTCTGGCGGGCGCCGACGACGTTGCCCATGCGGAACGCGCAGCCGGTAAGTCCGAACATGTGGCAATAGGCGGATATCATCGCCTCCGAGGCGAGCTTGCCGGCGCCGTAGGTGGAAATCGGCAGCATCGGGCCGGAATCCTCGTCGATCTCCTGGTCGCCGCGGTCGCCGTAGACGCCGCTGCCGGAGGCGTAGAGGATGCGGCGGCACTGCGTGGCGCGCATCGCTTCCAGCACGTTATGGGTGAGCGCCGTGCCATGGTCGAAATCGATCGCCGGCTCGGTGGCGGCGCGCGCGATGTCCGGGTTGGCGGCCAGGTGCACGACGATGCCGTGGCCGGCGACCGCGTTGGCCAGCCTGCGGCGGTCGGCGGCGTCGGCGCGCACCACGTTCAGCCGCTTGTCGCCGCGGCGGTGATCGAGGTGCCAGTCGCGGCCCGACGAGAAATTGTCGTAAACGGTGACGCCTTCGGTCGCCGCGTCGTCGAGCAGGTGGTCGACGATGTGGCTGCCGATGAATCCGGCGCCGCCGACGACGACATAACGGCCGCCGCCATCAGGCTTCAACGCACGGACTCCCACTTGGTTTCGGAAACCTTCAGAGCCGGATGGCTGACCATCAGGTGCCAGATCACCGCCGTCAGGCCCTCGGCGTGGGGGGTGCGGCGGTCGGGGCGCAGCGGCGGGATGACGATGCAGGCGTCGGCGGTCTTGGCGGTGAACCCGTCTGCCGAACCGACGACGCCGAAGACGGCGGCGCCGACCGATTTCGCCAGCTCGAGCGCGCGGACCAGGTTGACCGAGATGTTCCTCTGCCGGTCGCCGCCGCCGACCGAGAACACCAGCACCGCGTCGTCGCCGCCCAGCCGCGAGCCCTTCAGCCACTCCGAGAACGCCGTCTCCCAGCCGTCGTCGTTGATCCGCGCGGTCAGCTCCGAGACGTTGTCGGTCGGCGCATAGGCTTCGAAGCCGCAGATCTTGCGGAAGTCGTTGACGGCGTGGCCGGCGTGGCCAGCCGAGCCGCCGACGCCGAGGATGAAAAGCCGGCCGCCGCGGCCGCGCGCTCGGGCGAGACCCTGCACCACGTTTTCGATCGCGCTGCGGTCGACGGCGGCGATGATGTCGGTCGTTTCGTTGAGGTATTGGTCGGCGAAATCGCTCATCCGGGCATCTTAGGCGGAAACCCGCGCCGCCGCCATAAACCGCGACGCGCTATTTGCCGACCTGCATCGCGGCCGGACCGATGACGACGATGAACAGCACCGGCAGGAAGAAGATGATCATCGGCACCGTCAGCTTGGCCGGCAGCGCGGCCGCCTTCTTCTCGGCTTCCGCCATGCGTTCGTCGCGTTTCTCCTGGGCCAGCACCTTTAGCGCGACGCCGACCGGGGTGCCGTACTGCTCCGACTGAATCAACGCGGTCGCCAACGCCTTGGCGGCCGGCATGCCGGTGCGCTTGGAGAAATTGTCGTAGGCTTGCCGGCGATCGCCGAGGAACGCCAGTTCGGCCGACAGCAGGCCGAATTCCTGGGCCAGGATCGGCGACGCGTCGATGATCTCCTCGGTGACGCGGGCGAACGCGCCCTCGATGCCGAGCCCGGCCTCGACGCAGATGGTGAGCAGATCAAGCGCGTCGGGGAAGACGTTGGTCATTTCATCCTGGCGCTTCTGCACGGTGTTTGCGAGCAGCAGCTTCGGTATGTAGAACCCGACGACGGCGCCGACGCCGGCGAAGATGAAGCGCACGAAGTCGGGATACGGGAACTTTTTCATCAGCCCGACCGAGATCAGCGTCACGATCCCGGCGCCGATGGCCATGAAGATGCGGGTCGAAACGTAGGCCGGAACGACGCCGCGGCCGCGCAAGCCGGCCTGGGCCAGCGAATCGCGCAAATTTTGCGACGCCAGCAGGTGCTGGAGATTCATGGTCTTCAATATCTTGTTGATCAGCTCGACGTGCGGCTTCGCCTTCTGCTGGCGGATCGCCGAGGGCCGCGACAGGCTCTCCATCTGCTTGCGGCCGAGATCGCCCCGGTGCTGGTTGATGACGGCCTTGATCCTTTTGGCCTTGGCGCCGCCCTTCAGGAACTGCAGCCCGAAGCCGGCGCCCGACAGCACGCCGACGCCGACCAGCGCCCACATGATTATCGTCGAAAGGTCCATTCCCATTATCGACATGACGGCACCGTCCGACCCCTACATGCTGAAATTGATCATCTTGCGCATCACCAGCGAGCCGCAGGTCATCCAGAACGCCCCGAACGCCAGCAGGTAGTTTCCCGTCTTTTCGGTGAACAGAAGCATCAGGTAATCCGGATTGACGATCGAGAGCAGCCCGGCGACGATGAACGGCAGCGAGCCGATGATCATCGCCGAGGCCTTGGCCTCGCTGGCCATGGCCTGGGCCTTGTCGCGCATCTTCTTGCGCTCGCGCAGCACGTTCGACAGGTTCGACAGCGTGTCCGCCAGGTTGCCGCCGGTCTGGCGCTGGATTTGGGTGACGATGGCGAAGAACTTGTACTCCGCCGTCGGCAGGCGCTGGATTCCCCGCGCCATCAGGTCGTCGATGGTCCAGCCCAGGTTCTGGCCCTCGACCAGCAGCCTGAACTCCTCGCCGAGCGGCGCATCGAACTCGCGGGCGACGACGCGGAAACACTCGTTTATCGGCAGGCCCGAACGGATGCCGCGCACGATCAAGTCGACCGCGTCGGCGAAATGACGGGTGAACTTCTGCTGACGCGCTTTGGCCATCGAGCCGAGCAGCAGCTTGGGAACCAGCAGCCCGCCGATCAGCAGCACCGCGATGGCGCCAAGCGGCGGCATCCCGCTCATCAGATAACCGAACGCCGCAACGACGCCGAAGATGGCGCTGAACACGAAATAAGTGGTCAGGTTGATGTCCAGGCCGGCCTGCATGATCTGCGAGCGCAGCGCGTCGAGGTGGCTTTGCTTCCGGCTTCTCTGCTCGAGCTGCTTGACCTTTTCCTGGATACGCTTCTGGCGCCGGCTTTCGGCCTTGTCGGAGGCGCCGCCGTCGCCGATCATGCCGATCTGGTTCATGCGTTTGCGCAGCAGCACCTTCGGGCGGATGATATAAACGGCGCCGATGATCCCGGCGCCCAGGATCAGCATCGCGGCGACCGCGCCGATGACGATGTAGATGATCGTTTGCTGGCTGATCATTCCATGCCCATGCCCATGCCGAGGGCCTTGGCGAGCTTCGGCTCGAGGCCGAAATAACGCGCCTTCTCCCAGAATTTGGGCCTGAGGCCGGTCGGCCGATGGTCGCCGATCAGCTTGCCGTTCTCGTCCTCGCCCTCGAACTCGTACAGGAACAAGTCCTGCAGCGTGATGACGTCGCCCTCCATGCCGATCACCTCGGTGATATGGGTGATCTTGCGCGAGCCGTCGCGCAGGCGCGACGCTTGGATGATGACGTTGATGGCGGCGGCGATCTGCTCGCGGACCGCTTTCGCCGGCAGGCTGTAGCCGCCCATGGCGATCATATTCTCGACGCGGCTGATGGCTTCGCGCGGGTTGTTGGCGTGGATGGTTCCCATCGAGCCGTCGTGGCCGGTGTTCATCGCCTGCAGCAGGTCGAAGGCCTCGGGGCCGCGCACCTCGCCGACGATGATCCGTTCCGGGCGCATACGCAGGCAGTTTTTGACCAGGTCCCGCATGGTGATCTCGCCGGCGCCCTCCAGGTTGGGGGGGCGCGTTTCCAGGCGCACCACGTGCGGCTGTTGCAGCTGCAATTCGGCCGAGTCCTCGCAGGTGATGGTGCGTTCGTTGGGATCGATGAAGCGGGTCATGCAGTTGAGCAACGTCGTCTTGCCCGATCCGGTGCCGCCCGATATCAGGATGTTGATGCGCGACGCGCCGATGACCTCGAGCACGTCGGCCATCGCCTGACTGGCGCTGCCGAACTTCACCAGGCTGTCGAGGGTCAGTTTCTCCTTCTTGAACTTGCGGATCGTCAGCGCGGCGCCGTCGATCGCCAGCGGCGGCGCGATCACGTTGACGCGCGAGCCGTCGAGAAGTCGGGCGTCGCAGATCGGGCTCGATTCGTCGACCCGCCGGCCGACCGCGGTGACGATGCGCTGACAGATGTTCATCAACTGCGCGTTGTCGCGGAACTTGATGTCGGTGAGCTGAATCTTGCCGCCGGTCTCGATGTAGACCTTGCCGGCGCCGTTGACCATGATGTCGGCGATGTCGTCGCGCTCGACCAGCGGCTCCAGCGGCCCGAGGCCGAGGATGTCGTTGCAGATGTCCTGCACCACCTGCTGCTGTTCCTGGACGGTCAGCACCAGACCGCGCATGGAGATGATCTCGGCCGTCATGTCGGTGATTTCTTCGCGCACCTGGTCCGGGCCGAGCTTCGATATCTCGGCCAGGTCGACCGCCTCCAGCAGGTCATTGAAGACCAGCACCTTGATCTCGGCCAGCCGCTGGCTGGCGGCGGCGGTGGCGGCGATCGCCTGCGGCGACTTGGCGTCCGGCTTCGCGGCCTTGCCGGGCTTGCCCTTGTCCTTCGCCGGGGCCTTGGCGGCGGGCGCCGCGGCCTGGGGTTCGGGTGCCGGCGCCGGCGCGGCTTCGCCAGCCGGCGGCTCGGCGGCGGGCGGCGGCGCGGCTGGCGCCTCGGCGGCGGGCGGTGGCGCGGCCGGCGCCTCGGCGGGCGGCGGCGCCGTCGGTTTCGGTTGCACCGGCGCCGGTGCGGCGCGCGCCGGGGCCGGGTCGTTGGCGGGTTGCTGCTGTGCGCCTCTGCGTCCGAAAGCCATGATTTACACTTTCCCCAGGTCGGTGATTATTTCTTGCCCTTGGCTTTCTTACCCTTGTCCTTGTCGTCTTTCTTCTTGCCCTTGCTGAACAGCGACAGGACCTTCTTTCCGCCTTCTTCCTGGACCTCGCGGCCGCTGATGATCTTGGCCAACTCGATGATGGCTTCGGTGGCCTTGCTCTTGGCGCTCGCCTTCGACATCATCTCGCCGTTGTTCAAGGCGCGGCCAAACGCCTCGGGGTCGTAGGGAATCGACAGCGCCGGCTCCATCGCCAACTGATCCTTGAAGTCGCCGGCTGACAATTCCGTCCGTTTCGCCGCACCGGTCTGGTTGAGCACCAGCCGGGTCGGCGCATCGTTGGCGCGTTTTGGGCCCAGATACTCTATCATATTTTTCGCATTTCGCAGATTCGTCAAGTCGGGGCGGCTGACCAGCACCACTTCGTCAGCGGCGGCCAGTACGTCGTGGACCCAGGGGTCCCAAGTGTGCGGCAGGTCGAGTACGATGAACTCGGCCATCGGCTTGATCGCGGTCATCATCGCATCCAGGGACTCGGGCGTGACCTGCATGCCGGTGCCGAGCGACGACGGCGACGCCAGCAGCGACAACTTGGTCTCGCCGAATTCCATCAAATATTGGCCGAGCAGCCCGGCGTCCAGCCGTCCGGCCTGCGTCAGCGCGTCGACGATGGTCTGGCGCGGCTGCATGTTGAAGTCGAGAGCCGCGGTGCCATAGGCGATGTCGAGATCGACGACAATCACCTGCTCGTTGTAGTGGACGCTCATCTCGTGGGCGGCGTTGTGGGCGACGACGCTGTTGCCGACGCCGCCGGTGGCGCCGAGAAACGCGATCACCCGGCCCAACTTGCTGCCGCCGCCGCCCTCGAAAATCTTGGACACCGAGGCTTTCAGCTGCTCGGCGGTGACCGGGCTGATCAGGTAATCGCTGATGCCTTCGCGGATCAGGGTGCGGAACAGCTCGATGTCGTTGAGGCCGCCGATCAGGATCAGCTTGACGTCGGGATCGCAGATGTTGGCCAGCGCTTCGAGCTGCTGGAACATCTGATCCTGCTGGGCGTTGGTCTCGACGATCAACAGCGTCGGCGTGCGTTGCTCGGCGAGATGGGTGGTCGCCGCCTCGATACCGCCGTCGTGCGTCTCGATGGTGCAGCGGAAGAACAATCCGTCCTGCTTCAACGATTCGACGGCGGCTTTCGAGTCCTGGTTGAGGAGAAAAGCGCCGATGGGAATTCTTAAGATCACGCCGGGCCCCGCCTGGATTCAGTTTGCAACAATTTGATCCGCAAAGAAGCCGCCCGGCGCTGCGCGTGCCGCCGCCGGAACGACCATTGATCTATTACTTCGTCGCCCCCTTGCTCGTACTGGCCTTCGTCGGCGCCTTCACCGGCGCCGTACGATAGTTGTTGATGACGCCGGCGCTGTGCTCGCCGTCGGCGCCGCCCATGTCCTTGGCTTTGTCCAGATCGGCCGGGTCCTCCACCATCGCGCCGAGGTTGCGCTGGGTGGCGCAGCCGAAGTTGGCATGCGTGCGATTCGACCAATTGAACGTCGCGTTGGATGACCAGTCGGCGCAGTCGGGCAGCGTCACGGTGGCGGCGGTGTAGCTGAGCCGCGCCGTGTTGGCGGCGCCGGCGGCAATCGGGGTGAGCGTGATTTCGCCGCTTCGCACGCCCTGTTTCAGGAGCAGCTCGCGCGCGGTGCCGGCGGCGGCATCGGTCGCCTGCACGGTGATCTGACCCTGTCCCTGCGCGACGAACCGGCTGACGAACTGCTCGAGCTTGGTCGCTTCGATGCCGGCCAGCCCGGCGCCAACGGCCGGCACGGCGACGGTCAACGACACCGTCTCCTTGCCGACGGTGGGCTTGGACCGCTCGCGGTAGTCGGTCGGCCGTTGCGGCGCCTCGCAAGCCGCCAGCACCATCAACGCGGCGGCCGGGACCAGCCATTGCATCCTGAACTTACGGGTGCGCGATAAGGGTTGAACCATGGCAGCTCACTTCATGATGTATCCGAAGGGGCCCTTCAGCGGGTCGGCCCACAGTGGGCGCTCCCCCTTGGCGTAATGGCGATGCAGCCGGCCGAGCAGGTAGATGTCGATGTCGCTTGCCGGCTCGAAACCGTCGGTCGGCAGCGCGACATCCGTCGTCTTGTCGGCCGGCTTGGCAATGTACGCGGTGACGATGATGACGAGCTCGGTCTCCTGGCGCTGGAACTGGGTCGAACGGAACAGCGCGCCGAGGATCGGCACGTCCTTGAGGTACGGCATGCCGCTGATGGTATCGGCCAGGTTGTCCTTCAACAGCCCGGAAATCATCAGCGTGCCGCCGCTCGGCAGGTCGATGGTGGTTTCCGTGCGCTTGACCGACAGGCCGGGGACGGTGGTGGTCTGGGCGCCGGTTCCGATGGTCAGCGCCGAGGTGTTGTCGATGGCGCTGATCTCCATCGAGATCTGCATATTGACGCGGTTCTCCTCGACGACGGTTGGGGTGAAGTTGAGGCCGATGCCGAATTGGCGGAATTCGAACACCGGCTGGCCGTTCTCGTCGAGCCCGGATGGGAACGGGAACTCGCCGCCGGACAGGAACGACGCGGTCTCGCCCGAGATCGCCGTGAGCGTCGGCTCGGCCAGCGTCTTGGTCAGGTTCTGGCGCTCAAGCGCCTGAAAGGTGGGGTCGCCGAAGACATTGGTGCCGGTGAACAGCCGGCCGGTGGAGATGGCGGGGATGGTCGGCGCCAATATGGACGTGTTGATGTCCAGGCGCCTGAAGCCAGGGATGCCGATGCCCGTCTTCGATAAGGAACTGCTGGCGGCCAGGTTCTTGCGCACGTCGCGGTCCATTTCCGCGACCCGCACCTGCAGGATCACCTGCTGGCTGCCGATCACCGTCAGCATGTTGGTGACGTTGGCGTCGGCGGCGACGAACCGGCGGGCGATGTTGACCGCGTTGCGGGAGGCGCTTGCCGAACGGACCTTTCCGGTCAGGAACACCGAGTCGCGGAACGTCGAGACGTCGATGGTTTCGTTCGGCATCAGCCGCTGCAACGCCGCCTTGATGCCTTCGTTGTCGAACATCACGCGCACTTCCGCCTGCTCGATGGCGCTGCCGCTCTTGTCGATGATCAGCACGTTGGTCGAGCCGATCGCCTTCGCCACCACGTAGATCTTGGTCGGCTGCGCCGGGTCGAAGTGGACGTCGGCGACCGCCTCGTTGCCGACGACGATCTTGCCGACCGGCCGCGGCAACGTCAGCGCCTTGGCTTTGTTCAACGACAGCTCGATCAACGTCGGCGCGACATTCTCGGCGGCCGGCGTCGACGGCGTTGCGGCCGCCGCCGACGGCGCGACGGAACGGCGCTGCGGCACTTCCTGCGCCGACGCCGCCGTCCACGACAAGGCGGCCGCGAAACAGCACGCGGCCGCCACGAGATGTTGCAGTTTGCGATTCATTTGACGGTGACTTCCGAGAGTCCGCCCTTTCCTCCCCGGAAAATCTTGACGGTGTCCTTCGGCTGCTTCGGCGCCGGGCCGGCGCCCTTGACCGCGGCTTTCCGCTTCTCCGCCAGGGCCTGTTCGCGCTTGCGCTCCTCCTCGGCGATGATCTCGTTGATGTTGCTGAGCAAGGGGCTGACCTCGACGTCGGTGGTGAATTCACGGCGCGCCGGCTCGTCGGGCTTCGACTGCGCGCTCCTCAGCACCATCGACAACCGGCCCATGACGCGGGCCGTGGTCAGGAGCTCGGCCTGCTTCGGAGTCAGCTCGAGGGTGATGGTGGAGGCCTTGATGAAGATGGCCGGCGCCGGCGGCGGGGCGATCGCCTGGTTGACGGCGATGACGCGAACATCATGCAGAATGGTCTCGGTCGTCTGCTGCAGCACGAACAGCGGCGCGTCCGGGTCCACCGGGCCCGGCTTCGACTTTTTCTGAATCGCTTCCTGGGCCTTGGTGTGGGTGAGCAGCACGTCGACCCGGTCGCCCGGCAGGATAAAGCCGGAGCCGGCCGAATCCGCCGATACCGAGAACGACACCGCGCGCATGCCGCTGTCCAGCACGCCGGCCAACAGGCCGGCCTTGTCGCGCTTGAATACCTTGGAAGCGAGGATCGGCTCGCCGGCCTGGATCGGCTGGCGGACGATGCTGCCGACGAGATCGGCGACCTTCTTCGGCTGGTCCTCGTCCTTGGTCACCGAAATGAATTGCGGGCTCAGCGCTTCCTCGACCCATGCCTGCCAGGCGATGGCATTGGCCGCCAGGGTCTCGCCGGGCGCCATTGCCTTGGTCGCGATGAGGACGCGGATCTTCGGTTTCTGCGCCTCCTTCTGCAGCTCGGCGACCTTTTCCGAGCCGCTGAAGGTACGGATCAAATAGGTGCTGACGCCGGCGACGGCCAGCGCCAGAACGATAATCCCGACGATCAGTACCCGCATCTCGAACCGCCTTCCCCGCCTGCAGCCGCCTCGTTCACCGGCGCTTGCCGTCCGCCGAGATTGCCGGAATCCGACTTACCGCGGGTCGCCGAAGGCCCCCGGTTTCGCCTGTTTCCACCTGTAACAGCCGGCCCCCGGATGCCATGCCTCCGCCGCCGGCGGTCGATCCCGCCGTCGAATCGACACCGCCCCCACTGTAAATCGAAACGCCTTGAAATAAAACAATTAATCACCAGGACTCCGGTCCGCGCCGGGAGCATTCCGCGCCGTGCCGGCGGCATCGTGACGGCGGCATGGCCGGTGGCGGCGCGGCAACGCCGATTTTTGCTATAATCCGGAATCGGTTTGAAGCCGGTCGCGCCCGGCGCTACCCTCGGCCCGGGCGACGGCCGCCGCGGAGACCGGCATGCCGGCCGCACGGGAGCAAGCCTCGGAACGACGCCATGGCCGATATCAGCGATCTCAGGAAAAGCGGGCGCCGGCGGACGTTGTTCGGCGGCGTCGTTTACGCCGGCGGCAACGACGCCTGGGACTGCTCGATCTCCGACATCTCGGAACTCGGCGCCAAGGTGCGCGTCGGCGCCGATCTGCCGATCGGCAGCTTCGTTGACCTGAAGATCAACAAGCTCAACGACATCCGCCGGTGCAAGGTGATGTGGAAGCGCGAGGGTCATTTGGGCCTTGAGTTCGTGGTCAAGATCGACAAGGTCAAGAACAAGATGACCGAATTCTTCAAGCTGGTCGAAAACCAATAGCGCCCGCGTACCGGCGGTAGACGGCCCGCTGCCGGTTCGATGCCGGTTCACGGCCCCCAAGATTTCTCCTTTCCGGTGTCCTTCTTGACTTTCTGGCGGGTGCGCAGGAACCGCATCGCGCGCTGCGCCGTTTCCGGCGTGATGCGGCCGTAGACGCCGACCAGCGCGATCCTGTCCTCGCGCGAGCGCACGTTCTTGGTGTTGGTAAGGTCGACCAGCTCGCCGAAGGTGTCATTGTCGATCGCCAGCGCCTTGCAGACCACGGCCAGCCTCTGGCCCGAGGGGTCGAACACGGTCTGGCGCGCCGTCGCCATGTCGATCTTGGCCAGCCGCGCCAGTCCGGCGACGAATTCCGCGATCTTGCCCTCGCGCATTAACTTCACCAGCATCGCCGTGTTCAACTGGTTCATCTGCTCCTTGCGGATGATGAATTTTTCCGCCGGCGTCACCTCGCCCGCGACGCCCTCCGACCCCAGCCACGATTTGGTCTCCGCCATCCAGCCGTCGACCTGGTTGGGGTCGATGCCGGCGCCGGTGGCGAGGATGTGGTCGCGGAGCGCGTCGGAAACGAACGTGAACATCTTCTGCACCAGATCCGGCGGCAGGTCGGCGCGCTTGACCAGCGGCTCCTGAATCGACGCGCTTTCCTCGCTACGCGCCACCAGCTTCTCCATGGCGCCGCGCGAGATGGCGGCGCCGGAATTTCCAACCAGCGAGCCGAGCACCTTGTCGTCGCCCTTCTCGACCAGGGCGTCGGCGACCTTCTCGCTCACCATGGCGCGCTTCGACACCGCCAGAAGGTGCTCCTGGCCGCAGTTCTTGACGATCTCGATCAGGTCGGCGTCCCTGAGGATGCCGCTTTTCATCAGCACCGGCCGCGCCACCTCGATGGCGTCGTTGGCCAGCCTCTTCACCAGATCGTGCGGCGCGGCGCCGACGTCGGACAGCGTCTCCGCCAGGTGCTGGCGGACCTTCATCTCGAGCTCGAAAACCAGCTTGCCCATGATCTCGCCGAAGTACTCCATCTCGGTCTGGCTCAACGCCTCCGGCGATTCCATGAACAGATCGGTGACCTCGTGCAGCAGCTTCTGGCGGCCTTCCGTCGAGGCCTCCTTGGCGAGCCGGGCCAGGCTCTCGAGATGGGCGAGTTGGTTTTGCATGTCGGCTGCTAGATTGCGCTCAGCTCAGGGGGACGCGCGACTTGGCGGTCAGGGTCAGCGACGGGAACGGCAGCAGCGACGTCAGGGTCACGAAGTCGTAACTCACCTGAATGTCGGCGACCGAGCCGTCGGCGGTGACGGTAAAGGTCATGCCGGCGGTGCCGACGCCCGAGTCCGTCAGCTTGGTCTGCACGTAGCTCTCGAGATCGGAGCTCGTCGAGCTGGTGTTGACCAGGGCAAAGCGCGCGGCCTCCTCAACCGCGAACTGCATCGAGGCCTTGATCCACATCGCCCGGCTGAGCTCGAACACGCCGACCATCATCGCCAGGAACAGCGGCGCCACGATGGCGAACTCGACCGCCGTCGCGCCACGGCAACACGCCAGAAACGACCGTCGCCGTCCATGTCTCGTCGCCTTCATGTCCATGCCGATTGCCGCATCATTGGGTGCGAATCTTGACCGAGCCCGACAGGCCGACCGTGGTGCCGAGGAGCAACAAGGTGAAATCCTGGTTTACGGTCACGGTCATGAAATACTGCAGCGGCTCGTTGTCGAGGCAGACATCGGTCTCCGCGCTCACCGCGGTGCCGTCGGCGCACAAGTAGGACTCGGTCGTCGTAACGTCGTTAGCGGTGACGCCGACGTTGGTCGAGTTGACGACCGCGCTCTTGATCGCCGCCGTGTCGGTGCGGTCGATGATCGCCTGCTGGGCGCCGGCGCGCGCCGCGCTGACCAGTTCCATCTTGTTGTACATCGCAAGCCCGTAATTGGCGAGACCGGTGAGCGCCGCCAGGATCACCGGGACGATCAGCGCGAACTCGACCGCCGCCGCGCCGCGCGTCGTTCGCGCCGCGGTGATGGCGCGAGTATAGAACGCTTTCGCCTTTCTGGGTAATGCCATGCCTCACCGCCTCGAAGCCTACTCGACGAGAATCCCCTTGCCGCCGGTCAGGATATCCTGAACGCCCGTGCCGTCGCACTCGCTGCCGATGGTGCCGCTGCCCGAAAATGCGATCTCGTTGGCGATCAGCTGCAGGCAGCTGCCGGCGATCGAGGTGCCGCCGGAAACGTTCAGGGCCTTGCTCGGCGAATAGATCGCGCCGACCACGGTGCTGCCGGAATTGCCGGTGAACGACATCGCCTGGCCGGTGCCGCTGCAACTGGAGTGGCGGAAGAACAGGATGCCGGCAAACGTGCCCGACGTCGGCGCGACCATGTCGATCTCGCCGCCGCCAGTGATGGCGACGTTGCCGCAACTGCTGCCGCCGCTGCTGTCGCCCAGCACGATGGTGACGCCGCCGGTGGCCGCGACGTTGCCGCTGCCGGAGATCTTGAAATCGCCGCCGTCGAGGAAATAGGTGCCGGCGGTCAAGGTCAGGACGCCGCTGCTGCTGGAGGAAATGCTGCAATAGACCCCCGGACCGATGGTGTCCGTCGACGACCCGGTCAGCGAGTATTTGTCGGCCGGATTGGAGCACGCCGCGAACGCCGGCGCCGGGATATCGGCGTAGGGATCGGAGATCGCCGGCTGGTTGGTTTTCGCGCCCGAGCACGCGGTGGTGGTCGGCGTGCCGGAAACGCCGCCGGCGCTATAGACGCAATCGGCGGTGATGGTGCCGCCGCCGGAAAGCTTGATGGCGGCGGCGTTGGTCGAATTGGTCGCGATGGTGCAGCCGCTCATGGCCACGCTGGCGCCGCCGGACGCCGTGATGGCCGACTGCCCGCCGGCGAGACCGGACCCGAGCGCCAGCACGCAGGCGGTTCCGGGGCCGGCCTGGAAAGTGCCGACCGCCTTGGTGTTGATGGTGACCGTGCCGCCCGAGCCGAGGAAGTAGCCGGCGAACAACAGGCTGATCTGCCGCGTCAGCAGCACCTGCACGGCGTTGGCGTCGGCGGAGTACGCGCTCGGCGCCGCCGGAAACAGGCTGTTGAACGGGGAGCTGCGCACCGTGATGGTGCCGGCGCCGCTCGACCAGCCGTTGTTCTCGGCCTCGCGTTGCGCCACCGTCAGCACGTTGCTCGACCGCCCCTCGGCCACCTCGTAGGCGCCGGCGAGCGCGGCGGCGTCGGCGGCGGCCTGCAGGTTGCGACGCTCGTTGTACCACAAGCCGACCTCGACCCCGAGGCCGAGGAAGCCGATCAGGATCGGCAGCATCAGCGCGAACATGACGACGATGACGCCGCGACGATCTCGGGCAAAGGCGTCAAGCACGCGCCCAGCCGACGGCCGCCACGACGGGCCGCGCCGGGCGCCGGCGCCGCGCCGAGCCAACGGCCGTTGGTCGACGATCGGGTGTTTTCTACGGTCGCTCATGGCATGCGATTCGCGCCGTTGCGGCGATGCTCCAAATTATAGCCAAATCCGTCGCTGTCCTGGAAAGCCAAAATAGCCGAAAAGACCAGGGAATTTCAGTGATATCCGTCACATCCCGCGGGACGCCGCAGGCCCCGCCGGCGGGGCAATCTTGTGTGGCGGCCGAATATCCCATAAACCAGGGGCAGCCGATTTCCGGAATACGGTTCGATACGGGGGGAAGCAGCCGCCGATGACGATCGGTTCCATCCTGCAAGCGGGCGTCCGCGTCGCCGTGATCGTCGGCGCGCTTTCGGGCTGCGCCGGCAACGCCAATCCCGCCGCCCAGGCGATCAGCGAATCCGTTCAGCGCGCGGCGGCGGCGGCGGAGTCGGAGGGCGACTACGCGGGCGCCGCCAACCACTACCGCAATCTGGTGGGCCGCCAGCCGGACGACATCGGCGCGACGCTGGGGCTGGCGCGCAATCTCCGCTACGCGGGCCACGCCAAGCAGGCGGTCGAGCTACTCGACGACGCGACGTCGAAGTTCGAAGCCCGCGCGCCGTTCGTGGTCGAGCGCGGCAAGGCCAATCTCGCCCTCGGCAACGTGCAAGAAGCGATCGGGTTTCTCGCCAAGGCGCGCGCCATGGACGAACAGAACTGGGAAATCCACGCCGCCCTCGGCATCGCCTACGACCTGACGGACGCGTTCGCAAAGGCACGCGACTCCTACAGCCGCGCGCTGCAGCTGTCGAAGGACAACCCGGTGGTGCTCAACAACATGGCGATCTCGGCGGCGCTCGCGGGCGACGTCGAGCGCGCGATCGCCACCCTCGAGAACGCCCCCGCCGCCCGCCACAGTCCGCAAATCCGCCAGAACCTGGCGCTGTTCTACGGCATCAAGGGCGACGTCGAGAAGGCCGAGGCATTGGCCAAGATGGACCTCGACGACGCCTCGGTGCGCAACAACCTGGCGGTGTTTTCCCGGCTGCGCGCCATCGCGCCGGCGCCGCCCGCGCCGCGACCGCGGTAACGCCCTCGCCGCTGCCCGCTCCGCTTCTTGCGCAACGGCCGGCGCTTTGCGACAATGCGCCGGACTCGACCCCGTTCTCGACCGGCGACGGCGTCGGGCGGCGTTGACGGCGGGACCCATCACCTTGACCAGCAAGCCACCGCAGTTCCCGGAGTCGGACAAGAGCCTCGACGGCATCGGCCTGCTTTCCGAGGCGACGCCGGAAAAGATCGCGATCGTCGAGAAGCAGTGCGCGTGGAAGGCGCTGGCCGCGAACGAAATCGTCATCGACCTCAAGGACCGCAGCACCGACGTCTATTTCGTCGTCAAGGGCAAGCTCAAGGCGATGGACTTCATCACCGAGCAGGAGCAGGTGGCACTGGCCGAGCTCGGGCCCGGGGATTCCTTCGGCGAACTGGCGGCAATCGACCTCAAGGTGCGCTCGGCGCGCGTCTCCACCGTCGAGCCGACGCTGCTGGCCTGCCTGTCGAGCCGCGACTTCCGCCATCTGCTGTTCGAATGCCCCGGGGTTTCGCTTGCGCTGCTGAAGCGCTTCGCCGGCTTCATCCGCACGCTCAACACCCGGATCACGGCGCTCAGCACCATGTCGGCGCACCAGCGCGTCTACCACGAGCTGCTCCGGCTGTCGGAGCCGAACACCTTCGGCGACGGGTCGTGGGTGATCCTGCACGTGCCGGCGCACGCCGAAATCGCCGAGTGGATCGGCGCCGAAAAGCAGATCGTCGCCGAGGCGATCGGCAACCTCGCCCGCGACGGCGTCATCGAGCGCCGCCATCGCAGCCTGATCATCAAGGACCGCGCCCGCCTGCAACGGCTGGCCAGCCAGTAACCCTCGCTTCGACGCCGGCGCCCGGCCTTCGGCTGTCGGTTTAATGGACCCGGCGGCCGTGTTAGGATGCCGGGCGCGGCGACCGCGGCCGGGGAAGGCACTGATGTTTCAGGACCATTTCGGAATCGACCGGAACCCGTTTTCGAACACCCCCGATCCCAGCTTCCTGTTCATGAGCCTGCGCCATCAGGAGGCGCTGGCGCACCTGATGTACGGCGTGCAGGGATCGAGCGGGTTCGTGCTGCTCACCGGCGAGGTCGGCACCGGCAAGACGACGATCTGCCGGGCCCTGCTCGAACGGCTGCCCGGCGATGTCGACCTGGCGCTGTGCCTGAACCCGCGGCTCAGCGAAATCGAGCTCCTGGCCAACATCTGCGACGAGATGAAAATCGCGGTCAAGGGCGCCCGCCACAGCCTCAAGGACCTCACCGACGCGATCAACGCGCATCTGCTCGAAGTCCACGCCAACGGCCGGCGTGCCGTGCTGATCATCGACGAGGCGCAGAACCTGCGCTATCCGGTGCTCGAGCAGATCCGGCTGCTGACCAACCTGGAAACGGCGAGCGCCAAGCTGCTGCAGATCATCCTGGTCGGCCAGCCGGAGCTCAACGACGTGCTGAAGCGCGACGACATGCGCCAATTGTCGCAGCGGATGACGGCGCGCTATCACCTTGAGCCGATGGCGCCGCGCGAGTCGCGCGACTACGTGCTGCACCGGCTGCGGGTCGGCGGATTGTCCACCGACGCGTTCGATTTCGACGCCATCGAGGAGATCTGTCGCCGGGCCGGCGGCATTCCCCGGATCATCAACTCGATCTGCGAGCGCTCGCTGCTCGGCGCCTATGGGCTCGGCGTCAGGCGCGTCGACCGCAAGCTGGCGCGCCGGGCGGCGGCCGAGGTGCTCGGCGCCGGCGCCGCCAAGCCGCGCAAAATGGTGCCGATCGCCATCGGCACACTGATACCGATGGTGGTGGCGGCGTTCCTCGCCATCGACCCGTTCGGGATGCACCTGGTGCCGGCGCTGTCGCGCTCGCCGGCGATGACGTCCTTGCGCGCCGAGCTGCGGACGTGGCCGCTGATCGCGCCGCTGTTCGCCGGCCAGCCGGCCGAGCGGCGGCGCGGCGCCGCCGGCGGCGAGGGTTCCGGGAACAAGCCGTGACCGCCGCGAGGCCGCCATGTCGCTGATCCTCGAAGCCCTGAAGAAGTCGGAGCAGGCGCGCCAGCAAAAAGCCGGACCGGATGGCGCGGCGGCGGCCCCCGAGACCGACGTCCAGGCCGGCGCGCGGCGGCGATGGCTGCGGGTGGCGATGCTGGCGGCGTTGCCGCTGTTGGCGTTCGCGATCGGCGGCGGCGTCGGTTTCTTCCGCCTGGTGCCGGTGCCGGCGCCCGCCGCCAAGGCGGCGCGTCCGCCGGCGCCGCCGACCGAGCCGACCGCGGCGAGGAAGGCGCCCGCGGAAACGCCGGCGGCGGCGCCGGCGGCCGAACCGGCCAAGCCGGCAAGCCCCACGGTGCCGGCGGCGGCCGCGCCGGACAAACCGGACAGCCCGCCGGAGGCGAAGGCGGCGCAACCGCCGGCGGCGACCGTAGCCGCCACGCCGCCGCCAGTGGAAGCGCCGGCGGCGGCGCCGGGTCCGCTTACCGCCGTCGCGGTGCCGAAGAAGCCGGCGCCGCCATTCGCCGCCCGCGCCCTGCCGCCCGGCAGCGCCGAGGCGCTGGCGCTGGCGCGCCGCGCCAGCGGCTACGAGGAAAACGGCGTCTACGACCAGGCGATCGCCGTCTACAGCCAGGCGATCGAGCTCGACCCCGGATTGGCCGACGCCTATCTCGGGCGCGGCTGGTCGCGACTGGCGACCGGCGCGCCGGGCGAGGCGGCGCGGGATTTCCAGCGCCTGACCGCGCTCCGGCCCGACCGCGCCGACGCCTACTTCGGCCACGCCTGGGCGCTCGAGCAAATGGGCGACCGCGCGCAGGCGAGCCGCCAGTACGGCGAGGCGATCCGGCTGCAACCCGACCACGCCGACGCCTATTTCAGTCGCGGCGTGCTCGAATTCATGGCCGGGCGAATGGTCGAGGCGGCGCGCGATTTCGCCGCGGTGCGCGAGCGGACGACCGGGCAGTTGCAGGACTACGCGCTGTTGTGGCGCCACGTCAGCCAGGCGCGCGGCGGCGCCGCCGCGCCGATGGCGGCGCTCGGCGGCCGCCGTGCCAGCGAGCCGTGGCCGGGCATTCTGGTCAAGCTGTTCCGGGGCGAGGCGACGGCCGACCAGGTGCTGGCCGCGGCCAGGCACCGCGACGCCGCCAAACAGCGCGAAAACGAATGCATCGCCCTGTTCTTCCTAGGCCAGCAGCGGCTGATCGCCGGCGACGCCAAGGGCGCCGCCGAATACTTCCGCCGCACGCTGGCGACCGGCGTCACCTACTTCCGCCAGTACGGCGTCGCCGGCGCCGAGCTGGCGCGGCTGGAAACCATCACCGGCGGCGCGCCGACGGCGCCCGGCCGGTGACGGCGGCCGGCCGCCGCGCGGCCGCGGTGTCGTGCCGCCATCGTCTGGCGGCCGCGCATCTGCTATAACCGGCGACCGGTAAGCCGACGAAAGCCGTGACAGGAGTTGGCCATGAGCGATGAGGACGTCGTCGAGTCGTGTCAGAATTGCCGCTATTGGCACCCGAGCTGGAAATTCAAGAAGCAGCAACGCTACGAAACCGGCGCCACCGACCTGGAGGCCAAGAATCCCCGCGTCATGAGCGCGTTCCGCAAAGATTCCGACAAGGGGCTGTGCCGGCGCTATGCGCCGCAGGCGAGCGCGCTGACGACCGTGTGGATGGAGACCAGGAGCGCCGACTGGTGCGGCGATTACGAGCGCATCAAATAGACGTCCTGCCGGGCTGAGCGCGGAATATCGCCGTCAGCCGCCGAAGATCAGTTTTTCGCGTTCATAAAGGCGGGCCGCGACGGCAATCAGCGCCAGCGCCACCACCAGCGACGACACCATCGACAGCGTCACGTCGGCCATCGACAGCGTCTCGTTGCGCACGAACGCGCCGAGCAACAGCGTCTGCGAAAACGCCGGGATCGTCATCATCCACGCCTTCGCCTGCACCGGGGCGAACACCAGCACCATGCCCGGGATCGCCGGCACCAGCGGCAGCAGCCCGAGGTAGGTTTGAGCCTCCTTGAAACTGCGCGTCACGGTGGCGATGATGAATTGCACGCCGACCGCCACCATCATCAGCGGCAGCGCGATCGCGAAGATGCCGGCGATGGCAGAAACGCTGAGCACGCTGGCGAAGGCGAAGGTGCCGCCGGCGGCGGTTTGGAAGACCGCCTTGAACGCCAGCAACTGCACCATCGCCGCGATGCCGGTGAACAACAGCGCCGCCAGGTACTTTCCGATCATCAACGCCCATCGTTCCACCGGGTTGATCAGCAGCGGCTCCAGCGAGCCGCGCTCGCGCTCGCCCGAAGTGGCGTCGATCGCCAGATACACGCCGCCCATGAACAAATTGAAAATGATCAGCGGCGGCACGATGAACAGCAGGATCTCGGCGATGTGGGTGCCGGCGGCAACGTCGACGCTCTCGATGTCGAGCGGCCGCAGCACCTGGATGTCGACGCCGCGCGACGCGATGCGCGCGCCCCAGATTTCGCGGTTGTAGTCGCCGAGAAGCCCGGCCGCATGATTGAGCGCGACCAGGCCGGGCAGTCGCGACGAGTTGGCGACGACGACGATGGCCGCCGTCTGCTCGGCCTGGAAGCGGTCGGCGTAGTCGTCCGGGATCATCACCACGATTTCCACCGTGCCGTCCCGCACCGCCGCCTTCGGATCGGCCGGCACCGGCGTCATCTTGACGCCGCGGCCTTCCAGGTAGCGGATCAACCCCGGCGCGCGCTCGGCATTCTTCACCGCCAGCGTCATCTCGCGGGCCGCGTCGGCCGACACCACGTCGATCACGGCCGAGATCAGCAGCCCGAGGATCGCCGGGCCGAGCAGCGGATAGATCAGCGCCACAAGAAGCGAGCGGCGGTCGCGGCCATTGTCGACGACTTCCTTGCTGAAGATGACGAAGATGCGGCGCCACATGTCACCACGACTCCGTGCTGCCGGTCAGCGCCAGGAACATGCGCTCCAGGTCGTCGGTGCCGGTGCGCGCCAGCAATTCGGCGATGGTGCCGCGGCCGACGATACGGCCCATCGAAAGCACCACGATGCGGTCGGCGACGGCGGCGACCTCGTGCATGATGTGGCTGCAGAACAGCACGCATCGCCCCTCTCGGCGCCAGCCGTCGATCATCCGATGCACCGCCTGGGTACTGCCGACGTCGAGGCCGTTGGTCGGCTCGTCCAGCAGCAGGTTGTGGGGTTCGTGCACCAGCGCGCGGGCCAACGCGACCTTGCGCGTCTGTCCCTTGGAGAACCCCTTGGCGCGGCGATCGGCAAAATCGCCGACGCCGAGCGTGTGGAAGATCGCGTCGATGCGCCGCTCGAGCTCGGCGCCGCCGAGACCGTGCAGACGGCCGTAGTAACGCACGTGCTCGCGCGCCGTCAGACGCGGATAGAGCCCGCGCGCGTCGGGCAGCACGCCGATTCGGCGCTGCACGTCGCGACGGTTCTCGACGGTATCGAACCCGTCGATGCGGGCGGTTCCCGAATCCGGCCGCATCACCGTGTAAAGGATTCGCAGCACCGTCGTCTTGCCGGCGCCGTTGGGACCGATCAGGCCGGTCACCTCGCCGTCCAGCGCCTCGAACCCGACGCCGTCGAGCGCCGTCACCGGCGGGAAGCGCTTTCTCAGGCCGTCGACGCGAATCATTCCGTATCATCCCGTGGCGTTGCGTGGAGGCGGGCGCCGCCGAAACATCGGCGGCGGTAAGACAATCTTAATAAGCTATTTCTATTTTGCCGGGGCCGCCGCTGACAAGGCCGCAGGTCTTTCCGCGGGGTCTCGGCACGGTCCCGAAGCGGCGTCCCGAAATGGGTGCTAGAGCCTTCTGTGGCAAGGGTTTGACCCCATTTGTATTGACTTCGGGAATCGGTTTTGCCACGCTATCGGCATTCAGGGGGCATGCCGTGGAAAATCCGCCGGTCCCAACCGGGTCGGTGATACGTTTAGCCACTGTGAAACAGGAGTTATTGCAAATGACGAGCAGGATCAGCTGGTTCAGCAAGAGCCTGTGGAAACATGAAGCGGGCGCGACGGCAATCGAGTACGGCCTTATCGCCGCGCTCATCGCCGTCATCATCATCGGCGCCGTGACGATCGTTGGTACCGACCTGAGCAACATGTTCAACTCAGTCTCCAATAGTCTCTAACACGCTCTAGCGTCCACAGAGCCGTTACGCGACCATTATCGGGAACGCATTCCAAGGCGACGAAGGTGGGAACCCCGCCTTCGTTTGGAATGTCGATTAAAAGCCGGGCCGGCGGATGACGCGCCGGCCCGGCCGTTTTATCGGCGCGACGGCGGATGCGGCCCGGCGCAATCGGACGTCCCTTCGGGAGGTCGTGGCGTGACGCTTCGATCGGCTGGAAACCGGCGCGTCCCGGGCGACGGGCGGCGGCCATGAGCACGCTGGTTGCCGCCATTCACGTCGTCGTGGTCGCCATCTACCCGCTCGCCGTCGCCTGGGCGGTGGTCACCGACGTCCGGCGATTGATCATTCCCAATACCGCCTGTGTCGTCATCGCCGCCGCGTTCCTGCCGGCGGCGCTGCTCAACGGTCTCGATGCGGCGGCAGTCGCCTGGCACTACGGGGTCGCGGCGGCGCTGCTGGCGGTCGGGATGGCGGTGTTCGCGCGCGGCCTCGCCGGCGGCGGCGACGTCAAATTGCTGGCCGCGGTCGCGGTGTGGATCGGCCGCGACCACATCCTCGCCTATCTGCTGACGATGGCGCTGCTCGGCGGCGCGCTGGCGGTGCTGGTGCTGATCGCGGCCCGGCTGAAGCGGTCGCTGCCGGCGCTCGGGCGGATCGACTGGCTCGGCGACGGCGCGCTCGGCGGCCAGGCGATTCCCTACGGCGCCGCCGTCGGCGTTGCGGCGTTGCTGATGCTGCCGAAGAGCCCGGCGCTGCCGTCGTCCTGGCTCGCCGCGCTGCCGTGGTGAGCGGCGTCCGGGCGGCACCGCATCATCCGGTTACGTCGTTACTTGGCGCACTTGGCGGACACGATCGCCAGCGTCCTGACCGCGTTCTTGAGGTCGCCGTGCTGAGTCCAGATCACGACGGTGAGAGCCAGGATAATGACGACCATGCAGAGGCCGGCGATGGTCGAAATAACCGGTGTTTGTGCCGTGTCGGCTTGTGCTTCTGCCATATTGCCACCCATTCCAAACAGGCACGCTCTCCCCGATCGAAAAAGCTATCACCCAAAAAACCGCCAGGCAATGGGAGGCGTTTTGCATGGCGCCGCGGACGCCGGTAATATCGCCGACGCGTTCCGGAACTGGTTTCGCGTGAAGGGAGCACCGATGGGCGACGCCGTTGCGCAGCCGGCGCGGTCGGCCGTCTCCGCCGACGGCGGCGTGGGCGCGCGCCGCGTCGCGGTCGCCGGCGACGCCGAGTGCGAACTGTGGATTCCCGCCAACGACGTCGCCCAGCCGGAAGTCTCGATCGTCATCCCGGCGATGAACGAGGAGCCGGTGATCGGCGCATTCATGGACTGGGCGCTGACCGGCATCGCCAAGGCCGGCGTCGCCGCCGAGGTGCTGATCGTCGACAGCTCGTCCGACCGGACGCCCGAGATCGCGCTCGCCAAGGGAGCGCGGGTGCTGAAGACGCCGGCGCGCGGATTGGGCCGGGCGTATCAGGACGCGACGGCGGTGATCCGCGGCCGCTACGTGATCCTCGGCGACGCCGACTGCACCTACGACTTCCGCGAGATCGCGCCGTTCCTGGAGCGCTTCCGGCAAGGCTACGACTACATCATGGGCTCGCGCTTCCGCGGCTCGATCGAGCCCGGCGCGATGCCGGCGCTGCACCGCTATTTCGGCACGCCGCTGACGACGTTCCTGCTCAACCTCATCTACGGCACCCGGTTCACCGACATCCACTGCGGCATGCGCGGCATCACGCTCGCGGCGCTGAAGCGCATGCGGCTCGCCTCGCGGTCGTGGGAATACGCCTCGGAGATGGTGGTCAAGTCGGTGCGCATGAAGCTGAACACGGTCGAGGTGCCGGTTCATTTCCATAAGGACCGCGCGGGCCGCGTCAGCCACCACCGCCGCATCGGCTGGACGTCGCCGTGGCGCGCCGGCTGGATCAATCTCAAGGCGATGCTGATCTACGGCGCCGATTTCTTCGTCATGAAGCCGGGGCTGGCGATGCTCGGCCTCGGAATCGCGATCGTCCTGGCGCTGTCGGCGGGTCCGGTCGCGCTCGGCGGCATCACGCTGTCGCTCAACAGCATGATGGTCGGCGGCACCCTGGCGATCATCGGCTTGGAGTGCGTGTTCCTCGGCTGCATGGCCGAAACGCTCTATGATCCGAGCGGCGACGCGCGCCGGCGCTGGCTCGCCGTGTTCGCCTACACCCGCACCATGATTCTCACCGCGCTGGCGTTCGCGGTCGGGCTCGGGCTCGCCATCAACTTCGTCGCCGCCTACGTCGGCGCCGGCTACACCGTATTCGGCGACACCATCGTCACCAACCACATGGCGGTTGCCGGATTGACGCTGATCGTGCTGGCGTTCCTGACCTTCGTCTCGACGCTGTTGCTGCACGCCATTGCCGCCTATGCGCCGCGTTCCGGCGACGGCGGCGGCGACGCCTGAGCGCCGCCGATGAGCGCTGGCGCCGGCGAGTCGCGCTGGGACGACCACTGGCGGCGCTACGCCGCGGCGACGCGCGCCAATCCCGGCCAGGCGCTGAGAAGGCGCGCGATCTTCCGCCTGCTCGGCGCCGGCGCGGCGGCGCCGGAGGCGCGCATCCTCGATTTCGGCTGCGGTTCCGGCGACCTGCTGGCGGCGCTGGCGGCGCGCTATCCGCTGGCCGGGCTGGCCGGCGTCGACGGCAGCGCCGAGGGTCTGGCGACGACGGCGCGCGGCCTGCCCGAGGCGACGCTGGTGCAAGCCGATTTCGCCGCCGGCGTCGCGCCCGGGGAACTGCGCGGCTGGGCCAGCCACGCGGTGTGCTCGGAGGTGCTCGAGCACGTCGACGATCCGGTCGCGGTGCTGAACGCCGTCGCGGCGTGCCTGAAGCCGGGCGGGCGGCTGGTGGTCACCGTGCCGGGCGGACCGATCAGCGCCTTCGACAGGGCGATCGGCCACCGCGGCCACTACAGCCGCGACCGGCTCGCCGCCGAGATGGCGCGCGCCGGCTTCGCGGTCGAGACGGCGGCCGCCGCCGGCTTCCCGGTATTCAACCTGTACCGGACGCTGGTGCTGCTGCGCGGCCGGCGCCTCGCCGACGACATCGCCGGCGCGCCCGGTGTGCTCGCCCGCGCGGTGATGGCGCCGCTGCGCTGGCTGATGCCGCTGAGCCTCGACGACAGCCCGTGGGGCTGGCAGATCGTCGGCGCGGCGCGCAAGCCCGAGTGACCGTCAGCGCCCGTCGACGACGCGGAACAACATCAACCGTTGCCGCAACGGCGCCGGCAACGGCACCGCCGCGAGCCACGCCGGCGTCGCGCCCGCCTCGAGGCGCCGATAAAGGACACGGTCGTTGTCGCCGGCGCGGGCGTAGCCCTCATGGCCGAAGCGGCAGATCAGGATCAGATCGACCTGGCGCCTGCGCAGCAATTCGCGGGCGTCGACGTCGGCGGCGGCGCGCAGGATGCGTATGCCGTCGACGGCGCCGCCGCGGTCGCGGTGGTAGACGGTCGCGGTCACCCGATGGCGGGTGCGGTACAGCAGCTCGGCCCCGAAGTTGGCCGACGCCAGGATGGTGCGCGGCCGGTCGCCCCACGGCGGCGCCGACAGAACCCTCGCCAGCGGCTGCAACGGACACGGACGCGGATCGTCGGCGACGGCCGGCGGCGCCGGCCGGGCGGCGGGCATGGCGGCATAGACGCCGGCGCCGCCGACGGCGAGCGGCCCGACGGCGATCAACGCCAGCGCCGCCACCTTCACGGCGGCGCGCACCGGCTGCCGCAGCCGGCGATCGACGGCGGCCTCGGCGGCGACCATCAGGTCGGCCAGGATGACGGCGAGGAACAAATCCGCGAACAGCGACCAGCGCAGCCAGCTCATCGTCAAGGCGGTGTAGACGGCGGCGACGCCGACCAGCAGCAGCCACGGCCAGCGCCCGTCGCCGCGCCATGCGCGGCCGAGGCGCCGCACGCCCCACGGCAGCGCCAGCGCCGCCGCGCCGACGTAGAGCAGGAAGTGCCAGGCGTTATCGATCCGCGCCAGCTCGGCGGTGCCGAGGAAAATCGCCAGGAACTCGGGATCGAAATCGGTGATCGGGTTGGCGAGCGCCCGCGGAAACAGCAGCCGCAGCACCGCCAGCCCGACCGCCGCGCCGCCGACGGCGGCGAGCAGCCGCGCCGTCATCTGACGCGGTCCGCGCCCGCGCCGGCCGAGCCACGCCACCGCCGACCAGAACGCCAGCACCAGCGTCGCCTCGAACAGATGCACGACCGAGATGCGGTCGTATTCGACGGCCAGCATCCCGGCCGGCCCGCGCTCGATCAGCAGCGCCGCCGCGACGCCGCCGGCGAAGCCGACCGCGAGGCCCCGGTTGCGCGCCGCCGCGTCGCCGCCGGCGACCACCCAGGCGACGCCCATCGCAGCCGCGCACAGCGCCGCCAGCACCAGCCCTTCGACGCCGACCCAGACGCCGACCGCCAGCGCCGCGCCGGCGGCGGTCGCCGCCCGGTTGCCTTCGCCGCCGCCGGCGAAGGCGCGGACGGTGAATCCGAAGGCGACGACGGCGATCAGCGCCTGCAGCAGGTGGTGGTCGGCGCGGCCGACGACCGCGTAGCTGACAATCGCGAACTGCGCCGCCGTCAGCGCACCGGCGATCACGGCCGTGGCGCGGCCGACCAGCGGCGCCGCCGCCCACGCCAGCGCCGCCGCCGCGCCCAGGTGCAGCAGCGGCGCGATCACCACGCCCGACCCGTAGAGCGCGCCCTTGACGCCGAGCAGCGGCATGAGCGGCAGGGCAAGCCCGATCAGCAGCAGGTCGAACGGCCGCGTCCAGTGCAGTGAGCCGCCGTCGGGCGCGTTGGCGCGCGGCAGCGACGAATCGAACCAGCCGCCGGTCTGAAGCAGCCGCTCGACGCGTGACAACCATGTGTAGCCGTCGCTGTCGACGAGGTTGCCGTGATGCACGGCGGTATCGCCGACCGCCCACCACGCGACGTGGACGGCGGCGACGAAGGCGAGCATCGCCGCCATCGCCCATCGCCGGGCGACGACGTGCGCCGGCGGCGCGGTTGGCGGCCGGTCGGTCATTGCCGGGACGCCACCCGGAACATGCGGAAGCGGTCCTTCAGTCCGTCGGGGAGCGTCACCTCGTCCAGCCACGGCGGCGCGTCGCCGCGCACCAGGCGGCGGGCGAAGCTCGCGTCTCCGGCGTCGTCGGTGAAAAAGGTGTCGCGCCCGGCGTGCCGGCAGACGACGACGAGGTCGATCTGGTGGCTCGCGATCAGCGCGCGGGCCCGGGCGGCGTCGGTGCCGCGAAAGACGCGGACGCTTGCCAGGATGCCGGCGGCATTGCGATGGTGCAGCGTCGCCGTCACCCGGTGACGGGTGCGATACAACAGCTCGGCGCCGAAGTCAGCCGACGTGAGGACGGTATGCTGACGGTCGCCCCACGGCGGCGCCGACAGCACTTTCGCCAACGGCTGCAGCGGACACGGGCGCGCATCGCCGTCGACCGCCGCGAACATTGCCTTGGGCGCGGGCTTCGCTGCCTGGACCCAAGCAGTGCCGGCGACGAGCGGTCCGGCCGCGAGCAGCACCATCACCGCGACCTTCGCCGCGATCCGGCCGGGATAGGCGAGCCGGCGGTCGATGCGGGCGTCGAGCCACGCCATCAGGTCGGCGACGGCGACGACCGAGAACAGGCTGGCGTACAGCGACCAGCGCACCCAGTTCAGCGCCATCGCCGCGTAGACCAGCGTCGACGCCGCCAGCAGCGCCCACGGCCACCGCCGCCGGTCGGGCCATTCGCGGACCAGTCGTCGCAAGGTCCACGGCAGAGCCAGCGCCGCCGCGCCCAGGTAGAGGGCGAAATGCCCGCCGTCGCCGATCCGCTGGTATTCGAAAATGACGGCGAACAGGTCGACGATCGCCGGGTCGAAGTCCTTCAGCGGATCGACCAGGATTTTCGGGAACAGCAGCCGCATCGCCATCGCCACGAGCGCGGCGCCGACGAGTGCGGCGATCAGCCGGCCGACGGCCGAGCCGGGTTCGCGGCCGCGGCGGCTGAGCGACGCCACCGCCGACCAGAACACCGCGATCAGCGCCGCCTGCGTCAGATGGACCACCGAGACGCGGTCGTATTCGACGGCGAAGTACGCCGCCGGGCCGCGCTCGATCAGCAGCGTCGCGGCGAGGCCGCCGACCAGCCCGAGCGCCAGCGCCAGGCTGCGCTCGGCGGCGCCGGCGTCGCCGGCCACCCACGGCACGCCGAGCCCCAGCATGCAAAGGGCCATCGGAATCTGCATTTCGGTGCCGACCCAGGTGCCGACGGCGAGCGCCGCGCCGGCCGCCAGCGCCGGGCGGACGCCGGTGCCCTCGGCGAGCAGCGCGCGCGCGCTAAATCCAAATGCGACGACGGCGACCAGGCCCAGCAGCACATGGTGATCGGCATGACCGACGATGGCATAGCCGAGGACGCCGAACTGGACGGCGGTCAACGCGCCGGCGACGACGGCCGCGGCGCGGCCGATCAGCGGCGCCGCCGCCCACGCCACCGCCGCCGCCGCGCCGAGGTGCAGCAACGGGCTGATCACGGCGCCCGACCAATAGAGGGCGCGTTTGACGCCGAGCAACGGTTCGAGCGGCATCGCCAGCGCGATCAGCAGCACGTCGAACAGGCGCGTCCAGTGCAGCGAGCCGCCGTAGGGCGGGTTGACGCGCGGCAGCGAGGTATCGAACCAGCCGCCGGTTTCCAGCAGCCGTTCAACGCGGACCAGCCGCACGTAGCTGTCGCCGTCGGCGAAATTGCCGTAGCGGACGATGAAGTCGCCGAACAGCCACCACACCAGATGCACCGCGGCGACGCAGGCGAACATCGCCGCCACCGGCCACGACGCCCATCGCCAGGGCGTCGCGGCGCCCGAATCGGCCTTGTCGTTCGCGTGATCGGCCACGGCGGCTCCTCTCATCGGGTCGGCCCGGCGGCCGCTCCCGCGGGCATGTTAGCGCCATCCCCCTGCGGCAGTAAGCGCCGGAATCCCGCGCTTTCCGAACGCTTGCCGCGAAAAGACTCAACACTTTCTTAAGGGTTGCCGGCATAGGTTTGATTCCGTTGATGGAATCTGCGACAAACGCCCCGGTCACGCTGATGCCACGGAGCCGCCGCGGGCGGTCGCAACGACAAAAATAATTTCGGAGCCGGCGACCGCATGCTGATGAGGGGATTGATCGCCGCCGCGGCGCTCGCCGTCGGCGTCGTCGCTGCGGCGGCGGTGGTGCTCGATGTCGGCAACGCCGGCCGGCGGCTCGGCCTGCTCGCCCCCGAAGGCGCCGCCGACACGCTCGCAATGGCGCCGCTGTCGCTCGGCAATCCGGCGGCGGCGGCGACGCTCAACACCCGCTGGCCGGAGGAGCCGTCGGGCGACGCCGCCGATGCGTTGCCGCGGTCGTTCCAGTACGTGCTCAGGGTCGAGGGCGGCGACACGCTCGGCGGGCTGCTCACCGACGCCGGCGTTCCGGGGACGGAAGCGGATGCCGCCATCCGCGCGCTCAGCCGTCATTTCGATCCGCGCCGCATCCGCCACGGCCAGGAGATCACCGTGGTGTTCGAACCGCCGGCGCCCGGCTCCGACGACGCGCAGTCGCCGACGCCCGGCCGCTTCCTCGGCCTCTCGATCGAGCCCGAGTACGACACCGCCATCGAGGTGACGCGCGCCGCCGGCGGCGGCTTCGTCGCGGCGATGATCGCCAAGACGCTGAAGCGCGCCACGGCGCGGGCCACCGGCGAGATCGAGAGCAGCCTCTATGTCGCCGGCCGCGAGGCGGGTCTGCCGCACGGCATCCTGGCCGAGCTGATCCGTGCCTTTTCGTGGGACGTCGACTTCCAGCGCGACGTGCGCGAGGGCGACGGCTTCGAGGTGATGTACGACCGCGCCTTCGACGACAAGGGGCGCGAGGTGCACGCCGGGCCGATCCGGTTCGCCGCGCTGACCTTGTCCGGCAAGCGCCACGCCATCTATCTCCACGCCACCGCCGACGGCGACATCGACTATTTCGACGCCGCCGGCAGGAGCGCGCGCAAGGCGCTGATGCGCACGCCGATCGACGGCGCGCGGCTGTCGTCGGGCTTCGGCAAGCGGAGGCATCCGATCCTCGGCTACACCAAGATGCACCGCGGCGTCGACTTCGCCGCGCCTACGGGGACGCCGATCTACGCCGCCGGCAACGGCACCGTGGCGCAGGCCGGGCGCAACGGCGCCTACGGCAACTATCTGAGGATCCGCCACAACGGCGAGTATTCGACCGCCTACGGGCACCTGCGCGCGTTCGCGCGCGGCGTCCGCGCCGGCAAGCGCGTCACCCAGGGCCAGATCGTCGGCTACGTCGGCACCACCGGGCGCTCGACCGGGCCGCACCTGCACTACGAGATTCTGCTCAACGGCGCCCAAACCAACCCTATGAAGGTGCGGATGCCGTCGGGCCGCGCGCTTGCCGGCGACGAACTGAAGCGCTTCCAGGCGGCGCGCGACCGGATCGAGAACCAGTACGCGGCGCTGCCGGCGACGGCCGAGGCGCGGCCCACCAGCGCCCGCGACTGACGCCAATTGGACCTTCGGCGTCCCTCTTCAACGTCCCGTTGCCCGCTGCAATTCGAAAATTCTGATCGGCTCGGCGATGCCGCGCACCGGCTCGACGCCGATGGGGCGCAGCCGCTCGCCGAGATCGACCTGAGTGTCGGCGACGTCGCCGGACAGCACGCAATCGACCCCGAACTCCCGCGCCTTCTGCTCCAGGCGGGCGGCGACGTGAATGGTGTCGCCGTAGTAGCCGATGGCGCGCCTGGTGTCGCCTTCCTCGCAGGTGACGATGGGGCCGCCGTGAACGCCGACGCGGTAGTCGGGCACGTGGTCGAACTTCCGCCGGTAGTAGTCGGCCTCCCGGGCGACGGCCGCGTCGATGGCGTCGATGGCGCGGGCGATGCGGTTTCTGGCGACGCCTTGCCGCCAATCCCAGACGGCGACCAGTCCGTCGCCGGTGAAGCGGTAAATCTCGCCGCCGAGGTCGGTGATCGGGCCAGAGACGTCGAAGAAGAACTTGCCGATCAGCGCCCGCGCCTTGATCGGTCCCAGCCGCTCGACCAGCGCCGTCGAGTCCTTCATGTCGAGGAAAAGGAAGATCCGCCGTTCGAGCACCGGCCGGTGGTATTTGCCGATCATCAGGTAGAACAGGTTCCTGCCGCCGAGATAGCCGACGACGCGCAGTGCCACGATCGCCGCGACGGCGACGGCGAGCAGCAGCGGCAGGACGATCAGCAATGGCGGCATGGTATGGGCCAGTTCGCTCGTCGCCGGGGCGCCGTGGAAGCGGCCGAGCAGCGTCCTGTTCGCCATCATCACCGTCGTCGCGAAAACGACGATGATGAGGCTGTAAAGGGCGATCGACTTGGCCGGGTGCATGGCGCGCAACCAGCGGCCGGGGCGGCCCTGGACGTAGAACTCCTCGAACAGGCTGATGGCGAGGCCTGTGCCGAGCGCGGCAGTGGCCGCGCGCTCCGGCACCCCGCCGATGACGATGACGAAGACGATCGCGAGCCCTGTGAACAGCGTCGTCGAGAAACAGACGGCGATCAGTTTGTTGCGAAGCGACAATCTCATGCGACCCTCCATCGTGCCGCCCCACCGGTCGCGGCCGAGGTCGCGGCAACGGCGCAAAACAAAGGCGGCCCCAGCTTACGGGGGCCGCCCGGTTTTTTCCACGCGGGCCTCTAGGCCGCTTCCGCCTCGACCGCCTTGCCGTTGATGGTGAGGCCGTCCTTGCCCGCCGACACTTTCACCTCGGCGCCGTCGAGCACCTTGCCCTCGAGGATCAGCCCGGCGAGCGGGTTCTGCAGCGCCCGCTGGATCACCCGCCTCAACGGCCGGGCGCCGTAGACCGCGTCGTAGCCCGCCTCGGCCAGCCACGCCTTCGCCGCCTTGTCGAGGCTGAGCGTGATCTTGCGCTCGGCCAGCAATTGCTTCAGGCGGCCGAGCTGGATCTCGACGATGCCGGTCATGTGCTCGCGGAACAGCCGGTGGAACAGGATGATCTCGTCGAGGCGGTTGAGGAACTCGGGCCGGAACGCGGCGCGCACAACCTCCATCACCTGCGGCCGCACGAGGCCTGAGTCCTGGCCTTCCGGCTGCTGCGCCAGGATGTCGCCGCCCAGGTTCGAGGTCAGCACGATGATGGTGTTTCGGAAGTCCACCGTGCGGCCGTGGCCGTCGGTGAGACGGCCGTCGTCGAGCACTTGCAAGAGCACGTTGAAGACGTCCGGGTGCGCCTTCTCGATCTCGTCGAACAGCACCACCTGGTACGGCCGGCGGCGGACGGCCTCGGTCAGCGCGCCGCCCTCGTCGTAGCCGACGTAACCCGGCGGCGCGCCGATCAGCCGCGCGACGGCGTGCTTTTCCATGTACTCCGACATGTCGATGCGGATCAGCGCCTGCTCGTCGTCGAACAGGAACTCGGCCAGCGCCTTGCAGAGTTCCGTCTTGCCGACGCCGGTGGGGCCCAGGAACATGAACGAGCCGATCGGGCGGCCGGCGTCCTGCAGCCCGGCGCGGGCACGGCGCACGGCGTCGGCGACGGCGGCGAGCGCCTCCTCCTGTCCGACGACGCGGGTGCGCAGCGATTTTTCCATGTGCAGCAGCTTGTCGCGCTCGCCTTCCAGCATCTTGTCGACCGGGATGCCGGTCCAGCGCGAGACGATCTGGGCGACGTGCTCGGAGGTCACCGCCTCCTCGACCATGTCGCCGTGCTCGGCGCCGTCGGCCTTGGCGATCCCGGCCTCGAGGCGCGGGATCAGGTCGTACTGCAGCTCGCCCGCCTCCTCGTAGCGGCCCTCGCGCATGGCGCGCTCGTGGGCGACGCGGGCCTTGTCGAGTTCGTCCTTCAGCTTGGTGACGTCGGCGAGCGCGCCCTTCTCCGATTCCCACTGCTTGGTGAGCTTGGCGGACTCGGCCTCGAGCGCCTTCAATTCCTTCTCCAGCTTGCCGAGACGGTCCTTCGAGGCGCTGTCGCTTTCCTTCTTCAACGCCTCGCGCTCGATCTTGAGCTGGATGACGCGACGGTCGAGCTCGTCGATCTCCTCGGGCTTGGAATCGACTTCCATGCGCAGCCGCGAAGCGGCCTCGTCCATCAGGTCGATCGCCTTGTCGGGCAGAAAGCGGTCGGAGATGTAGCGGTTACTGAGCGTCGCCGCCGACACCAGGGCCGAATCCAGGATCCGCACCCCGTGGTGGAGCTCGTACTTCTCCTTGATGCCGCGCAAAATCGAAATGGAGTCCTCGACGGACGGCTCGGACACGAACACCGGCTGGAAGCGGCGGGCCAGCGCCGCGTCCTTCTCGACGTGCTTGCGGTATTCGTCGAGCGTGGTGGCGCCGACGCAATGCAGATCGCCCCTGGCGAGCGCCGGCTTCAGCAGGTTGGAGGCGTCCATCGAGCCCTCGGCGGCGCCGGCGCCGACAATGGTGTGCATCTCGTCGATAAACAGGATCACCTCGCCCTCGGCGGCGGTGATCTCGGCCAGCACCGCCTTCAGCCGTTCCTCGAACTCGCCGCGGAACTTGGCGCCGGCGACCAGCGCGCCGAGATCGAGCGCCATCAGGCGCTTGGTCTTCAGGTTCTCCGGCACGTCGCCCTGGACGATGCGGATGGCGAGCCCCTCGACGATGGCCGTCTTGCCGACGCCCGGCTCGCCGATCAGCACCGGATTGTTCTTGGTCCGCCGCGACAGAACTTGAATAGTCCGTCGGATTTCCTCGTCGCGGCCGATCACCGGATCGATCCTGCCCTCGGCCGCCGCCGCGGTGAGGTCGCGGGCGTACTTCTTCAACGCGTCGTAGCCTTCCTCGGCGTTTCGGCTGGTCGCGGTACGACCTTTTCGGAAATCGTTGATCGCCTTGTTCAGCCCCTGCGGCGTCGCGCCGGCGTCGCTCAATACCTTCGCCGCCGAGGTGCCGGCGGCGAGCGCGATGGCGAGCAGCAGGCGCTCGACGGTGACGAAGCTGTCGCCGGCCTTCTTCGCCATTTGCTCGGCCTGGTCGAACAGCCTCGCCGTCTCCTGGCCGAGATAGGTCTGGCCGGCGCCCGGACCCTCGACTTTCGGCAGCTTCTTGAACTCGGCCGCGGTCGCGGCGCGCGCCTTCTTCGCGTCGCCGCCGGCGGCGGCGATCAGATTGGCGCACATCCCTTCGGAGTCGTCGAGCAGCACCTTGAGCAGGTGCAGCGGCGTCAACTGCTGGTGGCCCTCGCGGATGGCCAGCGTCTGGGCGGATTGGATGAAGCCGCGCGCGCGTTCGGTGTAGTTCTCGAATTCCATGGTCCTGCTACGCTCTCCGTCCCCGGCTGGGCGCCGCCCGAACAACGTCCGGGACGGCCGCCTCGGCTGCCGCCACCCCTAAATATGGCCCATCGAGCCGGCCGCGCAAGCGCCGCCGGCGGGCCACATTTCACTGCGTCATGCCCCGGCATCAGCCCGGGGCATCCAGTCTTTCGGTCCCCTGGATCGCCACCGGGCTGCCACTGGCGAAGCCGGGCGATGACGGGCGATGACGGGCGATGACGGGCGATGACGGGCGATGACGGGCGAGCAGGGAGGCCGGCGCGGACCGGCGATCCGCCCCCCCGGTTGACAGTCCGGGCGCGGGGGGCAATGTTCGGCGCCGATGACCGTCACCGTCGCCCGCATCTGCCGCTACCCGGTCAAGGGCCTGACGCCCGAGACGCTCGACGCCGTCGCGCTGACGGCAGGCCGAGGGCTGCCCGACGACCGCCGCTTCGCGATCGCGCTCGGCTCGACACCGGTCGACGGCGCGACCATCAAGTGGATGCCGAAGACCAGCTTCCTCACCCTGCTGAAATACGAGAAGCTGGCGGCGCTGCGCACCCGCTTCGACGGCGCGACGGGCGCGCTGGTCATCGAGCGCGGCGGCCGGCCGGTGGCGCGCGGCGTCATTACCGGCCGGTTGGGGCGCGCCGTGATCGAGGAGTTCTTCGACGCCTACATGGGCACGCAGGCGCGCGGCCGGCTGAAGCTGGTCGAGGCGGCCGCCGGCGAGGTGCTGAGCGACTGCCGCACGCCGGTGGTATCGATCATCAATCTCGCCAGCGTCCACGACCTCGAGCGGGTCACCGCGGCGCCGGTCGATCCGCTGCGGTTTCGCGGCAACCTTTTCATCGACGGCGGCGACGCGTGGGCGGAGTTCGGCTGGGTCGGCCGCGAGATCACCGTCGGCGGCGCGCGCCTGAAGATCGAGGAACGCATCGGCCGCTGCGCCGCGACCAGCGTCGATCCCGAGACGGCGGTGCGCGATCTCAACATCCCGGCCAGCCTGCAACGCGGCTTCCGCCACGCCGACATGGGCGTCTACGCCACCGTGGTCGAGGGCGGACCCATCGCCGCCGGCGATGCGGTGACGTTGGCGGATTGAATCTGAGTAATCGGTCGTCGTTCGCCGGCGCCGGGACAATCGCCCTGGCGCCGCAACGTCAGGAGGCCACCGGCCCCGGTCCCCTACCCGCCGCCGGAGTGGTCGTCTTGGGCGCGTTCGCGTCCTTGTTGTCCGGCGACGTCTGCGCGGCCATGGCGGCCGCCGGCACCACCGGCTGCGGGCCGCTGCCTTGCGGATTGCCCTGCGGCCGCTGATCGTGACCGCCTCGGTGCTGGTGCTGCGGATGCTGGTGATGCGGCTGTTGGTTCCGTCCGACGCCGTTGCCGCCGTCGGCGTTGAGGATACGGTGGTAGTGGTCGGCGTACTGGAAAAACGACTCGGCTGCGATGCGGTCGCCGGCGGATGTCGCGTCGCGCGCCATCGCCAGGTATTTCTCGTGCAACTGCTGCGCCGAGCCGCGAATCTTCATTTCCGGGCCGCTGCTTTCGAAGTTGTGGCCCTTGCCGCCGCCATGGCGCTTGCCGCCACCGCGTGAACGCGAGCGTCTGTTGTTACCTTGCTTCATGGCACCTTCTGTTCATCAAGGCTGTTTATACAATCCCCGCCGCGCGAAGGTCCAAACGTCGGGACCGACACAACCGAATCCGCCCATTCCTCGAAACGCGAACCGGCGATACGGTGTTAGCTGGGAAAATAAAGGGTTTCGACAACGCCTCGAAAGCGTGGACCCCCTTCGGTCGCGGCCCTAGGGACCGCTCGCGAATCAACGTTAGTCGGGAAACCCCCAATTTCCAACCTTTTTTTAAAGAAATGGTTAAAAATCGGCTTTTGCCGCAATCGCCCGCTGCCGCCCCGCAAGATCGGCGCGCACGCCGGAAACCCTGAGCCGGTGGCCCTCCAGGATCGCCGTCACCGCCGCCGCTTGGCCGTCGCCGATCTCGACCACGATGCTGGCCCCCGGATTCATCAGCCGCGCCAGCCCCGGCGCCAGCGCCCGGTACGCCGCCAGCCCGTCGGCGCCGCCCGAAAGTGCCGGCCTCGGCTCGAAGCGCGAAACCTCCGGTTCGAGGCGCCCGAAATCACCATCGCAGACGTACGGCGGATTGGCGACGACGAGATCGAACCGCTCGGTCACGCTCCGGCCCCAATCGGACTTGCCGAAACGGGCGCGACCGGAAAGCCCGAGGGACCGTGCGTTGGCACGCGCGACGGCGAGCGCCCCGGCCGAGGCGTCGACGCCGACGCCGCGGGCGCGCGGCAATTCGGAAAGCAGCGCCAGCAGCAGGCAGCCCGAGCCGGTGCCGAGGTCGAGGATGGCGAGACCGTCGCCGTCGCCGCCGCGCCCGCGAGCGACGGCGAGCGCCAGCTCGACCACCGTCTCGGTTTCCGGGCGCGGCACCAGGGTCGCCTTGCCGACCCGCAGATCGAGCCCCCAGAACTCGCGCCGGCCCAGGATATAGGCGATCGGCTCGCGGGCGGCGCGGCGCGCCACCAGGGCGGTAAAGCGGCGGCGGCGGCGCGACGTCGGCCGCTGCTCCGGGTGCGCGATCAGCCGCGCCGCGTCGACGCCGAAGGCGTGCGCCGCCAACAGCCGCGCGTCGAGCCGGGCGCTGGCGATGCCGGCCGCCGCCAGGCGCGCCGCCGCGGCCCGCGTCAGCGCGCCGAGGCTCGCCGGGTCGGCGTCGCGACGCCGCGCCGCGGCCGTCGTCATCGCCAAGGATGCGCTGCTCATGTCATCTCCGCCAGCCGGCGCGCCTGGTCGTCGGCGATCAGCGCGTCGATGAACTCGTCGAGCTCGCCGTCGAGCACGCGGTCGAGCTTGTGCAGGGTGACGCCGATGCGGTGGTCGGTGACCCGGCCTTCGGGGAAGTTGTAGGTGCGGATGCGCTCCGAACGGTCGCCGCTGCCGACCTGGCTCTTGCGGGTGGCGGCGCGTTCGGATTCGGCGCGCTCGCGCTCGCGCTCGTAGAGCCGCGCCCGCAGCACCCGCATCGCCTTGGCGCGGTTCTTGTGCTGCGATTTCTCGTCCTGCTGCGACACCACCAGCCCGGTCGGCAGATGGGTGATGCGCACCGCCGAATCCGTGGTGTTGACCGACTGGCCCCCGGGGCCCGACGAGCGGAACACGTCGATGCGCAGGTCCTTGTCCTCGATCCTGATGTCGACCTCCTCGGCCTCCGGCATCACCGCCACGGTGGCCGCCGAGGTGTGGATGCGGCCGCTGGCCTCGGTCTCCGGCACGCGCTGCACCCGGTGCACGCCCGATTCGAATTTCAGCCGCGCGAATACGCCGCGGCCCGCAACGGACGCGATCGCCTCCTTGTAGCCGCCGAGGCCGGTCTCGTTCAGGCTCATCAGCTCGAACTTCCACCGCCGCGCCTCGGCGTAGCGCTGGTACATGCGGAACAGGTCGGCGGCGAACAACGCCGCCTCCTCGCCGCCGGTGCCGGCGCGGATTTCCAGGATCGCGTTGCGGGCGTCGGCGGCGTCGGCCGGCAGAAGCAGCATCTGCACCTTTTTCTCCAGCCCCGGCAGCCGGGTCTTGAGCGCGGCGAGTTCGCCCTCGGCCAGCGTTCGCATCTCGGCGTCGGTCGCCGGGTCGGCGATCAGCGCCTCGAGGTCGGCCATCTCGTTGCGGACGCCGCGCAGCCCGCCGACCGCCTCGACGACCGGCTTGAGCTCGGCGTACTCCTTCGCCATGCGCGCGTAATCGGCGGCCGAACGCTTCTCGCCGCTGGCCATCTGCTCGGCCAGTTCGTGGTGGCGGGCGACGACGCGCTCGAGGTTCTTCTCCAGGCTCACCGGTCGTCCTCCTTGCCGCCGCGCGCCAGCCCGAACAGCCGCCGGATCAGCGCCTCCGCCTTCGGCCACTCCGAATCCTCGGCTGCCGCCCGGCGCATCGCCTGGGCCGGCGCGTGCAGCAGCCGGTTGACCAGAAGCTGCGTCGCGCGGGCGGCGTCGTCGCCGGCCTCGGCCAGCGCCTCGGCGCGCAAGGATTCGACGTGGTCGCGCAGCGCGTTGAGCGCCGGCACCGCGGCGCGCTCTCCGCGGCCGCGCAGGAACGCCTCGACCTCCTCGTCAACGATGGCGTGCGCGCCCGCCGCCTCCTGCTCGCGGGTCGCGCGGCCCTCCATGGCCACCCGCTCGAGGTCGCCGAGGTCGTACAGGAACACCTCGTCGAGGCGGTTGACGGCGGGCTCGACGTCGCCCGGCAGCGAGGTGTCGATCAGGAACACCGGCTTCTTGCGGCGGCGGTGCAGCGCCACCAGCATCATGTCGACGTCGACCACCCGGCGGCGGCTGCCGAGCGCGGTCAGCAGCACGTCGGCTTCGTCGAGCAGGCGTTCCAATTCGTCGAAGTCGCCGACGTGGCAGTCGAGCGTCCGCGCCAGCGCCTCGGCCCGGGCTTCGTTGGGATGCGCGACGGTGAGATGACCGAGGCCGTCGGCCAGCAGCTGCGCCGCCACCAGCTCGCCCATCTCGCCGGCGCCGACCAGCAGCCCCGAGACGCGCGCCAGGTCGCCGTGCAGGTCGCGCGCCAGCCGGGCAGCGGCGGCGGCGATGCCGACCGGGCGCTCGCCGACGGCGGTTTCGTTGCGCACCCGCTTGGCGGCGCCGTAGGCGGCCTGGATCAACGCCTCCAGCCCGCCGCCGGTCATCCCGGCGTCTGCGGCCATGCGATGGCCGACCTTGACCTGGCCCAGCACCTGCGGCTCGCCGATGATCATGCTGTCGAGCGCGGCGGCGACCCGGAACATCTGCCGCACTGCGTCGGCATCGACGAGGGTGTAGGTCTGTCCCGCCAGCGCCGCGTCGTCGACGCCGGCGTGCTGGGCGATTGCGGCGACGGCGCGGGCGGCGGCGGTCTCCGGGTCGTCGTCAATGCCCTGCACCTCGATGCGGTCGCAGGTCGAGAGCACCAGCGCGTGGGCGACGCCGGCCAGCCTGAGGCGGCCGAGCACCGCCGGGATCTGCGGCTCCTCCACGAACAGCTGGTCGCGCAGGCCGAGCGCACTTGATCGGTGGTTGAGGCCGACCACGAACGGACGCAGCGCCTTCCGCTTGGTTGCCGCCATCGCGCCCATCCTACCGGTAGCGGGCGAGGTGCTGCCCGAGCGACGACAGCGGCACTTCGGTCTGCTCGCCCGATTCCATGTCGCGCACCGTCGCGGCTTGCTTCTTCAACTCGTCCGGGCCGAGGATCACCGCGGCGACGGCGCCGGCCTTGTTGGCGCGCGCCAGGCGCTTCTTGAGATTCCCCGAGAAGCCGACGTCGGCGGTGAAGCCTTCGCCGCGCAACGCCTGCGCGACCGCGAACGCTTCGATCTCGGCGTCGTTGCCGGCGGCCAGCACGGCGATCGGGCGCGTCGCCGCGGCGGGCTCGGCGATCATCAGCGCCAGGCGCTCGACGCCGGCGGCCCAGCCGGTGCCCGGCGTCGGCGGCCCGCCCATCTGCGCCATCAGGCCGTCGTAGCGGCCGCCGGCCAGCACCGCGCCCTGGGCGCCGAGGCTGTCGGTGGTGAACTCGAACGCGGTGTGGCAGTAGTAATCGAGGCCGCGCACCAGCCGCGGATTCACGGTGAAGGCGACGCCGGCCGCCTTCAGGCCGCGCTGCACCTGGGCGAAGAATTCCTTCGAGGCGTCGTTGAGGTGGTCGCCGAGCAGCGGCGCGCCGGCGACCACGCGCTTGTCGCCGTCGTCCTTGGAATCGAAGATCCGCAACGGGTTGCGCGCCAGGCGCAGGCGGCTTTCCTCGCTGAGCCTGTCGCGGAAGCCTTCAAGGTACGCGACCAGCTTGGCGCGGTAGGCCCGGCGGCTGGCGTCGTCGCCCAGCGTGTTGAGCTCCAGCGTCACCTTTTCCCTCAACCCGAGCGCGTCGAGAATATGGGCGCCGAGGGCGATCACCTCGACGTCGCCGAGCGGCTCGGCGACGCCCAACAGTTCGACGTCGATCTGGTGGAACTGCCGCTGGCGGCCCTTCTGCGGGCGCTCGTAGCGGAACATCGGGCCGCGGCAGAAGAACTTCAACGGCAGGCTTTGCTGCAGGCCGCCGGCCATGAAGGCGCGCGCCACGCCGGCGGTCGCCTCGGGCCGGAGCGTCACCGATTCGCCGGCGCGGTCGGCGAACGTGTACATCTCCTTGGTGACGATGTCCGAGGTCTCGCCGAGGGTGCGCTGGAAGACGTCGGTGAATTCGATGATCGGCGTCGACATCTCGCGGTAGCCGTAGCGCGCCGCGATCTCGCACGCGGTGTCCGTCACCCGGCGGTGGCGGCGCATCGCGTCGGGCAGAATGTCGTGGGTGCCGCGGACCGGCTTGAGCTCCGACATGGCGAACGGGGCCGGCTACTGGGCGGCGGCGGACGGCTCGGAACCGCCCGCGGCGCCAGGAGTGCCGGGCTTGCCGTCGCGCCGCTTGTAGCGGCGCCCGACGTAGTCGTCGACGATCTTCTGGAAGTCCTCGGCGATGCGCGGCCCGCGCAGCGTCATCGCCTTCTTGCCGTCGATGAACACCGGCGCCGCCGGCTCCTCGCCGGTGCCCGGCAGCGAGATGCCGATGTCGGCGTGCTTGCTCTCGCCGGGGCCGTTGACGATGCAGCCCATCACCGCGAGGTTCATCTCCTCGACGCCTTCATACGTTTCCCGCCAGCCCGGCATCCGTTCGCGCACGTGGCGCTGGATCTTTTCGGCCAGTTGCTGGAACACGGTCGAGGTGGTGCGGCCGCAGCCCGGACACGCGGTGACCAGCGGCGTGAACGAGCGCAGCCCCATGGTCTGCAGGATCTCCTGCGCGACCACCACCTCGCGGGTGCGGTCGCCGCCGGGCTCCGGCGTCAGCGAAATCCGGATCGTGTCGCCGATGCCATTCTGCAGCAGCACGGCGAGCGCCGCGGTGGACGCCACGATGCCCTTCGAGCCCATGCCGGCCTCGGTGAGGCCGAGGTGCAGCGCGTAGTCGCCGCGCGCCGCCAGGTCGGAATAGACGCCGATAAGGTCCTGCACGTCGGAGACCTTGCACGACAGCACGATCTTGTCGCGACCGAGGCCGAGCTCCTCGGCGCGGCGCGCGTTCTCGAGCGCCGAGACCACCATCGCCTCGCGCGTCACCCGGCCGGCGTCCCATGGTTCCTTGCGCTTGGCGTTGTCGTCCATCAGGCGGGTCACCAGCTCCTGGTCGAGCGAGCCCCAGTTGACGCCGATGCGCACCGGGCGGTCGTATTTCAACGCCACCTCGACCATGGTCGAGAACTGACGATCGCGCTTTTCCTTGAAGCCGACGTTGCCGGGGTTGATGCGGTATTTCGCCAGCGCCTCGGCGCACGCCGGGTTGTCGGAGAGCAGCTTGTGGCCGATGTAATGGAAATCGCCGACCAGCGGCACGCCGCAGGCGCGCTTGTCGAGGGCATCGCGGATGCGCGGCACCGCCTTCGCCGCCTCGTCGCGATCGACGGTGATGCGGACCAGTTCCGAGCCGGCCCTGGCGAGCGCCGCCGCCTGGTCGGCGGTGGCCGCGACGTCGGCGGTGTCGGTGTTGGTCATCGACTGCACCACCACCGGCCGGCCGCCGCCGATGACGACATCGCCGACGGCGACCGCGACGCTCGCGCGCCGCTCCCTCAGGCCGAGACTGCTGGTCATCGTTTCATCTCTCGGGAATTGATCCCTCGGCGGTGCGCGCCGGGCGGAACCGCCGCGCCCGCCGTCACCCCGCTTTTTGCCCGATCGACCCCCCATGGTCAACGTCGGGTCAACGTCGGCTCGCCGCCGGGCGGCCGCCGGCGGCGCCGCGCCGGCCCCGGCGCCTATTCCGCAACCGCTTGGCCGGCCTTGAGTTTTTCGGCGTCCAACAGGACGTTGCGGCGGACCGTGCCGTCGTCGCCGATCGCCGGGACGGCTTCGCCGTCGACCAAAATCTCGAGCGCCCCGGCGTTGCCGGTCGACAGGTGCAGGCCGGCGCGGTCGGGCACCGCGTACGTGTCGCCGGAGCGCAGCAGGCGGGTCACCAGCATCTCGTTCGCCGCCTCGTCGCGGACCTGGATCCAGCTGTTGGTCTTGGCGCGCACCAGGATCCGCGTCGGCGCGTCGGCCGCCGGCGCGTCGGCGGGCGCCGCGGCGGTGGCGCCGCTGGTCGTTGCCGCGGCCGTCGGCGTGGTGGCCGGCGCGGCGGTCGGCGTCGGCGCGTCCGCGGTCGCCGGCGTTGGCGTCGGCGGTGCCGGCGACGTCGCCGTCGCCGGCGACGTCGCGGCGGTCGTCGCGGTCGGCGCCGGGCGCGCCGGCGGGATCATGTCGACCGGCACGTTGGCCGGCGCGATCACCGGCTCGACGGTTGCCGCCGGCTCGGGCCGCCGCGTCGCCACCGGGGTTTCGCGTCCATCCGGGGCGGGCGCCGCCGCCGTCGGTTGCGCCGACGTTTCGCGACGCGACGCGGTCTCGACCGGGGCCGGCGTCGCGGGCGCGCTTGTCGGCGCGGCGACAGGACCAGTTGCCGGGGCGGCGCCCGGTGCGGCAACCGGGACGGGCGCGGGCTCGGGCTTTTGCTCGACGGCCGGCGCCGTCGCCGGCGCCGGTTCGACTTCCGGCTTCGGCTCCGGGGCGGCGGCGCTCACCGGTTCCTGAACGGCTGCCGGCGGTTCGGCGGCGGGGCTCGGCGTCGCACCGGCGGCGGGGCTCGGCGTCGCCTCGGCTTTGCTTTCCGGCTGCGCGGCCGCCGTCGGCTCGGGTTTCGGCTCGGGTTTCGGCTCGGGTTTCGGCTCGGGTTTTGCCTCGGGTATTGCCTCGGGCCTCGCCGCCGGCCTGCCGGCGGCGCGCGACGGCGTCGCCGCGGCGGGCGGCTGACCCTCGCCTTCGACCAGTTTCGCCATCCGCTCCGGCAACGGCGACACCAGTTCGACCAGGAAGCCGTTGTTGCTGGTGTTGACGTACCAGACGCCGTAGGCGACGGCGGCGATGACGACGCCGATCAGGATGACGGCGCCGCCGGGGATGCCGGTCTCGGGGATCGGCTCCGGGAACGAGAGGTTGGCGGCCTCCTGGCCGGCCGCGCCCTCGGCCTTGTAGCGCCGCACCACCTCCTCGGAATCGAGGCCGAGATGCTCGGCGTAGGCGCGGATGAAGCCGCCGGCGTAGGTCGGGCCGGGCAGCGCGTCGTAGCGGCCGTCCTCGATCGCCTCCATGTAGACGTAGCGGATGCGCAGCACCTCGGCGATGTCGTGCAGATCCTGGCCGAGGCGGAGCCGCGACGCCTTCAACAGCGCGCCGACGCCGGGCTCGCTGCGGCGCGGCGGCGGCGCTTCCTGCTGTTGCGGCTGTTGCGGTTGCTGCTGCTCGGCTGCCATGACCCGATTCACCAATACCCGGCGCGCCCGTGCCCGGGAGGGCGCGATGCCGCGCCGCGGTGCCGCCCGCCGCCCGGTCGCGCGGTGTGCTGGGCCCCAGGAAAAGTGCGGTCGTGCAGCGGCCGGGCGCGGAAAACTATTGCGTCCTCGCGAATACTCCCACAAACGGAAGCACCACTTCAAGGACCAAGGCTTTGAGATAGAACGGCTTAGCCCCCTACACCACGACCCCGTGGTCGCGCGCGAAGTCGCGCAGCTTCTCGCGCACGCTGTGCTCGGCCGGGTCGATCAGCGCGCTTAGGGATTGGCCGAGCCGGCGGGCGTCGAGGCTGAGGATCATCTCCTTCACCGGGCCGATCGACGACGTCGCCATGGAGAGCGCGCGGAAGCCGAGCCCGACCAGCGCCATGGCGTCGACCGGGCGGCCGGCCATCTCGCCGCAGATGCTGACCGGCACGCGCGCGGCGGCGCATTGATCGACCACCGTCTTCAGCACCGCCAGCATCGCCGGCGACATCTCGTCGTAGCGCTCGGCGAGCCGCGGGTTGGTGCGGTCGGAGGCGAACAGAAACTGCGCCAGGTCGTTCGATCCGACCGACAGGAAATCGACCCGCGCCAGCAGCGCCGGCAACTGGAACAGCAGCCCCGGCACCTCGAGCATGGCGCCGACCAGCGCCCGCGTCGGCGCCGCCGCGCCCTGCGCCGCGGCCCGCTTCAGCTCGCGATCGAGCAACGCCCGCGCATGGTCGAGCTCGGCGACCTCGGCGATCATCGGGAACATCACCCGGAGCTCGCGGCCGCGCGCCGCGGCGATCAGCGCGCGCAGCTGCCGGCGCAGCATCGCCGGATGGTCGAGCGACACGCGGATCGCCCGCCAGCCAAGCGCCGGGTTGTTCTCGTCGCCGTTCCGCCAATACGGCAGCGTCTTGTCGCCGCCGACGTCGAGGGTGCGGAAAATCACCGGCCTCGCGCCGGCCTCGTCGAGCACCCGGGCATAGACCTTCTGCTGCGTCTCGACGTCGGGAAACTCGGCGTGGGCCATGAACGGAATCTCGGTGCGGAACAGCCCGACCCCGTCGGCGCCCGACTGTTTAAGGTGCGCCATGTCGATCATCAGCCCGGCGTTGATGTTGAGCGAGACGCGCTGGCCGTCGCGGGTCACCGGCTCGCGGTCGCGCAGCGCCGCGTAATGGGCCTTCTGCATCTCGAGCGCCTGCAGGCTCTGGCGATAGGCCGCCCGCACGTCGTCGCCGGGGCGGATCACGACCTGGGCGTTGTCGCCGTCGACGATCACCGCGTCGCCGGGCTCGATGCGGTCGCCGGCGCCTTGGGCGCGGCCGACCACCGGGATTTCGAGCGCGCGGGCGACGACGGTGACGTGCGCCATCGGCGAGCCCTCCTCGAGCACCAGGCCCTTCAACCGGGAGGGGTCGTAGTCCAACAGCGCCGCCGGCCCCATCGAGCGCGCGATCAGGATTGCGTCGGCCGGGATGTCGCGCGCGGCCGGCCGGGCGCCGCCGCCGATCAGGTGCTCGAGCAGCCGGTTGGCGAGGTCGTCGAAGTCGTGCACGCGCTCGCGCAGGTAGGCGTCCGAAACCTGGCTCATGCGCGCGCGGATGTCGTCGCGCACCTTCTGCACCGCGGCTTCCGCCGTGAGCCCGGTGTCGATCGCCTCGCCGATGCGCGCCACCCAGCCGGCGTCCTCGGCGATCATGCGGTAGCTCTCGAGGATGTCGCGCGGCTCGCCGTCGCCGGCCAGCCGGTCGCCGCCGAGCATGTCGTCGAGCGCGCCGTGCATGCCGGTGAACGCCTCGCTCAGCCTTTTGTGCTCGTCGTCGGGGTTCTCGGCGACCAGCCGGTCGATGGTGAAGTGGGGCTGGTGCAGCACCGCGTGGCCGATGCCGAGGCCGCCGTTGAGCCGGATGCCGTCGATGTGCAGCGCCGTCGGCTCGGCGCCGTCGTCGGCGGCCAGGTCGTCGCCGCCGACCAGCTCGCCGCCGGCAACCAGCTCGGCCAGCACCATGGCCACCGTCTGAAGGGTCTCGACCTCCTCGTCCTGGTACTGGCGGCGGGTGCGGTTCTGCACCGCCAGCACGCCGATGACGCGGCCGCCGCGCAGGATCGGCACCCCCATCAGCGAGAAGTAGATCTCCTCGCCGGTTTCCGGCCGGTAGGCGAAGTTCGGGTGGTCCTGGGCGTCGGCGAGCGCGAACGGGCGGGCGCGGGCGGCAATCTCGCCGATCAGGCCCTCGCCGACGCTGAGCCGCGTCACGTGCACGGCGGCCGGCTGCAGGCCGCGGGTGGCGAACAGCTCGAGCACGTCGCCGGGGCGGCGCACGTAGATCGAGCACACCTCGGCGACCATGTCGGCGGCGATGATCCCGGTCAGGCTGTCGAGGCGCTGCTCGGCCGAGCCGGGGCCGGCCATCACGTCGCGCACCCGCGCCAGCAGACGGCGGCTGACCGCCGTCGCGTGGCCGCGTGGCGTCGGTGGGCGCCCGCGTGCCATGCTCAGGTCCCCGCGACCGGCCTATTCGGCGTCGAGGCCATAGGCGCTGTGCAGGGCGCGCAAAGCGAGCTCGGTGTACTCCTCGGCGACCAGCACGCTGACCTTGATCTCGGAGGTCGAGATCACCTGGATGTTGATGCTCTTCTCGCCGAGCGTCTTGAACATCTTCTGGGCGACGCCGGCGTGGCTGCGCATGCCGACGCCGATCACCGAAATCTTGGCGACGCCGGCGTCCGAGATCAGCTTGGCGTAGCCGAGCTGCTTCTGCTTCGCCTCCAGCGTCTCGACGGTGCGCTCGAGCTCGGCCCTGGGCACGGTGAAGGTGATGTCGGTCGCCTGGCCGTCGGCGGAGACGTTCTGGACGATCATGTCGACGTTGATACTGGCGTCGGCCAGCGGCCCGAAGATGGCGGCCGCGACGCCCGGCTTGTCCTCGACCCTGACGAGGGTGATCTTGGCCTCGTCCCGGCTGTAGGCAATGCCGCTGACCATTTCATGTTCCACGATTTCATCCTCATCGACGACTAGGGTTCCCGGCGCGTCCGAGTAGCTGGAGCGTACCTGCAGGCGCACGCCCATCCGCATCGCCAGCACCACCGAGCGGGTCTGCAGGACTTTCGCACCCAGCGACGCCAATTCCAACATTTCCTCGTAGGTGATCTTGTCGATCTTGCGCGCCTTGGCGACGATCCTCGGATCGCAGGTATAGACGCCATCGACATCGGTATAGATGTCGCAGCGGTCGGCCTCGAGCGCCGCCGCCAGCGCCACCGCGCTGGTGTCGGAGCCGCCGCGCCCCAGCGTGGTGATGCGATTGTCCGGGCCGAAGCCCTGGAAGCCGGCGACCACCGGCACCTCGCCCTGCTCCATGCGGCGGCGCAGCTCGGCGGTCTCGATCGCCTTGATGCGCGCCTTGCCGTGGGCGTTGTCGGTGCGGATCGGCACCTGCCAGCCGAGCCACGAGCGCGCCATCACGCCGAGGTTCTGCAGCGCGAGCGCCAGCAGGCCGACGGTCACCTGCTCGCCGGTCGAGACGACGACGTCGTACTCGCGGGCGTCGAACACGGCGCCGGTCTGGGCGGCGTAGCCGACCAATTGGTCGGTGACCCCGGCCATCGCCGACAGCACCACGGCGACCTGGTTGCCGGTGTCGAGCTCGCGCTTGACGGTCTCGGCGACGGTCTTGATCCGCGTCATGTCGGCGACGGACGTGCCGCCGAATTTCTGGACGATGCGCGCCATCGTGTTAGGCCTGGTTCCCGTGGTGGTCCCGCCCAGCGCCCGTGCGGCGCCGATGCCGGCCGCAAAACGACGATTTCGCTAGTGCTGGTTGATGCGCGGGCGGCGCATACATACTCTATATCCGCGAACGGTGGCAACCCCGCCCCCGGCGCCGATCGGAGCCTTCAGCGATGGCCAGCAAAGCCGGCAGACGCCGCGTCCGGAAAAAGCCCGCCCGGCACAAGCCGTGGCCGGGCGCCGGCCGCCGCGCCCGCGTCCGCCCCGGCGTCGGCGGCGGTTCGACCGCCGCGGCCGACGAGGTCGCCCGCTTCGCCGCCATCGCCGACGCCTGGTGGGACCCGGACGGCGCGTTTCGCCCGCTGCACCGGCTGAACCCGGTGCGCATCGCCTACATCCGCGACCGGCTCGCCCGCCACTTCGGCCGCGATCCGCTCGCCGATAAGCCGCTGAAGGGACTCACCGTGCTCGACATCGGCTGCGGCGGCGGCCTGATCGCCGAGCCGCTGACGCGCCTCGGCGCGCGCGTCACCGGCATCGACGCCGACGCCGAGGCGGTGCGGGTCGCCAACGCCCACGCGGCCGAGTTCGGGCTGAACATCGCCTACCGCCACCGGCTGCCGGAGACGCTCGCCGACGAGAAGGGCCGCTACGACGCGGTGCTGAACCTGGAAGTCGTCGAGCACGTCGCCGACCGCGACGCCTTCCTCGCCGCCGCGGCGCGGCTGATGAAGCCGAACGGCGCAATGGTGCTCTCCACCATCAACCGCACCCTGAAGGCGTTGGCGCTGGCCAAGATCGGCGCCGAGTACGTGCTGCGCTGGCTGCCGGCGGGGACCCACGACTGGCGCAAGTTCGTCCGCCCGTCTGAGCTGGCGGCCGGGCTCGCGGCCGCCGGCGTCGCGGTCGCCGAGTTCGACGGCGTCGTCTACAGCCCGCTGTTCGACGAATGGCGATTGGGCCGCGACCTTGCCGTCAACTACATGGCGTTCGCCGTCAAGGCGTGACGCGCCGCCGGGCGCGCCGGCGGCGGATCCACCGATCGGATTTGCCGGAAAGCTAGTTCTTGCTGCGCGGGCGGCTGAACGGCAGGCGGAACACCTCGATGCCCTCGTCGTCGAGCTTCGCCGCCTCGGTCTCGCTGGCCTCGCCGTAGATGCCGCGCTCCTCCGCCTCGCCCTTCTTGATGCGCCGGGCCTCGTCGGCGAACTCGTCGCCGACGTAGTCGCAGGTCTCCTCGACGTGGTCGCGGATCGCCTCCACCGCGTGCAGGATCTTCGCCGCCACCTCGGTGGCGCGCGCCTCGGCCGGCGCCTCGGGCCTGGCGGGCCTGGCGGGCCGGGCGGGCCCGGCGGGCGCCGGCGGCGGGACGGTGCCGGCGCGCGGCTCGCGCGCGTCGCGCCGGCCCGGACCGATGGCGAGACTCGGCGCCATCGGCGCCTTGGCGACGCGGGTGGTGCCGCAATAAGGGCAGGTGACGTCGCCGGACGCCGCCTGGCGGTCGAAGGTGGCGCTGTCGAGGAACCAGGCCTCGAAATCGTGGGCCCGCCGGCATCGAAGCTGATAGAGAATCATCTTGAAACGGCATCCTCCTGAGGGCGGGATGGGGGGCCCGGAAAGTCCGACACTTTACTGTTTTAATTAATCCCAGGCATAGCCTAAAACGATTAACAATGGGTAACGACCCGGACGACGCGGTGCGCAGCCGCCACCTCCGCATCACCCGGCCGTCGCCGTGGGTGGCGCGTTTCGCCGCCCTGATCCCGCCCGGCGGCACGGTGCTCGACGTCGCCGCCGGCAACGGCCGCCACGCCCGCCACCTGCGCGGGCTCGGCCACCCGGTGGTCGCCGTCGACCGCGACGCCGCGGCGCTCGCCGCGCTCACCGACGACCGCGGCGCCGAGGTGATCGCCGCCGATCTCGAGACCGACGGGCCGGTGTTCGGCGCCGGCGGCGTGCTTTCGGGGCGCGCGTTCGCCGGCATCGTCGTCGTCAACTACCTGCACCGGCCGCTGCTGGCGCCGCTGGTGCAGGCGCTGGAGCCGCATGGAGTCCTCATTTACGAGACGTTTGCCCGCGGCAACGAGCGCTTCACCCGGCCGCGCAACCCGGATCACCTGCTGATGGCGGGCGAGCTGCTCGAGCTGGCGGCCGGCCGGCTGCAGGTGGTCGCCTACGAGCACGGGCTGATCGAGGCGGCGGAGATTCCCGGCGTCAAGCAGCGCATCTGCGCCGTCAACGACCTCGGCCGCGGCGGCCGCGACGACGACGAGCCGCCGAACCACCCGATAAAACCTTCGTGAAAAAGCCCCTCGCGCCGTCCCGCGACGAGGTAAAGGGTTTTTTCAAAATTTGAATTTCCTGTCGTGGTCGAGAGAAGGAATGCGCTTCCGCGCCTCGACGACGCGCTCGGGCTCGACGGTCGCGGCGACGAAGCCGGGCGCGTCGCCGCCGTCGGCCAGCACCGCGCCCCACGGATCGACGATCAGCGAGTGGCCGAAGGTCCGGCGGCCGCCCTCGTGGACGCAGCACTGCGCCGGGGCGAACACGAAGCAGCCGTTCTCAATCGCCCGCGCCCGCAGCAGCACGTGCCAGTGGGCGCTGCCGCTCGGCCGGGTGAACGCCGACGGCACGCTGAGGAAATCGGCGCCGCGCTGGGCCAGCGCCCGGTAGAGGTGCGGGAAGCGCAGGTCATAACAGACCGTCATGCCGAGCCGCCCCCACGGCAGCTTGGCGGTGACTGCCTTCGCGCCGGCGGCGTAGCGCTTCGACTCGCGATAGACCTCGCCCTTGCCGAGATCGACGTCGAACATGTGGATCTTGTCGTAGCGTGCCTTCACCGATCCCCTCGGGTCGATCAGCAACGACCGGTTGGCGACCATCCGCTTGGCCGCCTTTGCCGCGCCGCGCCTGGTCCCCGTCTTGTCCGCCGGCACCACCAGCGAGCCGGCGAGCAGCCACGCGCCGACGTCGCGGGCCAGCGCCCTGAACGCCCTAAGCCCGGCGTCGCCGCCATCGGCCGCGACCTTGTCGAGCAAAAGCGCGCCCTTCGGCTCCATGATGTTGACGGTCTCGGGCAGCAGGATGAAGTCGGCGCCGGCCTTGCGCGCCGCGCGCACCCATTTCGACGCCGTCGCGACGTTGGCGGCGATGTCGCGCCCCGAGGTGGTCTGCACGCAGGCGACGGTGAACGGCCGGCGCATCGCCCGCGCCTCAGGTGCCGGCCGGGGCGGCGAGGCCGAGCGCCCGGTCGAGCGCGCCTTCGGCGTCGAGGTCGTGGAGGCGGTCGCAGTCGCCAAGATGGCGGCCGTCGGCGAACACCTGCGGCACCGAACGCGCGCCGCCGGCGCGCTTCGCCATCTCCTGGCGGGCGCCGGGGACCATGGTGACGTCGATCTCGGTGTAGGCGACGCCCTTGTCGTCGAGCAGCCGCTTGGCGGCGTGGCAATAGGGACAGAACGGCGAGGTGTAGATTTCGACCTTGGCCACGGCTGCGCGCTCCCGACAAGAAAAAGCGGCGGGGACTCCCCGCCGGCACATCAATATAAGTGATCGACCGCGGCCTTTAAAGGCCGCCGGCGGCGCCTCACCCGTCGCGGCGGACGACGCGGGCCAGCGTCAGCACGTCGACGGCCGCCGCGCCGGCCTTCAAGAGCGCCACCGCCGAGGCCGCCGCCGTGGCGCCGGTGGTGTAGACGTCGTCGATCAGCAGCACCCGACGGCCCTTGAGCCGCCCAAGCCGCGCCGGGTTCGCCTTCAGCGCGCCCTTCAGGTTGCGGCGGCGCTCGGCCGGGCCCATGCGGCCCTGCGGCCGGGTGCGGCGGCGGCGCTTCAGCGCGTCCATGATCACCTCGCGCCCGGCCGCGCGGCCGACGACGCGGGCAAGCAGCGCCGCCTGGTTGTAGCGGCGGTGGAACAGCCGCGTCCAGTGCAGCGGCACCGGCACGATCACGTCGGCGTCGGCGACCAGCGCCCCGCCGGCGCCGGCCAGCCAGCGCCCGAGTCCCAGCGCCGCGTCGGTGCGGTCGCCGTGCTTGAAGGCGAGGATCATGCGGCGGCTGATGTCGCCGTAGGCCATCACCGCGCGGGCGCGGTCGAACGGCGGTCGGTCGCGGACGCAACCGGCGCACAGCGCGCCCTCGCCGAGGTCGAAGGCGAACGGCTCGCCGCAGGCGGCGCATTGCGGCGGCCCGAGCAGATCCACCTCCGGCCAGCAGCGCGGGCACAGCACGCCCTCGCTTTCGACCTGGGCACCGCATACCGCGCACTGCGGCGGCAGCAGCACGTCGAGGGCGGCGCGCGCGGCGCGCGCCAAAACCGAGCCTTCCAGCCGGGCGTTTAAGCCGGGTCCGGTCTGTGCCATAACGAGAGCATGAGCCAGTCGATGACCGTATTCAATCGGCAAACGGTGCGCCGCCACCGCAACCGCGCGGCGACGACGCTCGGCGCGCACGACTTTTTGTTCCGCGACGGCGCCGAGCGCCTGGCCGACCGGTTGGCCGACATAAAAAGGACGTTTCCGCTCGCCCTCGACCTCGGCTGCCACACCGGCCAGCTCGCCCGCGCGCTGCAGGGCCGCGGCGGCGTCGAGACGCTGGTGCAGTGCGACCTGGCGCCGGCGATGGCGGCGAAAGCGCGCGGCGCCGCGGCGGGCGGCCTCGGGACTCCGGCGGTGGCCGGCGACGAGGAGGCGCTGCCGTTCGCCGACGGCGCGTTCGATCTGGTGCTCAGCAACTTGAGCCTGCACTGGGTCAACGACCTGCCCGGCGCGCTGATCCAAATCCGCCGCGCCCTGAAGCCGGACGGATTGTTCCTCGCCGCGCTGTTCGGCGGCGACACGCTGAAGGAGCTGCGCCAGGCGCTGGCCGAGGCCGAGATCGCCGAGGAGGACGGTCTCAGCCCGCGGGTGTCGCCGTTCGCCGACGTGCGCGACGCCGGCGGCCTGTTGTTGCGCGCCGGCTTCGCGCTCCCCGTCGCCGACGCCGACACGCTTACGGTCTCCTACGCCGAGCCGGCGAAGCTGATGGCCGACCTGCGCGCCATGGGCGAGAGCAACGCCGTCGCCCTCAGCCGCAAGGGCTTCACCCGGCGCCAGACCCTCGCCGCCGCGGCGAGACGCTACACGGAGCTGTTCGCCGGCGGCGACGGCCGGGTGCCGGCGAGCTTCCAGATCGTCACCCTCACCGGCTGGGCGCCCGACCCGTCGCAGCAGAAGCCGCTGAAGCCCGGCAGCGCCACCGGCCGCCTCGCCAGGGCGCTGGACACCGTCGAGATGCCGCTGCCCGACAAGGCGAAGCCGTGACCGGCGCGGTCGGCACCGCAAACCAAGACCGCCATCGCCCGGCCTCGGGGGCTCCCGCGGGGGTGACCCCGGCACCCCCTGGGCCCGGGCGATCCAGGCTACGAACGACTGGATGCCCCGGGCTTCGCCGGGGCATGACGGCAGAATGCTGATGCCGACACGCGCCTCTGCCCGCGACCGCCGCCTGATCGTCGCCGCCTCGACGGCGGAATCGTTCGCGCTGCTCGGAACGCTGTTCTTTCCCGCGCTGCTGCCGACGTTCCAGGCCGAGTGGGCGCTCACCAACACCGACGCCGGCTGGATCAACGGCGTGTTCTACGCCGGCTACGCGCTGGCGTCGCCGTTCCTGATCGGTTTCACCGACCGCTTCGATCCGCGCCGCATCTACCTCGCCAACGCCGCGCTCGGCGCCGTCGCGATGTTCGGCTACGCGCTCGCCGCGTCCGGATTCTGGACCGCGGCGCTGTTCCAGACGCTGGCCGGTGTCGCCTTCGCCGGCGTCTACATGCCGGGGCTGAAGGCGCTCACCGACCGGCTCGAGGGCACCGGCGAGCAGAGCCGCGCCGTCGCCGTCTACACCGGCTGCACCGGCGTCGGCATGGCGCTCAGCGTGTGGCTGGCCGGCTTCGCCGAAGGCCTGGTCGGCTGGCGCTGGGCGGCCGCCGTCGCCGGCCTCGGCTCGGTGGTCGCCTTCGTGGTGTTTGCCGCCGCGTTCCGCCCAAAGCCGCCGGCGGCGGCGACGGCGGGCGCGCCGCACCGGCTGCTCGACTTCCGGCCGGTGCTGCGAAACCGCCTGGCGCTCGGCTACGTGATCGGCTACGCGGTGCACTGCTGGGAGCTGTTCGGCTCGCGCGCCTGGATGGTCGCGTTCCTCGCCTTCGCGTTCGCACGGCCGTCGGCCGGACCGGCGTTGCTGACGCCGCAGGAGCTGGCGACGGTGGCGATGCTGGTCGGCATCGCCTCCAGCCTCGCCGGCAACGAGGGCGCCATGCGCTGGGGCCGCCGCCGCATGATCGCCCTCTACATGACCGCGAGCGGGCTGATGGGCGCGACGCTTGGTTTCACTTCCGCGCTGCCGGCCGCCGTCCTCGCCGCGCTGATCGTCGTCCACGGCGGCCTCACCATGGCCGACAGCGCGTCGCTCACCGCCGGCATGGTGGCCGCCGCCCATGAGGGCCGGCGCGGCATGACCATGGCGGTCTACTCGTTCGTCGGCTTCGTGATGGCGTTCCTCGGCCCGCTGCTGTTCGGCGTCGTCCTCGATCTGGCCGGCGGCGGCGCCGGCGGACCGGCGGCGGGCTGGATCTGGGCGTGGGCGGTGCTCGGCCTGGTCGCCGCCTCGGGGCCGCTGTGGATGCGGCTCACGCAGGGGAAGTGGGCGGCGGGCGACGCGCGTTGAAGCCCGCGTTGTCCTCGCCTACATTCCGGCCATGATCTTCCCCGACCCGCTGATCCGGGGCGTCCTCGTCCGCCGCTACAAGCGCTTCCTCGCCGACGTCGAGATCGAAGGCGGCGCCGTCGTCGTCGCGCACTGCGCCAATCCGGGCTCGATGCTGAGCGTCGACGCGCCCGGCTCCGAGGTGTGGCTGTCGCCGGCCCGCAATCCCGAGCGCAAGCTCCGCTACTCGTGGGAGATGATCCGCGTCGGGGCGCACCTGGTCGGCATCAACACCGCGCACCCGAACGGCCTCGCCGCCGAGGCGATCGCGGCCGGGCGCATATCGGAGCTCGCCGGCTACGGCGCGCTCAGGCGCGAGGTCCGCTACGGCAAAAATTCGCGCATCGATCTGCTGCTCGGGGACGGCGACGGCGGCAGGAAATGCTACGTCGAGGTGAAGAACGTCACCATGAAGCGCGACCTATCCCCCGAGGCCCCCGCCGAGTTCCCGGATTCGGTGACGGCGCGCGGCCTGAAGCACCTGGTCGAGCTTTCGGCGATGGTCAAGCAGGGCCACCGGGCGGTGATGCTGTATCTGGTGCAGCGCCAGGATGCCGGCTCTTTCGCCATCGCCGCCGATGTCGATCCCGGCTACGCCAAGGCGCTCGGCAAGGCGCGCAAGGCCGGGGTCGAGGTGCTGGCCTACCGATGCACCCTGAGCCCGCGGGAAATCGCCGTCGCCGACGCCATCCCTTTTTCTTGCACGCCGTGAGATGGCATAATCGCCCGATGCAGGAAATGACCGCCAACTTCGTCGCCGCCGACGGCCGCCACGTGAAGATCCACGGCGCCGACGAGTTCGACGGCATGCGGCGCGCCGGCAAGCTCGCCGCCGAGTGCCTCGACTTCATCACGCCGCATGTGCGACCGAAGGTGACGACCGAGCGGCTCGACAAGCTCTGCCACGACTTCATCCGCGACCACGGCGCCATCCCGGCGCCGCTCAACTACCGCGGCTTTCCCAAATCCATTTGCACCTCGATCAACCACGTCGTCTGCCACGGCATCCCGGGCGAGCGGAAATTGGAGGACGGCGACATCGTCAACATCGACGTCACCGTCATCCTCGACGGCTGGCACGGCGACACCAGCCGCATGTACCCGGTGGGCAAGGTCGGTGTGAAGGCCGAGAAGCTGGTCGACGCGACCTTCGAGGCGATGTGGGAGGGCATCCGCGCCGTCAAGCCGGGCGCCACCTTGGGCGACGTCGGCCACGCCATCCAGTCCTACGCCGAGAGCCGCCGCTACGCGGTGGTGCGCGACTTCTGCGGCCACGGGCTGGGGCGCGTCTTTCACGACGCCCCCAACGTGATGCACTACGGCGAGGCCGGCGCCGGCGACCGCCTGCGCCAGGGCATGTTCTTCACCATCGAGCCGATGATCAACGTCGGCACCTGGGAGGTGAAGATCCTCGCCGACGGCTGGACGGCGGTGACCAAGGACCGGTCGCTATCGGCGCAGTTCGAGCACTCGATCGGCGTGACGGCGGACGGCTACGAGGTGTTCACCCTGTCGCCCAAGGGCTGGCACAAGCCGCCGTATGAGGCGTGATGGCGAAGGCCGGCAAGCCCGCGCCCGCGTCCGACCACGCCGGCCACCGCGGCCGGCTGCGCGAGCGCTTTCTCAAGGGCGGCGCGGATGCGCTCGCCGACTACGAGCTGTTGGAAATGCTGTTGTTCCAGGCGATGCCGCGGCGCGACACCAAGCCGCTGGCGAAGCGGCTGTTGACGAAATTCAACGACAGCTTCGCCGCCGTGATCGCCGCCGAGCCGGCGGCGCTGCGGCAAGTCGCCGGCGTCGGCGACGGCGTGGTGGCGGCGCTGAAGACGGTCGAGGCGGCGGCGCTCAGGCTGGCGCGCGAGGAGGTGATGCACCGGCCGGTGCTGTCGAGCTGGAACAAGCTCATCGCCTACTGCCGCGCCGGCATGGCGCGGAGCGCCAACGAACGATTTCGCGTGTTGTTCCTCAACCGCCAGAACGCCCTGATCGCCGACGAGCTGCAGCAGAAGGGCACCGTCGACCACACGCCGGTCTATCCGCGCGAGGTGGTGAAGCGGGCGCTCGAGCTCGGGGCGACCGCGATCATCATGGTCCACAACCACCCGTCCGGCGACCCGACGCCGTCGAAGGCCGACATCCAGATGACCCGCGAGGTGCGCGACGCGGCCGCCAAGCTCGGCATCGTGCTGCACGACCACCTGATCATGGCGTCGGCCGGCCATGCGTCTTTCAAGGAGCTCGGGCTGCTGTAGCCGCCTTCAGCCGCCCGGCGGCCGCGGCGCCGATCCCCGGGAATTCCCGGGTATGCAAACGCGCGCCATGGGCTATAGTCGCCGGCCGCGGACCGTCCCGCCGGCGGCCGCTTCGACCCGTTGGCCCGAGGACCCGCCCCGCCCATGACGCCCATGACGGTCATCCGCGTCTTCGTGCCGTTCGCGATCGGCTATTTCCTGTCCTACCTGTTGCGGGTGGTGAACGCCGTCATCGCGCCGGACCTGGTGCGCGAGCTCGGGCTGACGGCGGCCGAGCTGGGGCTGCTCACCAGCGCCAACTTCCTCGCCTTCGCCGCGGCGCAGATTCCGGTCGGCATCATGCTCGACCGCTACGGGCCCAGGCGCACCGAATCCGCGATGCTGCTGTTCGCCGCCGCCGGCGCCGCGGTGTTCGCGCTCGCCGGCAGCGCGCCGGGACTGATGGCCGGCCGCGCGCTGATCGGGCTCGGCACGTCTGCGTGCCTGATGGCGGCGTTCAAGGCCTACGTGATGTGGTTTCCGGGCGACCGCCTGCCGCTGATCAACGGCCTGCAGATGACCGCCGGCGGGCTCGGCGCCATCACCGGCACGGTGCCGGTGGAGATGGCGCTCGATTTCACCGATTGGCGCGGCGTGTTCGTGATCCTAACCGCGATGGCGCTGACGTTCTCGGCCGCCATCTTCTTCGTGGTGCCGAAGCGGGCAACCACCGAGTCGTCGGCCGAGAGCTTCCGCGAGCAGTTGGCCGGCGTCGGCCGCGTGTTCACGAGCCCGTTCTTCTGGCGCATCGTGCCGATGACGGTGACCTCGCAGAGCATGTTCCTGGCCACCCAGAGCCTGTGGTCGGGGCCGTGGCTGCATGACGTCGCCGGGCTCGACCGCGACGCCGTCGCCCACGGCTTGCTGCTGATCGCCATCGCCATGGTCTGCGGCTTCTTCGGCATGGGCGCGATCACCGAGCGGCTCGGCCGCCGCGGCGTCCGGGCAGCGCACGTGGCGTTCGCCGGCATGGCGCTATTCACCGTGGCGCAGGTGCCGCTGGCGATGCTGTGGACCGGCGCGGTGGTGCCGTGCTGGATGCTGTTCGGCTTCTTCGGCACCACCGGCATCCTCGCCTATCCGGCGCTGACGCGGGGCTTCCCGCCGGGGCTGGCGGGCCGGGTCATCACCGGCCTCAACGTGATGAGCTTCGCCGGCGCGTTCGCCGTGCAATGGGGCATCGGCGCCGTCATCAACCTGTTTCCGCCGACCGCCGCCGGCGGCTACGCGCCGGCCGGCTACCAATGGGCGTTCGCGATCATGATCGCGGTGCAGGCGGCGGGGCTGGCGTGGTTTCTGGCCTACCGCAAGGTCGCGGTGTAGGGCGCGCGGCGGCCGATAACGCGTTTTCCAAACCGGCCGGGGTGCGGTATTATTCCCGTGCCGGGGGTTCCCGGCGTTCGTTTTTTTGACGCCCGAGGTCGACGATGATTCCCCGCTACAGCCGCCCCGAGATGGCCGCGATCTGGGAGCCCGCCAACAAGTTCCGCATCTGGCTCGAGATCGAGGCGCATGCCTGCGACAAGCAGGCCGAGCTCGGCGTCATCCCGGCGGCCGCGGCGAAGGCGGTGCGCAGGAAGGGACGCTTCGAGATCGACCGCATCGACGCGATCGAGCGCGAGGTTCACCACGACGTCATCGCGTTCCTGACCAATCTGGCCGAGCACGTCGGCCCCGACGCCCGCTTCGTGCACCAGGGGATGACGTCGTCGGACGTGCTCGACACCTGCCTGGCGGTGCAGATGAAGCAGTCGTGCGAACTGCTGCTCGACGACATCGACCGTGTGATGGCGGCGCTGAAGAAGCGCTCCTATCAGTACAAGAAGACGCCGTGCATCGGCCGCTCGCACGGCATCCACGCCGAGCCGACCACGTTCGGCCTCAAGCTCGCCGGCTTCTACGCCGAGTTCGCGCGCAACCGCCGCCGCCTCGAGGCGGCGCGGGCCGAGATTGCCACCTGCAAGGTGTCCGGCGCGGTCGGCACGTTCGCCACCATCGACCCGGCGGTCGAGGCGCATGTGGCGAACAAGATGGGGCTGATCGCGGAGCCGGTCTCGACCCAGGTCATCCCGCGCGACCGCCACGCCGCGTTCTTCGCCGCGCTCGCCATCGCCGCCGCCTCGGTCGAGCGACTGGCGACCGAGATCCGGCATTTGCAGCGCACCGAGGTGCGCGAGGCCGAGGAGTATTTCGCGCCCGGCCAGAAGGGTTCGTCGGCGATGCCGCACAAGCGCAACCCGGTGCTGGCGGAGAACCTCTGCGGCCTCGCCCGCGTGGTGCGCGCCGCCGTGGTGCCGGCGCTGGAGAACGTGGTGCTGTGGCACGAGCGCGACATCTCGCACTCGTCGGTGGAGCGGATGATCGCGCCCGACGCCGCGGTGACGCTCGACTTCGCCCTGGCGCGGCTGGCCCGCGTCGTCGCCGACCTGGTGGTCTACCCGGCGGCGATGAAGCGGAACCTGGACAGCCTGAGGGGCCTGGTGCATTCGCAGCGGGTGCTGCTCGCCTTGACCCAGGCCGGGATGAGCCGCGAGGCGGCCTATGACGCCGTACAGCGCAACGCCATGAAGGTGTGGGCCGGCAACGGGGATTTCCTCGGCCTGCTCGCCAAGGACAAGAAGGTGACCAAGCACCTCGACCGCAACAAGCTGGCCAAGCTGTTCGACCTCGCCTACCACACCAAGCACGTGGATACGATCTTCAAGCGCGTGTTCGGCAAGCGCTAGACGGCGGCGCGCCGGTCGCCGCCTTCGCGATCCGTCATGCCACGGCGATAGCGTCACGGCGTGCGGCATCGCCCGGCCATGCCCGGGCGATCCGGCAGTGCAAAAAAATGGATGCCCCGGATTTCGCCGGGGCATGACGGTTTGAGAAGCGGCGGGGCGGCGGGGACGCCGGCGGCCGCCGGGCGCTATTTGGACTCGGCGACGATTTCCGCGTGGGCAATCGCGTACAGGCGATCGAGCTCCTTGCGCACCTGCTTTTCGCTGACGTCGAGATGACGCGCCTTGATGTCGGCCATCACCTTTTCAACCACGTCGTTGGCGCCGGGCTTGTGCAGGTCCGAATGCACCACCTCCTTGGCGTAGGCCTCGGCCGTCTTGCCGGTCATGCCGAACTTCTCGGCGAGCCAGCGGCCGAGCATGCGGCTGCGGCGCGATTCGGCCCGGAAGCGGACGTCCTGCTCCATCTCGAAGCGGCGCTCCTCGCCCTTCTCGCGCTGCCTGAAGGTATCGCCGGTGAATCCGCTTTTGCCCGATCGGCGCATCGTCATGCTCCCTGAGGTATCGCGTGCCTTTGGCCGAGATTATGTAGCGTTGTTCGCCTCTCCTGGCAACCGGCGTCTCGGCGGGCCCGAGCCCTGGCGCCCAGCGGCCAAACCAAGTATGTGTTTGGCCGATGTGCACCGTCGTCATCCTGCGCCGCCCCGGTCACGACTGGCCGCTGTTGTTCGCCGCCAACCGCGACGAGATGGCGGCGAGGCCGTGGCTGCCGCCGGGCCGCCACTGGCCCGATCGGCCGCGCGTCGTCGCCGGCCGCGACAGCCTCGCCGGCGGCACCTGGCTGGGGCTCAGCGATCTCGGGCTGATCGCCGGCGTGCTCAACCGGCCGGGATCGCTGGGGCCGGCGCCGGGCCTGCGCAGCCGCGGCGAGCTGCCGTTGGAGGCGCTCGAGCACGCGACCGCCCGCGACGCCGCCGAGGCGCTCGTCCACGTCGAGCCCACGAGCTACCGCACCTTCAACCTGGTGGTCGCCGACGCGGCCGTCGCGTTCTGGGTGCGCTCGGGCGACGACGGAAGCGCGCACGGCGTCGCCGCGACGCCGGTGCCCGACGGGCTCTCGATGATCACGGCACACGACATGAACGACGACGCGTCGGCGCGCATCCGCCGCTACCGGCCGCTGTTCGAGGCGGCGGCCGTCCCCGACCCGGAGCGCGGCGACTGGTCGGCGTGGCAGGCGCTGTTGGCGAGCCGCTTGACCGACGCCGGGCCGGAAGGCGCGATGACCATCGTCACCGCCGGCGGCTTCGGCACCATCTCGTCGTCGCTGCTGGCGCTGCCGCGACGCGGGCGCGACGACGTCAAGCCGCGGTTCCTGTTCGCCGCCGGCCGCCCCGACCGGGCGCCGTTCACCGCCGTTTCCCTGTAACGAATTCGTGTAACGATTTCGTCGGCGCCACGCCGCGGACGGCGCGCCGGCGCCGTTCCCCCATCCGTCGTCGCCCGGCTTTGCCCGAGCGATCCAGGAGCGGCGAGCTGGATGCCCCGGGCTGACGCCGGGGCGTGACGGGTGACGTGTGGGCGGCGCCTGGGCGGCCCGCCGGGGCCCGCGTTGTGTTGCCGGGGGCGACCTGCTATATGGGCGATCCTCCACCCACCACCGTCTAAAAGGGCGCCCACCCATGGCCAGACGCAGACAGGTTTACGAGGGCAAGGGCAAGGTCCTGTTCGAGGGTCCGGAGCCCGGCACGCTGGTGCAGTACTTCAAGGACGACGCGCAGGCCGACGACAAGATCGGCACCATCACCGGCAAGGGCGTGCTTAACAACCGCATCTCCGAGTACCTGATGGTGCGGCTGGGCGAGATCGGCGTGCCGACGCATTTCGTGCGCCGGCTCAACATGCGCGAGCAACTGGTGCGCGAGGTCGAGATCATCCCGATCCAGGTGGTGGTGCGCAACGTCGCCGCCGGCACCTTCGCCGAGCGCTTCAAGCTGGCCGAGGGCGCGCCGCTGCCGCGCTCGATCATCGAGTACTATTACAAGTCGGGGGCCGGCGACAATCCGCTGATCACCGAGGAGCACATCACCGCGTTCGCCTGGGCGCACCCGCACGATCTCGACGAGATGGTGCCGCTTGCGCTCCGGGTCAACGACTTCCTCACCGGACTGTTCCTCGGCATCGGGCTGAAGCTGGTCGACGTGCGGCTCGAGTTCGGGCGGCTGTGGGACGGCGACCAGGTGCGCGTCGTCGTCGCCGACGAGATCAGCCCCGACAATTGCCGGCTGTGGGACATCAAGACCAACGAGAAGATGGACAAGGACCGGTTCCGCCGCGACCTCGGCAACGTCGAGGAAGCCTACCAGGAGGTCGCCCGGCGGCTCGGCATCCTGCCCGAAGGCGGCCCGCGCGACATGGCGGGCCCCGAGGCAATGCAATAGAGAGCGGCGCGGTTCCGTTGAAAGCCAAGGTCCACGTCACGTTGAAGTCCGGCGTCCTCGACCCGCAGGGCAAGGCGGTGGGCAACGCGCTGGCGCAGCTCGGCTTCGCCGGCGTCTCGGGCGTCCGCCAGGGCAAGTACATCGAGCTCGAGATCGCCGAGAAGGACGCGAAGAAGGCGAAAGCGCGCGTCGAGGAGATGTGCCGGAAGCTGCTCGCCAACACGGTGATCGAGGACTTCCGCGTCGACGTCGGCGAGTAATTTGTGGCGGCCGATTTTCCCGACGGTTTTGAATGGGACCGGGAGAAAGCGCGGACAAATCTTTCCAAACATGGCGTCGCATTCGACGACATCGTTCGGTTATTCGACTCGCGCTTCATCGAAGACCATGATCGGAACCATTCGGAAATCGAGGACCGTTACTTGGCCTTTGGATTGATTGACGATAGGGTTTACTGCGTCGCCTTCACCTATCGCGGCGGACGGCGACGCCTGATCAGCGCGCGCCGCGCGACGCCCTCGGAAACCCGGATGTTTTACTCATCGCTATTCGGCGAGCCAATTCTTTGATATAAGGCGCCATGGGCAGATCGTTGGACAATGACTCCGACATTCCGGAGACCAAGTCGGAAGACTGGGTCGGCGCCGCCGTGCGTCACGGCGGCGAGCAGGGACCGCTCCGCGCCAAGTCGGGCGGAATGACGTTCCACGTTTACCGGGCCTCCAATGACCATCTGTTTTTCGTCGTCACCGACAAGCGCGACACCGGCACCATGCCTCCCTGTCCCAAGGGAGGCACGTGGGAGTTTTTTAAGAGTTTCCCGGAAACGGGACATCCGAGAATCGGTTTCTCCGAAAAAGAGGCCCGTGCCGACATCGAAAGACAAGGCTATCACCTGAACCGGGTAACCATCGAGTTAGGAGAATCGACGGTATCTTCCGTTGCCTCCTAGCCCGGACATCCGACGTCTGAACGTGATGGTGGCGGGTTTGAACCCATGAAAGCCTGCGTCATCGTCTTCCCCGGCTCCAACTGCGACCGCGACGTCGAGGTCGCGCTCGCGCAAAGCATCGGGCGCGCGCCGACGATGGTGTGGCACGGCGACGCGTCGCTGCCCAAGTGCGACCTGATCGTGGTGCCGGGCGGCTTCTCCTACGGCGACTATCTGCGCTCGGGCGCCATGGCGGCGCACTCGCCGGTGATGGCCGACGTGGTCAGGAAGGCCGGACAGGGCGTGCCGGTACTCGGCATCTGCAACGGCTTCCAGATCCTCACCGAGTGCGGGCTGCTGCCGGGCGTGCTGATGCGCAACGCGGCGCTGAAGTTCGTCTGCCGCGACGTCTGGCTCCGCGTCGAGAACACGGCGACGCCGTTCACCGGGCTCTACCGGGACCACCAGGTGATCCGCGTGCCGGTCGCCCACATGGACGGCAACTATTTCGCCGACGACGCCACCCTGGACGCGCTCGAGGGCGAGGGCCGCGTTGCCTTCCGCTACGTCGCCGCCGATGGAAAGAGGGACGGCAAGCCGACGAACGGCGGCAACCCGCCCGCCAATCCCAATGGCTCGGCGCGCGACATCGCCGGCGTGCTCGACGCCGGGAAGAAGGTGCTGGGCATGATGCCGCACCCGGAGCGCCTCGCCGACCCGGCGCTCGGCGGCAGCGACGGCCGGGCGATGTTCGACGGCCTGGTCCGCGCGCTCGGCTGAGCGCCCGCCGCCGCGTCCGAGAGGGACCGCACCCGTGTTGATGCCGCTGCACGACGACAACCCGCTCCGGCACATCCGGTTTCAATACGTCACCGTCGCCATCATCGCGCTCAACGCCGTGGTGTTCCTGTACCAGGCCGGGCTCGGGCCGCGCGACGGCCAGGCGTTCGTGTTCGGCTTCGGCGCCGTGCCGGCGGTGCTGTTCGGCAAGGCGCAGCTGCCGGCGCACCTGGCGCAGATACCGGCGCCGCTGACGCTGGTGACCTCGATGTTCCTGCACGGCGGCATCATGCACCTGCTCGGCAACATGCTGTTCCTGTGGGTGCTCGGCGACAACGTCGAGGACGCGCTCGGCCACGTCCGCTACGTCTTTTTCTACCTGATCTGCGGCGTGCTGGCGGCGTTGGCGCACGCCGGCATCGATCCGGCGTCGAAGGTGCCGATGGTCGGCGCGTCGGGCGCCATCTCGGGCGTCATCGGGGCGTATCTGGTGCTGCACCCGAAGGCGCCGATCAAGGTGCTGATCTCGTACTTCGTCGTGTGGATGCCGGCCTACGTGGTGCTCGGCTTCTGGGCCGGCTTCCAGTTCGTCAGCGCCGCCATGGCCAGCGGCGGCGCCGGCGGCGGCGTCGCCTGGTGGGCGCACATCGGCGGGCTGGTCGCCGGGGTGGCGCTGATCTTCGCGATGAAGAAGCGCGACGTGAAGCTGCTCGACCCCGGCACCCGGTTCGACGCGGCGCTGCATTTCGAGAAACGCCGCCGCGACCCGCGCCGGCCGTGGCGATGAGTAAAATCGAAGGCGCGGCGACGCCCGCCGCCATCGCGCGGATGTGATCGGACGTGAAACGCGCGGCCATGCGGCGCCGCCTATCATGCCGCCGATGGCGAGCATCCTGCTCATCGAGGACGACGCTGACCTGCGCAATGACCTGCGCGACGGGCTGGCGGCGGCCGGCCACTCGGTGGTCACCGCCGCCGACGGGATCGCCGGGCTGGCGCGGTTCGCGGAACGGCGCCCGGACGTGGTGATCACCGACATCTTCATGCGCGACAAGGAAGGCATCGAGGTGCTGCTGACGATCCGCAAGCACGTCACCCCGGTTCCGGTGATCGTCATCTCGGGACACGCCGGCTACCTGGCGATGAGCCGCAAGCTCGGCGCCGCGCAATCCCTGGTCAAGCCGTTCCGGTTGCCGGAGCTGCTCGCCTGCGTCAGGAGCGCCCTCGCCGGCTGACGCCGGCGCCGCCCTCAACCGACCTTCACGTCCCGCCAGAAACCGAACCGCCCGGCGACGTGTTGCATCGACGCCCGCGGCGCCTCGTAGCGCCAGGCGGCGCGGGCGTATCGCTTGCCGTCGACCACCACGTCGTAGAACTGCACGCCGTGCGGGCAGGCGCGGTCGTCGGCGGTCCTCGGCGCCTTCTCCAGCCAGTCGGCGCGCACCGCGGCTTCCGGGAAGTAGGCGTAGCCGTCGCATTCGACGATGTCGCGGCTTTCGGCGACGACGCGGCCGTCTACGGTGGCTTTCATGGGCGGGCTCCTCCTGGAACGAGCATACCGCAGCCGGTGGCCGCTATGGACCTTGATCCCGCTCAGACATTGATATATACTATGATATATATCATCCCCCCGGGGGAGATGGGAGAAGGAATCCGCCCGATGCCGCGCACCGCCAAGCTGTTCCGGAACGGCCGCAGCCAGGCGGTGCGCCTGCCGGCCGAATTCCGCTTCGAGGGCAAGGAGGTGTTCGTCCGCCGCGACGCGCAAACCGGCGACGTGGTGCTGTCGAGGAAGCCCGGCTCGTGGGCCGGCTACTTCGAACTGATGAAGGGCATCGCGGTGCCCGACGACTTCATGGCCGAGCGCGGCGACCGCGCGGCCGAGAAGCGGGAGCCGTTGTGACCGATCCCCGCTACATGCTCGACACCAACGCGGCGAGCCATGTCATCAAGGGAACCTGGCCGGCGATCCGCAGACGGCTGGCGCGGGTGCCGATGGCGAGCGTCTGCGTCTCCGCCATCACCGAGGCGGAGTTGCTGTTCGGCGTGGCGCGGCGGCCCGACGCGCCGGGGCTGGCGACCGCGGTCGGCGAGTTCCTGCTCCGGCTCGACGTGCTGGCCTGGGATTCGGCCGCCGCCCGCGCCTACGCCGAGGTGCGCAGCCGGCTCGACGGCGCCGGCACGCGGCTCGGCGCCCTCGACACCCTGATCGCGGCGCACGCGCTCGCCGCCGATGCGGTACTGGTCACCGGCGACCGGGCGTTCCGCAAGGTGAGGAAACTGAAACTCGCCGATTGGGCGAGGGGGTGAGCGGGGGCACCGACACGTTCGAGCCGGCGGCACTTCCGTAAGACTCGCGACGCCCGGCGGCCGTGGCGGTAGGGACAATGGTTATTGGATTAAGTCATTGATATGAGGTGATTCGACTCAAAGTCTGTATTCGTAAGGTGATTCACCGTTATCATTCCATACATAACAGTCGGCGGGCGCAAGATGTCAGACGAAGTTAGTGAGTACCACCCAAACAGATTTAGCGAGGTGAACCTAGGGCGCATTCTGCAAGGAAAGTCTTACGCTCATTCTCATTTTACGGACGTGAATGGTAAGAACATCAATTTTGAGAGTTTCGATTTTTCGTACTGTGTTTTTACACGCGCGTTTTTTCACCAAGCGACCTTCTCAGATTGCAAATTTATAGGCGCTCACTTTCTTGATTGTAATTTCCGAAACGCAAATATACGCGATTGCGATTTCTCTTATGCTTCCTTTACAGGCACGCGAATCGCAACAGGAGAAATTCTGAATAATTTACCCTCGTGGCCAAATGTGCGAAGGGAGCTTCTACAAATTTTACGTCGAAACGCTATGTCGATGGGAGACTATGAATCTGAAAAGGTGTTTGTAATTCGGGAACTCGATTCCGAAAAAGAACACTACCGGAAGGTTTGGGAACGAAATGAACCTTACTACCGAAATAAATATTCCCGGTTCCAAAGTTGGTTAAAGGACGTAGAAACACATGTCAGACAATAAAGCACTAAATCGAAGAACTAGGTTTCATGCCCGAATCGCTACCGAACGTGCGATTCTTGGCATAGTGAATTCTTCTGAGCTTTGTAAGAATCTGCCGTTGGCCGGTATGACCGAACATGCAATAGCTGATTGGGAAAGAAGATCGAGAGGGCAACTTGAACCGGGCAACGCAGTAGAGATCACAAATTTGCTATTGGAGATTGGTAGGCGTACCGAACTTCTCGCTGACGACAGCCGCGATGTCTTCAACCCCAATAACTTGGTAAAGCAAGACAATGTGGATCAAACAATCGCTGCGTTACGAAAGCTTATCTCGGGGGTAAGGACGGCAGACTAAGGTCTTGCGTTTGGCCGAACGTTTATTTGCTCGCGTCCTGGAAGCGAGGACCGCCATTGCCAATGCCCCGCCATCTGCTAGAAAAGCCGGGCCATGAGCCGCCCCGCCCGGAAACCCGCCAGGACGCCCGCCGCCGACCCGCCGATCACCAGGGAGATCGTCGCCAGCCACGGCCTCAGCGCCGACGAATACGCCAAGGTCAAAAAGATCCTCGGCCGGGCGCCCAACCTCACCGAGCTCGGCATCTTCTCGGTGATGTGGTCGGAGCACTGCTCCTATAAATCCTCGAAGAAGTGGCTGCGGAAGCTCCCCACCACCGGCCGTTGCGTGATCCAGGGCCCGGGCGAGAACGCCGGCGTCGTCGACATCGGCGGCGGGCTGGCCGCCGTGTTCAAGATGGAAAGCCACAACCATCCGAGCTTCATCGAGCCCTACCAGGGCGCCGCCACCGGCGTCGGCGGCATCCTGCGCGACGTGTTCACCATGGGCGCGCGCCCCATCGCCAACCTGAACAGTTTGCGCTTCGGCGACCCGGCGCACCCCAAAACGCGGCATCTTGTGGCCGGCGTGGTCGCCGGCATCGGCGGCTACGGCAACTGCGTCGGCGTCCCCACCGTCGGCGGCGAGTGCACCTTCGACGCCGCCTACAACGGCAACATCCTGGTCAACGCCATGACCGTCGGCATCGCGCCGAAGCGCCGCCTGTTCCATTCGAAGGCGACCGGCGCCGGCAATCCGGTGGTCTACGTCGGCTCCAAAACAGGGCGCGACGGCATCCACGGCGCCACCATGGCGTCGAGCGAGTTCGACGCCGATTCCGAGGCCAAGCGGCCGACGGTGCAGGTCGGCGACCCGTTCACCGAGAAGCTGCTGATCGAGGCGTGCCTGGAGCTGATGGCGACCGACGCCATCGTCGCCATCCAGGACATGGGCGCCGCCGGGCTCACCTCGTCGTCGTTCGAGATGGCGTCGAAGGGCGGCATGGGCGTCGAGCTCGACCTCGACAAGGTGCCGCAGCGCGAGGAAGGCATGACGGCGTACGAGATGATGCTGTCGGAATCCCAGGAGCGCATGCTGATGGTGCTGAGGCCCGGCGCCGAGAAGAAAGCCAAAAAAGTTTTCGACAAATGGGGCCTCGACTTCGCCGTCATCGGCAAGCTGACGGATACCGGCCACATGGTGCTCAAGCACAAGGGCAAGACCGTCGGCGATCTGCCGATCGACCCCTTGGCCAAGGCGTCGCCGCAATACGACCGGCCCGTCAAGCGGGCGCCGAAGCCGATGCCGGTGGCCGGCTTCCTGCCCAACGAGGACGTGCCGCCGTTGGAAATGCTGAAGCGCCTGATGGCCAGCCCGGATTTGTGCTCGAAGCGCTGGATCTGGGAGCAGTACGACCACATGGTGATGGGCGACACCCTCGGCAAGGGCCGCCCCGGCGGCGACGCGGCGCTGGTCCGCGTGCACGGCACCAAGAAGGCCTTGGCGATCACCACCGACTGCACGCCGCGCTATTGCCTGGCCGACCCGGTCGCGGGCGGCCGTCAGGCGGTCGCGGAAGCCTGGCGCAACATCACCGCCACCGGCGCAACGCCGCTTGGCCTGACCGACTGCCTCAACTTCGGCAGCCCGGAGCGCCCCGAAATCATGGGCCAGTTCACCGGCTGCATCGAGGGCATGGCGGCGGCGTGCAAGGCGCTCGACTTCCCGGTGGTCTCCGGCAACGTGAGCTTCTACAACGAGACCGAGGGCAAGGCCGTGCTGCCGACCCCCGCCATCGGCGGCGTCGGGCTGATCGACGACCACGACGCGGCCGTCGGGCTCGCCTTCAAGGCCGAAGGCGACGCCATCGTGCTGGTCGGCGAAACAAAAGGCCACATCGGCGCCTCGCTTTACCTGCGGGCGCTACTCGACGCCGAAGGTTACGCGCCGCCGCCGGTCGATTTGCAGGCCGAGCGGCGCAACGGCGACTTCGTGCGCGCGCAAATCCTCGCCGGCAAAGTCTCGGCCTGCCACGACGTTTCCGACGGCGGGCTCGCCGTCGCCGTCGCCGAGATGGCGCTGGCCGGCGGCGTCGGCGCCGAGATCGCGCCGCCGGCCGATTGGGACAGGCGGCGGGTTGCCGACTGGCTGTTCGGCGAGGACCAGGCGCGTTACCTGCTCGCTTGCGCCGACGCAGACGCCGCGCCGATCCTCGCCGCCGCCAAAAAAGCCAAGGTGCCGGCGCAAGTCATCGGCGCCACCGGCGGCAAGCAGATAAGCGTCGCCGGCGTCGGGGGCCTGGCGCTGGCCGAGTTGCGCCGCGCCCACCAAGGCTGGCTGCCCGATTACATGGCGGCGCCGTGACGCGCGCGGCCCCTGGCGAGAAGTGCTATGTTTTGCTGGATCCTCGACAGAGGCGGCAATGATACCGGAAACCCATTACACCCGATCTGGCGCCGTCAGCATCGCGTACCAGGTCGTCGGGTCCGGCCCGATCGACCTCGTGGTGGTTCCAGGGTGGCTTTCCAATATCGAGGTATTTTGGGAAGAGCCCAATATCGTCCGGTTCTTCGAGAAACTCACAGCGTTCTCTCGACTGATCCTCTTCGATAAACGCGGAACTGGCTTGTCCGACCGCGGCATCGACGCGGCGACCCTTGAAGAGCGCATGGATGACGTGCGGTCGGTACTGGATGCGGTTGGATCGACGCAAGCCGCATTGCTGGGATATTCCGAGGGCGGCACCATGAGCACGCTTTTCGCCGCCACCTATCCCGATCGCACCACCGCCCTCATCACTATCGGCAGCTACGCCAGACGCCTTCGATCAGACGATTACCCGTATTTCACCAGTAGAGAGGAAGCCCTCAAGGCGGTTGCGGCGGTGGAAGCCGACTGGGGAGGGCCTGTTTGGATCGATGTCCGACTGCCATCGGTCGCGAATGATCCGATAATTCGTCAATGGTGGGCCAGATTCTTGCGCATGAGCGCCAGCGCTTCGGCGGCGGCGGCATTGCAACGAATGAATCTTGAAATTGATGTTCGTCACATCCTCCCTTCAATCCGGGTGCCAACCTTGATTCTCCATTCCAAATCGGATCGCGCTGTTCCGGTCGGCGCCGGGCGATTCATGGCACAGCACATACCTAACGCAAAGTTTGTTGAAATAGACGGGACCGATCATTTGCCTTTTTATGATAAATCGGATGAATTTCTGCACCACATCGCGACGTTCTTGACCGGCGGTTCCACGCCGCAGTTGTCCGAAAGCCGCGTATCGACCTTGATGTTTACGGACATTGTCGGGTCAACGCAGATGGCTGTCGAAAAGGGCAATTCGCGCTTTGCCGATCTTTTGGAAGCCCATCATGCAGCCGTCCGTAGCGAGTTTGCGCGATATCGCGGCGAGGAAATCCGCACCGCAGGGGATGGATTCGTGGCGTCATTCGACGGACCCGCTCGCGCGATCAAATGCGCTTTGGCAATCGACAGGTCCTTGGGCGCGCGCGGCATAATTTGCCGCATCGGACTTCATACCGGCGAGTGTGAAGTTCGCCAAGGCCAGTTGCATGGAATTGCGTTGAACATTGCCGCAAGGATTGCGGCATTGGCATCCCCGAACAGAGTGTTTGTCTCGCAGACGGTTAAGGACCTTGTCGCCGGTTCCAACCTTGAGTTCACGGACGCGGGTTTACACACACTAAAAGGCCTGCCGGAAAAGTGGCGACTCTATGAAGTTGCCAGTCAGTAATCCCCCAGGGTCTTAACACAACCTAATGTCCTGTTTCGTGTATGTCTTGGGAAGCGCGGGCAAGAATGGAACGCGCACTTATGTCGGTTGGACCACCGATTTGGACCGCCGGCTCGGTGAACATAATTCCGGGACCGGCGCCCGGTCGACCGGCGGCCGTAAATGGATTTTGTTGTATGCCGAGCGTTACGCCACGCGGGGGGAAGCGATGAGCAGGGAGTGGAATCTGAAACGGGATCGCGGCTTCCGGAGGAATTTGCGGCATTAGCCATACGGATATCGCCGGCCCGAGGCATTCCCTTAGCGGTCGCCTAACCCGCGGGCAGGAGGCATTGCCGACACCCTGGATCGGCGCGGCGTTTACCGCGCCGGGCGGCGGATGGTATGGTTGCCGTCCGGCCCGGCGGAGAACACGACAGCCCCCGGGGGCCGCGAACTGGGAAAGCCCGCCCCGTGAAATCGTTCTCATTTTCCGACGCGCACCGGGACTGGATGCGCCGCGACGAGGAAAGCGTCCTCGGCTGGCGCTACGAGCCCCGCATCATCTTCGAGAGCGGCAAGGGCGTCGTCATCACCGACGTCGACGGCAACGACTACTACGACATGAGCTCGGGCATGATGTCGCTGCCGCTCGGGCATTCCCACCCGGAGGTCACCGCGGCGCTGCGCGAGCAGGCCGGCCGCTTCGTCCACGAATCGTCGTGGTATTCCAACCCGCCGGCGATCGAGCTCGCCGAGCTGATCGCCAGCACGCTGCCGGACGGCCTCGACGTAGTGAACTTCGCCGTCACCGGCTCGGAGGCCAACGAGATCGCCATGCGCATGGCGATCGCCAAGACCGGCGCGTTCGACATCGTCTCGGTGATTCGCGGGCTGCACGGCGGCTCGCTCGCCGTCGAATCGGTGACCACCGTCGGCGGGCCGCGCCGCCAGGGCCTCGGCCCGCTGATGACCGCCGCCAGCGCGCCGGCGGTGCTGGCGCCGTTCTGCTATCGCTGTCCGATCAACCTCGAATACCCGTCGTGCGACGTCGCCTGCCTGGAGACCAGCGAGGGGCTTCTCGAACACCTGACCACCAAGAACATCGCCGCCATCATCGCCGAGAGCATCCCCGTCCCCGGCGGCATGATCGTGCCGCCGCCGGAATGGCTGCCGCGGCTGAAGGCGATGGCGAAGCGCTGGCGGTCGCTGCTGATCCTCGACGAGGCGCAGCTTGCGCCGGCGCGCACCGGCAAGACCTGGGGATTCCAGCATTCCGACGTGGTGCCCGACATCGTCACCTTCGGCAAGGGCATGTCGGCCGGGCTGCCGATCTGCGGCACGGCGACGACGCGCGCCATCGCCGACGAGGTATCGGGGCGCCTCGGGCTGCCGTGGTCGGGCACCTATCCGGCCGATCCGCTGGCCGCCCAGGTGGCGCTGACCAGCCTCAAGATCGTGCTGCGCGACAATCTGGCCGCGCGGTCGGAGACGCTTGGTGCGTACTTGCGCCGGCGGCTGGACGCGCTGAAGCAGGCCTACCCGTTCATCGGCGACGTGCGCGGCAAGGGGCTCTACCAGATGCTCGACATCGTCACCGACCGCGATTCCAGGAAGCCCGACCACGCCATGGCCGAGCGCATCCGCTACAACGCCATGCTCGAGGGCGCCGCCTTCATCGCGGTGAAGAACTTCATCCGCGTCTGCCCGCCGCTGATCATCAGCGAGGCCGAGCTGGACGACGCGCTGGGGCGGCTGGAGAAGGCGCTGAAGCTGGCGTCCCAGGGCCATCCGAAGAATATCGACTTCTCGAAGTCGTCGTCCCTGGCGGCGGCCGAGCATTAGCCGGCCCGCCCCCCGGCGGGGCTGGCGCCTGGGCGCTGGAAATTTACCGTCGCGGAGCGTAAGAATACGTATTGTCCGAAAAAACACTGTCCCATGGGGAGGCTAGAAATGATCAAGAAATTCGCGGTATTGGCCGCATGCTTGTTTGCCTTCGCGGCCGCGCCGGCGGGCGCCGCCGAGCTTTACGGCACGCTGAAGAAGGTCAAGGAAAAGGGCGAAATCGTGATGGGCCATCGCGAGGCCTCGGTGCCGTTCGCCTATATCGGCCCGGAGGGCAAGCCGATCGGCTACTCGATCGACCTCTGCAACATGATCATCGCCAAGATCAAGGGCGAGCTGAAAATGCCGGACCTGAAGGTAAAGCTGGTTCCGGTCACCTCGCAGACCCGCATTCCGCTGCTCGCCAACGGCACCGTCGACATCGAGTGCGGCTCGACCACCAACAACCTGACCCGCTCGCAGCAGATCGACTACCTGGCCGTCACTTTCATCACCGGCACCAAGCTGGCGGTGAAGAAGGGCTCGGGCATCAAGGAGATCGAGGACATGAAGGGCAAGGCCGTCGGGCTGTCGCTCGGCACCACCAACGAGAAGGCGATCAAGGCGACGGCGGAAAAGCTGGGCATCAACATCAAATACCACATGGTCAAGGACCATCCGCAGGGCTGGCTGGCGCTCGAGACCGGCCGCGTCGACGCCTACGCCAGCGACGACGTTCTGCTGTACGGCCTGATCTCCAAGTCCAAGGACCCGTCGCAATGGGACGTCGTCGGCCGCTTCCTCAGCTACGATCCGTACGGGATCATGGTGCGGCGCGACGATTCCGCGATGCGGCTTCTCGGCAACACCGTGCTCGCCGACCTGATGCGTTCGGGCGAAATGCAGAAGGTCTACGACAAGTGGTTCAATCCGGGCCCGACCAACATCAAGATGCCGATCAGCGCCGATCTGAAGAAGGCGTTCGAAATCCAGGCCCTGCCGTACTAGGGCGATAGCAAGCGGGAGGCGCCACGGCGCCTCCCGGTTGCCCGCATTCGCCCGCTTCCCGACGCGCCGGCGAGGGGTGATCCCGTGGCGATGAAATACAATTGGGACTGGTCGGTCGTGCTGTGCCGGGCTCCCGAGGGGGCCGCCACCGGCGCCGGGACGAAATCGGTGGGGGCTGCCTCGGCACTCGGCGGCGGCGCGATGCAGACCATCGATACGGGCGCCAAGTGCGCCCAGCCCTATTTCGACTGGATCGTCTCCGGCCTCGGCTGGACGATCACGGTTTCCATCCTCGCCTGGGTGATCGCGTTCAGCGTCGGCTCGATCATTGGCGTGTCGCGGACGCTCGACCAGCCCTGGGTGCGCCGCGGCGCCACCGCCTACGTCGAGCTGTTCCGCAACATCCCGCTGTTGGTGCAGATGTTCCTGTGGTTCTTCGTCGTGCCTGAGCTGCTGCCGAAGGCGGCCGGGCATTTCATCAAGCGCGAGCTGCCGCTGCCGGAATACTGGACCGGCATCGTCTGCCTCGGCTTCTACCACGCGTCCCGCACCGCCGAGCAGGTGCGGGCCGGCATCGAATCGATCCCGATGGGCCAGTCCTATGCCGGCCTCGCCATGGGACTCACGAGGGCGCAGGTCTACCGCTATGTGCTGCTGCCGGTCAGCTACCGCATCATCATCCCGCCCTTGACCAGCGACTTCATGGGAATCTTCAAGAACTCGTCGGTGGCGCTGACCATCGGCGTGCTGGAGCTGACGGCGCAGAGCCGCCAGATCGCCGAGTACACGTTCAACATCTTCGAGGTGTTCACTGTCTCGACCGTGCTCTACATGCTGATCACCCTGATCGTCGTCACCATCATGCGTTTCGTCGAGAAACGGGTCCACATTCCGGGCACCATCGCCCTTGGCGGCAACTGACATGTTCGGCGCTTTCGACTACCAGGTGATCGTCAGGAACATCCCCCTCCTGTGGGACGGGATGCAGATCACTTTCCTGCTTACCGGCGTCGCCATCGTCGGCGGCATCGTGTTCGGCACCGTCTTGGCGCTGATGCGGCTGTCGCGATGGACGATCCTGTCGTTCGTGGCCGGTCGCTACGTCGACGCCTTCCGCGCGACGCCGCTGATCCTGGTCATCTTCTGGTTCTACTTCGCCATCCCCATCGTCATCGGGCGGCCGATCGGCGATCTATATTCGGTGCTGATCGCGTTCACGCTGTTTGAGGCCGCCTACTACTGCGAAATCGTCCGCGCCGGCATCCAGAGCATCCGCCTGCCGCAGATTCATGCCGGCCTGGCGCTCGGACTGACGCGCTGGCAGACCACCAGGAACATCGTGCTGCCGCAGGCGTTCCGCAACATGGTGCCGGTGCTGCTGACCCAGGCGATCGTGCTGTTCCAGGACACCTCGCTCGTCTACGTGGTCGGGCTCAAGGATTTCCTCACCGCAGCCGACCTGGTGGCGGCCCGCGACAACCGCATCGTCGAGCTCTACCTGTTCACGGCGGTGATCTATTTCAGCCTGTGCTGGCTGGGGTCGTTGCTGGTGCGGCGGTTGCAAAGGCAGTACGCGATATGATCGAAGTCGACAAGGTTTCCAAGTGGTTCGGGGACTTCCGGGTGCTCGACGATTGCACCACCCGCGTCGCCAAGGGCGAGGTGGTGGTGATCTGCGGGCCGTCGGGGTCGGGGAAATCGACGCTGATCAAGTGCATCAACGGCCTCGAGCCGTTCCAGCAAGGCGCCGTCACCGTCAACGGCGTCTCCGTCGGCGCCGACGGCACCAACCTGCCGAAGCTGCGCGCCTCGATCGGCATGGTGTTCCAGAACTTCGAGCTGTTCCCGCACATGACCGTGCTCGACAACATCTGTCTGGCGCAGTTGAAGGTGCTGGGCCGCAGCCGCGGCGAGGCCGAGGAACGCGCCATGCAGCTGCTCAATCGCGTCGGCCTCGGCGAACAGGCGCCGAAGCACCCGGCGCGGCTTTCGGGCGGCCAGCAGCAGCGCGTCGCCATCGCCCGCGCGCTGGCCATGGACCCGATCGCCATGCTGTTCGACGAGCCGACCTCGGCGCTGGACCCGGAGATGATCAACGAGGTGCTCGACGTGATGGTCGCCTTGGCCCAGGACGGCATGACCATGATGGTGGTCACCCACGAGATGGGCTTCGCCCGCAAGGTCGCCGGCCGGGTGGTGTTCATGGACGAAGGCCGCATCGAGGAGGACGCCAAGACCGACGAGTTCTTCGGCGCGACGCGCGGCGAGCGGGCGCAGTTGTTCCTGTCGAAGATCCTGAGCCACTAGCCCGATGACGCATCCCGCGGCGGTTCCGGTGTCGCTCGACCGCTTTCCGCGCGCCCGGCTGGCGCACCTGCCGACGCCGTTGGAGCGGATGCCGAACCTCGGCCGCGACCTCGGCGGGCCGGCGCTGTGGGTGAAGCGCGACGACTGCACCGGCCTCGCCATGGGCGGCAACAAGGCGCGGCAGCTCGAGTTCTACTTCGGCGACGCGCTGGCCAAGGGCGCCGACACGGTGATCATCACCGGCGCGGTGCAATCCAACTTCGTCCGCCAGACGGCGGCGGCGGCGGCCAAGCTCGGCCTCGCCTGCGACATCCAGCTCGAGCACCGGGTCGAGACCGCGGCGCCGGAATACGCGACCTCGGGCAACGTGCTGCTCGACCGCCTGCTCGGCGCGCGCATCCACCATCTGCCGGAAGGCGCCGACGAGCAGGCCGCCGACGCGGCCCAGGAGGCGATCGCCGACGGCGTTCGGGCGCGGGGCGGGCGTCCCTACGTGATCCACCTGGCGCCCGGCCATCCGCCGCTCGGCGCGCTCGGCTACGTCGTCGCCATGGAGGAGCTGCTCGCCCAGGCGGCCGAGCGCGGCATCGTCTTCGACGCCGTGGTGCTGCCGTCGGGCAGCGCCGCCACCCACGCCGGCACCCTGGTCGGGCTCCGGCGGCTGGGCAGCCGGGCCGAGGTGATCGGCGTCTGCGTCCGCCGCGGCGAGTCGCTGCAGCGCCCGCGGGTGCTGCGCCAGGCGCTGGCGACGGCCGAGCTCGCCGGCAGCCCGGGAGTCGTATCCGCCGACGACGTGATCGTGTTCGACGACTGGCTCGGCCCCGGCTACGGCCAGGCGACGGCGGAGATGAAGCAGGCGATGGCGCTCGCCGCCCGCCGCGAAGGCTTGCTGCTCGACCCGGTCTACACCGGCAAGTCGATGGCGGCGCTGATCGGGCTGGTGCGGCAGGGGCATTTCGCCGCCGCCGGCAACGTCCTCTACCTGCACACCGGCGGCACGCCGGCGCTGTTCGGCTATGCGTCGATGCTCGACGACGTGTGAGGCGCGGCGCGGCGCCGATTCGGCGGTTTTTTCGCCGGCGTCGGCCCGTCGGCGCGCCGCGGCGGCGGGTCGGCCGAGACCGGCGCCGCGCGGCGGCGCTTGGCCGGCCGACGGCCGGGCAATTCCCTTGACCGCAAAGGGTTGACGGGCCGGCGCCGACGCGCCATATCCGAGGCATAAGCCACCCTTTCGAGCGCGCGTTCCAACACCCCCGGAGATCATCGCCATGGCCATGGCAGCGGCGGAAATCGAGCGTCTGATCAAGGCCAGCCTGCCCGACGCCCAGGTCACCATCGAGGACCTCAAGGGCGACGGCGACCATTACGCCGCCTTCGTGGTATCGTCGGCGTTCGCCGGCAAGACCCGGGTGCAGCAGCACCAGCTGGTGTACAAGGCGCTGCAGGGCCGCATGGGCGGCGAGCTGCACGCGCTGGCGCTGCAGACCGGCGTCCCGGAAGGCAACTAGGCAATTCTTTGAAGGGACCGAGATGAGCGACAAACCGGTAATCGACAGGATCAAGAAGGAAATCGACGACAACGCCGTCGTGCTGTTCATGAAGGGCACGCCGATGATGCCGCAGTGCGGCTTCTCGGCCGCGGTCGCCCAGGCGCTGACCCTGATGCAGGTGAAGTTCAAGGGCATCGACGTGCTCGCCGACGGCGACATCCGCCAGGGCATCAAGGAATTCTCGTCGTGGCCGACGATCCCGCAGCTCTACGTGAAGGGCGAGTTCATCGGCGGCTGCGACATCGTGCGCGAGATGTACGAGACCGGCGAATTGAAGAAGCTGTTCGACGCGAAGGGCGTCGACTACGCGTCCTAAAGGACGCCGCCCGCGACGACAGCGAAAAAAAGAGCGAATAGCCCCAGGTTCCCAGGACGCATCAGAGGCCCGGGCCGCCCCGCCGACGCACGGCTGGCGGCCCCTCTTTTTGCCCGCGTCCGGGGCGCGCCGGCGCCGGCCGGGCGGTTGCGGGCCGGCCGGCATCCGAGCTATACTAAGGGGTTACCGGCTTTTTGCCCAAACGGTGGGGACCGATGGCAGAAATTTCGGCGCTGACGGCGGCGCGCGCGTTCGCGCTGCAAGGCGACGCCCGCATCCAGCGCGAGGCGCAGGAAGAGGGGCGCGCCCGCGTCGAGGCGCTGCGCCAGCAGCAGATCGACGCCCAGAACCGCGACGCCGCCCTGCAGGAGACCGCCGACCGGCAGCGCCTGGACCGGCAACGCGCCGACCTCCGCGCCCAGGGCGAGGCGCGGGCGCGGTTCGACGCCCAGGCGCTCGCCCGAGAGACCCAGATCCTCGACCAGCGCCGGCAGCTCGCCGACGCCGAATTCCGCGACGACGAAACCCTGGCCCTGCGCCAGGCGGGCGTCGACCGCAAGTTCGAGCTCGACCGCGCCTTCTTCGCCGAGGTCTCGGCGCCGCAGGCCGGCGACAGCGGCCGCGCCGCCCGCCCCGACGCCGTCCTCGCCCCGACGCCGGCCGACAACGCCGCGCCGCCCGAAGCCACGCCGAGCCCCGATCAGTTGCGCGAGGCGGCGTTCCAGGCGGTGGTGGCGGAGCGCGACGCCCGCGTCGCCGAGCGCCGCGCCGCCGAGCGCGACGCTGCCATCCAGCAGCAGATCGACCAGCGACTCGCCGCCGACCGCATCGCCGAGACGCTGTTCAACCCCGAGCTGCCGCGCGGTAGCGTCGTCGACCTCACCGGCTGAGCCGGATTTTCCGCTAAGCCCCCGAACCGGCGCGCCGAACCGGCATCTTGCGGCCGGCGGCGACGGTCGCCACCACGGCGACGGCGAACGCCAGGGTTTCCGCGTCGATGGTCTCGCCGCCCAGCCACGCCGCGAAACCGAGGGTCATGAACAGCTGCAGCAGCTGCACCTGGCTGACCCGCGCCACGCCGCCGATGGCGAGGCCGCGGTTCCAGGCGAAGAAGCCGATCAGCTGGCTGAACAGCGCCACGTACAGAAACCCCGCCCAGGCCGCCGCCGGCGCCGCCCGCCACGCCACGCCGGGCAACGCCCACAGCACCGGCGGCACGATCACCGGCAGCGTCACCACCAGCGCCCAGCAGATCACCTGCCAGCCGCCGAGGTCGCGCGACAACGCGCCGCCGACGGCGTAGCCGGTGCCGGCGCTGACCACGGCGGCGAGCAGCCACACATCCGCCGCCTGCACGCCGCCGGCGCCGCGCAGCACGGCGAAGCCGACCACCAGCGCGCCGCCGAGCGCGGCCAGCAGCCAGAACCCGGCACTCGGCCGCTCGCCGCCAAACAAGGCGCCGGCGGCGGTGGTGGCGAGCGGCAGCACGCCCAAGACGACGCCGCCGTGGGCGGCCGGCACGCTCTCCATGGCGATCGAGGCGAACAGCGGGAAGCCGACGACGACGCCGAGGCCGACGGCAAGCAGGCGCTTCCAGTGGCGGTGCGGCCACGGCTGGCGCGTGGCGGCGAGGATGACGGCGGCGACCAGCGCGGCGACGATGGCGCGGCCGAGGCCCACCGTCACCGCGTCGAAGCCGGTGAGCGCGATGCGCGTCGCCGGCAGGGTGACGCTGAAGATGGCGACGCCGACGAAGCCCAGCGCCATCCCCTTGATCTCGTCGCTCATGCGGTGTCACCCCGGCGCCCGTCATGCCCCGGCGTAAGTCCGGGGCATCCGGCCCTGCGTTCCCTGGATCGCCCGGGCTTAAGCCGGGCGATGACGGATGAGTGCCTTAGCGCGAGTAGAACTCGACCACCAGGTGCGGTTCCATCTGCACCGGGTACGGGATGTCGGCGAACTTCGGCACCTTCTTGAAGGTGCCCTGCATCTTCTTGAAGTTGACCTCGAGATAGTCCGGCACGTCGCGCTCGGCGCTCTCGATGGAGAGCAGCACCAGCGGCATGCCGCGCGACTTCTCCTTCACCTCGATCACGTCGCCTTCCTTCACCAGGTAGCTCGGGATGTTGACGCGCTTGCCGTTCACCGTCACGTGGCCGTGGTTGACGAACTGCCGGGCGGCAAACACGGTGGGCACGAACTTCATCCGGTAGACCACTGCGTCGAGGCGGCGCTCCAGCAGCCCGACCAGGAACTCCGAGGTGTCGCCGCGTCGGCGCGACGCCTCCTGGTAGTAGCGGCGGAACTGGCGCTCGGTGATGTTGCCGTAATAGCCCTTCAGCTTCTGCTTGGCGGCGAGCTGCATGCCGAAGTCCGACGGCTTGCGGCCGCGCCGCTGGCCGTGCTGACCGGGTCCGTATTCGCGGGTGTTGACGGGGCTCTTCGGCCGGCCCCACAGGTTGACGCCGAGGCGGCGGTTGATCTTGTACTTGGAACGTTGCCGTTTGCTCATGACTTCAGAATTCCCTCGTTGATCCGGGTGGTGTTTTTGTACCGGTATTCCTCGCTCGGAGGAGTGGCTGGACCACGCACGTCCTAGCCCGCGTTCCCGGCAATGAAGCGCGGCAGTATAGGCATCGCGGCCGGGATGTCAAAGCCCGCCGGCCGCCGGTGGTCTCGCGCGGTCGCGGGAACCGCCGCTTTCCCGCCGTGCGTCATCGCCCGGCGCCGGCCCGGGCGATCCACGGCCCGGCGGCAAGACGGGATGCCCCGGACGTCGCCGGGGCATGACCAAGGAGGGCGCGACGCGGCCGCCCTACACCGGATCGAGCTCGGTATCCCAGTACAGGAAGTCGCGCCAGCTTTCGTGCAGGTAGTTGGGCGGAAACGCCCGGCCGTTCTTCTGCAGCTCGAGGTTGCTCGGCTGCTGCGGCGGGCGCAGCGGCTTGATCCCGGACTCGTGCGGCAGCCGGTGGCCTTTCTTGAGGTTGCACGGCTCGCAGGCGGTGACGACGTTGCTCCACACCGTGCGGCCGCCCTTCGAGCGCGGCACGATGTGGTCGAAGGTCAAGGCCTCGGTCGGGTAGTGGCGGCCGCAGTACTGGCACGAGAAGGCGTCGCGCAGGAACACGTTGAACCGGGTGAACGCCGGCCGCCGGTTCATCGGCACGTACTGTTTCAGCGAGATCACGCTCGGCAGCCGCATCTCGCGGCTCGGCGAGCGCACCGCGCGGTCGTATTCCGAGATCACGGTGACGCGCTCGAGGAACACCGCCTTCACCGTGTCCTGCCACGACCACAGGCTGAGCGGAAAATAGCTCAACGGCCGGAAATCGGCGTTGAGCACGAGCGCGGGGAAGTTCTCGACGGCGGTGGTCACGACAGCGTCCGTTTATGTCCGTTTCAAGTCCCTGCCCTCCCTGTTCCTCCCCGGGGGCGGGCGCCCGGGAGCATACACCATGGCCGGATTCCTTGACAAACCGGGGCGCCGCCGGGTTTATGTGGGGGCGCGCAAAGCCGCCCCGCGGCGGCGAAATGCCGGGCTTCCGGGGCCGCCGCACAGGGGGGGAAACGCATGAAATACCGACGCATGGGCAAGGACGGGCCCGAGGTCTCGGCCGTCGGCCTCGGCTGCATGGTGATGCCCGGGTTCTACAACCCCGGCGACGAGGCGGACTCGGTAAAGACTCTCCAGCGGGCGCCGGACATCGGCATCAACTTCATCGACACCTCCGACGCCTACGCCTTCGGCAAGAACGAGGAGCTGGTCGGCCGCGCCATCAAGGGCCGCCGCGACAACTATGTCATCGCCACCAAGTTCGGCAACATCCGCAACGCCGACGGCAAGCCGGACGTGAACGGCCGCCCGGAATACGTGGCGCAGGCGTGCGAGGCGAGCCTGAAGCGGCTCGGCATCGAGGTGATCGACATCTACTACCAGCACCGCGTCGACCCGAAGGTGCCGGTCGAGGACACCGTCGGCGCCATGGCCAAGCTGATCGCCGCGGGCAAGGTGCGCTATCTGGGCATTTCCGAGGCGGCGCCGGAGACGCTGAAGCGCGCGCACGCGACGCACCCGATGGTGTCGCTGCAGACCGAACTCAGCTTGTGGACCCGCCACGCCGAGGACGAGCTGCTGCCGCTGTGCCGCCGGCTCGGCATCGGCTACGCGGCGTACTCGCCGCTCGGGCGCGGCATGTTCTCCGGCGCCATCACCGCGCCGGAAAGCCTTGCCGACAGCGACCGCCGGCGCGAGCACCCGCGCTTCCAGGGCGACAACCTGGCGGCCAACCTGAAGCTGGTCGAGCCGGTGCGCCGGCTGGCCCAGCAGAAGGGCGTGACGCCGGCCGAGATCGCGCTGGCGTGGCTGCTGGCCAAGGGCGATGACATCGTGCCGATCCCCGGCACCCGCAAGGCGGAGCATTTGGAGGCCAACGCGCGGGCGGCGGAGCTTGTGTTAAGCGCGGCCGAGATCGCGACGCTGGACAAGGCGGTCGCGCCAGCGGCGGTGAAGGGCGAACGCTACCCCCCGGGGGCGCTGAAGCACGTGCATAAGTAGGGCGGGCTCGGCGGCGCCGCTGTTGCCCGCGCGACGGATATCCCCGTTTCAGAAAGACATGTCGGCACCGATTAGGTCGACCGCTGGTCGCCAATCGTGGGCATGAGCCCGAAGTCCCTAAGTCGCATTGCCTTCGCCGTGCCGGCGATGATCGCTTCGTCATCGGCCTCGACCGGCGTTTCCTTGGCGTCAACGAACAGACAGCCGATGTATTTTGTCGGCGCAATTTCGTCACAATAATCGTGGGCCCTGTCCAATGCGTGCCCTAACAAATCGCGCAGGGATTGCCATGTCGGGGGTTGGCCTCCCTCCATGCGCACGGCCCGTATTTCCTCTTCCGCATAGCCGAATGCAAAACCACGGATGTCGCGAATAATTCGTAAGGGGTTCAGGTTCGAGTCCTTCCCTGTCGCGGCCCAAACGAGTGGACCGAGCGGTGAATGGCGTTTCACGATATTTGCGAGATCGACTGCGTCCCTTGGCGCCGACCGACGGCACGCGCAGAGAACCTTGTTCACCGCTATATCCGCCGGATGCAGCCGAAATCCGAGTTCATCATCGATAAGCGCCGGGAAAAACCGCTTGCTTGTCTCCGGGTCGTCGAACCATTGGATCTTGGTTTCACCCCCATGCCTTCGGAGAATGGCCTCCACGATCAATCGATCCCGCGTCGTAACTTCAATGGTAAAACCGGCCTCACGGAGAGCCGTTAATTCAGGTTCCGCGCTTTCGGGCAACTGATTGCGTTGGTCATGGAAAATATCCATATCGTCGGACAACCGCGGCCATTCGCGATTTAGAGCCGCGCCGCCGGCTACATAGTTATGCTGCGTTCGAAAGCGGCGGAGAATTTCGGCAACGATTCGCTGCAAGGGTGTAAGGGGCATTACTTGGCCAAACTACGGATTTGCCGACCAAGCTTTAACGCTTCCGCGTTACCGCGATGCATCAATGCGGCGGCTACCACGGCAGCGTCCGCCAGGTCAGCGCTATCCGGATCAACATCGATGTTATCAAGGCAACTTGCGTGGAATTTCCGATACGCCTTGGCGATCAGCTTGCGCGCCTGCCTCACGACTTGCGATCGGGAGCCTTCCCGCAACTGAGCGGCATAGGCTTTCACCAATCCAGCCTTGTCCTCGGGCACGAAAACTTCGACTCGCTTCAATCCGGCTTGACGGCGGCGCTCCCGAGATCGCCGAACCCGCTGGTTGACGGACGAAAAAGATCGCATGGTTGTGCTCCGACCGTTGTGACCGGTTACAATATCGGATATTGTAACCGGTCATAAATACGAATTTGTTTCCGGAAATGTTATCAAGGTTGTTACCGGTTACACAAGTCTGTCCCCACATCCCCTAATTTGTGTTCTATTTATGTTCTTGACAACCCGATTCTTTATGTGAGATAATTCCTCTTTCATCCTGAATTAGGGATTATACTCATGCACCCGGACCCTTACGACGACCCCTACGCTCTCGACTACCCGCCGCCCGAGTTCGCCGCCGACGCCGATGCCGCCGGCCCGAAGCCCGCCGAGCGGCCCGTCCGCAGGCCGTCGCGGCCCTACGGCGTCTATCCGGATGCGCCCGGCCTCAGGCGGGCGCCGGGGCAGCCGCTGGACCCGGGAACCGGCGCGGCGAGTACCAAGACGCCGTCGGCGGGTCCGCCCGCCGAGCCGGCCGCGCCGCCTGCCGTATCGGCGAACCCCGCCGCGCCGGCCCCCGCCCCTGCTGCCGCGCCCCCGCCGCCCGCCGAGTTGCCCGCCGTCACGATAAAACCTGCCGCGCCGCCCGCCGCGTTCAAGCCGCCCCGGCCGATGCGCCGCCGCCACGAGAAGTTCTGCGTCGCCTACGTGATGCGCGGCGAGGCCACCCGCGCCGCCTGGGACGCCGGCTATTCCGGCGGCAGCGCCCACAACCAGGCCTATCGCCTGTTGAAGCGGCCGGAGATCCAGGCCCGCATCGCCGAGATCCAGCGCGGCCTCGCCCGCGGCTTCGCCGCCGACGCGGAAGCCCTGCTCGGCAAGCTCGAAGCCGTCTACCGCCACTGCATCGAGGCCGGCCGCTACAATGCCGCCGTGCGCGTGGTCGAGGTGCAGGCGCGCATGGGCGGCCACCTGAAAACCCAGGCGCGGCAACCGCATGTCGCCGAAAATGATGAAAAATGATGAGTTGCGAAAATCATTCCCGAGGACGAATCGTTTTTCCTCAACGGCATCGGCGAATTCCGGCTTCGGAAAATGACGAGCGGCGGACGAGTTCCGGGCGAGGCGCCGACGAGGCGCGGCGGATTCGCGGGCGAGGCGGCGACGAGCCGCCGCCCGTCCGCCGCCGCTCGTCCGCGGCCGCGCTCGCCGCCACCGGGCCGGCCCGGGCCCTGGGCTTCCGGCCGGGTCTTGCCGGCGGCCCTCGGGCATTGTTTAGTGCTTCGCCCGACGGGAGGCTGGGCGCAACGCTCGGCACGCGATAAAGGGGGTCCCTTGGAAACACTTCAGTGGCTGACGCTCGCCGTGTTCGCGGTGACGATCTTCGCCGTCGTCGTCAACAAGGTCGACAGCGCCGCCGTGGCGCTGGTCGGCGTCGTGGTGATGGTGTGGATGGGCGCCATGACCGAGACCGATGCGTTCATGCTGGTCGACTGGAACGTGATGGCGATCCTGGTCAGCGTCTGGGTGATCGCCGGCTACTTCGGCAAGTCGGGCGTGCCGAGCTGGCTGTCGCTGCAGGCGCTCAGGCTTTCCGGCGGGCGGCCGGGATTGCTGGTGATGATTCTCTCCATGCTCGCCGGCATCATCTCGATGTTCGTCGACAACGTCGTCACCATCCTGATGATGACGCCGGTCGCGTTGCCGCTGGCGCGCGCGCTGAAGATCCCGGTGACGCCGCTGGTGCTGATGATCGGGCTCAGCGCCAACTTCATGGGCACGGCGCTGCTGCTCGGCGACCTGCCGCCGCAGATGCTGCACAGCGTCGCCGGCGCCGAGTTCGGCGACTTCGTCTGGCAGTTCGGCCGGCCGTCGTCGTTTCCGATCCTGATGGCGACGTTCGTGATCACGCTCGGGTTCATGTATTTCTACGGCTTCCGCGCCGCCGGCACCCGCGCCTCGGTGGCCGAGGCCGGCATCGAGGCGAAGATCCCCGACCCGAGGTTCGCGACCATCGCGGTGGGCATGTTCTTCGCGACCGTCATCGGCATGGCGTTCCGCGAGACGCTCGGCGTCAAGCTCGGCTTCATCTCGATGACCGGCGCCATCGCGCTGGTCCTGATCGTCGAGGCGATGGGCGAGCGGCTGCAGGCGCCTAAGTTCGAGGAGGTCCTGCAGGAGCTCGACTTCCGCGCCATCTTCTTCTACATCGCCTTGTTCGCGCTGGTCGGCGGGCTGGAGAAGACGCACATCCTGCTATTGCTGGCGGACTCGCTGAAGCCTCTGTTCGCCACCAACTACGCGCTCGGCGCGACGATCCTCTACTGGGTCACCATCCCGATCGTCGGCCTGGTCGAGCACGACGCCTACATCCTCACCTTCCTCTACACCATCCGCGATTTGGGCGCCGCCGGCGTGCCGACGTGGCCGTTGTGGTGGATGCTGGTGTGGTCGGGCACGTTGGGGAGCAACCTCACCATCGCCGGCGCGCCGGCGCTCTACGTCGCGCTCAACATCGGCGAGAAGGAGGAAGGCCGCAAGGTGTCGCTCCGGGAGTTCCTGTCGTGGAGCGTGCCGTTCGCGCTGGTGTCGTCGTTCGTGTGCTACGTGTTCGGCATGCTGATCTGGGTGCTGCCGTTCGCGCCGTGATTAAACAAGGAGACGCCATGTTCAAGCACATCCTGATCCCCACCGACGGCTCGGCCCTGTCGCGCAAGGCGGTGGCCAAGGGCGTCAAGCTGGCCGCGTCGCTCGGCGCCCGGGTCACCGGCGTGTTCGCGGCGCCGCCGCCGACGCCGGTGGTCTACCGCGACAGCCTGCCGGTCGGCTACGCGACGCCGGAGGCGCACCAGAAGATGATCCGCGCCCACGCGGCGCGCACCCTCGGCGTCGTCGCGCGGGCGGCGAAGAAGGCCGGCGTGCGCTGCCGGACCGTCCAGACCACCAGCGACTTCCCGGCCGACGTGATCCTGGCGACGGCGAAGAAGAACAAGTGCGACCTGATCGTGATGGCGTCGCACGGCTACCGCGGGCTGAAGGGCGTGCTGCTCGGCAACGAGACCCAGAAGGTGCTGACGCAGTCGAAGATTCCGGTGCTGGTCTGCCGCTAGGGCGGCGGGACGGCGCGGCCGGCCTAGGCGCCGCCGGCGTCGCGGTCGCGCTTGATCGCGGCCAAGTCGATGCCGAAGCGCCCGGCGAGGAAGCCCATGCCGAGCCGGATGCCCTCGTCGTCGATGCCGTGCGGCAGGCCGGGCCGGCGCACCGCCTCGACGGCGACGCCGACCGCCTTCAGGCCCTCCGCCGCCTGGTCGAGGGCGGCGACGGGAACCAGCGGGTCGTCCTCGCCGTGCACCAGCAGCACCGGCGGGCGGGACCGAATCGCGTCGGCCAGCAGTTCGCGGCCGACCAGCACGCCGGAGTAGCCGACGATGCCGGCGAGCGGCCGCGGCCGCCGGAGCCCGACGTAGAGCGCCATCATGGTGCCCTGGGAGAAGCCGACCAGCGCGGCCGCCGTCTCGTCGAGGCCGGTCTCGGCCAGCTTCTGGTCGATGAACCGATCCAGGATCGGCGCGGCGCGCTGGCAGCCGGCGAGGCGCGCCGGCTCGCTCATGTCCTGCAGCGAGAACCACTGGTGGCCGAACGGCGCCATGTCGAAGGCGAACGGCGCGTTGGGCGAGACGAACAGCGCGTCGGGCAGCACCACCTGGAAGTAGGGCGCGAGCCCGACCAGGTCGTGGCCGTCGGCGCCGACGCCGTGCAGCAGGATCACCAGCTGCTTCGCCGGCCGCCCGTCGGCCGGGGCCAGCATCGGGCCGTCGAGGGTCGGCAACTCGTCGTCGTCGGCCTTGTTCGCCATCGCGGGCTCCCGGCGTTGCGGATCGCGGCCCCCTTGGTAGCCGAAAAAGCATGGTATTGTCACGGAAACCCTAACGACCTTTGCGCCCCATGACCGTCGTCACCCGCTTCGCCCCCAGCCCGACCGGCTACCTGCACCTCGGCCACGCGCACGCGGCGCTGTTCGCCTACGAGCAGGCGAAGAAGGCCGGCGGAAAATTCCTGCTCCGCATCGAGGACATCGACCAGGGCCGAGCGCGGCCCGAGTACGAGGCCGCCATCTACGAGGACCTGAAGTGGCTCGGCCTGGAGTGGCCGGAGCCGGTGCGCCGGCAGTCCGATCACATCGGCGACTACCGCAACGCGGTCGCCTACCTGGAGGCGCTGAGGCTGGTCTATCCGTGCTTCTGCACCCGCGCCGAGATCATGGCCGAGATCGCCGAGTCCGCCGACGCGCCGCACCGGCCGCCGGCCGAGCCGTTGTTCGGCGCCGACGTGCAGCCGCCCTACCCCGGCACCTGCCGGGCGCTGCCGGTGGCCGAGCGCCAGCGCCGCGCCAAGGCCGGCGAGCCGTTCGCGCTGCGCCTCGACATGGCGTGGGCGGTCGCCCAGGCGACGACCATGGAGGGCGCGCTCAGTTGGACCGACCAAGGTAAGGGCACGGTGATCGCCAAGCCGGAGCTGTTCGGCGACGTGGTGATCGCGCGCAAGGACACGCCGACCAGCTATCACCTCGCCGTCACCTGGGACGACCACTATCAGGGCGTCACCCTGGTCACCCGCGGCGACGACCTGTTCGCCGCCACCCACGTGCACCGGCTGCTGCAGGCGGTGCTGCGGCTGGAGACGCCGGCCTACCACCACCACCCGCTGCTCACCGACGCGGACGGGCGCCGCTTCGCCAAGCGCGACAAGGCGCTGACCATCCGGGCGCTGCGCGAGGCCGGCAAGTCGCCCGACGACGTGCGCAAGATGGCCGGGTTCTAGGCCGTGGCGGAACCGGTTTCTCGCGTCCCGTCATGCCCCGGCGATGCCGGCGGCATCGCGACCGGCGCAGCCGCCGGATCGCCCGGATTGCGCCGGGCGATGACGGTCTTGTGTCTGCTGGTCGTCGCGGCGCTGGCGTTGCCGGCGGCGGCCGTCGCCGATGCGCTGAAGGCCGGGCCGACGGCGCTGGTCAACGCGGTGGTCGACGGCGACACCGTGGTGCTGGCCGAGCCGGCGCTCGGCGCGACGCAGGTGCGGCTGGTCGGCATCCAGGCGCCGAAGCTGCCGCTGGGGCGGGCCGACTTCCCGGTGTGGCCGCTGGCCGAGGACTCCAGGCAGGCGCTCGCGGCGCTGGTGCTCGGCAAGCGGGTGGCGCTGTCGTTCGGCGGCGCCGACAAGGACCGCCACGGCCGGCTGCTGGCGCACCTGCGCCTCGGCGACGGCGCCTGGGTGCAGGGGCGGATGCTCGGGCTCGGCATGGCGCGCGTCTACAGCTTCGCCGACAACCGCGCGATGGTGGCCGAGATGCTGGCGATCGAGCGCGACGCGCGGGCGGCGAGGCGCGGCATCTGGGGCCATCCGTTCTACGCCGTGCGCGGCGCCGGCGAAACGGCGCGCGACGTCGGCACGTTTCAGCTGGTCGAGGGGCGCGTGGTCAAGGCGGCGAAAGTCAAGAGCACGGTCTATCTCAACTTCGGCGCCGACTGGCGCAGCGACTTCACCGTCGTCATCGACGCCGGCGCGCGCCGGCTGTTCAAGAAGTCCGGCGTCGATCCGCTCGGGTTCGAGGGCCGCGACGTCCGGGTGCGCGGCTGGCTGAAGGCGTTCAACGGCCCGATGATCGCCGTCAGCCACCCGGAGCAGATCGAGCCCGCCGGATCCGCGGCACCGACGGCGCCGCCGCCAGCGCCAGCAGCACCGGGCCGCTGACGTCGATCCACCACGCCGTCGGCAGCAGCAGGCAGCCGGCGGCGAACTCGACCAGGACGGCGGAGAACTTGAGCCCGAGGTCCGAGAGGATGATGCCGCCGATGATCACGCCGAGGCTGCCGACGGCGGCGCCGGCCGAGGCGTTGCCGTGGGCGCCGGTGGCGAGGCCGACGAAGATCTGGCGCGGCCCCATCCGGGTCTCGCGCCGGATCCACGACAACGCCAGCGTCGCCGGCGTGCCCCGGAAGGCGCCGAAGTCCGGCGAGTAGCCGAGGAACAGGAGGCCGATGACCACGACCAGCGGGATGAAGAAGAACCAGCCGCGCCTGAGCACGTCGCCGACGCGCGGGATCTCGTCGGCCGGCCGGTCGCTGATGCCGGTGCGCTGCGCCTCGAGGTCAACCATCGGCAGCACGAAGGTGAAGAACAGCACCGCCGGGATCACGTTCATCAGCGCGATGGAGAGGTACTCGGTCTGGGTCAGCGTCGCCAGGATGAACACGCCGGCGCCCATGATCGGCGGCATGATCTGGCCGCGGCACGGCACGGCCGCACATGCCCCCAACGCCGACGATTTGAATCGCTTCCCGGTCGCGTCGCCGATTCGTCGCGGTTTTGGTCGAATTACGGATCGTTCGGGTATTCATGGGTCTGGCTTGAAAACTGTCAATGTCGCTATTGCGGCGGCCGCCGCGCCTGGAGTGGCCCGTCGCCCACGGTCCGGCCGCTTGTCCGGTCCCTGGCCGGCGTTTCATAATTCGAGCCCACTGCCGGCCGCCCCGGAGGCATCATGAATCGTCGGTTACGCCTGATCGCTTTGCTGGCGCCGTTGCTCGCCTTGGCGGCGTGCAGCGTCAACCCGGCGACCGGCCAACAGAGCTTCATCGCCTTCATGTCGCCGGAGGACGAACGCCGCGTCGGCGCCGAGGAACACCCGAAGATGGTCAGGGAGTTCGGCGGCGCCTACGGCGACGCCAAGCTCCGCGCCTACGTGCATCGCATCGGCACCAGGCTGGCCCAGGTCTCCGAGATGCCCGACGTGAAGTTCACCTTTACCGTCCTCAATTCCGACAAGGTCAACGCCTTCGCGCTGCCCGGCGGCTACGTCTACATCACCCGCGGGCTGATTGCGCTGGCCGGAAACGAGGCCGAGATGGCGGGCGTGTTGGCGCACGAGATCGGCCACGTCACCGCGCGCCACACGGCGCAGCGCTACTCCACCACGATGGCCACCAACCTCGGGCTGATGGTGCTCGACATCATCGGCAGCCAAGCCGGTCTGCCGGCGAGTGTCGGCCAGCTCGTCGGCTATGGCGCCCAGGCGGCGCTGATGGGCTATTCGCGGGACCAGGAGCTGGAGGCCGACAGACTCGGCGTCCGCTATCTCGCCCGCAACGGCTACGACGCGAGGGCGATGACGACGTTCTTCTACAAGATGGAGGCGGAGGCCCAGCTCGAAACGGCGATGCAGGGCAAGCCCGAAGGCCCGACCAACAACATCATGGCGACGCACCCGCGCACCGCCGACCGCATCCAGCAGACGGTGCAGTTGGCCCAGCTTCCGGCCGGCGCCCAGCCGGCGGTCGGTCGCGACGCGTTCCTGGCCGAGATCGACGGCATGGTGTTCGGCGACGACACCGACCAGGGCGTGCGCCGCGGCCGCGAGTTCATCCATCCCGGACTCGGCTTCCGGTTCGAGGTGCCGCCAGGGTTCACGCTGTTCAACTCGCCGCAGCAGGTGGTGGCGCGCGGGCCGAATCAGTCGCTGATCATCTTCGACATGGCCAACCAGAAGACCGCCCGCCAGGCCGGCCGCATGATCAATTACCTGACCGGCGCCTGGGGCGGCCGGCTCAACTTGCGCGGCGCCGAGGCGTTCGACATCAACGGCATGGAGGCGGCGACCGCGGAAGCGCGGCTCAACACCCGCGACGGCCCGCGGCACGTTCGGCTGGTCGCCGCCCGCGCCGCGCCGGAGCAGATCCTGCGCTTCGCCATCATCACCCCGCCCACCCTGACCCGCGCGCTGAACGAGGACCTGAGGCGCACCACCTACAGCCTGCGTCGTTTGGCGCCGGGGGAAGCCAAGGCGGTGCGGCCGCTTCGTATCAGGCTCCGCACCGTGCAGCCAGGCGACACGGCGGACACGCTTGCCGCGGCGATCCCGTCGGACAAGTTCCGCCGCCGCTGGTTCGAGGTGCTAAACGGGCTGGCGCCGGGCCAGGCGCCGACCGTCGGCGAGACGGTCAAGTCGATCGAGTGAGGGCGAGCAGCGCGCGCAGGTATGCGGCCGCCTTTTCATGCACGCCGGGCGCCTTGCTCGCGCGCGGACCGGCGACGTTGAGCGTCTGGGGCCGCACCCGCGCCAGCCAGGCGGCCGCGGCGGCGGGCGTCGATGCCGCGTCGTCGAGGTTGACCACCAGATGGGGCCTCGCCATGTCGCCGGCGAGTTCCGCCGTGCGCCGGGTGCCGCCGGCCAGCGGCCCGCTGTTGAGGATCAGCGTCGCGTCCGCGTCGCGGACGTTGAGGCGGGTGCGCTCATCGGCGTCGGCGGAGGCGGTCTCGGTCAGCGGATAGCGCTCGGCGATGACGCCGTCCTCGGCGAGGCGCCCCTTCGGGCACCAGCCGCCGCACGGGATGGCGAGCTGGAGGGCGACGTCGAGGGCCGCGCGGTCGACGCCGGTCTGGCCGCCGGATACGATTTTTTGCGGAAACGATTCCGCCGCCGGCGGCGGACCCGGTTCGGTTTCGCGGGCGCGTCGCGGCGGCGGGGTGATCGGTTTCGTCACGGCCGACGGTCGGCGGCTAGGCCGCTTTCAGCAGCTGCTCCAGCTTCTCGGTCGCCACCTCGACGTCGATCCGCTCCACGGCGGCGAGTTCGTAAGCAAGGCGGTCGCGCGCCGATTCGTAGATCTGGCGCTCGCTGAACGACTGGTCGGGTTGACCGACGTTGCGGTGCAGGTCGCGCACCACCTCGGCGATCGAGATCGGGTCGCCGGAGTTGATCTTGGCCTCGTACTCCTGGGCGCGGCGGCTCCACATGGTGCGCTTGACGCGCGCCCGGCCGCGCAACGTCTCCATGGCGACGTCCATCATCTTGCGGCTCGACAGCCGCCTGAGGCCGGATGTATCGGCCTTGGTCACCGGCACCCGCAGCGTCATGCGGTCGCGATCGAAGGAGATTACGAACAGCTTCAGCTTGTGGCCGGCGATCTCCTGGATCTCGATCGAGGTGACCTTGCCGACGCCGTGGGTCGGATAGACCACGAAGTCGCCGGGCGTAAACAGCAGCTTCTTCCTGGCGTGGCCTCTCGCCGCACCGCGGCCGGTAGCCTTGCCACCGTCCTTGACGCGGCTCTTGGCGCCGCCCTTGGCCTTGGCGGCGGCGCGGGACTTCGGCTTGGCGATCTTTTTCGGGGATTTCTTGGCCGCCTGCCTGGCGGGCTTCTTCCTGGACGGCTTGCGTGCCGTTTTCTTGGTCTTCCTGGTCGCGGATTTATGAGCCATACGTCCTAAATCTCCTGGAAAGCCAGTCGCCGGGCTGTGCTCGTTGCCTCGTCCGGCCCGGCGTTCCGATCGGCGCCCCGGCCCGTCGGTGGGGCGGGCGTCCGCGGTAACGCGGCGTGCGAATACCTGTCTACGAGCCCCATCCGGACTACGGGGATGCCCCGGCGTTAACCCTGATAACCGAAAGCCGGCTCCGTGCTGAGGCGGCGGAAATCCGCCCTTCGCACGACCGGCAACAGCCATTGTAACATAATTTCAAGCGAAAAAAAAGCGGCCGGATTCAGGCGCCTAGGCTGACTCCCGAGAAACCAAGTCCGATCGCTGGCGGGGATCAGGCGAACGGCCGGGATTGCCGGCCGTGGCGGGGGCGGGCGGCGACGCCGCCCCCGAAGCCTTGCTTATCAGGAACCCTTGCCCGGATTGGCGCTGAACAGTTTGGCCTTGTCCGGCTTGCCGCGCCAGTCGTCGGCGTCGGCGGGCGGTTCCCCTTTGTGATTGATGTTCGGCCATTTGGTCGAGTATTCGGCATTGATCTCGGCCCATTTGTCGACATCGGGCTCGGTGTCGGGAACGATCGCCTCGACCGGGCATTCGGGTTCGCAAACGCCGCAGTCGATGCACTCGTCGGGGTGGATGATCAGCATGTTCTCGCCCTCGTAGAAACAATCCACCGGGCAGACCTCGACGCAGTCCATCAGTTTACATTTGATGCAGGCTTCGGTGACGATGTAGGTCATGACGTTCTCCGTTGCGCAACGCCCTTTGATTACAGGATATTCTCCGCCGGTGGCAAGCCCGATTCCGCTGCCGCCTCAGGCATCCCCTGAATTCAGGCCAAGCCGCGCCAGCACACGCTTGCGGGCGGCGCCGCCGTCGCGATCGGGGACGTGGATCAGCCCGCCCACCCGGCGCACCAGGCTGGCCTCGAAATCGTGCAATTCGCCGTCGGCGTAGGCGACCTCCCACAACATCTCGATCATCTGGACCCGCTGATCGGCGTTGAAGTTGTCCTTGATGACGCGGGTGAAGGCGTAGAGCTGGCTGGAATTCTTGACCGCCTGCTCGCCGGCGGCGAGCAATTCGCCGGCGGCGGCGGCGGCGATGCCGAAGCGTTCCTGCAGCAGGCGCGCGATGTTGCGGCGTTCGGCGTCGTCGAAATCGCCGTCCATCACCGCCGCCTCGACGAGAAGCGCCACCGCCGCCGCCTCGACGTCGTCGCCCGGCTCGGCGGCATCGTCGCCGCCCATGATCATGGCCTTGATCCTGGCGATCATCGCCCTCCCTAACACGCGGGTTCGGGCGGCTCAACCCTTGCCCCGGCGGGCTGGGGCCCTTAGCCTGCCGGCGATGGCGAACGCTAACATTCCCGGCGCGCTGCCGGAGAGCGGCGACGACGTCCGCCGGCTCAATTCGGCGTCGTGCGCGCGCAACTGCGATCCGATCCTGGCGGTGCTCAGGCGGGTATTGCCGCCGTCCGGCCTGGTGCTCGAGATCGGCGCCGGCACCGGCCAGCACGCCGCTTATTTCGCGTCCAGCTTCCCCGCCCTCACCTGGCAGCCGAGCGATCCGGACGCCGACATGCGCGCCTCGATCGCCGCCTGGGCAAAGCAAGCGGGTTCGCCCAACCTGATGCCGCCGCTGGACTTCGACGTCACCCGCGAACCGTGGCCGGTGGCCGAGGCGGCGGCGGTGATCTCGATCAACATGATCCATATCGCGCCGTGGCGGTGCTGCCTGGCGCTGATGGCCGGCGCGGGCGGAATATTGCCCGCAACAGGCGCGGACGGCGGAACGCCGGACAGGGACAGGCAAAGGGGCGGGGTGCTGTATTTGTACGGGCCGTTCAAGCGCGATGGCCGTCACACCGCGCCGTCGAACGCCCAATTCGACGTTTACCTGCGCGCCCAGGACCCGGCATGGGGGGTGCGCGATTTGGACGACGTCCGGCACGCTGCCGCCGACCGCGGCTTCGCTCTGGTCGAGACGGTGGAGATGCCGGCCAACAACCTGTCGGTGGTATTCGAGCGGCGCGGCTGAGCCGCCGTCAGTCGCCGTCTATCATCCGATCGATAGCGCGGCGGTCGCGCTTGGTCGGCCGGCCGGCGCCGCGGTCGCGGCGGCCCGGCGACGGCGGTGCGATTGCGGCGGCGGCGCGCTGCGCCTCGGGCGGATCCAGGTCCTCGTACAGCGTCCGCGCCTCGACGGCAGGCCCGCGGCGACGGCCGAGATCGCGCACGCGGACGACGCGGATGAACGGACCCTTGGGAAAGGTCAGCACATCGCCGACGCGCAGCGGGTGATGCGCCTTGCCGGCGACGGCGCCGTTGATGCGCAGCCGGCCGGAGGCGCAGAACCGCGTCGCCAGCGAGCGGCTCTTGAAGAACCGCGCGTACCACAGCCATTTGTCGAGGCGCTGGATCGGCGACGGCGATGGCGAGATCATCGGGAGCGCGGGCTGCAATCAGCGCGCCGCCGTCAGGCGACGCAGCTTGGCGAACGGCGAATCGTCGGACGCCGGTTTCGCCTTGCGCTTGCGCTTGCCGGCACCGGCGTCGCCGGGCCGGGTCTTGCCGACGCCGGCGCGGCGGAAGCGGATAGTGCCGTCGGCGTCCTTCAGCGTCCGGTAGCCGAGGCCTTTCAGGATCGCCGTCATCTCGCCCGCGCCGCAGCCGGCCAGCGACAGCAACTCCGGCGTCGCCGCGAAGTCGCCGGCTCCGGCCAGCGACCAGGCACGGTTGGCCAGCCGCTCGACGATGTCGACGCGCACCGCGATGGCGCCGAACGGGAGGAAGCCGAGGGCGCGGTACAAGCCGAGCGGCGCGGCGGCGTCGACCGGCAGCGACACCCGCGCCGGGTCGGGCGGCGCCGGCGGCCGCGGCGGATCGTTGCGGACCAGCCACAGCAGGCCGCGCATTGCCACGGCGCCGGCCTTGGCCAGCTCGGGCATGTAGACGGCGTGCCGGCCGATGCGGACGCCGAGGCGGCGCAATGTCTTGCGCTCGGCCCGGCCGAGCGTGTCGATCTGGGCCTCGACGGCACGGCGATCGAGGGCGCCGAGCACTTCAGTCAATTGGAACACGATGCCGCGCACCGGCCCGGCGACAGCGGCGGCGGCGGCGCGCTCGAGCGGCGCCAGGGCGGCGGCGACGCGGCCGTCGAGCCACGCCTGCAGGCGGCGACGCAGGCGCTCCTTGGCCGGCGACTCGAGGAGCGGGCTGTTGACCGGCAGCGCCTGCGGCCTCAACAAGTCGGAGCCGGCGGCGAGACGGCCGACCTCGGCGCCGCGCCAAGCGATGCGCCGCGGCCAGCCGGACGCGTCGGCGACCAGCGCAAAGTGTTCGTCGTCGTCGGCGTCGAGGCGACGCAGCCGCGCCTCGATTTCGCTTTTCATGGCGCGCGCCACGGCACCGGCCGCCGCCTTGGCAGCGGCACCGTCGCCGCTGCCCTCGGGCGTGAAGCGGAAACCATCGAGGCGGCCGGCGTGATGGCCTTCGACCGTCACCTCGCCAGCGGCATTGACGGCGGCCAGCAGGTTGTCGCTGTCCTTGAGGCGGCTGACCAGGATCGCGGTGCGGCGGTCGACGAAGCGCTGCGTCAGACGCTGGTGCAGCGCGTCGGAGAGCTTGTCCTCCAACCCCCGGGTGCGCTCCTGCCAATGGCCGGCGTCGGCCAGCCAATCGGCGTGGTAGGCGACGTAGGTCCAGATGCGGATACCGGCGATGCGCGCGGCCAGCGTCTCGATGTCGCCGTCGGTGCGATCCAGGCGGGCCACCTGGGCCGCCATCCAGTCGGTCGGGATACGCCCTTCGGGGCCCATCAGGTGGCGGTAAATGGCGCCGAGCAATCGCGCGTGGGCGTCGCTCATCACCTTGCCGAAGTCGGGGATCTGACAGACGTCCCACAACAGCCGCAGGCCGTCGCGCGTCGCCGCCAGTGCGACGATCTCGGGCTCGTCGCAAAGGTGATGCAATGCGCGCTCGTCGTCGGCTTCGCGCGCCTTGATCAGGCCCGGAATGGTCGGCGGCTCGGCAAGGCTGCGATCGAGCGCCGCCAGCGACGAGAAGTCGAGGCGCGGATTGCGCCAGTAGAGGAACTTCAGTGGCTCGAAGTGGTGGTTCTCGATGCGGAGCGCGACGTCCGGCTCCAGCGGCCCAACGCCGCCGGTGGTGCCGAAGGTGCCGTCGTTCATGTGGCGGCCGGCGCGGCCCGCCGTCTGCGCCAGCTCGACCGGCGTCAACAGGCGGTGCAGGCGGCCGTCGAACTTGCGGGTGGCGGCGAACGCCACGTGATCGACGTCCATGTTGAGGCCCATGCCGATGGCGTCGGTGGCGACCAGATAGTCGACCTCGCCCTGCTGGTACATGGCGACCTGGGCGTTGCGGGTTCGCGGGCTGAGCGCGCCGAGCACCACCGCGGCGCCGCCGCGCTGCCGGCGCACCAGCTCGGCCAGCGCATAGACCTCGGACGCCGAGAAGGCGACGACGGCGGCGCGCGGCGGCAGCCGCGTCGTCTTGCGCTCGCCGGTGTAGCTGAGCGTCGACAGCCGAGGCCGCGATAGGAACTCGGCGTCGGGTACCAGCTGGCGCAATAGCGGCTTGATCACGTCCGAGCCCATGAACATGGTCTCGTCGCGGCCGCGCGCGGCGAGCAGCCGGTCGGTGAAGACGTGGCCGCGGTCGGGGTCGGCGCACATTTGGATCTCGTCGATGCCGACGAAGGCGACGTTGCGATCCAGCGGCATCGATTCGGCGGTGCACAGGAAATAGCGCGCGCCCGGCGGCACGATCTTCTCCTCGCCGGTGATCAACGCCACCTGGCCCCTGCCCTTGGCGGCGACGGCGCGGTCGTAGTTCTCGCGCGCCAGCAGCCTGAGCGGAAAGCCAATCATGCCGCTGGCGTGGCCGAGCAGCCGTTCCATGGCGAGATGCGTCTTGCCGGTGTTGGTCGGCCCGAGAACGGCGACGATGCGCGAGCGTTCAGCCGAGGTGTCGATCTGCATGACCCGTCAAGAATCGCAGGTTCGGGGGTGGCAAGGCAAGCGGCAGCGCCGCCGCCGGTTCTGTGCCGTCAGCCGGCGGTCGACGGTGCCTCGACGTGGGCGTGGCGGCGCCGGATCACCCAATAGGCGACGAACAAGCCGACCGGGATGCAGGCCATCGCTGCGACCGCCTCTTGCGAATGCAGCAGCACCACCAGCGAGAAGACGGCGAGCGCGCCTCGCGTCAGCAAATCGATCGCGCGATTGTCGGCAAAGTTGGCTTGGATGCTGAAGGTGACGCCTATCGTGGCGGTCAAGATCAGCAACATGGCCCCGATCTGCTCGATCCCCGGCTCCAGGACCAACTCGGGTCGGGTGAACACGCCGGCCATCAAGGTAAACAGCGATATGCATATCTGAATCGCTCGGAACAAGACCTGCATGAAGGACGCGTCGGCAATCTTCGCCGTCACCGCCGCGACCACCGATGTGGGTGGGGTCAGCTCGCCCCACACGGCGATGAAGAAGGCGAAAAAGTGGACGACCCACGGGTCAAGTCCGACTCGGATCATTGGGGGGGCGATGACGAGCGCGGTGAGGATATAGGTCGGCGCCGGCGGCAGGCCGGTACCAAGGAGTGCGCCGAACAGGAAGGCGAGAATCGCCATGGCGGCGAGGTTGACGCCGGCCGCTTCGATGATCAGGCCACCGATCTTGGTCGGCACGCCGGTAATCACGAACGCGCCGGTCATGATCGACAGAGTCGCCAGCAACAACGTCAAGTCGGCGGTCATGCCGGCGAACGTGTCCACAAAGTTCCTCAGCGGCGGAAAGATCGACTTTATGGAATCCCCGCGAATCCACACGACCAACGTAAGATGCGCGAGAAGCAAAACAGCGATGACGGCGATGAACACGTACAATGCCGCGAACATCGGCGGCAGGTGCAATACCGCCATAAGGCCGATTAGCCCGGCGACGACGGCGGCGAAGGCGGCGATGTTCGTCCAGTCGGCCCAACGCATGGTCTCGGCGACGACGCTGTCGAGACGTGTGTGGAAACGGGTCGACAGCAGGTAGACGGAAACGGCGACGGCAACAAAATAGATGATCGCCGGCGCGTAGCCGCGCGCCACCACGTCGAAATAGCTGACGCCCAGGAATTCCGCCATCAGGAAGGCGGAGATGCCCATGATCGGCGGCATCAGCTGACCGCCCAGCGACGACGCCGTCTCGATGGCGGCGGCGGTGGCGCGCGGCATGCCGGCGCCGATCATCGCCGGAATCGTCGCCGAGCCGGTGGTGATGGCGTTGGCGGCGCCGCTGCCGCTGACGGCGCCGACAGCGGTCGAGCCGAGCACGGCCGCCTGCGGCAACGCGTGCGGCGAGCGGACGGCCACTTGGGTGGCTCCCTTTAGAATCGAATCGACGCAGCCGAAGGCGCGCAGCGCGCTGAGCACCAGGATAAACGAGCCGATCAACGTCAACGCGAGCTGGGGCAGACGGGAGAAAACACCGGTCGCCATCTCGACGCTCATGGCGCTCACGGTACGCGTCCAGCTCAGGCCCGGGTGGTTGAACATGCCGGGCACCAGCCAGCCATAGACGGCGTAAAGAATCAAAATGATGTTCAGAACGAAGAGGGCGAAGTGGCGCTTGCGCGTGTACTCCAGGATCAACAACGTCATCGCCCCGCCTGCTGTCAGGTCAACGGCGTTGTAGATTCCAGCACGCACGGTGCCGATGGCCTCGTAATCGACGTGTATGTAAACGGCGACGGCGACCGAGATCCCGATGTAAACGGCCGCGATCGCGTAGTTGGCGCGCGGCGAGAGCCGCGAGTAAAACTCGTTCTTCCTCAGCTCGTCGAGGGTAAACAGGATGAACGTGACCGGAACCAGGGTGATGGCCAGCAGCGTCGGCCCGCCCTCGGCGGTCCAGTAATAGACCATCAGATAGGCGAGAAACAGTAATGCGAACAGCAAATACGTCCTCTCGACCACCACGAGTGGCCGGGCGGATGTAGCGGAAGCCGTGGTCATGACCGGGATGGTCCCCCGACAATCGACAGGGGACGGGCGCCCGTTCGGGCCCGTCCCCTGTCCTTAATCACCAAACCAAGGTTACTTTTTAGCAACCTTGGCGTCCCAACTCTTGTCCCAGACGCCTTTCTCGCGCATGTACTTGGCGAGCCCCGGATGGATCGGCACCAGGTCCGCCGACGACGCCACGCCGAGTTTCTGCATCTTCGGCATGTCGGCGGCGATCTGCGCGAAGCTCTTGTCGGCCTTCGCCAGCGCGCTGGCGTTCTTCTCGATCACCTTGAGCATTTGGTAGAGGTCGTTTTCCGGCACCTCGAGACCGACGTGGAAGCCGTAATAGAACGGCAACAGAGTCACCGACGGCGCGTGCACGTCCCGCTTGAATGCCGCCGGCTTGACCTCTGTGATCATGAAGCCGGCCTTCTTCAGCTTCGCCAGTTCGTCGGCGCTGGGGTTCAGCGCCGCCCAGTCCGCGGCCAACGACGCTTCGTTGATCCACGGCGGCGACGTCGCCTCGGCGTTGGTGTAGATGATGAAGCCGTCGATGCCGCCGCTGTTGAGCAGCGAGCCGGCGGCGGCTAGGTCGACCTGGCGGTATTGGTGCTTGACGCCGAGGGTCGTATAGGCGCGCTCGAGGTGGGCGCGCACGTCCCACGGCAGCGGCCCGGTGAAGATCGGCTTGCCGGAAAGGTCGGCCCAGCTCTTGATCTTGTCCCGGTCCTTGGCGCGGACGCCGGTGCCGACCTCGACGGTGAACGTCCAGAACGACTGCACCGGCTGCCGCTTGATGTTCGGCTTGAAGCCCTTGAAGCGGTTGATGTCGTGGGCGAGCTCGTAGAATGCGATATCGGCGCCGTAGTAGCCCTCGACCTGGCCGGTGGCGTAGCCCTTGACGGTGAGGATGGCGCCCGGCATCGCCTGAACGGTGACCCGGTACTTGGGCATCTCGCGGTTCAGCACGTCGGCGAGCACGACCAGCGCCTTGTGTCCGGCCGACCCGACCGCCGAGGTCCCCCACGGGATATCCTTCACCTGGGCCCACGCCGCAGTGCTCCATGCCGCCATCGCGCCGACGGCAAGAAGGGTAAGCGCACGTTTAAACATTTGCTGTTACTCCCTTTGATCGACAAGGGAGGATCGCATGACCCTCCCCGATTTTTCTGGTTCTTGGCGGCGTATCCCGCCGCAGGGAAAAACGGCCCCATCGGGCAACTGGCAACGACGGTAGGGCCGGCCCCCAAGGGTTGTCAACCGGCAGCTATTTCGTGGCCGTCGGCAGCATCGGAACGAAGGCCACCGGCAGCATCGCCTCTTCGCGGACCCGTCCATCGCTGCCCTTGGCGACGCGCACAAGGGTTTGCGTGGCGTGCACCCGTCCGATCGGGATCACCATGCGGCCGCCGGGACGAAGCTGGCGGATCAACGCCGGCGGAATGTGCTCGGGCGCCGCGGTGACGATGATGGCGTCGAATTCGCCGTCGTCGGGCCAACCCTCGAAGCCGTCGCCGGTCCTTACTTCGACGTTGCCGTAGCCCATCCGGTCCAGGCGCTCGCGCGCGGCGAGGCCGAGCGACTCGACCCGTTCGACACTCTTGACCTCTTTCGCCAAATCGGCCAGCACTGCCGCCTGATAGCCCGAGCCGGTGCCGATCTCGAGCACCCGGTCGGTCGGCTCGAGGTCGAGAAGGTCGGTCATCAGGGCGACGATATAGGGTTGCGAGATGGTCTGGCCGAAGCCGATCGCCTGCGGCCGGTTGACGTAGGCCGCCACTTGGTCGCCCGGCTGCACGAACGCCTCGCGCGGCACCTTGGCGATGGCCGCCATCACCCGGTCCGAGAATTTCGCCCTGCCGGTCCACGACTTGGTCTCCTCGGCGTTGGCTTGTATCTCGGCGAGAAGGCGGGCGCGGGCCTTGGCCAGCTTGGCTTGACGCTTGTCGTTGTCGGCGGTGAAGCGGGCCATTGCCGACCAGATTGCGGAGCCGGGAGCCGACCGTCAAGGCGGCGTTCTGGCCCGACGATCAGGCCGGCATCGTCGTCGGTGTGTCCGGCACCGTCCTGCGGCACTTCGCGTCCGGTCCGGCGGCGATCGGCGGCCGCCGTAAATCGCGCCGGCCGACTAGGCCGACGAGGTGGCGGATATCGCCGATGCCGACGCCGTCGCGCGCCATCAGGGTGCGCACGATCGGATCGGCGAGAATTTCCCTGAGATCGGGCTCGATTCCGGCGAAGCCGGGTCGGATGGGGGGCTGGCGGGGCCGCGTGACGTCAGTTTTCATCGAGCCATCCTCCCGGGAAACGGTCGCGTGTCGCCGTTCGGCACGGCGGTTGGGGGTGCGGTCTCCCGCCAGCCCGCGCAGTATCTCGCCGCGGTATTGCACCGGCGTGACGGTACGGTGAATTTTGCGTGATTTGGCCGGCGGCCGTCGGCCGTCAGGCCCCGGGAAGGGCGACCCGGGCGGCGCCGAGGATGCGGCCGGTCTTCACCGACTGCACGATCACCGCGCAGCCGTCGGCACGGCGGCCGATGTCGTCGAGTGCCGAGGCTAGCGCCAGCGGCCGGCCACGCCAGGTGCCGACGCGGACCATTTCGCGCACCACGTTGTGGTAGGTCAGCGTGCGGCCGCCGTTCTCGCCGCGCTTGATCGCGGTTTCGTGCCGGCGGTCGAAGACGGCGAGCCAGACGGCGGCCTCGTCGCTGGCGTCGATTCCGTTCCCGGCGCCCGCCACGTTTACCTCGATGCGGCCGCCGACATGGCGAACAGTCACCGGCAGCCGCGGCAACACCTGTGCCTCGGCGATCCGGCGCAGCACAGACGAGCGGTCGGAGCCGGTGGCGTGGCTCGCGCCATGGATCACCATCTGCGGCGTATAGACGTAGCGGAGCTTCAGCGCCGCGGCGTAGTCGCGCTGGCGCTTGGTGTTGTCGGCCGAGGCGAACGGGTCCTTCCAGCCGATGTAGTCCCAGTAGTCGACGTGGATCGAAAGCGCCAGCAGATCGGGCCGCTCGACCAGTTCGCCCAGGAACTTGTCGGCCGGCGGGCACGACGAGCAGCCCTGGGAGGTGAACAGCTCGACCACCGTCGGCAACGGCGCCTCTGCGGCCGCGGCCGGACGGGTGACGAGCATCGGCGCCAGGGCGACGACGGCAAAAACGGCAGCGACGAGAACGATCGCGCGTGGCGTGGTCATGCCGGGAAATTTATGCGAGCGGCGGCGGCGATGCCACTCACATCGCGGTGAAAGGCCGCCGGGTAACGGGAAAGTGAAGGCTGGCGGCGACGCATACCCGTCTCCCTGCGGTGCGTCGGCGCCGTCATGATGCCAGCAGGGTCACGACGCCGGCGACGGTGACGACGACGCCGACGATCAATCGCGCCGTCAAGTGACCGGAGCCGAGAAGCAGCCGGCTGAACAGCAGTGTCGCCATCGGATAACAGGCGACCACCGGCGCCACGACGGTGACCGGGCCCCGCGCCAGCGCCGCGTAGAGACCGAGCACGGCGAGTCCGTTACAGCCGCCGACGGCGACGAACCATTTCAAGCCGCGCCGGTCGAAGGAGATCGGGTTGCCGCGCAAGATGATCCGCCCGATGGTGAGCATCACCAGCGCCGACACCAGATAGCCGATGGTTACCGCGGCGAACGGGTTCGGCCATGATTCCAGTCCGAATTTGACCAACGGCTGCACCAGGCCGCGGATCATCGCCGCGACGAGCGGCAACGCGACCGCCCAGGTGTGGATGGCCGTCGCGTTTTCCCTGGGCACGCCGAGCAGCGCCGTCACGCCGAGGCAGATCACGGCGATGCCTAGGGCCTGCCCGGCGCTCGGCGCCTCGCCCAGCATCACGATGGCGAGGCCGACCGCGAACAGCGGCGTCAGATTGCCGAGCGCGCCGGTCAGGTTGGGGCCGATCCGGCGATTGGATTCAAAGCTCAGCAGCGTCACCGCCGCCGGAAACAGGCAGCCGGCCAGGGCGAACACGCCGGCGCTGCCGGCGTGCCAGCCGTCGAGGTCAACCGTCACCGGAGCGAGCGCGAGAAAGACGAGGGCGGTGGTCGGCAGGCTGACGCAGGCGCCGCGGACGGGGCTGACGTCGCGCAGCCCGAATTGGGTGAGCACCAGTGCTAGGCCAAAAAACGACGCCGAGACGAGCGCGAACAAGAGTACCGAATAGTCCACGTTCGCGTTCCCGTCGAGTTGCGCCAGTCGCGGTTGGATTGCTCCGTCGCGCCGGCGGCGGCGGTTACCGGCCGCCGGGGCGACGAGCGGCGTTACGCCGCCTCTTTCATCATCCGCCGCAGCACGTACTGCAGGATGCCGCCGTGCAGGTAGTAATCGACCTCGTCGACGGTATCGATGCGGCAGATGAGCGTGATTTTCTCGCTGTTGCCGTTGGCGCGGGTGATCGTGGCGGCGATGTCCATGCGCGGTTTCACCCCTTTTGCGATGCCGGTGATATCCCACACTTCGGTGCCGTCGAGCTTCAGCGTCTTGCGGTCCTGACCGTCCTTGAACTGCAATGGCATAATGCCCATGCCGATCAGGTTGGAGCGGTGGATGCGCTCGAAACTCTCGACGATCACCGCGCTGACGCCGAGCAGCTTCGGCCCCTTGGCCGCCCAGTCGCGGCTGGAGCCGGTACCGTATTCCTTGCCGCCGACGACGATCGTCGGCACGCCCTCCTTCCTGTAACGCATGGCGATCTCGTAGACGGTGCCCTGGTCGCCCGAGGGATAGTGCTTGGAGAACCCGCCCTCGACGCCCGGCACCATCTCGTTCTTGATGCGGATGTTGGCGAAGGTGCCGCGCACCATCACCTCGTGGTTGCCGCGCCGGGCGCCGTACGAATTGAACTCGTCCGGGCGCACTTGGTACTCGAGCAGGTATTCACCGGCCGGGCTGTCCTTCTTGATCGAGCCGGCCGGGCTGATGTGGTCGGTGGTCACCGAGTCGGCGAGGATCAGCAACGGCCGGGCGCGATGGATGTCCTTCGGCGCGTCGGGCTCGGCCTTCATGTTCTCGAAGTACGGCGGGTGTTTCACGTAGGTCGACGAATCCTGCCAGCGGAAGATGCCGCCCTTGCCGGACGCGATCGCGCGCCACTCCTGCGGTCCCTTGTAGACGTCGCCGTATCGCTCGGCGAACATCGCCTTCGTCAGGCATTTGCCAACGGTGTCACGGACCTGCTTGTTGGAGGGCCAGATGTCCTTCAGATATACCGGCTTGCCGTTGCTGTCTTCGCCGAGCGGGTCCTTGTAGAGATCCACCGTCATCGAGCCGGCGATCGCGTAGGCGACCACCAACGGCGGCGACGCCAGGTAGTTGGCGCGAACGTGCGGGTTGATGCGGCCCTCGAAGTTGCGGTTGCCGGAAAGTACCGCCGCGGCGACCAGGTCGCCTTCGTCGATGGCTTCCGCGATCGGCCCGGAAAGCGGCCCGGAGTTGCCGATGCAACTGGTGCAGCCGAAAGCCGAGATGTAGAAGCCCAGTTTGTCGAGGTCGTTCTGCAGGTCCGCCCTCTCCAGGTAGTCGGCGACCACTTGGCTGCCCGGCGCTAGCGACGTTTTCACCCACGGCTTGGCCTTAAGTCCTTTTTTGACCGCGTTGCGGGCCAGCAGCCCGGCCGCCACCAGCACCGCCGGGTTCGAGGTGTTGGTGCACGATGTGATGGCGGCGATCACAACATGGCCGTCGGCGACCTCGTAATTGGCGCCTTTGACCTTCACTTTCCGGATCGGCGCGGCCTGCGGGGCGGCGCCGAGAGCGGGAACCGAGCCGCCGCCCTCCTGTGCCATGTTGGTGGCAGCGCCGGGAATGCGCTCGCCGCTGGCGGCGACCATCACCTTGTCGAACGATTTCGCCGCGTCGGACAACAGGATGCGGTCCTGCGGCCGCTTCGGACCGGCGATCGCCGGCACCACGCTCGAGATGTCGAGATCGAGAGTGGCGGTGAACTCGGGCTCCGGCGTCGAGGCGTCGCGCCACAGGCCTTGTGCCTTGGCATAGGCCTCGACCAGCTTGATCTGTGCCTTGTCGCGCCCGGTCAGCTCCAGGTATTTCAGGGTCTCGGCGTCGACCGGGAAGTAGCCGCAGGTGGCGCCGTATTCCGGCGCCATGTTGGCGATCGTCGCCTTGTCGGCGAGCGACAGGTCGTCGAGGCCGCTGCCGTAGAATTCCACGAACTTGCCGACCACGCCCTTCTTGCGCAGCATCTCGACCACGCGCAGCACCAAATCGGTGGCGGTGGCGCCTTCGCGCAGCTTGCCGGTCAATTTGAAGCCGACGACCTCGGGGATGACCATGGTGACCGGCTGGCCGAGCATTGCCGCCTCGGCCTCGATGCCGCCGACGCCCCAGCCGAGCACCGAAAGCCCGTTGACCATGGTGGTGTGGCTGTCGGTGCCGACCAGCGTGTCGGGCATGGCGATGGTGCGCTTGCCCTCCTTTTCGGTCCATACGGTCTTGGCCAGGTATTCCAGGTTCACCTGGTGGCAGATGCCGGTGCCCGGCGGCACGACGGTGAAGTTGGTGAAGGCGCTCTGGCCCCACTTGAGGAAGGTGTAGCGCTCGCCGTTGCGCTCGAACTCCTTCTCGATGTTCTTGGCCATGGCGTCGGGCGTGCCGGCGAAATCGATGGTCACTGAATGGTCGATCACCAGGTTGCAGGTCGAGAGCGGATTGATCTTTTCCGGGTCGCCGCCGAGCTTTTCCATGGCTTCGCGCATGGCGGCGAGATCGACCACCGCCGGCACGCCGGTGAAGTCCTGCATCAGTACCCGCGCCGGGCGGAACGCGATTTCGTGGTCGGAGGTGCGTTTCATCAGCCAGCCGGCCAGCGCCTTGCAGTCGTCGACGGTGACCGAACGGCCGTCCTCGTAGCGCAACAGGTTCTCGAGCAGCACCTTGAGCGAGCCGGGAAGCCGCGACATGTCGCCAAGGCCGGCCTCCTCCGCCGCCTGCAGCGAGAAATAATCGTAATCCTTGCCTGCCACCTTCAGGGTGCGGCGGGTTTTCAGGGTATCGTGGCCGGTGACAGACAAGGCTTCCTCCTCTCCCGGGTGGGAATTGGCGCGGTTTGTTGAATGATTACACATTGCTCGGGTTTGTCCATACGCCGTCGAGCCGAACCGGGGCCGGCCGGCCCCGTCCGACCCCGGTTTGACGCGACAGCGACTAGTCTTGGGCCGGTCTCGGGGCGGTGCCGGGGCGGTGCCGGGGCGGTGCCGGGGCGGTGCCGGGGCGGTCTCCGCGTCACGTTGCCGTGAGGTCGCGGCAAACGATTATTTCGACTTGAGGTTCAACGCGGTATATGGCTTTTTAGTGATCGCGTCGCGGGCCCGTTCTGCGTCCCGGCGGGCCGGGGAACACGGCCGGCGGCGCCAATAATTACCTAGTCGAACGACGCGAGGCGTCCTCGGGGAGAGGTGACGATGAACGGCCAGGCGCCACCAGCCGGTACCCTTGATACGATCCCGAAAATTCTTGTCGATAATGCGCGGGTGCGCGGCGCCAAGCCGGCCAGCCGCGAGAAAGACTTCGGCATTTGGCAGACCTGGAGCTGGGCCCAGATTGCGGCCGAAGCGCGGGCGCTGGCCTGCGGGCTGGCGGCGCTCGGGCTGAAGCCCGGCGACAAGCTCGCCATCATCGGCGACAACCGGCCGCATCTTTATTGGGCGATGGTCGCCGCGCAGAGCGTCGGCGGCGTCCCGGTGCCGGTTTACCAGGACTCGGTCGCCGAGGAGATGCAGTACATTTTCGAGCACGCCGAGGCTCGCTTCGCCATCGTCGAGAACCAGGAACAGGTCGACAAGCTGTTGGAGATCAAGGACCGCGCCCCGAATCTTCAGACCATCATCTACGAGGAGCCGCGCGGCCTGCACCACTACGAGCAGCCGTTCCTGTACCGCTACCGCGACGTCCAGGATAAGGGCCGCGCCTTCGAAGCCGCCAACCCGGGCTTTTTCGACCAGGCGGTCGCCCGGACCAAGGGCTCGGACGTCGCCATCATGCTGTACACCTCCGGTACCACCGGCCGGCCGAAGGGGGTGATGCTTAGTTTCGACAACATCGTCATCACGGCGCGCAACTCAATCGCCCAGGACGGCCTGACCGAAGAAGAGGAGATGCTGGCCTACCTGCCGATGGCGTGGGTCGGCGATAACATGTACTCGGTTGGCCAAGCCTACGTCGCCGGCTTCTGCGTCAGCTGTCCGGAAAGCTCCGAGACCGTGCTCGAGGACCTGCGCGAGATCGGCCCCACCTATTTCTTCGCGCCGCCGCGCATCTTCGAGAGCATTCTGACGACGGTGATGATCCGCATGGAGGATGCCGCCGCGATAAAGCGCCGCGTGTTTCACTTCTTTATGGATCACGCGCGGCGCGTCGGCATCCGCATCCTCGACGGCAAGCCGGTCGGCCTTTTCGACCGATTGCTCTATGCGGTCGGCCACATGCTGGTCTATGGGCCGTTAAAGAACGTGCTCGGGTTCTCGCGTATCCGGCTTGCATACACCGCCGGCGAGGCGATCGGCCCCGACATCTTCGAGTTCTACCGTTCGCTCGGCATGAACGTGAAGCAACTCTACGGCTCGACGGAAGCGTCGGTCTACATCACCATTCAGCCCGACGGCGACATCCGCCCCGACACCGTCGGTCGGCCCGCCGACGGCGTCGAGGTCAAGGTCACAGACTCGGGCGAGGTGATGTTCCGCTCGCCGGGCGTGTTCGTGGCGTATTTCAAGAACGACGAGGCGACGCGGGCGACCAAGACGGCCGACGGCTGGGTGCACACCGGCGACGCCGGCTATTTCGACACCGACGGTCACTTGAAGATCATCGACCGCGCCAAGGACGTCGGCAAGTTGAACGGCGGCACGCTGTTCGCGCCGAAGTACCTCGAGAACAAGCTGAAGTTCTTCCCCTACATCAAGGAGGCGGTGACCTTCGGCCACGGCCGCGACTTCGTCGCGGCGCTCATCAATATCGACCTCGAGGCGGTGGGCGACTGGGCGGAGCGGCGCAACATCGCCTACACCGGCTACACCGACCTCGCCCGCCAGCGGCCGGTCTATGAGCTGGTGCAGGACTGCGTCGCCAGGGTCAACGCCGACCTCGCCCAGGACAGTCATCTCGCCGGCTCGCAGATCAAGCGCTTCCTGATCCTGCACAAGGAGCTCGACGCCGACGACGGCGAGTTGACGCGCACCCGCAAGGTGCGGCGGTCGTTCGTCACCGACAAGTACGGCGAGCTGGTCAATGCGCTCTATTCCGACGCCGATCATTGTCCGGTCAGGGCGCAGGTCACTTTCGAGGACGGCCGCACCGCCACCATCGACGCCGACCTGCCGATCTGGGAGGCGCCGACCGGCGCCGTGTCCGCGGACCGCGCGCGGGCGGCGGAATGAAACGTCGGAACACGCGATGAACCCGCGCAAAAAAATCGGCGACGTGCTGTTGGCCGTGGACGGCGTCAGCATCTCGTTCGGCGGCGTCAAGGCGCTCGACCATGTCAGCTTCGACGTGCGCGGCCATGAAATCCTGGCGATCATCGGCCCCAACGGCGCCGGCAAGAGCTCGATGCTCAACTGCATCAACGGCTTCTATCATCCGCAGGAGGGCTCGATCACGTTCAAGGGCCAGCGGCGCCGGCAGATGCAGCCACACGAGGCGGCGATGCAGGGGATCGCCCGGACGTTCCAGAACATCGCGCTGTTCAAGGGCATGTCGACACTCGACAACATCATGACCGGGCGCAATCTGAAAATGAAAAAGAACTTCCTGTGGCAAGCGCTGTACTACGGTCCGGCGCTGAGGGAGGAGCTGGAGCACCGTGCCGCGGTCGAGAACGTCATCGACTTCCTGGAGATCGAATCGATCCGCAAGGTGCCGGCCGGACGGCTGCCTTACGGCCTGCAGAAGCGAGTCGAGCTCGGCCGCGCGCTCGCCGCCGAGCCGGACCTGCTGCTGCTCGACGAACCGATGGCGGGCATGAATTACGAGGAGAAAGAGGACATGGTCCGCTTCATCCTCGACGTCAACGACGAGTACGGCACCACCATCGTGCTGATCGAGCACGACATGAGTGTAGTGATGGACATCTCGGACCGGGTGGTGGTGCTCGATTACGGCCGCAAGATCGCCGAGGGGACGCCGGATGAGGTGCGCGTCAATCAGGACGTCGTCGACGCCTACCTCGGCGTCGGTCACTGACGGAGCCAGGGAGCAAGGACCGCCGGCATGGATCTTTTGAATCTTCTGTTCGTGGCGCCGTTCCTCGACATGGCGGGGAGCCCGCGATTCCTGGTCGAGGTAATCGTCGGCGGGCTCCTTACCGGGGTGATGTATTCGCTGGTGGCACTCGGTTTCGTGCTGATCTTCAAGGCCTCGGGCGTGTTCAACTTCGCGCAAGGCGCCATGGTGCTGTTCGCGGCGCTTACCCTGGTCGGCCTGCTCGAGCACGGCGTGCAGGTGCTGTTCGCGCTGGCCGCTACCGGCATCGTCATGGTTCTGCTGGCGATCTTGATCGAGCGGCTGATGCTGAGCCCGCTGGTCAACCAGGAAGGCATCATCCTGTTTATGGCCACCATCGGGCTCGATTTCGTGCTGCGCGGGGTGGGTCAGATCGCCTGGGGGTCGAACGTCAAGGTGCTGAACGTCGGCATTCCCGACAAGCCGTTCGAGATTTACGGTATCCTGCTCAACTCCTTCGACCTGTTCGCCGCCGCGATCGCCGCCTTGCTGGTCACCGTGCTGGCGGTGTTCTTCCAGAAAACCGCCGTCGGGCGCGCCCTGCGCGCGGTCGCCGACGACCACCAGGCGGCGCTCAGCGTCGGCATTCCGCTACGCACCATCTGGGCCATCGTGTGGTCGGTAGCCGGGATCGTGGCACTGGTCGCCGGCATCATGTGGGGCGCCAAGTCGGGGGTGCAGTTCTCGCTGTCGCTGATCGCGCTGAAGGCGTTGCCGGTGCTGATCCTCGGCGGTTTCACCTCTGTGCCGGGCGCTATCATCGGCGGCCTGATCATCGGCGTCGGCGAGAAGATCGCGGAAATCTATTGGGCGCCGCCGTTCGGCGGCGCCATCGAGAACTGGTTCGCCTACATGCTGGCGCTGGTGTTCCTGCTGTTCCGCCCGCAGGGGCTGTTCGGCGAGCGCATCATCGAAAGGGTGTGACGGCCATGTTTTATCGCGAAGCGGGACAGTTCAAGACCGGCTACGCCGCCGACCAGTCGATGTTCCCGATCATCCAGGACCGGGCGTTCATCGCGCTGGTGCTTATCGTCGCCTATGGGGTGGTGCCGTTCTGGGCCAACGAGTACTGGCTGCAGGCGGTGATCATCCCGTTCCTGATTTTCGCTCTGGCCGCCGTCGGCCTCAACCTGCTCACCGGTTACGCCGGACAAGTCAGCCTCGGCACCGGCGCGTTCATGGCCATCGGGGCGTATGCCACCTACAAGATCACCACGCACCATCCCGACATCAATATCCTGGTCGTGTTCTTGATGTCGGGGCTGATCGCGGCGGCCGTCGGCATCATGTTCGGCATTCCGTCGCTCCGCATCAAGGGCTTCTACCTGGCGGTGGCGACGTTGGCGGCGCAGTTCTTCATCCTCTGGCTGTTCAACAAGGTCGGCTGGTTCTTCAACAACAACCCATCCGGCACCATCATCGCGCCGCCGCGAACCTTTTTCGGCGTCATGGTCGCCGGCCCGGAGGCGACGGCCGAGGTGCGCTATTTCGTGGCGCTGATTTTCCTCACCGTCGGAACGGTGATCGCCAAAAACCTGGTGCGCGGCCGCATCGGGCGTGCCTGGATGGCGATCCGAGATCGCGACATCGCGGCCGAGATCATCGGCATCCAGCCGCTGCAGACCAAATTGCTGGCGTTCGCCATCAGCTCGTTCTACTGCGGCGTCGCCGGCGCCCTCAGCGTGTTCCTGTGGCTGGGCAGCGCCGAGACCGAGGCCTTCGACATCAACATCTCGTTCCAAGTGCTGTTCATGATCATCATCGGCGGCCTGGGCAGCATCCTGGGCTCGATCCTGGGCGCGGCGTTCATCACCCTGGTGCCGATATTCCTCACCAACGCGCCGGCGTTGCTCAACATCCCGTTCCCGACCGATCTATCGAAGCACATCGAGGAGATCATTTTCGGAGGGCTGATCATCCTGTTCCTGATCGCCGAACCCAACGGCTTGGCCCGGCTGTGGCAGATCAGCAAGGAGAAGCTAAGGCGATGGCCGTTCCCGTATTAACGCTACGGCCACGGCCCCCGCCGAGCGCGTTGGCGTGTCGCCGGCCGCGTGATAACGTCGAAGGCGAAAAACCAATGAGAAGCCGGCAACGGCCCGCTTAACCCAAGGGAGATCAATGTCATGAAGTTCCGCACACTTTTCCTGGGCGTCGTCGGCGCCGCCGTCGGTGTCACCGGCGTCGCCGGCGTCAAGGCAGCGTTCGCCCAAGAGCAATTCATCCCGATGCTGGTCTACCGCACCGGCCCCTATGCGCCCAGCGGCATCCCGGTGGCCAACGGCTTCAGGGATTACTACACCCTCGTCAACAAGCGCGACGGCGGCATCAACGGCGTCAAGATCGCGTTCGAGGAGTGCGAGACCCAGTACAACACCAAGCTCGGCGTCGAGTGCTACGAGAAGTTGAAAGGCAAGGGTCAGACCGGCGCGTCGCTTATCAATCCGTATTCGACCGGCATCACCTATCAATTGGTGCCCAAGGCGCCGGTGGACAAGGTGCCGATCCTTTCCATGGGCTACGGTCAGACGGCGTCCGCCGACGGCCGGGTGTTCGAGTGGGTGTTCAACTTCCCGACCACTTATTGGAGCCAGGCCTCGGCCTTCATCAAGTACGTGGCGCACGAGGAAAAAGGCTACGACAAGTTGAAGGGCAAGAAGATCGTCCACATCTACCACAACTCGGCCTACGGCAAGGAAGCCAACCCGACGCTGGAGGCGCTCGCCAAGCGCTACGGCTACAAGCTGACGCTGCTCGCCGTCGACCATCCGGGCCAGGAGCAGAAGGCGACGTGGCTGCAGGTGCGCCGGCTCAATCCGGACTGGATCTTCATGTCCGGGTGGGGCGTCATGAACCAGGTCGCGGTCAAGGAAGCCGGCGGCATCAACTACCCGATGGAGAAGTTCGTCGGCAACTGGTGGTCCGGCACCGACGCCGACGTGAAGCCCGCGGGCGTGGGCGCCAAGGGCTACAAGTCGGCGACCTTCCACGGCGCCGGCACCGGCTTCAAGGTGCACGACGACATCGTCAAGCACATCTACGGCGGCGATGCCGCCAAGGCCAAGGAGAACAACATCGGCGAGGTGCTGTACAACCGCGGCGTCGTCAACGCCATGTTCGGCGTCGAGGCGATCCGCACCGCCATGAGCAAGTTCGGCAACAAGCCGATGACCGGCGAGCAGGTGCGTTGGGGCCTCGAGAATCTGAACGTCACCAAGGCGCGGCTTAAGGAGATCGGCATGGACGGCTTCACCGCCCCGGTCAAGGTGTCGTGCGCAGACCACGAAACCGGCGGCCCGGTGCTTTTCCAGCAGTGGGACGGCAACCAGTGGAAGGTCATCGGCAAGCCGCTGGCGCCGATGGTGGACGTGGTGCGGCCGATGATCGAGAAGGCGGCCGCCGACTACGCCAAGGAAAACAAGATCACGCCGCGCAGCTGCAAATAGACCATGACGTCGCGAAGCGGACACCAAGAAGCCGCGGCGACGAGCGCGGCCCGACCGTTTCTGACGGTCAACAACATCGAGGTCATTTACGACCACGTGATCCTGGTGTTGAAGGGCGTATCGCTGGTGGTTCCCGAGGGGGGCATCGTCGCCCTGCTCGGGGCCAACGGCGCCGGCAAGACCACGACGCTGAAGGCGATCTCCAACCTGCTGCGCGCCGAGCGCGGCGAGGTCACCAAGGGTTCCATCGAATGCACCGGGGAACGGGTCGACCGCCTCAGCCCCAATGACTTGGTGCGGCGCGGCATCATCCAGGTGATGGAAGGCCGCCACTGCTTCGAGCACTTGACGGTGGAGGAGAACCTGCTCACCGGCGCCTATACCCGCCGCGACGGGCGGGCGAGCGTGCGCGCGTCCCTGGACAAGGTCTACCACTACTTCCCGCGTCTCAAGGAGCGCCGCGACGCGCAGGCTGGCTACACCTCGGGCGGCGAGCAGCAGATGACCGCCATCGGCCGCGCCCTGATGGCGAAGCCGAAGATGGTCCTGTTGGACGAGCCCTCCATGGGTCTCGCTCCGCAATTGGTCGAGGAGATTTTCGAGATCGTCGGGACTCTCAACAAGAAGGAAGGCGTGAGCATCCTGCTGGCCGAACAGAACACCATGGCGGCGTTGAAGGTCGCCGGCTACGGCTACATCCTCGAGAACGGCCGCGTCGTCATGGACGGCGCGGCCGAGGACTTGCGCGAGAACGCCGACGTCAAAGAGTTCTACCTCGGCCTTAGCTCCAGCGGGCGGCGCAGCTTCCGCGACGTCAAACATTACCGGCGCCGCAAGCGCTGGCTGTAGCCGCCGGCCCATGCTCGACAGCGAGTATTACGACGAGCTGGAAATCCGCGACGCGGATGAACGCGAGCTGCAACTGTTCGAGGCGTTCGGCCGTCACCTCGCCGCGGCGCGCGCCAACGCTCCCTATTTCGCCGAGCTGTTCAAGGACCTCGGTCCCGGCGACGTGACGCGCCGCCGCGACCTGGAAAAGCTGCCGATCACCCGCAAGTCGGACCTGCACGAACTGCAGAAGAAGGCGCCGCCGTTCGCCGGCATGACCGCAATCGCCACCGCCAACCTGAGGCGTATCTACCAGTCGCCAGGCCCGACCTACGACGCCGAGGCCGCCGGCAAGGACTGGTGGGCGCTTGGGCGGTCGCTGTACGCGGCCGGCGTGCGCCCCGGCGACATCGTCCACAACTCGTTCTCCTACCACCTGACGCCGGCGGCGATGATGGTCGAGGCCGGCGCCGAGGCGATCGGTTGCGCGGTGTTCCCTGGCGGCACCGGGCACACCGACCAACAGGTACAGGCGATGGCCGACGTCGGCGCCACCGCCTACGCCGGCACCCCGTCATTCCTGAAGATCCTGCTCGATCGCGCGCGCGAGCTCGGCCTCGACGTGTCGCGGCTGAGCAAGGCCATCGTCGGCGGCGAGGCGTTGCCGAGACCGCTTAGGGACGAATTCTCCGCCCGCGGCGTCATGGCGCTCAATTGCTACGCGTCGGCCGACCTCGGACTGATCGCCTACGAATCGAAGGCGATGCAGGGCCTGATCGTCGACGAACGCCTGATCATCGAGATCGTGCGCCCCGGCACCGGCCAGCAATTGCCCGTTGGCGAGGTCGGCGAGGTCGTCGTCACCTCGCTCAATCGCGAATACCCGCTGATCCGCTTCGCCACCGGCGATCTCTCGGCGGTGATGCCGGGCGCCAGTCCGTGCGGGCGCACCAACATGCGGCTCAAGGGCTGGATGGGGCGCGCCGACCAGACGACCAAGGTCAAGGGCATGTTCGTGCATCCGGCGCAGGTCGCTGAGGTGGTCAAGCGCCACCCGGAGATCGTCAAAGCACGGCTGGTGGTCGCGAAGAAGGACGGCCAGGACGCGATGACGCTGCATGGCGAATCGAAATCGGCCGACCCGGCGCTGGCGGATTCGGTGGCCCAGACCCTGAAGGCGGTCACCGGCCTTTCCGGCGCGGTCGAGCTGGTGCGGCCGGGCGCCCTTGCCAACGACGGCCGGGTTATCGAGGACAAGCGCAGCCTGGCCTGAGGCATGCCACCGGCGTTGCCGATTGCGGCGCCGGCCGCGGATTTCCGCCCCTCCCGGCCGGTTTTGGCGGTGCCCCCGCCGGCCTTCCGCAGTGCCACGCCGCTGCCCCGAAAATTCCCCAAGCGGCACATAAATTCGCCACATTTGCCGGCTCAAATGCCCGTCATAGACCTCCTCGTCTATAAACCAGAGACCCCCTCTCTGGTCCCCCTATCGGCATCCATGTATGCCGAAACTCAACGGCCGGGCTTCAAAAGTCCGGCCGTTTTTTTTCGCCCGCCGTCGCGGCCGGTCCGGCGCGATTCTTCTTTTCCGCGGCGATTTGCGATAGGTTGCCCCGGCGCACGATGAGCCGCTCCGGGAGTCCCGATTGAGCCGTTTCTCCGGTCACCAGCTGATCTGTTACCGCGGCGAGCGGACGGTTTTCGAAAACCTCGACTTCGCCCTCGCCGACGGCGGCGCGTTGGTGTTGCGCGGACCCAACGGCTCCGGCAAGTCGAGCCTGCTCAGGCTTATGGCCGGACTGGCCCGGCCGCTGTCGGGCCGGCTTGCCTGGGACGGCGCGGCCGTTGCCGACGACCCGGATGCGCACCACCGCCGCATGCATTACGTCGGCCACGCCGATCCGGTGAAGCCGACCCTCACGGTGGCCGAGAACCTACGCTTCTGGACGGCGCTGCGCGGCGACGGCGGCGCCGATGTTTCGGCGGCTATCGCCCGCGCCCTCGATGGCTTTGCCGTCGCTCACCTCGCGGATCTGCCGGGCCGGTATCTCTCGGCCGGGCAGCGGCGGCGGGTCAACCTGGCCCGCGTGTTGGCCTCGCCGGCGGCGCTGTGGCTGCTCGACGAGCCGGCGACCGCGCTCGACGATTCCGGCGTCGCCTGCCTGAGGCAGGCGATGTCGGCACATCGGGCCGAGGGCGGCATGGTGGTGACGTCGGCGCACGCGGATCCGCTGCTCGACGGCGGCAAGGTGATCGATCTGGCGCAATTCCAGGCGGCGCCATGAGCGGCTTCCTGGCCATCGTCGGCCGCGACCTGCGCTTGGCGTTACGCCAAGGCGCCGACAGCCTGATGGTGTTGATGTTTTTCGTCATCGCCGTGGTGCTGTTCCCGTTCGGCGTCGGACCGGAACCCAACATGCTGGCGCGCATCGCCGGCGGCGTCATCTGGGTGGCGGCGCTGTTGGCATCGATGCTATCGCTGGAGCGGCTGTTCCAGACCGACTACGAGGACGGCAGTCTCGAGTTGCTGGCGCTGCAGCCGGTTGCCCTCGAGGCAACCGTAATCGCCAAGGTGACGGCACATTGGCTGACCACCGGACTGCCGCTGATCGTGGCGGCGCCGGTGCTGGCGGTGCTGATGAACCTGCCCGGCGACGGCTTTGCGGTACTGGTGGCGGCCCTCGCGCTTGGCACTCCGACGCTGAGCCTGATCGGCGCCATCGGCGCGGCGCTGATTCTGGGCGCACGGCGCGGCGGCGTCCTGCTGGCACTGCTGGTGCTGCCGCTGTTCATCCCGGTGCTGATCTTCGGCGTCGGTGCCGTCGAGGCGACGCTCGGCGGCTTTCCGGCGCGGCCGCAGCTTCTGGTGCTGGCGGCGTTGTTGCTGGCGGCGTTGCCGCTCGCGCCCTGGGTCGGCGCAACGGCGATCCGCCAGGCGATCGAGTGACGGTCGCGGAAGTCCCGGCGATGGCCAATCTCTTCCACCGATACGGCAATCCGGCGCGGTTTATGCGGCTGGCGCTGCGGCTTGAGCCGTGGCTGAGGTGGGGGACGGCGGTTGTGCTGGGGTTGGGTCTGTATCTGGGGCTGTTTGCGTCGCCGGCGGACTACCAGCAGGGCGACAGCGTCCGCATCATGTACGTGCACGTTCCGTCGGCGTGGATGGCGCTGTTTTGCTATACGGCGCTGGCCGGCGCCGCGGCGGTGGCGCTGATCTGGAAGCACCCGCTGGCGGACCTGGCGGCGCGCGCGACGGCGCCGGTGGGGGCGTGTTTCACGGCGCTGGCGCTGGTCACCGGCTCGCTGTGGGGCAAGCCGATGTGGGGCGCATGGTGGGTGTGGGACGCGCGGCTGACCAGCGTGCTGGTGCTGCTGTTCCTGTATCTCGGCTACATCGCGCTCAACAACGCCTTCGACGACCCTGGGCGCGGCGCCAAGGCGTCGGCGGTGCTGGCGCTGGTCGGCTTCGTCAACGTGCCGGTGATCAAGTACTCGGTCGACTGGTGGAACACGCTGCACCAGCCGGCGAGCGTGATCAAGCTGGGCGGGCCGGCGATCCATCCCAGCATGCTGGCGCCGCTCGTCCTGATGGCGCTCGGCTTCACCACTCTTTACCTGTGGCTGCTCGCCGTGCGCATCCGATCCGCCTTCCTCGCCGGACGCATCGCCGCTCACCGCCACCGCCAGGCCGGCGATCGCGTCGCCGCCGCCAGGACGGCGTAGCATAGGCGCCGCGGAAGGGAATCGACGGTGAAGCGCAAGCACAAACGATTGACCTTCGTCGTGGTCGCCATGGTTTTGCTCGGCTCGGCGGCGGCGCTGGTGTTGAGCGCGTTCCGCGACAACATCGTGTTCTTCTACAGCCCGACCGAGGTGGTGGAGAAGAAAATCGCCGACGGCCAGCGCATCCGCATCGGCGGCCTGGTCGAGGAAGGCAGCGTCCAGAATCAGCCGGGCGCCATTGTCGTGTTCCGATTGACCGATCTGAATACGGCGGTCCCGGTGCGTTACAAGGGGCTGTTGCCCGACCTTTTCCGCGAAGGCCAGGGAATCGTCGCCGAGGGTCGCCTGGAGCGGGGCGAATTCCGGGCCGACGAGGTGCTGGCCAAGCACGACGAGACGTACATGCCGCCGGAGGTGGCGGAAGCCCTGAAGAAAGCCGGCACCTGGAAACAGATGGGCGCGCGCATGAAGGAGCAGGGTCCGCGGAAAGCCCAGTGAATAACCGGTTGCCGCGACACGACGTCGATTTACCGGAGTGGCCGCGGTTGGCCTAAGATAGCGTCTCATGAGGCGCGCGTTACAGCCGTTCCTGGCATTGGCGATGGTGGCGGCGGTCCTGTGCGGTACTGCGGTCGCCGCCGGCGCGCCGCTGGATCACCGGATTTCGGTCCGTCTCGAGCCGGGCGAACGACGTATCGAGGTCGTCGACCGCGTGCGCCTCGCCGGCCGCGGCGACGTCACTTTCCGCCTTGCCCCGGAATTCATCGCCGCCGGCCTTCGCGTCGACGGCCAGGACGCCGCCCTGCGGCGCGCCGGCGCGGACTGGCGGGTCGACCTCGGCGCCGCCGGGGATCACGAGGTGGTGTTCCGCTACGGGGCCGTTCTGCCGCCGCCGTCCGACGGCGCTTACGGCTCGGTGTACGTCAACCCGGTGGCCGCGGCCGACGGCGTCTACATTCCCGAATATTCCAACTGGTTTCCGCGCCTGACCGACGATGCGATCAACTATCGCGTCGCCCTCGACCTGCCGGCCGCCTACAAGGCGGTGGTCCCGGGCCGCCTGGTGGCCGAGGAAGAGGCCGACGGCCGCTATCGGGCGACCTACGTCAGCGAGATACCGGCCGACGGCCTGGTCCTGGTGGCCGGTCCTTACGTTGTCCGCGAGCGCCGGCACGGCGAAATCCGAATGCGCGCCTATTTCCATCCCGAGATTGCCGACCTCGCCGACGGTTACCTGGACGACGCCGCCCAATATCTCGATCTCTACAGTGGCTGGATCGGGACCTATCCGTTTTCCGCCTTCCACATCGTTTCCAGCCCTTTGCCGGTCGGCTACGGCTATCCGAACATGACCTATATCGGCACCCGGGTGTTGAAATTGCCGTTCATCCGCCGGACCTCCCTCGGCCACGAGGTGCTGCACAACTGGTGGGGCAATGGCGTCGCCATCGACGCCGCCGAGGGCAACTGGGCGGAAGGTCTGACCACCTACATGGCCGACTATACCTATGCCCTGAAGCGGGCCCCGGCGGAGGCGGCCGAGATGCGTCTCGGGTGGCTTCGCGGCTACGCCGCCTTGCCGCCGGAGCGGGATCGTCCGGCGGCGGCCTTCGTCGGCAAGAGCCACGCTACTCACCAGGTCATCGGCTATGGAAAGGTGGCGCTGGTCTTTCACATGCTGCGCAACGACATCGGCTCGACCGCCTTCGACGCCGCGATCCGCTCTTTTTGGCGGAAGCACAAGCACCGGACGGCGGCCTGGAGCGATCTGCGCCGAGCCTTCGAGACGGCCGCCGGCCGCGACCTCGGGGCATTCTTCGACCAGTGGCTGAAGCGCCCCGGCGCGCCGCGGCTGTCGCTCGGGCCGGTCAAGGTCGAGCGGACCGAAAAAGGCTTCCGGACGGCATTCCCGCTTTCCCAGGACCAGCCCGCTTACGCGCTCAAGGTGCCGATGGAGTTGACCACCGACGACGGCGTCACCTGGTTCCATGCGACGATGACGGGACGCACCGTCGATGTGAGCATCGAGTCCGAGGACCGGCCCCTGGCGCTGGCCGTCGATCCGGAATTCGATATCTTTCGCCGCCTCGACGCGGCGGAGGCGCCGCCCATCCTGCACGACGTCGTCTTCGACTCGCCCGCCGTCGTTATCGCCGCGGCAGCCGACGATGGCACCCGGGCGGCGGCACGGACGCTGGCCGAACGTCTGCTGGGCGCGCCGCCGCGCCTGGCCGACCCGCCGGCGGCCGGCGCCGGCCGCGAGCCGCTGCTGATCGTCGGCACGGCCGCCGAAGTGGCGGCGGCGTTGAAAGCCGCATCGCTGCCGCCCGTTCCGGCTGCGCTGGCCGGCCGCGGCACCGCCCGCGCGTGGGCGGCGCGAGTCGACGGACGCGCCCTGGTGGTGGTAATGGCGTCGTCGAAGAACGCACTCGCGGCGCTGGCGCGGCCGCTGCCGCATTATGGAAACAAGGGCTATTTGGTGTTCGACGGCGCCACGGCGATCGAGCATGGCAATTGGCCGGCCGTTGCCGGTCCGCTCCGCGTGCGCCTCGACTGAGGGCCCGAGCGACTGCCGGATGGCCGCTGCGAGAAGCGCCGGAGGGCGTCCTGCAAGCGCTCGCCGCGGCCGCCGCGTCGGCGTCGGCCGACGAATCGGTCGTCCGGATTCGGTTGCTTTCCCCGCCAACGTCAAGCTGGACGGGCGTTCCGACGCTCCCCGCCGGCGCCGGCGCCGGGCTCGTCGCGGCACCGCGGCGGCGCCGGCCGTTGGCCCGCGGGCCTTATGCGGAGCCACGAACGGGCCGCGAAGCGGATTTGCGACACCGGTCGGCTGACGGGGCGGGAGAACATTTCTTGGCCCGGGTCACGTTTTTTTTTGTGATCTGAACACACTTGCGCTAGTAATGTTTCCGACCAAGTTAGACCGGATGCAGCAGCGCGGGACCGCGCGCAGAAATCTTCCACTGAACATTAAGAGGAGGCTTTCATCGAATGCACACATTTTCGTCTGCGTTGGTGATGGCGCGTTCGCAAACGCCGGACAACCCCGTAGCCTGTTATCGACTGGCTACGATCAGCCGGGCACTGAAGTTCTTCGAGAAGAACTTCCCCGGCACTCTTCTTTATTCCGTGAAGACCAACCCGGACCTTGTGGTGCTGGATGAGCTGTACGCGAACGGCGTCAGAAGTTTCGACGTCGCCTCGATCACCGAAACGCAGATGATCGCCGAGCGTTTCCCGGGATCGCGGATCAGCTACATGCACCCGGTGAAAAACCGGGCGAGCATTCGCCGGGCCTACTTTGAATACGGGGTCAAGGACTTCTCCCTCGACACCGAGGAGGAGCTCGACAAGATCCTGACCAGCACCGACGGCGCCAAGGACCTGACGCTGCTGGTGCGGCTGGCGGTTCCCAACCTGCACTCGGAGATCAATCTCTCCGAGAAGTTCGGCGTCTCGTTCAGCGACGCGCCGGACCTGATGATGCAGACGAGAAAAAAGGCGCAACGCATCGGCGTCTGTTTCCACGTCGGCTCGCAGTGCATGAACCCGGCCGCCTATGGCATCGCCATCGGCATGGTCGGCGACCTGATCAAGGCATCGGGCGTGATGATCGACATCATGGACGTCGGCGGCGGCTTTCCGTCCGTCTACGCCAACATGACGCCGCCGGCGATGCTCGACTACATGCAGGAGATCGTGTCCAGCTTCGAACAATTGCCTGCCAGCGACAAGTGCGAGCTTTGGGCCGAGCCCGGCCGCGCGCTGGTCGCCGAGGCCGGCGCGACGGTCGCCCGGGTCGAGTTGCGCCGCAACGACCGGCTTTACCTCAACGACGGCACCCACGGCGGCCTGTTCGACGCCGGTACGCCCGGATTCGTGTTTCCGGTGCGCGGCGTCCGTCCGCGCGGACGGTTCTCGGCGAAGCTGGTGCCGTACACGCTTTACGGTCCGACCTGCGACGGCCTCGACTATATGAAGGGGCCGTTCCATCTGCCGGCCGACATCCGCGAGGGCGACTACGTCGAGATCGGCAACACCGGCGCCTACGGATCGTGCCTGAGGACTCCCTTCAACGGCTACGGCGTGCATGACCTGGCGCTGTTGAAGGACGAGCCGATCATGACCATGTATGGTGATCGCGCCGGCCGCGGCAAGGCGAGGCAGGCGCGCGGCTCAACCGTGACGGCGTTTCCGAGGCCCTAAAATTGACCGCTAAACTCAAGTACACCAACCGCAAGGCGGAGTTCCTCAGCGCGCCCGTCAGGCACGTTGATATCACTTCGTTCGACGCGCGGCCGATCATCGACAGCATGGACGGGATGTCGTTCACGTCGCGCGACCTCGCGCGGGCGGCGGACATCTACAACGCCATGCTGGCCGACAAGTCGTGCTCGGTGATCCTGACGCTCGCCGGCTCGACCTCGGCCGGCGGCTGCATGCAGGTGTACGCCGACCTGATCCGCTACAAGATGGTCGACGCGGTGGTCGCCACCGGCGCCAGCATCGTCGACATGGACTTCTTCGAGGCCTTGGGATTCAAGCATTACCAGGGCTCCTCCCACGTCGACGACCGTGACCTGCAGCGGCTCGGCATCGACCGCATCTACGACACCTTCATCGACGAGGACGACCTGATCGCGTGCGACCACGCCATCGCCGACATCGCCGACGGCCTCGAGGCCCGGCCCTATTCGTCGCGGGAGTTCATCCGCGAGATGGGGGCCTATCTCAGCCGCGGCGGCGCCCGCAAGGCCGGCTCCCTGGTGCAGGTCGCCTACGAGAACGACGTCCCGATCTTCTGTCCGGCGTTCACCGATTCCAGCGCCGGCTTCGGCTTGGTGCTGCACCAGTACCGCAGTCCCGAGCGTCACCTGACCCTCGACTCCATCCGCGACTTCCGCGAGCTGACCGACATCAAGATCGCCGCCGGCACCACCGGATTGCTGATGATCGGCGGCGGGGTGCCGAAGAACTTCGCCCAGGACACCGTGGTTTGCGCCAAGATCATCGGCAAGGAGGCGGCGCTCCACAAATACGCCGTGCAGGTCACCGTCGCCGACTACCGCGACGGCGCCTGCTCGAGCTCGACCCTCAGGGAGGCCTGTTCGTGGGGCAAGGTCGACATCGCCGAAGAGCAGATGGTGTTCGCCGAGGCCGGCAGCGTCGTGCCGCTGCTGGCCAGCGACGCCTACCACCGCGGCCACTGGAAGAACCGAAAGCCGCGCCGCTTCGCCAAGCTGTTTCACTGAGGCCCTAGGGCCGCGCCATGCAGTACCTGAAGCCCGCCCAAGGCTTCCTGGGCTTGTCCGGCGATGAGGCGGCGCCGAAGGGCGCCGATCTGCCGACCGTGGTGATGGTGCCGTTCGGGCTCGAGGCGACCGTGTCCTACGGCCGCGGCACCGGCAAGGGCCCGGCGGCGATCATCGAGGCCTCGCACCAGGTCGAGCTGTTCGACGACGAGCTGTGGTGCGAGCCGATCAAGCGTTTCCACCTGAAGACCGCCAAGCCGTTTCCGATCAGGAAAAAGATCGCCGCCGCCCTCGACCAGATCGACGGCGTCGTCGACGGCGTGCTGAGGGCCGGCGCGTTTCCGTTCGTGCTCGGCGGCGAGCATTCGCTGACCGCCGGCGCGATCCGGCCGTACGCGCGCCGCCATCGAAACTTGGTGTTGCTGCACTTCGACGCCCATGCCGACCTGCGCGACGGCTACGAGGACGAACCCTATTCCCACGCCGCGGCGCTCAGGCGCTGCCTCGACGACGAGGCTCTGACGCTGATTTCGATCGGCATCCGCAACATCTCCGCCGGCGAGGTGCCGTTCCTCGAGGCCAACCGCCATCGCATCGACGTCTACTGGGCGCGCGACAAGGCAAAGTGGGACATCGGCGCCATCGGGAAGCGCGTCGCCGGGCGGCCGGTCTACGTCACCTTCGATCTCGACGCCTTCGACGCCAGCCTGATGCCGGCCACCGGCACGCCCGAGCCCGGCGGCATCTTCTGGGACGATGCCGTCGGCATCATCCGCCGGGCGTGCGCCGCCGGCAACGTGGTCGGCGCCGACATCAACGAGCTGGCCCCGGCCAAGGGCCTGCACGGTTGTTCGTTCCTCGCCGCCAAGCTGGCCTACAAGATCCTCGGCTACCGCTTCGCCGCATGACCGCCGAGGAGCGGCGGGGGCGATCGCCCCTGCCCTCATCCTGAGGAGCGGCCGCAGGCCGCGTCTCGAAGGATGCGGGGCTTGCGCCGCCGGTGCGCGCTCCGCTGGCCGGCCGCGACCGTTTCCCCCTTGACTCCCGCCGTTTTAGGGATTATATTCCGGTAATCTAGGTATTCTAGCGGACTCAGCGGCGGCGGCGCGGCCGCCGGCGGCCTCGGGCTTGGCCCAGGAGCCGCCGGGGGCCTGGCTGTCAGCAATATTGCGGGTAATCGGATAAAATGCCTACAAAAGCGCCAAATGTGTCGCATTCCGGCGGCTTCCGGACGGCGGGAAACCGCGCCCGGGACGCCGGCTTTGCGGACAATTGCGTACGAATGCGTACATCCGCCCACATTTCCTCAAACGGTTCCGCCGCCGCGGCGAAGAGTGGTTGGCGATCAACCGCTTGGCCGCCCGCGCCGCCGGCGACGCGGTCGCGGGCTCCGCATCCTTCGCGACGCCCGCCGGCGCGGGCTCCTCGGGACGAGGGGCGGGAAAAGCCGACGAAAGCCGACAAAAGCCGACAGAAGCCGACAAAAAAAATTTCGCGGCCCCGAATCGCGGCCGCCCGATGGTTTGGCCGTCAACCCGCCCACTCCGCCATCGCCTGCAACAATACGTTTGCGCCGGCGGCGAGGTCGTCGGGCTTGGCGTTTTCGGTCTCGTTGTGGCTGATGCCCTTCTCGCAGGGCACGAAGATCATGCCCGTCGGCGCCGCGAGCGCCAGGTTGCAGGCGTCGTGCCCGGCGCCGGAATGGATGTCCCGGTGCGGCAGGCCCAGCCGCTCGGCGGCGCGCCGCACGGTCGCGACGCAGCGGTCGTCGAAGCGCGACGCGTCGGAGCGGCTCAAGCCCTCGATGGCGATGCCGAGGCCGGAGGCGGCGGCGATCTCCTCGCAGGCGCGGCGGATCGCCGCCTCGATGCGGTCCAGCATCGCGTCCTCCGGATGGCGGGCGTCGATCAGGAAGACGCAGCCGCCGGGAACGGTGTTGCGGGAATTCGGCCGCACCCTGAGATCGCCGACGGTGATCACCGGCCTGGGCTCGTACGTGAAGGCCAGGCCGTTCAGCGCCACCACCATGCGCGCGGCGCCGACCAGCGCGTCCTTGCGCCGCTCCATCGGCAGCGTCCCGGCGTGGCCCTCCTCGCCGGCCACGGAAACGCGGCAGGTGCGCCGCGACTGGGCGCCGAGCACCACGCCGATGGTCTTGCCTTCGGCCTCCAGCACCGGGCCCTGTTCGATATGGGCCTCGAAGTAGGCGGCGACCGGATGGCCGCCGACCGGCGCCGTGCCGGCATAGCCGATGTTCCGCAGCGCGTCCGCGATGGTGACGCCGTCCGGATCGGCGAGGCGGAGCGCGTCGTTGAGCTTGAGCTTGCCGGCGAATACGCCGGACGCCACCATGCCGGCGGCGAACCGGCAGCCTTCCTCGTCGGTCCACACTACGGCATCCAGCGGCGCCCGCGTCTCGACGCCGTGGTCGTCGAGCGCGCGCAGCACCTCGAGCGCCGCCAGCACGCCGTAGACGCCGTCGAAGCGGCCGCCGAGCGGCTGGGTGTCGAGGTGGCTGCCGGCCAACACCGGCGGCGCCTCCGGATCGCTGCCGGCGCGGCGGGCGAAGATGTTGCCGATGCCGTCGACGCGCACCGTCAGCCCGGCGTCCGTCGCCCACGACACGAACAGATCGCGCGCCTGGCGGTCGGACTCGGTGAGCGCGATGCGGCCGCACCCGCCGCCCGGCGTGGCGCCGATCTCGGCCATCGCCATCAGGTCTTGCCACAGGCGTCCGGCGTCGATGCGCGCGTCGGCGGCGTCGCGGCTCATGCCGCGCCGTCCGAGCGTTGCCACAGCCAACGCGCGCAGGCGAGCGCCTTGCCGTCGTCGCCGCGGCGGCCGATAACCTGGACGCCGATCGGCAGGCCGTGCTTGCCGGCAAGCAGCGGCACCGACACCGCCGGCACGCCGAGCAGCGTCCACAGGCCGTTGAACACCGCCCTGCCCGTGGTGGTGAGGCCTTCCGGCGCCTCGCCCGGCGCCGCCGGGGCCAGGATGGCGTCGTAGTGGTCGAACAGACGGTCGAGGGCCTGCGCCTGGGCTTCCGCCAGGCCGAGGGCGCGGACGTAGTCGGCGCCGGTCACCGGCAGCCCGCCGCGGACACGCCGCTTGGTTTCCTCGGTCAGCTTGTCCGGCGTCATCTCCAGGGCCTCGCCGAGGGTGGCGGCGATGTTGGCGTTCATCACCGTCAGGTGGGTCCGGACGACGTCGGCGAACACGCCCTCCAGCGCCACCTCGCGGATACCCGCGCCGAGCCCGGCGACGAAATGCTCGAAGGCGCGGCGCATGTCGTCGTCGCCCTCGCCCCACGCCGGGGTGCGGACGAAGGCGAAGCGCGGCGCCCTCTTCCACTTCCGGCGCAGCGCCTTGCCGAGCCCGCAGGCCGGCTTTGCGACCATGTCCCAGTCGCCGGGATCGGAAACCATCAGCGCGTCGCCGATCAGCGCCAGGTCCTCGGGTTCGCGGGCGTAGACTCCGACGGTGTCGAGGCGCCGCGCCATCATCGCCATGCCGCGGCGCGAGATGGTGCCGAACGTCGGTTTCATGCCGAACACGCCGCAGAACGACGCCGGCCGGATCATCGAGCCGCCGGTCTGCGTGCCGACCGCCAGCGGCGCCATATTGTCCGCGACCGCCGCCGCCGAGCCCGACGACGAGCCGCCGGGCGTGTGCTTCGGATCATGCGGGTTGGCGGTCGGGCCTGGCGACGACAACGCCATCTCGGTGGTCACCGTCTTGCCGAGGATCACCGCGCCGGCCTTGCGCAACAGGGTGACGACCGTCGAATCCTCGAGCGGCCGGCGGCCGGCGAACAGCGCCGAGCCGCACTCGGTCGGCATGTCGGCGGTGTCGAAGATGTCCTTGATGCCCACCGGAATGCCGTGCAGCGGCCCGAGCCGGGCTCTCGCCTTCTGCGACGCGTCGAGCCGGCGCGCCTGCGCCAGCGCCAGATCGCGGTCGAGATACGCCCAGGCGCCGACGACCGCCTCGCGAGCCTGGATGCGGTCCAGGCAGGCGCGCGTCAACGCCTCGGCGGAAATCTCGCCGGCGGCGATGGCGGCGCGGGCGCGCGCGGCGCCGAGCGCCGCAAGGTCGCGTTCGGGTACGGAAATGGGTTTACGCCTCCTCGCGGAAATCCGATAGTCTATGCATTGTATACAATAAGCCGGCGCCAGCGCCCGCCCCCCGAGGAATCGCCAACGCGCCTCGGGAGCCGCGCGGACAAGGCCATTCTAGGCCACGCGGCGCCGACCGGAAACAGCCACGGGACCCGCCATGGCCGGAAACGTTCGCAACATCGTCGCCGCGCGCCACGCCATCGATACCTCGCTCGGCGAGTTCGTTCTCGAGCGGCTCCGCGACGCTATCCGCCGCGGCCGCTACCAGCCCGGCCAGCGCATCCGCGAGGCCGAGGTCGCCGGCTGGCTGGGCGTCAGCCGCACGCCGGTGCGCGAGGCCTTCCGCCGCCTGCAATCGGACGGGCTGCTGAAACTGACGCCGTGGCGCGGCGCCGTGGTCGCCGAGCTCGACCGCGCCCAGGTGGTCGAGCTGTACGCCACCCGCCGCGCGCTCGAGGGCACCGCGGCGGCGCTGGCCGCCCGGCACGCCAGCGAGGCCGAGATCGCGGTGTTCTTCGAGCTGCTGGACCAGGACGCGGCGGCCGGGCTGAGCGCCAAGCGCCGCGCCCGCATCAACCGGCAGTTCCACCAGGCGCTGTATCGCGCCGCCCACAACCGCTACCTGATGCAGGCGCTGAATGCGCTCGACGATTCGCTGGCGCTGTTGAAATCGACCACCTACGAAATGCCGGGGCGGCCCGAGGTCGCGCGCCGGGAACACCGGAAGATCGCCGAGGCGATCCGCCGGCGCGATCCGGACGCCGCCGAGCGGGCGACCCGCGTCCACATCGATTCCGCCGTCGTCGCGCGGCTCGAGCTGTTGTTCGGCCGCGACTGACCGGCGACGCCCCCGCCGTTCACGCCGGCGGGCGGTGGTGGACGGCCTCCAGGCGATGGCCGTCCGGATCGATCACGTAGGCGGCGTAGAAGTTCTCGTGATACCGCGGCCTGAGGCCGGGCTTGCCGTTGTCGGTGGCGCCGAGCCGCAACGCACGCGCGTAAAATGCGTCGACGGCGGCGCGGTCGGGCGCCTGGAAGGCGACGTGCATCTCCGGCTGGAACGGCGGCGACGCGTCGTCGCGGCGCCGGATCCAGAACCGCGGCTTCGGCCGGCCGGCGGTGCCGTAACCGGCGTTGCCTGGCCGCGTCAACAGGCGGCTGCCGCCGAGCGGCTCCAGCACGCTGTCGTAAAACGCCATCGCGCGTTCGAGATCGACGACGCCCAAGGAAATATGGTCGATCAACATCGCTGTCTCCGTGTCGGCGGTCGTGAGGGGTCGGCCCGAAAGGTGCTTGGCCGCCGCGCCTCTCGCGGGCCATTCTTTACCGGATCACCAAAAGTCTCTAACATTCCGGTGACTCCCGTTAAGAAAGGAGTTTGCGTCGTGTTGGACGTTCGTTCGGCCTGGAAAGCATTTCGCCACCTGTGACGGAGATGTTGTTGCGGGCGCAAGCCCGCGCAACCATCCGCCGTCGGCTATCGTCGTGCGAAGTCCTGAAAGGAAAGTCAATGCCCACTGGCACCGTCAAGTGGTTCAATCCGACTAAGCGGTTCGGCTTCATCGAACCGGAACAGGGCGACAAGGACATCTTCGTGCACGTCACCGCCGTCGAGGCGGCGGGACTGCCCGGCCTCTTCGAAGGCCAGAAGGTCAAGTACGAGCTGTCCACCGGCGAGGACGGAAGGACCTCCGCCGTCGACCTCGAACTCATCGAGAAATAGAGCCCCTCCGATTCCGGAGCGGCCGGTCCGCCCGCGGGCCGGATGCCCGTCCGCGGCGATTCGACGCCGCCCACGGCGCCCGCGTCCGGTTTGTCCTTTGCCGCGTCATTCTGTAGGGTCCCGCCGCCCGGCCCGTCGGCCGGCGAGAGGGTGCGCCATGCGGGTATCCGATTTCGACTTCGAGCTGCCGCCGCGGCTGATCGCCCAGCGGCCGGCGAGCCCCCACGATGCGGCGCGGCTGCTGGTCGTCGGCGACGGCTTCCGCGACCTCGGCGTCGGCGACCTGCCCGGCCTGCTGACGGGCGAGGACATCGTCGTCGTCAACGACACCCGCGTCATCCCGGCCCGCCTCGCGGGCACCCGTGCCGGCGGCGGCCGCGTCGAGGTGACGCTGATCAAGGCCGCGGGCGGCGGCGCGTGGCGGGCGCTCGCCAAGCCGGCCGGCCGCCTGAAGCCGGGCGAGCGGCTGTCGTTCGCGGCCGGGCTCGCGGCCGACGTCGCCGCCAAGGCCGACGGCGGCGAGGTGACGCTCCGCTTCGCCCGCGACGACGCGGCGCTCGCGGCGGCGCTGGCGGCGCACGGCATCATGCCGCTGCCGCCCTACATCAAGCGCGGCCCAGCCGGCGACCCGCGCGACCGCGACGACTACCAGACCCTGTTCGCCGAGCGGCCGGGCGCGGTGGCGGCGCCGACCGCCGGGCTCCACTTCACTCCGGCGCTGCTCACCGCCGTCGAGGCCCGCGGCGCCGCCGTGGCGCGGCTGACGCTGCACGTCGGCGCCGGCACCTTCCTGCCGGTCAAGGTCGCCGATACCCGCGACCACCGCATGCACGCCGAGTGGGGCGAGATCACCGCGATCGCCGCCGACGCCGTCAACGCCGCCCGCGCCCGCGGCGGCCGCGTTGTCGCCGTAGGCTCGACCGCGCTCCGGCTGCTGGAGACTGCCGCCGGCGACGATGGCACCTTGAAACCCTTCCGCGGCGAAACCGACATCTTCATCACGCCGGGCTACCGGTTTAGGATCGTCGATGCGCTGCTCACCAATTTCCACCTGCCGCGTTCGACCCTGTTCATGCTGGTCGCGGCGTTCGCCGGGCTCGATCGGATGAAGGCGGCCTACGACCACGCGAAGGCAAGCGGCTACCGGTTCTACTCCTACGGCGACGCCTGCTGGCTCGAGCGCGCCGAGGCCGGCCGATGAGCGCGCTCGCCTTCGAGATGCTGGCCGCCGACGGCAAGGCGCGCAGCGGCAGCCTGCTCACCGCGCACGGGCCGATCGACACCCCCGCCTTCATGCCGGTCGGCACCGCGGCGACGGTGAAGGCGATGACCCCGGACGCGGTGAAAGCGACCGGCGCCCAGTGCATCCTCGCCAACACCTACCACCTGATGCTGCGCCCCGGTCCGAAGCTGATCGCCGAGCTTGGCGGGCTGCACCGGTTCATGAACTGGCCGGGGCCGATCCTTACCGATTCCGGCGGCTTCCAGGTGTGGTCGCTGGCCAAGCTGCGCACCATGGACGAGGACGGCGTCGCGTTTCGCTCCCACCTCGACGGCGCGCCGGTGCGCCTCACGCCCGAGCGCGCGATCGAGATCCAGGCCCTGCTCGGCGCCGACATCGCCATGGTGCTCGACGAATGCACGCCGCTCGCCGCCGGCGAGGACGAGGTCGCGAAGTCGATGCGCCTCTCGATGCGCTGGGCCGAGCGTTGCCGGCAGGCCTACGCGGCAAGCGACGGCCGCGGCCTGTTCGGCATCGTCCAGGGCGGCGTCTACGCGCACCTGCGCGCCGAGTCGGCGGAGACGCTGGTGCGCCTCGGCTTCGACGGCTACGCCATCGGCGGCCTCTCGGTCGGCGAGGGCCAGGCGGCGATGTTCAAGGTGCTGGAACGCACCGTGCCGTGGCTGCCCGCCGAGCGGCCGCGCTACCTGATGGGCGTCGGCAAGCCGGCCGACCTGGTCGGCGCCGTCGGGCGCGGCATCGACATGTTCGACTGCGTGCTGCCGACCCGCTCGGGCCGCACCGACCAGGCGTTCACCCGCGCCGGCACCCTGAATCTGCGCAACGCCCGCCACCGCAAGGATGCGGGGCCGCTCGACGACGCCTGCGGCTGCCCGGCCTGCACGGGCTACAGCCGGGCCTACCTGCACCACCTGGTGATGGCGAAGGAGATGCTGGGGCCGATGCTGCTGACCTGGCACAACCTGCACTACTACCAGGACCTGATGGCGGCGATGCGCCAGGCGATCGCGGCAGAAGCGTTCGACGCCTTCGCCGCTGCCTTCGCCGCCGAGCAGGTGGTGAAGGAGCCGGCGGAGCAGTAGGCAAAACGCGTTGCCGGCGCCGAAATTTCTACGTAAAAAACGTTGATTTGTCGAAAAATAAACGTATATTCAGCCGATGGCGCCGCGAAACCCCACGTCCCGTCCGACGCCGCACCGCACCCTGATCGACCGCTTCGGCGGCTTCGCCGCGCTCGCCCAGGCGCTGACCCGTCGCGGCGGCCGGCGCCTCTCGACCAGCACGGTGCAGGGCTGGCATCAGCGCGGCCACATCTCCAACCACTGGCAGCAGGCGGTGTTCGAGGCCGGCCAGGAGTTGACACCGCCGCTGACGCCCGCGGATTTTTTTGCCCCGCCAGCCGCCGGCCGTGGCGCCGTCGGCAAGCCGGGCGCGCTGGCGTCGCTGACCCAGCTCGGCCGCGGCGGCCGCATCCCGGAAAGCCCGGAAAGCACGGTGCTGGAGACGGTCGCCAACCCGCACCCGGGCACCGACTACCTGGTGCGGTTCACGGCGCCCGAGTTCACCTCGCTGTGCCCGGTCACCGGCCAGCCCGATTTCGCGCACCTGGTGATCGACTACGCGCCGGCGAAACGGATCGTCGAAAGCAAGTCGCTCAAGCTGTTCCTGGCGTCGTTCCGCAACCACGGCGCCTTCCACGAGGACTGCACGCTGGCCGTCGCCAAGCGCCTGATCGCCGCGGCGAAGCCGAAATGGCTGCGCATCGGCGGTTACTGGTATCCGCGCGGCGGCATTCCGATCGACGTGTTCCATCAGGCCGGCCGGCTTCCGCCGGGGCTATGGGTGCCCGATCAGGGTGTCGCGTCCTATCACGGCCGCGGCTGACGGCCGCGGTTCGGACGCGTTCTTTCGCCGGCCGTCCTAGGCCGGCATCGCCAGCGGCGGCTCGCCGAGCGGATCGTAGGTCTTGGAGTGGAACCGGTAGAAGCCCTGGCTGGCGATCGAGCGCTTGGCGAACTCCTCGTCGAACGCGGCGCGGGATTTGCCGAGTTCGCCGAATACGCCGATCTTCTCGAGCTTGTCGCCGCGCGTCGGGCAGACGTTCGGTTTCTTCAGGGCGTCGAGATGCTTCTCGTCGGTGACGATGAAGAAGTCCTTGTCGATCTCACACCGATAGACGTGAAATTCCATCGAATCCTCCTTCGGCTTCGGTGTGGGCCGGCATACTCCCCGATACGGCTATCTTAGAAGATCGGACGCGGCGGAAAAAGACGCATTGATCCGGATCAGGCGGCTCGCGGAATTTCGGCCGTCCCTGCCGCGGCCGGCGGCCGTCGCGCCCGACGATCCGGCCGGCGAAAATTTTTTTTAAAAACATCATCATTTCTCATCATTTTTCGTCATTTCGCCCGCCGCCGGTCGCCCGCCCGCACCAAGCGGGTGCGGCTTTGCCTCGGCGACGGCCGATCGTTCCGGCCGCGCGGCGGCCGGGCGATCCGCCATCCCGTGATGGTCCTATTCACGATCTCCAAGAGCAGCCATCACGCCGGCCAGACCCGCGGAAAACCGGGCGGCGACGCTATAGAACAAAAGTAGAACACAAATCGCCGCGATTGTCAAGCCCGGCTGCCCCCTACTCGTCCTCGCCGCGGTAGGCGCAGCCGGCGGTGCAAGTCTCCCACAACCGCACTTCCGCGAGCGCCGGCAGGGCCGGCTTAAGCCGCTTCCAGATCCAGCGCGCGATCGCCTCGCTGGTCGGATTGTCGAGACCCGCGATCTCGTTCAGGTAGCGGTGGTCGAGCGCCGCGCGCACCGGCTCGCACGCCGCCTCGACGTCGGCGAAGTCCATCACCCAGCCGGTCCTGGCGTCGACTGGGCCCGCCACCGTCACCGTGACCCGGAACGAATGCCCGTGCAGCCGCCGGCACTTGTGGCCGTCCGGCAGGTTGGGCAGCAAGTGCGCGGACTCGAACGTGAATTCCGAGAAGATTTCCATCGCCGCCGCGCGTCAGGGGATGCCGAGGTACTTGTGGGTCTGCAGGCTGACGCGCCAGCGCGGGTGGGAAAGGCAATAGTCGAGCACGCGCCGGGTGTTGGCGTCGCGCCCGGGCCCGTCCATCGGCTGCAGCGAGAAGTGGCGGAAGTCGAGGTCCTCGAACGCCTCCGGTGCCACGCCGGCTTGCGGATAGACCAGCTTCAGCTCGTCGCCCGAGCGTTGCGCCAGCTTGGCGCCGGCCTTCGGGCTGACGCACAACCAGTCGAGCCCATCGGGCGCCGCCAGCGTGCCGTTGGTCTCCACCGCCACCGCGAAGCCGCGCGCGTGCAGCGCCGCGATCAGCGGCGCGTCCATCTGCAACAGCGGCTCGCCGCCGGTGCAGACGACGAAACGGCCGTTTGCATTGTCGCGGCCGTTGCTGCCGTCGGCGCCGCCGTTGGCCGGCCACTTCGCCGCGACCGCGTCGGCGAGCGCGTCGGGCGACGCGAAGCGGCCGCCGCCGGGGCCGTCGGTGCCGACGAAGGCGGTGTCGCAGAAGCGGCAGACGGCCTCGGCGCGGTCGCGCTCCAGCCCCGACCACAGGTTGCAGCCGGCGAAACGGCAGAACACCGCCGCGCGGCCGGCGTGCCAGCCCTCGCCCTGCAGGGTCAGATAGATTTCCTTTACCGAATAGGCCATGGCGCCCTTTTTAAACCGCGGGCGCTGGGCCCGCAACGGCGCGAACGATACCGCAACCGACGCGGCGATGCAGCCGCCGTCAGGTGCGATCGTCCGATTTTACGCGTCATGCCCCGGCGAAGCCCGGGGCATCCAGTCGTTCCGGCCCCTGGATCGCCCGGGCTGCGCCGGGCGATGACGGATGTTGTTATGCGATGAACCACCGGCGGGGCGGGGTGGTCATTCACGCCGCGTAGTCGGTGGGATCGGCGACGCCGGCCTGCTTGAATCCCTTCTTGCGCAAGAGACACGCGTCGCAGCGGCCGCAATGACGCGCCTGGCCGCCGGATCCCGTCTTCGGATCGTAGCAGCTCAGCGTGGCGCCAAGGTTGACGCCGAGCGCGGCGCCTTTTTTCACGATCTCCGCCTTGGTCATGGCGATCAGCGGCGCGTGCAGGCGGATTTGCCGCGTGCCGTCCCGCGCCGCTTCGACGCCGGCCTTGGTGGCGAGGTTGGCGAGCGCCTCGAACGCCGCCACGTACTCGGGCCGGCAGTCGGGATAGCCGGAATAGTCGAGCGCGTTGACGCCGATGAAGATATCGCGGGCGCCGAGGGTCTCGGCGCGCGCCAGCGCGAGCGCCAGGAACACGGTGTTGCGGGCCGGCACGTAGGTGACCGGAATGCCGTGGGCGATTTCGGCGGCGGCGCGGTCCTTCGGCACCTCGGCCCCGCCGGTCAGCGCCGAGCCGCCGAACTGGGCGAGGTCGATGTCGACGACGTCGTGGCCGGCGACGCCGCTGCGGCCGGCGATAAGGGCGGCGGCGGCGATCTCGGCGGCGTGGCGCTGGCCGTAGCGCAGGGTCAGCGCGTGGGCGGCAAATCCTTCGGCCGCGGCGATCGCCAGGGTGACGGCGGAATCGAGGCCGCCCGACAGCAGCACCACCGCTTTGGGTTTCGCATCGCTCACGGCCGCGCCTCGGGTCGCGCGCCGCTCCTTCGAGAAACCCGCTTCGCGGATTCCTCAGGATGAGGCGCGCGAGTCGAGGGGCGGACCCTCCTCGGATTGAGGCGCGCGGGACGGCGGCGGCGGGTCTCCCCATCCCGAGGAGGCCGCGTCGGCGGCCATCTCGAAGGATGAGGAGCGTTATTCGCGGCGGCGGCTTTGTGTTGCGGCGGCATTCCGTGGCACCCTTTACGGCGGTTGCACCTGGGACATCAGTATGGCCGACGACATCAAGAAAATCATCCGCGCACGGGCAAGGGCCGAGGGCTTCGACGCCGTCGGCTTCGCGGCCGCCGACGCCGACGCGGGCGACCGCGCGGCGCTGGCCAAGTTCCTCGCCCAGGGGCGCGCCGGCGACATGGCGTGGCTGGCCGACGCCGACGGCCGGCGCGGCGACCCGAAGGCCTTGATGCCGGCGGCGCGGACCGTGATCGTGGTCGCCGTCAACTACGGCCCGCGCGAGGATCCGCTGGCGACGTTGACGCATCGCGACCGCGGCGGCATCAGCGTCTATGCCAGGGGCCGCGACTACCACGACGTGCTGAAGAAGAAGCTGAAGCGGTTGGGCCGTTGGCTAGCCGAGGACCACGGCGCCGAGGTCAAGGTGTTCGTCGATACCGCGCCGGTGATGGAGAAGCCCCTGGCGCATCGCGCCGGCGTCGGCTGGCAGGGCAAGCACACCAATTTGCTCAGCCGCGACTTCGGCTCGTGGCTGTTCCTGGCCGAGATCCTCACCAGCCTGGCGATCGCCCCCGACGCGCCGGCGACGGACCATTGCGGCGGTTGCGACCGCTGCATGCGCGCGTGCCCGACCGGCGCCTTGCCCGAGCCCTACCGCATCGAGCCCAGGCGCTGCATTTCCTATCTCACCATCGAGCACAAGGGCGATATCGCGCCCGAATTGATGGCGAAGATGGGCAACCGCATATACGGCTGCGACGATTGCCTCGCGGTCTGCCCGTGGAACAAGTTCGCGCGCCCCGCCGGCGACGACGCGTTGTGGCCGCGCGGCGAGCTGAAGATGCCCAGGCTCGCCGAATTGGCGGCGCTCGACGACGCCGGGTTTCGGAAATTATTCGCCGGCTCGGCCGTGAAGCGGACGGGCCGCGACCGGTTCGTGCGCAACGTCGCCGTCGCCATCGGCAACAGCGGTCTCGGCGCGCTCGCCGACGTCGCCGAGAGGCTCGCCGGCGACGCCTCGCCCCTGGTCGCCGGCGCGGCGCGCTGGGCGGTCGCGCGGCTGCGCGAAACACCGGACGCCGACAAACCTTGACCCCCTCGGTCCGCCGCATTACCTGTTCTGTTGTGCGCCGCGTTGCCCGACTTGGACACGACAACACGCCATGAACCTCCGCATTCTCCTCGTTGCCGTCGCCGCGATCGCCGCCGCCGGGGTCGTCCCCGCCGTCGCCGCCGAGAAGGCCGCTTCGCCGGCGGCGAAGTGGACGCCCGGTCAGGCGTTCAAGGATTGCCCCGAGTGTCCCGAAATGGTGGTGGTGCCGGCCGGCATCTTCATCATGGGGCTCAATTCCGTCGACAAGCGCAGCCAGCCGGCGCACCGGGTCAACATCGGCAAGCCGTTCGCCGTGGGCCGCTACGAGGTGACATGGGCCGAGTGGGAGGCCTGCGCCAAGGCCAAGGGCTGCCCGAGCGGCGGCGACGACGACCATGGCTGGGGCAAGGAGGGCCGCCCCGTCATCAACGTCACCTGGTTCGACGCCACGAACTACGTCGCCTGGCTGAGCAAGAAGACCGGCAAGGCCTACCGGCTGCCGTCGGAGGCGGAATGGGAATACGCCGACCGCGGCGGCACCACGACCCAGTGGTGGTGGGGGAACGAAAAGGGCGAGAACCACGCCAACTGCAAGGACTGCAAGAGCAAGTGGAGCGCCTGGAGCTCGGCGCCGATCGGCTCGTTCAAGCCCAATCCGTTCGGCCTCTACGACACCACCGCCAACGTGTTCGAGTGGGTCGAGGATTGCTGGAACGGTTCGCACAAGGGCGCGCCCAACGACGGCACGGCGCGCAAGGTGGGCGACTGCAACAACCGCGTCATCCGCGGCGGCTCGTTCTATTATTTCTCGAAAGTCGCCCAGGCCGCCTACCGGGCCAAGAATCCGCCGTCGGTGAAAAGCTACTGGCTCGGCTTCCGGATCGCCCGCGACCTCGACTGATCGAGCACGGTCCCAGCGGGCGCGTTCGCTATTTCACCGCCAGCGCGCGCGCCAGTTGACTGAGCGCCTCCTGATGGCGCTTGTTGTCGATCTGCGAGAAGTTGCGGGCGACTTCCAGGCACATGCGCTGGCGTTCCTGCAGTTCGTGCTCGTTGCCGATGCCGCCGAGACCGTCGAAGAAGTAGTCCACCGGCACGCCCAGCACCTGCGCGATCTCGAACAGCCGACCGGCTGAAATCCGATTGATGCCACGCTCGTATTTGTGCGCTTGCTGGTAGGTGACGCCGATCAGTTCGGCCATCTGCTGCTGGCTCAGGCCCAGCATCACCCGGCGCTCGCGAATGCGGGTGCCTACGTAGCGATCCGTATCCGTCGCCCGGTTGACCACCTTGTCGCCCGCAGTCGCCGGTTTGCCGTCATGGGTTGCGTGCCTCAAGAGTTATCCTTTTGGTCAGCGATTAGTTGAAAACCGGAACACGACATTCGCGCCGTCGCGAACCGGGCTCAGAGTATCACCTTACAAATTCCTGACAAGGTGGTATTTCACGCTGGATAATTTTCGATTCAGCCTGGAATTCAAGCGCATTCCCGCCCGGTGAACAATACCTACGCCCGTACTTAGGCCGGGCCGCGATGTATTAGGCCGGCGCCGGCGCGGCGCACGCCGGCGCGGGCGACGCGGCCGGCTCGGACGGCTGGGCGCGGTTGCGCCGGGAACGCCGGGATTTCGGTTAATAAGAGTCAATACCGGGCAGAAACGGGAACGCCCGCCCTTGCGCGCGAGCGCCGCGGGCGGTCAGGACTTGCCGCCGCTCAGCTTGTTGATCTGGCGTTGCATCTCGGCGAGCTGGACCATCAGGTCGTCGAGCTGCCGGCCGGCCTCGGCTTCCGCGCCGCCGCCCGCCGGCTTGCCTTTGGCCTCCGGCTTGCCGCCTTTGCCGTTGCCGGCGCCAGCGGGGAAGTACGGCGTGAAGATTTTCATCGCGTCCTCGAACATCGCCATGTTCTTGCGGCCGATTTCGTCGAACTGGCCAAACGGATTGAGGCCGCCGAGGGTATCCTGCATGTATTCCCGCATCTGCTCCTGGTTGCGCGCGAATGCCCGCATCGAATGGTCCAGGTAGTTGGGAACGATTGCCTGCAGGCTGTCGCCGTAGAAGCTGATGAGGTGGCGGAGGAAGCTGATCGGCAGCAGGTTCTGTCCCTTGCCTTCCTCCTCGACGATAATATGGGTCAGCACCTGGCGGGTGATGTCCTCACCGGTCTTGGCGTCGTAGACGACGAACTCGGTGCCCTCTTTGACCATGGTGGCCAGGTGGTCGAGGGTGACGTAGCTTGAGGTCGCGGTGTTGTAGAGCCGCCGATTGGCGTATTTCTTGATCGTTACCGGCGGCTTTCCGGTGTCCTTGTCGTCGGGTTTGTTGTCGGTCATCACCCGGGTCCGTTGTCGGCGCGGTTGAATTCGGAAGGCGAAAACCTAGCGCGGATTATGCTGCACTGCAATGAAATGTTCCCCGCCCCAGGCGCCGCCGCTATAATGGCCGCGGCAACGCAGCCGCCGGCGTGCCCGCGGACCGCCGCGACGGCGACGCCGGACGCCGACTGGCGGCGGGCGCGCGGCCGACGGCGCGATCACCACTGGAGAACCCATGGCCAAACCGCCGAACCTGGACGCGATGGCGCGGCGCTATCTCGACCTGTGGCAGGAGCAACTGGGCGGCGTCAGCAAGGACGCCGAGGCGGCCGACGTGATGGCCAGGACCATCGAGCTGATGAATGCCGGCGCCGCCGCGTTCGCGGCGATGGCGGCGAGCGCCGCCGCGCGGGAGCCGTCGCCGGCCGGCGGCACGATGGGGACTCACCATGACGCCACCCGGTCCGACCGCCGCGACGCCCGATCCGGGTCCTCCGGGACCGCGGCCGCTGCCGCTGCACGTGGCGCTGCAGACGATGACCTGGCTGAGCTCGCTTGCCGCCTTGGGCGGATTGAAAAGCGGCTTGCTGCCCTGGAGGCGGGACCTGGCAAGCGCCGCCGAGGCGCTAGGAAAAAACCTCGACGACGCTGACGCCCACGCCTTCGCCGCCGCCGTCGACGCCGAGGCGCGGCGCCGGCTCAATGGTTTCGCCGAGGGCGTCCGCCGCTACCGCCGTCATCCAAGGCCGGCGCGCCGCAACGAGCCGCCGGCGTTGTGGCGCCGCGGCAGCACCCGCCTGCTCGATTACGGCGGGCGCGGCCGGGCGCTGCTGGTGGTGCCGTCGCTGATCAACCGCGGCTACATTCTCGATCTTACCGAGCGGCGCAGCCTGATGCGGCATCTCGCCGCGGCCGGCTGGCGGCCGTTGCTGGTCGACTGGGGCGAACCGGGGCCGGCGGAGCGGCGCTTTTCGCTCACCGATTACGTGTGCGGCCGTCTCGAGCCGGCGCTCGACGAGATCGTCGCCGCCACCGGCGAGACGCCGGCGGTGATCGGCTATTGCATGGGCGGCAATCTGGCATTGGCGCTGGCGGTGCGGCGGCCGGCGCTGGTGGCGGCGCTGGTGCTGCTGGCGACGCCGTGGGACTTCCACGCCGGAGCGCCGGGCACTCGCCGGCTGATGCAGGCGGCGGCGCCGGGGCTGATCGCGTTGATCGACCAACTCGGCGAGTTGCCGGTGGACGTCATCCAGGCGATGTTCTCGAGTCTCGATCCCTATCTCACTGCCGACAAGTTCCGCCGCTTCGCGGCGCTGCCGGCGGACTCCGAGAAGGCGCGCGAGTTCGTGGCGCTCGAGGACTGGCTCAACGACGGGGTGCCGTTGGTCGGCTCGGTCGCCCGCGAATGCCTGCTCGGCTGGTACGTCGAGAACACGCCGCCCGGCGGCCGCTGGCGCATCGACGGCCGGCCGGTGGTTGCCGCCGAGGCGCGGATGCCGACCCTGGTGGCGATCCCGGCGAACGACCACATCGTGCCGCCGGGTTCCGCGGCGGCGCTGGCCGGCGCCATTCCGGGCGCCAAGGCGGCGCGGCTGGCGGCGGGACACATCGGCATGGTCGCCGGCCGCCGCGCCCGCACCATGCTCTATGATCCGCTGACGCGCTGGCTCGCCAAGACATTGACCTAAATCAAGACAATGGCGCGGCAAATCGCCTAGGTTGCCCGCCTTGTCACCCCGTCGCGACCGACCTATAACCGATGCAACGGGATGCGGCCGGCGTTGCCGCCCGATAAGGCCGGAAAAATTATCATTCCCAGGCGCCTTCCCGGCGCCCCGACGATTGATGGAGGAGAATGCAAAATGTCTGATATTGTCATCGCTGGGGCGGTGCGTACGCCCGTGGGCGCCTTCAACGGCGCGCTGAGCTCGGTTCCCGCGCATGTTCTGGGTCAGACGGCGATCGTCGAGGCGCTGAAGCTGGCCAAGGTCGCGCCGGCCGAGGTCGACGAGGTCATCATGGGCCAGATCCTGGCCGCCGGCGCCGGCCAGAACCCGGCCCGCCAGGCCGCCGTCGGCGCCGGCATCCCGGTCGAGAAGACCGCCTACGGCGTCAACCAGCTGTGCGGCTCGGGCCTGCGCTCGGTGGCGCTCGGCTCGCAGGCGATCCGGCTTGGCGACTCCGCCGTCGTCGTCGCCGGCGGCCACGAGAGCATGAGCCAGGCGCCTCACTGCGTGCACCTGCGCAACGGCACCAAGATGGGCGCCACCGAACTGGTCGACACCATGATCAAGGACGGCCTGTGGGACGCCTTCAACGGCTACCACATGGGCAACACCGCCGAGAACGTGGCGCAGAAATGGCAGCTCACCCGCGACGAACAGGACCGTTTCGCCGCCGCCTCGCAGAACAAGGCGGAAGCGGCGCAGAAGGCCGGCCGCTTCAAGGCCGAGATCGTGGCGGTGACGATCAAGGGCCGCCGGGGCGACACCGTGGTCGATACCGACGAGTACCCGAAGGCCGGCGTCACCGTCGAGGGCCTGGCGCAGCTCCGCCCCGCCTTCGCCAAGGACGGCACGGTGACCGCCGGCAACGCGTCGGGCATCAACGACGGCGGCGCCGCGGTGGTGCTGATGACCGCCAAGGACGCGAAGAAGCGCGGCATCGAGCCGTTGGCCCGCATCGTCTCGTGGGCGACCGCCGGCGTCGATCCGGCGATCATGGGCACCGGGCCGATCCCGGCCAGCCGGATGGCGTTGGAGAAGGCCGGCTGGAAGATCGAGGACCTCGACCTGATCGAGGCCAACGAGGCGTTCGCTGCCCAGGCGTGCGCCGTCAACAAGGACCTCGGCTGGGACACCGCCAAGGTCAACGTCAACGGCGGCGCCATCGCCATCGGCCATCCGGTCGGCGCGTCGGGCACCCGCATCCTGGTGACGCTGCTCTACGAGATGCAGCGCCGCGACGCCAAGAGGGGCCTGGCGACGTTGTGCATCGGCGGCGGCATGGGGATCGCCATGTGCGTCGCCCGCGACTGATTATAAAAAAGAAAAAAACAAAACGCCCCTAAACGCCGAGGGAGGAAACAATGGCACGGGTGGCACTGGTTACCGGCGGTACCCGGGGTATCGGCCGGGCGATCTCGACGGCGCTGACGGGCGCCGGCTTCAAGGTCGCCGCCAACTACGGCGGCAACGACGCCGCGGCAGGCGCCTTCAACAAGGAAACCGGCATCGCCGTCTACAAGTTCGACGTCGGCGACTTCGACGCCTGCAAGGCGGGCGTCACCAAGGTCGTGGCCGACGTCGGCCCCGTCGACGTGCTGGTGAACAACGCCGGCATCACCCGCGACAAGCCGCTGCACCGGATGGAAAAGGGCGAGTGGGACGCGGTGATCGCCACCAACCTGTCCAGCGCGTTCAACATGACCCGCTGCGTCATCGACGGCATGCGCGAGCGCGGTTTCGGGCGGATCATCAGCATCAGCTCGATCAACGGCCAGAAGGGCCAGTTCGGCCAGTGCAACTATTCCGCCGCCAAGGCGGGACTGATCGGCTTCACCAAGGCGATCGCGCTCGAGACCGCGTCGAAGGGCATCACCGTCAACGCCGTCGCGCCGGGCTACATCGCCACCGAGATGGTGATGGCGGTGCCCAAGGAAGTCCTGGACTCGAAGATCCTGCCGCTGATCCCGGTCGGCCGCCTCGGCGAGGCCGAGGAGATCGGCCGCTGCGTCGCGTTTCTCGCCTCCGACGAGGCCGGCTTCATCACCGGCTCGACGCTCAGCGCCAACGGCGGCCAGTACATGGCGTGAGCCGCCGGCGGCGCGACGGCGGCGGCCTCAGGCCGCGTCCTTCGGCGCCGACGCCGCCATCGACTTGCGTTCGGAGAAGTCGTCGAACCAGTCGGCCAGCGCCGGCCGCTGTTTGCGCCAGCCGAGGTCCGGGAAGCGGAAATCCAGCCAGCCGAGCGAGCAGCCGACGGCGACGTGGCCGATGGTGACCGGCCCCTTGGCCATCGCGTCGGCCTCGCCGTCGAGGTCATCCATGGCGCGGCCGACGACGGCGGCCTGGCGCGCCGCCCACTTGTCCCACTGAAACTCCTGCGGCCGCCGGCCTTCGAGCAGGCGCAGGATGCCGGCGTCGGTCATGCCGTCGCCGAGCGCCTGCAGTTTCAGCGCCTTCAGCCGCGCCGGGCTCGATGCCGGGAACAATTTATGGCCGTCGTGCAGGCCGTCGAGGTATTCGCAGATCACCGGCGAGTCATACAGCACCATGCCGTCGTCGGTGATCAGCGTCGGCACCTTGCCGAGCGGGTTGTCGTTGCCGATGTCGGTATTCGGGTCCCAGACGTTGGTCGGGATGCGCTCGACGTTGCCGTCGAGTCCGGTCTCGATCAGGGTGACGATGACCTTGCGCACGTAGGGCGAGGTCGCGGAGTAGCGGAGCTTCATGGCGGTCCTTCCGGGTGAAATGGCGACGGCAGCCGCAGACTAGCACCGGCGCCCGCAGGCGCAACCCGCGGGCGCTGGCAAAACCCGGCATCCGTTGTATGCTCGTCCGCGTGATGTGGATCGATGTCGTTGATCTGAGGGATTTTTATGCCTCCTCGCTGGGCCAGGTGGCGCGCCGGATGATCCGCCGCCAGCTGCGCGAGCTGTGGCCGAGCGTCAGCGGCGAAAGCATCCTCGGCATCGGCTACGCGACGCCCTACGTCGCCGGCTTCCGCAGCGAGGCCGGACGCGTCATCGCCGCGATGCCGGCGCAGCAGGGCGTCCTCCACTGGCCCCCCGACGAGGCCGGGCTGACGACGCTGGTCGACGAGCTCGACCTGCCGTTCCCCGACCTCAGCATGGACCGGGTGCTGCTGGTGCACGCGCTCGAATGCGCCGGCCAGGTGCGGCCGCTCTTGCGCGAGATCTGGCGGGTACTGTCCGACAGCGGCCGGCTGCTGGTGATCGTCCCCAACCGGCGCGGCATCTGGGCGCGGTTCGAGCGCACGCCGTTCGGCCACGGCCTGCCTTACACGCCGGGACAGCTGTCGCGGGTGCTGCGCGACAACCTGTTCACGCCGATCGAATCGCACCGCGCGCTGTTCGTGCCGCCGGCGCGCTCGCGGATGATCCTGTCGTCGGCGCCGGCGTGGGAGGAAGTCGGCCAGCGCCTGTTCAAGACGTTTTCCGGCGTGGTGATGACGGAGGCCGTGAAGCAGATCTACGCCGCCAGCGCCGACATCGCGCGCGTCCGCGGGCGCCGCTACGTGCCGGTGGCCGGCGGCACGCCCAGGATGTCGCCGCGAGGTCGTTGAGTTCGCCACGATTCGCAGCGTCGGGCCTCGTCGAAGGATGACGGCCGACGGGCGGTCAATTTTTCCTCAGCAGGTACACCGCCTGCTCGCCGAGCAGGTTGGCCGAAAACAACCACGGGCCGACATGGCGGATATGGCCTTGGGCGTCGAGGATCTTCTGCGTCTCGATGACGATGCCGAGCTCGCGGCAGAGCGCGTCGAAATCGCGGATCGTGCACAAATGGATGTTGGGGGTGTCGTACCACTCGTGCGGCAGCGTCTTCGACACCGGCATCTTGCCGAGGATGCCGAGGTACAGCCGCGCCCGCCAGTGGGCGAAGTTGGGGAACGACACGATCGCCCGCTTGCCGATGCGCAGCAGGTGACCAAGCACCGTCTTCGGCTGCACCATCGCCTGCAGGGTCTGGCTCAGCACCACGTAGTCGAAGGCGTTGTCCGGATAGTCCTTGAGGTCGGTATCGGCGTCGCCCTGGATCACCGACAGCCCGGCCGAGATCGAGGCCTTCACGCCGGCCATCGAGAGCTCGATGCCGCGTCCGTCGACCTGGCGGAAATGGACCAAGTAGTCGAGGAACGTGCCGTCGCCGCAGCCGACGTCGAGCACCCGCGAATGCGGCTCGATCATGTCGGCGATCAGTTGCAGATCGACGCGGATGGCCTTGCGGTCGGGGACCATTACGTCTTCCCGGCGGTTTTCGACTTGGCGGCCTTGGCGAGGTGCTCGGCGGTGCCGTCGAGGAACCCGCCGAGCACCCGCTGGAACTCCGGCTCGTCCAGCAGGAACGCGTCGTGGCCCTTGTCGGATTCGATCTCGGCGAAGCTGACGTCGGCGGCGGCCGCGTTCAGCGCGTGCACGATGCGGCGGTTCTCCGAGGTCGGGAAAAGCCAGTCGCCGGTGAACGAGATGACGCAGAACCGAACCGGCGTGTCCTTGAAGGCGTTGGCGAGTTGGCCGCCGTTCTTCGAGATCATGTCGAAGTAGTCCATCGCGCGAGTGATGTAGAGATACGAGTTGGCGTCGAATCGGTCGACGAACGTGATGCCCTGATGGCGCAGATAGCTCTCCACCTGGAACTCGGCGTCGAAACCGAAGGCGATGGCGTCGCGGTCCTGCAGCCGGCGGCCGAACTTGCGGTGCAGGGACGCGTCCGACAGATAGGTGATGTGCGCGGCCATCCTGGCCACCGCCAACCCCTTGGTCGGGCGCTTGCCGTGGTTCAAGTACTCGCCGCCGCACCAGTCGGGGTCGGTCATGATCGCCTGCCGGCCGACCTCGTGGAAGGCGATGTTCTGAGCCGTGTGGAGCGCCGCGGTGGCGATCGGGATCGCCGCGAACACGCGCTCCGGATAGGTCGACGCCCACTCCAGCACCTGCATGCCGCCCATCGAACCGCCGGTCACCGCGAACAGTTTGTCGATGCCGAGATGGTCGAGCAGCATCGCCTGGCAACGCACCATGTCGGCGATCGTGATCACCGGGAAAGTCAGATTCCACGGCTTGCCGGTCTTCGGATCGACGTCCTTCGGCCCGAGCGTACCCATGCAGCCGCCGAGGATGTTGGCGCAGATGACGAAGAATCTGTCGGTGTCGATGGTCTTGCCGGAGCCGACGGTCATGTCCCACCAGCCGTCCTTGTCGGTGACCGGGTGCGTCTCGGCGACGAACTGGTCGCCGGTCAGCGCGTGACAGATCAGGATCGCGTTCGATCGGTCGGCGTTGAGCTTGCCGTAGGTCTGATAGGCGACGGCAAAGTCGCTGAGCTCGACGCCGCAATCGAGCCGCAGCGGCGTCCCGACGCCGAGACGCACCTGATGCCCGGGGAGCGGCGCCGATGCCGGCGCGGCGCGCGCGTGGCCGTTGCTTTGGCTTTTGTGGGCGGTCATCGCCAGTTTCCCATTGTGCGATCCCGGACGCGCCGATTTCCTGGGGGCCCAAGAAGGGCATCATAGCTAGGTTCGGGACCTGGGAGTGTCAATGTTTTCTTTGATTTTACGGGGACATGCCATTATCACTAGGCCCGCTTTTCCCGGCTCCGACGGTTTCCCGGCCGGCCGCGAGGCCGACCGCCAGGAGAATGTCCGCGGGCGATGGATGGGCCGCTGTTGGAACTTGGTCAGGCGCGCATCATGACAGTCGACAAAGACAAGCTCGCGGCGCTGCGCCGGGAAATCGACCGCATCGACGAGTCGATCCATGACCTGATCGTCGAGCGGACGAAGGTGGTCGAGCGCGTGCGCAACGCCAAGCGCGGCGAGAATATCAAGATCCGCCCGGCCCGCGAGGCGGAAATTCTGTATCGCCTGATGGCGCGTCACCGCGGCCACTTCCCGAAGCGCGAGTTGGCGCGCATCTGGCGCGAGATGATCGTCGCGACGCTGCGTTTCGAGGGACCGTTCTCGGTCGCCGTCTACGCCGGCGACAACGGCGCCGTGTATGCCGACATGGCCCGCGATCAGTACGGGTCGTTCACGCCGATGAGCCGTCACGTTTCGACCCGCGCCGTCGTCGAGGCGGTTCGCAGCCTACAGGCCACCGTCGGCATCCTGCCGTTGCCGCGCCGCGATGACGAGGATCGCTGGTGGCGGCTTCTGGTGTCGGAGACTCCGGACACGCCGCGCGTCATCGCCCGTTTGCCGTTCATCAGCGGCGCCGCCGGCGCCGACCTCGAGGCGCTGGTGATCTGCGTCATCGACCAGGAGCCTACGGGGCGCGACCGTTCGTATCTGGCGGTCGAGGCGGACGCCGACATCGGCGTCAAGTCCGTCGAGCGGGCGTTGTCGCAGGCCGGCGTGTCCGCGGTTTCCCATCAGGTCTGGCACGGTCCCGAGCGTCCCGCCGTCTGGACCTACCTGGTCGAGGTATTCGGTTTCGTCGACACCCAGGGCCGGCAACTGAAGCGCCTGAAGGACGGCCTCGGCCGGCGGGCGAAGCGGCTGGTGCACCTCGGCGGTTACGCGACGCCGCTCGGCGACGCCGACCTCGCCGACCCGGAGCCCCTGGACGGGAGCGCCGGATCGTGAGCGCGCCCGGCCCGCGGCCCGGCATCATGGACATCGCGCCTTACGTCGGCGGCGAGTCCGCGATCGCCGGCAAGAAGAAGGCGATCAAGCTGTCGAGCAACGAGGGCGCCTTCGGACCCAGCCCGAAGGCGGCGGCCGCCTACAAGAAGGCGGCGGCGACCCTGCACCGCTATCCGGACGGCCACGCCGTGGAACTGCGCAAGGCGATCGCCGCCCGTCACGGCCTCGACGCCGACCGCATCGTCTGCGGCGCCGGCTCGGACGAACTGCTGATCCTGATGTGCAAGGCCTACGCCGGGCCCGGCGACGAAGTGCTGTACACCGAGCACGGGTTCCTGATCTACCCGATCGCAGCCAAAGCCGCCGGAGCGACGCCGGTGAAGGTTGCCGAGACGAACCTCACCGCCGACGTCGACGCGCTGATCAAACGCGCCGGCGAGCGTTCGCGGCTGCTGTTCATCGCCAACCCGAACAATCCGACCGGAACGTACCTGCCGGCCGACGAACTCAGGCGCTTGCGCGCCGGTCTGCCCGCGCACGTGATCCTGGTGATCGACGCGGCCTATGCGGAGTTCGTCACCCACAACGACTATTCGCCCGGCATCGAGCTGGTGGACGGCGGCGACAACGTGGTGATGACGCGCACGTTCTCGAAGATATTCGGTCTCGGCGGCGCGCGCCTGGGCTGGGCCTACTGCCCGGCCGCCATTGCCCGTGTCCTGAATTTGGTGCGCGGACCGTTCAACGTGTCGGCGCCGGCGATGGCGGCCGGCCTCGCCGCGCTTGCCGACGTGGCGTTCACCGACAAGGCGCGCGCCCACAACACCCGCTGGCGCGCCTGGACCCGCAAGCGGTTGATCGGGCTCGGCCTCGTGGTGCCCGAAAGCGCCTGCAACTTCGTGCTGGTGCGGTTCCCGCACCAACCCGGCCGCGACGCCAAGGCGGCCGATGCGTTCTTGAAGGCGCGCGGCATCATCGTCCGCCGCGTCGCCGCCTACGGCCTGCCCGATTGCCTGCGCGTCACCATCGGGCTCGAGGAAGAGATGCGAGCGCTTGTCGACGCGCTCGCCGAATTCACCGGATCATGGAGCCGCCGATGAGCGCCAGCGACAAGTTCCTGTTTCGGCGCATCGCGCTAATCGGCATCGGCCTGATCGGCTCGTCGCTGGCGCGCGTGGTGCGCCGCGACGGTCTCGCCGGCCACATCGCCGTCGCCACCCGCAGCAAGGAGACGCTGAACAAGGCGAAGGCGCTGAAGCTGGCGGATTCCTACAGTCTCGACCCCGGCGAGGCGGTTCTCGACGCCGATCTGGTGGTGCTGGCGACGCCGCTCGGCGCCTACGGTGCGGTGGCCAAGGCGATGGCCCCCAACCTGAAGCCGGGCGCCATCGTCAGCGACGTCGGTTCGTGCAAGACGAGCGTGTTCAGCGACGTCGCCCCGCACCTGCCGAAGGGCGTCCACCTGGTGCCCGGCCATCCAGTCGCCGGCACCGAGCATTCCGGCCCGGAAGCCGGCTTCGCCGAGTTGTTCGACGGCCGCTGGTGCGTGCTGACGCCGGCCCGCGGCGCCAACGCCAAGGCGGTCGACAAGGTCGCCGAGCTGTGGCGCCGCGCCGGCATGAAGGTCGAGCGCATGGACGCCGGCCACCACGACCAAGTGCTGGCGCTGACGTCGCATCTGCCGCACCTGATCGCCTATACCATCGTCGGCACCGCCACCGACGTGGGCGAGGCGCTGAAGAAAGAGATGTTCAAGTATTCGGCCGGCGGCTTCCGCGATTTCACCCGCATCGCTGCTTCGGACCCGGTCATGTGGCGCGACATCTTCCTCAAGAACAAGGACGCGGTGCTCGACGCGCTCGGCCGCTTCACCGAGGACCTCACCGCGCTGCAGCGCGCCATCCGCCGCGGTGAGGGCGCCGATCTCGAGAAGCACTTCACCCGCACCCGCGCGATCCGTCGCGGCGTCATCGCCGCCAAACAGGATTGACGGACGATCCTTTCGGGCGAGCGGGCGCTTACAGCTTCAGGCCGGCGCGGCCGGCGGCGCGATCCCATTTCGATGCGTCGTCGTCGTCGAACACCAGTTTCTCGTCGGCCGGCGCGCTGAACCAGTCGCCGCGGGCGATCTCGCCCTCGAGCTGGCCCGGCCCCCAGCCGGAATAGCCGAGCGCGAACAGCGCCAGCCTCGGACCGCGGCCCTCGGCGATCGCCTTCAGGACGCTCATCTCGGTGGTCATCGCCATGCGGCTGTCGACGACACGGGTGCCGGGCCCGTTGTAATCGGCGGTGTGCAGCACGAAGCCGACGCCGGGTTCGACCGGGCCGCCGTAGTGCAGCCGAATCTCGCCGTCGGCGCCGTTGGCGTCGATATCGAAGCCCTTGAGGAACTTCTTCAGCGGACCCTTTCCGTAGACGCGGTTGATTACCAGCCCGACGGCGCCGCTGTGGTCGTGGGCGACCATGTAGATCACCGTGCGCGCGAACCGCGGATCGCCGATCTGCTTCGTCGCCACCAAAAGCTGCCCGGCCAGGTACGGCGTGTTCACCGGTCCCGGGCGCACCTGCAGTTCGGCGGCGCCGGCGGGCGACGCCAGCAGCAGAAGCATCGACAATCCCGCAGCGACGGCGCGGGCCAGGGCGGCCACCGGGCGGTTCATGATCGGCCGATGATAGCAGACCGCGCGGCGGCCGTCAGTCCCAGACGACGGCCGGCAACCGCGCCACCGGCACCGGCCCGAGATAGACGCGCCGGTCCTGGATGCTGAGCGGCACCTTGATCTCGCCGTCGGCACCCGGCTGGCCGGCCAGCACGCCGAGCGCCGCCTTGGCCAGCGCCGCCGGGTGCGGCTTGATGACGCCGGCCGCGGTGAGCCGGTCGATGACTTCGTCATAGCCGCGGACGCGGATGGCGAAGGCGGCGACCGGCTGCATCTCGGCGTCGAGCGCCAGCGTGCCGTCGCCGTCGGCGGCCAGCGGCCCGTGGCGCACGTGCAGCCGGCGCACCTCGACGATGCCGCCGCGGTCGCGCCATTTCGCCAGTTCCGCGCCGATCACCGCCGCCGGCACGGTGCCGCCGACCGTCGCCGCCAGATCGAAGCGCTCGGTGACGCGCCCCAATCCGGGCGCCGGCTCGGCGGCGAAGGCGACGCCGTCGGCCGCGACCGTCAACTCGAGGCCGGGCTTGCCCGCCACGACCGTGGCGGCGCGCTTGTAGGCAGCGTCGGCGGCCTTGAGCCGTAGCGCCTCGCCGCCGCCTTCCTCCTTCGCCACCAGGGCGCGCGCCGCCAGCGTCGCGCGTTCGACGCCGCCGCGTCCGACCCGCAGCTTCAGCCGCAGCGTCTCGATGGCGACGTCGTATTCGCGGGCGCGCCCCGCCACCACCGTCGTCAGCCAGTGCCGGCCGGGCACCGCCAGCCGTAACCGCGTCGGCCGCCACGGCCGCGTAACGAGCGTCAGCGCCGGCCCGCGCCACGACCACGGCTGGCCGCCGGTGAAGCGGGCCGCCGTCGGCTCGGCGATCGTCGCCCTGAGACGGAATGGATAGCCGTCGACGCGGATCGCCGCGTAGGTGACGCGGGTGCCTTCCTGGGCGCGCGCCGCCAGCCACTGCGCGATGCCGGTGCGGAACTGCCGGGCCGAGTATTCCCAATAGAAATTGTAAAGCACCGCCGCGACGACGACCGCGATCAAGGCGGCGAGCGCGATCAGGCCGGCGTTGCGGCCAGGCGGCAGCGGGCCGCCCGGCGCGGCGGCGGCGCCGTCGATCGGATCGTTCGATTGTTGTGGCGGATCGGCCATGGCGGTGCCGCCTTTATACGGCGTTGCCGGGGCGCATTGAAGGGACTAGCCTGCCGCCACCCCGGCAACGGAGGGAACGGCCCCGTGCAACGCCCGCCCGGCGACATCTGGATCTTCGGCTACGGCTCGCTGATGTGGCGGCCGAACTTCGCGCACCTGGATCGGCAGCCGGCGCTGCTGCGCGGCTACCATCGGGCGCTGTGCATCTATTCCACCCAGTACCGCGGCACCTGGGAGCAGCCGGGGCTGGTACTCGGACTCGACCGCGGCGGCTCGTGCCGCGGCCGCGCCATGCGGGTAGCCGAAACCAAGGCCGACGAGGTGATCGAATACCTGCACGAGCGCGAGATGATCAACCGCGTCTACAAGCCGAAATGGCTGCCGGTGGCGATTCCGGCGGGGCGGGTCACGGCTTACGCCTTCGTCGCCGACCGTGACCACGAGAAGTACCTGCCGCAGATGACCGACGCCGACGCGGTGAAGCTGATCCTGCAGGGATGCGGCAAGCAGGGCACCTGCCTCGACTACCTCCGCACCACCATCGAGCATCTCGACGACCTCGGCATCGTCGATGGCCGGCTGCACCGGCTGCTGAAGCGGGCGGAGAGGGAAATGGCGGGCCGGGCCGGGCGCTGACGGCGTCTACGCGCCGCGGCCGCTCACGCGCACTTGGAATAGCCGCAGGAGCGGCAGTTGTCGCAGCCTTCCTCGAACACCAGGCTGGCCTGGCCGCATTTCGGACACTGCCGGAACGGCACCGCATCCACCGCGTTGCCGTCGCCGCCGCCGGCCACGGCGCGGCCGACGGTCTGGCGCTTCGCCTCGCGCTCGTGGGCGAACTGGGCGGCGCCGCTGATGAAGCCGATGTCGATCATGTGCCGCTCGATGACCTCGCCGATGGCGGCCAGCAGCGACGGCACGTAACGGCCGCCCATCCACTGCCCGCCGCGCGGGTCGAACACCGCCTTCAGCTCCTCGACCACGAACGAGACGTCGCCGCCGCGCCGGAACACCGCCGAGATCATCCGCGTCAGCGCCACCGTCCAGGCGTAGTGCTCGGTGTTCTTGGAATTGATGAACACCTCGAACGGCCGGCGGCGGCCCTGGTCGTCGATGATGTCGTTGAGCGTGATGTAGATGGCGTGGTCGCTTTCCGGCCAACGCACCTTGTAGGTCTTGCCCGGCAGGTCCTCGGGCCGATCCAGCGGCTGGAACAGCCGCGTCACCGGCCCGGCGTCGCCCAAATCGCGCGGCCGCGCGCTCGCGGCCGGCCGCTCCAGCGGCAGCTCGGCCTGGCGGGCGCCCTTGGCCGCCTGCCCCGCCTTCACCTCGAGCACGGCACCGGTGACGTCGTTCGGCCGGTACGTGGTGCAGCCCTTGCAGCCGAGATCGTAGGCTTGCGCGTAAACGTCCTTGAACGCCTCGAAGGAGATGCTCTCCGGGCAGTTGATGGTCTTGGAAATCGAGCTGTCGATGTACTTCTGGCACGCCGCCTGCATCACCAGATGGTCGTTGGGGGTCAGCTCCTGGGCATCGACGAAGGCGTCGGTGAGCGGCGTCGCTTCGCCGAAGGCGCGCTTGAACAGGCGATAGGCGTAGTCGGCGACTTCTTCCTCGCGGCGGCTGCCGTCGGGCATCAGCACGTGGCGCGAATACTTGAAGCTGAACACCGGCTCGAGCCCCGACGACACGTTGTCGGCGAACAGCGAGATGGTGCCGGTCGGCGCGATCGAGGTGACGAGCGCGTTGCGGATGCCGTGGCGCGCGATGGCGTCCTTGACGTCGCCGTCGAGCGTCGCCACCGATTCGCCGGCCAGGTACTTGTCCCTATCGAACAGGGCGAAGGCGCCTTTTTCCTGCGCCAGCGCGACCGACGCCAGGTAGGCGGCGCGCTGCAGCGCGCGGAGCCAGTTCTCGGTGAGCGTCACCGCGGTGGCGCCGCCGTAGCGCGCGTTGCACATGATCAGGGCGTCGGCGAGCCCGGTGACGCCGAGGCCGATGCGGCGCTTCGCCCTCGCCTCGTGCGCCTGCGCCGGCAGCGGGAAGTTGGAGACGTCGATGGCGTTGTCCATCATCCGGATTGCGGTGGCCACCAGGTCCTCGAACGCCGCCAGATCGAGGCGCGCGGCGTCGGTGAACGGCTCGACGATCAGCTTCGCCAAGTTGATCGAGCCCAGCAGGCAGGCGCCGTAGGGCGGCAGCGGCTGCTCGCCGCACGGGTTGGTGGCGTGGATGGTTTCGCAGTAATAGAGGTTGTTGCGCGCGTTGATGCGGTCGATGAACACCACCCCCGGCTCGGCGTAGGCGTAGGTGGCGCGCATGATCCGTTCCCACAGATCCCGCGCCGGCAGGCTCTTGTAGGCGACGTCGTCGAACTTCAGCTCCCACGCCGCGTCTTCCTTCACCGCCTGCATGAAGGCGTCGGTCACCAGCACCGACAGGTTGAACATGCGCATCCGCCCGGGCTCGCGCTTGGCCTCGATGAACGCCTCGATATCCGGGTGGTCGCAGCGCAACACCCCCATCATGGCGCCGCGCCGCGAGCCGGCGCTCATGATGGTGCGGCACATGGCGTCCCACACGTCCATGAAGCTCAAGGGCCCCGAGGCGTCGGCGCCGACGCCCTTCACCTCGGCGCCCTTCGGCCTCAGCGTCGAGAAGTCGTAGCCGATGCCGCCGCCCTGCTGCATGGTGAGCGCGGCCTCCTTCAGGTGCTCGAAGATGCCGGTCATGTCGTCGGGGATGTCGCCCATCACGAAGCAGTTGAACAGGGTCACCCGCCGCCCTGCCCCGGCGCCCGCCAGGATGCGCCCGGCGGGCAGCAGGCGGAAGCCGTCCATGGCGTCGAAAAACTTTTGCTGCCAATAGGTTGTGTCGGCCTCGGGCTGGGCGAGCGCGCGCGCCACCCGGGTCAGGCTGTCGGCCATGGTTTTGTCCACAGGGTGGCCGTCGGCCGTCTTCAGGCGGTATTTCATGTCCCAGATCTGCTGGGAGATGGGCGCTGGCTTGTTCATCTGCGTTCTCGCGGAATCCGACCCGGCGGCGTCGCGTAAGAACCGGGCCGCCGGGGTCTCGGCGCTGTCGGCGGTGACCCGGATTTTACACGGAATCCGGGGGGTTTTCGTTCCCCAATCTAGGCGCGCCGGTGCCGCCGGTCAACCAAAAGTTCTTGTTATGTTTCCCGCCGAATTATAACGATTCTCGGGTGTTTCCAGGCGCTTGGCCGTCAACGGCCTGGCCGATCCATGCCCGCTTTCCACAGCCGGTTGATCGGCGGTTGTCCACAAATCGGTCCACATCCCCGCCGGCGCGGCCGGCGACGGCGATCCGCCGCTCAGTCGCCGTCGGCGAGGTGCGGAAAGCGTGCCCGCGCCTCGGCCACCAGGGCGTCGGTCGCGGTCTCGATGCGGGTTTCCAGCTCGGCCATGAAGGCATCGCGCGTGAGCCCCTTCGGCATCGCCGGCAGGAACTGCAGCACGACGACGCCCGGCTGCTTGCTGAAGCTGCGGCGGCGCCAGAACAGCCCCGAGTTCACCGCCACCGGCACCACCGGCGCTTCGATCTGCTTGTAGATGGCGGCGATGCCCGATTGGTAGGGCCGGCGGGTGCCCGGTGCCGTGCGGGTGCCCTCGGGGAACACGATCACCTGGCGCCCCTTGGCCAGCCGGTCCTTGACGTCGCGCACCATTTTCTTGAGCGCCGCGGCGCCGCCTGCCCGGTCGACGGAGATGGCGCCGCACTTGCGCGCGTACCAGCCCCACAACGGAAGCTGCATCAGCTCCGTCTTCATGATGTAATTGGGGTCGCGCAGCAGCACATAGAACACGAAGGTGTCCCACGCGGACTGGTGCTTGCATGCGATCACCGCCGCGCCGACCGGCCGGTGCTCGAGGCCGCGCGCCTCGAAATCGAGCCCGACGATATGGCGCAGTCCGGCCCGGATCGTCCGCGTCCACAGCCGCACCGTCGCCTGCATCCACTTCCGCGGCAGCGGCAGCAACATCAGCATGCCGACCAGCAGGATGACGTGCAGCACGATCGAGAACAGATTGAACAACAGCGAGCGGAAAAGGATCATCGCCGCCTCACGCCCGCGTCTTGGCCTTGCCCTCGGCCGCGTGGCCGACGGCATCGAGCATCGCCGCGATCTGCAGCCGCGACCACGCGAACAGGTACTTCACGTATTCGCCGACCAGCAGGTTGGCCGTTCCCGGCCACGCCCACCAGCGGTCGTGCTTGACGTGGCCGGGGAACACCGGGTGCGGCACCAGCGTCACGGCGGGCATCGCATGGCGGAACTCCAAGAGGCTGCGCGGCATGTGGTAGGCGCCGGTCACCAGCCGCAGCGAGCGGTAGTTCTGTTCCGCCACCCACGCCGTCGTCTCCTGCGCGTTGCCGGTGGTGTTGGTGGCGTTGCCGATGGCGATCCGGTCCTCGAGGCCGCCGGGGCGGCGCTTCACCGCCTGCAACAGAGCGCGCACGTCGACGCCCTGATAGACGCCCGAGACGAACAGCTTCTTGGCCAGGTCGCGCGACAGCAGGTCCAGCCCCTCGTTTAGGCGCTGGGTGCCGCCCGTCAATACGACGATGCCGTCGGTCGGCGTCGTGCTGTCGGCGACGGTCGCCGGGATCGCGTCGACGAACCGAAACAGGCCCCAGGTCCACAGGGCGGCGGCCGCGACCGCCGCCACGGCGAGGTTGACGAGGACCCGCCGCAGCCGCCGTTCGCGTCCGCGCATCATCGGCCGCGGCCGTCGCTGCCCGGGCGGCCGCGAGTCGATAACCGCGGGGGGGTGGCAACGCGCACGGCGCTACAGCAACCGCGACAGCGTCTTCAAGACCGTCATCCGCGCCGTCACCATGGCGATGATCGCCACCACCACCGGCAGCGCGCCGACGATCGCCCAATGGGCGGCGCCGAGGCGGACGGTGGGGATCAGGCTGGAATCGAGCTGCTGGGCAAAATAGCCGATCGCCAGCAGCGTCGGCAGCGCCAGCGCCAGGCCGATGATGCCGCCCTTCAGCCCGAGCGCCAGCGCGCGGCTGGCGAACTGCCGCGCGACGTAGGAGTCCTGGGCGCCGATCAGGTGCAGCACCTCGATCGCCTCGCGGTGGACGGCAAGGCCGGTGCGGGTGGTGAAGACGACGGTGCCGACGGTGGCCAGCGCGATGAACGCCAGTACCAGCGTCGCCAGGCCCTGCACCGTCTGGATCAGCCGCACCAGTCGTTCCAGCCACACCCGGTGGTCGTCGATGCTGGCGCCGGGCACGCGGCCGGAAAGCCGCCGCGACAGCGCCTGCACGTCGAGCGACGCCTTCGGCTTCAGCTCGACGTCGACCAGCCGCGGCAACGGCAAGTCGCGGGCGCCGGCGGCGCTGCCCAGCCACGGTTCCAGGAGCTGCATCAAGCGGTCGTCGCCGAGCGATTCGTAGCGCGCGATCTCCGGCGTCGCGGCGAGGATGGCGAGCACCGCCTGCAGTCGTTCCGCATCCTTCCCCGCATCGTCGACCGGCGTGATCTGCACCGTCAGCGTGCCGCTGATGCCGCGGTCCCAGCGCTGGGCGACGATGTTGAGGGCCAGCATCCCAGCCATCGCGAGGACGGCCAGGAACACCATGAACGCGATCAGCCACGGCAGGAAACGGCTGAGCGCGTCCTTGTCGAGCGGTAAATCGGAGCGTCTGGAAAACATTCAGATCAACTTCTCGAGGTTGGGCTTGCCGTCGCCGGGGGCGTCGCCCGGCCGCGGGTCGCCGGGCTTCGCCGGCGCCGGGCCCGGTTGCGGCTTGCGCGGGCTGCCGTCGATCATCTTCAGCCAGCCCTCGTCGAGGTGCATCTTCGGGTATCCGAGGCGTTCCACCAGATGGCTGTTGTGGGTGGCGATGACGACCGTGGTGCCGAGCTTGTTGAGCTCGTCGAACAGGTGCATCAGCCGCATGCCCATGCGGTCGTCGACGTTGCCGGTCGGCTCGTCGGCAAGCAGCAGCTTCGGCCGGGCGATCACCGCGCGCGCAATGGAGACGCGTTGCTGCTGGCCGCCCGAGAGCGTCGGCGGCCGCGCATCGAGATGGTCCTTGAGGCCGACCCAGGTGAGGAGCTCGACGACGTGCTTCTGGACGTCGCTCTTGCGCACGCCGGCGACGCGCAGCGGCAAGGCGACGTTGTCGAACGCGGACAGGTGGTTGAGCAGCCGGAACTCCTGGAACACCACGCCGACGCGGCGGCGCATTGCCGGCAGGTCGCGCCGGGGCGTCGTCGCGATGTCGCGGCCGAACAGCGAGATCAGGCCGCGCGACGGTTTCAGCGCCAGGTAGATCAGCTTGAGGAGCGAGGATTTGCCGGCGCCGCTGTTGCCGACCAGAAAATGGAACGAACCCGGCGCCAGCGAAAACGTCACGTCCTGCAGGACCTCCGGACCGAGCCCGTAGCGCAGCCCGACGTTTTCAAATCGCACCATCGGTTCGATGTCGTCGGTGGTCACCCCGTAATCGCTCCTCGATCGCCCCGGGAGACGCGCCAACACGAGTCGCGACGCGTCGGCGAAGACACCCCCGTTGGCCCGGGACAATGCCAGTTAAAACTGCGACCGTCCAGCCTTCCGGCCGGGGTTTCGGGGCTCCGGCGCGGGTTGCGTTGAAGCCGCGATATGCCTATAAACGACAGTCGTTTACGCGAGCGGCCGGCGATGATTATAACCTGTCAGAACTGCCAAACCCATTATTCGGTCGATTCCCGCGCCATCGGTGTCGGCAAGACCGTGCGTTGCGGCAACTGCGGCAATTCATGGCATCAAAATCCGGTCCGAGCGTCGGCGCGGCGGATGGCGCCGCAGCCGATGCCGCAGTATGCGCAGCCGATGCCGTACCCGTACCCGCCGCCCCATGCGCAACCGACGGTCGATCCGCGGATGGCCTACGCACAGGCTGGATATCCGGCCGCCGCGCCGCCGCCACCGCCGATGCTCGAACCGCCGCCGATGCCCGAGCCGGAGCCGATGCCGGAGCCGCCGGCGATCCAGGAGCCGGAGCCGATCGCCGAGGAGATTCCGGAACCCGCGCCGGAACCGGCGGCCGAGCCGGCCGCCGCGCCCCCCGAGGCAGGCGAGTTGTCGCCGGCACAGCTCGACGAGATGTTCGGCGACGAGCCGGAGCCGGAAGCGATTCAGCCGCTGCAGGAATCCGGCGCGGCTGAGAACGTCGACGACCTCAGCCAGCTCGAGCAGCTTCCCGAGCCGGAACCGATTCCGCAGGTGTTCCAGCCGGACGCCGACGACGAGGCAGGCGCTGCCGAGGCGGGAAAAGGCGGCAAGGGCAAGATCATCGGAATCGCCGCCGCCGTGCTGGTGCTGGCGGTCGTCGCCGGGCTGTTCTTCGGCCGCGGTTTCATCACCGGGATGTGGCCGGGCGCCGCCGGCATCTACGCCATGGTCGGGTTCGGCGGCGAGGAACTCGGCGCCGGGCTGGAAATCCGCGATGTCGCCTCGGCGCGCACCGTCGAGGGCGGCGTCGATGCGCTGGTGGTGTCCGGCGTCGTCACCAACGTATCCAAGGACGACCGGCAGGTGCCGATGCTTCGCGTGGCGCTGCTGGACGGCAACGGCGTCGAGGTTCAGCATGTCGTCGCCGCGCCGCTGAAGAACCGGCTGCCGGCCGGCCAGAACATCGCCTTCAAGGCGCACCTGCCGGAACCGTCGGCGCTCGCCCGCCGGCTCGAAGTCACCTTCACCAAGGACGACAAGGCGGCGGCGAAGAAAAAATAGCCGCCCGCCGGTTCGGTTCCGGCAATCCCAAAATACCCGCGATGTTCGCTGAAGGCGCCTAGAAGCGCCGGAGCAGCCGGTCGATATACTCGCGTTCCAGCTCCGGACGATAGCGCTCGCCGGCGCGGCGGCGCAGCTCCTGGAGAATCTCGCGCGCCCGGCGCATTTCCATCTGATCGGGAATCTTGACGTCGCCGTCGTCGACGGCAGTGCCCAGCGCGCCCGTCGGGTCGCGGCCGAACGGATCGCGCCCCTGGCCCGGCCGCTGGCCCCGCTGGCCGCCGGCCATGCCCATGGCACCGCCCATGCGGCGGGCGATCTGCTCGGCCATGTTTTCGGTACCCTGCTGCAACTGGTTGAGCGCCTCGGTCTGCAGCGGCACGGCGTCGCCGGGCTGGTCGTTCCCGAGGGCGCGGGCGGCGCCGTCCATGGCGCGCTCGGCGCGGCCGAACGGTTTCGGGATGCTGCCGAAAAATTCGTCCATCTGCAGCATCAGCCGGCCGAGGTCTCGGCGCAACGCTTCCTGCTCGGCGGCGCCTTCGCCCTTGCCTTTGCCCTTACCCTCGCCCTTGTCGCCGTCGCGGCCCGGGCGGCGCGGCTGCTCGGCATCGGGGCTTTGGCCGCCCTGTTGCGGCTGGGTGCGCATTGCGCCCTCGCGCTGCTGCATCCGCTGGAAGGTCTTGTCGAGTTCCTTCTGCTGGCGTTGCGCCAGGTCGCGCAGGCCGTCCATCAGCTTCTTGGCCTGGGCCATCCCCTCGCGCGGCTTGCCGGCCTGCATGCCGCTACGCAGGTTGTCGAGCATCCGCTGCAGGTTCGACAACATCCGCTTGGCGGCGTCGATGGCGCCGGTGCGGGCGAGCTCGCGGGCCTCCTCGATCATCCGTTGCAGGTCGCTCGAATCCATGAACCGCGACGGATTGATCGGCATCTGGTCCAAGCCCTGCTTCTTCAGATGCTCGGCGAGAGCCGTCATGTACTTGTCGAGCGCCTTCTGAAGTTCGTCCATCAGGCGCTCGATTTCGGCCGAGTCGACCTTGCCCTGCAATGCCCGCATCAGGCTTTCCTGAATCTTGCGCAAGTCGCGCTCGGCGATGGCAAACTCGCCGTCCTCGATGCGCAGCGCGGTTTCCCACAGCAGCTCCTGAACCGCGCCGATTCCCGCTTCTGTCTTGTCGTGGATCAGCCGGCTCGCCGATACGGTCAGCGCCAGGAACACCACGGTGTCGTCGAAGAAATGCGACGGTCGGGTGGCGAGGTCGCGCAGAGTGGTCACCACGTCGCGAACGATCGGCTCGACCGGGTTGTTCAATTTCTTCCGCGCCTCGGCGATGGCGCGCGCCACCGGATGATTGAAGATCCGTTCCGGCAGCACGATGGCGATCGAGTCGCTTTGGCCGGCTTGGCCGCGGGCGTCGATGGCGTGCAACTGGATCAGCACCGGCAACCCCGCCCACGGGTGGGCGCTGAAGTCCTGGACGACCGAGGTCTGGATCTGGTTTGAGCCGGGATCCGGCAGCGCCAAATCGGCGCGGATCGACGATTGGCCGCCCGGAACCTTGCGTCCCTCGGGATGGCGGATCACCACCTGCACGCCGGCCAGGCCGTAATCGTCGCGCGCCTCGTAATCGACTCGCAACTGCGCGCGACCGGTGCGTGCCGGCGCCTGCAGGAACTCGACGCTTGGCGGCGAATCCGAAACCACCTGCACCGGCCAACGCGCGACGGGCCGTTCCTTGACCAGGACTTCGAGCGCGTCGGCGCTCTTGTCGGCATCCTCGACGACGGTTTCCAGCCGGAAGCTTCCGGTCTCGCCCGCCGCGCTGATGACGGCGAACTGGATGGTCCGGCCGCCGACCTTGAGCACCGGAGCGGCGGAGGCGCCGCCGGTCTGCGCCAGCAGCGTGCTGCCCACCGGCACCCGCACCCGCATCGGCGCCGATTCGTCGCTATCGCCGGCGGCGGCCACCATCGTCGAGCGTTCGAGGAACATCGGCGCCAGCCCGGTATAGACCGGCGGCGTGATCCAGACATCGAGCTTCATCGGGCCGTCGGTGCCGGCGGCGACCTTCGGCACCAGCGCCCGCTCCAGGCGCGCCGTCGCTTCGTTGCCGCCGGCGGCGGCGGCAATCACCAGCAACAGCAACAGAACCGCCCTGAGGCCGTAAGGGTCGTAACGGGCCAGCCCCGGCGACGGCCAGCCGAGGCGAAGCTTGCGGATCGCCGCGGCCATGCGTTCGAGGTGCTTCCGCCACAGCGACTGGGCGTTGGCGTCCGCCAGGCCGGTAGCCAGCCGGTCATGAATCGCCGTCAGCGGTCGATGGTCGAGGCCGCTGTCCTGTTCCAGCCGATGGCGGGTTGTCTTCTCGTCCACCGGATCGAAACCGACGATCGCGTCGCGGACCAGGAAGCCGAAGGCGGCGGCGAACAGTATCAGGATCAGCGAGTGCAGCCAGAACGGCAGCAGCGGCAGCAGATCGAGCAGCGCCACCGCCACGAACAGCAGCGCGACGCCGACCGCCGGCCACACGCACGGCCACAACCGCTCCCAGGTCAACGCTGCGCGCGCCAGCCCCGTCAATACCCGGTAGCGGCGACGCCAGCCTTTGTCGACGGCGGCGATCGCGTCGTCCCGATTCGGCGTCGCGTTCGCGCTCATCGGCCGGCTTTTCGTTTGCCGCGCGCGCCGGCAGTCAGCCAAACGGGCAGCGTCTCGCGCGCCAGCATGTCGTCGACGGAGATGCGCTCGCGGACGACGGCGAAGACGTCATCGCGGACCAGGACTTCCGGAACCAGCGGCCGGGTATTGTAGGTCGAGGCCATCACCGCGCCGTAGGCGCCGGCGGTGCGCAACGCGATCAGATCGCCCGCGGCGATTGCCGGCAGCCGGCGGGTCTTGCCGAAAGTATCGCCCGATTCACAGACCGGACCGACCACTTCAACCTCCTCGGAGACGGCGCCATCGGCCGGTTGCTTCACCGGTACGATGACATGGCGGGCATTATAGAGCGTCGGCCGGATAAAATCATTCATCGCCGCGTCGACGATGACAAAGTCATGGCTGGCGCCGGCCTTCACCATGAGCACCCGGCCGACCAGGATTCCGGCGTTGCCGGCGATCAGGCGGCCGGGATCGAGGATCAGACGGCAGCCGAGGGGGCCGATTGTCGACTTCACCAGGGTGCCGTACGCAGCCGGCGTCGGCGGCGTTTCGTCCTCGTAGGGGATGCCGAGGCCGCCGCCGAGATCGATCCATCGGATGTCGTGACCGTCGTCGCGCAGCGCCCGCGTCAATTCGGCGGTGCGCCGGAACGCCTCGCGGAACGGCTCCAGGGTGAGGATCTGCGAGCCGATGTGGACGGCGACGCCGGCGACGCGGATGCCCTTCATCGCGGCGGCGTGGCGGTAGAGCTCGCGCGCGTTCTCGATCGGCACGCCGAACTTGTTCTCGCTCTTGCCGGTGGTGATCTTGGCGTGCGAGCGGGCATCGACGTCCGGATTGATGCGGATGCCGATCGGCGCCTCGCGGCCGACCGACGCGGCGACGGCGGCGAGAATATCCAACTCCGGCGCCGATTCGACGTTGATCTGCAGGATGCCCGCCTTCAGCGCCGCCGCCATCTCGTCGGCCGACTTGCCGACGCCGGCGAAAACGATCCGGTCAGCCGGCACGCCGGCGACCAGCGCCCGCTTCAATTCGCCGCCCGAGACCACGTCGGCGCCGGCGCCGAGTCTGGCGAGGGTGGCGATCACCGCCAGATTGGAGTTGGCCTTGACCGAATAGCAGACGAGCGCGTCGAGTCCGGCGAGCGCCTCGGTGAACACCCGGTAGTGACGTTCCAGCGTCGCCGTCGAATAGCAATAGAACGGCGTGCCGACGTCATCGGCGATGCGTCGGATCGGAACCGCCTCGGCGCTGAGTTCGCCGTTCCGGTATTGAAAGTGATCCATGGTCGGGACCGCCCGTGGGTGTCAGCGCGGTGGCGGCCGATTGGGATATTCGTAAGGGAAGCCCAACGGCGAGACGCCGCCCTCCTTCGCCTTGTCGGCCGGCGCCGCCTTGCCGTCGTCCGGCGGCGGATATTCGCGCGGGAAGGTCGCGCCTTCCGGGTGTCGCGGCGACGACTTGACGCCGCACGCCGCCAGCCCCAGCACCATCGCCAGGGCAACCGCGGCGGCCGCGGCCGGGACCATGCGCATCGCGGACTCGCGGTCGCGCCGGGCGCTCATTGCAGGAACCTCTTCTTTGCCGCCCGGATGGCCGCGCGCACCCGCGCCGGCGCCGTGCCGCCGTCGCTCGAACGGCTGTGCACCGAATTTCCGACGCCGAGCACGCCGTAAACGGCCTTGGTGATGCCGGAGCAGACCGAGCGCATCTCGGCCAAATTCAGACGCTCGAGGCCGACGCCCTTCTTTTCGGCCATCGCCACCAGCCGGCCGGTCGCGTGATGGGCGTCGCGGAACGGCATCGCCAGTTCGCGCACCAGCCAGTCGGCGAGGTCGGTGGCGGTGGCGTAGCCGCGGCCGGCATCGGCCCGCATGCGGGCCTTGTCGAACTGCATCCCGTTCACCATTCCGGTCATCGCGGCGAGACAAAGCGTCAGCGTGTCGGTCGCCCGGAACACCGGAAGCTTGTCCTCCTGCATGTCCTTGCCGTAGGCCAGCGGCAACCCCTTCATCGCCGTCGCCAGCGCCATCAGCGCGCCGATCACTTCGCCGGCCTTGGCGCGGATCAGCTCGGCGGCGTCCGGATTGCGCTTCTGCGGCATGATCGAGCTGCCGGTGGAATACGAATCCGGCATCCGAGCATAGGCGAACTGCGCGGAAGTCCATAGCACGATCTCCTCGCCCAACCGCGACAGATGCACCGCCAGGATCGCCGCCAGGCCCAAGTATTCGAGCGCGAAGTCGCGGTCGGACACGGCGTCGAGCGAGTTCGCCGCCGGCCGGTCGAAGCCGAGCGCCTTGGCGGTCATCCGGCGGTCGATCGGGAACGACGTCCCGGCGAGCGCCGCCGCGCCGAGCGGGCATTCGTTGAGCCGCCGCCGGCAGTCGGCGGCGCGGCCGCGGTCGCGTCCGAGCATTTCGACGTAGGCCAGCAGGTGGTGGCCCAGAGTTACCGGCTGCGCCGCCTGCAAATGCGTGAAGCCCGGCATGACGGTCGCTGCGTGCTGCTCGGCGCGCCTGATCAGCGCCGCCTGCAGACGCTTGATGTCGGCGTCGAGCCGGTCGATGGCGTCGCGCACCCACAGCTTGAAGTCGGTCGCCACCTGGTCGTTGCGCGAACGCGCGGTGTGCAGCCGCCCGGCGGCCGCGCCGATCAGCTCGCCGAGGCGGTTCTCGACGTTCATGTGAATGTCCTCGAGCGCGCGGCTGAACGCGAAGCGGCCGGCGGCGATCTCGCGGGCGATGGCGTCGAGGCCCTTGACGATGGCTTTGCCGTCCGCCTTCGATATGATACTGGTCTCGGCCAGCATCGCCGCGTGCGCCTTCGAGGCGGCGATGTCCTGGGCGTACAGGCGGCGGTCGAAATCAATCGACGCATTGATTTCCGCCATCGCCTTCGCCGGTCCGGCCTTGAACCGCCGGCCGCGAACGGCGTGCGCGCCCCGTCGATTGCCCGCGGGCCGGTTGCTTTTGAGTTTCTTGGCCATCGTCGAACCTGCCAAAACCTGCCGAAACGTGCCGAAAACGTGCCAAAAACGTGATCGAGATGCCGGAATGACGAACGCCCAGCGAGGCTCCGAGAAGTGCGCCGCCGCGTCCGTGCGTCAGGCCATTCCGGCCCTGTGTCTGCTGCTTTCCGCGGTGATTGTCTCCATATCGTCGCCGCTTGCAAGAGAAGAAGCTGCGGCCTGCCGACCGCCCGCCGGCGCATTCCTTCAGTTCGAGGCCGCCCAGCCGCCCCGCCCGGCAACCAGCGCCGGCTTCGTCGATGGCGAGGGCCGCAGCCGCAATCTCGCCGAATTCCGCGGCGAGGCCGTGGTTCTCAACCTGTGGGCCACGTGGTGCGCGCCGTGCGTGCGCGAAATGCCGCAACTCGACCGCCTGAAGAAGACGCTCGCCGGCGACGGCATCCGGGTGCTGGCGCTGTCGGAGGACCGCGGCGGCGCGCCGGTGGTCGAGAAATTCTACGCCGTCAACGGCATCCGGAATCTCGAGGTGCTGATCGACCTCGGCGGCGTCGTGCTGCGCGATCTCGGGGTCCGCGGCCTGCCGACGACGGTGCTGATCGACGCCGACGGCCGCGAGGTCGCCCGCGCGCTCGGCGCCGCCGAATGGGATTCCGACGCGGTGGTGGCTTTCCTGCGCCGATGCCTCGGCAACGCGAAGGCGAAAAAAAGCATATGAGCCGGTGGCGGCGAACGGTGATCGCCCTGGTGCTTGCGGCGGCGGGGATGCTGGCATCGTCGTGCGCCGGGCCGACCCGCTGGCAGAAGCCCGGCGCCGGCGTCGACGACTGGGACCGCGACGAGGGCACGTGCCGGGCGCGGGCGCGGTCGCAGGCGGAAAAGGAGTACCGCAGCCGCGCCGCCGAGCGCGATTCGCCCGACCGGGGATTCGGCGTCACCTTCGAGACGCAGATGGCCGGCTACGATTTCCGTCGCCGCGAACGCGCGCTGTTCGAGAATTGCATGCGCGCCAAAGGCTACGTCCCCGATACCGGCCAGGGAAAATGAACGGCGGCCGGCCGGGGGACCCCGGTCGCGGCCGCCGTCGGTCGACGTTGCCGCCGCGCGGCGACGGCTATTTGCCGGGCTGCGGAACGATGCGCAGGTAAGGCTTCGGGCTTTTCCAGCCGCCGGGGAACTTTTTCTTGGCGTCCTCGTCCTTCACCGACGGGACAATGATCACGTCCTCGCCCTTCTTCCAGTTGACCGGCGTCGCCACCTGGTGCTTGGCCGTCAATTGCAGCGAATCGATCACCCGCAGCACTTCGTCGAAGTTTCGGCCGGTGCTCATCGGATAGGTGATCATCAGCTTGATCTTCTTGTCCGGGCCGACGACGAACACGGTGCGGACGGTGGCGTTGTCGACCGCGGTGCGGCCCTTGGCGCCGCCGCTGACGTTGGGGTGGATCATGCCGTAGGCCTTGGCGACCTTGAGGTCGGTGTCGCCGATCAGCGGATAGTTCGGCGCCGTGCCTTGGGTCTCCTTGATGTCGTTGGCCCACTTCTTGTGGTCATCGACGGAATCGACGCTGATGCCGATGATTTTGACGCCGCGCTTGTCGAACTCCGGCTTCAGCTTGGCCATGTAGCCGAGCTCGGTGGTGCAGACGGGCGTAAAATCCTTGGGATGCGAGAACAGCACCGCCCAGCCGTCGCCGATCCATTGGTGAAAGTTGAGCGTGCCTTCCGTAGTTTCAGCGGTGAAATCGGGCGCCGTGTCGCCGAGTTGCAATACCATCGATCTGTCCTCCCTTGGGTCGGTTGATGTTGCCGTCAACGTTTCCGGCCGGGCCGCCGGGCCGCGATCCGGTGTTGGATGTTATTTATTGCGCCCGCCGTCGACATTCCAGACCTTTTACGCGGCAAGGCGGCCGAACGAGAAACGGCGGCGCCCCGTACTTCCGGGGGCGCCGCCGTGTCGATGTCGGCGAGCGGGCGACGGGAATAGCCGATTATGCGGCGAGCGGCTTGCCGACGGCGGCGGTGTCGTTGCGCGGCGCCGCGGCCACCGGCGCCGGGCCGTACTCAACGGCGCTGAGCGCGCGCTCGCTGGCGGCCAGCGCGAGGTCGCTGGCCGGGCGCGTCATGCCGAGGTAGGCGATCGCCGAAACCTGGTCGCGACGGACGCCGATGTCGTTCAACAGATGGTCGGGAAGATCGCTGAGCGCCTGGTAGACGGCGCGGTCGCGAAACCGCTTCACGATCGACGCCACCAAGGATTTCCCGAGCTTGCGGAGCAAGCCCGCGATCGCCCGGTTGCGTAGACGGCGGGCGACCATCTCGGCGCTGAGCGGATCGAGGTGCCGCCACGCCTCGGCTTCGCGGCTGGCGGCTGTCTGTGTGGCATCGGCAGTTTGGGTCGTCATTTTCTTGTTCCTTTGCGGGTTCGAATGGGCTCGGGCGAGGTCCCCGCACATCAAATCCAAGGCGGCGGGGCAAGTCGCGTCTTACAGCCTGAAAATACGCGCAAAATTGATGCTGGCAATGGGTAATGCTGCAGCGCAGCAATGCAGCCTTCGCATAGCTCGGCGGCCTTCCGGCGGCCGCCCGCTGCCGGCGGCGACACCGTCGTCGTGGCGCCGTTCCGGCGGCCGGCCTATGACAGCGGCCGGGGGGCCTGCTACCTTCGGCCGGTGCCGATGATTCGACGGAGGCAATGCTCGTGGCGCTCGACCATCCGCCAAAGCTCGCCGGCGGCGATTCGCTTGCCGAACTGCTTGCCGCCGCCGGCGCCGCGCTCGACGTCGCCGAAGTCGAGGCGCTGATCGAAGGCGTCGTGGCGGCGCCGCCGGCGCGCGACCCTGACGCCTGGATGGCGCTGGTGGCGCCGCGGCCGGGCGCCAAGCTGAAGCGCGCGCTGGCGAAACTGAAAGAACGCATCGCCGAAGCCGCCGCCGACGGGCTCGACGGCCGGCCGAGCCCGCCCGAGCGGCTGGCGGCGGTGAGGGCCGAGCTCCAACGCCTCGGCTTCGCCGGCTACATCCAGCCGCGCGGCGACGAGCACCAGGGCGAATACGTCGCCCGCCGTTCCGAGCGGCTGGCCTGGCTCACCGGATTCACCGGCTCGGCCGGCATTGCCGTGGTGCTCGCCGACAAGGCGGCGGTGTTCGTCGACGGCCGCTACACCCTGCAGGCGGAGGCCGAGGTCGCCGGCGATTTGTTCGAGCGTTGCCACCTCACCGAGCGGCCGCCGACCGACTGGATCGCCGACAATCTGCCGGCCGGCGGCAAGCTCGCCTACGACCCGTGGCTGATGACGCCGAACCAGCTCGTCCGTTACCGCGCCGCCTGCAAGCGGGCGGGCGGCGTGCTGGCCGCCGCCGAACGCAACCCGGTCGATGCCGCGTGGATCGGACAGCCGGCGCCGCCGATCTCGCCGGCGGTGCCGCACGACGACGCCTTCGCCGGCGCGTCGGCGGCCGACAAACGCCGCCACATCGCCGCCGACCTCGCCGCCGACAAGCGCGCCGCGGCGGTGCTGACGGCCCCCGACTCCATCGCCTGGCTGCTCAATCTGCGCGGCGGCGACGTGCCGTACACGCCGCTGGCGTTGTCGTTCGCGATTGTCCACGCCGATGCGCGCGTCGAGTTGTTCATCAATCGCCGCAAGCTGGCGCCGGGAACCGCCGACCACCTCGGGCCCGAGGTGCGCGTCGCCGAGCCGGCCGATTTCGGTCCGGCGCTGGACGCGCTGGGCGCGGCGAAAAAGTCCGTCTGCGTGAATCCCGACACCGTCGCCGCGTGGGTGGTCGGGCGCCTGGAGGCGGCCGGCGCCGTGATCGACGTCGGCGCCGACCCGTGCCAGCTGCCGAAGGCGGTCAAGTCGCCGGCCCAGCTCGCCGGCATCCGCGCCGCGCACCGGCGCGACGGCGCCGCGCTGACCCGGTTCCTGGCGTGGCTGGCGCGCGAGTCGCCGAAGGGCGCGCTGAGCGAGACCGCCGCCGCGGCGAAGCTGGAATCGTTCCGCCGCGCCAACGACGAATTCCGGGGCCTCAGCTTCCCGACCATATCCGGCGCCGGCGCCCACGGCGCCATCGTCCATTACCGCGTCACCGAGCGCACCGACAGTCGGTTGGCGCCGGGCAGCCTTTATCTCGTCGATTCCGGCGCGCAGTATTTCGACGGCACCACCGACGTCACCCGCACCGTCGCCATCGGCCGGCCGAGCGACGAGATGCGGCGGAACTTCACCCGCGTGCTGAAGGGCCACATCGCGCTCGCCACCGCCCGCTTCCCCGCCGGCACCAGCGGCAGTCAGCTCGACACCCTGGCCCGCCAGGCGTTGTGGCGGGCGGGTCTCGATTACGACCACGGCACCGGCCACGGCGTCGGCCACTACCTCGGCGTCCACGAGGGGCCGCAGCGCATCAGCAAGCTTCCCAACACGGTGGCCTTGGAGCCGGGCATGGTGGTCTCCAACGAGCCCGGCTACTACAAGGCCGGCGCCTATGGCATCCGCATCGAGAACCTGGTGACGGTGACCGCCGTCGACGCGCCGGCCGGCGCCGAGAAGGCGCTGCTCGGGTTCGAGACGCTGACGTTGGCGCCGATCGACCGGGCTCTGGTCAAGAAGTCGTTGATGACCGCCGACGAGATCGCCTGGCTCGACGCCTATCACGGCCGCGTCGCGGCGACGCTGACGCCGCTCCTCGACGACGCCACCCGGGGCTGGCTGAACCAGGCGACGGCGGCGCTCGCCTGAGCGCCGGCGCGATCAGCCGCCGAACTTATAGAGGAAGATCTGGTTGCGGAACGCGTCCGGCGCGGTGACCACCGACACCGGCTGCCAGCCGCGCACCGCGAACGTGTTGCACAGCACCAGCGTGCCGGGCATCAGCTCGGCTTCCAGCTTGGGCTTCAGCTTCGCCATCGCCGGCGGCGTCAGGTAGCACACCACCAGCGCCGCGTCGGTGAGGCGGGTGCGATGGAAGTCGCCGAGCCGGAACTGCAGGTTCGGCGGCCCGCCGAGCAACGCGCGCATCTTTGCGAACGCCCACGGCAGCAACGACACCTCGAACGCCTTGACCGGATGGTCGGGATAGCGCCGCGCCAGGGCGACCGCCAGCCCGCCCCAGCCGGAGCCGAGTTCGTATACCGGCCCGGCGATGCGAATCGGCAGCGCCGCCAGCATGGTTTTCCGGCCCGCCGCGGACGTCGGCAGCGGCGAGGCGCCGGTGACCACCGTCGAGACGAACACCAGCCCGATCGCCAACAGGACCAAGCCCAGGACCGCTATTTCAAGCAGCATCGACGGTCGTCCGCCCTTCGAACGCATTGATTGTTAATCATTTCTATCTTAAATGAGTGGCCTCCCGCCCGGCCATCGCGATTCGGGCGGCTTTGGAGAATCCGCATGGTCTTGGGTCTGTTCGGCAAATCGAAGAAAAAGAAAGCGCCGTCGGGGCCGCCCCAGGACGTCGCCTGGGTCAAGTCGGCGAAGGGCAAGTATTTCAAGTTCCTCAATCTCGAGCCCGACGAGATGGGCCTGGAGAACATCTCGGCCGTCTACGTGCTGTGGCATCAGGGCGTGCGGCCGCAGTGGGTCTACCTCGGCTACACCGACGACTTGGGCCGCATCCTGCAGGAGCTGCGCCGCGACGACGAGATCGTCGAATACGACAGGCGCGGCGGCCTGTTCGTCACCTGGTCGATGATCAAGCCGGAATTCCAGCCCGGCGTGGTGCGCTATCTGAATCAGGTGATGCGGCCGGTGGTCGTCAACCCCGATCTCCTCGAAGACGGCGACGACAAGGAAGAAGACGAGATCGAACCGATCCCGGTGCTGTTGCCGGGCGCGCAGCCGCAGGGCGGCTGACGCGCGATTATTTCTTCGGCTCGCCGGCCTTCAGCCAACGCTCGTATTCGGCCCTGGTCTCGGCGCTCGGCGGATAGACGCCGGGCACCTTGCTGCCTTGCTTGATTTTCATCTTGGCGAAGCGTTCGTAGCGCTCCTGCTCCAGGCCGTCGCGGGCGACGTCGGCGGCGAGCGCCTGCGGCACCACGACGACGCCGTCCGGGTCGGCGCAGACGACGTCGCCCGGAAACACCGCGACGCCGCCGCAGGCGACCGGCGTCTCGATGTCGGCGGCGGAATGGCCGCCGATGCTGGCCGGCGCCGCGGCACCGGCGGCGTACAGCGGCAACGCCGACTTCAGCGCCTCGGCCAGGTCGCGGACGCCGCCGTCGGAAACCATCGCGGCGACGCCGCGGATCTTCAGCCGCTCGACCAGGATGTCGCCGACCACGGCGATGTCGGCGCGGCCGCGGCCATCGATCACCAGCACGCTGCCGGCGGGCGCCTGCTCGATGGCGACGCGCGGCGGATAGTCGGCGCGGCCCAGCACCTCGGGCGCGGATTTGTCCTCGCGCAGCGGTACGTAGCGCAGCGTGTAGGCCGGGCCGACCACCGGCATCACCGGGCTGTTCAACGGCCTGACGCCGGCCATCGCGACATTGCGGATGCCGCGCTTCAACAACTGCATGGTGATGGTGGCGACGCTGATCTTGCGCAGCGCTTCGAGGCTGTCCTTGTCCATCGGCAACGGCTCCCGGTCGGTGGTCCGGCTGTACGCTCGAAGTCCAGCATACCCGCCATGCCGGAGGTTTTTCCATGACCTTGAGGCTATCAGGGCCTATATGATGCGAATGGAAGGCATCCTTCCCTGGCTGCTTGGCTCGGCCATGTTCGCCACCCTGGTGGTGCTGGTGGTCGGCGTGGTCTCGTTCGGCGTCCACGGCCAGTTCTATCAGCGCCATTCCAACCATCTGATGCGGCTCCGGGTGGTGCTGCAGGGCATCGCCGTTGCGATATTCGCGCTGATCACCTATTTCGCTGTAAAATAGCGCGGCACACGCAGGGGGACGGGCCGGCGCCATGGTCAAGCTCGACAAGATCTACACCCGCGGCGGCGACGGCGGCGAGACGTCGCTCGGCGGCGGCAAGCGCGTCGCCAAGCACGACGTCCGCGTCGCCGCCTACGGCACCGCCGACGAAGCCAATGCGGTGATCGGCCTGGCGCGGCTCGCCACCAAGGGCGACGCCGACGCGATGCTGGCGCGGATCCAGAACGACCTGTTCGACCTCGGCGCCGACTTGTGCTTTCCGCTCGGCGGCGAAGGGAAAGGCGAGGCGTTGCGCATCTCGGCGGCGCAGGTGAAGCGCCTCGAGGACGAGATCGACCGGATGAACGCGGAACTGACGCCGCTCGCGTCGTTCGTCCTGCCCGGCGGCAGCGAGGCCTCGGCGTGGCTGCACCTGGCGCGCACGGTGGTGCGCCGTTGCGAGCGCCTGATCACCGAGCTCGGCCGGCGCGACGCGGTGAATCCCGAGGCGGTGAAGTACGTGAATCGGCTGTCGGACCACCTGTTCGTGCTCGCGCGCACCCTCAACGACAAGGGCAAGGGCGACGCGTTGTGGACCCCCGGCGCTCACCGCTGACCGAGGCCGCGGCGCCGCGACGGGCTTCTTGACCTCGCCAGATGTTGACCCTATTGTGCAACTGCGAAGAGGGCGTACAGCCCCGGAAACAGTGAGAATTTCCGCAATCCCGCCGGCGTCGCGACGACGCCGGCCGGCCCTGGGGACGGCACTTCCGAAGCCATTGGCAGGACATCGATGAAGGTTCTGGTCGCGGTCAAGCGGGTTGTCGATTTCAACGTCAAGATCCGGGTCAAGGCGGACGGTTCCGGCGTCGAGACCAACAACGTCAAGATGTCGATGAACCCGTTCGACGAGATCGCCGTCGAGGAAGGCGTTCGCCTTCGCGAATCCGGCAAGGCGACCGAACTGGTGGCGGTTTCGATGGGCGGCCAGCCGTGCCAGGAGACCATCCGCACCGCGCTGGCCATGGGCGCCGACCGCGGCATCCACGTCAAGACCGACGCCGAGCTGCAGCCGCTGGCGGTCGCCAAGCTGATGAAGGCGATCGTCGAGGCGGAGAAGCCGGCGCTGGTGATCCTCGGCAAGCAGGCGATTGACGACGATTGCAACCAGACCGGCCAGATGCTGGCGGCGCTGCTCGGCTGGCCGCAGGGCACGTTCGTCTCGAAGCTCGGCCTCGCCGACGGCAACGCCCAGGTGACGCGCGAGATCGACGGCGGTCTCGAGACGGTGAGCCTGAAGCTGCCGGCGGTGGTCACCACGGATTTGCGGCTGAACGAGCCGCGCTATGCGTCGCTGCCCAACATCATGAAGGCGAAGAAGAAGCCGATCGACGTGAAAACGCCCGACGAGCTCGGCGTCGACGCCATGCCGCGGTTGACCACGGTGAAGGTTTCCGAGCCGCCGCGCCGCGCCGCCGGCGCCAAGGTGGCCTCGGTCGCCGAGCTGGTCGCCAAGCTGAAAACCGAAGCGAAGGTGATCTGATGAGCGCCCTGGTCGTCGCCGAGCACGACAACGCGGGCTTGAAGCCGGCGACGTTGAATACCGTCGCCGCCGCGGCCAAGCTCGGCGCGGTGACGGTATTGGTCGCCGGCGCCGGCTGCCGTTCCGCCGCCGAGGCCGCCGCCAAGGTAAAAGGCGTCGCCAAGGTGCTGCTGGCCGACGCACCGGCGCTCGCCCATGGACTGGCCGAGAACCTGGCGCCGGTGGTCGTCGGCCTCGGCAAAAATTTCGGCCACCTGTTGGCGCCGGCGACCACGTTCGGCAAGAACCTGATGCCGCGCGTCGCGGCGCTGCTCGACGTGGCGCAGATTTCCGAGATCATCGGCATCGACGGCGCCGACACCTTCGTGCGCCCGATTTATGCCGGCAACGCGCTGGCGACGGTGAAGAGCGCCGACGTCATCAAGGTGATCACGATCCGCACCACCGCCTTCGACGCCGCCGAGGCGACCGGCGGCGGCGCCGCCATCGAGGCCGTCGCCGGCGGCGACGACGCCGGCCTCTCCAGCTTCGTCGGCCACGAGCTGACCAAGTCCGAGCGCCCCGAATTGACCAGCGCGCGGATCGTCATTTCCGGCGGCCGCGGCATGCAGTCGGGCGAAAATTTCAAGCTGCTGGAGAAGGTCGCCGACAAGCTCGGCGCCGCCGTCGGCGCCAGCCGCGCCGCCGTCGACGCCGGCTTCGTGCCGAACGACTACCAGGTCGGTCAGACCGGCAAGGTGGTGGCGCCCGATCTCTACATCGCGGTCGGCATCTCCGGCGCCATCCAGCACCTGGCGGGAATGAAGGATTCGAAAGTCATCGTCGCCATCAACAAGGACGAGGAGGCGCCGATCTTCCAGGTCGCCGACTACGGCCTGGTGGCGGATCTGTTCACGGCGATACCGGAACTGTCGTCGGAACTGGACAAACAGACGTAAACCGGCACCCCCGACGGCCGGCCGGCGTTGTCGCGCGGCCGCCTGACGGCGAGGCCCCTAGGCAAGGAATGAACCATGGCTACTGAGATCAAAAAAATCGGCGTCATCGGCGCGGGGCAGATGGGACGCGGCATCACCCAGGTGTGCGCCGCCGCCGGTTTCGGCGTCTACCTGCTGGACGTCAATGACGCCGCGCTGAAGGACGCCGTCGCCGCCATCGGCCACAGCCTGGATCGCCGGGTCTCGCGCAAGGAAATCACCGCCGACGAAAAGGCCAAGGCGATGAAGCGCATCGCCACCGGCACCGACTACATGGGGTTCAAGGATTGTCAACTGGTGATCGAGGCGGCGACCGAAGACGAGCAGGTGAAGAAGGAGATTCTGAAGACGCTGTGCAAATCGCTGCCGGCGGACGCGCTGATCGCGTCGAACACGTCGTCGATCTCGATCACCCGGCTCGGCGCCCAGACCGACCGTCCCGGAAAGTTCGTCGGCATGCACTTCATGAACCCGGTGCCGAGGATGGAGCTGGTGGAGTTGATCCGCGGCATCGCCACCGAGGAAGGCACCTACAAGATCATCCGCGACCTGGCGGTCAAGCTCGGCAAGAAGCCGGTCAACGCCGAGGATTTCCCGGCCTTCATCGTCAACCGCATCCTGCTGCCGATGATCAACGAGGCAATCTACACGCTTTATGAGGGCGTCGGCTCGGTCGACTCCATCGACACCGCCATGAAGCTCGGCACCCACCATCCGATGGGGCCGCTGGAGTTGGCCGACTTCATCGGCCTCGACGTCTGCCTCGCGGTGATGCACGTGCTGCACGACGGCCTCGCCGACACCAAGTACCGGCCGTGTCCGCTGCTGGTGAAATACGTCGAGGCCGGCTGGCTGGGGCGCAAGACCGGCCGCGGATTTTACGACTATTCCACCGACAAGCCGGTGCCGACGCGCTAGGCGGCCAACCGGCTTGCGCACGCACGGCGGCGCGATAAAAAACAGGCGGGACGCGGGTCCCGCCTTTTTCGTCTTTTGTCGCCGGCGCGTTCGCTTCAGTGCAGCTCGGCGCGGAGCTTCTGGCGGAACACGTCGATCGGCACCAGAGTGCCTTCGACGTCGACGCACCAGAACTGCCAGCCGTTGCACGCCGGGGCGTTTTGCACGCGCGCGCCGACCTGGTGGATGGAGCCGCGGAAATCGGCGCTGATCAGCGTGCCGTCGGCGCGCACCCGGGCGGTGTGGCGGCGGCGCAGGTCGGTCAGCGTGGTGCCGGGCTCGAGGATGCCGCGCTCGACCAGCCAGCCGAACGGGATGCGCGGCTCGGCGCGCTTCTGCGGCGTCGTCAACAGCCCTTCCTCGGCGACGCGGCGCACCTTGGCCAGCCGCTCGCGCGCCAGCTTCACGTAGTCGGCGTCCCGCTCGATGCCGAGGTAGCGCCGCCCGAGCTTCTTCGCCACCGCGCCGGTGGTGCCGGAACCGAAGAACGGATCCAGCACCACGTCGCCGACATCGGTGGCGGCGAGGATCGCCCGGTGCAGCAGCGCCTCCGGCTTCTGCGTCGGGTGCGCCTTCTTGCCGTTCTTTTTCAGCCGCTCCGAACCGGTGCACAGCGGCAGCAGCCAGTCGGACCGCATCTGCACGTCTTCGTTCAGGTTCTTCATCGCCTCGTAATTGAAGCGGTATCGCGAGTCCTTGTCGCGGGCGCACCAGATCAGCGTCTCGTGGGCGTTGGTGAAGCGGCGGCCCTTGAAGTTGGGCATCGGGTTGGACTTGCGCCACACCACGTCGTTGAGCACCCAGTAGCCGAGGTCCTGCAGGATGGCGCCGACCCGGTAGATGTTGTGGTAGCTGCCGATCACCCACAGCGTGCCGTCGGGCTTCAGCAGCCGCCGCGCCGCCGCCAGCCACGCCTCGGTGAAGCGGTCGTAGGCGGCGAAGTCCTTGAAGTGGTCCCAGGCGTTGTCGACGCCTTCGACCCGGCGCTGGTTCTCCGGCCGCAGCAGCTCGCCCGCCAATTGCAGATTGTAGGGCGGATCGGCGAACACCATGTCGATGGACGCCGCCGGCAGCCCGGCCATCGCCTGGATGCAATCCGCCTCGATGATGGTGTTGTCTTCGACGTCCGTATCCCTGCCCATGGCCGGCAGCATGGGCGGGCCCGGCGAATCGGTCAAGAATTAGCTGGATTCAATGACTTACGGGGAATCGGCCACCCCAGATGTGGGACTCAGCCGCCAGTTGCCCCCAACATCTTGCGCACCGGCGCGTAGCTGCGGCGGTGCGCCGGGGTCACGCCGAGACGCGTCAGCGCATCGCGGTGTTCGGCCGTCCCGTAGCCGGCGTTGCGCTCCCAGCCGTAGCCGGGAAAGCGCGCCGCCAGCTCGGCCATCAGCCGGTCGCGGGTCACCTTGGCGACGATCGAAGCGGCGGCGATGGACAGGCTTTTGCCGTCGCCGCCGACGACGCAGCGCACCGGACACGTCAGCCGCGGCGCGCGATTACCGTCGATCAGCGCCAGGTCGGGCGCGCGGGGCAACGCCGCGACCGCGCGCGCCATCGCCCGCATCGTCGCTTCAAGAATGTTGACGGCGTCGATCTCGTCGACCTCGGCGCGGCCGACGCCGATAATCGCCTCGGCGGCGAGCATCGCGAACAGTTCGGTCCGTCGGGCCGCGCTCAGTTTCTTGGAATCGTCGAGCCCGTCCCGCAATGCCGACGTCAGCGTCGCGGCGTCGAGGATCACCGCGCCCGCCACCACCGGCCCCGCCCACGGGCCGCGCCCCGCCTCGTCGACGCCGGCGACGACGGCATCGCCTTCGCCGCGCGCCAGCTCCTCGAGGCCGAAGTCAGGCATCCGCCGGGCGGTCGCCGGCCGCCGCCTCCGGCCGGTTCTTGCCGTTGCCGCGCGAGGCGACGGCGTCGGCGGCGCCGGCGGGCGTTGCGGGCGGGATGATTTCGACCTCGGCGGCCTTGCCGGGCGGCGTCGCGCCGCCGCCGCCGGCTCCTTGGCGCCGCTGGCGCAATTGGCGCAGCCACAGCGCCGCCGCGTGCAGGCCGCGCATGGTCTTCGACGACGCCTTGTCGAGGGTCGTGGTGACGAATTCGGTTTCCGGCCCGTAGACCAGCTTCAACAACTCGCTTCCCGAGGTTATGCCGTCGGCCGCCAGCGCCCTGACCCGCCGGCCGGTGATCACCCACAACGGGCTGAGCGCGAGCGAGAGCGCCGTCACCGCCACCACCAGCCGGTGATCCTCGCGGCTGATGACCCCGGCATCGGCGCCGATGACGCTGAGCAGGAACGAGAACTCGCCGATCTGCGCCAGGCAGATGCCGGCGACGAAGGCGTGGTGCCAGGGTTGCCCGATGAGGCCGAGAAAACCGACGTTGAGCGCCGTCTTGAACACCGCGACCACTAGGAACACCAGCAGCACGACACCGATGTTGGCCCAGATGTAGTCGAGATCGATGAGCAGGCCGACCGACAGGAAAAACACCATCATCAGCACGCTCTGGATCGGCCGCGTCGCCTCCAGCATCATGTGGCGCTGGCGACTGTTGCCGATCACAAGCCCGGCCAGGAAGGCACCGTAGGCCGCCGACATGCCGAGCAGGCCCGACAGCGCCGCGCAACCGAAGCAGAACGCCAGCGCCGCCAACGGTTTCAGGTCATGGTGGCCCTCGACGATGGCGCCGAACGGCAGACTCACCGTGCGGCCGCGGCCGAGATACAGGATCAGCGCCACCAGCACCAGCACCGCCAGCAGGATCTTCGGCAGCGCGATCCAGTCGAATCCGCCGCCGCCCATGCCGCCGATGATCAGCATCATCGGTACCACCGCCAGGTCCTGGGCGATCAGCACGCCGATCGAGATGCGGCCGGCGCGCGTGTGCAGCTCGCCGATGCCCTCGAGGATCTTGATGGCGACGGCCGTCGACGACAGCGCGACGACGAACCCGAGCAGCACCGCCAATCCCACCGGCCACGCGAGCGCCATCGACAGCAGCAGCATCACCCCGACCGAGGCCGCCACCTGGAACCCCGTCACCAGCAGCCCGAGCACCCAGATTCGCCGGAACGAGCGCAGCGACAGTTCCATGCCGATCAGGAACAGCAGCATCAGCACGCCGAGCTCGGCCAGCACGTCGATCTGCTCGCGGCTGCGCACCACCGCCAAAGCGGACGGGCCGAGCAGCACCCCGGCGAGGATGTAGCCGACGATCGCCGGCTGGCGGAACCGCTCCATCACCATGCCGCAGACCAGCGCCGCCAGCACCACCACGGCGATGCCAGTCAGATTGGAATGGAGCGCGGTTTCCTGGGCGACGTGGGTGGCAGTGACGACGGCGCCGCCGACCGCGTCGCCGACGACTTCCGCCGCGCCCTTGACCGCGTCGCCGACCGCCTCGGCGGCGCTTTCGACCGACGAGCCGACCACGCCCTTTGCGGCGCTGTCTGCCATGGCGACAATCTAGCACGCCCGCCGGGCGGCGGCGAACGTCCGTCGGAAAACCGGCGGAGCGGCCGCGCAGCCTTCAACCGGTCGCCGCTCTCGGCCGCGACGACAAGGCGATGGAGTCGAGTTGCGGCCGGGCCATGTCGGCGATGCGGCGGCCGTCTTCGGACATGATGAACGCGGCGAATGTCCGCGCCGGTAGCGATTGACGCTTGTCCTGGAAGGTGACCACGTTCCACTGTCGTTTCAGGGGGAAGCCGTTGACGTCGAGTACCGTCAGCCGGCCGTCGGCCAGTTCGTGGGCGACGGCAAACGACGACATGATGGACAGTCCGAGATTGGCCAGGATCGCCTCCTTGATGGCCTCGCCGCTGCCGATCTCCATGCCCACCCGCACCCGAATGCCGAGGTCGCGGAATACGTTTTCCAGCGATAGCCGCGTCGACGAGCCCGGCTCGCGCAGCAGGAACGGCTCGTGGGCGAGCCGCGAAATCGGGATCCGCGTCTCCCGCACAAGCGGATGGTCGGGCGGCGCCACCACCACCAGATGGTCGTCGATGAATGGCCGCGCCTCGATCCCCGGCAGGTCGGGAACGTGGCTCATCACGATCAGGTCGTCCTTCTTCGAGGTCATCCGCTCGATCATCCATTGCAGGTTGCCGACGTTGAGCCGCGGCGACACCCCGGGATGCAGGTTCTGGAAGGCGCCGAGCAGCTGCGGCATGAAGTAACTTGCGGTGGTGGCCAACGCCACGTCGAGGGAGCCCTTGATTTCGCCCTTCATTTCCGCGAACCCGAGTTCGAGATCGCGAAGCCGGGTGAGGATGTCGTCGGTGGCGCGCAACAGCTCGTCCCCGGCCGGCGTCAGGAACAGCCGCTTGCCGGTCTTTTCGAACATCGGCAGCCCGACCGAGTCCTCGAGTTGCTTGATCTGGATCGACACCGCCGGCTGGGTCACCCCCATTTCGTTGGCGGCGCGGGAGAACCCCTTGAGCCGGGCGACGGCTTCAAAAAGCTTGAGTTGTCTGAGCGTTAGCATGATTTCTTCGGCTCTTTCATTTATAATTATAACTTATATACAGGATAAAAACTATTAATTTTTATCTATCTTCCGCAGTGTGTACACTGCTCGTCGTGGAAGCGCCGTAGTTTCCGAAGTTCCCACGCCACCAGGCTGGTAAGCCGCTGTGGGGTGGGGAGGCGCAATGTGGAGCCGTATTTAGGAAACTGCGGCAAGGCTCCGATGAGGGGCCGCTTCTAAAGCGATGTGGGTCAGGCACAATCTCCCCGTGTCTGCGATCGTGGCCCCGCCCGGTTCCCCCGGGCGGGGTCCACTTTATGTTCATGTCCGGCCGGCCGAAAACTGCCATTTCAGAGGTTTGACGCGCGGCTTCGGCCGCGCTTTTTGAGGTGGAGCACCCCATGGCAACCGGCGACAAAAATGCGTCCGCCGGCGAAGATAAATCGGTCATGTTCGTGGCGGCCGGTTTCATCGGCATCGGCGTCATCGGCGTCGTCGTCGCGCATCTGTTCGGCCGGATCTAGCGTCGCCGCCGACGACGCACCGCGGCCGGATGCCCGGTCCCGCCGTCCTGCGGCATCGGGAGGGATGTTTATATTCATCACGAATCACCGCCGCGATCTGTTAACATGGACCGTTGATCGCGAGGGAGGCGGCGATGGCGCGGGTGATGATCAACTGCCCCGAAACCGGAGAGCCCATCTACACCGGCATGACCTTCGACTGGTCGGCGTTCGACACCGTGCGCATCGGCGAGCGCAAGGTGCGTTGCCCGCTGTGCGGCGAATTCCATACCTGGAAGCGCGCCGATGCCTTCCTCGAGGAGGATGGCGGCGGCCACTGAGCCGCGACCGCGCGCCGGTTTCATGCCCCCGGCGTCCCGTCGACGCGCGGGTTTTCGTCGGCCGCCCCGCTACAGCAGGCTGAGCTGATCGCCGGGCCGCGGCGGCGGCTTGAACAGCGCCGTTGTTAGGTCGAAGCCGGTCGCCCGTTTTTCGTTGAGGCCGTACTTGGCGCACGCCCGCTCGAAGCGTTGCGCCAGTAGCCGGGCGCGCTCGCCGGTGCCGGTCATCCGCGTCTTGAAATCGGACACGTAAAGCGCGCCGCCGCGGCTTTCGCGCATTTGGTTGAGCACGTGATTCGCCATCTCCGGCGCATGCGCGTTCAGCCATTCCTCGAACAACGCCTTCAGTTCCAGCGGCAGGCGCAGGAGGATGTAGGCGGCGGCGACGGCCCCGGCGGCGTTGGCGCGCTCGAGCACGCGTTCCATCTCACTGTCGGTGAGCACCGGGATCATCGGCGCCACCATCACCGCGACCGGAATGTCGGCGGCGGCCAGCCGGGCGATCGCCGCGAGCCGCTTCTCCGGCGTCGGCGCCCGCGGCTCCAGCGCCCGCGCCAGCCGCCCGTCCAGGGTGCAGATGGAGACGCCGACCGCGGCCAGGCCCTTGGCCGCCATCGGCCCCAGGATGTCGATGTCGCGGCAGACCAGCGCCGACTTGGTGGTGATGGCGACCGGGTGGTTGAAGCGCGCCAGCACCTCGAGCACGGCACGGGTGATCTTGTGTTCGCGCTCGATCGGCTGATAGGGGTCGGTGTTGGCGCCGAGCGCGATGGTGCGCGGCCGGTAGCCCGGCTCCGACAATTCCCGCTCCAGCAGCGTCGCCGCGTCCGGCTTGGCGAACAGCCGGCTCTCGAAATCGAGGCCCGACGACAGGCCCATGTAGGCGTGGCTCGGCCGCGCGTAGCAGTAGACGCAGCCGTGCTCGCAGCCCTTGTAGGGATTGATCGAGCGGTCGAACGGGATGTCAGGCGAGTCGTTGCGGGCGATGATCGTCTTCGGCCACTCGACCGTCACCGTGGTGCGCAGCGGCGGCAAATCCGCGTCGTCGAGATCCCAGCCGTCGTCGACAGCGGCGCGGGTCTCGCGCTCGAAGCGGCCGGAGCGGTTGCTCACCGCGCCGCGACCTTTTTTCGGCGTCGCCGGCAACGAACCGATCATGGCCGATTGTAACCCGAGTTTGGAACAATTCAAGAACATTCGCCGGGCCCCGGCGGCTGTGTTATTTAAACCCGGCTTTCACACCCATACGGGAACGCGCCCAGGCCATGCTCAGCATCGTCATCCCGACCCTGGAAGCGGAAATGGAACTGCCGGCGACGCTGGATTGCGTCGCCGCCGCCGGCATGGCTCACGAGGTCATCGTCGCCGACGGCGGCTCCGCCGATTCGACGGCGCTGATCGCCGCCGAGGCCGGCGCCCAGGTCGTCGCCGCCGGCGGCGGGCGCGGGCCGCAACTGGCCGCCGGCGCCGATGCCGCGACCGGCGACTGGCTGTTGTTCCTGCACGCCGACACCCGGCCGCAGCCCGGCTGGGGGCCGGCGGTCGGCAGCTTCATCAAGGACTCCGCGAGCCGCTTCCGCGCCGGCTATTTCCGCTTCGCGCTCAACGACTCGGCGCCGGCGGCGCGCCGGCTGGAAGGCTTGGTGCGTTTGCGTTGCCAACTGTTCGGGCTGCCCTATGGCGATCAGGGCCTGCTGATCAGCCGCGAGTTCTACGATTTCCTCGGTGGATTCGCGGCGCTGCCGCTGATGGAGGACGTCGACATGGCGCGGCGCATCGGCCGCCGCCGGCTGGTCGAGCTGCCGGTCGCCGCCGTCACCTCGGCCGAGCGCTACCGCAGGGGCGGCTATTGGCGGCGGCCGTTGCGCAACCTGGTCTGCGTCGGGCTCTATTTCCTCGGCATGCCGCCGCGCGCGATCGAGTCGTTCTACCGATGATGCGCCGAAGGCTTCCGGCAATTGCCCTGATGCTGGCGGCGTTCCTGGTCGCAGCGCCGGCGGCGGCTTGGAAGAACGGCCCGCCCAACAACAAGGTCACCAACACCCTCGCCGACTGCGCCAGCCCGCCCTATTCCACCCACGACTGGATCGCCGACCAGGCGCTCGGGCAGCTTCCCGAGGACGAGTGGCGGTGGCTGGCGCCGCACCGCCGGCTGTACCTGATCGGCACCGAGGCGCCGGATTACGATCATATCCATCCCGCCTGCGGCACGCCGAATTCCGGCTACAACGATACCCGCAAGGGCCGCCACGACCTGCGCTGGTCGGACGACTTTTCGCGCGTCAGCTACGACAATCCGGCGCGGCGCGCCCAGGAGGAATACGACAAGGCGGTGACGGCCTATGGCGCCGGCCGGCCGGGCGACGCCGCCTACTTCCTGGGCGCCGCCGCCCACTACATCGGCGATCTTGCCCAATACGGCCACAACATCAAGGGCGAGCGCCACCACGCCGATTACGAGGATTGGGTCGGCGCGATGACGCCGAATGCCGATGCCGGGCCGTTCGCGCCGTTTTTGCTGGCGCGACCGCCGATGCCGCGCGGCGCCCACGAGGCGGTGGTCGAAACCGGCCGTATCGTCGCTCGCGGCAACGGCGGCATTTTGCCGCCCGCCGACATGGACCGCCTGTTCGAGACCCGCGACCAGATTTCCGCCGTGTATTTGGAAAGCGTCAGCCGTTCGCTTAACGTTTCGGTCAACGAGCTCGCGTCGGTGCTGCACAAGTTCTATCGCGACGTCATCGCCGGAAACGAGGCAAATCGGCCATGACTACGGACAACCACCTGGTGCTGTTCCTGCGGGTGCCGCGCATCGGCTGGGTCAAGACCCGGCTTGCCCACGACATCGGCGCCGTCGCCGCGTGGTCGTTCTACCGCAACCAGCTCGCGCGCACGATCCGCGCATTGGCGGGCGACGCGCGCTGGCGGCTCGCGTTGGCGGCGACCCCGGAAAGCGCCGTCGCCGACTGCCGGCTGCTCGAAGGCCGCGCCGTCGTCGGCCAGGGCGGGGGCGATCTCGGGGCGCGCATGGCGCGGGTGATGGACGCCCTGCCGCCGGGGCCGGCGGTGATCGTCGGCGCCGACGTGCCGGGGCTCAGGGCCAGCCACGCGGCGGCAGCGTTCAAGGCGTTGGGCTCGGCGCACGCGGTGTTCGGGCCGGCCACCGACGGCGGCTACTGGCTGGTCGGGTTGCGCCGGCGGCCGCGGCTGCTCCGGATTTTCGCAAACGTGCGCTGGTCGAGCGAACACGCGCTCGCCGACACGCTGAAAAATCTCGATGGCGCGGCGTACGCGTTGCTGGAAACCCTGGACGACATCGACGACGGCGCCGCCTACCGACGCTGGTGGAAACGGTCCTTGTGACGCCGTCCACGCCTTTCGGGCCGTGTCGCGAATGTGGCGGGCGTTTCAGTCGAACGCGAAAGCCGCCGTGGACAACCCCCCATCCATGAAGCCGCGATGCAAGGTCCGGCCCTTGGCACCGTCGCCGCCTGCTCCCCATGCCACCAGCAAGGGCAGGTAGTGCTCGTCACGGGGATGCGCCATCGCCCCGTCCGCGCTTCGCGCCCGGTAGTGGATCAAGGCTTCGCCGTCGCCGGCTTCGACGGCGGCCGCCAGCCAATCGTCGAATCGCCTGGCCCAGTCCGGCACCTCGGGGGAACCGGGGCGGAAATAACGCAGGTTGTGCACGGCACCGCCGCTGGCCAGCACGACCACGCCGTCGTTGCGCAGTGGCGCCAGCGCCCGCCCCAGCGCCAGGTGCGCGGCCGTCCCTTCGTCGGGCTGGATGGAAAGCTGCGTCACCGGAACCTCGGCCTCGGGGTACATCAACATCAACGGAATCCACGCTCCGTGATCGAGGCCCCGTTTGGCCGAGACCGTGCACGGGATATCGTGGTCGGCCAGCAGTTCGACCACCCGCCGGGCCAGGTCCGGGGCGCCCGGGGCCGGGTATCGCAGCCGGTAAAGCGGCTCGGGAAATCCGTGGAAGTCGTGGATGGTCTCCGGCTCGGCCGCGCCGAGGACGCCGGGCGCATCCGTCTCCCAATGGGCCGAGACGCACAACACCGCGCGCGGGCGACCGAGCACGTCACCGAGTACCTTCAGAAACGCCGTCACCGGCGTGTCGCCGGCGGCGATGGTCGGTGCGCCGTGGGAGACGAAGACGCTGGGAAATGTTCCGTCGGTCATGTCCGGAAGCGTCGGTCCAACTGTCGTTTGCCGCACCCGGTGCGATCGCCGACGACCGGGCCCGGTCCGGCCTCAGGCTTTTTTGTGCTCCGTCAGCCTGGGCATCATCTCGACGAAGTTGCACGGCCGGTAGCGGACGTCGAGCTGGTGCACCAGGATATCGTCCCAGGCGTCCTTGCAGGCCCCGGGCGAGCCCGGAAGCGCGAACAGATAGGTGCCGTTGGCGACGCCGGCGCAGGCGCGCGACTGGATGGTCGAGGTCTTTATCTTCTGGTAGCTGAGCATCCGGAACAGCTCGCCGAAGCCGGGGATTTCCTTTTCCGACACGGCGGTGAGCGCCTCCGGCGTGACGTCGCGCCCGGTGACCCCGGTGCCGCCGGTGGTGATGACGACGTCGATCGTCGGATCGGCGATCCACGCGTTCAACTTGGCCTCTATCGCCGGGCCGTCGTCGGTGACGATGTCGCGCTTGATCAGCTTGTGGCCGGCGGCCTGGATGCGCTCGGCGAGCGTGTCGCCGGAGCGATCGTCGGCCTTGGTGCGGGTGTCGGATACCGTGAGAACGGCGATGTTGACCGGAAGAAATTCGGTTTTATTTGCGTGACCCATGGCTTTCCGCGACCTCGGCAGGTTCCTGGCCAAGGGCGGTATACACCGGCCACTGGCCGGCGGCAATGGCGGCCAGCGACGGCGACGGCTGGCTCAGGCGGTGACGGTAGATCCAGAGATTCGTCAGCACCTTCTCGATGAAAATCCGGGTCTCGCGGCTGGGGATGCTCTCGATGAAGAACAGCGGATCGTCCATGTAGTCGGTCTTGCGCTGCCACTTCTTCAGGTTGCCGGGTCCGCCGTTCCAGGCGGCGGCGAGCAGGAACAGATCGCCCTGGATGTTCTCGTCGGCGAGCAGGATCTCGATATATTTCTGGCCGAGCGACAGGTTGAGCTCGGGCTCGAACAGTTGGCGGCGCTTCGAGCCCTGGCGGTGGAAGCCGCGATCGCCGGCGACGAAGCTCGCCGTCCGCGGCATCAACTGCATCAGGCCGTGCGCGCCGGCCCAGCTCTTGGCCTTCGGGTTGAAACCGGACTCCTGGCGGATCAGCGCGTAGATCAGCGCCTTGTCGACGCGGAAGCCGCCTTCCGGCTCCCACGCCGGCAGCGGATACGCCGCGCCGTCGTAGCCGCCGCCGTTGGGGAACAGCCGGGAATCCAGCCGCACCGCCAGCGACGGCATGTTGCCGTGGGCGGCCAATACCAGAATTCCCTTGGCCAACTCATCGTCGGCCGACGCCGAGAAGTTGCGCAGCTCGCGTTCGGCGCGGCGGTTCTCGCCGACCTGAAGCAAGGCCATGGCGCGGTGCCCGCGCGGCATCGCCAACAACCTGCCGACCGTCGTCTCCGCCATCGGCGGCATCGACCAGCGAAACGCCACCGGCTCGCCCAGCAGGTGACGGGCGATGAACCCGTAAAATGTGCGCGGGTGCTGGGCCGCCCTGGCGAACAACGCGTTCACCTTGGCCGGCTCGCCGTTCACCAGCCGCGCCCGCGCCGCCCAAAAGGCGCCGCCTGAAACCAGCCACGGCGAGATGTCGTTCATCGCCGCCATCGCCTCGAAGTGGCGCGCGGCGACGTTGTATTTCTTCAGCCGCCACGCCGCCAGCCCGGCGGTCCAATGGGCCTCGGGAACATAACGGCCCGAGCGCTCGGCCGCCCGGCCGGCCCACGCCATCGCCCAATCGTCGCGGCCGTCGGTGAAGTAACCGCGCCCCAGCCGCGCCCGCGCCTCGTCGAACTCGGCGGTCGAGAACAGCCGCTTTACCTCGTCCGACTCGATCAGGTGCTTCGCGGTCAGCGTGTGGCCACGCCGCAGGCTGCCGCGAATCTGATACTTCAGGTCGCGCACCCGGCGACGGTCGGCGCGGCTCAGGTTGCGCCCGGGGATGCCGTTGCCGGCGGACTCCGGCGCCATTGCCTGCGTCGGCACTTCGGCGGGCGGCTTCGGCGCCTTCCAACCCTTCGGCTGGCGCATCCTGGCGAGCTTGTAGATTCGCGGCGCGTCGGGGTGGTCGGCGTACTCCGCCATCCAGTCCTTCAGCTCCTTGTATTGCGAGCGATACGCGGTCGGGTGCAGATAGCGCTGGGCGAACACGTGCCCCATCAGTTGCTTGTCCGCCAGCCGGGCGATCAGCGCGTCGGCGGTCTTCCAATCGCCGTCCTCCTGGACGTCGAAGATGCGTCGATAAAGGGCGACGTCGGCGTCGGATAGAACGGCCGGGAAAGCCGCCTCGCCCGCGCCGCCGACGGTCAGCGACGCGGTGTCCTTGATCGGCGTCCGATCGTCGGCGCCGACGGCCGGCGTAACAGCAAGCGCGACGGCAAGCGCCAGCAGTGCCGGAATCGAAACGGAAAATCGCCCGGGCATCATCGTAGCGATGTCGGATTCCCCCAAAAGAGTCTGGCCCCCGATCCCTGACGAGAGCGTGCGACGTGTATAAAACATCCCGTCCGCGCGGGCAACCGCGCCGGCGCCTCAGGAGCGTGAATTTTTTGAAACAATCCGCGGATTTCCGCGGCAATCGCGGGGCGACCCGTCAGGCGCCGGCGTCCGCCGCCAGGCGGCGCTTGATCTCCAGGAGATCGCGCCAAGTGTCGCGCTTCTGGCCCGGCGAGCGCAGCAGGTAGGCCGGGTGGAACATCGCCGTCGCCGCGATCGGGCGCACCAGTCGCGCCGTCGAATAGCTGAACCACTTGCCGCGCAACCGGCCGACGCCGGTAGTCTGCGCCAGCACCGCCTTCGCCGCCGGGCCGCCGAGCGCGACCAGGATTCGCGGATCGACCAGTTCGATCAGCCGTTCCAGGAACGGCATGCACACCGCCGTCTCCTGCGAGGTCGGGGTGCGGTTGCCGGGCGGCCGCCAGAACACCGTGTTGGAGATCAGCACGCGCGAGCGATCGAGGCCGATCGACTCCAGCATCTTGTCCAACAGCCGCCCTGACGGGCCGACGAACGGCAGTCCCTGGCGGTCCTCTTCGGCCCCCGGCGCCTCGCCGACGAACAGCATCGGCGCCTGCGGATTGCCGTCGGTGAAAACCAGGTTGGTGGCGGTGCGTTTCAGCGCGCAGCCGTCGAACGCCAGAAGGATGCGGCGCAGTTCCTCGACGCTGTTCGCCGCTTGCGCCTGATGCACCGCCGCCGACACCTCGCCATCGGCGGTGCTGGCCGTTGCGGCGTCGGCGAACAGCTCGGGCGTCGGCGGCGACGGCGCAAGGGCGCGCGGCCCGGCCGCCGGCGGCGACGGCATCGCCGCCTGACCGGCATCGGCGAGGCCGCCGCGCTCGGCGGCAACGGCGGACGCAACGGCAGGCTCGGCGGCAGACGCGGCGGCGGGCGCGCCGTCGCGCCTCAGCCGGTTGACCGGCGCATCGGCGATGGTCTCGTCGACGCCGGCCTCGACATACCACTGCAACAGTTCGCGGGGGCGGAGCATTTGCGCCATGGCCGATCCTACCATGGCGGAGGGAGCCCGACTATCCGCTGCCGCCGCCGGCGGCGGTGTGGTATAACGCCGCCGTTCCGTCGCCGACCCGGGAGGCAGCATGACCGACGGCCAGGGCAACGAGGCGTTGCCGGCGCGCGAATCGATGGACTACGACGCGGTCATCGTCGGCGGCGGCCCGGCCGGGCTGGCGGCGGCGATCCGGCTCCGGCAACGGGCCGCCGAGTCGCGCCGCGAGATCAAGGTGTGCGTGGTCGAGAAGGGCTCCGAGATCGGCGCCCATATCCTGTCCGGCGCGGTGATCGAGACCAGGGCGCTCGACGAGCTGATCCCGGATTGGAGGGACAAGGGCGCGCCGCTGGTGACGCCGGCCGGCGACGACCGCTTCCTGTTCCTCACCGAGCGCTCGGCGTTCCGGTTGCCGACGCCGCCGCAAATGAAAAACCACGGCAATTACATCGTCTCGCTCGGCAACGTTTGCCGCTGGCTGGCGAAACAGGCGGAAGCCCTCGGCGCCGAGATCTATCCCGGCTTCGCCGCCGCCGAGGTGCTGTACGATTCCGCCGGCACCGTCGCCGGCATCGCCACCGGCGATCTCGGCGTCGGCAAGGACGGCAGGCCGGGGCCCAACCACCAGCGCGGCATCGAGCTGCGCGCCCGCTATACGCTGTTCGCCGAAGGCTGCCGCGGTTCGCTGACGCGCACCCTGGTCGAGCGGTTCGACCTCGAGGCGGCGTCGCCCGCGGGCGGCGCCGCCGATCCGCAGACCTACGGCATCGGCATCAAGGAGCTGTGGGAGGTCGACCCCGCCCGGCACCGGCCCGGGCTGGTCGTCCACACCATCGGCTGGCCGATGGATGCGGACACCTACGGCGGCTCGTTCATCTATCACCTGGAGGACAACCAGGTGGCGGTCGGCTTCGTCATCGGGCTCGACTACCGAAATCCCTACCTCAGCCCGTTCGACGAGATGCAGCGCTTCAAGACGCACCCGAAGATCCGTCCCACCTTCGAGGGCGGCCGGCGCATCGCCTACGGCGCCCGGGCGCTGAACGAAGGCGGCTGGCAGTCGGTGCCCGGGCTCGCGTTCCCGGGCGGGGCGCTGATCGGCTGCGCCGCCGGTTTCCTCAACGTGCCGAAGATCAAGGGCACCCACACCGCAATGAAGACCGGCATGCTGGCCGCCGAGGCGGTCGCCGACGCGCTCGGCACGGGCGCCGCGCCGGCCGACGGCCTCGCCGCCTACACGCGGTCGGTCAAGGCGTCTTGGGTGTGGGACGAGCTCCATCGCGTGCGCAACGTGCGGCCGGCGTTCCGCTGGGGGATGTGGCCGGCGCTGGTCTATTCGGCGATCGACACCTATCTGTTGCGCGGCCGCGCGCCGTGGACGCTGCATCACCACCGCGACCACGAGTCGCTGAAGCCGGCGGCGGCGTGCCGCAAGATCGACTACCCCAAGCCCGACGGCAAGGTCAGCTTCGACAAGCTGAGCTCGGTGTTCATTTCCAACACCAACCACGCGGAGAATCAGCCCTGCCATCTGACGCTCGCCGACGCAGGCGTGCCGGTGGCGGTCAACCTCGCGCTCTACGACGGGCCCGAGGCCCGGTTCTGCCCCGCCGGCGTATACGAATTTGTCGAGGAAAGCGGCCAAAGGCGGCTGCTGATCAACGCCCAGAACTGCGTCCACTGCAAGACCTGCGACATCAAGGATCCGACCCAGAACATCCGCTGGGTGGTGCCGGAAGGCGGCGGCGGGCCGAATTATCCCAATATGTAATGGGCGGCGCCCGTGGCGTCGGCTAGACTGTCGCCCGAATCGGCCCCCCGGCTGGCATCAGCGGGCATGAGGACTTTGCACAGCATGGACACGATCCAACGGGCATCCTTTTGCGCCCGGCGCATTGCCGCCGGAGCGGCGGGCGTCGCCGTCGCGCTGACGGTCGCCGTCGCCGTGGCGGCCGCCGATGTGGCCGAGACCGTTCCCGGTAAGACGCTGACCGGCAACTACCTCGCCGGTCGCCACGCCCAGGCCCAGCGCGACCTCGGGGCGGCGGCGGATTTTCTCGGCGCGGCCCTGAAGAAGGCGCCCGATGCCCCCGACTTGCTGCGCCGCACGTTCGTGTTGATGACCGCCGTGGGTCGCATGCGCGAGGCGCAGGAGCTGGCCCGGCGCCTGCTCGCCGTCGAGCCGGACGAGCCGGTGGCGGTGCTGACACTGGCGGTGGCCGACCTCAAGCGCGGCCGTTATGCCGCCGCCGCCGAGCACCTTGCCAAGCTGCCCAAGGACGGGCTGTCGAGTTTCATGACGCCGGTGCTCAACGCCTGGATCCAGGTCGGCGAGAAAAATATCGACGAAGCGCTCAAGCTGCTGTCGCCCGGCACCGGCGAAAAGGCGACGTTGCAACTGCGCGCCCTGCACGCGGCGCTGATCTACGAAATGACGGGACGCGTCGTCGAGGCGGAACGCGACTACAAATCGGTCACCGACGGTCAGAACGGCCTGTCGTTCCGGGCGGTCCAGCTGCACGGCGGGTTCTTGGAGCGTATCGGCAAGAAGGACGCGGCGCGGGCGCTCTACGACCGCTACCTCAAGGAACAGCCGGGAACGCCGCTGCTCGACATGGCGATGCAGCGCATCTCCGCCGGCGCCAAGCCGGCGCCGCTGATCACCTCGGCCGTCGACGGCGCCGCCGAGGCGCTATTCGACGTCGCGAGCTCCTTGTCGCAGCAGAACGCGCGCGAAACCGCGATGGTGCTCAGCCGGCTGGCGCTGTACCTGAAGCCGAAGTTCCCGGTGATGCAGATCCTGCTCGGCGACATCCTGGAGGCCGACAACCGCCCGGAGCCGGCGCTCGTCGTCTACAAGTCGATCGACACGAAGTCGACGTTCTCGTGGTCGGCGCGGCTGCGCGCCGCCGCCATTCTCGACAAGCTCGGCCGGGTCGACGAGGCGGAGAAGACGCTCCGCGCCATGGCTGGGGAGGCGCCGGACGAGGAGGGTCCGCTAATCAACCTCGGCGACATCCTGCGCGGCCACGAACGGTTCAAGGAAGCGGCGGCGGCCTACGACGAGGCGATGAAGCGCATCGCCGCCATCGAGCCCCGGCATTGGACGCTCTATTACGCGCGCGGCATCTCGCTCGAGCGCTCCAACCAGTGGTCCCGGGCCGAGGCCGATTTCCAGAAAGCGCTGGAGTTCAAACCCGACCAGCCGTACGTGCTCAACTACCTCGGCTACACCTGGATCGAGCGCGGCAAGAACCTCGAGCAGGCGCAGGAGATGATCCGCCAGGCGGTGAGGCTCAGGCCCAACGACGGCTACATCGTCGACAGCCTGGGGTGGGGCTACTACAAGGTCGGCAGTTTCCAGAAGGCGGTGGTCGAATTGGAGCGCGCCGTCGAGCTCAGGCCCCAGGATCCGATCATCAACGACCACCTGGGCGACGCCTATTGGCAGGTCGGCCGGCAGCGCGAGGCGAAGTTCCAGTGGACGCGGGCGCTGTCGCTGGCCCCGGACGCCGACTTGATCGCCAAGATCCGGCAGAAGCTCAAGGAAGGCCTGGTCGAGGAGACGGCCGCGGTCAAGAAGCCGAAAAACGGCTGACCGGAATGGCGCCGCCGGCGGCTTTCGAGAATCCGACGGGCCAACGCGCGATCACCGTGCCGGCGCCGGCGAAACTCAATCTCTACCTGCACGTCACCGGCAGGCGCGCCGACGGCTATCACCTGCTCGATTCCCTGGTCGCCTTCGCCGGCATCCACGACGTGGTCAACGTGTCGCCCGCCGACGCGCTGAGCCTCGCCGTCGAGGGGCCCTTCACGGCGGCGTTGCCGGCGGCAGGCGACAACCTAGCGCTGAAGGCGGCCCGCGCATTACGCCAGGCGGCCGGCGTCGCCGCCGGCGCCCGCATCCGGCTCGAGAAATGGCTGCCGGTGGCTTCCGGCATCGGCGGCGGCTCGTCCGACGCCGCGGCCGTGCTCGGCGCGCTGGCGCGGTTGTGGTCGCTCGACGCCAACGCCGTCGATCTCGACAACATCGCCTTGGCGCTCGGCGCCGACGTGCCGGCGTGCCTAAAGGGCTATGCCGCGTTCGTCGGCGGCATCGGCGAGGAGATCGTGCGCGCACCGGCGTTGCCGCCGGCGTGGCTGGTGCTGGTGAATCCGGGACGCGCGCTGGCGACGGCGGCGGTGTTCGCGGCGCGCCAGGGCGAATTCGGCCGGCCCGGGCGGTTCGACGAATCGCCGGCCACCGCCCGGATGCTGGCCGAGCTGCTGGCGAGCCGCGGCAACGCGCTGACCGCGGCGGCGGTCGGACTCGCGCCGGAAATCGCCGCGGTGCTGGCGGCGCTCGAAGCGGCCGAAGACGTGCTGATCGCCCGGATGTCGGGGTCCGGCGCCACCTGCTTCGGCCTGTTCGCCGAGGCCGGCGGGGCGGCGAGCGCGGCGGCGCTGATCGGCCGCGACCATCCCGGCTGGTGGGTGCGGGCGACGCCGCTGATCACAGATGCGCGCGCGCTGGCGCCGTGAGCCGCCGAGGCCGGCTCGCGGGGCGGCTCTGAGGCCGGCTTTCGGGGCCGCAGCCGCTTGCCCGGCCACGGGATAGCGCCTATGGTGCCGCCGATTCAGCCTATCCGTCGACGCGTTTGGGGCGTGGCCAAGTGGTAAGGCAACGGGTTTTGGTCCCGTGATCCCAGGTTCGAATCCTGGCGCCCCAGCCATTCTCCCGACGCTCACGACGCCCTGTCGCTGCCCTATTCGAAGAACCGGAAGAACCAGTCCAGCACCTCCCCGGGCGCTTCCTCGGCGAGATAATGGCCGCTGGCGACGGCGCCGCCGCCGACCTCGCCGGCGCAGTAGCCGCGCCAGACGTCGAGCGGCCGGTACCACTGCCCGATCTTGCCCTTGGCGCCCCACAGCGCCAGCAGTGGGCAGCGGATTTTTTCGCCGGCGGCGCGGCTGGCGCGGTCGTGCTCCAGATCGATGGTGGCGGCGGCGCGGTAGTCCTCGCACATGCCGCGGATCATGTCGGGGTTCTTCACCGCCGCCAGATAATCGGCGAGCGCCTCGGCATCGAAGAAGTCGTCGCCCTTGGGCTCGCGCGAGGTGTGGGCGCGGAACCAGACTTCCGGCGCCGCGTTGATCAGCGATTCCGGCAGCGGATGCCGCTGGGCGAACCAGAACCAGTGGTAATAGCCCATGGCGAACGCCATGTCGGCGCGCTCGAAGTGCTCGAGGGTGGGCACGATGTCGAGCACGGCGAGCTTCTTCACCCGGCCAGGGAAATCCAGCGCCAGCCGGTGCGCCACGCGGGCGCCGCGGTCGTGGCTGCCGACTAAGAAATCGCCGGCGCCGAAACAGTCCATCACCGCGACCATGTCGCGCGCCATCTCCTTCTTCGCATAGGGCGCGTGGTCGGAGGTCGCGGCGGGCTTGAACGAGCCGCCGTAGCCCCTGAGGTCCGGGCAGATCACCGTGAACCGCTTGGCCAGCGCCGGCGCCACCCTGTGCCACATGGCATGGGTCTGCGGATTGCCGTGCAGCAGCAGCAACGGCGGCCCGACGCCGCCGCGGCGCAGCCGGATGTTGCCGCCGGCGACAGTCACGCGCTCGAGGGTGAAGTCCGGGAAAAACGGCATTGGATTCGGCTCCCGCGTTGTGCAGCGCCGCCACGGCGGCCCCCCCCCCCCCCCGCATGGTCATCAACGGCGCGACGGTTGGCAAACCGGGGCTTGACAGGCGGTTTGAATTATATTATCTATCTATTTATCTATCTATTATAAAGTCTCGTTTTCTGCCGTTTCGGCCGCCGCGGAGCCCCGCCATGCCGCCTGCCATCGACGTTTCGCCCGAGGTGCTGGCACGGCTTCGCGCGCTGGCCGGCGGCCGCGGCGCCGACGACGTGCTGAGGCTGCTGCTCGGCCTGCCGGATGCGGCGGCGGCCGACGGCACCGGCGCCGACGCGCCGGGCTTCGAGGACGCCACCTACGGGGTGCGCTTCCCGCAAGGCTTCGAGATCTTCCGCGCCTACAAGGGTCGCGCCTTTCGTGCCCGCGCCGAAGCCGGCCGCTGGCGGCTCGACGCCGACGGCAACACCTATGACAGCCTCAACCAGTTGAGCCAGGCGGTGATCGACGGCAACGAGAACGCCTGGATGTTCTGGCACTACCGCGGCGCCGACGGGCGGCCGCGGCGGATCGCCGAGCTGCGCGACCCGGCCAAGGTGCAGCGCCGGCCGCGCCGGCACCGTCCGGCGGCGACGGCGACCGCGACAGCGTTGCGGCCACCGCCGATGCCGGCCCAGCCGGAACCGGTCGCGGCGCCGCCGTCAGCCCCGGCTGCGGTCGCGCCGCCACCCGCCGGCATGGCCTGGGAGCCGCGGCCGGCGACGCTCGTGTTGACGCGACCGAAGCGGCGCTGAGTCCGGCCTTGCCGCCGGCCGGCGGCGGTGCTACCACCGGCGCCCGATCGGGAGGCGGCGATGCTCAGGCTTTACGACTATCTGGAATCGGGAAACGGCTACAAGGTGCGGCTGGTGCTTAGCCAGCTCGGGCGCCCATTCGAGCTGGTCAAGCTCGACATCTACAGCGGCGAAACCCGCACGCCGGAATTCCTGAACAAGAACCCGAACGGCCGCATCCCGACGCTCGAGCTCGACGACGGCACGCACCTCTGGGAATCGAACGCCATCATCTGGTATCTTGCCGACGGCACGCCGTTGCTGCCGTCGAAGCCGATCGACCGGGCGCGAGTGCTGCAGTGGATGTGCTTCGAGCAGTACAGCCACGAGCCCAACATCGCGACGCCGCGTTCGTGGGTGATGCACCCGAACGACACCGAGGACCGCCGGGTGATGATGCCGATCAAGCGCGCGCTCGGCTACGCGGCGCTGAAGGTGATGGAACGCCACCTGGCGAACAACGACTTCTTCGTCGGCGGCGCCTACTCGATCGCCGACGTTGCGCTTTACGCTTACACCCACGTCGCCCACGAGGGCGGCTTCGACCTTAAGCCCTACAAGGCGGTGAACGCCTGGCTGAAGCGCGTCGCCGCGAAGCCCGGCCACATCCCGATCACCAAGGGATAGGCGAATTCGCCCGAACCGATCCGTCATCGCCCGGCGCAGTCCGGGCGATCCTGGATCCGCCGCGACGGGATGCCCCGGACTCCGCCGCGGCATGACGGGTATGCTCGAAGCCGGCGGCCTCGCGGCTACTTCTTCTTGCCGCCGTCGCCGCCTTCCGGCATCAGCTTCAGCGATGCCGAGTTGATGCAGTAGCGGTGCCCGCTCGGCGGCGGCCCGTCGTCGAACACGTGGCCGAGGTGGGCGTCGCAGCGCGCGCACAGCACCTCGGTGCGGCGCATGAATAGGCTGAAATCGCCCTTCTCCTCGACCGCCGTCTCGTCGATCGGCTTCCAGTAGCTGGGCCAGCCGGTACCGGAATCGAACTTGGTCTTCGACGAGAACAGCGGCTGCCCGCAACACACGCAGACATAGGTGCCGGGAGTTTTGCTGTCGTGGTAATCGCCGGTGAACGGGCGCTCGGTGCCCTTGCGGCGGGTGACGTCGTACTGCTCTGGCGTCAGCACCGCCTTCCATTCGGCTTCGGTTTTCTTGATCTTGTCCATGGCCGGATTCTCCCGTTGGCTTGCCGAATAGATGGCACGGCACCGGTCCCGCCGCCAGGGGGCGGCGCGATCACTTTTTCTTGCGCGGCGCGGTACCCGGTTCCCTGCCCTCGCCCGTCGCCTTGGCGTAGCCGTCGCGGGTCTGCGGCAGCTTGCGCCCCAAAATCCGCGAGGCGACGACGGTACGGAGGATCTGCGCCGTGCCGCCGCCGATGGTGAACATGCGCGCGTCGCGGACCATGCGCTCCAGCGGCATGTTGCGGGAATAGCCGGCGGCGCCGAACACCTGCAGCGCGTCGTTGGTGACGCGGATTGCCGTCTCCGAGGCCATGATCTTGGCCCGCGCCGCCTCGGTGATGTCGGGGAAGCCGCCGTTCGCGACGGCGCCGGCGGCGGCCTTGTGAATCAGCAGCCGCGCCGCCTCGATGCCGGTCGACATGTCGACCAGCATCCACTGCAGGCCCTGGAACTCGCAGATCGGCCGGCCGAACTGCGTGCGCGTCTGCGAATAATCGAGTGCCAGCTCGTAGGCGCCCTGGGCGATGCCCAACGCGACCGTCGCCGCGCCCACCCTTTGTGCATTGTAGGCGTTCATCAACCCGGCGAAGCCGCGCTTCAGGCCGGTGGGCGGGATCAGCGCCATCTCGGCCGGAATCACCAGGTCCTCGAACACGATCTCGGTCTCCGGGATGCCGCACAAGCCCATCGCCGGCTCGCGCCGGCCGATGGTCAGGCCCTTCGGCGCGACGCCGTTGTCCGGGTCGCGGACGCAGATGAAGCCGGCGATGCCCTGCTCCTTGTTGCCCTCGAACACGCGGGCGAAGATCAGGTGCAGCTTGGAGACGCCGCCGCCGGTGATCCAGTGCTTGGCGCCGTTGACGACGTAGCGGTCGCCTTTCTTGTCGGCGCGCGTGGTCATCTCGCTGGCAGCACTTCCGGCGCCTGGCTCGGTGATGCAGATGGCCGGCTTGTCGCCGGCCAGCACCAAGCCGGCGGCAAGTTTTTTCTGCTCCTCCGAACCGTACTTCAGGATGGCGCCGATGGCGCCCATGTTGCCCTCGACGACGATGCGGCCTGTCACGCCGCACACCTTCGCCATCTCCTCGATTACCAGGCAGGCGTCGAGATAGCCGAGCCCCGGCCCGCCGTAGGCCTCGGGCACGGTCATGCCCATGAATCCGGCCTGGGTCAGCGCGGCGACGTTGTCCCACGGGTACTGTTCCGAGCGATCGACTTCGGCGGCGCGCGGCCGGATCGTCTTCTCGGCCAGCCGGCGCGCCGTCTCGCGCAACTGGCTCTGGGTCTCGGAGATCTCGAACATCGGGGCGCCGCCTTTCAAGGGTTGGCAACCGGGCGCGGGGGCGCTTTTTGCCTCCCCGCCGATGGTGTAGAAGAGGTCGCATGGATTTTACGGTCAAGCCCCTATCGCCGTCATTCGCCGCCGAGATCGTCGGCCTCGACGCTTCGCAGCCGCTCGGCGACAACGTCTTCGGCGCCGTGCGCCAGGCGTGGCTTGACGCCGGCGGGCTCGTCGTGATCCGCGACCAGAAGCTCGCGACCGAGCAGCACATCGCCTTCAGCCGCCGCTTCGGGCCGTTGTTCGGGGCGCCGGGCGAGACGCCTTTGCAGCAGACGGTGAGCCGCTACATCCACCCGGACCACCCGGAAATCTATCGCGTCTCCAACAAGCTGAAGGACGGCGAGCCGATGGGCCGCGCCCGCGCCGGCACCTATTGGCATTCCGACGTGTCGTTCAAGGAGCGCCCGGCCGCCGCCTCGATCCTCTATGCCATCGAAATCCCAGGCGTCGGCGGCGATACCCTCTACGCCAACATGACGGCGGCCTACGAGGCGCTGTCGGCGACCATGAAGGCGGCGCTGGCGCCGCTCAGGGCCGCGCACGATTTCGCCCAGACCGCCGCCAGCCAGTTCGCCAAGCCGATCGTCGTCGAGGACGACCTCAAGGGCGGCAACCGCAGCATCCACCCGGTCGTCCGCACCCACGTCGAGACCGGCCGCAAAAGCCTCTACGTGAATCCGGGCATGACCACCGGGCTCGACGGCTTCGCGCCGGCCGAGAGCAAGGCGATCCTCGATTTCCTCTACGCCCACGCGACCAAGCCCGAGTTCATCTACCGTCACCGCTGGCGGCAAGGCGATTTGGTGATCTGGGACAACCGCGCGCTGATGCATTACGCGGTCGCCGACTACGGCGAGGCGCCGCGCTACATGGAACGCACCACCGTCATCGGCGAGCGGCCGGTCTGAATGGCCGATACCGTCACCGTGCCGGCAAAGCGTCTCAGGGAGCTGTCGAACGCGGCGCTCGCCGCCGTCGGCGTGCCGGCCGAGGACGCCCAGGCGATCACCCAAGTGCTGGTCGAGGCCGACATGATGGGCATCGCCACCCATGGCGTGATCCGCCTCGCGCCCTATACCGGCCGCGTCCGCGCCGGCGGCGTCAAGGCGACGCCGCGCGTCGTCGTCGACAAGCGCGCGCCGTCGCTGGCCGTGGTCAACGGCGACAACGGGCTCGGCCCGGTGGTCGGCACCCGCGCGCTGGCCGCCGCGATGGCGATGGCCGGCGAAACCGGCATCGCCTACGTCGGCTGCCGCAACTCCAACCACTTCGGCGCCATGATGCCGTACGCGCTCACCGCCTGCGACGCGGGCTTCGTGATGATCGCCGCCACCAACGCCGGCCCGACCATGCCGCCGTGGGGCGGCGCCGAGGCGCGGATCGGCAACAACCCGCTGTGCGTGGCGGCGCCGGTGCCGGGTCGCGCGCATTTCATCCTCGACATGGCGATGAGCGTCGCCGCGCGCGGCAAGATCCGCATCGCCGCGCGCAACAAGACGCCGATCCCCGAGGGCTGGGCGGTCGATCGCGACGGCCGGCCGACCGCCGACGCGGCCACGGCGCTGAAGGGATTCCTGGTGCCGTTCGGCGGCCACAAGGGCTCGGGGCTGTCGATGGCGATCGACATCCTGGCCGGCGTCATCACCGGCGCCCGGTATCTGACCGGCATCGCGTCGTGGGCGGAACAACCGAAGGAACCGCAGCGGGCCGGGCACTTTTTCCTGCTGATCGACCCGGCGCGGCTGACCGGCGCCGACGCCTTCGCCGACGCCATGGCGGAATTCAACGACATCATCGCCTCGACCCGCGCCGCCGACCCATCGGCGCCGGTGCTTTTGCCCGGCCAGCGCGAACAGGAGCGGCGACGGGCGGCATTCGCCTCCGGCGTCGCCGTGGCGACGGACGTGCTGGCCGAGGTCGAGGCCCTGGCGCGCTAGGCGGGACGCAAAATCCGCAAGATTCCGCGCGTGGAATCGGGCATAGTGGAAAAAAACGCCGGCGACGGCACCGGCCGCGCCAGGCGAACGGGGAGGACACCATGGACGTGCGCGCCGCCGTGGCGTTCGACGCGGGCCAGCCGCTTTCCATCGAGACCGTCCGGCTCGACGGCCCGAAGGCCGGCGAGTGCTTGGTCGAGATCAAGGCCACTGGCATCTGCCATACCGACGAGTTCACCCGCTCCGGCGACGACCCGGAAGGACTGTTCCCGGCGATCCTCGGCCACGAAGGCGCCGGCGTCGTGGTCGAGGTCGGCCGCGACGTCGAGTCCCTGAAGAAGGGCGACCACGTGATCCCGCTGTACATGCCGGAGTGCCGCCAGTGCGAATACTGCCTGTCGGGCAAGACCAACCTGTGCCAGGCGATCCGCCCCACCCAAGGCAAAGGCGTGATGCCCGACGGCACCTCGCGGTTCTCCCTCGGCAAGCAGAAGATCCACCACTACATGGGCACCTCGACGTTCGCCAACTTCACGGTGGTGCCGGAGATCGCGCTGGCCAAGATTCGCAAGGACGCGCCGTTCGACAAGGTGTGCTACATCGGCTGCGGCGTCACCACCGGCCTCGGCGCGGTGATCAACACCGCCAAGGTCAAGCCCGGCGACAACGTCGTGGTGTTCGGGCTCGGCGGCATCGGCCTCAACGTCGTCCAGGGCGCGCGCATGGTCGGCGCCGACATGATCGTCGGCGTCGACATCAACCCCAAGAGGAAGGCGCTGGCCGAGAAATTCGGCATCACCCACTTCGTCAATCCACACGACGTCAAGGGCGACCTGGTCGGACACTTGGTCGAAATGACAGGCGGCGGCGCCGATCATTCGTTCGAGTGCATCGGCAACGTGCGTGTGATGCGCCAGGCGCTCGAGTGCTGTCACAAGGGCTGGGGCGAGAGCACCATCATCGGCGTCGCCGGCGCCGGCCAGGAGATCGCCACCCGGCCGTTCCAACTGGTCACCGGCCGGGTGTGGCGCGGCACCGCGTTCGGCGGCGCCAAGGGCCGCACCGACGTGCCGAAGATCGTCGATTGGTACATGTCGGGCAAGATCAACATCGACGACCTGATCACCCACACCATGCCGCTGGACCGGATCAACGACGCGTTCACGCTGATGCACGAGGGCGAAAGCATCCGCAGCGTGGTGGTCTATTGAGCGGGGGCATGTCGGACACATGAAGGTTTTGGTGCCTCAGACTTTCGTTCCGGGAACGCCGCGCGGCTACGGCAACCGCAAGCGTGAGGACGAATGGCTCGACGACATCAAACGCGCGCTACGCAAGTTCAAGGACCTGGCCGGCACCGACGATCCGGTGAACGTCCGCTACGAGGTCGATTTCGACTTCGTGCTGTGGCCGGGCAGCCCCCGCTACGGCGGCCAGAACCCGTATCACGGCAGCGACCTCGACAACCTGGTCCGTCTCGCCGTCGACGGGCTGACGCCGTTCGAGGGCCGCGGTGCCGGCATCATCACCGACGACCAGGCGATTTACCGCATCAACGCCACCAAGTCGCACGCCTCCGACGAAAAGAAGACCGGCCTGTGGGTGACGGTGAAAGCGTTGTCGGTGAAACCGTGACCGCGTTCGACGGTGCCGGTGAATGGGAGAATTCCTCAGACTGATCATCATCGGCGCGCTGAGCATCTATGCGCTGGCTTCGACGCCGTACATCGTCTACTTCGGCTTGAGGGCGCTGTTCAATCTGACCACCGCGCTGAAAAGCCGCGCCACCGGCGCATGGTGGCTGAACCCGAGAAGCTGGGTGACACCGCAGGGCTACACCCGTGAAGGCTTCGAGGACCTGACCGGGTCCGCCGTCGACATCGGCAAGGCGGTGCTGGGGCTGGTGCCGTGGGGGCTGTTGCTCTACCTCGCCGGCCACTGAGCCCGCAACCGGGCGTTGACAGCGACCCTGTTCGGCGGGATGACAGGAATCGCCATGGCCAGGACGCTGAAGAAAATACTTTGCATCGAGGACGAGGCAGACATTCGCACCGTCGCCCAGTTGGCGCTCGCCTCGGTCGGCGGTTTCGAGGTGGTGTTGTGCCCGTCCGGCGCCGAAGCGATTGCCGAGGCAGCTTGGTTCAAGCCCGACATCGTCCTGCTCGACGTGATGATGCCGGGCATGGACGGACCGGACACGCTGAAGGCGCTGCGCGCTTTGCCCGGGTTGGCGAGTGTGCCGGCGGTGTTCCTGACCGCCAAGGCGATGCCGTCCGAGGTGGCGCGCTACAAGAAGCTCGGCGCCCTCGACGTGATCGCCAAGCCGTTCGACCCGATGACTCTCGCCGATCAGGTCAAGCGGATCTGGAATCGGCGCGACGGCTGACGCCGCCGCACGCGATCATGGTCGCACGCAAAACGAACGTCTCCCTGCGCGCCACGGCGAACGCCAGCGCCGTGGCGCTGGCCGTGCTGGCGGCGGGCTGCGCAGCGACGGGACTCTATCCGCGCGTTCCGATGATCGAGGAGAATTCGCATCCGCACGAGGTGCGGCCGGGGACCGAGACCCGTTTCCACGTGCCGGCGGTCGGCGCGCGCCGCAAGCTCGACGTCAAGTGCACGCTTGCCGGCCCTGCCGGACCGGTGCGGCTGCTGTTCAACGGCATCGACCCGCAAGGATGGGCGCGCGCCAATCCGCGGTTCACCGTCGGCGCGCAGGAATTCGGCGTCGACATCGAGGGCATCGTCGAACCCGGCCGCGCGACGCCCTATTTCGCATTCGCCAACGACGATCCGGCGCGCCTACTGTGGCACCAGTGCTACAACAACTGACCGCCGGCCCGGCGGCGCGCGGTGTCGTTAATTCTGTTGATCGGTTTCCGCCATCCGGCCCACAATCCTCGGCCAACGGGGCGCCCTTTCCACCGTCGCCGCCGGGAGCGCCGCCGCTATGATGCAGCTGTCGTTCATTTTCTTTTTCATGTCGGGGTTCGCGGCACTCGTCTACCAACTGGTGTGGCAGCGGGCGCTGTTCACCATCTTCGGCACCAATATCGAGTCCGTCACCACCGTCGTCGCGGCGTTCATGCTGGGTCTCGGTCTCGGCAGCCTGGCGGGCGGACGACTGTCGCGGGCCTCGGGGGTTCGCCTACTCGTCGTATTCGCCGCCGTCGAATTCGCCACCGGCGCGTTCGGGCTGTTATCGCTCGGGCTGTTCGACGCGGCGGCGCGCCTGACGCTCGATTTGTCGGGCGCGTCGACTTTCATTGCGGCGTTCGCCCTGGTGGCGGCGCCGACGGTGCTGATGGGCAGCACGCTGCCGCTGTTGGTGACTTTTTTCGTGCGCCGGCAAGGCAACGTCGGCCGCGCGGTCAGCGTCCTTTATGCCGTCAACACGCTCGGCGCCGCCGCGGCCTGCGTCGCGATGGCGCTGTGGCTGTTCCGCGACCTGCACATGGCGGGCGCAGTCCGCCTGGCGGCGGCGCTCAACATTGCCGTCGGCGTCGGCGCCCTGATCCTGGCCGCCCGGCTCGGCCCGGAGCCGCCGCTGCCGGCGGCGCAGCCGGCCGCCGGCGGTAGTCTCGGCCGACGGCTGTGGGCAGCCGCAGGCCTGCTGGCGCTGACCGGGTTCGGCGCGTTGTCCTACGAGATCGTCTGGGCGAGAACTTACGCCGTTGCCTCGGGCGGGCGGGCCATCGGCTTCGCGCTGATGCTCGGTTTCTACCTAGCCGGTATCGGACTCGGCGCATTCGCCGCCCGCCTCGCCTGCCGGGACGACGCCGGCGGCATCGCGTCGTGGAAGCCAACGGCGGTGCCGCTGTTCGTGCTGGCCGCCAACCTGATCGCCTTTCTGACCGTGCCGGCGATCGCCGTTGCCGTCCGGCTCGGCTGGCCGTGGCCGGCGACGCTGCTGTTCGTGGCCTTTGGCGCGACGCTGTTGGGAGCGGTGCTGCCGCTTGTCAGCCACTACGCGCTGCCGCCCGATGAGCGCGTCGGCAGCCGGCTCGGCGTGCTGTATCTGGCCAACATCCTCGGCTCCGTAGCCGGCAGCCTGACGACCGGGTTCGTGATGATGGACGTGATCGGCATTCGCGGCATCAGCGTGTCGCTGCTGGTTCTCGGCTTGGCGGTCAGCGGCGCGCTGGCCGTGCTCGGCGGCGGTCGGGCGCGCAAGCTGGTGGTCGTTGCCGTGCTGCCGGCGCTCGCGCTGAGCATCGGACTTTCCGGGATTTTGTTCGACCGGCTATACGAGCGCCTCAACCGCGTCCTGTGGGCGGCGTCGGCGGGACAGTTCGCCGAGGTGGTCGAGACGCGCAGCGGCGTCATCGCCGCCACCCGCGACGGCAAGGTGTTCGGCAACGGCGCCTACGATGGCGGCTTCAACACCGACCCGATCAACGATACCAACGGCATCCTCCGCCCCTATCTGATGAGCGCCTTCCACCCGGCGCCCAGCGAGGTGCTGATGATCGGCCTTGGCTCGGGGTCGTGGGCGCGGGTGGTCGCCGCCAATCCCGCCGTGCGCCGGCTGACCGTCATCGAGATCAATCCGGGGTACCTGGAGCTGATCCGGCGGCATCGGCAAGTGGCGCCGCTTTTGAACGATCCGAAGGTTGCCATCGTCATCGACGACGGCCGCCGCTGGTTGAACCGCCATCCGGACCGCAAGTTCGATTTCATCATCTCCAACATCTCCTGGAGCTGGCGGGCCTACGTCACCAACTTGCTGTCGGTGGAGTACCTGCAGCTGATCCGGGCGCACCTCGACGACGGCGGCGTTTATTTCTTCAATGCCACCGGCTCGGCGCGCGCCCACAAGACGGCGGCGACGGTGTTTCCCCATGCCTATCGCGTGTTGACGATGATGGCGGTGAGCGACAAGCCGATGACGATCGACGCCGGTCGCTGGCGAGCGGTGCTCGCGGGCACGGCGATCGGCGGCCGATTGATGGACGGCGGCGACGGCGACGCGCGCGCCCGTCTGCAACGGTTGTTCGGATTTTTCGACGACCGCATCGGCTGGAACCCGGCGGACACCTGGCGGCACGGCTACGAGACGCGCGGCGACGTTCTCGACCGCACGCGCGCGGTTGCGCCGATTACCGACGACAACATGGGCGACGAGTGGGGCCGCCCCGGCGGGTCGGGACGATGACCGGCTGGATGGGAACCGGCAACTGGTTCCGTTGGGCGGTGGTGCCGGCGGCCGTGGTCGTCGCCATCAACGTTTTCTTCAGCCTGCAGTTCCAGACGATGTGGCACGCGTTGGTGGACCCCCGGTTCACCGTGGGGTCGGTGTTCGTGCCAGCGCAATTGTTGGATTTCGCCGTCGTCTATTACCTGTCGCTGCTGATATTCACCCTGCAGAAGCGGCCTCTCTATGCCTGCCTCGCCGTGACTCTTCTGGCGGCGACGGCAACGTTGGCCGGCTGGTTGAAATATCTTTTCCTGGCCCAGGCGCCCCGGTTCGGCGACCTGTTCCTGGTCGACGATGCGCTGCGCGGGCTGCCGTTCCGGCTCTCCGTTTCGGCGGCTGTCGTCGTCACCCTGTCGGCGGGGCTATTGCTGTGGAATTTCCGGTTGCGGACCGCCGCGTTCGGCTTGTTCGCCGCGTTACCGGCGGCGGTGACGGCGGCCGCGCTGTCGTGGCGCGCGGTATCCGGGGCCGGCGCCGTCGAGCGGATCCGCGACACGCCCTACCAGACGTCCGCCTATTACGGCTTCTACCTCAACTTCGCCTTCAGCGCCCAGGAACGGCTGGAATCGGCGGTGTTCCCGGAAAAGCGGACGGCGGTCGAAAACGGCGGCCGCTTCCCGGACCTCATCGCCGCCGGCGTCCCCGATTTGCCGCGCGGCAACCTACACATCATCGTCGTCGAAAGCCTGATCGACGTCGCGCGCCTCGGCGGCTACCGGTTTTCCCGCGACCCGTTTCCGGAAAAGTTCAGGCGCTGGTTGACCGAGGGCCAAAGTTCGTCGCTGTCGCCGATCTTCGGCGGCTTCTCGGCCGACGCCGAGTTCGAAATCCTGTGCGGGCTGCCGGTCGGGTTCGGCGACGCCCGAATCGTGTTCAACGACCTGGCGCCGGATCGCATCGCCTGCCTCCCCGACAAGCTGGCCGCCAAGGGTTGGCGGACGCGGGCGACCGTCGCCACGTCGCCGCAAATTTTTTCGCTCGGGCGCGCCTATCCGAAGATCGGCTTCGAGAGGCTGACGTCGGAAGCCGACTTGGATTTGAGCGACCGCGACGGCAAGTGGATCGCCGCCGACGCGATGCTGGATCAGGTCTACCGCGCGGTCGAGAAGTTCGAGGCCGCCAGGAAACGCTACCTGAATTACGTAGTCGTCATGTCGGGTCATTTTCCGTTCGTGCGCGATCGCACGAAGCGGCCGGACGTGATCGACGTCGATCCCGCCGACGACATCATCAAGGCCTATGCCAACGCCGCCTATTACAACGCCCGAGCGGTGGAGCGTTACGTCGAGCGCGCCTCGCTACTGGATGCGGACGCGGTGTTCGTCATCGTCGGCGACCACGCGCCTATCCTCGGCGCCAATTTCTCCCGCTACCGCAGGAGCGGCGTCGTCGGCGCCGACGAGATCGATCCGCTGGTCGCCAACCTGCGGCTCTACGAAACCGCGTTCGTCGTCGTCAGAGGCGGCAAGGGAATCCCCACCGGCCGCGTCGCGCATTTCGAGATTCCCTATGTGATCCTGAATATTCTGAGCGACGGCCGGTTCTGCCGCGACAACCGGTGTCCGGCCAACGACCGGCTGATGCGGCCGGCGCGCAACCAGGTCCTGATCGCCAAGAGCCGCGACGACCTACGCCTCGCCTGCGGCCCGGGCGCGGGCGCCGCCGGCGCCGGTTGCGCCGAGGCGGCCGCGTGGCGGCGGTTCTATCGCGCCCGGCTGCTCGAGCTCACCCGATGAGCCGGCGCCGGCCGGGACATTGGAATGTCGGAGGATTGTCGGGCGGCGCCTGAAGAATGGAGCGGGTGAGGGGAATCGAACCCCCGTCTAAAGCTTGGGAAGCTTTCGTTCTGCCGTTGAACTACACCCGCACGCGGCGGTCGAAGCAGTATAAGTCGCCGCCGGGCCCAGGCAAGGCGCGACGGCCTCGGCGATCACAAAGCCGTGACCGCCGGCGTACCGGTGGGATGCGGTTTTTCTGTTGGCTTGGATCGGGCCGGCGGTTACAAACTCCCCCATGACGACAAGCGAAGGAACCGGCCAGGCGATGCCGATTTTCGACGGCGCCGCCGAACAGCGGCTTCTCGATCCGCGAAAGTTCAAGGACCCGCGCGTGACCGCGAACGGCGAGGAACGCGCCGTCGTCGCGCTGACGCGCCTCAGGACTCTGTGGTTCAACACCGGCAGTCTGTGCAACATCACTTGCCAGAACTGCTACATGGACTCGAGCCCGATCAACGACAGCCTCGCCTACATTTCGCTGGCTGAGGTGCGCGGCTATCTCGACGAGGTCGCGGCCGAGCGCCTGGCCGTGGAGGATATCGCGTTCACCGGCGGCGAGCCGTTCATGAACCGCGAGCTTCCCGACATGATCGAGGAAGCGCTGGCTCGCGGGTTCCGGGTGCTGGTGCTGACCAACGCCATGAAACCGATGCTGAACCGGCGCGACCGGCTGCTGCAAATCCGCGAACGCCACGGCCGGGCGCTGACGCTGCGCGTCTCGGTCGACCATTTCACCCGGGCCAGGCACGAGGCGATCCGCGGCGCCGGTTCGTGGTCGCCGATGCTCGAGGGCCTGCGCTGGCTGGCCCGCAACGGCTTTGCGGTCGCCGTCGCCGGGCGCACCTGCTGGAACGAGAGCGACGACGACGCGCGCCGCGGCTACGCGCGGCTGTTCGCGCGCGAAGACATTCCGGTCTACGCCGCCGATTCGGCGCGGCTGGTGCTGTTCCCCGAGATGGACGCCGGCGCCGACGTGCCGGAGATCACCATCCATTGCTGGGACATCCTCGGCGTCGCGCCGGAGACGATGATGTGCGCGACCTCGCGCATGATCGTCAAGCGCAAGGGCGCGGACGCGCCGGTCGTCGTGCCGTGTACGCTGCTGCCCTACGACCCCGCTTTCGAGCTCGGTCGCGGCCTGGCCCAGTCGGCCAAGACGGTGCAGCTCAACCACCCCCATTGCGCCAAATTCTGCGTCCTCGGCGGCGCCAGTTGCAGCCCGCAATGAGCGCCGAAGCGGCGATCCCGGCGGCAGCGGCGGTGCGCGACCTCGGCCCCGTCGACGGGCCGTTGTTTTGCTTCGGCGGGACGTATTCGAACTTGCAGGCGACGGAGGCGGTGCTGGCCGAGGCCAACCGCCGCGGCTTCCCGCCCGAGCGCGTCGTTTGCACCGGCGACGTCGTCGCCTATTGCGCCGATCCGGCAGCGACGGTGACACGGGTGCGCGACGCCGGCATCCGCGTGGTGATGGGCAACTGCGAGGAAAGCCTGGCCTTCGCCGCGGCCGATTGCGGCTGCGGCTTCGCCGACGGCAGCCCGTGCGCGGAATGGTCGAAGGCGTGGTTCGCGGCCGCGACCGCCGCCCTCGACGACGGCGCCAAGCGCTGGATGGAGGCGCTGCCACGGCAACTCCGGCTCACTCTCGGCGGCCGCCGGCTCGCCGTCATCCACGGCGCCGACGACGACATCAGCCGCTACGTCTTCGCCTCGACGCCGTGGCTCGAAAAAGCCGCCATCCTCGACCGGATGGACGTCGACGGCGTCATTGCCGGCCACGCCGGCGTGCCGTTCACGCAAATCGTCGGCGGCCGCCTGTGGCACAACGCCGGCGTCGTCGGCATGCCGGCCAACGACGGCACGCCGCGCGGCTGGTTCTCGATCCTGGCGCCCGCCGCCGACGGCGTTCGCGTCACCATCCACCAACTCGCTTACGACCATGTGGGCGCGGCCAAGGCGCTGGCCGCCGCCAATCCCGGCCTGCCGTACGCGAACACGCTCGAAAGCGGTCTGTGGCCCAACATGGACGTGATGCCGCCGGCCGAACGCCGGCTCAGGGGCCGGCCGCTCAGGCCGCGGCCGGTGGTGTGGTCCGGCGTTCCCGCCGCCGCCGAGTAACCGCGCCGGCTCGCGGCACCGGCACCAAATGACCCCGGGATTGCCGCAATCCCGCCGCAAACCACCCTAGCCCCGCCACACTCCGCCGCTAGCCTCCGGCGCACCATCGGCACCGGGCCACGCAATGGCTTCGTTTGCCGGGCCCGCATCGGAGGAATTCGCCATGATGCATCATCTTCGCAGACTGCCGCTGCTGCTGGTGTTCGCCACCGCCGGCTGCGGCGCCCTGTTCGATTACGCCGATCTCAGGCGCGCCGACCCCAAGGGACGGGACTTCAACGCGGCGCTGACGCGCGAGTACAAGGCGTTTGCGCTTTCCGAGCGCGACGATATGTGGGACCTGTTGGACGCCCGCCACTTCCGCAACAAGGCGATGGCCAGCGCCGCCGGCCGCGCGCCGGCGCCGGAACACCTCGACGACCGGACGTTGCCTTACGACCACCTGCCCGAGCTGACCGCCGCACGCGCCCGACTTGTGGCAGCGCTGGAACGCGGCGCAGGCGGCTTCACGCCGGCGCCGGCGGCGCAAGCGCAGGTGCGCTTCGACTGCTGGGTCGAGCAGCAGGAGGAGGACTTCCAGCCCGACGACATCCAGCGCTGCCGCGACGGCTTCTATGCCGCGCTCGTCACCGTGGAGCGCGCGCTTGCCGGCGCCGACGGGTCGGGATCGGGATCGCGCCCGGTCGCGACCGAGGTCGCGGCCGCCGCGCCGGCGTTCGCCGCCGCCGGCCCTGCCGCCTTCACGCTGTTCTTCGACTTCGACAGCTCGACGCTGACGCCCGAGCACGCGGCCGCGCTCGATGCCGTCGTCGCGGCGGCAAAGGCCGGCCGCACGGCGCGGCTGATCGTCGGCGGTCACGCCGATCGCGCCGGACCGGATCCTTACAACCTGTCGCTGTCGCGCCGTCGCGCCCAGGCCATCGAGCAGGCGCTGGTCGGCCGCGGCCTCGCGCGCGAGCAGATGACCGTCGTCGCCCACGGCGAGCGGCGGCCGCGCGTCGTCACCGCGGACGGCGTGCGCGAGGGCCTCAATCGGCGGGTCGAGATCGTCGTCGGCGCCGGGCGGCGCCCCGCCCCGCCTCGCCGCCGGCCCGGAAACGGCGGAAAGCCCGAGTTTTTGATTGGCAACGCCGATCCAGCCTGGAAATATCGGGCGTCCGGCCTATTTAATAGGGCCAGGCGACACCGGCCCGGGGCGCTGCTTGGCGCCGCGGGCCCTGTGCAAGGAAACCGTTCGATGAGGGCTGCCCCCGATTCCAGGAGTTACGCAGAGACCACCGGGGCGATTACGATCACCGTTGAGCCGATCTTTCTCGAGGACCAGTCGGATCCCGACGACAACCACTTCGTCTGGGCCTATCACGTCCGCATCGAGAATAACGGGCAACGGACCGTGCAGCTGATGACGCGCCACTGGCGGATCACCGATTCGCTGGGCAAGGTCCACGAGGTGCGCGGCGACGGCGTCGTCGGCGAACAGCCGGTTCTGACGCCCGGCGGCGCGTTCGAGTACACCAGCGGCACGCCGTTGAGCACGCCCTCGGGCATCATGGACGGCAGCTATCAGATGGAGACCGAAACCGGCGAGCGGTTCGACGTCAAGATACCCGCATTCTCGCTCGACAGCCCCCATCACCGGGGACAGGTCCACTAACAGGCCCGCGCACGATTCCGCTGGGTGGAGAGAACCGATGGAAAAGATTGTTCCCGCGCCGAAGCCTCTGAAGGTGGTCGATGGCGAAAAAGCCGCCGGCCCGGCATTCGACGACGGCGACGGCCCGATCGCGCCGGTCGCCGACAAGCCGAGCCGCGCCGAGGCCGAGGAGGCCGTCCGCACGCTGATCAAGTGGGCGGGCGATGATCCGCGCCGCGAGGGGCTGATCGACACGCCGGCCCGCGTGGTTCGTTCCTACGAGGAATTCTTCGACGGCTACACCGCGTGCCCGCGCGACATCCTCGAACGCACGTTCGAGGAGACCGACGGCTACGACGAGATCGTGCTGTTGCGCGACATCCGCTTCGAATCCCATTGCGAGCATCACATGGCGCCGATCATCGGCAAGGCCCATGTGGCTTATCTTCCGCACCGCCGCATCATCGGCATCAGCAAGCTGGCGCGCCTGGTCGAGGTGTTCGCCCGGCGCCTCCAGATTCAGGAGAAACTCACCGCCCAGATCGCCAATACCATCGACAAGGTGCTGGAGCCGAAAGGCGTCGCCGTCGTCATCGAGGCGGCGCACCAGTGCATGACCACCCGCGGCGTCCACAAGCCGGGCGTGGTCATGGTCACCAGCCGCATGCTCGGCGCCTTCCGCGACGATGCCGCGACGCGGCGCGAGTTCCTGGCGATGGTCGGCAATCTGGCCTCCGACGGGACGCCATTTTCCTGAGGCATATTAGCCACGCCCGAGGCACCGCCGGCACGCGGTCGCGGCCGATGACGGCGCGGCGCGGGTAAGGTAATCTCCGCCATGGACTTCCGGCCGATCTTCCTGGTCGTTGGCATGCTGTTGACGACGCTGGCATTGATGATGCTGGTGCCGGCGGCGGTGGACGCGTTCTCCGGCCACGCCGACTGGCAGGTGTTCGCCATGTCGGCGGGCGTGACGCTGTTCGTCGGCGTCGCCATGGCGCTGACCTGCCGCGCCGGCGACCTCAGGCTATCCCTCCACCAGGCGTTCGCCATGACGACCTTGAGCTGGCTGCTGCTGGCGGCGTTCGCCACCATCCCGTTCGTGTTCTCCGAGCTCCGGCTGAGCTTCACCGACGCGTTCTTCGAGGCGATGTCGGGCTTTACCACCACCGGCTCTACGGTGATCGTCGGCCTCGACAAGGCACCGCCCGGTATCCTGGTGTGGCGGTCGCTGCTGCAATGGCTCGGCGGCCTCGGCATCATCGTCATCGCCATCGCGGTGCTGCCGATGCTGAGCGTCGGCGGCATGCAGTTGTTCCGCATGGAAAGCTCCGACCGGTCGGAGAAGGCGCTGCCGCGCGCCGCCCAGATCGCCAGCGCCATCGGCGTCATCTACATGGTGCTGAGCGTCGCCGTCGCCGTCGCCTATTGGCTGGCGGGCATGAGCGGCTTCGACGCCATCAATCACATGATGACAACCATCGCCACCGGCGGATATTCCACCCACGACAATTCGATTGGCCATTTCGACAACGTCAAGATCGAGATCATCGCCATCGTCGGCATGATCCTGGGCAGCCTGCCGTTGGTGCTCTATCTTCGGACCATCCAGGGCAGGCCGCTGGCGATCCTCGCCGACGGCCAGGTGCAGTGGTATCTGTCGATCATCGCCATGGTGATCGTCTCGGCCGCCGCCTGGCTGTGGCTGCAGGGCGGCGTTCATCCGCTGACGGCGCTCCGGCAGTCGGCGTTCAATATCGTCTCGGTGATCACCACCACCGGCTACGCCACCGCCGACTACAACCAGTGGGGCACCTTCGTCATCCCGGTGTTCTTCTTCATCATCTTCGTCGGCGGTTGTTCCGGCTCTACCGCCGGTGGCATCAAGATCTTCCGCATCCAGGTGCTATACGCCGCCGCCCGCATGCAGCTCCGCCGGCTGGCGCACCCGCACGGGGTTTTCATCCCGCACTACAACCGGCGGCCGATCTCCGAGGACGTCATCGTCTCGGTGCTCAGCTTCTTCTTCATGTGGTTCTTCATTTTTGCGTTGTTGTCGCTGGGGCTCGGCTTGCTCGGGCTGGATTTCCTCACCGCCTTGTCGTCGGTGGCGCAGGCGTTGGCCAACGTCGGCCCGGCGCTGGGGCCGATCGCCGGGCCGGCCGGCAATTATTCGTCGTTCCCGGACGCCGCCAAGTGGCTGCTGGCGGCCGGCATGCTGCTCGGCCGGCTCGAGCTGTTCACGGTGATGGTGATGCTCAGCCGCTCGTTCTGGCGCGGCTGATCGGGGTTATCCCGCCGGCGGTCACTTCAGCCAGGCGCCGAGATATTGGCGGATGTTCTTCTCCATCTCGGCGTTGAAGTCGTTCATCATCGTTTCGACCTCCTTGAACCAGATCCGGTCACGCTCGTTCAAGGACACGTCTTCGCGCATGGTGGTGAAGCGGGTGACTCGCGCCTCGGCGCGGCCACGCCGGCGGGCGTCGGCGACCTCCAACGACGATTCGATCAGGAAATCGTAGCGTTGCGCCTGTTGCTTGGTGAACGTCGCCTTGAGGCCGGTCTTCTGCTCGAGCGCGGTCTCGACGACGCTGGCGACGTGGATGACCAGTTGCGCCGTGCCCGAGCGGCCGACCGGTTTCAGGCGGTCGGCGGCCCACCGCCGCAAAACCTTGATCGGCGGCGCCGGCAACAGGTGGTCGACGTTGGGCGCCTTCATCGGCGGCTGATAGCGGGCAACGACCTCGACCTTGGCGACGTCGAGGCTGACGGGCGCAAGGTGCGCGAACGTGATTTCGGGGAATTTCTGCACCTCGACCGGCGTCTCGCAGGCGGCGAGCGTCAGCGCCAGCGCCAGCGCCGCGGACAGGGCGATCAGGGGAAAACGCTTGGCGAGTCGGTTCATGGCGGGGCCTTTGGACCAGTTGCCTGAGACTAGGGATTCGCCCGGTCGCGATCAAGGGCCGCCGGCGCGGCATCGAAAAGCGCCGCGAGTTCCGCTTCGTCGAACTGGTAGTCGGTTTTGCAGAACTCGCAGGTCACGGTCAGGCAGCCGTTCTCGACCATGTCGCGGATATCGTTTTCGGCGAATGAACCGAGCGTCACCATCACCTTCTCGCGCGAGCACCGGCAGGCGTGGAACAGCGGCTTGGTGCGGTAAATGCGGACGCCCTCGCGATGATACAACCGATAGAGAATCTCGGACGGCTGCAATGCCGGGTCCAGGAGCTCGCCCGAGGTGATCGAGCTCATCAGGGCAACGGCGTGCCGCCAATCGTCGCCTTCGTCGTCACCGTCGAGGTCGCGCGACCGGCCCGCCGCCGGCAGGCGCTGGATCATCAGCGCCGCGGCGCGGGCGCCGTCGCCGTTGCCGGCCGCCGTCGCCGCCGACACGATCGCCGTTTCCAGCTGCTCCGACTGGCGGAAATAGGCTTGCGCGCATTCGGCGAGCGTGGCGCCCGTCAGCTCGGTGATCCCCTGGTATCGGTCGGTATCCGGCCCCTGATCGACGGTGAACGCCAGGTGCCCGGCGCCGAGCAGACGCGGTACGCTCGCCGCGCCGGAATCGGCGGCGACGCCGGCCAGACGCTCGGCGTCGACCCGGGCGTAGGCGCGGAAGCCGCCCTTCGAGGTGACGTCGGCCAACAGCACGCCGACCGGCCCATCACCCTGGGTTTGCAGGGTGAACACGCCATCGAACTTCAGCGTGCTGGCCAGCGTCGCGGCGAGCGTCACCGTTTCGGCCAACAGCGCGTTGACCGGGCCGGGATAGTGGTGCCGGGCGATCGCCGCCCCGAGCCCGTGGCCGAGCCGCGCCAACCGGCCGCGAACGCCCAGGGTCTCGACCTGAAACGGCTGAATGTAATCCCCGAAAGGAAGCGATTGGCCGGCCATCGTGCCTATTGTAACCGGTGTTTGCCGGCCCGTGTCGATGGACCGCCAAGTCCCGTCATTCCAGGCACCACGCGAGGATGCCCTTCTGGGCGTGCAGCCGGTTCTCGGCCTCGTCCCAGACCACCGAGTGCGGGCCGTCCATGACCTCGCCGGTGACCTCCTCGTCGCGGTGCGCCGGCAGGCAGTGCATGAACAACGCCTTCTTCTTCGCCCGCGCCATCAGCGCCGCGTCGACGCGATAGGGAACGAGCAGCCTGCGGCGGGTTTCCGCGTCGCCATGGCCCATCGAAATCCAGGTGTCGGCGACGACCAGGTCGGCGTTGTCGACTGCCGCCCGCGGGTCGTCGGCGACGGAGACGTCGCCGCCTTCGGCTTTGGCCCAATCCAGCACCTTGGCTTCAGGGCGCAAGCCGGTCGGGCACGCCAGCCGCAGCGTGAAGCCGAAGCGCACGGCGGCGTGGATCCAGCTCTGCGCCACGTTGTTGCCGTCGCCGGACCAGGCGATCACCTTGCCCTTGATCGGGCCGCGGTGCTCCTCGAACGTCATCACGTCGGCCATGATCTGGCACGGATGCGAAAAGTCGGTCAGACCGTTGATTACCGGCACGGTCGAATGCGCCTCCAGCTCGTCGAGCTTCGCGGGATCATCGGTGCGGATCATGATCGCGTCGGCGTAGCGGCTGAGCACGCGGGCGGTGTCGGCGACGGTTTCGCCGCGGGCGAGCTGCGATTCGGAATCGCTCATCACCACCACCTGGCCGCCCAACTGCTGCATCGCGACCTGAAACGACACACGGGTCCGGGTGGACGGCTTCTCGAAGATCATCACCAGCGTCTTGCCGGCGAGCAGCGCCAGCGCCTTGCCCTTGCCGTGCCCGCGCTTGAGGCCCTGGGCGATCTCCAGGATGCGCCGCAACGTCGCCGTTTCGAGCCGGTCGATGTCGATGAAATGCCTAACGGCGTGTTCGGGGGCCGCGCTCATCTCAAGCCGCCTGGCCCAGCGCGCCCGCGGCCTCGTCCATGATCGCCATCGCCTCGTCGATGTGGCTTTCCTCGATGATCAGCGGCGGCACCAGGCGCACCATGTTGTCGCCGCACGCCACGACCAGCAGCCCGCCTTCCGCCATCTTGGCGACGACGGCTGAATTCTCCGGCACGCATTTCAGCCCGATCATCAGCCCGGCGCCGCCGAGACCGGCGAATACTTTGGGATGGCGTTCGACCAGGGCGGTCGCCCGCCGCCATAATAGCCGGCCGATGGCGTCGACTTTCTTCAGGAACCCCGGCGCCAGGATCACGTCGAGGACCGCGTTGCCGACCGCCATCGCCAGCGGATTGCCGCCGAAGGTCGAGCCGTGGCTGCCGGCGGTCATCACCGCGGCGACGTGCTCCTTGGCGAGGCACGCCCCCACCGGGAAGCCGCCGCCGAGCGCCTTGGCGGTGGCCAGCACGTCGGGCGTGATGCCGGCCCACTCGTGGGCGAACAGCTTGCCGGTTCGTCCCATGCCGCACTGCACCTCGTCCAGCATCAGCAACACGCCGAACTCGTCGGCGATCTTGCGCAGGCCGCGCAGGTAATCGAGCGGCATCGGCCGGATGCCGCCTTCGCCCTGCACCGGCTCCACCAATATGCCGGCGGTGGCGGGTCCGATGGCGGCGCGCATTTCGTTGAGGTTGCCGAACGCCACCTGGTCGAAGCCGTCCATCATCGGCTCGAACCCGGCCATGTGCTTCTTCTGCCGGCCGGCCGCGATGGTCGCCAGCGAGCGGCCGTGGAAGGCGCCCTCGCAGGTGATCACCCGGTAGCGCCCGGCGCGCCCATTGGCCGAATGGTACTTGCGTGCCATCTTCAGCATCGCCTCGACCGCCTCGAGGCCGGAATTGGCGAAGAACACGGAATCCGCGAAGCTGGCCTCGACCAGCCGCTTGGCCAGCCGGTCCTGCTCCGGGATCTGGTAGAGATTCGAGCAATGCCACAGCTTGCCGGCCTGCTCGGTCAGCGCCTTCACCAGGTGCGGATGGCAATGGCCGAGACCGGTGACCGCGATGCCGGCGCCGAAGTCCACGAACTTCCGGCCGTCCGTGGCATACAGATACACGCCCTCGCCGCGGGTGAAGGCGAGATCGGCCCGCGCGTAGGTGGGCATGGTGGTTGAAATCATCCGGATCGCTCTCCTGCCGCGGCGGCGTCGGGCCCTGGGGCTCCGGCCCGGGGAAAGCGGGCAAGTATCGTGATTGGGCCCGGCCCTGTCAACGCGCCTTTAGGCTTTCAGCTTGTAGCCCGACTGGAACATCCAGGTGCAGAGCGCCCACAACGCGGCGTTGACGCCGGCCATGGTAAAGACGCCGGCGATCAGCGAGCCGTCGGCATGGCCGGTGACGCCGTAGCGCAGCCCGTCGATCATGTAGAAAAACGGATTCAGGTGCGCCGCGATCTGCGCCGCCTCGGGCAGCCGCTGGATGGAGTAGAAGGTGCCCGACAGGAACGCCAGCGGCGTCACCACGAAGTTGGTTACCGCCGCGATGTGGTCGAACTTCTCCGACCAGATGCCACCGGCGATGCCGAGCAGCGACAGCATCAGCGACGCCATGAATGCATGGTAAGCGATGAAGCCGAAGGCGTGCACCTTCATCGGCACAAACGGCAGCATCGCCGCGGCGACGACGACGCCGACGGCGACGCCGCGGGTGACGCCGCCCATGGCGATGCCGAAAGTCAGCTCGTGCGCCGTGAACGGCGGCATCAGGGTGTCGACGATGTTGCCCTGAACCTTGGCGATGACGATCGACGACGAGGTGTTGGCGAACGCGTTCTGGGCGATCGCCATGACGATCAGCCCCGGCGCCAGGAACTCCAGGAACGGCAGGTCGCCGACGACGCGCGTGCCGCTGCCCAACGCCAGCGCGAACACCGCCAGGAACAGCAGCGTCGTCACCGCCGGCGCGACCAGAGTCTGGGTGTAGACCTTGATGAAGCGCCTGACCTCGCGCAGATACAGCGTCGCGAGGCCGATCCAGTTGACCCGGCCCATGGTCGGCGTCTCAAAGTTTCCGTCCATCGACCGGGGTTATACGCCGCCCGTCGGTGGCGCGCCAGCCCGGCCCGTGCGACACTCGTCCGCGCCATGGCAGCGATGCGGAAACGGCGCGGGCCCAGAGGGGGTGATGGGGGGAGTCCTCCCAAAACGAAACCCTGGGGCCGCGCACGCGGCCCCAGAAAGGCGACACCCAAGCACCTGGAGAACGCCGCGCTTCACTACCTCGGCCGGTTCGCCAGCTCGGCCGAGAACCTGAAGCGCGTGCTGATGCGCAAGGTGCAGCGCTCGGCCCGTATCCACGGCACCGACGTCGACGAGGACCGCGCGACGGTTGAGCGGCTGGTGGCGCAATTCGCGCGCGCCGGCCTGGTCGACGACGCGGCGTACGCGGCGGCGCGGGCGGCGAGCCTGCACCGGCGCGGCGCGGCGCCGAAGCTGATCGCCGCCCGGCTGCGCGAGAAGGGCGTCGCCGCCGAGCCCATCGCGGACGTGCTCAAGGCGCTCGGCGACGGCGGCGCCGCGGACGTCGAGCTCGCCGCCGCCATCAACCTCGCCCGCCGCCGCCGGCTCGGCCCCTATTCGCCCCGGGGCCGCGCCAAGGGTCGCGCCACCGACAAACGGCGCGCCGGCCGGGAGCGAGAGAAGGCGCTGGCGGCGCTGGCCCGGGCCGGGTTCTCCTACGACGTGGCGCGCCGCGTCATCGACGCCGACGATACGGACGAGCTGGAAAAAGCGGCCGGCGGGTAGCCGCCGCCGCGGATGCCACGGCGGCGGTTGATTCGGGTGGAATTCCGGTTAATGTCAGCGACGGCACGACCGGGCGCACGTCGCTCGTCCGGCGCACACCAACGGGGGGAAGCCTTGACCATCACCATCTATCACAATCCGCGTTGCAGCACGTCGCGTCAGACCTTGAAGCTGCTGGAGGAGCTCGGGTTGAAACCGAACGTGGTCGAGTACTTGGTCGCGCCGCCCAGCGTCAGCGAGCTCACGCGCATCCTGAAGATGCTGAAGATGACGCCGCGCCAGCTCCTCAGGAAGAAGGAGGCCGCCGATGCCGGTCTCGACGATCCGCGGCTCAGCGACGAGGCGCTGATCAAGAAGATGGTCGCCAACCCGATCGTCATCGAGAGGCCGATCGTCATCAAGGGCGCAAAGGCGGCGCTCGGGCGGCCGCCCGAGAGCGTGCTGGCGATCCTCTAGGCGCCCGGGACATCGCCTGTGCCGCTGCTGCCGATCACCATTCACACGCTGGCCGCCCAGTTCTACGAAGCTGAAGTGACGCGCGCGCCGGTGCCGCCGATATCCGCCGCCCATCCCGACATCACGCTCCGCGACGCCTATTTGATCCAGGAGGCCCTGGTGTTGATCATGATGGGCGAGGGCTGGACGACGACCGGCATCAAGGTCGGCGCCACCAAGAAAACGGTGCAGGAAAAATTCGGCACCGGCGGGCCGGTGTGCAGCGTGATGTTCCGCGAGCGCCAGACCAGGAACGGCGGCAAGGTCGTGGCGGACAAGCTGATCCAGCCGAAGATCGAGCCCGAGATCGCCTTCCGGATGGGCCGCGCGCTCAGCGGCCCCGGCGTCACCCGGTCGGACGCGCTGGCCGCCGTCGGCGGCGTCATGGGCGCGTTCGAGATCGTCGATTGCCACACCGCCGATTGGCAGATCGGCGCCGCCGAGCTGATTGCCGACAACTGCGTCAATGCCGGCTACGTGCTGGGACCGGAGCGGCCGCTGGACGCCGGCCTCGATCTCTCCAAGGTGACGGTCGAATTCTCCAAGAACGGCGGCGCACCCAATCTCGGCAGCGGCGCCGCGGCGCTCGGCGACCCGGTGGCGGTGCTGGTGTGGCTGGCCAATTGGCTTGCCGAGCGCGACCGGCAGCTGGAAAAGGACTGGGTGGTGCTGTCGGGCGGACTTGCCGATCCGTTCGCGGCGGTCGCCGGCGATCGTTTCATCGCGTCCTATTCCGACCTCGGCAAGGTCGCGGTTTCCTTCGCCTGACGCCCCGGCCGGCCGGCCCGGCGCCGAGCGCCTGCCGCCGGGGTTGAATCGGCGGCGGTTAAAATTCACTATCCCCGAATAATCTCGTATGATGCCGGCAATCCGGACGCCGGGCCCGGGAAAGGGGTCCCGGCGAAAGGTTCCGGAAGCGTGTGCCCTGGGGGACCCGATGGCCGCCGACAAGACCACTGCCACCGCCGACAGCGGGCCGAAGAAGCCGGCGCCCCGCAAGGCCGCCCGCACCAAGCTGAACCCGGTCAAGCCGGCTATCAAGCCGACGCCGAAGCCCGCCACCAAGCCGGTGGCGAGAGCGGCCGCCAAGCCGGCGCCGGCGCCGCGGGCGGCCAACAGGCCGGCGCTGCGGCCGTCCGGCCGCGCCGCCGCGAAGCCGACGCCGCGGCCGGCGGGCGGCACCAGGCTGCAGCCGGTGAAGGCGTCGCCCGATCAGGTCAAGCTTTGGAATTCGCTCAAGCCCGACCAGAAGATGGCGCTGCGCGAGCGCGAGGCGGTTCGGCTGTTCGCGCAAGGCCTTGAGCGGCACCGCGCCGGCGACCTCGAACAGGCGGCGCGCCTCTACGGCCAGGCGCTGCTGCTCGACGGCAGGCTTCCCGATATCTACAACAACCTCGGCGTGGTGTTGCGACGGCTCGGCAAGGGCGAAGCGGCGATGGCGTGCTATCGCCGCGCGCTGGTGCTGAAGCCGGACAACGCCGGCGCCTTCACCAACCTCGGCAACGTGCTGCGCGAGCTTGGCCGGCTCGAGGCCGGCGCCGCCAGCCACCGCCGCGCCATCTCGCTGGCTCCGGATTCGGCCGACGCCCATTACAACCTCGGCCTGACCCTGCGCGACCTCGGCGAATCCGAGGCGGCGCTGGCGGAATTCGCCAAGACCCTCGAGATCGATCCCACCCACGCCGACTGCCGGTGGGACCGCGCGCTGACGCTGCTGCAGAAGGGCGACTTCAAGGAAGGGTTCAAGGAATACGAATGGCGCTGGAAGCTGGCGCGCGCCCAGCCGCGCGACTTCAAGCAGCCGTTGTGGGACGGCGCAGCGCTGAAGGGCAAGACCATCCTGATCCACGCCGAGCAGGGCTTCGGCGACATGATCCACTTCGCCCGCTACATCCCGATGGTGAAAGCGAAGGGCGGCACCGTGGTGGCCGAGGTGGCGCCGCCCCTGACCCGGCTGTTTTCCACGGTCCCCGGCGTCGGCCAGGTGGTCAACCAGGGCGCGCAGTTGCCGAAATTCGACGTCCACGCGCCGATGATGTCGCTGGCCCGCATTTTCGGCACCACGCTCGAAACGATTCCCGCCAACGTGCCGTACCTAAAAGCGCCCGAGGCGCACGCGCCGCAGTTGCCGGCGACCATGAGCAAGTCGCGCAAGGTCGGCATCGTGTGGGCCGGCCGGTCGACGCATCAGAACGACGCCAACCGCTCGGTCACGTTCACCAATTTCGTCGAGCTGCTGGGCCTGCCGCAGACCACCGTCTACAGCCTGCAGCAGGGGCCGGCGGCCGACGACATCGCCGCCAGCGGCTGCCAGGCGTTCGTCCTCGACATCGGCCGGCGCATGCGCGACTTCGCCGACACCGCCGGCGTCATCGAGCAGCTCGATCTGGTGGTCACTGTCGACACCGCGGTCGCCCACCTCGCCGGCGCGCTCGGCAAGCCGGTGTGGGTGATGCTGCCCTATCCCGGCGACTGGCGGTGGATGCTCGATCGCGACGACAGCCCGTGGTATCCGACCATGCGGCTGTTCCGCCAGCAGCGCCCGGGCGTCTGGGAACCGGTATTCGAGCGTGTACGCAAGTCGCTGCACGACGACATCCTCGGCCGCGAGCCGGCGGCGCCGAAGCCGCCCGCCCAGCCGAACAAGAAGCCTTAGGCTCCCGATCCCCGACCGTTCCTAGAATTTGTAGCCGTAGCGGATGCCGGTGTTCTCGAGCCCTTCGTTGGTCGAGCAGATCTTGGCGTTGGAGATGTGATCGAGGAAGGCCGAGACGCTGTGGTGCTCGGCGAAGCGGACGCCGATCTCGACCGATTCCCGGAACAGCACCTTGCAGCCGAGCTCCTTGCGGTCGATCGGCGCGTTGGTGCTGTGGCCGTTGTGCACGGCACCGCCGAGCGAGAAGCCGCCGAACATGTAGCGCCAGAACTCCCACTCGTAGCTGAGCCCGAAATAGAAGGCGCTGGTGTCGCCCTTGGTGTTGATGTCGCCGCCGATGTGCGGCCGCGGCGACCAGATGTATTTCAGAAACTCGGGCGAGTTGAACAGCAGCTCGACGTTGACGTCGACGCCTTGCTCCTTCTTGTGGCTGAACGGTCCCTCATCGTGGGCGAGCGCGCCGACGCGGATTTCGGACAGCCACCCCTCGCCTTTCGGCCGCGCCGCCGGTGACCGGCCGCCGACGCGCACGACAGACGGTCCGCCGCCCGTCGCGCGTTGGGCGACACGGTCCGGCGGCGGCGTCGACACCGGCGCGGGTGGCGCCGCGGCCGTCGGCGGCGACGGCGTCGCGGCGGCGCTCGGCGTGCCGGATTCGTCGAGGGTCAGGTTGGGAACGATCGCCTGCGGGTCGGCGGGCGCCGCGGTCAGCGTCGGCGCGGACGGTGCCGCCGCCGGCAACAACGCCGGCGGCGCGATGACCACCGGCGGCGGCGCGGCCGGCGCCATCACCGGCGGCGCGGCGACGGGACGCGGCGGCAGCGGCGTGTGCGGCTGCACCGGCGCCGGCCGCCAGCGGGTGCCATAGTCGCGGGCCAGCGGGTGCGGCTCGTTGAGCATCCGCTCCATGTCGTAGGCGGTGTCGATGCTGGCCGCCGATGCGCCGCCGAAGGGAACTGCCGACGCGACGCCCGTCACCAGGGTCGCGGCGAACAGCACGACAAGGCGGCCTGCGGACGCGGCCTTCATGGAACCCCCAAGGGAACAGTGAACGAATCGTTTTTTTCCCGGTCCGATCGGCGGCGGCCGGCGGCGGGTTCCATCCCCGCCGTCAATACCGCCACCCGATGGCCCGGGTTGCGCCCTGTTGTACTGGCTTGCCCGCGAATTGTCCAGTCAACCCCTTGAAATCGCGCTTTTCTTGGGCCCCGGGCCGCGTTCGACCGGGCGCCGGCGGCGGCCACGCCGCGCCGACGCCGCGGTCGCGCCCGGGCCGGCGCGACCGCTGTTCGACGCCACTCGCCGAGGCCGTCGGCGTTGACCCCCATCGACGGGCTCGGCAACATGGGCGATCGACCGCCACCGCGCGGCACCGACGCGACGCCGGGGCGGCATTCGGGCAAGCCAAAACACAAAAAGACGATCCCGGGGGATCCGCGGCTTGAAAAAGACCAGCAAGACCTTCGCCGACGGCGCCATCATCTTCCGCGAGGGGGACGTAAGCGACAGCGTCTTCGAGGTCGTTTCCGGCAACGTCGAAATCGCCAAGACCGGCGCCGACGGCGAGGTGCGCCTGGCGCTGCTCGGTCCCGGCGAGATGTTCGGTGAGATGGGAATCCTCGATCAAGGCACGCGCAGCGCTACCGCCAGGGCTGTTGGTCCGGTTGCCGTCACCGTCGTCTCCCGCAAGGATTTCCTGTCCGGCGTGCGCGACAAGCCGGATATGGCGCTCGACGTGATGAGCAAGCTGGTGCAGCGCCTGCGTGGCGCCGACGACATGGTGACCCACGGCGGCAAGGCGTCGGCCGCGCCGGCGGACAGACCGCCGCCGATGCCGGGCGAGCCGACCCGCGAGGGCAACGCCGACAAGTCGGCGCCGGGCGGCCTGGTGTCGAAGCTGTTCGGCTGGAAAGGCATGCCGCGGCCGGAGCGTATTCGCGTCCTGGTGGCGCCGCTGTTCGGCGCCGACGGCGACAAGCACGCCCGCAGCCTGGTGAAAGCGCTCGACAAGCGCAAGGGGCTGACCGTCAAGGCGCTGAAGAAGCCGCTGAAGCTCGAGGCCGGCCTCGCCACCGACGAACTGGTGACGGCGGCGGTGGCGGCGGCGGCGCGCCGCGAGCTGGCGGCCGCCGATTCCGACGTCCTGGTGTGGGGCGAGGTGCTGGCGCCCGGATTGGCCATGCACTTGCGGTTCGTCCCGCATGCCGCGTGGAGCGACGACACCGCCGGCAGCTTCGGGCTGACCACCGTATTCCCGGTGCCGGTCGATCTCGGCGCGGCTTACGCCGACTTCCTGCACGCGGTGGTGTTGGCGGCGACGGTGCCGAAGTCGGAGGCCAAGGCGGCGGCGCTGGCACGCGACCTGCCGCTGGCGCTCGATGCGGCGCGCGCCGCGCTCGACGCGATGCCGGGCGACCTGACCCGGCGCGAACGCGGCGAGGCGCGGCTTGCCTTTGCGCACGCGCTGACGACGGTGGCGTTGCAGCGCGGCGACGTCGGCTTGTTCCAGCGCGCGGCGGCCGCCTACAAGGAGTGTTTGAGCGCGCTGACGGAAAAGGATTCGCCCGCCGAATGGGCGGCGGCGCAGAAGAACATGGGCGCGGCGCTGCAGGCGGTGGCCGAGCGCACCAATAACAAGGCGATGCTCGGCGACGCCGCCGACGCGTTGCGCGCCGCGCTCAGGGTGCTGATCAAGGAGCACCACGCCCAGGAATGGGCGGCCACCCAGAACCGCCTCGGCCAGGTACTCTACCGGCTCGATTTCGACAGCGGCGACACCGAGATGCTGAAGCACGCGCTCGGCGCCTACCAGGCAGCGCTGCAGGTCTACACCCGCGCCGAGGCGCCGTTGCGCTGGGCCGAGGTGATGAACAACTTCGCGCAGGTGACCCAGGTGCTGGGCGGGCAGTTGAAGAACCCCGAGGCGCTCGAGAAGGCGGCGGAAGCCTGCCGCGCCGCGCTCGAGGTCAGGACCAAGGCGAAGACGCCGCTATTGTGGGCGGCGACCCAGAATAACCTCGGCTCGGCGCTGTTCTTGCTCGGCCGCATCACCCGCAACGTGGCGCATCTGCAGGGCGCGGCGGAGGCCTTCGACCTCGCCGGCGGCGTCTACAAGGCGCGCGGCATGGCCAAGATGGCGGCGGTGACGGACAAGAACCTCGGCCACGTCAACCAGCTTCTCGCCCAGTCGTCGCCCAGGGGCGTGCCGAAAATGCGTTGGGAGGGCGCCGGCACCGACGAGCCCCCGGACTCCTCCGGAGCCGGCGGCGCGCCGCCCGGCGACGCCTAGGACGCCGCCGCGGCGCGGCCAAGGGCTTGTCCGCTGCGACCTGGGAGTGTATTGGGATGGCCCAGGATCGCGCCTTTTCCGGAACCCCCGTCATGGCCCGTCGCAAAACAACGGCAAACGGCATCATCTGGCGCCAGCCCGACGGCACGCCGGTGTCGTGCGTCGAGAAGCTGGCCGTGCTCAACGACAATCTCGACGAGATCCGGCAGTATTGCCAGGACGCGTTCGAGGACGCGCTGTTGATGGGGTGCGACGAGCGTCAGGTGCGCCAAGTCTTCGAATCAATCGTCCAGGCGATCGAGAATCCCTACCGCCACCGCAAGCGCTGAACGGTCGTCCGGTTGCGATTCCGAACCCTAGTCACTATATTTCCGCCACTCTCGCCGACATCATATTTTGGACATAATTTCGCGTAAGTTTTTACGCCAGGGGGTCGAGCGCCCCCGGCAGCCGAAAAGGGAACCGTCGGAACGCCTGGTCATGCCGGAGATGATCGTTCTCAAGGAGTTGACGAAAAGGTTCGGGCCGCTGGTCGCGGTCGACAATGTATCGCTGACCATCGGCATCGGCGAGGTGCTGGGTTTCCTCGGTCCCAACGGCGCCGGCAAATCGACGACCATGCGCATGATCACCGGCTTCATCGAGCCGACGTCCGGCACCGCCGAAGTGTGCGGGCACGACGTGGTGCGCGAACCGGTGGCGGTGAAGCGCCGCATCGGTTATTTGCCCGAGGGCGCGCCGACCTACGGCGACATGACCCCGGAGTCCTATTTGGGTTTCATTGCCGAAATCCGCGGCTTCGACGGCGCCGACAAGCGCCGCCGCATCGACGAGGTGGCGGCCAAGGTCGAATTGGCGGAAGTCATGCGCCAGCCGATCGAGACCCTGTCGAAGGGATTCAAGCGCCGCGTCGGCTTGGCGCAGGCGATGCTTCACGACCCCGATATCCTGATCATGGACGAGCCGACGGACGGCCTCGACCCCAACCAGAAGCACCAGGTTCGTTCGTTGATCCGCGAGATGTCGGCGAACAAGGCGATCGTCGTCTCGACCCACATCCTCGAGGAGGTGGAGGCGGTATGTTCGCGCGCCGTCATCATCGCCCGCGGCCGCCTGCTCGCCGACGGCACGCCCGAGGAATTGGTGGCGCGCGCCCCCAACCACAACGCGGTGGTGGTCGCCGTCGACGCCGCCCACGCCGAGACGGCGCGCCGACACTTCGAGACCCTTTCGGCAGTCGAGGCCGTCGACAGCATCGGGCTCACCGACGGCGTCGCGCGCTTGCGCATCCTGCCCAGGAACGCGGGCCTGATCGCCGCCGACGTCGGCGCGCTGGCGCGCGCGCACGACATCCCGGTACGCGAGATGTTCGTCGAGCGCGGCGCGCTGGACGAGGTGTTCCGCGCCATCACCACCGGCGACGCCGGAAGCCGGTCGGGGGCCGCCGATGCGTAATATCGCCGTCATCGCCAAGCGCGAGATCGCCAGTTATTTCGCGACGCCGCTGGCCTATATCTTCATTGTCATCTTCCTGGCGCTGACCGGTGCGTTTGCCTTCTACGTCGGCGGTTTCTTCATCCGCGAGCAGGCCGACCTGGAGCCGTTCTTCGTCTATCACCCGTGGCTTTATCTGATGCTGATTCCGGCCGTCGCCATGCGGCTGTGGGCCGAGGAACGCAAGACCGGCACCATCGAGGTGCTGATGACGCTGCCCGTCACCACGGCCGAGGCGGTGCTGGGCAAGTACCTAGCGGCGTGGGGGTTCTCCGGGATCGCGTTGGCCCTCACGTTCCCCATGTGGATCACCGTCAACGTGCTCGGCACACCCGACAACGGCGTCATCGTCGCCAGCTACATCGGCAGTTTCCTGATGGCCGGCGCGTTCCTGGCCATCGGGTCCTGCATTTCGTCGCTGACCAAGAACCAGGTGATCGCCTTCATCGTCGCGGCGACCGTATGTTTCCTGTTCACCCTGAGCGGACTCGAGCTGGTCCTCAACTTCTTCCGCGCATGGGCGCCGGAGCTGTTGATACGGACCATCGCCTCGATGAGCTTCCTCACCCATTTCACCGCCGTTACCAAAGGCGTGATCGAGCTCCGCGACCTGATCTTCTTTGCCAGCCTGATCGTGTTCTGGCTGTTCGCCAATGTCGTCGTCGTCGATTTCCGGAAAGCGGTTTAGGAGCGGCCGATGCAGCGCCTGGAATCGATGGATCGCGGCAAATTGGCGCTCGGCGGGCTGGCGCTCGCGGTGGTGCTGTTGTTCGCGGTCAATATCTTCTCCAACGCCAGCTTCCAATCGACCAAGTTCGACCTCACCCAAGGCAGGCTGTTCACGCTTTCGCAGGGAACGCGCAACGTGCTCAAGGGGATCGACGAGCCGATCACGCTGAAGCTCTACTACACCAAGCTGCTCGGCGAGCGCAGTCCGCAACACGCCAATCTGTTCGAGCGCGTGCGCGAGCTGCTGTCGCGCTACGCCGATTTGTCGGGCGGCAAGGTGCGGCTCGAGCTTTTGCATCCGGAACCGTTCTCCGACGCCGAGGATAGGGCCGTCGCCGGCGGGCTGCAGGGCGTGCCGATCAACAACGCCGGGGATTTCGGCTACTTCGGCCTGACCGGCAACAATGCCACCGACGACCAAGTGGTGATCCCGTTCTTCACCACCGAGCGCGAGGCGTTCCTCGAATACGACCTGACCAAGATGGCGTATACGCTGGCGAATCCGTCCAAGCAGGTCATCGGCGTGATGAGCGCGCTGCCGCTGGAAGGCGGCAACCCGATGCGTCCCCCGTTCCAACAATCGCCGCGCTGGGCGGTGCTCGATCAGGTCAACGAGTTCTTCCAGGTGCTGCCGTTGCCGGTTTCGTACACCGAGATTCCGGATAACGTCGACATCCTGATGCTGGTGCACCCGCACGGATTGAGCGACGTCACCCTCTATGCGATCGACCAGTTCGTGCTCAAGGGCGGCCGCGCACTGGTGTTCGTCGACGCCAATGCCGAGGTCGATCAGATGAACCTCGGCCCCGCCGGCCCGACGCCGCGCTCCGATTTCGACAAGCTGCTCAATGCCTGGGGCGTCAAGCTGGTGCAGGGCAAGATCGCTGGCGATCTCGACGCGGCGCGGCGCGTCAACGTGCGGGTCGCCGGCAAGGCGGCGGTCACCGACTATGCTGCCTGGATGACGTTGGGCGAGAAGAACTTCGACACCGGGGACGCGGTGATCGGCGACATCGGCCGCCTCAACGTCGCCTCCGCCGGCATCCTGGAGAAGACCGGCGCCGAGGGCATCGAGGTGACGTCGCTGATCCACACCGGCCCGCGCTCGATGGCCATCGACGCGGCCAAGGTCGCCGGACAGCCGGACGTGGTCGGCATATTCCGCGACTTCAAGCCCGGCGGCGCGCCGCTGATGCTGGCCGCGCGCATCAAGGGCGCCGTCAACAGCGCCTTTCCCGACGGCCCGCCGCCGTCGCCGAACACCGACGGCGCCGCCAACCCGTCGCCGGCCAATCCGCCCGCGACGCCAACTGCCCAGGCGCCCAAGGCGCCGCACCTCAAGCAGTCGGCGAAGCCGGCAAATCTGATCGTGGTCGCCGACGTCGACATGCTGCACGAGCAATTCTGGACCGACACCCGCGAACTGATGGGACAGCGGCTGCTGGTGCCGTTCGCCAACAATGCCGATTTCGTCGTCAACGCGCTCGACAACCTCAGCGGCAGCGACGCCATGATCGGCCTGCGCGGTCGGGCGCAATCGAAGCGGCCGTTCTACACGGTCCAGGAAATCCGCCAGGCGGCGGAACAGCAGTATCGCAGCAAGGAGCAGAGCCTGCAGACGAAGCTCGAGGACGTGCGCCATAAGCTCGAAGCGCTGGAGCGTCGTCGCGGCGCCGAAGGCGACATCGTGCTCAGCGTCGAGGACAAGGCCGCCATCGAAAAATTCCGCGGCGAGATGATCGCCACCCGCAAGGCGTTGCGTGACGTGCAGCGGGCGCTGCGCGAGGACATCGATCGTATGGACGCGTGGTTAAAATTCCTCAACATCGCGGCCATTCCGCTGCTGTTGGGGCTCGGTACCATCGTCGCGACGGTGATCGGCCGGATCCGGCGCAAGGTCCGCGCCGTTCCGGTCTGACCGGACGCAAGCGAAGGAGAAACGACCGTTGAGTCCGAAGACGTTCATCGCGCTTTTCGCCGCCGCCGCCATCGGCGTCGCCGCCGCCGCGTTCGCGGTGACCCGCGACCGCGGCTTCGCGCCGGTTGAAGGCGCCGGCGAGATCGTATTCCCGGGGCTGATCGACCGCGTCAACGACGTGGCGTCGATGATCGTCGAGATTCCCGGCGGACGCCTCACCATCGAACACGGCAAGGACGGCTGGACGGCCAAGGAGGCCGACGATTACCCGGCGCGCGCGATGAAGGTGCGCCAGGTCATCCTGGCGCTGGCGCAACTCAAGCTGCTGGAGCCGAAGACCCGCAACAAGGACAAGTTCGCCAAGCTCGAGCTGCAGGACCCGGGCGCCAAGGACGCAAACTCGAAGCGGGTGCGGCTGCTCGATCGCGCCGGCAAGACGATGGCCGAGGTGATTCTCGGCCGCCGCCGCCAGACCCTGCCGGGCACCACCCTCGGCGGCGTCTATCTCCGGCGGCCCGGCGACGACCAGACTTGGCTGGCAGCGGGCGGGCCCGACGTCACCGACGAGCGCCGCGATTGGCTGGAGCGCAAAATCATCGACGTTGACGCCGCGCGCGTGAAGAAGGTGGTGATCCGCCACCCCGACGGCGAAACGGTGACCGCCTCGAAGCCGACGCCGGAAGCCGCCGACTTCGTCCTCGAGAACATTCCCGCCGGCAAGAAGCTGATCAGCCAGGCTGGCGTCAACTACATCGGCGGCGGGCTCAGCGGCGTGCTTCTCGACGACGTCCGCAAGTCGGCGGATTCGTTCGACGCTCAGGCGACGGTGACGGCGGATATCGTCACCTTCGACGGCCTCACGGTGCAGGTGCTGGTGAGCAAGCGCGACGGCAAGCAGTGGATCCGTCTCGACGCCTCGGCCGCAAACCCCGAGGCCAAGAACAAGGACGGCAAGTCGGTCGCCGACGAGGCCAAGGAGATCGTCGCCCGCACCGCCGGCTGGACCTACCGGGTTTCCGATTACGCGGCGTCGAACCTCAACAAGCGCTACAAGAACTTGGTCGAGGACAAGAAATCCGGCTCGTGACGGCGCCCGGCCGCTACGCCGGCCGCCTCGCGGGGCGCAATTTTGCCGACGATCTTGAACCGCGGAAAGCTGGCGCGCCCGAGAGGACTCGAACCCCTAACCTTCTGATCCGTAGTCAGATGCTCTATCCAATTGAGCTACGGGCGCATTCGCCTTGAGAATCGGCCGCCGCTCGGTCGCCGGGCCGCCCCGAAGGGTGGCGACCCTAGCGCAGGCGTCCAGCCGTGGCAAGAACCCGGGGCTCCCCGTCAGGTCGAAAAAAGAGCCTGAAAATAGTAACTTGTCCCGGGATTCCCCATTGAGTAAGATCGCCGTCAAATATTCGGGGGGCTGGGGGTCTTTTTTTATGGCGCGAAAGAGTTATTGTAGTTTCGACGCCGATTCCCTTCTGAATCAAAGGCAAGCGCGCGTGATGGCTGGTCGTGCAATACGGACGATGGTGGCGAGCGTTGTGCTGCTGCTGCCGGCTTGTGCCTTCACCGAGGACACCTTGTGGCCGTCGCTGTCGGGCGGCGACCCGGCTGCCGGCGCCAAGGTCGCCAGCACCCAGACCGCAACCGTCGCCGCGCAGCCGGTATCGGCCGCCGCGGTCCAGAAGCCGTCGGCGCCGACCGTCATCGTCGCGCAGCAGCCGCCGCCCCTCGGCAACACCAATTTCGAGCCTACCGGCGTCACGCCAGGCCAACCGACCGGCACCTTTGTCGGCCAGAAGGTGGTCGAGTTGCGCGAGGAGCTGAAGCGCCTGCAGGCCTCGATCTCCGACCACAACGGACAACTGCAGCAGTTGCGCGGCAAGATCGTCGGCAACTCGCAGCGCTACCACGGCACCATCGCCGCCGTGAACGCGCGCCTGCAGGTTGGCACCACGCCCGGCAACCCGATCCTGGTGCAGCAGTTCAACAGCGCCCAGGCCGACCTCGACCGCATCGCCGGCGACATCACGGAAATGAACGCGCTCGGCGCGCGGGTCAGCAACAATTCGACGATGTCGTCGTATCTGGCGGAATCGGCCAAGGCCGCGTTCTCCGTCTCCGGCGCCGTCGACGAGGACCATCGCCAGCTGGCCATTCTCGAGGACGAGGTCAACCGCACCGACGTGCTGATCTCGCGGCTGCTGAAGGAGGTTTCCGACGACGTGCGGCGCCAGACCAACTACGTCGCCACCGAGCGCTCGAACCTCAACCTGATTTCGGCCGCCATCCGCTCCGGCGAGATTTTCGGCGGCAGCCTGGTGCAGAAGGCTTTGGTGACGGCGACCGCGGGCCAGAACGGCAACGTCGCCGCACGGCCGATGGATACCGCCGGCAAGCGGCCGCTGGTGGTGATCCGCTTTGACCGCGCCAAGGTCCCCTATCAGCAGGCGCTCTACCACGCCGTCAGCCGGGTGCTCGAACAGCGTCCCGACGCCGTGTTCGATTTGGTCGCCGTGGCGCCGACCGAGGGCGGTGCGGCGCGCGTCGCGCTCAACTCCAACAAGGCGCGGCGGCACGCCGAGGAAGTGCTGCGTGCGCTGACCGAGATGGGCCTGCCGCTGGCGCGGGTGGGGGTATCGGCGAAGACGATGGCCAGCGCCAAGACCAGCGAAGTGCATCTCTACGTGCGTTGACGCCGTCTCCGACGGGATGGCGTTCCGGCCGGCGCCGCCGCGGCGCCGGTTTTGTTATGTCGCCGGATCGATACCGGCATCGACGCCGGCATCGACGCCCGTCGGTCCGGTCGTCGGCTTGCCGCCGGTGATCAGCTTTTCGGCGTACTTCAGCGCCGGCTTGCGCTCGTCGAAGCAATGATGGGGAGGAATCATGTTGGTCACCCCGAGGCGGTCGAGGACGGCCCGAACCTGCGGCACCAGCCCGATCAGCAGCACTTCCAGTCCCTGCTCGCCGGCCTTCACCAGGATTTCCTCGACCGCCATCGAAGCGCTGGTGTCGATGAACGGCACTTCCGCCAGGTCGAGCACCAGCACCTTGAATCTGCTGTCGACCGCGATCCGCCGCGTCAGGCCCTTGGCGGAGCCGAAGCCCATCGGCCCGCTCATGTGGTAGTACATGATGGCGTCGCCGTAGCGCGCCAGGATCTTCTTCTCGCGCCGGCTCAACGGCGCCTCTTCATGGCCACCGCGAACCGATTGCAGCTGCAGGTCCGACATCCGTTTGACGAACAGCAGGCTGGCGGCGACGATGCCGACGGTGACCGCGACGATCAGATCGACGAAGACCGTCAGCCCCATCACCATCAACATCATCACCACGCCAGCCTTCGGCGCTTTCGGCACCCGCTTCAGGTACGGCCAGTCGATGATGTCGACGCCGACCTTGATCAGGATGCCGGCGAGCACGGCGTGCGGGATGTGCCCGGCAACCGGACCCAGCCCCATCACTACCGCCAGCAGCATCAGGGCGTGCAGCATTCCCGACAGCGGCGTGCGGCCGCCGGAGCGCACGTTGACGACGGTGCGCATGGTGGCGCCGGCGCCGGGAATGGCGCCGAACAGGCCGGCGATGGTGTTGCCGATGCCCTGGCCGATCAACTCGCGGTCGGATTCGTGGTGGCTGCGCGTGACGCTGTCGGCGATCAGCGACGTCAATAGGCTGTCGATCGAGCCGAGCAGCGCCAGCACCAGCGCCGAGCCGACCATGTCGGTGAGCACGTCCCACGACAGCTTGGGCAAGTGCGGCTCGGGGAACCCGAGCGGGATCTCGCCCAGTACCGGCGCCTTCGGCAGCAGCCACAACACCGCCAGCGTGCCGACGATCAGCGCCAGCAGCGGCGCCGGGAGAAACCGCTGTACCCGCCCAGGCGTCAGATACACGATCAGCACCGTGCCGAGGGCGATCAGCGCCGCGTGGGGATTGATGGCCAGGATATCGCCGGGCAGCGCCAGCAGGCTGTCGATCACGTCGGCGCCGGGATGCGAATGACCGAGCAGCGGCGCCATCTGCAGCGCGATGATGATGCAGCCGATGCCGCTCATGAACCCGGAAATCACCGGGAACGGCACTAGATTGATGTAGCTGCCGAGGCGGAGCGCCCCCATGCCGATCTGGAACAAGCCACCCATCATCACCACCGTGAAGGCGAGCGCCGGCTCATCGGAATAGCGCGTGATCATCGCCGCCATCACCACGGTCATCGGGCCGGTCGGGCCCGATACCTGCGCCGGCGTGCCGCCGAACAGCGCGGCGAAGAAGCCGACGATGATGGCGCCGTAGAGTCCGGCGACCGGGCCGGCGCCCGACGCGACGCCGAAGGCCAGCGCCAACGGCAACGCCACCACGGCGGCGGTCACGCCGCCGAAGATGTCGCCCTTGATGTTGTCGGTGCGATAGCCGTGAAAAAGTTTCATCGTCTCGTCCCCGTCGTTGCCGGTGCATTTTTAATAGCGTTGTCGCCTTCGGCCGGGGCGCGGCCGAAGCGAGTGCCGTGGTCAATCATGGTCACCGGTCCTGAGGCCCGCCGGGCGGCGAGGCCATTTGATGTCACGCGATTCCGGACACCAATCCGGAACGGCGGCGAGAATACTCCCCTGCGGCGACCGTGTGTAGCGGGATTTATTCTCCCGCCGCGACGCCGGCCGCCTAGACGGCCACGTTGTCGATCAGTCGCGTCTTGCCGAGCCAGGCGGCGGCCAACACTCTGGCCGGCCGGGAAGCGTCGGCAACCGGCGCCAGCGTGGCGGCGTCGCGCACCGTCACGTAGTCGACGCTGGTGAAGCCGGCGCGCTCGAGTTGGGCCGTGCCCCAGGCGGCCTGCGCGTCCGGCTTGGCGCCGCGGGCGACGTTCTCGGCGACCTGGCTGATGGTGCCGAACAGCACCGGCGCGATCTTGCGCTCGGCGGCGGTCAGATAGGCGTTGCGCGACGACAGCGCCAGGCCGTCGGAGTCGCGCACCGTCGCCACCGCCTCGATGCGGACCGGGATGTCGAGATCGCGCACCAGCCGCCGGACCACTTGCAGCTGCTGGAAGTCCTTCTCGCCGAACACGGCGATGTCCGGCAGCGACTGCAGCAGCAGCTTGGTCACCACCGTCGCCACGCCGGCGAAGAAACCGGGCCGGCATTCGCCCTCGAGGATGTCGCCGAGGCCCTCGACGCAAACCTTGGTGACGTGGCCGGACGGGTAGATTTCCGCCGTCGCCGGCTGGAACAGCAGGTCCACTTTCTCCTGCGTCAGTTTGGCCGCGTCGTCGCCTTCGCTGCGCGGGTAGGTGGCGAGGTCCTCGCCGGGGCCGAATTGGGTCGGGTTGACGAACAGGGTGGCGCAGGTGCGCATGGTCTTGGCGCGCGCGTGGCGGACCAGCGCCAGGTGGCCTTCGTGCAGGGCGCCCATGGTCGGCACCAGCCCGACGGTCTCGCCGGCCTGTCGCCACGCCCGCACGGCGGCGCGCAGATCGCGGATGGTGGTGACGGTTTTCATCGTCCGATCTTGATCGTCCGGCCGGCCGGATCAGGTCTTGCGTTTCGGCGCGGGCAGCGGGAAGCAGTGCTCAGGCCCGGGGAACCGCCGCTGGCGCACGTCCTCGGCATAGGCGCGGGCGGCGCGCTCGATCTCCGGCGCCAGCTCGGCGTAGCGCTTGACGAAGCTCGGTGTGAAGTCGGCGAACACGCCGAGCACGTCGTCGGTAACCAGGATCTGGCCGTCGCAGGCCGGTGACGCGCCGATGCCGATGGTCGGCACCGCCACCCGCTCGGTGATCTGGCGGGCCAGCGGCTCGACCGTGCCCTCGATGACGATGGCGAAGGCGCCGGCGGCGGCGATCGCCTCGGCGTCGGCCAGCACCCGCTGCCAACCCGCGTCGTCCTTGCCCTGGATGCGGTAGCCGCTCTTGTCGGTGACCTTCTGCGGCAACAGCCCGACGTGGCCGAGAACCGGGATGCCGCGGTCGACTAAGTGGCGGACGGTGGCGGCCATCTCGACGCCGCCCTCCAGCTTCACCGCCTGGGCGCCCGTCTCGCCGATCGCCCGCGACGCCGACGCGTGGGCGAGACCGGCGCCCGCCTCGTAGGAACCGTAGGGCAAGTCGATGACGATGCAGGCGCGCTCGGCGCCGCGCATTACCGCGGCGCCGTGGTTGATCATGGTCTCCAGCGTCACGCCGACCGTCGTCTTCATGCCGTAGACGACCATCGCCAGCGAATCGCCGACCAGCAGCAGATCGACGTGCGGGTCCAGCCGCTGCGCCACCGGGGTGGTGTAGGCGGTGAGGCAGACCAGCGGCACGCCGCCCTTGCGCGCCCGGATGTCGGCGACGGAAATCCGCGGGCGCGACGGTGATTTTTTCGGGTCCGGCTGATTCGGCAAATCGCTCCTCCCGACGAACGGCGGGACTGTAGCAGATCGGTTGCCGATTCTCATGCATCCCGTGGTGCCGAAACGGCGCTGCAGCAGAACGGTTTTCCACAGCCTGTGGATTAACTGTATGAAATCCGCAACCACTTGCAATATTGATGGAATATCCGGACACATCTTGTGGGCAAAATGTCCGGCCGGTGGCCGGAAGCGAGGCCGCGCGGCGGCAGTCGGGAACCTGCATCGGGTTTCCGCCGACGGGGGTGAAATGCGGCGAAAACCTGTTCTATACTGACACCCAGTTACCGTTGCCGCGTCCGACCGCAACCATCCGCCCGCGTTCGCCGGCCAACCGAAACCCCGTCCGATCCCGTGAGCAAACCCCCGACCCCGAACCAGCGGCTGCTTGCCAACTGCCTGACCGAGGCGCATTTCCCCGAGCTGCCGAACCACCAGCGGGGCAAGGTGCGCGAGTCCTACGACCTGCCCGACGGCCGCAGGATCATGATCGCCACCGACCGCCAGTCGGCGTTCGACTTCGTGTTGGCGGCGGTGCCGTTCAAGGGCCAGGTGCTGAACCAGACGGCGCTGTTCTGGTTCGAGCGCACGCGCGACATCTGCGCCAATCACGTCATCGACGCGCCCGACCCCAACGTCGTCGTCGGCCGCCGCCTCGACATGCTGCCGGTCGAGATGGTGGTGCGCGACTACCTGACCGGCTCCACCGACACCAGCATCTGGCCGATGTACAAGCGCGGCGGGCGGACGCTCTACGGCCACCGATTCCCGGACGGCATGGTCAAGAACCAGAAACTGCCGTCGACGATCCTGACGCCAACCACCAAGGCCGCGCAAGGCGCCCACGACACGCCGATGACCGCCGCCGACATCGTGCGCCGCGGCCTGCTCGCGCAAGCGCAATGGGACGAGCTGGCGGAGAAGAGCCTCGGGCTGTTCGCCCGCGGCCGCGAAATCGCCGCCGGCAACGGCCTGATCCTGGTCGACACCAAGTACGAGTTCGGCGTCGATGCAGACGGCCGCATCACGCTCGCCGACGAGATCCACACCCCGGATTCGTCGCGCTACTGGATCGCCGACAGCTACGACGCCCGCATCAAGCGGGGCGAGGAGCCGGAAAGCCTCGACAAGGAATTCCTGCGGCTGTGGATTTCGGCGCGCTGCGACCCCTACAAGGAGCCGATCCCGGCGATCCCGCCGGAGACGCTGATCGAATTCTCGGGCAAGTACGTCGCCCTCTATGAACGGGTGACCGGGCGGAAATTCGTGAGGCCGGAGATGACGACGCCGATCAAGGATCGCATCCGCGGCAACCTCGCCCGGGCGTTTCCGGAGTTTTTCCGCGCCTGAGCCGGCCGCCGGATTGCCGTCGCGGCGCCGCATAAATCAGGTCCACTTGCGCCGACGCCCGGAGTAGCATGGCCGCGCAGAGGGACTGTGCCGATGACACGATCCGGCCAACAGCCAAGACGCGCGCCACGGGCCTGGCGCACCGTCGCGGCGATTCTCGCCGCCTGGACGCTGCTGGCGGCCCCCGCCGGCTGCGAGCAGGACTTCGGCAACGGCCCGACGTTGACCAGCCGACCGGCCGACGGCCCGGTCGCGGCCAAGCGCCACATCATCGTCGCCAGCCACCCGCTCGCCGCCGAGGCCGGACGGCAGATGCTGCGCGCCGGCGGCACCGCCGTCGACGCCGCCATCGCCGCCGAAATGGTGCTGACCCTGGTCGAACCGCAGGCGTCGGGCATCGGCGGCGGCGGCTTCCTGATGCACTTCGCCGCCGCCACCGGCGCCGTCGACGCCTACGACGGCCGCGAGACGGCGCCGCGATCGGCGCACCCCTACATGTTCCTCGACGGCGCCGGCAAGCCGATGGCGGCCGCCGACGCCGGCGTCGGCGGGCTCGCCGTCGGCGTGCCGGGGTTGCTGCGCATGCTCGAGATGGCGCACAAGGCGCACGGCCGGCTGCCGTGGCGTGACCTGTTCCAGCCGGCGATTAAGCTCGCCCGCGACGGTTTTCCGATCTCCGAGCGGCTGGCCCGCCAGATCGCCGACGCCCGGGAACTGCGCGAAAATCCCGTCGCCGGCAGCTACTTCTTCGACAGCGACGGCGCGCCGAAGCCGGCCGGCAGCGTGCTCCGAAACCGCGACCTCGCCGGCACCCTCGCCGCCGTCGCCGAAGGCGGCGCCGACGCCTTCTACGGCGGCGACATCGCCGACGCCATCGCCCGCGCCGTCGCAACGGCGCCGCGCAATCCGGCCAGGATGACGGCGGCCGACCTCAAGGCCTATGGCGCCAAGAAACGCCCGCCGGTATGCCTGCCGTACCGGACGTGGCTGGTGTGCGGTTTCGGTCCACCGTCGTCGGGCGGCATCGCCACCCTGCAGATTCTCGGCATCCTGCAGGGCTTCGACCTCGCCCGGCTCGGCCCCGAGTCGCCCCGCGCCGTCCACCTGATCGGCGAAGCCGGCGCGCTCGCCTTCGCCGACCGCGACGTCTACGTCGCCGATCCGGACTTCGTGCCGGTGCCGGCGGCGGGGCTGCTCGAGCCGCAGTATCTGGCGCTCAGGGCGTCGCAGATCGCCGCCGCCAAGGCCGGCGGCCGCCGCCAGCCCGGAATGCCGGGGGCCGGCGCCAGCCTGCGTCCGCCGCACGCCCCCGCCGAGGTCGGCGCCTCGACGGCGCACCTCAGCGTCGTCGACGGCGACGGCAACGCGGTTGCGCTGACCGCTTCCATCAACCGGCCGTTCGGCTCGCGGCTGATGGCGCGCGGCTTCATGCTCAACGACGAGCTGACCGATTTCTCGTTCATGCCCAACGCCGACGGGGCGCCGGTCGCCAACCGCGCCGGCCCGGGCAAAAGGCCGCGTTCGTCGATGGCGCCGACGCTGGTGTTCGACGGCCAGGGCCGCGTCGTCGTGGTGATCGGCTCGCCCGGCGGCTCGCGGATCATCGGCTACGTCGCCAAGGCGCTGATCGCCGCGCTCGACTGGCGGCTCGACATCCGCCAGGCGGTCGCCTTTCCGAACTTCCTCAACCGCAACGGCGGGTTCGAGATCGAGAAGGACACGTCGCTGGCGCGCCTGGCGCCGGCGTTGCAGGCGATGGGGCACGAAGTCGACCTGGTCCCGACCGTCAGCGGCCTCAACGGCATCCGGATCACCCGCGAAGGCCTCACCGGCGCCGCCGATCCCAGGCGCGAGGGCGCGGCGCTCGGCGACTGACGGTCGATATTTCTAACGCCTGGCGACGATGAACAGGCGGCGGAACGGGAACGGCGTCTTGCCGTCGGCGCCCCTCGGATACGCCCGCGCGAGCAGCGCCGAATAGGCCGCGAAGTAGGCCGCGCGCTCGTCCGCGTCGAGGGCGTCGAGCACCGGCTTCAGGGCCGAGCCCTTGGTCCACTCGGCGACCGCGTTGTCGCCTTCGAGGATCTGCAAATAAACCGTCTCCCAGATGTCGACGGCTTGGGCGACGCCGGCCAGGATGGCGTAGTAGTCCTCCGGCTTTGCCACCGGCACGCCGGGCAGCACCGGCTCCAGCTTCGCGAGCCATGGTCCGGCGGCGTCGTGCATGCAGGCGTGCGACGGCTCCGACCAGTTGCGCGGCATCTGCACTGCCAGCACGCCGCCCGGCGCCAAGTGCGCCATCAACTTCGGGAACAGCGCGGCGTGGTCGTGCAGCCAGTGCAGGGCAGCGTTGGAATAGAGCACGTCCGCCGGCATCAAAGGCGCCCACGCCGTCAGGTCGGCCTGAGTCCACGTCAGGTGCGGGTTTTCGGCGCGGGCGCGCGCCAGCATTTCCGGCGAGCCGTCGACGCCGACGACCGTCGCCCGCGGCCATCGCTCGGCGAGCAGCCGGGTGACGTTGCCGGCGCCGCAACCGAGGTCGAATACGGTTTTCGCATCGTCGGCGTCGATGCGGGCCAATAGATCGAGCGCCGGCCGCAAACGGTGGCCGGCGAATTTCAGGTACTGGCCGGGGCTCCACTGGTGGCTCATGGACCATCCTTGCGGTCGGCCGGCAAGGTCAGGCGGAACGTCGCGCCCCGATCCCGCCCGCCGCCCGGCGCCTCGCTGTCCACCAGGGTCACGTCGCCGCCGTGGGCGCGGGCGATGTCGCGGACGATCGCCAGCCCGAGCCCGGTGCCGCCGTCCTTGGCCGAGCCGGCGAACGGCTGGAACAGCTTCGCCCGAGCCGCCGGCGCCAGGCCGGGCCCGTCGTCGGCGACGTCGATGACGAGCCAGCGGCCGTCGCGGCGGGCGCCGACGCGGACCTCGCGGGCCCCCGCCTCGACGGCGTTGCGACCCAGGTTGCTGAGAACCCGGAACAGCTGGCTGCGATCGGCCTCCAGCGTGACCCCTCCGGCGACCTCGTTGCGCCATGCGAGTCCGCGGCGCTTGTCGTCGATCGCCTTTACCGCCACGCCCGCCTCATCCACCAGCTCCTTCAGCGGAAAACGATCAAGCACCAGGTCGATGTCGGCGTCGCCGACGAAGTTGAGAGTTTGGCTGCACAGGGCGACCGCCCGGTCGATGGATTTGTACAACCGCGGCACCACGCGCTTGACCTCGGGGTCATCGATGTCGGCCAGCTTGTCGGAGGCCAGTACCGCGGTCGCCAGGCTGTTGCGGAGGTCGTGATTGATCTTGGCGACGGCGGCACCGAGAGCGGCAAGCCGCGTCTTCTGCTGCAGCGCGGTGCGCAATTCCTGCTGCATCACCGCCAATTCTCGCTCGGCGATGCCGACCTCGTCGATGCGCGCGCTGGCGGTGATCGAGCGGGTACTGTCCTCGGGCGCCTGGCGGAACCGGGCCATGCTCTCGGTGATGCGGCGCATCGGCCCGACCAGCAGCATCTGCAGGCTGATGTAGACCAAGCTGGCCGTGAACAGCGAAATCACGATCGACAGATTGAAGATGCGTTGGGAGTAGTCCCACATCGCAGCACGCATCGGCGCCTCGTCCATCAGCACCTCGACGGTCACCGTCGGATCCTTCGGCGAAATGCCGATGACGCGGATGACGCGATTGCGCGCCCGCGCCAGCGCCGAGAACGCGTCCCTGATGAAGCCGAAAAAGCTGTCGACGCGGAGATCGACCACCAAATCGACCTTCGGCGGCATCTCCTTCGACACCATCAGCGATCGCCGCTCGGGCCGGTCGAGGACAATGGAATAGGCGTTGGTGTGGAACAGCAGCGCCTGCTCCAGCGCCTTGGCCACCGGTTCCTCGGGCATCGTCTCCAGGGCAATCATGGACAGATGCCCGCGCGCGATGCTTTCCTCGAGATAGACCTTGCGGTAACGCGCCACCGACGGCGTCCAGATCAGGAGCTCCGCCAGCATCACGAAAAAAATCGTCAGCAACAGCAGGCGGAACGACAGGCCGTGCAGGAACCCGGGGCGGTGCGGCGACGTCGCGGTCATGGCCGGAAGCTTATCCCAGATCGGCCGCCCCGCCCATATGCGGCGCCGGCAAGCCGGAACGGGATCAGCCGAAGCGCGCGAGGAAGCGGACGATCTTGCGCGTCCGCTCGCTGAACAGTTGCGGCGTATAAAAGCTGCCGGCGGCGCGTTTCGACACCTCGCCGAGCGTCGGATAGGGCGCGATCATCTGGGCGATGCCGCCGATCTTGACGTTCTGGCCGATCGCCAGGACCCAGGTCTGGATCAGCTCGCCGGCATGCGCGCCGGCGATGCCGCAACCGAGGATCTTGCCCTTCGGCGTCACCACCGCCTTGATCATGCCCTCGGTCGCGCCTTCCGCCTGGGCGCGGTCGTTCTCGTGATAGGGCCAGCGCAGGACGCGGACGGCGTCCGTGGTCTTTGCCGCCTCGGCTTCGGTGAGACCAACTTGCGCCAGTTCCGGCGTGGTGTAGGTCACCCACGGCGCGGCGCGGGTGTCGACCTTGGCCGGCAGCCGGAACAGCGCATTCTTGATCACGACGCCGGCGTGATAGCCGGCCATGTGGGTAAACTGCAAGCCGCCAGCGACGTCGCCGATGGCGAATACCTTCTTGTTCGAGGTGCGCAGCCGAGCATCCACTTCGATGCCTTTCGGCGAGTATGCGATGCCGGCTTTCTCCAGGTCCATCCCATCGACGTTGGCGCGCCGGCCGGTGGCGACCAGGATGTCCGACCCCTCGATCCGCCGTTCGGCGGCGGCGGCGGTCTTCAGCATCACCGCGACGCCGGCGTCGGTTTTCTCGACGCCGGTGATGGTGACGCCCTCCATGATCTCGATGCCGTCCTCGTGCAGCTGCCGGCGCACCACGTCGACCAGCTCCGGGTCGTCCTTCGGCATAACCGTGAACAGCTCCAGCACCGTCACCTTGGCGCCGAGATGGCGGTGGGCCTGCGCCAGCTCGATGCCGATCGGCCCGCCGCCGACGACGATCAGGTGGCTGGGCAGTCGGTCGGCATAGAACACCGTCTCGTTGGTGTGGTAGCCGGCTTCCTTCAGTCCCGGGATCGGTGGCACGAACGCCGACGAGCCGGTGGCAACGACGACGCGGCGCGCCGTGACGCGGGTGTCGCCGGCGGTCACTTCCGTCTGGCCGGTGAACTTGGCCGGCGCCTGGATCACGCGCACGCCGAGGCCCTCGAACCGCTCGACCGAATCGTTGGGAGCGATGGCGGCGATGGTGCCGTGGATGTGGCCGAACACGCCCTTGGAGTCGATGCCCGGCTTGTCGGCGGCGACGCCGAAGCGGGCGCTTTGCCTGTGGGCTTCGGCGGCGTGGCCGGCGGCCAGCATCGCCTTCGACGGCACGCAGCCGTAGTTGAGGCAGTCGCCGCCCATCTTGCCCTTTTCGATCAACACCACCCGCGCGCCCATCTGCGACGCGCCGGCAGCTACCGAAAGCCCGCCCGAGCCGCCGCCGATGACGCAGATGTCGACGGTGAGATCCTTGCCCATGACGTTCACCCGGTCTTGACCTTGGAGGCCTTGATCCGCTTGTAGATGACCGGCACCAGCGCCAGCGCCGCCAGCGCCAGCAGCGGCAATAACACCTCGGGCTGGCGGACGACCTTGCCTGGCTCGAACGTTCCGCCGGCGTCGAAGATGGCGCCGAGACCGTTGCCGACGCTGCAGAACACCGCCGTGCCCGGGATGATGCCGAGGAAGGTGCCGACGACGAACGTCCTGGCCGGCACGCCGAGCAACGCCGGCACCAAATTCACCAGCCAAAACGGGAACAGCGGCACCAGCCTGAGGAACAACAGATAAGACAGCGCGTCCTTGCGGAAGCCTTCTTCCATGCGGCGACCGGCCTCGCCGGTCTTGTCGTGGAAGAAGTCGGCGAGCGCGTAGCGGGCGATCAGGAAGATGCCGAGCGCGCCGATGGTTGCGGCGACGACCACGTAAATGGTGGCCGCGACGGTTCCGAACAGGAAGCCGGCGATCAACGTCATCCAGATGGCGCCCGGCAGCGACAACGCCACCACCAGCGCGTAGATGGCCATGAAGCCGAGCACGGCGAGGACCGGGTTGTTCCCGTACCACCCGAGCACCGTCTGCCGGTGCGATTTGAGCATTTCGAAGCTGAGGTAGCCGTCGAGGTCGAACCCGAATACCAGGCCGATGGCGACGCCGACGATGGCCAGCGGCAGCAACCGCGCCAGCGGCGAGTACCCGGGCTTGTCGCTGCTGGGCGGATGGTCGGTTCCGGTCATGGCGACGGCACTCCTGTTCTCGCCTTCTCGCCGCCGATCTCCGGCCGTGGGCCGGGGCCGCGATACCGTCGCCGCCGCCGCCGCGCGGCGGCGGTGAAAATCGGCGCCCTACCCGGTGTTCGCTTCGGCGATGGTTGCGTCGGTCATATAAGGTGATCGTCGTTGCTTCGGCAACCGCATCTTGGCGGCGCCGGGTTCATCGCCGGTAAACATTGCGTGAACGGGGACGCGGCCGCCATTGGTCGCCTTTCGCCGGGCACGCCCGTCCCCCCGGAACGGGCCGGATTCCCGCCTTCGTGGGGCCTCCCCTGGCGTTGACTTCGCTCACCCAACACCGTATACAGCGGGCTCGCTATTCGCCGGAGGTCACCCGTGAAACGCACCTATCAGCCGAGCAAACTCGTCCGCAAGCGCCGGCACGGTTTCCGCAAGCGCATGGCATCGGTCGGCGGCCGCAGGGTCCTCGCCAACCGCCGCGCCAAGGGGCGGAAGCGTCTCTCGGCGTGACGCCGTCCGCCGGTCGCGGTGGCCTTCCCCACCCCTTGCCTTCCTCGTCGAGTCCGCCCCCGTGTTGCGGCTGAAGCGGCGACAGGAGTTTTTGCGGATCGCGGCGGCGGGCCGCAAGTGGGTTGCGCCGGGGCTGATCGTGCAGGCGCTGCGCCGCGACCGCACGGCGGCGACCGGTGGCGCCGAGACCGGGTTCCGCGTCGGCTACACGGTCAGCCGCAAGGTCGGCGCGGCGGTGCAGCGCAACCGGGCGCGGCGGCGCCTCAGGGCGGCGGCGGCGCGGGTGATGCCCGGCCATGCCGACGACGATCACGAGTTCGTGCTGATCGGCCGGGTGGCGACGTTGAAGCGGCCGTTCGCGGCGCTGGTCGACGACTTGGAAACGGCGTTGAGGAAGCTTGGCGCCTATCATGATTGACGGGATTGCGATGGTGGTCGGAATGATGACGAGGGCGGCGGCGGCGTTGGTGGGCGCGGTGATGGACGGAACCATTCGCGCCTATCAGCTTCTGCTGGCGCCGCTGTTGCCGGCGAGCTGCCGCTATTACCCGAGCTGCTCGACGTACGCGCGCCAGGCGATTGCCGAGCACGGACCGCTCGCCGGCGGCTGGCTGGCGGCCAAGCGCATTCTGCGCTGCCATCCGTGGGGCGGCTCGGGCGTCGACCCGGTGCCGGCGGCGGCCGGCGATATCTCACGCCGGCCGCACCGCTGCGCAGCCGGGCGGCACGGTTGACGGCGGCCGGCATCGTATCCCTTTCGGACATTCACGAGCGCAACCGATGATCGACAATCGCAACATGATCCTGGCGATAGTCCTGTCGATCGCCATTCTGCTCGCCTTCGACGTGTTCGGCCCGAAGAAGAAACCGGTGCTGCCGGAGGCGCCGCAACAGGCCGAAAAGGCGACGCCCGACGGCAAAGCGGGCGCCAAACCGAGCAGCGTGCCGACGCCCGGCGCCGCGCCGGCGGCAAAGTCCGCGCCCGGCATTCCGCAGCCGACGGCGCCGACGGTCGCCGATATCGTCAAGTCACGCGCCGCGCTGCTGGCGGCGCAGCCGCGCATCCACATCACCGCGCCCAGGCTGCACGGCTCAATCTCGCTGGTCGGCGGCCGCATCGACGACCTTACGCTGCCCGATTACCGCGAGGGGCTCAACCGCAACAGCCCGGAGATCGTGCTGTTGGTGCCGCATGGTGCCGACGACGCCTACTTCGCCGAGTTCGGCTGGGTGTCTGGCGACGGCCAGCCGGTGCCCGGCGGCGACACCCTCTGGCGGGCGGACGCCGACCGACTGACCGCGGAACGTCCGGTGACGCTGACCTGGGACAACGGCCGCGGGCTGAAGTTCACCCGCATCTACGCCGTCGACAGGAACTACATGTTCACAGTCACCGACAAGGTCGAGAATACAGGCACCAAGCCGACGGCGCTCTACCCCTATGGGCTGATCTCCCGGCGCGGCACGCCGAAGACGACCGGTTTCTACATCCTGCACGAGGGTCCCTATGGCGTCGGCAACGGCAAGCTCACCGAGATCACCTACACGGACCTGCAGGAGAAAGGCCGCATCACCGGCTCCGCCAAGGGCGGCTGGATGGGCTTCACCGACAAGTATTGGCTGGCCGCCCTGGTGCCCGATCAGGCAACCGAGATCAACACCCGTTACGTGTACCGCAAGGAGAACCGCGACGACGTCTACCAAGTGGACTACCTGAGCCCGCAACTGATCGTCCCACCCGGCGGCAGCGGCCAGACGCAGAACCGTCTGTTCACCGGCGCCAAGGAAGTACAGCTGATGGACGATTACGAAACGGCGCTTCATATCGACCGGTTCGACCTGGCGATCGATTTCGGCTGGTTCTATTTCCTCACCAAGCCGATCTTCTATGCGCTGCTGTTCATCAACGAGCACGTCAAGAACTTCGGCGTCGCCATCCTGTTGCTGACCGTGTTCATCAAGCTGGCGTTCTTCCCGCTCGCCAACAAGTCCTACGTGGCGATGAGCAAGATGAAGAAGCTGCAGCCGGAGATCACCAAGCTCCGCGAGCGCTTCGGGAGCGATAAGATGAAGTTGAACGAGGAAATGATGACGCTCTACAAGCGCGAGAAAGCCAACCCGGCCTCCGGCTGCCTGCCGATCCTGATCCAGATTCCGGTGTTCTTCGCGCTCTACAAGGTGCTGTTCGTCAACATCGAGATGCGGCACGCGCCGTTCTACGGCTGGATCCACGACCTGTCTGCGGCCGATCCGACCAGTGTCTTCAACCTGTTCGGCGCGATCCCGTGGACGCCGCCCGATTTCCTGATGATCGGCGCGTGGCCGCTGGTGATGGGCGTCACCATGTTCCTGCAACAAAAGCTGAACCCTCAGCCGACCGACCCGATGCAGGCCAAGATATTCCTGTTCCTGCCGATCATGTTCACCTTCCTTCTGGCGCAGTTCCCGGCCGGCCTCGTCATCTACTGGACGTGGAACAACATCCTCAGCATGCTGCAGCAGTGGGTGATCATGCGGCGCATGGGCATCACGCCGGGACAGGCGCTGAAATAACAGGGTGAGGCGATGCCTCGACCCGCGCCGCACAAAACGAAGGCCGCCAGCGACGCCGAAGCCCTGGAAGACGGGCGGCGGCTGTTCGCGGGGCCTTGCGCGTTCATCGCCGGCGCCGTCGATCCCGACCATGTCCCCGACACCGCGCTTCCCGAGGTCGCCTTTGCCGGCCGTTCCAACGTCGGCAAGTCGAGCCTGCTCAACGCGCTGACCGGCCGCGGCACGCTGGCCCGCACGTCGAACGCGCCGGGCCGCACCCGCGAGATCAATTTCTTTCAGCTCGGCGGCCGGCTGATGCTGGTCGACCTGCCCGGTTACGGGTACGCCGCGGCGCCGAAGGCCCGGGTCCGGCGCTGGACGGGGCTGATCGATGCCTACCTGTGCGGGCGCGCCGGCTTGCGCCGCGCCTGCCTGTTGATCGATGCCCGTCACGGCATCAAGGCCGCCGACCGCGAGATGTTGGCGGCGCTCGACGGCGCGGCGGTCAGCTATCAGGTGGTGCTGACCAAGTGCGACAAGGTGAAGCCGCCGGCCCTCGATGCCCGCCTGCGGGCGGTGAAGGGCGAACTCGCCCGGCACACGGCGGCCCATCCCGAAGTGCTCGCCACCTCGGCCCGCGACGGCCGGGGCATCCCCGAGCTGCGGGCGGCGCTGGCGGCGCTGGCGGCCAAGGGCAAACTACGCTAGGTTTCCCCGCCATGCCGAACAAGCCGAACCCGAATCCGAATCCCGCACCGGCGCCGGCGCCGACGCCCGACGCTCACGACTGGCTCGGCCAGGCCAAGGTGCTGTCCGAGGCGTTGCCGTACATGCGCCGGCACGCGGGCGAGACCTTCGTCATCAAGTACGGCGGCCACGCCATGGGCGATGCTGAGCTCTCGAAGCTGTTCGCCCGCGACATCGTGCTGTTGCGGCAGATCGGCATCAACCCGATCGTCATCCACGGCGGCGGCCCGCAGATCGGCCAAATGCTGAAGCGCCTCAGGATCAAGAGCGAGTTCGTCGACGGCCTCCGGATCACCGACGAGAAGGCTGTCAACGTCGTCGAGATGGTGCTGTCGGGCTCGATCAACAAGCAGATCGTCACCGCCATCAACGCCGCCGGCGGCTTCGCCATCGGGCTCAGCGGCAAGGACGGAAACCTGATCAAGGCCGACAAGCTGAAGCGCACCGTGCGTGATCCGAATTCCAACATCGAGCAGGTCCTCGACCTCGGCCTGGTCGGCGAGCCGACGGCGATCAATCCGCACATCCTGGCGCTGTTTGACGAATCCGACATCACCCCGGTGATCGCGCCGATCGGCGTCGGGCCGGAGGGCGAAACGCTGAACATCAATGCCGACACCGTCGCCGGCGCCATCGCCGGCGCCGTCGGCGCCAAGCGTCTACTGGTGTTGACCGACGTAGTCGGCGTGCTCGACAAGAAGGGTCAGTTGATCTCCGAGATGACCGCGTCGGAGGCCAAGGCGCTGATGGCGGACGGCACCATCTCGGGCGGCATGATCCCGAAAATCGAGACCTGCCTTGCGGCGCTGGCCGGCGAGGCCGATGGCGCCGTCATCATCGACGGCCGGGTGCCGCACGCGATCCTGGTCGAGCTGTTCACCGCCGGCGGCGCCGGCACCCTGATCCGGCCGGACTGAGCGGCGATCGCGGCTCAGCCGGCGTTTTTCAGGAAATCGATCTGGAATTCCAGCGCCGAGGTGGCGAGGGGGAAGTTCGCGCCATCAGCGGCGAGGATGTCGTTGCTGCTGACCTGCGCCAGTCGCAATTGCAGCGTCTCGGCCAGCTTGGCGCTGAATCCCGCCTTCCATGCGACGGCCACCATGCCCTTGGCGTCGCGCTCGCCAACGACCTTGCGGATGATATCGACGCTCAAGCCTGCGCACACCGCCAGCGCCGCGATGGCGAACTCGCGATCGCCGGTTCGTACCGCTTCACTGATCATCGGCTCGTCGAGCCGCCCGGCCCGTTGCAGCTCGCGGGCCATGTTCAACGCGTCTTCGGGGCTGGTGGCGCCGGCGCCAGAGGGATGGCGGCCTTTTCGTTGCAGCCGCCGGGCGACGGCGCGGCGGACTTCGTCGATCGCCTTTGGCGTCAGGTCGCTTCGCTCCTGCAGCGCCCGAAGCAGGTTGTCGGCGACGAAGCGGGCAACCTTCGCCGCCGCCCGCGCCGGCAGCCGCGGCCGATAGACCAGCGGCGCGTGCCAGCTCTCCACCGATTCCGCGCGGTCGATCAGTTGGTCGAGCATCTGTTCGCGGATTTGCGCCGTCGGATTGGCGAGCAGCGCCTCGATTGCCGCGGTGTCGCTGCCGCCGGCGATGGCATCCGCCACCAACTCGTTGACGCCGTCGCGCTTGGAGATAGCACACAGGCGGGCCGAAGCCGGGTTGCTGGCGATGATTTCGAGCAGATCGCCGTCGGTGAGCAGCGGCGAGAATTGTAGAATCGGCAGCGCCACCGCGTCCTCGACGTCCCGAGCCAGGCGCCGGATCACGTCGGGCGGCGCCTGGGCGACGCCCTTCAGCGCCTCGGAGACGATGCGCCGCACCCGCGTTGTCTGGTCGCGGGCGAGGGCCTCGAGGGTGTCATAGGCGAGCCGGCCGACCTTGTTCCTTGCATCGGCGGAAAGTCCCGGCGCCAGCCGCGCGATCTTCTCCGCCAGCGCGCTGCGCACGTCGGCGTCGGCGTCGCCGGCCAGAACCCGATCGGCGTGCGCCGGCGCCGTCCGGTTGGCGGCAATGGCGCGCCGCACCGCGGGTTCAGGGTCGTCGGCAAGGTAGAACAGGATTTCCGGCGCCACGTCGTGGCGGCCGGCTAGGTCGCGGCGTACCGTCGGGTCGGGGTCGCGGGCCAGTTTACGGGCCTGGCGATAAAAAATGGACGTGGTTGCCGACCAGCCATGGAACAGGCTCATCAACCAGCCAGCCATTTCACTGCAACCGGCCCGTTCAGACCGGTCCTTTCGAGCAAAGGTCGGTGAAGAACTCTATCTGCCAGGCCATCTCGTCGTCCTTCAGCGGATAGGCTTCGCCGGGCGCCGAAATGACCTCGGAGGGAGCGATGCGGCCCATACGCTGTTGCAGCAGCGTCGCCATCTTGCCGGGAAGTTTCGCCTTCCATGCCAGAGCCATGACGCCCTTGGCGCTCTTTTCCAGGAAGATGCGCTTCGCCACCATCGGATCGAGGCCGCTGCGCACGACCAACGCCGCGAACACGAACGAATGGTCACCGGAATTGAGCGCCTTCACGATGACGCCGGTGTCGAGCTTGTTGTTCTCGAACATGCGCTTGACCATGGCGATCGGCGGTTCCACGGACAGGAAATCCTGCGCCGCGTCCACCTCTTTGATCTGGATCTTGTCCATGGCATCGTCGCCGATCCGCTGTTGCACGACCGCCTTCACGGCGCTCAGCGTATCCGCGTCCAGGTCGGCGCGCGCCTGCAAGGCGTCGAGCATGTTGTCGGCGAGGAAATGCGCCAGCCGGGTGGCGGCCCCCTTGGGCAGCTTCTGGCGCCCGACCAGCGGCGCATGCCACAGCTTGACATCGGGCGCGCGATTGATCAGGTCGTCGAGGGTCGCCTCGCGGATCTGGGCACTGTCGTTGCTAAGCAGGTCGGCGATGGCGCCGGCGTCATTGGTGCCGACGATGGCATCGGCGACGTGTTCCGAGACGTTGGTGCGCTTCGAGATCGCGTTCAGCCCGCCTTGCGTCGGCGTCGCGGCGATGATTTCCAGCAGGTCTTCGTCGGTCAGCACCGGCGAGAACTCGAGGATCGGCGCGCACACCTCGAGCGCCGAGTCCGAGGCCAGCGTCTTGATCACGTCGGGTGGCGCATTGGCGACGTTCTTCAGCGCCTCGGCAAGGATTTGCCGGACCTTGGTGATCTGGTCCTTGGCCAGCAGGTCGAGGGCTTCGTAGGTGGCGTGGCGGGCCTTGTCCTGCTCGTCGGCGGTCAGTCCCGGGGCCACGCGGGCGATCTTGGCGGCCAGCCCGCCGCGCACGTCGGCGTCGTTATCCTTGGCCAGCAGGATGTCGGTCTGGCGCGGCGCGGACTTGTTGCGGGCCACCGTCTTGCGCACTTCCGCCGATGAATCCTCGGCCAGGTAATAGAGGATCTCCGGCTTCAGATCCTCGCGTGCCGCCAGCTTCTGACGAATGCTCGGATCGGCGTGGCGCGCCAATTCCTTCGCCTGTTCGTAGCTGATGCTTTTCTGGCTGAGGATTTCCGTGTTCACGGCCGATTCGCCTACTTGGTCTTGCCATCCTCGGGCGCGGCAAGCGGCGTCCCGGCCGGAACGGCCATCTGGTAGCCCCCCTTGCTCGCCTTCTTGACCGCATACATGGCAGCATCCGCGCGGGCAAGCAAGTCTACCAACGGCTCCTTGTCCATGGGATCGAATATCGCGACGCCGACCGACACGCCGAGCGGTTTTTCCGGGCTGCCCGAGAATTTCTGCAACGACTTGCTGGCGGCGATCAGCCGCTCCGCCCTGGTTATCGACACCTCCGGGGTGACTCCGTCCAACCACATCGCGAACTCGTCGCCGCCGAGTCGCGAGATCACGTCGCCGGGGCGCGACATTTCCATCAACAGCTCGCGCAGGCTCATGATCGCGTCGTCGCCCACTTGATGGCCGTGGACGTCGTTGACGGCCTTGAAATTGTCCATATCCACGTAGAACAGCGCCGCCGTCTCGCCGTTGCGTTCAAGGCGCGCCACGCGCCGGGGAAGTTCCTCCTCGTAGAAGGCGCGGCGGTTAAGCAGCCCGGTCATACCGTCGGTGCGCGACAAATTGACGATGCGCTCGTGATTGCTGATCTGTTCGTTGGCGATGCCGAGTTGATTGGCAACGTCGCGGATCAGGATATGGTGATCGTCCTCCCAGGGGTGCCCGTCGGCAGGCATCCACATACTGAGCGCGCCGTTGACCTCGTGGCGGTAGTTCGTCGACGTCGCCAACACTTGCCATTTGCCGATCGTCAGCTCGATTACCTTGTCGCCGGCCTCCATCGACCCGAGCGCCGCATCCAATTCCTTCAGCCCGTCGACGTTGCCGTATTCCGCGGCAACCGTGAACGCGCCGCGCTCGTCTCGCCGGTAAATCCGGCATCCGGCCATGCCCAGCGCGCGCGCGGTCGCCGCGGCGGCGGCGTTCAGCATGTTGTGGGGCTCCAGCTCGTCGCGGATGGTGCTGACGATGTAATTCAGGTGCTGCTCGCGGTGGCGGGCACGGGCGAGCGCGGACTCGTTCTCGCGCTCGTCGGTAACGTCGCGGCAGACGCCGCGCGTTCCTTTCCAATTATCGACGCCGTTCTCGGACGAGATCAGCGGCACGCACGACACCAGCACGCACGCCGTGGAGCCGTCCTTGCCGCGCATCCACACCTCGACGTCGTCGAGCGGGTTTTCGCTGACGAACGGCAAGGGCGAGAATTCCTCCGGCGAGATCACGAACTCTTCCGCTTTCCGGCCGACCAGTTCCTCTGCCGTGTAGCCGAGCGCGCCCTTCGGCGTGACGAAGGTGAATGTGCCGTCGGTGCCGACTTCCCACGAAAAATCGCTGGAGACCTCGACCAGGTCCTTGTAGCGCTGTCGCGAGTCGACCAACGCCGTGCGCAAATTACGCTCCATGGTCAGGTCGCGGGCCATCACCACCAATTCGCCGTCGACGCCCGCGGGCACGACGGTGATGTCGAGGATGATCTCGCCCTTGGCGCTTTTCAGCGTCACCGCGCCGGCCGAGATCATGCCGTCTTTGCGCGAGGTCTGGATCAGGGAACTGATGTCGGCCGCAGCGCTGTGCTGGATGAGGGCCTTCAACCCGGCCGCCCGCGCATTGGCCGCGATGACGGTGCCGTCACCGCCGAGCAGCACCGCGGCGCCGGGAAATCCGCCCAACGATGCCTCCCGGGCGTGTTCCGACTGTTGGCCCGACTCGCCGGATTTGGCCGTCCCACCCTGATACTGCGGCTGGCTGGAAGGGCGATCTTTTGCCATGGCGCGAAGAACCTCTGGTTTTTTGCCCGATGGGTGGATAAAACCCAAGGTCGGTAGCCCGGAGTTTAGGGTATCGCTAACGCTCCCGCCACCCGGAAATCGCTGCGGGCGCTCGCCGAAGCGCGGGGAAAGGCGGCGCCATCGCCGAGCTTTTTTTCCGGCGCATTAATCGACGAATCCATGGACCGCATCGAGGCCGCAAAAATCCGACTTCTCGAGGCCGAGGCATGGGTGTTCGACCTCGATAACACCCTCTACCCCGCGACGTCGAACCTGTTCCAGCAGGTCGACCGCAGGATGACCCGGTTCATCGCCGAGCTGCTGGGGCTGGAATGGCAAGCCGCCTACCGGCTGCAGAAGAGCTATTTCCGCGACCACGGCACCACCATGCGTGGGCTGATGACCGAGCACGGCATCGACCCGGCGCCGTTTCTCGCGTTCGTCCACGATATCGACCTCACGCCGGTCGCGCCGGACCCGGCGCTGGGCGCGGCGCTGGCCCGGCTGAAGGGACGCAAGATCGTGTTCACCAACGGCCCCACCGATCACGCGCTCCGGGTGATGGACCGGCTCGCCGTGCGCCGCCATTTCGAGGCGGTGTTCGACATCGTCGAGGCCGAATACGTGCCAAAACCCGAGCCGAGCGCCTACGCGGCGCTGGTCAGGCGCTACCGGTTGAACCCGCGCGCCACCGTGATGGTCGAGGACCTGGCGCGCAATCTCGCGCCGGCGGCGGCGATGGGCATGACCACGGTGTGGGTGCGCGCCGGCGCCGAGGCCGGAACGCCGGATGCCATCGACGGCGCCGGTCTCGCCGACCACGTGACAGACGATCTTGCCGGTTGGCTCGGCGCGCTGACGGCCGCCCCTTCATATTGACACCCCGGGCGGCGTGACGCATTTTCGGACGCCGCCACGACGCCCCCGGCAACCGCCAACCGCGAGGATTCGATGAGCACGGCCAAGCTGCAAGCGACCATCGACGCCGCGTGGGAAGCGCGAGGTTCCGTCGGTCCGAAGACCCAGGGCAAGGTCCGCGACGCGGTCGAGGCGGCGCTCGAGCTGCTCGATGGCGGCAAGGCGCGGGTGGCCGAGAAGAAGGCCGGCGCCTGGCGCGTCAACCAATGGCTCAAGAAAGCGGTGCTGCTGTCGTTCCGCCTCAACGATTCGAGGGTGATCGGCGGCGGTCCCGGCAAGGCCCGGTGGTACGACAAGGTGCCGTCGAAGTTCGACGGCTGGAGCGCGGTGCGCTTCCGGAAGGCCGGCTTCCGCGCCGTGCCTGACTGCGTGGTGCGCCATTCCGCCTACATTGCCCCCGGCGTGATCTTGATGCCGTGCTTCGTGAATTTGGGCGCCTATGTCGATTCCGGGACCATGATCGACACCTGGTCGACTGTCGGCAGTTGCGCGCAGATCGGCAGGAACTGTCACATCTCCGGCGGCGCCGGCATCGGCGGCGTGCTCGAGCCGCTGCAGGCTGGCCCGGTGATCATCGAGGACGACTGCTTCGTCGGCGCCCGCTCCGAGGTCGCCGAGGGCGTCGTCGTCGAGCGCGGCTCGGTGTTGTCGATGGGCGTCTTCATCGGCGCCTCGACCAAGATCGTCGATCGCGCCACCGGCAAGGTGCTCTACGGCCGCGTGCCGGCGTATTCCGTCGTCGTGCCGGGAACCCTGCCCGGCCGGCCGCTCGGCGACGGCACGCCTGGCCCGTCGCTTTACTGCGCCGTCATCGTCAAGCGGGTTGACGAGAAGACCCGCGCCAAGACCTCGATCAACGACCTGTTACGCGATTGAGCCGGTGCCGAAAAGAATCGCCGTCATGGACCCCGTCGATCTCAGCCAGGCGTTGATCCGCTGCCCGAGCGTCACGCCCGCCGACGGCGGAGCGCTGGACGTGCTCGAAGCGGCGCTGCGGAAGCTCGGATTCACCTGCCGCCGGCTGCCGTTCGAGGAGACCGGCTTCGCCCGAGTCGACAACCTTTACGCCCGCCTCGGCGACGCGGCGCCGAATTTCTGCTTCGCCGGCCACACCGACGTAGTGCCGGTCGGCGACCCCGATGGCTGGTCGGTCGATCCGTTCGCCGCCGCGATCAAGGGCGACCGGCTCTACGGCCGCGGCGCCGCCGACATGAAAACAGCGATCGCCGCCTTCGTCGCCGCCGTCGAACGGTTCCTCGCCGACCGCAAGCGCGGCGGCTTCAAGGGCTCGATCAGCCTGTTGATCACCGGCGACGAGGAGGCCGACGCGGTCAACGGCACCGTCAAGATGCTGCGCTGGCTGAAGGACAACGGCGAGGCGCTGGACGATTGCCTGGTCGGCGAGCCGACCAATTCCCGCCGCGTCGGCGACGTGATCAAGATCGGCCGGCGCGGTTCGCTCACGGCGGCGCTGACCGTCCACGGCGCGCAAGGCCACAGCGCCTATGCGCACCTTGCCGACAACCCGATCCCCCGCCTGATGCGGATGCTGGGTTCGATCGTCGACAAGCCGCTCGACAAGAGGGGCAAGCACTTTCCGCCGTCGGACGTCATCGTCACAACCATCGACGTCGGCAACAAAGTCTCGAACCTGATCCCGTCCCGCGCCGAGGCCCGGATCAACATCCGATTCAACGACGCCCACACCGGAAGCGGCCTGGAAAAGATGATGCGCCAGCGTTTCGACAAGGTGGGCGGCAAATACGACCTCACGGTGAAAGTCTCGGGCGAGGCGTTCCTGACCCCGGTCGGTCCGCTCGCCGAGCTGGTCGCGAATGCGGTCGAAAAGGTTGCCGGCGCGAGGCCCGAGTTCAACACCGCCGGCGGCACCTCGGACGCGCGCTTCATCAAGGACCATTGCCCGGTAGTCGAGTTCGGCATGACCAATGAGACCGCCCACAAGGCCGACGAGAATTCGCGCCTCGCCGACATCCGCATGCTGGCCGACATCTATCGGGCGGTGCTGGACGGCTACTTCGCCGCGCCCGGTTGATGGTTCCCGCCCGAGAGGTCGTGTCGTCGCTTTACGGCGCCTACCGCCTCGCTCGCCTCGACGCCGGTGGCCTGCAGTTCTTCAACGACTCGACCGACGGCTTTTGGCGCTCGTTCTTCGCCAGCGTCATCGTGCTGCCGTTCTATCTGGTGCTGCTGGTGGTCCGCCACAACACCACCTTGGAGCACGTGGCGGCGTTCCGCTTCTACACCGTCGAGTTGATCGCCTACGTCATCGCTTGGGTGGCGTTTCCGCTGGTGATGGTGTCGTTCGCCAAGGTGCTCGACCGCGACCGATTCTACGTCCGCTTCATCGTCGCCTACAACTGGGCGGCGGTGCTGCAGAACGGCATTTACCTGCCGATCACCATTCTCACCGCCGCCGGGCTGCTATCGGATCCGCTCGCCAACACGTTTGCGCTGACGGCGCTCGCCGCCATCGTCGTCTATGTCTGGTTCGTCACCCGCACCGCCCTCGAGATCGCGGCGGGACGCGCGGCCGGCATCGTCGGTGTCGATTTCCTGCTCAGCATCCTGGTCAACGCCGTCGCCGAGGGCATGATCTGAGGCCGACGCCGCGGCCGGCGTTTCAGTACACCAACTCGACCAGATAGAGGCCGTCGGGCGGCGCGGTCGGACCGGCGGCGGCGCGGTCCTTGGCGGCCAGCGCGGCGGCGACTTCGGCCGCCGTCCACTTGCCCTCGCCGACCAGCTTCAGCGTGCCGACCATGTTGCGAACCTGATGGTGCAGGAACGAGCGCGCCCGCGCGCGCACCTCGATCAGCTCGCCGGTGCGCGCCACGGTCAACACATCGAGGGTCTTCACCGGCGACTTGGCCTGACACTGCTGGGCGCGGAAGGTGGTGAAATCGTGCCTGCCGACCAGCGTTTGCGCCGACGCGTTCATTGCCTCGGCGTCGAGCGGCACCGGCACCCACCAGCTCAATCCGCGGCCGATGCCGAGCGGCGCGCGGCGGTTGGTGATGCGGTAGAGATAGGTGCGGCTTCGGGCCGAGAAGCGGGCGTCGAAATCGCCGGCCGCCGGCGCCGCCGCGAGCACCGCCACGGCCGCCGGCCGCAGATGGAAGTTGAGCGCGTCGCGGACGGTGTCGGGTTCGGCGGCGCGCGTAAGGTCGAAGTGCGCCACCTGGCCCAGCGCGTGAACGCCGGAGTCGGTGCGGCCGGCGCCGTACAGCGTCACCTTCTCGCCCGAGAACTTCTCGATCGCCTGTTCGAGCGCCTGCTGCACGCTCGGGCCGTTGGCCTGACGTTGCCAGCCGACGAAGTCGCGGCCGTCGTATTCGATGGTGATCCGGTAGCGGGCCATAGCCCGTTTTAGCGGCCCGCCGCCGCTTACGCCAGCCGCGCGCCCTTGCCCAACGTATACCCACGCAGGAAGGCTGCGGCCGGCTGCGCCGCCCGGCCGGCCCGCTGCACCTCGACCAATCGCAGCACGCCCGAGCCGCAGGCGACGCCGAGGGCGTCGTCGACCACCTGGCCGGGCGCGCCGCCGCCGGCCTCGACGGCCGCCGCCAGCACCTTGATCCGCTGGCCGGCGTGCTCGAACCAGGCGCCGGGCCACGGCGTGAACGCCCGCACCTGACGCTCCAGCGCCGCCGCCGGCCGCCGCCAGTCGAGGCGGCCGTCGTCGCGGTCGAGCTTCGGCGCCGTGGTGGCGCCGGTCGCCGGTTGCGGCGTCGGCGCCAGCGTGCCGGCGGCGAGGCCGGCCAGCGCCTCGACCATCAGCCGCGCCCCCAGCTCCGCCAATTGGTCGTGTAGCGTCGCCGCCGTCGCGGCGGGCCCGATCGGCACCGGCTCGGCGAGCACGATCGGCCCGGTGTCGAGGTCGTCGTCGATGCGAATGATGGTGACGCCGGTTTCCGCGTCGCCCTCCAGGATGGCGCGCTGGATCGGCGCCGCGCCGCGCCAGCGCGGCAGCAGCGAGGCGTGGACATTGAGGCAGCCGAGCCGCGGCGCCGCGACGACCGCCTTCGGTAGGATCAGCCCGTAGGCGACCACCACCGCGGCGTCGGCATTTATCTCGCGGAACGCCGCCTGTTCCGCCGCCCCCTTCAGCGACGCCGGCGTCCGCACCGCAAGGCCCTTTTCCTCGGCATAAGCGTGCACCGGCGATGGGCGCTTCTTCTGGCCGCGCCGCGCCGGCCTCGGCGGCTGGGTGTAGACGCAGGCGATACGGTGGCCGGCCGCGAGCAGCGCCGTCAGCGTCGGCAGCGCGAACTCGGGGCTTCCCATAAATATTAGGTTCATTCGAAAAAAAGTCCTTCGCTTCGCTCAGTGTACTTTTTTTCGATATCGCGAAGGAGAAAAGAAGGCTTGGGGCGGTCCGGCGCCTTCTTTTCGCTTATTGATAAGGGTACGATCTCTGATCGGACCCTTATTGACGGCAAACCCGCCCGCCGAGCCGCCTCAAGGGCGAGTTTGGCAAAACCGACCGTGAAAAAGTACACCGAGCCCCGATGGCACATCGGGGCGAGGGACTTTTTTCACGAATGGATTAGGCGTTCTCCAAAGCGGCCAACTTCTTGGCCTTCTGCAGCTTGCGCAGGATCATCCGCCGCTTCAGGGCCGAGATGTGGTCGACGAACAGAACGCCCTCCAGGTGGTCCATCTCGTGCTGGATGCAGGTGGCGAGCACGCCGTCGGTCTCGATCTCGCGGATTTCGTTGTCGCGGTCGAGATAGCGCACCCGGATGCGGTCGGGCCGGACGACCTCGGCGTACTGCTCGGGCAGCGACAGACAACCCTCCTCGTGGACCATTTCGTCGTCCGACGCCCACAGCAGCTCCGGATTCGCCATCCGGATCGGGTTCGGCGGCTCATCTTCGTGGGCGACGTCGACGACGATGACGCGGCGCTTGTCGCCGACCTGCGGCGCCGCCAGTCCGATGCCGCGGGCCGAATGCATGGTCTCCAGCATGTCGTCCATCAGCTTGCGGACCGACGCGTCGACCTTCTTCACCGGCTTGGCGGTGATCTTCAGGCGCGGGTCGGGGGCGACGATGATGTCGAGAACGGCCATGGCGTGTCCCTTGTCTTGAGATGCCAGATATGGCCTGAGCGCGCAATCGTCAAGCGGAGGATCACCGGGCGCGCGGGCGGGACTTAGGGTTGCGTCTGGCGGCGGCAGCCGGCAGGGGTTAGTCTGGCTACGATTCGAGGCTCCGATGATGGCAGGCCAGGGTTGGATATTGGCGATTTTCGCGGTGGTCGCGGCGGCGGCACTCGCCCTCGCCTATCACCTCGGCCGCCGGTCGCGGGGCCAGGCGCCGGCCGAGATGTCACAGCTTCTCGACGCCGCCGAGAAATTGCGCACCGCGCAAGCCGAGCTCGCCGGGCGCATGCAGCAATCCGAGACCAGCGTCAACGAGCGGCTGGAATCGCTCGCCAAGCGCCTCGGCGACGGTCTCACCCAGCACACCGAAAAGACCGGCGAGACCCTGAAAGGCCTGCATGAGCGCCTGGCGGTGATCGATTCGGCGCAGAAGAACATCACCGACCTGTCGCAGCAGATGGTCGGGCTGCAGGACATCCTTTCCAACAAACAGGCGCGCGGCGCCTTCGGCGAGATCCAATTGCACGACCTGGTCACCGGCGCGTTGCCGCCGACGGCCTACGAATTCCAGGCGACGCTTTCGAACGGCAAGCGCGCCGACTGCCTGTTGAAGCTGCCTAATCCGCCCGGCTCCATTGCCATCGATTCCAAGTTCCCGCTGGAAAGCTACGAGAAATTGCGTGCCGCCGGCGACGACGCGGCCAAGGCGCAGGCCGGGCGCGAGTTCAGCGTCGCCGTCCGCAAGCACGTTCTCGACATTGCCGAACGCTACATCGTCGCCGGCGAGACCGCCGAATCGGCGCTGATGTTCCTGCCGTCGGAGGCGATCTACGCCGAGCTGCATGCCAATTTCCGCAACGTCGTCGAGGAATCGTTCAAGCGCCGGGTGTGGATCGTCTCGCCGACGACGCTGATGGCGACGCTGACGACGGTGCGCGCCGTGCTCAAGGACGCGCTGATGCGCGAGCAGGCCGGCGTCATCCAACAGGAGGTAATCCGGCTGTTGGAGGACGTCGGGCGCCTCGACAAGCGTGTCGACAGCCTGGAAGGGCACTTCGGCCAGGCGCAGAAGGACATCCGCGAGATTCGCGTCTCCGCCGACAAGGTGGTGAAGCGCGGCGCCAAGATCGACGAGCTGCAGTTCGACGACGAAGGCGCGGCCGACGAAGTGGCGACGCCGGCGCCGCCGCGGCTGAAGGAAGTCGAGGGCTAGGCGCTTTTCCCGGCCAGCGCCGTGAGCTCGGCCAGCGCACGCTCGAACACGCTCCCCCAATCGCCCATCTGCGGCTGGCGGAACAGCCTCAGCCCCGGATACCACGGCGAGTCTTCGCGCTCGTTCATCCAGAAAAAGCCGGTCGGCCGCGACATCAGCCCCCACGCCGGCTTGCCGAGCGCGCCGGCGAGATGCAGCACCGCGGTGTCGACCGAAATAACCAGATCGAGCGCCGCGACGGCGACCGCCGTATCGGCGAAGTCCTTGAGGCCGTCGGCCAGGTCGACGATGCCGAGGCCGCCGTCCAGGTGATCGAGCTCGGGGCGGAACGCGCCGACCTGCAGGCTGAAGAAGCGCGTGCCCGGCACCTTGAACAGCGGCTCGAACAGGGCGATCGGCGCCGAGCGCTTGGCGTTGTCGCGCCGTGTCGGGCTGCCGGCCCAGGCGAAGCCCACCTTCAGGCCTTCCGCCTCGACGATGCGCGGATCGGGCTTGGCGTCCGCCGGCGGCGCCAAATAGGGGATTTCGGCCGGCACCGTCGCGAGCGTGGTCTTGAAGGCGCGCGGCAGGCTCATCAGGGGAATTTGGAAATCGTGCTCGGGCACCGGCTGGCCAAGGTCGAAACATTCGGCGACGCCTGCGAGTGAGCTGAGCAGCCGCGTTAGCGGCGGCCGGCATTCCAGTACCACGCGCCCGCCCTTTTTCGCCACCATCGGCGCATAGCGGCAGAACATGATGCCGTCGCCGAAGCCCTGCTCGGCGTGGATCAACACCGTTTGCCCGTCGAGGTCGCCGCCGCTCCATTCCGGCTTCTGCCAGTCGCGCTTGAACGCGGCGAAGGTCGGCGTCAGCCAGCGCCATTCATAGGCCTCCCAGCCTTCCGCGTAATTGCCGTCCTGCAGCAGCGACAACGCCATGTTCCAATGCAGGTCCGGCTGCTGCTTGTTGCGCGGCGAAATTCGGATCGCCTCGCGGTAGCACGCGATCGCCTCGGTGGTGTCGCCCAGCGACTGCAGCGCCGAGCCGAGGTTGCAATAAGCGTCGATGTAGTTGGGATCGATCTCGATGGCGTTGCGGAAGCTTTCCACCGCCTCGACGTAGCGGTCGAGCTTCTGCGCCGCGTTGCCGTAGTTGTAGTGCTTCTCGGCATTGCTGGAATCGAGCGCGATCGCCTTGCCGTACTGCTCGAGCGCCTCTTCCGGCCGGTCGAGGTCGGAAAGCGCGTTGCCGAGGTTGAAATAGGCGGTGGCGTTGGCGGGCTTCAGCTCGATGGCGCGGCGGTAGCTTTTCTCCGCCTCGGCCGGCTTTTTCAGGCCGGCCAGCGCGTTGCCCATGTTGATGCGGGCCTCGGCAAAATCGGGAGCAATCTTCAGCGCCGAGACGCAGGCGTCGACCGCGTCGTCGTAACGGGTCAGCGCGTTGAGCGCGCTGGCCAGGTTGTTGGCGGCCTCCGGCATGTTCGGATTCAGCGTGATCGCCTTCTCGAACGCATCCACCGCGTCCGGCAACCGTCCGGCCTGCTGCAACGCGTTGCCGAGGTTGACCCAGGCGGCCAGGTAGTCCGGCGCGATCCCGGTCGCCTTCTGCAGCAGCGAGATCGCCGTCGACAGCTGGCCGCCCGATTGCAGCAGCACCCCCATCAGGTTGAGCGCGTCGACGTTTTCGGGCTCGACCTTCAGGATGTCGCGGTAGATCACGCCGGCGTCGGCCAGGTTGCCGGCCTGGTGCAACTCCAGCGCCCGTTTCAGTTGCTGTGCAATGTTCATCGGGCGTTTTCCGGCGCCAGTATGTCCGCCGCCGGACATGCGGCCAAGGACAAATCGCGCCGCAGCGGTGCTTCCGAGGCGGCGGCCGGCGCGGTATCATTGCCGCCATGCAATGCCGTGCCCCGATGACGCGTCGCCTTCTCGTCGCTTCCCTCGTCCTTGCCGCCGTGATCGCCGCGCCGGCGGTCGCCGACCCGGTCGTCGGCCGCGCGCCACAGGGCGTCGACGACGTCCACGTGCCGAGGCCGCAAGGCTTCCGCCTGGTGCCGTGGGTGGAGAATCTGGAGGTGCCATGGGCGCTGGTGTTCCTGCCCGACGGCCGCGCGCTGGTCAGCGAGCGGCCCGGCCGCATTCGCCTGATCGAGGGCGGCCGGCTGGCGGAGAAACCTTACGCGGAGTTGGCATCCACGGAGGGCGATGCCGGCATGATGGCGGCGCTGACGCGGTTGGTCTCCGGCGGCGAGGGCGGGTTGATGGGCTTGGCCATCCATCCCCGCTTCCCGAACCCGCCCTATGTTTACGCCATGCACACTTACCGCGACGGCGGCGCCACCGGCAACCGGGTGATCCGGCTGATCGACGAGGGCGATCGCGCCCGCTTCGATCGCGTCATCGTCAATGGCATCCCCGGCGCGACCTTCCACAACGGCGGCCGCATCGGCTTCGGGCCCGACGGCATGTTGTACGTGACCACCGGCGAAATCTTCGAGGCCGAGCGGGCGCAAGACCTGAAGTCCCTCGGCGGCAAGATCATGCGCGTCACCCCGGACGGCCGGGTGCCGGCGGATAATCCGTTCCCGGGCTCGCCGGTGTGGTCGTACGGCCACCGCAACCCGCAGGGGCTGGCGTGGCATCCGCAAACCGGAGAGCTGTTCATCTCCGAGCACGGGCCCTCCGGCGAGTTCGGGCTGCGCGCCCACGACGAGATCAACGTCGTGCGGCGGGGCGCCAACTACGGCTGGCCGCGGGCCGTCGGCGCGCCGGGCCTGAAGCCATACGTGGATCCGCTGGTTACGTGGAAGGAGCGCGCGGTGCCGCCGGCCGGCATCGCCTTCTGGCGCGGCGACCTCTACCTCGCCGCCCTCGGCGCCGGCGCGCTAATCCGCATCGGCATCGCCCGCGGCGTTTACCATACGTCCACCGACTGGCGCGTCACCCGGATCGAGCGCTGGTTCGCCGAAGGGCCGTCATCGAGCGTGCTCGGCAGGCTGCGCGCCGTGCGCGTCGGGCCCGATGGGCTGCTTTATTTCTCCACCTCCAACCGCGACGGCCGCGGCAACCCGCGGCCCGGCGACGACAAGATCTATCGTCTCGAGCCGCGCTGAGCGCGCTTCTCATCCCGACACCGGCCGCCGCGCCTTCAGGGCGGCGTTGAGGGTGCCGTCGTCGAGGTAGTCGAGTTCGCCGCCGACCGGCACCCCGTGGGCGAGTTCGGTCACCGCGACGCCCGCGCCGGCCAACTGGTCGGCGATATAATGCGCCGTCGTCTGGCCGTCGACGGTGGCGCCGAGGGCCAGGATCACCTCCTTGACGCCGCTCGCGTGCGCGCGCTTGACCAGGGCCGGGATGGTCAGGTCCTCCGGCCCGACGCCGTCGAGCGCCGACAGCGTGCCGCCGAGCACGTGGTAGCGGCCCTTGAATGACGCCGTCCGCTCCAACGCCCATAGGTCGGCCACCGCCTCGACGACGCAGACGATGGCGCCGTCACGGTCGGGATCGGCGCACAGCGAGCATGGATCGCGGGTATCCAGGTTGCCGCAAGTGCCGCAGGTCTTGATCGTGTCGGCGGCCTCGGCCAACGCCTTTGCCAGCGGCTGCGCCAGCGATTCGCGCCTGGCGATCAGGTGCAGCACGGCGCGCCGGGCGGAGCGCGGGCCCAGCCCGGGCAGCTTCGCCAACAGCGAGATCAAGCGTTCGATTTCAGCCGAAACCATGGCGCCGGGTCAGAACGGCATCGGCATCCCCGGCGGCAGCGGCAGGCCGCCGGTGAGCTCGCTCATCTTGTCGCGGACCAGTTGCTCCAGCTTGCCCTTGGCGTCGTTGATGGCGGCGCGCAGCAAGTCCTCCAGCACCGCGTGCTCGCCCGGCGCCATCAGCTTGGGGTCGATGGAGACGTCGCGGGCCTCGCCTTTGCCGTTGACGGTGACCGTGACCATGCCGCCGCCGGCCGAGCCGGTGACCTCCATCGCCGCCAGCTTTTCCTGCAGCTCGGCCATGCGCGTCTGCAGCTCCTGGGCCTGCTTCAGCATTTGTCCGAGATTTTTCATCGGTCTCCCGCCCTAGTTGTCGGGGCATCCGGCGTGCGCACCCGGCGTCCACTTGGTATATCACCTGCGCGGGCGACAGCCAAAACTTGTTCGAACCCGTCGGCGCGCGACGATCCAAATCGGTCTGGCCGGGGGGGTCGGCGGCTGTTAGCTTCGTCGCGCCACCAGCCAACCGAGGAAACGACCATGGCCTTCTTGCCCAATTCACCGCACGCCCGCGACATCGAGAGCCACGTCCACCCGCAGACCAACCTGAAACGCCACCGGGAGGTCGGGCCGACGATCATGACCCGCGGCGAAGGCGTCTATGTGTTCGACGATTCCGGCAAGCGGTACATCGAGGGCGTCGCCGGCCTATGGTGCGCGTCGCTTGGTTTCAACGTCGAGCGGCTGGCGAAAGCCGCCTACGAGCAGATGACGCGGCTCGGTTATTATCACACCTATCGCCATAACTCGAGCGACGCGGCGATCGAGCTGGCCGAACGGCTGCTTGCCATCGCGCCCGTTCCGATGTCGAAGGTGCTGTTCCAATGCTCGGGCTCGGAGGCCAACGACACCGCCATCAAGCTCGTCTGGTACTACCACAACGCCATCGGCAAGCCGGAGAAATCGAAGATCATCGCCCGCAAGTTCGCCTACCACGGCAGCACCGCAGCCGCGGTCAGCCTGTCGGGAAAGCCCGACATGCACCGCGACTTCAACCTGCCGTTCGCGCCGTTCCGCCAAACCGATTTTCCGCACTACTACCGCTGCGGCGAGGACGGCGAGAGCGAAGAGGCCTTCGCCGCGCGCTGCGCCGAAAACCTGGAGAAATTGATCGTCGCCGAGGGCCCCGACACGGTCGGCGCCTTCTTCGCCGAGCCGGTGATGGGCGCCGGCGGCGGCATCGTGCCGCCCCGCACCTACTTCGAGAGAGTGCAGAAAGTGCTGAAAAAATACGACGTGCTGTTCGTCGCCGACGAGGTGATCTGCGGCTTCGGCCGCACCGGCAGCATGTGGGGCAGCCAGACCTTTAACCTGAAGCCCGACATGATCAGCTGCGCCAAGGCGTTGTCGGCGGCGTTCCAGCCGATCTCGGCACTGTTGATCAACGACAGGATCTACGCCGCCATGGTCGACCAAAGCGACAGGCTGGGCAACTTCGCCCACGGCTACACCTATGCCGGCCATCCGGTGGCCGCCGCGGTCGCCCTCGAAACCCAGAAGATCTACGAGGAGATCGACATCGTCGGTCACGTGCGGCGCGTGAGTCCTCGCATGCAGGAGAAGCTGATGGCGCTCGCCACCCATCCGCTGATCGGCAACGTCGGCGGCGTCGGGCTCCTGTGGGCGCTCGAGATCGTCAAGGACAAGCGGACCAAGGAGCCGTTCGACCCGGCACTGAAACTCGGCCAAACGGTCGGCGACCACGCCCGCCGCCACGGCCTGATCGCCCGCGTCATCGGCGACCGGCTGGTGTTTGCGCCGCCGCTGATCATCAACGAGGACGAGATCGACGCACTCGCCGATTCCCTGGGCCGGGCGCTCGACGACACGCTGTCGGATTTGCGGCGCGTCGCCTGAGCGGCGGCGCCGGCGTCAGTCGGAGTCCTTCTCCGGCGCGTCGTTGGCGGCGGCCGGCGGCATGCGCACCTCCTCGATGGTGGCGCCGGGAAACGTCTCGAGCACCGCCCGGACAAGCGCGTGCGTCCGCGCCTTGGCCTTCAAGTCGCGGCCGCCGCCGGCGCGCTGCTCGTTGAGGGTAGGCCGCCCGCCGGCGCGCGACACGGTCAGCGTCCACGTCCGCGCCGTGGCGCCGTTGAGGAATTCGCGCAGGGTCTGCACCATGCCGGCCGGCGCGCCGTCGCCGGTGGAGAACTCGATGCGGCCGGGCTCGAAGCGCACCACCCGCATTTCGTCGCTGAGGAACTGCGCCAGCCGCGCCTCGCCCATGTCGTGGGCGAGTTGGGCCAGCGCCTCGAACGTCGCCGGATCGGGCTTGGCCCGCGCCTGGGGACCCGGCGCCGCCTCGGCGCGCGGTTCCAGCGCCGGCCGCGGCGGCGGCGCGTCGCCGGTGCCAGTGCGTTGCGCCGGCGTTTGCCCCGGCGTCGCCGGCGCGGCGACGGCACGGGCGGGCTTGCCCGGCGCCGGCGGCGACGGCCGCGACGCGGCGGCGCCGGTGCCGTCGAGGCCGCGGATCGCCTCCTCCGGCGTCGGCAGCTCGGCGGCGTAGGCGAGCCGCACCAGCACCATCTCGGCGGCCTGGATCGGCGACGGCGCGAAGCGCACCTCCTGCAATCCCTTGAGCAGCATCTGCCAGGCCCTGGCGAGCGCCGCCATGGTCAGCCGCTTCTCCAGGTCCTTGCCGCGGACACGCTCGATCTCGGGCACCTCGGGGGCGTCGGCGGCCTCCGGCGAAACCTTGATGCGGGTCAGCCAGTGGGCGATGTCGAGCAGGTCTTCAAGCACCGCCAGCGGATCGGCGCCGGAGGCATAAAGCTCATCGAGCAGCCTCAGCGCCGGCGCGACGTCGCCGGCCAGCACCGACTCCAGCAACATGAACGTCTGCGAACGGTCGGCGAGGCCCAACATGTCGCGCACCTCGTTCTCGCCGATCTCCTCGCCCGGTCCGTGCGCGATGTGCGAGATCGCCTGGTCGAGCAGGCTGAGGCCGTCGCGGACGCTGCCGTCGGCGGCACGCGCGATCAGGTGCAGCGCCGTTTTGGAAATCTTTGCGCCCTCTTCGTTGGCGATGTCGGCGTAGTGCGCGACCAGCGTGTCGGCCGGCACCCGCCTGAGGTCGAAGCGCTGGCAGCGGCTGAGCACGGTCACCGGGATCTTGCGGATCTCGGTGGTGGCGAACACGAACTTCACGTGTTCCGGCGGCTCCTCGAGGGTCTTCAACAGCGCGTTGAACGCGTTCTTGGTCAGCATGTGCACTTCGTCGATGATGTAGACCTTGAAGCGCGCCGTGGTCGGCCGGTAGCGCACGCCGTCGATCAGCTCGCGGATGTCGTCGACGCCGGTGCGGCTGGCGGCGTCCATCTCCAGCACGTCGACGTGGCGGTCCTCGGTGATCGCCTTGCAGTGCTCGCATACCCCGCACGGCTCGGACGTCGGCCCGCCGGCGCCGTCGGCGCCGACGCAGTTGAGGGCGCGAGCGATGATGCGCGCCGTCGTCGTCTTGCCGACCCCGCGCACGCCGGTGAGGATGAAGGCGTGCGCCAGCCGGTCGGCGCGAATGGCGTTGGTCAGCGTGCGCACCATCGCCTGCTGGCCGATCAGGCCGGCGAAGGTCGTCGGGCGGTACTTGCGGGCGAGAACCTGATAAGGGGCGCCGGCTTCGGCGGAAACATTCTCGGGAAGCGCGGTCTCGGTCATCGCGGGCCGGTTGCCTGGGTGGATTTGTGACCGTCCCGATTGCCGGCGGGGACGGCGTTGAGGTGGGAGACCGGACGCCGACCCAGGCCGAAACTCGTTACGGCTGCTTCCTTCCGGACCTGACCGGGTTGGCGAGGGGCCTGTCCGACGGCGGTCTCCCGCGCGCACTATAACAGGTGCTTGGGCCCCCTCCAACCGTCGCCGCCGGCCGGATCGGCGCGTCGGCGCGGTTGCCTGTGGACAACGCCCGCTCAGATGCGCGGCCGGCGTTCCTCGATGATGATGATGCCGTTGGGGCTGGTCGACAGCAGTCCCGGTAGCGGGATAATGGTGTCCTCGTACTCGAAGTAGCCGTCGGTGAGCGCTACCAGCCTGAGCTCGGCGGTCTGCCGGGGCGGCAACCAGATCACGCCGAAGCAGGTGAAGTCCTGTTCCTCGCCGCCGACGCTGGCCTTTATCACGGCGACCCGGCGGAAGAAGTCGGCGGCGCTGAACGCCCGGGTCTGATGGTCGCGGTTGCGGATGCGCAGCACGTACGGCCAGCCCTGGCGCATGCGCACCACCATCGGCGCGAACTCGCCGTTGCGGATGCGGATGTCGACCTCGGGTACGCGGGCCCAGTTGACGTACTTCAGCGCCTTTTCGTCGGCCGCGCCGCACTCGCCGATCACGCCCGACACGCCGATCGCCGCAGCGCAGCCGGAAAGCAGCAGCAATGCCGCCGGCACCAGCGCCGTTCGGGCCAGAATCCGACCCCACCCCAACATTGGAACCTCCTTCGTTCCCCCCTACCCGCGGCCGACCGGCCGGGGCACCCAGAGGGCTGAGAACCGCAAGAAGTGAGGCCATGCTAGGGACGAATTCTTAACAAACCTTCAACAGCGGAAGAGAAGCCGACGGCTCCCCGGACGTCCCGCGCCGCCCAGCGCCGGGCGGCGGTCCGATGCCTGCCGTTGCCTGGCTGCGGCGGCCGTGTCAGGTTGCGGCGATGACGGGAAACCTGATCTACGCTGGCGTCGCGCTCGACCGCGCCGCGGTGACGCGCCGCGACGACGCCTGGATCGCCGAGCGGCTGGCCGACCCGACGTCGCGGATCGTGCCGGTGTGGCGCGATTTCAACCTGATCGCCGCCGGCGCCGGCGCCGACGACGTCCCGGGCGCCGTACTGGTCGTCGCCGCGGAGGCCGGCGCGATCCTGGCCGCCGCCGCCGAGGTGGCGATCCTCGGCCTCGACGAGACAGCCGCCTATTTCGCCGTCGATGTTTCCGCGCTCGACGAGGCGGCCGCCGGGCGGCTAGCCGACGGCGGCGAGTTCCGCGACTTGCGCCAGGTCGGCGCGCTGATGCGGGGGCCGGAGGCGGCGCTTTTGGCCTACGCCCGCGGCCTGATGTACTGGCACCGGCGGCATCGCTTCTGCGGCGTCTGCGGCCAGCCGACCGATAGCCGGCGCGGCGGCCACGTGCGGCGCTGCCGCAACGCCGACGAGGAGCACGAGCATTTCCCGCGCACCGACCCGGCGGTGATCATGCTGGTCACCGCCGACGACCTCGACGGCCGTGGCCCGGCGGCGCTGCTCGGCCGCCAGCGGCGCTGGCCCGACGGCATGTACTCGACGCTCGCCGGCTTCGTCGAGCCGGGCGAGAGCCTGGAGGAGGCGGTGATGCGCGAGGTGCGCGAGGAGACCGGCGTCGTCGTCGCCGACGTGCACTACCAGGCATCGCAACCGTGGCCGTTCCCGTCTTCGCTAATGCTGGGTTTTCGCGCCCGCGCCGTCACCACCGGCATCGACGTCGACTTCCGCGAGCTGCAGGACGCCAAGTGGTTTCGCGCCGACGAGATTTGCACCTTCGGCGAATGGGGCACCGCGGCGCCCGGCGAGAAGCGCCTGCCGCGCCGCGATTCGATCGCCCGCTGGCTGATCGAGGGCTGGCTCAAAGAGATCGGCGGCTGACCGGATTGCCGAGTTGACGCGCGTCCGGATTCGGCGCCTCAGGCGCCGCCGGCGTTCTGTTTTCGGCGGTAGGGGTGGCCCGGATAGACGCCGAGCACCTTGATCTCGGTGGTGTGGAAGGCAAGCTCCTCGAGCGCCAGCGCCAGCGGCCGCTGCTTCGGGTGGCCTTCGGCGTCGGCGTAGAACTGCGCCGCGACGAAGCCCTCGCCGACGTAGCTCTCGAGCTTGGTGAGATTCACGCCGTTGGTGGCGAAGCCGCCGAGCGCCTTGTACAGCGCCGCCGGCACGTTGCGCACCCGGAACAGCAGACTGGTCATGGTGTCGGCGGCGTCCGGCCCCGGGTCCCTGGGTTCGCGCGCCATGATGATGAAGCGGGTGGTGTTGTGCTCGGCGTCCTCGATGTTGGCCTTCAGCGACTTGAGCCCCGTCACCTCGGCGGCGAGTTCGGACGCGATCGCCGCCTGCGTCCTATCGCCGCGCTTGGCGATGTCGGCGGCGGCGCCGGCGGTATCGACGTGCTCGACCGGCTCGAGGCCGAGCTCGCGGACCAGCTTGCGGCACTGGTTGAGGGCGTGGATGTGGCTGTGCACGTGTGTGAGGTCGGAAATTTTCGCGCCTTCCACCGCCAGCAGATGATGGTTCACCCGCTGGAAGTGTTCGCCGACGATGTGCAGCCCCGAATCGGGCAGCAGGTGATGGATGTCGGCGACGCGGCCGGCGACGGTGTTCTCGATCGGGATCATCGCCAGCGCGGCGGTACCGTCGCGCACCGCCCGGAACGCATCGTCGAAGGCGCGGCACGGCAGCGTCGTCATCGTCGGATACACGTTGCGGCAGGCGAGGTCCGAGTAGGCGCCCGGCAGGCCCTGGAAGGCGATGGTGTTGGCGGCGTCGGGCATGGCTTGGGCGTTCCGGATCAGCGGCGCCCGGCGGCCAGAAGCCGCCGCGCGCGCTCGAGGTCGGCGGGAGTATCGACACCCAGCGGAACCGTGTCAACGAGCGCCACGTCGATGCGCATGCCGTTCTCCATCGCCCGCAACTGCTCGAGTCGCTCCTGGCGCTCGAGCGGCGACGGCGGCAGTCTGACGAAGCGGTCGAGCGCCGGGCGTCGGAACGCATAGATGCCGATGTGATGATAATGCGGGCCGGCGCCGGACGGCACGGCGGCGCGGCTGAAATAGAGCGCGCGGCCGCGCTTCGCCCCGTCGGTGAGCGACAGCGCCACCTTCACCACGTTGGGGTCGTCGCGCTCGGACGCTTCCGCGATCTCGGCGGCGATGGTGGCGATGTCAACCGCGTCGTCGTCGAGCGGCCCGAGCGCCGCCTTGATCGCCGCCGCCTCGATTGTCGGCAGGTCGCCCTGCACGTTGACGACGCAATCGTGGCGCTTCAGCGGGTCCACCGTCGCCATCGCCTCGAACACCCGGTCCGAGCCCGACGCGTGCGCCGGGTTGGTGAACACCGCGTCTCCGCCCGCCTCCTTGACGGCGTCGATGATGTCAATGTCGGCGCAGGCGACGATCACCGGGCCGATGGCGGCCGCGACGGCGCGCCGCCACACGTGCACGATCATCGGCTCGCCGCCGATGTCGGCCAGCGGCTTATTGGGTAGCCGCGTCGCCGCCAGCCGCGACGGGATGATGACGATGGGGTTTTTCGGGCCCGCCATGGACCGCACCTTAGCCGCCCCAAGGGCGTCGTAAAACTGCTTTGACGGTACCCCCCCGACCCACCGCCGGCCGTCCGGCGACGTGCCCGTCGAGACGGTCGGGGCGGAGACGCGACGGTTGAACCGCAGGCTCTCTTGGGGCACCATGCCGGCGGGGAAATCCAAGGGGGCATAACGCCATGCACTTCCCATTTTACGAAAAGCTCGGCCTCGCGGTGCTGGTGACCGCGTGGCTGATTTTCGGCGCCAAATGGGCGGGCAACCTGCTGGTCCACCCGAAGCACCTGGACAGTCCGGCGGTCGCCATCGCCGGCGTCGAGGCGGCGGCCGGCAAGGCGGCGAAGCCGGCAGCCGGCGCCAAGGAAGTCGACGCGCTGACGCTCGTCGCCGCCGCCGACATCAAGGCCGGCGAGGCAGTGTTCAAGAAGTGCAAGGCCTGCCACACCAGCGACAAGGGCGGCAAGAACCTGGTCGGACCGAACCTGTGGGACATCGTCGGGCGGCCGAAGGCCAGCCATGAAGGCTTCGCCTACTCGGCGGTACTGAAGGGCCTGGGCGGAGAATGGTCCTACAAGGATATCGACCACTTCATCCACGATCCGAAGGGTTTTGCCAAGGGCACCAAGATGAGCTTCGCCGGCGTCATGAAACCCGAAGAGCGGGCCGCGGTGATCAAGTATCTGCACTCGCTGAGCGACGCGCCGAAGCCGCTGCCATGAGCCGAGAGGCTTCCGGGCCGGGATCCGGGGCTGGCTCCGGAACCGCGGCGCCGGGCGCCTCCCCCGACGAAGCCTGGGTGCGACTCGCCGGCCGGCTCGCCGACGCCGCCGGCCGGGTGGTGATGCGGCATTTCCGAAAACCGATGACGGTCGAGCGCAAGCCGGACGCCAGTCCGCTCACCGCCGCCGATCGCGAGGCCGAATCGGCGATGCGGGCGCTGATCGAGGATACGTTGCCGGGCCACGGCATCGTCGGCGAGGAGATCGAGCCCCGCAACGCCGGCGCCGACATGGTGTGGGTGCTTGACCCGATCGACGGCACCCAGTCGTTCGTCACCGGCAAGCCGCTGTTCGGCACGCTGATCGCGCTGCTCGACCGCGGCCGGCCGGTGCTCGGGCTGATGGACATGCCGGCGATCGAGGAGCGATGGCTCGGCGTCGTCGGCCGGCCGACCACCTTCAACGGCACGCCGGTGCGCGTGCGCGCCTGCGCCGAGCTGAAGGACGCGTGGCTGTACGCGACCTCGCCGCACATGTTCGGCGAGCAGGGCTTCCCGGCGTTCGAGCGCCTGCGCAAGCGCGCCCGCCGGGTCGTCTACGGCGCCGAGTGCATGGCCTACGGGCTGCTCGCCAACGGTTACGTGGATCTGGTCTGCGAGGGCACCATGAAGCTTTACGACTACGCCCCGATGGCGCCGATCGTCGAGGGCGCAGGCGGCGTGATCACCGATTGGCGCGGCCGCGCGCTCGGGCTCGAAGGCGACGGCACCGTGCTGGCGGCCGGCGACGCCGGGCTGCACGCCGAGGCGATGCGGGCGCTGGCCGGCCCATAGGCGTCGGCGGCCATCATAATTTCGCCATCGTTGAATGCTGTCTTGATCGCGCCGGGCGTGGCCCGCAATATCGGGCCGGCCCGGAGATGGGGGGCCATAGCGGGCAACGGCGAAAGCAGGGTAAGGCACGGAGCATGCGCGTCATCGCCGTCATTGCGGTCATCGCCGGTCTTGCCGGCGGCCTGGTTGTAGCGCCGCCGACGGCGCGCGCCGGCGCCGCCGACGCCGCGGTCAGCCGCGCCCACGGCATCGCCATGCACGGCGACCTCAAGTACCCGCCGGACTTCAGACATTTCGACTACGTCGATCCGAACGCGCCCAAGGGCGGCACGGTGAAGCTCGGCGCCATCGGCAGCTTCGACAGCCTCAATCCGTTCATCGTCAAGGGCAACGCCGCCACCGGCATCGGCAGCATCTACGACAGCCTGACGGTGGATTCCGCCGACGAGGCGTTCAGCCAGTACGGCCTGCTCGCCGGCGCGATCGAGGTGCCGGCCGACCGTTCGTGGGTGGCGTTCACGCTCAGGCCCGAGGCGCGCTGGCACGACGGCATGCCGGTGACGGTCGAGGACGTGATCTTCACCTTCAACCTGCTGGTCAAGAAGGGCACGCCGTTCTTCCGATTCTATTACGGCAGCGTCAAGGAAGTGGTGCAGACGGGGCCGCGCACCGTTCGCTTCAACTTCAAGCCCGGCGAGAACCGCGAGCTGCCGCTGATCGTCGGCCAGCTCTCGGTGCTGCCGAAGCACTATTGGGAGAAGCGCGAGTTCGACAAGACGACGCTCGAGCCGCCGCTCGGCAGCGGCCCCTACAAGATCGACAAGGTCGATCCCGGCCGCTCGATTAGTTTCGTCCGCGTGCCCGACTACTGGGCCAAGGACCTGCCGGTCAAGAAGGGCACCGAGAATTTCGCCGGCATGCAGTTCGACTATTACCGCGACGAGACGATCGCGCTCGAGGCGTTCAAGGCCGGCGCCTTCGACTTTCGCGCCGAGAACTCGTCCAAGAACTGGGCAACCGCCTACGACATCCCGGCGGTCAAGAACGGGCTCCTCAAGAAAGAGGAAATCCACCACAACCGCTCGGCCGGCATGCAGGGATTCGTCTACAACACGCGCCGCCACGTGTTTAATGACCGCCGCCTGCGCGAGGCGTTGGCCTACGCGTTCGACTTCGAATGGTCGAACAAGAACCTGTTCTACGGCCAGTACACCCGCACCCGCAGTTACTTCGACAACTCCGAGCTCGCCGCCACCGGCCTGCCCGGACCCGAGGAGCTGAAATTGCTGGAGCCGTTCCGCGGCAGGATTCCCGACGAGGTGTTCAGCAAGGAGTACAACCCGCCGAAGACCGACGGTTCCGGCAACATCCGCGACAATCTGAGGGCCGCGGGCAAGCTGCTCAACGAAGCCGGCTGGGTGGTCAAGGGTCAGCAGCGGGTCAATGCCAAGACCGGCAAGCCGCTGACGTTCGAGGTGCTGCTGGTCAGCCCGCTGTTCGAGCGCATCGTGCTGCCATTCGCCAGGAACCTGGAAAAGCTGGGCATCAAGATCCGCGTCCGCACCGTCGATTCGGCGCAGTACCGGCGCCGCCTCGACACCTTCGATTTCGACATGATCGTCAGCTCCTACGGCCAGTCGCTGTCGCCCGGCAACGAGCAACGCTCGTACTGGGCCAGCGCGTCCGCCGACCTCGAGGGCGGCCGCAACTTCATGGGCATCAAGGACCCGGCGGTCGACGCGCTGATTGAGAAGCTGATCGCGGCGCCCGACCGCAAGAGCCTGATCGCCGCATCGCGGGCGCTGGATAGGGTGCTGCAATGGGGTTTCTACCTGATCCCGCATTACCACGCGCCCTATGACCGCATCGCCTATTGGGACATGTTCGGGCGGCCGAAGGTGACGCCGATCCGCGGCAACCAGTTCGACGCCTGGTGGATCGACGCCGACAAGCAGAAGGCCCTGGGCCGGGTGCGCCGGGCCGATGCCAAGTGACCGCCGGCAAACGATCTCCCGAGTGATCCGTTACCGGCGCGAGAACCGGCGCCGAGGCTTCGGTTCCCGTCGTCGCCGCCGCCGCCTATAATCGCCGCATGTTCGCCTACATCCTCCGCCGCCTGGCCTTGGTGATCCCCACCCTGTTCGGGATCATGGTCGTCAACTTCTTCATCATCCAGGCGGCGCCGGGCGGCCCGGTCGAGCAGATGATCGCCCAGATCACCGGCACCGCGGTCGAGGCGACGGCGCGCGTCACCGGCGCCGGCGGCAGCGAGGCCGGCGGCGGCGAGCGCCGACCCGGCGGTCCCGCGCCCGGCCAGGGCAGCGCCAGCAAGTACCGCGGCGCCCAGGGCCTGCCGCCGGAACTGATCAAGGACATCGAGCGCCAGTTCGGCTTCGACAAACCGGCGCACGAGCGCTTCATCCACATGATGAAGAACTACATGGTGTTCGATTTCGGCACCAGCTTCTTCCGCGACCGCGCGGTGATCGATCTGGTGATCGAGAAGATGCCGGTGTCCATTTCCATCGGCCTGTGGACGACGTTGCTCGTCTATTTGATCTCGATTCCGCTCGGCATCGCCAAGGCGGTGCGCGACGGCTCGCGCTTCGACGTGTGGACGTCGGGCGTCATCGTCTTCGGCAACGCCATACCCGGGTTCCTGTTCGCCATTCTGCTGATCGTGGTGTTCGCGGGCGGGCGGTATCTCGACTGGTTCCCATTGCGCGGACTCACGTCGGACAATTTCGACGAGCTTTCGACGTGGGGCCAGATCACGGATTACTTCTGGCACATCACGCTGCCGATCCTCAGCCTCGTCATCGGCGGCTTCGCCGGGCTGACCATGCTGACCAAGAATTCGTTTCTGGAGGAGATCAACAAGCAGTACGTGATCACCGCCCGCGCCAAGGGGCTGGACGACCGCCGGGTGCTGTACGGCCACGTGTTCCGCAACGCCATGCTGATCGTCATTGCCGGCTTCCCCGGCGCCTTCATCGGCATCCTGTTCACCGGCGCGCTGCTCACCGAGATCATCTTCTCCCTCGACGGGCTCGGGCTCCTCGGTTTCGAGGCGGCGATCAACCGCGACTACCCGGTGATGTTCGGCACGCTCTATTTCTTCACCCTGCTGGGCTTGGTGATGCAGATCATCAGCGACTTGATGTATCACGTGGTCGACCCGCGCATCGACTTCGAGAGCCGGGAGGTCTAGGTGGCGCCCCGCAACGACCGCGACGACGCCGGCGTGCCGCCGCCCCAGGATCGCTTCCTCGGGATCAGGATCACGCCGATCACCCGGCGCCGGCTGATGAACTTCCGCCGCAACCAGCGCGGTTTCTGGTCGCTGTGGCTATTCCTCGGCCTGTTCGTCACCAGCCTATTCGCCGAATTCATCGCCAACGACCGGCCGCTGCTGGTCCGCTATGACGGCGCGTTCTACGTGCCGGTGCTGGTGTCCTACCCGGAGACCGCGTTCGGCGGCGATTTCCTCACCGAGGCCGACTATCGCGACCCGGTGGTCAGGAAGCTGATCGAGGCCAAGGGCTGGATTGTCTGGCCGCTGGTCCGCTACTCCTACGACACCATCAACTACGCGCTCAAGGTGCCGGCGCCGGCGCCGCCCAGCGCCGAGAACTGGCTCGGCACCGACGACCAGGGCCGCGACGTGGTGGCGCGGATGATCTACGGCTTCCGAATCTCGGTATTGTTCGGGCTAACGCTGACGCTGATCAGCTCGGTGGTCGGCGTCTCGGCGGGCGCGGTGCAGGGCTACTTCGGCGGCCTCACGGATTTGTTGTTCCAGCGCTTCATGGAGATCTGGGGCGGCTTGCCGGTTCTTTATCTCCTTATCATCCTCGCCAGCGTCGTCGAGCCGAGCTTCTGGTGGCTGCTCGGCCTGATGTTGCTGTTCTCATGGATGGCGTTGGTCGGTGTGGTACGCGCCGAGTTCCTGCGCGCCCGCAATTTCGACTACGTGCGCGCCGCCCGCGCGCTCGGCGCCAGCAATCCGGTGATCATATTCAAGCATGTATTGCCGAACGCCATGGTCGCCACCCTCACCTTCCTGCCGTTCATCCTCAATGGCTCGATCACCACCTTGACCGCATTGGACTTCCTCGGCTTCGGCCTGCCCGTGGGCTCGCCCTCGCTCGGCGAGCTGCTCAGCCAAGGCAAGGCCAACCTGCAGGCGCCGTGGCTCGGATTCGCCGCCTTCGGCGTGCTCGCCGCGATGCTGTCGCTGTTGATCTTCATCGGCGAGGCGGTGCGCGACGCGTTCGATCCGAGAAAGACCTTCCGATGAGCAAGCTCCTGGAGATCGCCGATCTCTCGACCTCGTTCGGCCGCGGGCCCGGCGAGGTCAAGGCGGTGCGCGGCGCCTCGCTCGCCATCGACAAGGGCGAGATCCACGCGCTGGTCGGCGAATCCGGCTCCGGCAAGTCGGTCACCGCGCTCTCGATCATGCAGCTGCTGCCCTACCCGCTGGCCCGGCACCCCAAGGGCAGCATCCGATTCCGCGGCGATGAGCTGGTCGGCGCGCCGGCGTGGCGGATGCGCGAGATTCGCGGCAACAACATCGCCATGATCTTCCAGGAGCCGCTGACCTCGCTCAACCCGCTGCACTCGATCGAGAAGCAAATCTCGGAAGTGATCGGGCTGCACAAGGCGCTGACGCCAAAACAGACCCGCGACCGGGTGGTCGAGCTGCTGCGGCTGGTCGGCTTCGCCGAGGCCGAGGAGCGCCTCGGCGCGCTGCCGCACGAGTTCTCCGGCGGCCAGCAGCAGCGGGTGATGATCGCCATGGCGCTGGCCAACGAGCCCGACGTGCTGATCGCCGACGAGCCGACGACGGCGCTCGACGTCACCATCCAGGCGCAAATATTGAAGCTGCTGAAGGAGCTGCAGCGCAAGATGGGAATGGCGATGCTGCTGATCACCCACGACCTCGGCATCGTCCGCGCCATGGCCGACACGGTTTCGGTGATGACCGACGGCGAACTCGTCGAGCAGGGCGACGTGAAACAGGTGTTCGAGCGGCCGGCCCACGCCTACACCCGCCACCTGCTCGCCGCCGAGCCGAAGGGGCGGCCCGATCCGGCGCCGGCCGGCCGGCCCGAGATCATGGCATCCGGCGACGTGCGCGTGTGGTTCCCGATCAAGAAGGGTGTCATCCGGCGCACCGTCGGCCACGTGAAGGCGGTCGACGGAATTACTTTGTCCGTCCGTCAGGGCCATACCCTTGGCGTCGTCGGTGAATCGGGTTCGGGCAAGAGCACGCTCGGCCGCGCGCTGCTCAGGCTCGAGCGCTCGACCGGCGCCGTCACGTTCCAGGGTCGCTCCATCAGCGCCCTCCGAACCAAAGAGCTGCGGCCGCTGCGGCAAAACATGCAGATTGTGTTCCAGGATCCGTTCGGCAGCCTCAGCCCGCGCCTGTCGGTGCGCCAGATCGTCGAGGAGGGGCTGGTGGTGCACCGCATCGGCGACGACGACGAGCGCCGCAAGAGGGTCGCGGAAGCCTTGATCGAGGTCGGCCTCGAGCCGGAGATGCAGAACCGCTACCCGCACGAGTTCTCGGGCGGCCAGCGCCAGCGCATCTCGATCGCCCGCGCCCTTGTGCTGAAGCCGAAGTTCATCGTCCTCGACGAGCCGACCAGCGCGCTCGATATGTCGGTGCAGGCGCAAATCGTCGAGCTTTTGAGGGCGCTGCAAAAGAAGCACGACCTGGCGTACCTGTTCATCAGCCACGATTTGAAGGTCGTCCGCGCGTTGGCCCACGAAGTGTTGGTGATGCGCCGCGGCCGGGTGGTCGAGCAGGGCACCGCCGACGACGTGTTCGCCAACCCCAAGGACCCCTACACGCGGGCGCTGATGGCCGCCGCCTTCGAGCTGAAGGCCGACGAGTCCGGCGCCGTGAGCGTCTAGCGGCCGTGAGCGCAAGGACGCCCGCCGTGGCCCTGTTGTTCTCCTCCAAGACCGACGACGCCGAACGCTGGCGGAATGCGCTTGCCGCCGAGCTGCCGGACCTCGAGTTCCGGGTGTGGCCGGACGCGGTCGGCGAGCCCGCCGACATCGAGTACGCGCTGGCGTGGGGGCCGAAGCGCGGCGCTTTCAAGGCGTTCCCGAAGCTGAAGGCGATCTTCTCGCTCGGCGCCGGCGTCGATCACCTAACGGGCGACACGGACCTGCCCGCGGGCGTGCCGGTGGTGCGGATGGTCGACCCGGCGTTGACCCAGGGCATGGCCGAGTACGTGCTCTACTGGGTGCTGCACTACCACCGCCGCTTTGGCGACTACCGCCGCTACGGCCGCAAGGGCAAGTGGAAGCAGCTGCCGCAGGTCGGGCCGAAACAGCGGCGCGTCGGTATCATGGGTCTCGGCATCATCGGCGGCGAGGCGGCGCGGCGGCTGAAGGCACTCGACTTCGACGTCGCCGGCTGGACCCGCAGCCACAAGAACGTGCCGGGCGTGCCGTGCTTCGACGGCAAGCTCGGGCTCAAGGACTTCCTGGCGCGCTCGGAGATCGTCGTCTGCATGCTGCCGCTGACGGCGGAGACCGCCGGCATCCTCAACGCCCAGGCGTTCGCCCAGATGCCGAAGGGCGCCGTCGTCGTCAACGTCGCCCGCGGCGGCCACGTGGTCGACGACGACCTGATCGCGGCGCTCGATTCCGGGCACCTGAAGGCGGCGGTGCTCGATGTCTTCCACGCCGAGCCGCTGCCGCCCGAGCACCCGTTCTGGAAACACCCGAAGATCAAGGTGACGCCGCACGTCGCCAGCCTGACGGTGCCGGAAACCGCGGCAAAGTCTGTGGCCGCCAACATCCGCCGCATGCGCAAGGGCGAGCCGCCGGAGCCGATCGTCGATCCGGCGAAGGGCTACTAAGGCCGGTTTCCCGCGAACCTTTCCATTTCGTCTTGGCCCGGCGAAGTCCGGGGCATCCAGAACCGCGGCCCCGGATCGCCCGGGCGAAGCCGGGCGATGACGGTGTCGCGTGAATGACGACTTTGACCGCGTTAGCCGGCCCAGCCGTAGACCAGGGCCAACAGCAAGCCGCCGAGAAAGATCCGGTAGACCACGAACGGCGTAAAGCTGGCGCGCCGGAGCCACGCCATCATCGCCGCGATGGCGACCAGCGCGGCGACGAACGCCAGCGTCGCGGCGATGAATGCATCGGCCGTCAGTTGCGCGTCGCCGGCACGGTAGAGGTCCCAGCCTTCGAGGGCGCCGGCGCCGACGATCACCGGCATCGACATCAGCATCGAGAAGCGCGCGCTCTCGACCCGCTCCAGCCCTAAGAACCGCGCCGCCGTCATCGTGATGCCGGAGCGGCTGGTGCCGGGAATCAGCGCCAGCGCCTGGGCGAGGCCGATGATCACCACGTCGCCGAGATTGAGGTGCTCGACCCGGCGCACCGTCATCCCGAGCTTATCGCCGACCCACAACAACAGCCCGAAGCCGAACGTCGCCCAGGCGATCACCGTGACGCTGCGGATGCCGCCGGGTATGTAGCGGTGAATCAGGAACCCGGCGATCAGCGACGGTATGGTGGCGACGACCAGGTAGCCGGCGAGCTTGGCCATCGGGTTGCGACGGCCCTTGGCGAGCTGCACCAGGCCGAGCGCCATCGCCCATAAATCGCGCCAGAAATACAGCATCACCGCGCCGACGGTGCCGACGTGCAACGCGACGTCGATGATCAGCCCCTGGTCCGGCCAGTCGGTGAGACGCGACGCCAAGATCAAGTGGGCCTGCGAACTGATGGGCAGGAACTCGGTGATGCCCTGAACCAGGGCCAGGACCACAATATGTAGAATGGGCAAGGCGGTTTATCCCCAAATCCTGGCGTTTTTTACACCATTTCGCCACGCCCGGCCAGAAGCCCTATTAGTCTCGTTTCGGTACTAATTGTCGCGGTTTTCGCTTTATTTTCGATTCCGGAACCCCCTATACTCGGGGCCGTTGGGAGCCTCGCCCAAAAAGAATGTAACTGATACTGACCTATTTGGGCGGGACCTTTGGGATTGCTTCGGTCACAGCCACCCGCGCCCCCGCCGGAGCCGAACGCCGGCAGGGGTGGCTTCGGGAACCCCTGGGAAACCGAAAATCCACCACGCCGCCCGGCCGCCGGCGCCGGCGGACGACCGTGACGAGGGATACGACGCGCCATGCCTGACCAGATGCAGAAGTTCGTCGACGTCGCCCGCGCCATGCCCGCCAAGCGCCCAGTCGGCGAGCGCCGCAAGGACTTCGGCGAAATCTATCGCGAGTTCCGCGTGCCCGCAGCAGCCAAGCAGGCGTCGCGTTGCGAGCAGTGCGGCATCCCTTATTGCCAGATTCACTGCCCGCTGCAGAACAACATTCCCGACTGGCTCCGGCTCGCCGCCGAGGGCCGCCTGCAGGAGGCCTACGAGACCTCGCAGGCGACCAACACCTTCCCCGAGGTGTGCGGGCGCATCTGTCCGCACGATCGGCTATGCGAAGGCTCTTGCGTGCTCGAGCAGTCGCGCCACGGCACCGTCACCATCGGCGCCATCGAGAAGTACCTGACCGACAACGCTTGGAAGAAGGGCTGGGTGAAGCCGATCCGGCCGGCGTACGAGCGCAAGGAATCGGTCGGCATCGTCGGCGCCGGGCCGGGCGGGCTGGCGGCCGCCGATGCGCTGCGCCGCCGCGGCTATCAGGTGCACGTCTACGACCGCTACGACCGCATCGGCGGCCTGTTGATCTACGGGATACCCAATTTCAAGCTCGAGAAGGAAGTCGTCGAGCAACGCGCCAAGCTGCTCGCCGACAGCGGCATCAAGTTCCACCGCAATTTCGAGGTCGGTCGCGACGCCTCGCTCAGCGACCTGCGCCAGCGCCACAGCGCCGTGCTCATAGCCACCGGCGTCTACAGTTACCGCGACTTCCAGATGCCGGGCTCGGGGCTAAAACAGATCCACCAGGCGATGGACTACCTCACCGCGTCCAACCGCAAGGGCCTCGGCGACAAGGTGCCGGAGTTCGAGTCCGGGGCGCTGAACGCCGCCGGCAAGCGCGTCGTCGTCATCGGCGGCGGCGACACCGCCATGGACTGCGTGCGCACGGCCGTCCGCCAGGGCGCCAAGTCGGTGCAGTGCCTGTATCGCCGCGACCGCGCCAACATGCCCGGCTCGATGACCGAGGTCGGCAACGCCGAGGATGAAGGCGTCGAGTTCGTGTGGCTGGCGGCGCCGCAGGCGTTCCTCGGCAACGGCGCGCTGACCCAGGTGCGCGCCCAGCGAATCCATCTCGGCGTCGCCGACTTCTCGGGCCGCCAGACGCCGCAGCCGATCCACGGTTCGGGCTTCAATCTCGAGGCCGAAATGGTGATCAAGGCGCTCGGCTTCGACCCCGAGGACCTGCCGCAGATGTTCGGCGAGCCGGGGCTGGCAGTCTCCGATTGGGGCACGCTGAAGATCCACGAACCATCCAAGATGACCCACGTGCCGGGCGTGTTCGCCGCCGGCGACATTGTCCGCGGCGCCTCGCTGGTGGTGTGGGCGATTCGCGACGGCCGCGACGCCGCAGAGGGCATCCACCGCTACATCGAGACTCAGAGCGCCGCCGCCGGCCGCCGGCCGGCCCGCGCCATTGCTTGAACCCAACCAGGGGAACCGCCATGAGCAGCCATTCCAACCACGGACACGCCGAGCGCGGCGCCGAGTTCGTCCGAAACTGGCTGAAGAACGCCCGCCACCTGCAACGGCACGGCCTCTACGATCCGGCCCACGAGCACGATTCGTGCGGCGTCGGCCTGGTCGCCGCTACCGACGGCAAGCCCTCGCGCCGTGTCGTCGAGGCCGGAATCAACGCGCTGAAGAAGGTGTGGCATCGCGGCGCCGTCGACGCCGACGGCAAGACCGGTGACGGCGCTGGCATCCACGTCCGGATCCCCGAGGACTTTTTCAAGGAGCACATCCGCGCCACCGGCCACGAGCCGGGCGAATCGCGCCTGGCGGTCGGCATGGTCTTCCTGCCGAAGACCGACCTCGGCGCCCAGGAGCGTTGCCGCACCATCGTCGAGACCGAGATCCTGAAGGGCGGCTACGTCATCTACGGCTGGCGCCAAGTGCCGGTGAACGTCGAGGTGATCGGCGAGAAGGCCAACGCGTCGCGGCCCGAGATCGAGCAGATCATGATCGCCAACCCGCCGGGCTCCGAAAAGAGCGCGATGACCGACGACCAGTTCGAGACCGACCTCTATATCATCCGCCGCCGCATCGAGAAGCAGGTGCTGGCCAACTACATCACCGACTTTTACATCTGCACGCTGAGCTGCCGCTCGGTGATCTACAAGGGCATGTTCCTGGCCGAGCAACTGACGGCGTTCTATCCCGACCTGCTGGATGCGCGGTTCGTCTCCAACTTCTGCATTTACCACCAGCGCTATTCGACCAACACGTTCCCGACCTGGCGGCTCGCGCAGCCGTTCCGGATGCTGGCCCACAACGGCGAGATCAACACCTTCACCGGCAACGTCAACTGGATGAAGAGCCATGAGCCGAAGATGGCGTCGCCGGTGTTCGGCGACGACATCGAGGATATCAAGCCGGTGATCCAGGCCGGCGGCTCCGATTCGGCGGCCCTCGACGCGGTGTTCGAATTGCTGGTCCGCGCCGGCCGGCCGGTGCCGGCGGTGAAGGCGCTGATGATCCCGGAATCGATCGGCACGCCCGAAGTGATTCCGGAAAACCATCTCAACCTGTTCGCCTATTGCAACAGCGTGCTGGAGCCGTGGGACGGCCCGGCCGCCATCTGCGCCGGCGACGGCCGCTGGGCGATCGCCGGCATGGACCGCAACGGACTTCGGCCGATGCGCTATTCGCTGACCCGCGACAACCTGCTGGTGGTCGGCTCCGAGACCGGCATGATCGAGATTCCCGAGTCCGACATCATCGAGAAGGGCCGCGTCGGCCCCGGCGGCATGATCGGCGTCGACCTCGATGCCGGGCGCTTCTATAACGACCGCGAGCTCAAGAACCTGATGGCCACCCGCCAGCCGTACGGCGAATGGGTCAAGAACATCACCGTGCTTGACAACGTCGTCAAGGCACGGCCGCGGACCCGCGCGTTGTTCGGCGCCGAGGAACTGCGCCGCCGCCAGGTCTGCTTCGGCTATTCGATGGAGGACATCGAGCTGATCCTGCAGCCGATGACGGAGGGCGCCGCCGAGGCGGTCGGCTCGATGGGCGACGACGCGCCGCTGGCGGTGTTGTCGGACCACTATCGCGGCCTGCACCATTTCTTCCGCCAGGCGTTCAGCCAGGTCACCAACCCGGCGATCGATTCGATCCGCGAGACCGGCGTGATGAGTCTGAAGACGCGGCTCGGCAATCTAGGCAACATCCTCGAGGAGGACCCGAGCCAGTGCGATCTCCTGCAGCTGCCGTCGCCGGTGTTGTCGACCGGTGCCTTCGAGGTGCTGCGCAAGACGCTCGGCGACAAGGCGGCGGAGATCGACTGCACCTTCGACCCGCAGGGCGGGCGCGGCGCGCTCGGGCGCGCCTTGACGCGCATCCGCCGCGAGGCCGAGGAAGCGGTGCGCGGCGGCAAGCAGCACCTGATCCTCTCCGACATCAACGTCGGCCGCGACCGCGCGCCGGTGCCGATGATCCTCGCCACCGGCGGCGTCCACACGCACCTGGTGCAGCAGGAGCTGCGCACCTTCACCTCGCTCAACGTGCGTTCGGCCGAGTGCCTGGACGTGCATTTCTTCGCGGTGCTGATCGGCGTCGGCGCGACGACGGTGAACGCGTATCTGGCCGAGGCGACCATCGTCGACCGCCATCGCCGCGGCCTCTACGGCAAGCTGGCGCTCGAGACCTGCATCGAGAACTACACCAAGGCCAACGACAAGGGCCTGTTGAAGATCATGTCGAAGATGGGCATCAGCATCGTCAGCTCCTACCGCGGCGGCTATTGCTTCGAGGCGGTGGGTCTCAGCCGCGCGCTGGTCGCCGAGTTTTTCCCCGGCATGTCGTCGCGCATCTCCGGCATCGGCCTCACCGGCATCAAGGCCAAGGTGCGCGCCATGCACAAGCGCGCGTTCCTGGAGGACCCGGTGCCGCTCGCCTTGCCGGTCGGCGGCTTCTACAAGTACCGCGCGTCGGGCGAGCGCCACGGCCACGACGGCCGGCTGATCCACATCCTGCAGAGCGCGGTTGCGCAGGAGTCGTACTCGATCTTCAAGAAGTTCTCGGCCGGCGTGCACGCGCTGCAGCCGATCTTCCTGCGCGACCTGCTGGATTTCAAGCGGCTGCGCGATCCGATCCCGGTCGAGGAGGTGGAATCGATCACCGAAATCCGCAAGCACCTGGTATCGCCCGGCATCTCCTACGGCGCGCTCAGCAAGGAGGCGCACGAGACCCTGACCATCGCCATGAACCGCATTGGCGCCAAGTCGGATTCCGGCGAGGGCGGCGAGGACCCGGCGCGCTATAACCCGCGCCCCAACGGCGACAACCCGTCCAGCGCCATCAAGCAGATCGCCTCGGGGCGCTTCGGCGTGACGGCGGAGTACCTCAACAACTGCCGCGAGATCGAGATCAAGATCTCGCAGGGCTCGAAGCCCGGCGAGGGCGGCCAGTTGCCCGGCCACAAGGTGAGCGTCGAGATCGCGCGCCTGCGCCATTCGACGCCCGGCGTGATGCTGATCTCGCCGCCGCCGCACCACGACATCTATTCGATCGAGGATATCGCCCAGTTGATCTACGACCTGAAGCAGATCAACCCGGACGCCAGGGTGTGCGTCAAGCTGGTCGCCCGCTCGGGCGTCGGCACCGTCGCCGCCGGGGTGGCCAAGGCCAAGGCCGACGTGATCCTGATCTCCGGCCACGACGGCGGCACCGGGGCGAGCCCGCAGTCGTCGATCAAGTACGCCGGCCTGCCGTGGGAGATGGGGCTCAGCGAAACCAACCAGGTGCTGACCCTCAACCGGCTCCGGCACAAGGTGAAGCTGCGCGTCGACGGCGGCATCAAGACCGGCCGCGACGTGGTCATCGCCGCCATGCTCGGCGCCGACGAGTTCGGCATCGGCACCACGTCGCTGGTGGCGATGGGCTGCATCCTGGTCCGCCAGTGCCATTCCAACACCTGTCCGGTCGGCGTCTGCACCCAGAACCCGAAGCTCAGGGAGAAGTTCACCGGCACGCCGGAGAAGGTGGTCAACCTGTTCACCTTCATCGCCGAGGAAGTGTCGGAAATCCTCGCCTCGCTCGGCGTCAAGTCGCTGCAGGAGATCACCGGGCGCTCCGACCTGCTGACCCAGGTCAGCCGCGGCGACGCCAATCTCGATGATCTCGACCTCAACTCGCTGTTGGCGCAGGCCGACGCCGGCGGCTTCCCGCGCCACTACGCCGTCGAGGGCCGCACCGAGGTGCCCGACACGCTCGACGCCCGCATCATCGACGACGCGGTGCAGACCCTCGAGCACGGCGAGAAGATGCAGCTCACCTATACCGTGCGCAACACGCACCGCGCCGTCGGCGCCCGCGTCTCGTCGCTGATCACCCGGCGGTACGGCATGGAAGGCCTGGCGCCCGGCCACCTGACCGTGCGGCTGCGCGGCTCGGCGGGCCAGTCGCTCGGCGCGTTCGCCGTGCAGGGGCTGACCCTCGAGGTGCTGGGCGACGCCAACGACTACGTCGGCAAGGGATTGTCGGGCGGCATCATCGTGCTGCGCCCGCCGGTTTCCAGCCCGCTCGAGAGCCACACCAACACCATCATCGGCAACGTCGTGCTCTACGGCGCCACCGCCGGGCGGCTGTTCGCCGCCGGGCTCGCCGGCGACCGCTTCTGCGTCCGCAATTCCGGCGCCCAGGCCGTCGTCGAGGGCTGCGGCTCCAACGGCTGCGAGTACATGACCGGCGGCGTCGCCGTCATCTTGGGCCCGGTCGGGCAGAACTTCGGCGCCGGCATGACCGGCGGCATGGCCTTCGTCTACGACGAGAACGACCAATTCCGCCACCGGGTCAACCCGGACAACGTGCTGTGGCAGCGCATCGAGACCGAATACTGGGAGGACGTGGTCAAGGTGCTGGTGCAGCAGCACGTGAAGCGGACGCATTCGCGCTTCGCGTTGCGCCTGCTCAACGACTGGGACCTCGAGGTCGGCAAGTTCTGGCAGGTGGTGCCGAAGGAGATGGTCGGCAAGCTCGAGCATCCGACCACCATGGTCGACGAGCGCGCCCTGAAGTCGGCCGGCGAGTAGCCGCCGCTTCGGCACGAGCGCGGCAGCGGCCGGAACCCCGATGCGCATCGCCAACCCGTGGCTTTTGGCCGCCGCGATTAGCGGCCTCGTTGCCATCATCGCCGGCGCCTACGGCTCGCACGGCCTCGCCGCCGACGCCGGCGCCCGCGAGATCTATACCACCGGCGTCCATTACCAGATGTGGCACACGCTGGCGCTGTTGGCCTGCGCCGCGCTGGCGGACCGTCACGCCGGCGACACCGCTGCCGGCCGCTGGGCGCGCCGCGCCGGCGGATTGTTCGTCGCCGGCATCGTGGTGTTTTCGGGCTCGATGTATTTCTACGGGCTTTTCGGCGACGTGCCGCTGCCGGGCCTGGCGCCGGCCGGCGGCTTCGCCCTGATGGCCGGCTGGGCGTGCTTAGGTTTGGCGGCGCTGCGGCGGGGTTGAAAACTCGCCTCAGCAATATCATCAAAAATGAAGACTAGGTGCAGTTAAACGGAATCTTGGCGCGTCGAACGAAATGAACTATGTCGTATCAACCTTGTGCGCCTCAAGGTACGCTTCGGCTTGTTGTATCAACACATTATTAGTTTCGAGACGACCGTTACTTTCACCAATCAAAATGATTCCAATTTTTCTTTAGCGCCACTTGACACCGTCGCTCGCTTAACGTATGTTCCTATTTCGTTCTATCGCTCTTGGACATCGTGAATAATTCATAACCCCTTGCCTGGAAACGGCCTTCCGGGCGCGCGCGGGGTTTTTCCGAAAAAATTCGAAAGGCGACCGGCAGCGACCGAAGGTGGGCCGGCGGGCCCCCGGAAATCCGGGCTCCGGCGGCGGCGAAGGCGGACAAAAGCATACATTCGCGTACAGGCGCGTACGTATTTCTGATCGGTTCCGGCCTTAGCCGCAATTCCGCCGCCCGCCCAAGCCGTTGGCGGCCGGCCCGAATGCGACGCCGTCGCCGCGGCGCCGGCAGCCGCGTTTGACCGCGGTCAAACCCCGTGCCCGCCGCATCGCCTAGTGTTGCAGGCGGATCAACGGTAAAGGGCACGCCGCTGTCATGACCCGGTTGCGCAAACGCGCCTATGAAATCCTCGAGGCCGGCAAGCCCGGCGACCGCCTGAGCCAGATCGCCGACGTCGCCCTGATCGGCCTGATCTCGCTCAACGTCGTCGCCGTGATCATCGAATCGGTGCCCGAGGTCCACGCCGAATACAAAGACCTGTTCTTCGACTTCGAGGCGCTCTCGGTCGGCGTGTTCACCGTCGAATACGTGTGCCGGGTGTGGTCGGCACCCGAACACCCCGGCATAAAGTACGGCCACCCGCTGTGGGGCCGGCTGCGCTACATGATGACGCCGATGGCGTTGCTCGACTTGATCGTCATCGCGCCGTTCTACCTGTTGTTCTTCTTCGTCATGGACCTCCGCATCCTGCGGGTGCTGCGCTTGCTCCGCATCGTCCGCCTGACGCGCTACGCGCCGAGCATGGCGCTGTTGTTCCAGGTGCTCAGGGACGAGGCACGCAACATCGGCGCCGCGCTGTTCGTGCTGCTGCTGCTGACGATCATGGCCGCCAGCATCGTCTATCTCGCCGAGCATCAGGCGCAGCCGGTGGCGTTCGGCTCGATCCCGGCGGCGATGTGGTGGGCGGTGGTGACCATGACCACCATCGGCTACGGCGACGTGGTGCCGGTGACCTTCTGGGGCCGCTTCTTCGGCGCCATCATCGGCGTCGTCAGTCTCGGCATGGTGGCGCTGCCGGCGGGCCTGTTGGCGTCCGGCTTCTCGGGCGCCTTGCGGCGGCGGCGCCTGTCTTACGAGCGCCTGGTCGACCGCGCCATCGAGGACGGCCACATCGACCACCACGAGCACGACAAGCTGCGCGAGATCCAGGAATCCCTCGGCCTCAGCGACGACGAGGCGGCGGCGATCCTCAAGGAAAGCCGCGAGCGGTCGGGCCGCGCGGTCGAAACCTGCCCGCATTGCGGCGAGCCGCTGGAGGCGCCGCCGGCCGGCGCGCCGATCAAGAAAAGCGCATGATCGCGGCCGAATAACAGCCGTCGGCGTGCTGTCCGGGCACGCGAATTGGGCTATAGTTTGCGTTGCCATGCCCGCTGTTCGCACCCCAACGCGCCGCCCGACGGCGAAAGGCGTTCTCGAAGACTACAGGTCGAACGAGTTCTATTGCGAGATGTTCGGCCGGCGCGGCCTCGGCCATACGCGGCGCATTCGCGAGCGGCTGGCGCGCCTCGACCTGGCGGCCTTGCGTCGCCGCGCGCGGGACGCCGAGCAGGAACTGTTCAATCTCGGCATCACCTTCACGGTCTACACGGACCGCAACGCCATCGACCGCATCCTGCCGTTCGACGTGATTCCGCGCGTGCTCTCGACCGAGGACTGGCGCCAGATCGATTCCGGCGTGCGCCAACGGGTCGCCGCGATCAACCTTTTCCTTTACGACGTCTACCACGGCCAGAAAATCCTGAAGGACGGCGTGGTGCCAGCCGAACTGGTGCTCGGCAACGCCAACTACCGGCCCGAGATGAAGGGCTTCAAGCCGCGCAGGGGAACCTACGTCCACCTGTGCGGCACCGACATCGTCCGCGACGAGGCGGGGCGCTTCCGAGTCCTGGAGGACAACGTCCGCACGCCGTCCGGCGTGTCCTACGTGGTCGAGAACCGCCACCTGATGATGCGCGCCTTCCCGGACCTGGCCGAAGGCGTCCCGATCGCCGACGTCGACGATTACGGCCGCCGCCTGGCCAACGCGCTTGCCGCGGTGGCGCCGAAGGGCGTCGCCGAGCCGACGATCGCGTTGCTGTCGCCCGGGGTTTACAACAGCGCCTATTTCGAGCACGTGTTCCTGGCCCGCGAGATGGGTACGCCGCTGGTCGAGGGCCGCGACCTGGTGGTCGAGCGCGATCGGGTGTACATGCGCACGGTCAAGGGCCTCGAGCCGGTGCACGTGATCTACCGCCGGATCAACGACGATTTCCTCGACCCCAAGGCGTTTCGCAGGGACTCAACGCTCGGCGTCTCGGGGCTGTTCAACGCCTATCGCAAGGGCAACGTAACGTTGGCCAATGCCATCGGCACCGGCGTCGCCGACGACAAGGCGGTTTACGCCTACATGCCCCGGATCATCCGCTACTACCTTTCCGAGGAGCCGATTCTCGCCAACGTCCCGACCAACATCTGCCGCGAGCCGGAGGGACTCGCCACGACCCTCGACCACTTGTCGGAACTGGTCGTCAAGCCGGTCGGCGAGGCCGGCGGCTACGGCGTCGTCGTCGGTCCGCGCGCCAGCCGCAACGCCCTCGCCGAAGTCCGCCGAAAGCTCAAGGCCGACCCGGCGAACTTCATCAGCCAGCCGATGGTGAAGCTGTCGGTGTCGCCGACGCTGACCGAGGCCGGCGTCGAGCCGCGCCATGTCGACTTGCGCCCGTTCGCGGTCACCGGCGATTCGACCTGGGTGCTGCCCGGCGGGCTTACCCGGGTGGCGTTGCGCCGCGGCTCCCTGGTGGTCAACTCGTCGCAGGGCGGCGGATCGAAGGATACCTGGGTCCTTGTCTAGCACGCTCCTCGCGCGTTTTGCCCAGAACGTCTTCTGGCTCGGCCGTTACATCGAGCGTGTCGATAATCTGGCGCGCATCCTCGACATCAACAAGACCTACGCCCGCGAGACCCAAGGCGCACCCGATTGGCGGCAGGTGCTGGATCTTTATGCCGACACCGCGCGCTTCCTTCGCGCCAACAACGGGGTGGGCGAGCAGGAAGTCCTGAATTTCTATATACTCGATCGCGACAACCCGTCGTCTCTCGTCGCTTCCGTGCAAATGGCGCGCGAGAACGCGCGATCGATTCGGCACCTGATCAGTACCGAGATGTGGACGCACCTGAACACGTTCAATGCCCGCGTCTCGCGGCTCGGCCAGCGCGACATCCGGCCGAACAACGTCTCCGGCCTGTGCAAAGAGATCAAGGAGGGCTGCCAGACGTTCGAGGGGATCGCCGAGGGCACCTTCTTCCGCGGCTCCGCCTGGCACTTCTATAACCTCGGCAAGTACGTCGAACGCGCCGACCAGACGACGCGAATGCTGTTCATCGCCTGCGGTCTGTTGGGCGGCGCCGAGGGCGACGCCGTCAACACCGTGCGCTGGAATGCGCTATTGCGCTCGGTCGCCGCCTACCACGCCTTCCGCTGGGTCCATCCGCGCGGCTACAACCATAGCGACATCGTCAACTTCCTGCTTTATGACGAGTGCTTTCCGCGGTCGGTGAAGTTGTGCACCGTCCGCATCGCCAGCCATCTCGAGGACCTCGTCGTGCGTCGCGGCCAGCCCCGGTTCGTCGCCGTGGGGAACGCCTGCCGGCGCCTCGACTTCACGCTTGAGACCGGGCTCGGAAGCCGGGTCACGGCGCGCGCGCTGAAGCGTTTCGTCGATGATCTGCAACGCGCCCTGATCCGGGTTTCCGACACGGTCGCGGCCGCCTATTTCGGCGTCGGCTAGCAATCGTCAGGGGGCAAAGCGCCATGCAACGGCTCACCGTGGAGCATACGACGGTCTACCGCTACCGGCGGCCGGTCAAGTTCGGCCCGCACCGGTTGATGTTCCGTCCGCGCGAGAGCCATGACCTGCAACTCCTGGATTCGCGGCTGATCATCCGGCCGACGGCGCGGGTGCACTGGCTGTACGACGTGTTCAGCAATTCCGTCGCCATCGCCGATTTCAAGGAGCCGGCAAGCGAGCTGCATTTCGAGAGCGTCGTCGTGCTCGACCGCTATCCCTACGAGGCGCCGAATTTCCGCATCGAACGGTACGCCCGGACGCTGCCCTTCAGTTATCCGGTGCGCGAGGTGCCGGATCTCGGCCGCACCATCGAACGCCACTATCCGGACCCGGACCGCCAACTCATCGATTGGACTCGGCAACGGCTCGCCGGCAACGGCGACATGGCCACCGAGGAATTCTTGATCGGCATCACCCGCGACATCAAGAAATCCTTCCGCTATGAGCTGCGCCAGGAACCGGGGGTGCAATCTCCGTTGGAAACGCTGAAGCGCGGCGCCGGCAGCTGCCGCGACTATGCGCTGTTCATGATGGAGGCGGTGCGCAGCGTCGGCCTCGCGGCCCGTTTCGTCAGCGGCTACCTCTACGACTCCGCCATCGACGGCAAGGCCGCCGGCGTCGTCGGCGCCGGCGCCACCCATGCCTGGGTGCAGGTGTATCTGCCGGGCGCTGGCTGGGTCGAGTTCGACCCGACCAATGGCTCCTACGGCGGCACCAACCTGATCCCCGTCGCCGTCGCCCGCGAGCCGGCCCAGGCGATGCCGGTTTCCGGCACCTACCAGGGTGGCCCCGAGGACTTCATCGAGATGCAGGTGGTGGTCGCGGTGCGCTCCGCCGACGTATCGATGCCGGACGACCAGGGCTAGGGCGCGCGGGCCGTAGGTTTTGGTCGGCGGCGCGCCGACGGCGGTGACTTCGAAAAGGGGAATCGGGGGCCGCTAATTTTTCGCCGATGACGATTGCAGCTTGCGCAGCGCGGTCGTCGCGGCTTCCAGCCCCTGTTTCGCCGCCTTGCCGTACCATTGGAGGGCTTCCGCAGAGTTCTTGGGCACGCCGGCGCCGTGCTCGTACAGGCGGCCGAGGCTGAACTGGCCCCACGCTTCGTCCTGCTCGGCGGCGGCGCGATACCATTTCGCCGCCTCGGCAAAGTTCTGCGCATCGCCCTCGCCGGTCTCGTACATGCGGCCGAGGCTGAACTGACTCCAGGCGTCGCCCTGCAGGGCGGCGGCGCGGTACCACTTCAGCGCCTCGGCGTCGTCGCGCCCGACGCCGACGCCGCCGCGGTACATGTTGGCGAGCAAATTTTGCGCCAACGGAAGGCTCTGCTCGGCGGCCTTGCGGTACCACTTCGCCGCCTCGGCAAAGTCCTTCACCACGCCCTGCCCCCTCGCGTACATGCGGCCGATGGCAAGTTGGCCCCAGCGCTCGCCCTGATCGGCGGATTTGCGATACAGCTCCAGCGCCTTGTCGTAGTCCTTGGTGACCGCGATTCCCTTGCGGTACATGTCGCCGAGGTTCTTCTGCGCCAGGGCATGGCCCTGGTCGGCGGCCTTGCGGTACCAGCGGAGCGCCTTCAGGGCGTTCCGTTGCACGCCGTCGCCGTTGCGGTACATCGAGCCGAGGTTGTTCTGCGCCAACGGCAGGTTCTGGTCGGCGGCCTTTTGGTACCACTTCGCCGCCGCCTTTTGATCCTTTTTGACGCCCTGCCCGTTCTCGTACATGCGGCCGAGGCTGACCTGCCCCCACGCCAGGCCTTGCGCGGCCGATGCGCGGTAAAGCTCCAACGCCTTGGCGTGATCCCGGGTGACGCCCTGCCCGTTCTCGTAGAGATCGCCGAGGTTCTTCTGTGCCAGGGCATAGCCCTGCTCGGCGCCCTTGCTGAACCAATAGGCGGCGGCGGCATAATCCTGCGTCACGCCATTGCCGTCGCGGTAGAGGTCGCCCAGATTGTTCTGCGAATTGGCAAACCCCTGCTTGGCTGCCAACTGGTACCAACTGGCGGCGATGGCATAGTCCTGCGACCGGCCGAGTCCCTTCTCGTAGATAACGCCGATGTTGTGCCGCGCCCGGATGTGGCCCTGCACGGCGAGCGGCATGAATTCGTTGAAGGCGGTGGCGTAATCGCCGCGCTTGGTCGCCGCCTCGCCGGCCTCGAAATCGGCCAGGGCGGCGGGGGCGGTCAAAAGCAAAAGCACGAGCGCGCGAATAATGTGTTTCACGGGCGGGCCTTCCCATTGCGGACGTTAAGCGCGCGATATCGGCCGTTCCGGGAGCCGAAGTCAGCGTCCTTAGGGTAGCCGAAACGGCATTGTCGTGGAAGGTTGATGCGGTTCGCCGAAAACGACCGTGACGGTTGAGAAATCGGCCGCGCCAAGTACTCGCCGCGAGGCGGCTTACCGCTGTCGAATCAAAGACTTGCCGGTCGGCGAGGCGGACGGTGCCGTCGCCGGCAAATAACTGGAGACGGTTGCTTATGCCGCGGCTTTGATGGCAGCCGCCTTTACCTTGTCGTCGACGTGGCTTTCGAACTGCTTGAAATTGTCGGCGAAGCGCCGGGTCAGCTCCCTTGCCTGGGCGTCGTATTCGGCGCGTTCCTTCCACGTCTCGCGCGGGTTCAAGACCTCGTTGGGCACGTCGGGGCACGAATCCGGCACCAACACGCCGAAGTTCGGGTCCGGGTGGAACGACGCCTTGACCAGCCGCCCGTCGAGCGCGGCGTTGACGATGGCTCGGGTGTACTTGATCGGCATCCGCTCGCCGACGCCGAAGCCGCCGCCCGACCAGCCGGTGTTGACCAGCCAGCACTTGGCGCCGTGTTTGGCCATCTTCTCGCCGAGCAGCTTGGCGTAGACGGTCGGATGGCGCGGCATGAACGGCGCCCCGAAGCAGGTCGAGAACGTCGCCGTTGGCTCCTTCAAACCGCGCTCGGTGCCGGCGACCTTGGCGGTGTAGCCGGAGAGAAAATGGTACATCGCCTGGTCCGGCGTCAGCTGGCTGATCGGCGGCAACACGCCGAAGGCATCGCAGGTCAACATCATGATGTTGACCGGATGCCCGCCGCGGCCGGTCAACGACGCGTTGGGCACCTGCTCGATGGAATACGACACCCGGCCATTCTCGGTCAGCGTGGTGTCGAAGAAGTCGAGCTCGCGGCTGTCCGGGTCCATCACCACGTTCTCGATGATCGAGCCGAAGGTGCGGGTGGTCTCGAAGATTTCGGGTTCCGCATCCTTCGTCAGGTTGATGGTCTTGGCGTAGCAGCCGCCCTCGAAATTGAAGATGCCGTCCGGTCCCCAACCGTGCTCGTCGTCGCCGATCAGGGTGCGCGAGCTGTCGGCGGAAAGCGTCGTCTTGCCGGTGCCGGAAAGGCCGAAGAAAATCGCCGCGTCGCCCGCCTTGCCGATGTTGGCCGAGCAGTGCATCGGCAGCACGCCCCTGGGCGGCAGCAGGTAGTTCATGATCGAGAAGATCGACTTCTTGATCTCGCCAGCGTAGCCGGAACCGCCGATCAGGATCATCTCGCGCGCCAGGTTGACGACAATGAAGGTGCCCGACGCGGTGCCGTCGCGCTTCGGATCGGCCTGCAGGCTCGCCGCCTGCAGCACCGTGAACCGCGGCTTGAAGCCCGGCAGGTGACGCTCCTCGGGCTGGATGAACATGTTTCGGGCGAACAGGTTGTGCCAGGCCTCCTCGGTGACGATGCGCACCGGCAACCGGTAACTTTCGTCGGCGCCGGCGTAGCAATCCTGTACAAACACGTCGCGGGCCTGCAGGTGACCCAGCATCTTGCCGAGCAGGCGCTCGAAGTTGTCGGGCGAGATCGGTTTGTTAATGGCGCCCCACCAGATGTCCTTCTTCGACCCCGGTTCGTCGACCACGAAGCGGTCGTTGGGCGACCGCCCGGTGTGCTGGCCGGTGACCGTGACCAACGCGCCGCCTTGTGCCAGGAATCCCTCGTCGCGCTTCAGCGATTCGGCGTACAGTTGCGGCGCCGACAAATTCCAGTAGGCGCGGCGCACGTTGGTGATGCCGTGGTTATCAAGCCCGAAGCTCGAGACCCGGTGTCCGATGTTCTGCACGAAACCCCTCCCTTACAGGCCGCACGGTGTCGCCGTCCGGTCCCGACCTTGGTCGATCGATGTAACCCCAATGCCCCGACCATAGCCCCCGGCGGCGGCCGGAACCAACCATAATTTTCGCTGCGTGGCGACCGTCGGCTTCGCGCCGGCGGCGCCGCGATCCAAGCCGCGGCCGGCCGGTTCGGGCCCTACTTCAGCCCCTGCTTTCGGCCAGCCGTACCAGTTCCTCCCGCGCCGTCCGGCGGTCGGCCACCGGGGCCGCAAAATCGAGGCGGGCGAAGCGGCCGCCCAGGCGCAGGTCGGCGCCGTCCGGGTCGAGACCGGTGATCTTCCAGCCCGTGCCCGAGCGGTCGAGCAGCCGGTTGGCGTAATGGTCGACGGCGTCGGCGTGGTCATCGTTCATGTGCGCGACGATGGCGTCTTCGGCGGCGGCGATCGCATCCGCGGCGTTCGCGTCGCTTCGCACTTCGTCACCGGTCAGCCACACTGCACGGGCGAAGCCGCCGACGTAATGGACGCGCTCTAGGGTGAAGCGGAAGAAGTGGAAGTCGCCGAAGCCGGCGTACATCGTCGCCTCCGGATGACGGGCGAGGAAGCGTTTCCGGTGGCGCGTCTCGGCGGTCTTGGCGATCCGTCCGACCAGCGTCGCGCGCGGGCCGGTCTGCGGGTTCTTTAGCCCCGATGCCGCCTCGACCAGCAGCGAGGCGCGGTCGTCCCGGCCCAGGTTGCGGGTATGGTCGGAAAGCTCCGAGAACAGCAGCAGCGGACTCAAATCGCAGTCGAAGGCAACGCTGACCAGCGACGCGTAGGGTCGCCCGTCGTCGGAAGCGAGCGCGGTGGCCAGTGTCGCGGCGCGGCCGCGGCGGATCAGCCGGCGGCAGGCGCGCACGAAGTCGACGCGGGTGCTGTTGTCGCTCATCGTCGACGGCGTCGCCTCGCCGGCGGCGCGTTACGGCCGCTCGAACCGCCGGTAGAAGTACCCGGTGAGGCCGCCCAGCACCAGCCAGAACAGGCCGGTCATCACCAGGGTGGCGGCGGCGAATTCGGCCGCCAGCTCGGCCGGCAGCGCGCCCGGCACCGCATCATGATGCGGCGCGCCGACGACGTGCGGCAGCGCCAGCAACGCGACACCGAGCGCCTTGATAACGGGCCGCGGCTGAAACGCAATGACGGCAATGGCCGCCGCCGTCGCCGCCGCGGTGGCGAGCCACCACGCCTGCCGCGCGCCGAGGCTAGCGGCCTGCATGCCCGGCAGCTCCGGCGCCAGGCCGAGCGACGGCGCGGCGAAGAACACCGCGAACCCGGCCAGGCCCCAGGCCATGCCGAGGCGGGCGTCGACGGTGCGGCCGCTGAGCGCGATGGCACCGGTGAGCATGAAGGCGAATCCGATGCCGGTGACGATATCGGCGAGCAGGGTAAACAGGTTGCGCTGCAGACCTTCGGCCGGTTCCCATTGCTGCGGTTCCGGCACCGCCGGCGCGTGGGAATGCTGCGGCGCCGCCGGCGCGGCGTTTTCGTAAACCTCCGCGGCGAGAATAAGCGGCGTCGTCTTGGCCATGTGGCCGCCCCACGCGAACAGGCCGGCGATCAGGCCGGCGAAAACCGCCGTCAGAATGATCCGTGCGGACATCGCGGGTGCCTCCTCAATGACAGGGGAAGGCGAACGCGTGACGGGCGTCGTGGGCGGCGTTGTGAAGGGTCGTCGAGTGGGCGAAGCCGGTGCCCAAGAGCAAAAACGCGCCGAAAATGATTGCCAGGATGCCAGGCGCAAAGCGTTCCGCGTCGGCGAGCGATGCGCGGTCCTTCAGCCGGGTGTTGGTGGTTGCCATGATCAGATGTCTCCGTTGCGGCCAGAACAAATTTCGATCACCGCTACAGTTTTCACCGCCCCGCCGGAATCCCCCCGTCCCGCAGGTTCGCGATGAGGCACGACGGCAGGTCTCCTGGCTTGCGGTTCTGCGTTTCGCGCCGCCTTCCCGGTTTCCCAGTGGCATCGTCGGGGCGAAACTCGCCGCTCACAGTTGCGGGGGCAGCCACGTCTCGGGGTCCCCTCTGGGGTCGACCCCTCCCGTGTTCCCGTTTAATCCCCAGGCTTTATCGCCCTTTGGGGAACCGTCACCTCGACTATACGGGGGCGCGGCGGCCAGCGTCAATTACCGGGACAATCCCGGCCTATCGATAAGCCCTTAAGAATCGCTATAATTTCGCCACAAACGGCGAATAGCGTGCGAGCGCCTTCGAGCCAACGCGTCGGCTGTCCCGCCGCTTTCCCGCCGACGGAGATCCGCATTGCCCCATACCATCGCCCTCGTCGACGACGACCAGAACATCCTCGCCTCGCTCGCAGCCGCGCTCGAGGACGAGGGCTACAAGGTCGACACATACGTCGACGGCGTCGAGGCCCTCGACGGCATCGGGCGCCACCCGGTCGACCTCGCCATCCTCGACATCAAGATGCCGCGCATGGACGGCATGGAGCTCCTCGGCAACTTGCGGCGCAAGGACAACCTACCGGTCATCTTCCTGACCTCGAAGGATGACGAGATCGACGAGGTGATGGGGCTGCGCATGGGCGCCGACGACTACATCAAGAAGCCGTTCTCGCAGCGGCTGCTTCTGGAGCGCATCCGCGCCGTGCTGCGCCGCCACCAGGTCGGCGGCGCCGAACAGTCCGGCGCCGAGGTCCTGCGTCGCGGCGAGCTGGTTCTCGACCGCGCCCGCCATCTCTGCACCTGGAAGGCCAAGGAGGTGAACCTGACGGTCACCGAGTTCCTGCTGGTCGAGGCGCTGGCGCGCCGGCCTGGCCACGTCAAGAACCGCGATCAACTGATCGACGCCGCGTACGGCGAGAGCATCTATGTCGACGACCGTACCATCGACAGCCACATCAAGCGGCTGCGCCGGAAATTCAAGGACGTCGATCCCGAGTTTTCGGAAATCGAGACGCTTTACGGCGTCGGCTACCGCTATCGCGGGGCCTGACGTCCGGCAACCGGCGAAATGACGCGGGGGTCCGTGCAAAAAACAAAAGGCCGGGCGCCAAGCCGCCAGGAACACCGCGTATTTTCGCCGCTGACGCGACGCATCCTCGCCGTCAATGTCGTCGCCCTCGCGATTCTCGGCTTCGGCCTCCTTTATCTCGGCGAATACCGCCGCAACCTGATCGAAACCGAGTTGAATGCGCTTGGCGTGCAAGCCGAGATGTTCGCCGCCGCCCTTGGCGAGGGTGCCGTCGTCGCCGATAACCCGTCCCGGCATCAGCTGGCATCCGACATCGCCAACCAGATCGTGCGCCGATTGGTCGAGACGACGGGGACCCGGGCGCGGCTGTTCCGCAACGACGGCACCATCGTCGCCGACTCCCGGCAGCTGGTTGGACCCGGCGGCGCGGTACGGATCGAGGAGCTGCCGCCGCCGGGCAGTGAGGACGGTTTCATCAACAAGACGCTGGACGTTTACGATCGGCTGGCGCGGCGGCTGACCGGTCAGCGAGCGCTCGAACCCTACCGCGAATTCGTCTCGCAGCACGCTCGCAACTACCCCGAGGCGATCAAGGCGCTGACCGGCGAGTCGGTCAAGGTCGCGCGCAGCAGCGGCGGCGACCGCATGGTGTTAAGCGTCGCGGTGCCGGTGCAGCGCTACAAGCACGTGCTCGGCGCGCTGATGCTGACCCGCGGTTCGCGCAGCATCGACGCCGCGCTGCTGAAGGTGCGGCTCGACATCCTGAAGATATTCGGCATCGCGCTCGGGATCACGGTGCTCTTGTCCTTTTACCTCGCCGGCACCATCGCACGGCCGATTCGCCGCCTGGCTGCCGCCGCCGAGCGCGTGCGCCACGACCACGGCCGCCGCGAGACTATCCCCGACTTCGCCGGCCGCGACGACGAAATCAGCGATCTGGCGAACAGCCTGCGGGAGATGACCCAAGCCTTGTGGCTGCGCATGGACGCCATCGAGCGCTTCGCCGCCGATGTCGCCCACGAGATCAAGAACCCACTGACGTCGCTCCGGAGCGCCGTCGAGACCACGGTCCGCCTCAGGGATCCGGAGCAGCAGCGAAAGCTTCTCGCCATCATCAAAGAGGACGTCAGCCGCCTCGACCGGCTGATCAGCGACATCTCGGACGCGTCGCGGCTGGATGCCGAGCTGTCGCGGGCCGAGACCGAGTCGATCGACCTCGGCGCCATGCTGGCAACCCTGGTCAACATGCACGAGGCGACCGCCAAGGGTGGACCGGCGATACGGCTCACCCTGCCGACGGGGGGCGAGTCGCTGGTCGTCAACGGCATCGAGGGTCGCCTGGCGCAGGTATTCCGCAATCTGCTCGCCAACGCGGTGTCGTTCAGCCCCGCGGCCGGCGTCATCGCGATCACGGCGGTCCGGGACGACGGCTGGATCGCCGTCGACATCGATGACGACGGCCCCGGCATCCCCGCCGGCAAGGAGAGGGCGATCTTCGAGCGGTTCTATTCCGAGCGCCCGGAAAGCGAGAAGTTCGGCACCCATTCCGGGCTCGGCCTCAGCATCTCCAAGCAGATCGTCGAGGCGCACGGCGGCCAGATCGCCGCCGTCAACCGGCCGCGGTCCGACGGCGGTGCCGCCGGCGCCCGCTTCACCGTGCGACTGCCGGCGCCGTGATCGCCACGCGCCAGGCGGATCCGGGGCGTGGGCGCGGTTGACAGTCCGCAGCCGGCCCGCCACGCTTCGGCGATGGATCAGACGCATGCCACCTGCGTGGACATCGATGGGGCCGGCGTTCTGTTGCGCGGACCGTCCGGCAGCGGCAAGTCCGACTTGGCGTTGCGCCTGATCGACGGCGGCGCCCGCCTGGTCGCGGACGACTGCACCCGGCTCACGCTCGCCGACGGCCGGCTGATCGCCTCGGCGCCGCCGGAGATCGCCGGCCGAATGGAGGTGCGCGGATTGGGCATCATGGATTTCGAGAAACGGGCCGAGACGCCGTTGCGCCTGGTCATCGACTTGGTGGCGCCGGGCGCCGTCGAAAGGCTGCCGAAATCGGCAACTATCGAGGTGTTCGGTGTCTGCCTGCCGCTACTGCGGCTGACGCCATTCGAGGCGTCGGCGCCGGCAAAGGTGCGAGCCGCGGCAAAGGCCGCCGCCAACGGCCGCTGGACGAAGGCGACGTCATGAGCAAGACGGCGCAAAAGCGCGTCAAGGCCGGCCCGCCGAAGACGACCGTCCCCGTCGCGGCACCGCCGGTGCTGCTGGTCACCGGTGTCTCCGGCGCCGGCAAGAGCTCGGCCCTGAAGGCGCTCGAGGATCTCGGCTACGAGGCGGTCGACAACCTGCCGGTGTCGCTTATCGGCCGCCTGGTGACACCCGGCGACTTCCCGCGGCCGATTGCCGTCGGCGTCGACATCCGCACCCGCGACTTCGACGCCCACGGATTCCTGGCCGAGCTCGATCGCCTGGCCAGGCGTGCCGGCATCGCCGTCAAGCTGCTGTTCATGGATTGCGACGACGACGTGTTGTTGCGCCGCTACGAGGAGACCCGCCGCCGCCATCCGCTCGCCGACGACCGCCCGGTCACCGACGGGCTCCGGCGCGAGCGTTCGATGATGGCGAGCGTACTGGTGCGCGCGGATTTGCGCATCGATACCTCTGAGATGGCGCTCGCGGATCTGAAGCGGACGCTGGAGGGGCACTTCGGGATCGAGGGCGCGCAAGAGTTGGCGCTGTTCGTAACCTCGTTCTCCTACCGCCTGGGCCTGCCGCGCGACGCCGATCTGGTGTTCGACGTGCGGTTCCTTAAAAACCCGCATTACGACCGCAACCTCCGGCGGCTCACCGGTCTCGATCAGGCGGTCGGCCGTTTCATCGCCGCCGACAGGAAGTTCAAGCCGTTTCTCGCCAACCTGAAACGGCTCCTGGAGCCGCTGCTCGCCGCCTACGCCGCCGAGGGCAAAAGCTATCTGACCATCGCCATCGGCTGTACCGGCGGCCGTCATCGTTCCGTGTTCGTGGCCGAACGCTTGGCCCGCTGGCTGGCGGAACAAGGCCGGCCGGCGCGCCTCAATCACAGGGACTTGGACAAATCGGTCGATTGATTGCAAACTTGCGCCCCATTGTCGCTGGACCGGCATAACCGGCGACGCCGGCAACGGTCCGGCTTGAGGGGAGGCCTTGATCGAGATGATCGGGATGGTGCTTGTAACCCACGGCCGCCTGGCCGAGGAGTTGATCGCAGCGCTTGAGCACGTGGTCGGCCCGCAGCCCAACGTGACTGCCGTCTGCATCGGCCCCGACGACGACATGGAGCAGCGGCGCAAGGAAATCCTGGAACGCGTCGCCGATGCCGACGAGGGCGACGGCGTGGTGCTGCTGACGGATATGTTCGGCGGCACGCCATCGAACCTGGCGATCTCGATCATGGACAAGGCCAATGTCGAAGTGATCGCCGGCGTGAATTTGCCGATGCTGATCAAGCTCGCCAGCGTGCGAAAGACGGACAAGCTTTCCGACGCCGTGCAGAGCGCCCAGGAGGCCGGCCGCAAGTACATCAACATCGCATCGCAACTGCTGTCGCAGGATGCGAAATAAGTTGCGGGCGATGAACGCCCGCGACATATCCGGCAGACGGCCCGGCAAGGCGGCCGCCGAGACGGTCAGCCGCCGTGTCGAAATCGTCAACGAGCGCGGCCTGCATGCGCGGGCCGCCGCCAAATTTGCGAAGACCGCCGGCGCATTCAAAGCCAAGGTGACGGTCACCAAGGGCGAATACACGGTATCGGCGCTGTCGATCATGGGCCTGATGATGCTGGCGGCGGCACCAGGAAGCACGCTCGAACTCGAGGCCACCGGTGCCGACGCCCATGCCACCATCGAGGCGCTGGCGGCGCTGGTTGCCGACGGGTTCGAAGAGGAAGACGGCCCGGCGTGATTCGGGAGGACGGCTGAGCATGGCCAAGGAAAAGCACTTCGAGGGTTTGGGCGTCGCGCCGGGAATCGCCATTGGCGCCGCCTACGTGCGCGAGAGCGGCGCCGTCGATGTGCCCGAGCGTCGAATTCTCAAGAAGGAAGTCGACGCCGAGCAGCGTCGGCTTGCCGCAGCGGTGCGCCTCGCGCGGCGCCAGATCAAGGCGTTGCAGATGCGCGCCGCCGCAACCCCTGGCGCCGCCGGAGAGGAACTATCCATCCTCCTCGACGCGTATTTGCAAATGCTCGAGGATTCGCGCCTCGTGCGCGGTGCGCAGCACCGCATTGCCGCCGCGCGTGTCAATGCCGAAGCGGCCGTGAATGCCGTGATCGCCGACATCGCAAAGGTGTTCCAGGCGATGGACGACGCTTATATCGCCGCTCGCCTCGACGACATCCGCGAGGTCGGCAACCGGCTGCAGCGCAACCTGACGCACGCCCCGATTCGGCCTTTCTCGGCGGTGCCGGAGGGCAGTATCGTGATCGCCGAGCAACTCACACCGGCGGACACGGCACAACTCGACCCGGCGCGCATCGCCGGCGCCGCCACCGTGCTCGGCGGCACCGAGGGCCATACCGCGATCATGGCCCGCGCACTCGGGTTGCCGACGGTGCTCGGCGTCGCCGGGTTGCTCGAAGGCGTGCGCACCGGCGACATGGTGATCGTCGACGGCGGCACCGGCCGGGTGATATTGAATCCGACGCCGCGGGTCATTACCGCGCATGAGCGTCGCCGCGCCGATCTGGTGCGGCAGACGCGGCGGCTCGACAGGTTGCGCAGCCTCGCCGCCATCACCCGCGACGGCACCGAGATCACCCTGCAGGCCAACGTCGAGCTGCCGATCGAGATGGCGACGGTGGCGCAAGCGGGCGCCGCCGGCATCGGGCTTCTGCGCAGCGAGTTCATGTTCATGAATCGGGACGACATCCCGAGCGAGGACGAGCAGACCCGGGCGCTGACGGACGTCATCGGCATCATGGGCGACCGTCCGGTAACCGTGCGTACCCTCGACGTCGGCGCCGAGAAGCCGGTGGCAGCGCTGTTGAACGGCATCGACGAGGGCGCGGTTTCCACGCTCGGCTTGCGCGGCATCCGCTTGTCGCTGGCCCAGGTCGACGTCCTGGAATCGCAGTTCCGGGCGATCCTGCGCGCCGCCAATCGCGGCCATGTGCGCATCCTGCTGCCGATGGTCAGCAACGTCGCCGAGGTGCGCAAGGCCCGCGAAATCCTGAAACGCGCCGCCGTCAAGCTGCGCCGGCGGCGCGTGAAGATTCCCGAACACCTGCCGCCAATCGGGGTGATGATCGAGGTGCCTGGCGCGGCGTTGGCGGCCGATGCGCTCGCCACGGCCAGCGATTTCTTCGCCATCGGCTCCAACGATCTCACCATGTACACGCTGGCCATCGACCGCGGCAACGAGCATGTGGCGCACCTGTTCGACCCGCTGCACCCGGGCGTATTGCGGCTGATCCAGTTCTCGGCCGGCGCGGCGCTGCGCGCCCGAATCCCGGTCAGCATCTGCGGCGAGATGGCGGGCGATCCGCGTTATTCGGCGTTGCTTCTCGGGTTCGGCATCCGCGAGCTTTCGATGACGCCGAGCAGCATCCCCAGGGTCAAGCAGCGAATTCGCGAAATGGATTTGGCGGCCGCCAATCACCGCGCCGGCCTGATCATGGACCAGATGGATTCGGGCCGCATCGCCACTCTCCTCGACGACTTCAACGCATTGGCGTGAACCGTTGCCGGTTGGCGCGTGCGACGCGGCGGCCCGCCCCGGAAACGGCTTGCGGCTGGGCGGCGCGGCTGGTAAACCCGCCCCCGGGAATCGACGACAGGTCCGATGCGCGGATCGACGCCGCGCGCCGGGGATCAGGAGACCGCCGCCATGAGCAAGCCCGCCGACTACAAGGTCGCCGACATCGCGCTGGCCGACTGGGGCCGCAAGGAGATTTCGCTCGCCGAGACGGAGATGCCCGGCCTGATGGCGATCCGCGACGAGTTCGCGAAGAAGAAGCCGTTAAAGGGTGCGCGCATCGCCGGGTCGCTTCACATGACCATCCAGACCGCGGTGCTGATCGAGACCTTGAATGCGCTCGGCGCCGACGTGCGTTGGGCGTCGTGCAACATTTTCTCGACCCAGGACCACGCCGCCGCCGCCATCGCCGTCGGCGGCACGCCGGTGTTCGCGCACAAGGGCGAGAGCCTCCAGGAATATTGGGATTACACGCACCGCATCTTCGAATGGGCGGACGGCGGCACGCCAAACATGATCCTCGACGACGGCGGCGACGCGACACTGCTGATCCATCTTGGCGTTCGGGCCGAGAAGGACGCGAGCGTATTGAAGAAGCCGGCGAGCGAGGAGGAAGAGTTCCTGTTTGCCGCCATTGGCAAGCGTTTGAAGGCGAAGTCCGGCTGGTATTCGGGAATCGCCAAGAACATCCGCGGCGTCACCGAGGAGACGACCACCGGCGTACACCGGCTCTACGAGATGGAGAAGAAAGGCACGCTGTTGTTCCCGGCCATCAATGTCAACGATTCCGTGACCAAGTCGAAGTTCGACAACAAGTACGGCTGTCGCGAAAGTCTGGTCGACGGAATCCGGCGCGCCACCGACGTGATGCTGGCCGGCAAAGTCGCGGTGGTCGCCGGTTACGGCGACGTCGGCAAGGGCTCGGCCGAGAGCCTGAGTAGCGCCGGCTGCCGCGTTCTGGTCACCGAGGCCGACCCGATCTGCGCCCTGCAGGCGGCCATGGAGGGCTACGAGGTGATGACCATGGAGGATGCGGCGCCGCACGGCGATATCTTCGTGACCGCCACCGGCAACATCGACATCATCACCGTCGATCATGTGCGCGCCATGAAGGACCGCGCCATCGTCTGCAACATCGGCCATTTCGACAACGAGATTCAGGTCGAATCCTTGCGCAATTTCAAGTGGACGAACATCAAGCCGCAGGTCGATGAGATCGAGTTGCCGGACGGCAAGCGCGTCATCCTGCTGGCCGAAGGCCGGCTGGTGAATCTCGGTTGCGCCACCGGCCATCCGAGTTTCGTGATGAGCGCGTCGTTCGCCAACCAGGTGCTTGCGCAAATCGACCTGTGGCAGAAGCCCGCAGACTACGGGAAGAAGGTCTACGTGCTGCCGAAGCACCTCGACGAGAAAGTGGCGGCGCTGCACCTCAAGAAACTGGGCGTGAAGCTGACACGGCTTACCCAGGCGCAGGCCGATTACATCGGCGTCGACCCGAAAGGGCCGTTCAAGCCCGATTACTACCGCTACTAGCAAGGCGCCCTTAACGCCGCGCCTCTTGTGGCGGGGGAAGCCTGCGACTAATCTTTGGCGGTGTTCGCCGGGACCGATCCGTTTCAAGCTTTCCTTGCCGGCGCCGTCATCGTGGCGCTGCTGTCGTTCGTGGCGGTGCTGCGCGAGCGTCAGCGGCTGCGCGACGCCGATCTCGAGCGCCGAAGGCTGGAGGCGGTGGCGGTCAAGGCGCGCGAGATGCTGGCGGCGACGCCGGACGGCTTGTTCCTGTGGGACGGCACCAACGGCGGCTTCACCTGTTCACGGCGGCTGGCGGTGCTGCTGGACCTGCCCGCCGGCATTCATTCCCGCTATGACGATATCCGCGCCCGGTTCGAGGGCGATTCCCTCGAAACCCTCGAGCAGGGGGTTTCGCGTCTGCGCGCCACCGGCACGCCATTCGACCTTCTGCTCAACTCGGGGCGCCGCCGCATCCAGGCGATCGGCGCGCGCGCCGAGACCGAGGACGGCGACATGCTCGCCGACATGGTATGGATGCGCGACATCACCGGTACCGGAACGGGGCGGCACGTCGCCTCGGTCAACGCCTCGGGACTCGAGGACCGCCACCTGACGGCGCTGTTGGACGCCATGCCGCTGCCGGTGTGGCTGCGCGACTCCAACCTGTCGCTGGCGTTCGTCAACCGCGCCGCCCGCCATGTCGTCGAGGGCGACGCCGAGTTGGCCGATCAAGCCCGCCGCCATGGCCAGCCGTTCAGCCAGCGCCGTCACCTGAAGGCCAACGGCAGCGAGCGGCTGCTGGAATATACGGAAACACCGCTCGGCACCCTCGGCGGCGGCGGCGACAAGGCGACCGGCGGCACCATCGGGTTCGCGGTCGATCGCTCGGAATCGGAAGAGTTCGCCGACCGCGCCGAACGGCTGGCCCATTCCCGGGACCAAGTGCTGGAGACTGTCGATTCGGCGGTAGCCCTGTTCGACGCCGGCGCCGAATTGCAGTTCTTCAACGCCGCCTATGCGCGCCTGTGGAATTTCGACGGCGAATGGTTGACGTCGAAGCCGGGGCTCGGCGAGATCCTCGAGCGTCTGCGCGAGCGCCGCTGCCTGCCCGAGGTCGCCGATTTTCGCCAATTCAAGATGCGCCAGCTCGAGAGGTTCGAGACCCTCGGCGAGCAGGTCGAGGAATTGCTGCACCTGCCCGACGGCCGCACGCTGAGAAGTCGCATCGGGCGCCAGGGCAAGGGCGGGCTGGTGTTCGTCTACGACGACGTCTCGGATCGCCTCGATCTGGAGCGCTCGGTGAAATCGCTGGATCAAGTGCAGCGGGCGACGCTCGACAACCTGCACGAAGGCGTCGCGGTTTTCGGAAGTGATGGCCGGCTGAAGCTGTCCAATCCGGTGTTCGCGACGATCTGGCAGTTCGATCAACATAACCTTTGCACGGATTTCCACGTCGCCGATTTCGTCGATCACACCCGCAAGCTGATCGCGATCGAGGGCGGTTGGGACGATCTCAGTTGGGGAGTCCGCAAGGACAAGGTGGTCGGCCGCCTGATGAGTCGCGCCGCCGCCGCCGGCCGCATTCATCTCGTCGGCGGCACCGTCGTCGAGTACGCCAACGTGCCGCTGCCCGACGGCGCCATGCTGCTGAGCTATCTCGACATCACGGATTCGACCCGCGTCGAGCAGGCGTTGCGCCAGCGCGCCGAGGCCTTGACCGAGGCCGACCGGCTGAAATCGGAGTTCATCGCCCACGTCGCCTATGAGGTGCGGACGCCGTTGAATACCATCATCGGCTTCGCCGACATGCTCAAGCAGGATTATTTCGGCAAGCTGTCGGCCCGCCAGGCCGAGTACGCTGCCGGCATCCTCGACACCGGCCGCGGACTGATGGCGGTGGTCGGCGACATCCTCGATCTGGCCACCATCGAGGCCGGGCGGCTGGAGCTCGACCTCGACACCATCGACGCGCACGCGATGTTGGTGTCGGCGCTCAACCTGGTGAAGGAGCGGGCGCGGAAGAAGGATCTCAACCTGGCGTTCGACTGTCCGCCCGATATCGGCTGGATCACCGCCGACGAGAAGCGCCTGAAACAGGTGGTGTTCAACCTGCTGGTCAATGCCGTCGCGTTCACGCCGGCGCGCGGCAGCGTGCGCCTGGAGGCGCGCCGCGACGGCGATCAGCTGGCGATCACCGTCGCCGACACCGGCATCGGCATCCCGCAAGCCGACCGCGAGCGGGTTTTCCGGCCATTCGAGCGCGGCGAGGTCGCCAACGCCCACGGCGAGGAAAAGAGCGGCGCCGGACTGGGGCTGAGCCTGGTCAAGAGCTTCATCGCCCTGCACGGCGGCACGGTCGAGGTCAAGTCGCCGCCCGGCCGCGGCACCACCATCACCTGCCGGGTGCCGACGGCCGGTCCCGGCCGGAAGGCCACCGCGGACGCCGCCGACTGATCCGATCTGCCTGGCCGGGTGTGGATTACCGGCAGCTGAGAGCGGAGAAATAACTGGCGAGCTCGCCGATGTCCTGGTCGTTGAGCATGATTCCGTGCGGGCCCATCACCGGATGCACGCGCAGCCGGTGCACGACGCCGGGCGGCTTGCCCATGCCAACGCCGCGGAACGCCTTCAACTGGTTCTCGAGATAGGATTCGTGCTGGCCGGCGAGTCGCGGCACCAGCGGGTTGGTGCTGCGGCCGAAGGCGCCGTGACAGGCGGCGCATTGGCTGGCCATCGCTACAACCGGTTCTCCTTTGGCGGTTTTTTCCGGCCCGCACGGGCGCGACGAATAATAGGCGGCGAGGTCATCGGCGTCGGCGTCGGTCAAGCCGGCTGCCTGGTGCCCCATCACCGCATCGTAGCGGACCGTCGGTTCTCCCGGTTTGGCGTGGTCGAGTTCGGCGCGCCGGAACGCCTTTATCTGGGCAATCAGATAGCCCGCGCTCTGGCCCGCCAAGTTGGGAATATCCGGATGCGCGCCGATGCCGGTGGCGCCATGACAGGCGACGCACGAGACCGCCTTGGCCTTGCCCTTTTCGACGTCGCCGGCGTTGGCCCCGCCGGCCCCTGCTACCATCGCCAGCGCCAGGGCAATCACGCAAATCGGATGTTTCCCGGCGCTCATGGTTCGTCTCCTGTAAGGGGTGTGGCCTGCGTCAAATATGGACTTACGCGCCCGGCGCCGCAACTGCCCGGCAGACGGCGGCAAAACGCGCGGAATTTCACCGAACGCCGACTACCCTAACGGCACGACTGAGCGGCAAAGTAATCGGCGAGGCGACGGATATCGTCGTCAGTCAAGGTCTCGGCCTGGCGGCTCATCATCGGGTGGAACCTTTCGCGGCGTTCGCCCGTTGCGCCGGAGCCGGCACTGGCATCGCGGAATGCACGCAATTGGTTCTCCAGATATCGCGGCCGTTGCGCCGCCAGGCGCGGTACCGTTGACGTGCCATTGCGACCGCCAACGCCATGACACGAAATGCAGCGTTGCGCCAGCTTCGGCATTCCCCTGCCTTTTGCCGATTCGGGCACCGGACAGGCAAGCGACGAGAAATAGGCGGCGAGGTTGCCGATATCGGCGTCAGTCATTCCGGTCGCCTGATGGTTCATCACCGCGTCATAGCGGCTGCCCCGTCTCTCCGGCCGGTATTGGCCGAGGCCGGCACGTCGAAACGCCACCAATGCGCCAATCAGATAAGTCTCATTCTGCGCCGCCAAGTGCGGAATTTCGGGAAACTTGCTGACACCGTCGGCACCGTGGCAGGGGGCACAAACGGCTACCTTGGCACGGCCCGATGCTATGTCGCCGGCAAACGCGTCATCCGTAGAGAGCGCCGCCAGTGCCGCCGTCACGATCAACCCCAGCGATGAAATCAGCGACCTCAATTTAGGCCTCACTTTTTGACTCACCTTCATTATAGAAACCGGCGCCTGCATTCGGTAACGAATCGCGCTCCATCCGGTGCGGATTAGCGGCAGCGGCGAGCGGAGAAATAGGCGGCGAGTTCCACTACGTCGGAGTCGTTGAGGATCACCGTCTGGTGGCCCATGATCGGATCGATTCGGGTACGGCGCTCCATGCCGGCCTTGCCGCCGGAATCGCGAAAGGCCCGCAACTGGTTTTCCAGATACTGTTGCTGCTGGCCAGCCAAATGCGGCACCGTCGCAATAAGGCTTCGGCCGTCGTCGCCGTGACAGGAGACGCAACGCTGCGCCAGCGGCGGCAGCGTCGCCGTGCTCATGGTTTTCGGCAAGACGCACGCTTTCGCGGCGTAGTGGGCGGCGATGACATCGATGTCAGTGTCCGTCAGGCCCAGCGTTTGATGATCCATGATCGGTTCGCGGCGACGGTTCCAGTGACGGGTCGGCGCGCGTGTGTCGGTGGCGCGGCGGAACGCCTTCATCTCGGCGATCAGGTAGTCCGGTTGCTGACCGGCAATATGCGGTATCTCGGGATAGCGGCTGATGCCGGTTTTCCCGTGGCAGGGCGCGCAGGCTTCCACCTTGCTTCTGTCCGCGGCATTCGCCTGGCCGAGTGGCGCCGTCAGCAGCGCCGCGACAATCGGCATGATCAGGGCGATATCCGGCTTCACGGCACGAGTTCCATGGTGCCCCACTATAGAAGCCGCCGCCGGCGCCCGGCAATCGCGCCAAGTGACCGCGTCGGGCGCATCCGGCGGCCGCCTCTATGACCTTGTCCGCCGCCACCCCGGCAGATAAAAAGGCGTGGCATGGCCGAGGAAGCCCGAGCGCCGATCATGGTCGAACTCGCCGACGAGGGCGCGACGGCCGCGCTGGCGGCAAAGCTGGCCGCCGTCGCCCGGCCGGGCGACGTGTTCGCGCTCAAGGGCGCGCTCGGCAGCGGCAAGACGGTGTTTGCCCGCGCCTTCATCAACGCCCGCGCGCAGGCAGTCGAGGAGGTGCCGTCACCGACCTTCACCCTGGTCCAGGCCTATGCGTTCAATGGCGCCGATGGCGCGGTGCCCGTCTATCACTTCGATCTGTTCCGCATCAAGGACGCGGCCGAGACCCGCGAGCTCGGCATGGAAGACGCCTTCGCCGACGGCATCTCGCTGATCGAATGGCCCGAGAAGATGAACGGGCGCCTTCCCGCCGATCGCCTCGAAATCGCCCTCGACCAGGGACCCATGCCGGACTCGCGACGGGCGTGGCTGGTCGGTCACGGCTCGTGGCGGCAGCGCCTCGGCGCCATCGCCGGGATCGACGACCGTGGCTGAGCGCGATCAAATCGTCGCGGCGTTCCTGACCGCCCATGATTGGGACAAGGCGCGGCGAACCCGTCTCGCCGGCGACGCGTCGTTTCGCCGCTACTATCGTTTGACCGATGGCCGCCGCCGGGCGGTGCTGATGGATGCGCCGCCGGCCACCGAGGACGTGCGGCCGTTCGTCAAGATCGCGCGGCACTTACGAGCGCTCGGCCTCAGCGCACCGGAGTTGCTGGCCGAGGACGCGGCCGCCGGCCTGCTGATCCTCGAGGACCTCGGCGACGACACCTATACTAAAGTGCTGGATCGGGCGGCATCCGGCGAACGCGACGCCTTGGAGGCCAAACTCTACGGGCTTGCCGTCGACGTGCTGATCGAACTGCACCGTCTGCCGCCAGAACGCGTCATTCCCAAGGGCCTGCCGTCCTACGGCAACGGCCGGTTGTTCGACGAGGCGTTCCTGTTGCCGCAGTGGTATGTTCCGGCGATCACCGGCGAACACGCCAGCGAATCGAAACGCAAAGCCTATGGCGAGGCATGGCTCGAGGTGTTCCCCATCGTCCACGCGCAGCCGAAGACGTTGGTACTCCGCGACTACCACGTCGACAACTTGATGCGGCTTAAGGGCCGCGCCGGCGTCGCCGCGTGCGGGCTTTTGGATTTCCAGGACGCCGTCGCCGGCTGCAAGGCCTACGACCTGATGTCGCTGCTGGAAGACGCCCGGCGCGACGTCCGGCCGGAGCTCGCCGAAGCCATGATGGCGCGCTATTTCGCCGCCTTCCCCGACCTCGATCGAACCGGTTTTGACGCCGCGTACCGCATCCTGGCGGCGCAGCGTCACGCCAAGGTGATTGGCATCTTCACCCGGCTCTGCCTGCGCGACCGCAAACCCGCCTATCTGGTTCACATCCCGAGGGTGTGGCGGCTTCTCGAACGCGCCCTCGCCGATCCGGCGCTGGCCCCCGTGGCCGCCTGGTTTGCGACGCATTTGCCAGCCGAAAAGCGCCTCGTGCCGCCCTCGCCGGCGGTAGTCGAATGACCGCCGGGAAGCCCCTTCGCCCGCGGCGGGCGATGATCCTGGCGGCCGGGCTCGGCGCTCGCATGCGGCCGATCACCGATACGGTGCCGAAGCCGCTGATCAAGGTCGACGGCCGGCCGCTGATCGACCACGCCCTCGACCGGCTGCGCGATGCCGGCGTCGCCGAAGTGGTCGTCAATGTCCACCATTTGGCCAACAAGATTGAAAACCACCTCAAGTCGCGGAAGAAGCCGAAGACCCTGCTTTCGCCGGAACCGGAACGGCTGGAGACCGGCGGCGGCGTCGCGAAAGCCTTGCCGATGCTGGGTGCGCAGCCGTTCTACGTGATCAACGCGGACGCCTTCTGGCTCAACGGTCCGCTCGACACCCTCGGCCGCATGGCGGCGATGTGGGACGACAAGCGCACGGACGGCCTGTTGCTGTTGCACTCGACCGTCGACGCTTACGGCTATCGCGGCGTCGGCGACTTTCTCGCCGACGAGGACGGGCGACTCGCCCGCCGGCCCGAGTCCGAGGTCTCGCCGTGGTTGTTCACCGGCATCCAGATACTGCACCCGCGCTTGTTCAACGACGCGCCGCAGGGGGCATTTTCGCTTAACGTCCTGTATGACCGGGCGATCAAGGCGTCGCGGCTTTACGGCCTCGTCCACGACGGCGAATGGTTCCACGTCGGCACCGAGGCCGGCCTCGATGCGGCGGAACGCTTCATGCATACCCGCTTCGCCGGCGTCAAGCACCGCTGAGGCCGCGACGATGAATCCCACCGCCCACCATCCCAAGCCCGGGCGACTGGATCCGGCCGGCACGGCGAGGGTGTTCTCCATCGCCGCCGGGCTGCCGTTCACCGACGCGCTGGCGGCCGGCATCCTCGATCGCGTCGACCATGACCCATTGCGGCTGGCCAAAGTGACGGTGCTGGTGCCGACGCGGCGCGCCCGTCGCAGCCTCGCCGACGCGTTTCTCAGGCGGGGCGGCGGCCGGCCGCTACTGTTGCCGCGGATGACGGCTCTCGGCGATCTCGACGAGGACGAAGTGCTGCTGAGCGGCGGTTTCGCTCCCGACGACGGCGGCATCGACGCCACCGTCGATGATTTCGCGCTGCCGCCGGCGCTCAGCGGGCTCAGGCGGCAGTTGATGCTCGCCCGTTCGGTGCGGGGGATGGACAAGAAAACCAGCCCCGACCAGGCGGCCAATCTGGCGCTCGAGCTCGCGCGGCTGCTCGACCAGGTGGCGACCGAACGGCTGTCCTTCGACGGCCTTGCCGACCTCGTTCCCGACGAATATGCCGCCCATTGGCAGCGGACGCTGACGTTCCTGAAGGTGCTGACCGCGGAATGGCCGAATATTCTCGCCGACGAGCAGGCGCTGGACGCCGCCGAACGACGCAACCGGCTGCTCGACGCCCGCGCGGACACCTGGCGCCGCAGTCCGCCCGCCGAGCCGGTGATCGCCGCCGGCTCCACCGGCTCGATCCCGGCGACGGCGCACCTCCTTTCCGTGGTCGCCCGCCTGCCGGCCGGCGCGGTGGTGCTGCCCGGCCTCGACAAGGAGGCATCGCCGCAGGCTTGGAAGAGTTTGCAGCCGCATCATCCGCAGTTCGGCATGGCGCAACTGCTCGAGCGCCTCGGCGTCGCGCGCGACGACGTGCAGCCGTGGCCGGCGCCGGGGTTCGATCGGCCGCCGTCGCCGCGGGCGCGCCTCGTCAACGCGGCGCTGACCCCCGCCGACGTTCCACCGCCGGCGTTGGAGCCCGATCAGCTTGAACGGGCGCGCGACGGCGTCGCCGTGGTCGATTGCCCGGGCGCCGGCGAGGAGGCGGCGGTTATCGCGCTGGCGATGCGCCGCGCCCTCGAGACGCCGGGCAGGACGGCCGCGCTGGTGACGCCGGACCGCGGCCTCGCCCGCCGGGTCGCCGCCGAGCTCGAACGATGGCACGTCGCCGTCGACGATTCCGCCGGCCGGCCGCTGGCGCGCACGCCACCGGGCGCGTTCCTGGCGTTGACCGCGCGCCTGGTCGCGGGACGCCTGGCGCCGGTGCCGCTGCTGGCGGTGCTGAAGCATCCGCTCGCCGGCTGCGGTATGGAGCCGGCGAGGCTGCGGGCGCGGGTGCGGGCGCTCGAGCTCGCGGTGTTGCGCGGGCCACGCCCGGGCGAAGGCGTGAAGGGCCTCCGCGCCGCGTTGAAGGCCAGCCGCGCGTACCGCGACGATGCGCCGAAGGCGGCGGGCGATCTCGACGCCTTCCTGAAGTGGCTCGACAAGATCCTGAAGCCGCTGGCCACGGTGATGGCGGGCAAGCCGCGTCCGCTCGCCGCGATGCTGAAGGCGCACGTGGCCGTGGCCGAGGCGCTCGCCGCCACCACCGCCGCCGACGGGCCGTCGCGGCTGTGGGACAAGGACGCTGGCGAGGCCGCGGCCAACTTCGTCGCCGAGCTTGCCGACGCCGGCCGCGACTTTGGCGCCGTCACCGCCGCTGACTACCCGGCGCTGCTCGATACCCTGATGGCGGCGCGGGTCGTGCGCCCGCGCCATCTTCGTCATCCGCGGCTGCACATCTGGGGACTGCTCGAGGCACGCATGCAGCAGGCCGACGTGATGATCCTCGGCGGCCTCAACGAGGGTACCTGGCCGGCCGAGGCCAAGGCCAGCCCGTGGATGAGCCGGCCGATGCTGAAGGACTTCGGCCTGCCGCCGCCGGAGCGCCGCATCGGCCTTGCCGCCCACGATTTCGCGCAGGCGTTCGCGGCGCCGACCGTGGTGCTGACGCGGGCAACCCGGGTCGAAGGCACGCCGCAGGTGCCGTCGCGCTGGCTGCTCAGGCTCGAGAACGTCTTTGCGCGCGCCGGCCTTGCGGACGCGATGACTGCCACGGAGCCGTGGCTGGAATGGGTCGCCGCGCTCGACAGGCCGGAACGCCCGATCACCATTGAAGAGCCGCGCCCGGCGCCGCCCGTCGCGGCGCGACCGCGCAAGCTTCCGGTAACCGAGATCGAGACCTGGCTGCGCGACCCGTACGCGCTCTATGCGCGCCGCGTGCTGCGGCTGCGGCCGCTCGACCCGATCGACGCCGAGCCGGGCGCCGCCGAGCGCGGCATCATCGTCCACGACGTGCTGGAGCGCTTCATCGCCGGCCACATGGACGCCCTTCCCGGCGATGCGCTCGCCCGTTTGCTCGCGCTCGGCCGGCAGGTGTTCGACGAGCGTTTGGCCCACCCGGGCGTGCGCGCCTTCTGGTGGCCGCGTTTCGAACGCGTCGCCGGTTGGTTCGTCGACACCGAACGCTGTCGTCGCGCCGACGGTTTCGCGCCGGTCGCCGCCGAGGTGACCGGCGAGATGGACATATCCGGCAAGGCCGGGCCATTCACGCTCACCGCGCGCGCCGACCGGATCGACCGCCGGGCCGACGTCGGCTTGGTGATCATCGACTACAAGACCGGCCAGACGCCGTCGATCAAGCAAATGCGCTCGGGGCTGGCGCCGCAGCTGCCGCTGGAGGCGGCGATTGCCGGGCGAGGCGGTTTCGCCGGCGTCGACGCCGGCGAGGTGGCGCAGTTGGTCACCTTCAAGCTTTCCGGCGGCCGCGAGCCTGGCAAGCAATCGACGCTCGCCGATGACGTGGACGAAGTCGCCGCCGACGCCGTCCGGGGATTGACGGCGCTGGTGCGCCGCTTCGACGACGCGACGCAGCCGTATCTCTCGAAGCGGCGGACGATGCGGGAGAACGTCCCCGGCGATTACGACCACCTGGCGCGGTTCCGCGAATGGCGGGGCGGCGGGGACGGCGACGATTGAGCCGCCGGCCAAAGAAACCCAAAGCGACAAATCCGCGCGGCGCCCATAGCGCCGCCCAGATGCTGGCCGGCGACCCGACGCAATCGGTGTGGGTGTCGGCCAATGCCGGCACCGGCAAGACGCACGTGCTGATCGAGCGCATTCTCAGGCTGCTGCTGGCCGGCACGTCGCCGAGGCGGATTCTCGCCCTCACCTTCACCAAGGCCGCCGCCGCCGAGGTCGCCAACCGCCTGAGCGGCCGCCTCGGCGCGTGGGCGGCGATGACGGACGAAGCGCTGGCCAAAAATCTGCGCGAATTGCTCGGCAAGCCGCCGACCGCGGAGCAGTTGACGGACGCGCCGAAGCTGTTCGCACACACCCTGGAGACGCCGGAAGGGCTGAACGTCCGCACCATCCATTCGTTCGCCGAATCGCTGCTCGGGCGTTTCCCGATCGAGGCGCAGGTGGCGCCGCACTTCTCCGTCATCGACGAACGGCGCGCCGCCGAGATGCGGAGCGAGGCGCAAGCGCGCATCCTCGCCAAGGCCGCGTCCGGCAGGACGGCGATCGGCGACGCAATGGCGCGCCTCGCCAGCCTCGTCGGCGCCGAGGATTTCCAGAAGCTGATGGCCGATCTCGACACGCAGCGCGGGCGGCTGCACGCCGCGCTCCAACGCGGGGATGGCCTCGCCGGCCTGCTCGCCCAATTGCGCCGCGCCCAGGGCATCGCCGTTGGCGACACGCCGTCGACGGTGATCGCCGCCGCCGCCCGCGACGGCGCTTTCGACGCGGTCGGGTTGAAACGCGCCGCCAGGGCGCTCGATTCTGGCTCCGCCGGCGACCGCGAGCGCGCCGGTGCCATCCGCCGCTGGCTAAAGCTGGAGTCGGCGCGGCGCGGCGAAGCGTTGGTCGACGATTACGCGCCGGCGTTCCTGACCGACAAGCTGATGCCGCGGGCCAACATCATCACCAAGAAGGCCAGGCAGGCCGAGCCCGGCGCCGGCGAAATACTGCTGGCCGAGCAGGACCGCGTGGCGGCGGTGATGGCGACGCTGAAGTCGGTCGCCATCGCCGAGGCGACGGCAGCGCTGCTCACCGTCGGCAAGGCGATGGTCGACGCCTACGAGGACATCAAGCTTGCTTTCGCGTTGCGCGACTACGACGACCTGATCGCCGATGCCGGCCGGCTGCTTGCCGCGGACGACGGCGTCGGTTGGGTGCATTACAAGCTCGACGGCGGCATCGACCACGTTCTCGTCGACGAGGCGCAGGATACCAGCCCGGACCAGTGGCACGTCATCGAGCGGCTCGCCGGCGACTTCTTCACCGGTCGCGGCGCCCGCGACGACGGCCGGCCGGGCCCGCGCACGGTGTTCGCGGTCGGCGACGAGAAGCAGTCGATCTTCAGCTTCCAGGGCGCCGACCCGGCGGTGTTCGGCCGCATGCGCGACCATTTCCGGAAACGCCTGGCCGGCGTCGACCGCCGGCTGAGTGAGGTCGAGCTCGAGCGTTCCCACCGCTCAGCCGCTGCCGTGCTGAGGGTCGCCGACAAGGTGTTCGAGAACCCGGCCGCCCGCGACGGGTTGACGTTCGACGAACGGCCGATCCTGCATCACACCGAACGCGCCGGCCAGGCCGGCCTGGTCGAGCTGTGGCCGACGCTGAAGCCCGACGACGAGCCGGAGATCCGGCCGTGGGACTGGCCGTTCGACAAGCCGTCGCCGGAAAGCCCGCGGGTACGCCTCGCCGACAGGATCGCCGCCACCATCAAGGGCTGGCTCGACGACGAGGAGATGCTGGACTCCGCGGCGCGCCCGATCGCGCCCGGCGACGTGATGATCTTGGTGCGCAGCCGCAATACCTTTGCCGACCAGATGGTGAAGGCGCTTGAGCGCCGCGGCGTCCCGGTCGCCGGCCGCGACCGTTTGAAGCTGCTCGACCACATCGCGGTGATGGACCTGGTGGCCGCCGGCCGTTTCGCGCTGCTCCCCGAAGACGACCTCAACACCGCCACCGTGCTCAAGGGCCCATTCGTCGGCCTCGACGACGACGCCCTGTTCGACCTCGCCCACGCCCGCCCCGGCCGGCTTTGGCAGGCGCTGAGGGCAAGGGCCGGAGAGCGGCCCGCCTTCGCCGCCGCCGAGGCGACCATGGCCGCGTGGCTGACGCGCGCCGACATGACGCCGCCGTTCGAGTTCTATTCGCGATTGCTCGGGCCCGACGGCGGCCGCCGGCGGCTTTTTGCCCGGCTCGGCGCCGAGGCCGCCGAGCCTGTCGAGGGCTTCCTCGCCCAGGCGCTCGATTTCGAGCGCGACCACGAGCCGTCCCTGCAGGCGTTCCTGCACTGGCTCGAGATCGGCAATACCGAAATCAAGCGCGAGATGGAGCGCGGCCGCAACGAGGTGCGGGTACTGACCGTGCACGGCGCCAAGGGGCTGGAGGCCGGGATCGTGTTCCTGCCCGATACCTGCGCGCTGCCCGGCGCGCGGCTTGATCCGCACATCCACTGGCACCGTGGCGAAGAAGACGGCGAGGACTTCGTGTTGTGGCGGCCGCACAGCGACGACGAGGACGCCCTGGCGCGGACGCTGCACGAAGCGGCGCACCGCGATATCGAGCGCGAACATCGCCGGTTGCTTTACGTCGCCATCACCCGCGCCCGCGACCGGCTGTACGTTTGCGGCTTCGAGGGCAAGCGCGGCCGCAACGACGGTTGCTGGTACGACCTGATCGAACCGGCGGTTCGGGTCCTCGGCGCCGAGGTGACGCTTGCGTCAGGCGAGACGGTGGTGCGCGTCGCCGAACCACAGACCGAGACGCCCGACAGCATGCCGGCGCCTGCCGTGAAAGTCGCGACCGAGGCGCCGCCGGCGTGGACGCTTGCCGATCCGGCGCCGGAGCCCGAGCCGGCGAAGCCGCTGGCGCCGTCGCGGCCGGCCGAGGACGAGCCGGCGGTGTCGTCGCCGCTCGGCCGCGATGACGGCCGGCGCTTCAAGCGCGGGCTGATCGTGCATCGACTGTTGCAAAGCCTGCCCGATCTGGCGCCCGACAAGCGCGCGGCGGCGGCGCGCACGTTCGTGTCGCGGCCGGCGCTGGCGCTCGCCGAGGATGCCCGCAGCGAGATAGTCACCGAGACCCTGGCCGTGCTTTGCGATCCCGCGTCGGCGCACCTGTTCCGGCCCGGCAGCCTGGCCGAGGTGCCGATCGCCGGCCTGGCCGGCGCCGGCGCCGAGGCGCGTGCGATTTCGGGGCAGGTCGACCGACTGGTGGTTACCGACGACGCTGTTACTATCGTCGATTTCAAGACCAACCGTCCGCCGCCGGAAACGGAAGACGACGTCGCGGCGGCGTATTTGCGGCAGATGGCGGCCTATCGCTGGTTGCTGATGAAGATCTATCCGGGACGCGCCGTCCAGGCGGTACTGTTGTGGACGGCCGGGCCGCGGCTGATGCCGTTGAGCCCGCGGATACTCGACCGTTATTCGCCTTGAAGGGCGCGCCTTGACGGGTGCGCGGGCGGCACCTAGATTCGAAGTCGATAAAAAACGGCGGGAATCCGCCGATCATCCGGGAACGGCCACCCTAACGGTCCCCGGATATGCTCTAAGGGATTGATGGGATTTACCAAATGCCGAAGCAAGTCACCGACGATTCGTTCGACGCCGATGTGCTGAAAGCCGCCAATCCGGTGCTCGTCGACTTCTGGGCGGAATGGTGCGGCCCGTGCAAGCAGATCGCCCCGGCGCTCGAGGAAGTGGCCAAGGAAATGAGCGGCCGCATGACCGTCGCCAAGATCAATATTGACGACAACCCGACGACGCCCTCGAAGTACGGCGTGCGCGGAATCCCGACCCTGATCCTGTTCAAGAACGGCTCGGTGGCGGCGACCAAGATCGGCGCGCTGCCGAAGGGCAAGCTGGTGGAATGGCTCGAATCGGTGCTGTGAGCGCCGGCGATTTACTGTGGTACCGCTGAGGCCCCGCCGTCCGGCGGGGTTTTCATTTGCGCCCGCTCAGCCGGCGGCGGCGCGCAGCTCGCCCGACGCCTGGCGCAACACGGCGACGGCGCTGGACAGCGCCAGCGTCGCCATAACCGCACCGACGGCGAGATCCGGCCATGCGGTTGCCGACGCCCACACGCCGCTTGCCGCGACGATGACGGCGATGTTGGCGATGGCGTCGTTGCGGGTGCACAGCCATACCGATCGCATGTTGCTGTCGCCGAAACGATGCCGGTACAAGATCGCCGCCGAGGCGAGGTTGGCAATCAGCGCCAGTAGCCCGGTCCCGCCCATGATGGCGGCGCTCGGCAACGAGCCCATGAGCAGGTGGTAGACCGACATGCCGATCACCCATAGCCCGAATCCGCCCATGGAAAGGCCCTTCAGGATCGCCGAGCCGGCGCGCCAGCGGATGCTCATGCCGAGCACCAGAAGCGTGATGGCGTAGGTGGCGGAATCGCCGAGGAAGTCGACCGCGTCGGCCTGCAGCGCCACCGATTTTCCCAGCAACCCGGCAGTCATCTCGACCACGAACATCGTCGCGTTGATGGTCAGCGCCGCCGTCAACGCTCGCCGGTAGGCGGCGGTGACTACGGCCGGTGTCTCGCCGTGACCGCAGCTGTCCGCGATTGTCGGCGCCGTCGGCTGCGGGGCCGCGCCGCTTACCATTTGTTGCGCAGCTCGCGCAGCTTCAGGAACACCGTCTTCGCGTCGGGCGCGTCGGGCAGGTCGGGAAATGCCTCGCGCAGCCGTTTGATGACGCTCGGGCTCATCAGGCGGAAGAAGGTGTTGATTTCCTTCTCCAGCGCCAGGCTGGTGACCATCGCGCGCCACGGGTCCTGGCTCTCCACTTCCTTCAGCAACGCCTTGGCGCGTTTGTTGTCGGGCTCACGGTCGAGAGTGAATCGCAGGTTGTTGGAGATGTAGTCGTGGCCCGGGTAAACCAGCGTCGCGTCGGGCAGCTTCGCCAACTGCGTCGCGAACGTGGTGTAGAGCGCGTTCGGGTGGCCGCCGCCATGGCAGTTGCCGGCGCCGGCGTTGAACAGGGTGTCGCCGCAGAACAGGCTTGGCGTGTCGGTGTGGCTCAACAGGCAGACGTGGCTCATGGTGTGGCCGGGCGTATCCAGACATTCGAGCGCGACCGTCTTGCCGACCTTGATCACGTCGCGGGCCTTGAGGCCGCGGTCGATGCCGGCGATTCGCCCGACGGCGCCGGCGTGCGCCAGCAGCTTGGCGCCGGTGGCGGCAATCATCGGTCCGTTGCCGCCGGTATGATCGCCGTGCTCGTGGGTATTCAGGAGCTGGGTGATCGACCAGCCTTTGTCATTGGCGCGGGCGAGGCATTTCTGGTGGTCGAGCGGATCGATGGCCAGCGCCTCGCCGGTTTCGGGACAGGCGATCAGGTAGTTGAAGTTGCGATACGCGTTGCCGGTCCAGATTTGCTCGACGATCATCGTAGTCTCTCTTTATTTCTTCGCGACCACGACTGTAACGCGATCTAGCCGTTCTCGGCCAGCACCGATCCGGCGAGATAGAGCGAGCCCGCGATCAACACCCGCGCCGGGCCGATCTCGTTGGCGCGGATGGTGCGCAACGCGCCGCGCACGTCGTCGCAAGCCGTCGCCGTCATGCCGAGGTCCTTGGCGATGCGGGCCAGCTCGCCGGCGCCGCAACTGTTGTCCTGGCCGGGAACGGGCACCGTGTAGGCGGACACCACCCAAGGCGCCAGCGGCTTCAGGAACCCCTCCGGATCCTTGGTGTTGAGCATCCCGAACACCAGGTGCAGCGGCAGCGGTTCGCGCTGCGCCAGCCACGCGGCGAGCGCGTCGGCGGCGCCCGGATTATGGCCGCCGTCCAGCCACAATGCGAACTCCGGGCCAAGCGCGCCGCGGACCGGCCCGCGGCGCAGACGCTGCAGGCGCGCCGGCCAATCGACGTTGGCGAGGCCGGCGGCAATCTGGCCGTCGCTGAGCTTGAACCCCGGCAAACGGTCCAGCAGCGCCACGGCGACGCCCGCGTTCTGCGCCTGGTGCGGGCCTTCGAGATTGGGAAGCGGAAACTCGCGGATGTGACCGCCGGCGTTGATGACAATGCCCCCGGGACCGTGGCGGACGGTCCAGTCGAGCCCCTCGATGACCAGCGGCGCGCCGACCTCGTGCGCCTTTTCGATGATCGCATCCTCGGCCTCGCGCGGCTGCACGGAAATGACGCACGGCACGCCTTTTTTCAGAATTCCCGCCTTCTCGCCCGCGATCGCGCCGAGCGTGTCGCCGAGGTGCTGCTGATGGTCCATCGAGACCGGCGTGATTGCCGTCAGCGCGGCATTGCGGATGGCGTTGGTGGCGTCCAGCCGGCCGCCGAGGCCGGTCTCGAGCAGGGTCACGTCGGCGGGTCGGCGCGAAAATGCCAGGAACGCCGCCGTCGTGGTGATCTCGAAGAAGGTGATCGGGCGGTTGTTGTTGGTGCGCTCGCAGATTTCCAGGATCTCGGTCAGTTCGTCGTCGTCGATCAGGCGGCCGGCGATGCGAATGCGTTCATTGAAGCGCACCAAGTGGGGCGAGGTATACACGTGCACCTTGTAGCCGGCGGCCTCGAGCGCGGCGCGCATCATCGCCACCACCGAACCCTTGCCATTGGTGCCGGCGACGTGCACCACCGGCGGCATTTTTAAATGCGGCGCGCCAAGTTCGCCGAGCAACTTCCAAATCCGATCGAGCTGCAGGTCGATCAGCTTCGGATGCAGGTGCAGCAGTCGTTCGAGGATCGGTTGAGGGTCGGACATCGCCCGCTTATCTTGCGTACGGTTTCCCCGGGGCTACGGGTTTGATTCCCGGACTTGGCGCTGGCAGCGCACCGTCGGCATCCAGCAGCGGACGCATAGGCGGTGCCGGCGCGCGGCGCAACAGCAGCGACAGCACGCGGATCAAGGTGTCGCGCAGCTCGACCCGATGCACGACCATGTCGACCATGCCATGGTCGAGCAGGTACTCGGCGCGCTGGAAGCCCTCGGGCAGAGTTTCGCGGATGGTCTGCTCGATCACGCGCTGGCCGGCGAAGCCGATGATCGCGCCCGGCTCGGCGATGGCGACGTCGCCGAGCATCGCGAACGACGCGGTGACGCCGCCGGTGGTCGGATCGGCGAGCACCACGACGTAAGGCAACCCGGCCTCGCGGACCTCGTCGACGGCGATGGTGGTGCGCGCCATCTGCATCAGCGAATAGATGCCTTCCTGCATGCGGGCGCCGCCCGACGACGAAACCACGATCAGCGGCGACGTGCGGCTGACCGCCAATCGCGCCGCGATCAGCATGCCCTCGCCGACGGCGAGGCCCATCGAGCCGCCCATGAACTGGAAGTCGAGGATCGCGAACACCGCGTCGATGCCGCCCATGCGGCCGGTGGCGACCGTCAGCGCGTCGCCGGCGCCGGTCTCGGTCCGCGCTTCCTTCAGCCGGTCGGTGTACTTGCGGCGGTCGCGGAACTTGAGTGGATCGGCGACGGTGGGCGGCAGCGGCACGGTCTGGTATTGGCCGCCGTCGGCGAGCATCGCCAGGCGAAGCCGCGCGTTGACCCGCAGGTGGCAGCCGCAATGCGGACAGACGTTGAGGTTTTTCTCGAGGTCGCGGTGGAACACCATCTGCTGGCAATTGGCGCAGTTGTGCCACAGGTTGTCCGGCACATCCTTGCCGCCGCCGACCAGTTTGCGGAGTTTCGGCCTTACGAAATTCTTTAGCCAATTCATAAACTTAAGCGACCTTCGCGCGGGCGCGGCGGACGCCCTCGGCGAGCCCGGCGACGCGATCGAGCACTTCGGCCGCCAGCCCCGGCTTCGGCACACCGCCGCCGTCGAGACCGCCGGCAATGATGTCGATCAGGGCCGAACCGACCACCGCGGCGTCGGCGACGGCGGCAATCTCGGCCGCCTGCTCGGGCGTGCGGATGCCAAAGCCGACGCCGATCGGCAACCGCGTGTGCCTGCGGATCCGCTGCACCGCTTTCTTCACGTCGGCGACGGCCGCGGAGCGCGTCCCGGTGATGCCGGTGATTGAAACGTAATAGATGAAACCGGTGGCGCGTTCGACGATCTTCGGCAGCCGCTTGTCGTCCGACGTCGGCGCCGTGAGGAAGATGATGTCGATGCCGGCAGCCCGCGCCGGCTGCCACAACTCGTCCACTTCCTCTGGCGGCAGGTCGACCACGATCAGCCCGTCGACGCCGCTTTTTACCGCGTCGGCGACGAACCGGTCGACGCCGTAGACGTAGATCGGGTTGTAGTAGCCCATCAGCACCACCGGCGTCTCGGCGTCCTTCTTGCGGAAATCGGCGACCAGCCTCAGCGTCTTTTTCAACGTCATGCCGGCCTTCAACGCCCGCAGCGAACTGGCCTGGATCGCCGGACCGTCGGCCATCGGGTCCGAGAACGGCATGCCAAGTTCGACGACATCGGCGCCGGCGGCGGGCAGGCCGCGCAGGATCTCCGCCGACACCGCGAGGTCCGGGTCGCCGGCGGTGACGAACGTGACCAGGCCGGCCCGGTCTTCCTGCGTCAGCTTGTCGAAGCGGCGGCGGATGCGCGACGCGGTCGGCATGGCGGCGGGCTTGCTCATGTCTTCAGCTCGATGCCGAGGTGGCGGGCGACCGTGAACACGTCCTTGTCGCCGCGCCCGCACATGTTCATCACCAACAAATGCTCCTGCGGCAGGCCGCCGGCGATCTTGGCGACGTGGGCAAGCGCGTGCGCCGGCTCCAGCGCCGGGATGATGCCCTCCATCCGCGTGCACAGCTGGAAGGCGTCGAGCGCCTCCTTGTCGGTGATTGAAACGTACTCGACACGCCCCGATTCGCTGAGCCACGAATGCTCCGGTCCGATGCCGGGATAGTCGAGCCCGGCCGAGATCGAATGGCCGTCGATGATCTGGCCGTCGTCCGTCTGCAGCAAGTAGGTACGGTTGCCGTGCAGCACCCCCGGCGCGCCGGCGGTGAGCGACGCGCAATGCTTGCCGGTCTCGATGCCGAGGCCCGCCGCCTCGACGCCGATGATGCGCACCTCCTCGTCGTCGAGGAACGGATGGAACAGGCCCATGGCGTTGGAGCCGCCGCCGATGCAGGCGACCAGGGTATCCGGCAGCCGGCCCTCGGCTTCCATAATCTGCTCCCTGACCTCGTTGCCGATGACCGCCTGGAAGTCGCGCACCATCGCCGGGTACGGGTGTGGGCCGGCAACCGTGCCGATGATGTAGAAGGTGTCGTCGACATTGGCGACCCAGTCGCGCAGCGCCTCGTTCATGGCATCCTTGAGCGTACCGGTGCCGGCGGTGACGGGTCGCACCTCGGCGCCGAGCAGCTTCATGCGGAACACGTTCGGCGCCTGGCGCTCGATATCGGTATCGCCCATGTAGACCACGCACGGAATCCCGAACAGCGCGCACACCGTCGCCGTCGCCACCCCGTGCTGGCCGGCGCCGGTCTCGGCGATAACACGCGTCTTGCCCATCCGCCTGGCGAGCAGGATCTGGCCGATGGTGTTGTTGATCTTGTGGGCGCCGGTGTGGTTGAGCTCGTCGCGTTTGAAATAGATCTTGGCTCCGCCGAAGTGCGCGGTCAGCCGACCAGCCAGATAAAGCGGGCTCGGCCGGCCGACGTAGTGCTTCATGTGGTGGTGGAAGTCGTCCCAGAACGCGGGCTCCGCCTTGGCCGCGGCATACGCCTTCTCGACCTCGAGGATCAGCGGCATCAGCGTCTCGGCGACGAAGCGGCCGCCATAGATGCCGAAGTGCCCGGCCTCGTCGGGCCCGGCGCGGTAAGTGTTGAGCTTGTTCATGGGTCGTCCCCGGGTTGGCGCTAATAAACCACAAAGCGCCCGCAAAAACAGCCGTTTATTGACCGATCAGGGGTGCGGGAGCGCCGCCGCGGCTTGCAAAAATTCCTTTATTTTCAACACGCTTTTGATACCCGGCCGGTCCTCGACGCCGCTCGATACGTCGACGGCCAGGGCGCCGCTCAAGCGCACCGCGGCCGCCAGATTTTGCGCCGTCAGCCCGCCCGCCAGCAGCCACGGCAGCCTGGTTCTCAGGCCCCGCAACAGCGCCCAGTCGAAGGCGCGCGCGTTGCCGCCGGGACGGCTGGCGCCCTCGGGCGGCATGGCGTCGAACATCAGCCGGTCGCAGACGGCCTCGAACGCCCGCGCCCTCTCGATGTCGCCGGCTTCGGCCATCGACACCACCTTCATCACCTTGAGCCCGAAGCGCTTGCCGATTTCGGCGGCGCGGGCCGGTGTCTCGTTACCATGCAACTGCAGCATGTCGAGGCTGGCGGTATCGGCGATGTCGGTCAGAAGATCGTCGCCGGCGTCGACCACCAGGCCGACCCGGACAATGCCTTCGGGCACGTTGCGCGCCAGCGCGCCGGCCCGTGCCGGCGTCACGTGGCGCGGCGATTGCGGAAAGAACACGAAGCCGACGAACTTGGCGCCGCCGTCGACGGCGGCGGCTACCGCGGCTTCGTCGGAAAGCCCGCAAATCTTGACGTCGACGGCCATCAGGCGAGCTCGGCGGCGATTCGGCGGGCGGCGGCGGCCGGGTCGTCGGCGCCGGTGATCGGGCGACCGATGACCAGATAATCGGCGCCGGCGTCGAGCGCCTGCTTGGGTGTCATCACCCGCTTTTGGTCGTCGCTCGCCGCCCCTGCCGGCCGGATGCCCGGCACCACCAGTTTGAAATCGCCGCCCAGCGCCTGGCGCAGCATTTTTGCTTCCCTGGGCGAGCAGACGACGCCATCGAGACCGCTTTCCTTGGCGAGCCTGGCCAGCCGCAGAACCTGGTCGGCGGCGGTGCCAGCGACGCCGGTCTCGGCCAACTCGCGGTCCGCCAGCGACGTCAGCACCGTGACCCCGAGCACAAGCGGCCGTTTTTTGCCGGCCTTCGCCGCGGCCGTGGCGGCGGCTTGCATCATCGTCCGGCCGCCGGCGGCATGCACGGTGAGCATGAAGGGTTCGAGCGCGAGGGCCGCGGCAACCGCACCGGCCACGGTCGCCGGGATGTCGTGAAACTTGAGATCGAGGAACACCTTGAGCCCGGACGCCGCCAGGGCGCGCACGCCGGCCGGGCCGGCGGCGGTAAACATCTGCTTGCCAACCTTGGCGCCGCCGACCAAGCCGGCGAGACGGTGCGCCAGGGCCAGGGCCGTTTCCGCCTCGGCGGTGTCGAGAGCGACGAAGATCCGGTCGGTTGCGGTCAAGGGGCTCTCCGTTACAAGGGCTCCAGGGATTGGCGATGGCGCCGGTTTTATAGCTCCGGTCCCGCGAGAAGGCCAGCGCGGCGGTCGTCTTCGCGGGCGCCGGCGGCGGCGCCGCACAATCGGGCTGGAAACCGCGTCCGGCGATCCTCATATTGCCGGCAACCTTCTCCGATGCCTCAAGGGAGCCCCCGATGCGTCTCAAATCCCGCGCCGCCACCCTGGCCGCCGCCGCGTTTCTTGCCGCCGCGTTCGTCCCTCCTTTTGCCCTCGCCCAGGAGGATCCGGACAACAACGGCCGCTACCAAATCGTCAATGGTTTCGCTGCCGCCAGCCCGGGCGCCGGCGAGCGACAGATAACGATACTGCTCGACACCCAGATCGGCCGAACCTGGATGATCGCCACCGGCCCTGAAGGCGTCCACTGGGCGCGCCTGCAGATGAAGTTGCTGGCCAAGGTGCCGGATAACATGGTGCTTCGGCCGGGTCCGGTCACGCCTTTCGCGCCTGCCAAGTGACGGCTCGACGATGACGGTCGGCGTCCGGTCGGCGTCCGGCTAGGGCCGCCTCAGGCGGCGTTGTCCGGCAGTCGCCGGATGGCGGCGTCGTCATCGCCGGCTGCTTGCTCCAGTTCCTGGATTTGTTGCGTCGCCTCGGCCAGTGCCCGTTCCGCGGCCTCGGCCCGCCGCGTCATCCGGCGTGCGCGCCGACGCGTCTCGCCGCCCGACATCCAGGCGATGATGCCGCCCATGAGAAAGCCGGCGAGCAGATTCGCCAGCACCACCGAGAACACCGGCAACGGCGCCGTCACCACGTCGAGCGGCCACAGGTCCAGCGCGACGTCGGACCGGTTATTCACGGAAAAGATGATAATGAGAACCGCCAGCGGGACGGCGAAAATCCAGAAAAACAGCTTCGACACGGGCGAATATTCCTCGTTGATCGGCGCCGGCCCGCCCCAGGCCGGGGCCTCGGGACTAACGGCTGTTCAGCTTTTCGCGGAGCTGCTTGCCGGTCTTGAAATAGGGGATGTATTTCTCTGACACGTTGACCGATTCGCCGGTCCGCGGGTTGCGGCCGATCCGGGCGCCGCGCTGCTTGACCGAGAACGCCCCGAAGCCGCGCAACTCGACCCGATCGCCGACGGCGAGCGCATTGGTGATTTCCTCGAAAATCGTGGTCACGATGCGCTCCACGTCCCGCTGGTATAGATGCGGATTGGCCGCGGCAAGACGCGCAATCAGTTCCGATTTGGTCATGCCACTATCCCCCCTCTCGGCGCTTTGGCTTGTCGATTTTGGGTCCGCCGGGCATTGCGGCGGGCCGGGCTTCGTTGGAAACCCGCTACCTCAGATCAGGGTGCCAAACCGATAACACGCCGTCAAGTCTAAGTCTTTCAGAAAACAGAACTTTTCCGACTGCCGAACCGAGCAGGTCGCGCCACGGCTCGTCCTCGTGTGTGACCTCGATGTCCTTGACTGGCAGGGAATCTGCGATTTTGTGCGTTTCCTGCAGCCATTTCCGGGCCTCGGGTTCGGCGCCGATCTGGTCGATCAGCCCCTCGGCCAGGGCCTGACGGCCGCTGAACACCCGGCCGTCGGAAAGTTCCAGCACCTTCGCTTTTGCCAGCGAGCGCCGCTCGGCGACCAAGGTGACGAACATGTCATAAAAATCCTTGACCACGGCCTCGGTCGCCTTGCGGGCTTCCGGCGTGAACCTCTCCAAGGGATTGGGCTGCGCCTTCAACGCCCCGCTCTTAACCGTTTCCGGCTTGATGCCGAGCTTGTCCAACAGGCCGGTGATGTCGGCGGTCTGCATGATGACGCCGATCGAGCCGGTGAGCGACGAAGCGCGTGCCACGATGTGATTGGAGGCGAGTGCCGTCATGTAGCCGGCCGAGGTCGCCGTGGTTCCCATCACCGCGACTACTGGTTTCTTCTTCGCAACCCGCTGCAATGACTGGTAGAGCGCTTCGCCGCCGACGTAGGTGCCGCCGGGGCTGTCGATCTTGACAAGTAGCGCCCGCGCCTTGTTGTTGCTGGCCACTTCCGCCAGTGCCTTGTCGCGCACGCTGTCATCGAGGATCAGGCCGCCGATGGTGATCCGCGCCACGTGGTCGCGGTGCGCGACGAGATCGAACCGGCCGGCCACGGCCACCACGGCGCCGACGATGGCGACGATGGCAAGCACCCGCCAATACGTCAGCCGCCGCTTGAGGTGGCGCCTTTCAACGACATGATCGGGATCGAGCGACATGCTTAATCCGGGGCCTGGAGTCGGGGACGCCTATTTCTTCTCCTTGTCCGCCTTCTTCGACTTGGACGTCGGCTTTTTCTTGGTCTTCTTCTCGCCCTTGTCGCCATCGGCGGACTTGTCGTCATCTTTTTTCTTGGCCGCCGTCTTCTTCGCCGGTTTGTCCTCGGCCGCGCTGGCGCCCTTTGCGGCGCCTGTCTTTTCGCTCGCCTTCTTCCTCTTTTCCTGGATTGCAGCGCCGAGGATATCGCCCAGCGACGCACCGGCGTCGGACGAGCCGTAGGTCGCCATCGCCTTCTTCTCCTCCTCGACCTCGCGGACCTTGATCGAGAGCTGCAGCCGGCGTCCCGATTTATCAATCTGGGTGATCTTGGCGTCGATTTTCTCGCCCGGCGCGAAGCGATCCGGACGCTGTTCCGAGCGGTCGCGGCTGAGTTCCGACTTGCGGATGAAGCCGGGCACCACGTCGCGGACCTTGACCTCGATGCCGCCGTCGACGACTGAGGTGACCGTGCAGGTGACGGTTGCGCCCTTTTTAAGTTGACCGATCGCGCCGCCGACCGGGTCGTCGGTCAGCTGCTTAATACCGAGGCTGATGCGCTCCTTGGTCGTGTCGACGTCAAGCACCCTGGCTTTCACCATCTGGCCTTTCTTGTATTCGGCGAGCGCCTCTTCGCCGGACTTGCTCCAGCTCAGGTCCGACAGGTGCGCCATGCCGTCGATATCGCCCTCGAGGCCGATAAACAGGCCGAACTCGGTGATGTTCTTGACTTCGCCCGAAACGTCGGCGCCGGTCGGGAACTTGGCCTGGAACGCCTCCCACGGGTTGGCTTGGCACTGTTTGAGGCCGAGCGAGATGCGGCGTTTTTCCGGGTCGGTGTCGAGCACCATGACCTCGACTTGCTGGCTGGTCGAAACGATCTTGCCGGGATGGATGTTCTTTTTGGTCCAGCTCATCTCGGAGACGTGCACCAGTCCCTCGACGCCCGGCTCCAACTCGACGAAGGCGCCGTAATCGGTGATGTTTGTGACACGGCCCATGAACTTGGTGCCCTTCGGGTACTTGGCTTTGACGCCTTCCCACGGGTCGGCCTCGAGCTGCTTCATGCCGAGCGAGATGCGTTGGGTCTCCGGATTGAAGCGGATCACCTGCACCTTCAGGGTCTGGCCGATCTGCAGCGCCTCGCTCGGGTGGTTGACCCGCCGCCAGGCGATGTCGGTAACGTGGAGCAAGCCGTCGACGCCGCCCAGGTCCACGAACGCGCCGTAATCGGTGATGTTCTTGACCACGCCCTCCAGGACTTGGCCTTCCTTCAGGTTCGAGATCAATTCGGAGCGGGCTTCGGTGCGCGTCTCCTCGAGCACGGCGCGCCGCGACACCACGATATTGTTGCGCTGCGGATCCATCTTCAGGATTTGGAACGGTTGCGGCGCATTCATCAGCGGGCCGATGTCGCGCACCGGCCGGATGTCGACCTGAGAGCCGGGCAGGAACGCCACGGCGCCCGACAGATCGACGATGAAGCCGCCCTTGACGCGGCCGAAGATGACGCCGGTGACGCGCTCACCCTTGTTGAAGGCTTTCTCGAGCTCGGACCAGGCTTCCTCGCGGCGCGCCTTCTCGCGGCTGAGCCGGACGATGCCCTCGCGGTCCTCATAGCGCTCGACGAAAACGTCGACGGTGTCGCCCGCCTTGACCTGGGGTTCCTGGCCCGCAGTCACGAATTCCTTAAGCGGTACCCGACCCTCGGATTTCAGGCCGACGTCGATCAGCACTTCTTCGTGGACGACTTCGAGAACGGTGCCTTTGACGACGCGGCCTTCGAAGCCGCCGTCGCGGTTGATCGAAGCTTCCAGAAGTTCGGCGAAATTCTCTTTGATGGCGGGGGGTGCGTCTTTGGCGGCGGTCTGCTTGACGGCAGTGTCTTTTTCAGGAGCCATTGGTTCCTTAAATCCTCATCATTTCATTTCGGGCCGACCGGTTGGGTCCGGCGGTCTTGCGGTTGAATGAGCCCTTCCCTGGGGCCCTCGAGGCCGGCGGCAAGGGGGTGACGGCGGGTCTCAGCCGTGCTTCGCGGCAATGAAGCCCAGAGCCGCGGCATAAGCCTGATCGGCATCGAGCGCGCTGGTGTCCAATTGGTAGGCGTCCTTGGCCGGCTCCAGCGGGGACACGGCGCGAGCGCTATCACGCGCGTCGCGTTCCCTCATGTCCGCGAGAACGCGGCCATGTATAGCCTCGAGGCCCCGTTCCCGCAACTCCTTAAAACGCCTGTCCGCACGCACCTCGACGCGGGCGGTGACGAACAGCTTGATGTCGGCGTCGGGGCACACCACGGTGCCGATGTCGCGGCCGTCGAGCACCGCGCCCTTGGCGCCTTTCGGCGGGTTTTTGGCGAACTGCCGCTGAAAGGCGAGGAGCGCCTGGCGCACCCCCGGTATGGCCGATACCCGCGAGGCGGCGTCGGCGGCCGCGTCGGAGCGCAGATCCGCCGCCTGCAGATCCTCCGGTTTCAGGGATTTCGCCGCTTTTTCCGCGGTTTCCGGCCGATTCGGGTCGCCGCCGCCGCGCACCACCGCCATGCCGACCGCCCGGTAGATCAGCCCGGTATCCAGGTAGGCAAGGCCGAAATGCTCGGCCAGCCGCCGCGCCAGGGTGCCCTTGCCGGCCGCCGCCGGCCCGTCGATGGCGATGATCACCGCCGCCTGCCTCGCTGCCGGCTTGCCCGCGCGCCCTTCCGGGCCTTGGCGGATTTGGCGGATTTGGCGGATTTCCGAGCGGATTTGCCGCTTTTGCGGCGGCCGGCCGTTGTGCCGGCGGCCTTCCGCGGCCGCGGCGACGGGCGCCGCCTGCCGCCGGCGATGGTCATCGCGCCGCCGAGGCGGTTCATCAGGGCGACGAAGTCCGGGAAGCTGGAGGCGATGGTGTCGGCGTCATCGATGGTGATCGGCTTTGCGGCAACCATGCCGAGCACCGCGAACGCCATCGCGATCCGGTGGTCGAGGTGGACGGCGACGCGGGCGCCGCCCGCCGGCGGCTCGCCGGTGCCGAAGATGGTCAGCGAATCCTGCGTCTCCTCGACGCGTACGCCGGCCGCCTGCAGACCACGGGCAATCGCTGCCAGGCGATCGCTTTCCTTGACCCGTAGTTCGCCGATGCCCTCGAGCCGCGTCGTGCCGCGGGCGCACGCCGCGGCCACGGCAAGCACCGGATATTCGTCGATCATGCTCGGCGCCCGCCGCGCCGGCACCACCACGCCCTTCAGCCGCGAGCTGTGCGCCACCAAGTCGGCGACCGGTTCCCCGGACGTCTTGCGCCGATTGCGCAGCACGATTCCGGCTCCCATCGCCTCAAGGGTGTCGATCAGCCCGATGCGCAACCGATTGATGCCGACGCCCGCGAGGGTCACGCTGGAGCCCGGCACCAGTAGCGCCGCCACCAGCGGGAACGCAGCGGACGAGATGTCGCCGGGCACCTCGACGGCGTGGCCGGAGAGCTCCGGCTGGCCGGTGACGGTGACGCGGCGGCCGCCCGCCGGCATCTTCTCGACCGCCACCTCGGCGCCGAAATGGGCGAACAGCCGCTCGGTGTGGTCGCGGGTCGGCTGCGGCTCGACGATGGTGGTCTTGCCCGGCGTGTTGAGTCCGGCCAGCAGCACCGCCGATTTGACCTGCGCCGAGGCGACCGGCAATTCGTAGGTGATCGGAATCGGCTGGCGGGCGCCGGTAACCGTGATCGGCAGCCGGCCGCCGGAGCGCGCGGTGAACCGCGCTCCGATCTGGCGCAGCGGCGCCATTACCCGTTCCATTGGCCGCTCCGACAGCGACGCGTCGCCGGTGAACGTGGCGGTGAACGGATGGCTGGCGGCGACGCCCATCAACAGCCTGGCGGCGGTGCCGGAGTTGCCCATGTCGAGCACGCCCGAAGGCTCGCCGAGCCCGCCGATGCCGCGGCCCCAGACTCGCCACGTACCGGCGCCGTCGCGTCGGACCTCGGCGCCGAGCGCGGCGACGGCCCTTGCCGTGGCGAGCACGTCATCGGATTCCAGCAAGCCGGCAATGCGGGTTTCGCCGACCGCCAGCGCACCCAGGATCAGCGCCCGGTGCGACAGCGACTTGTCGCCGGGAATCGCCGTGCTGCCCCTTAATGGGCGGGCGCGCCTGGAAATCAGGGCCGTCGCCACCGCCTAATCCTCCGTTTCCGAGCCTATGGATTTGCGTGCCGTCTCTATCATGAAACCGCCCCCGGAGTAAGGGTTCCCTTGCCGGAACCCGGGTGCGATTTTTTATTACCGACGGACGTTTTTTTGTTTTTGACAGGCGACGGTGAACATGGCAAACGGCATACCCGAAACGAATCAATACCCCAAGGAGGACGACGGGTGGCCAAGCCGGAATGGGGAAAGAAACGCATGTGCCAGAGTTGCGGCGCTGTGTTCTATGACCTCAAACGAAAAACCATCGGTTGCCCAAAGTGCGGCGCGGCATACGACCCCGAGCCGCCGGCCAAGGGGAAACGGGCGGCCTCGGCGGCGCTGACCCCGACTGCCGCCGCGACGTTCAAGCCCAAGCCCGCCGCGGCCAAGATTGCCGAGGCGGCGCCGGAGAATGCCGAGCTGGAGACCTTCGCCGACGACGATGACGCGGCCGACGGCGCCAAGGCGCGCGCCGTGCTCGCCGGTGGATCGAAATCCGGCGGCAAGGCCGACGACAAGGAAGAGGCGCTGATCGAGGATGCTTCCGACCTCGGCGAGGACGAGGACGATATCGGCGAGGTCAAGGAGCACATCGACGACGGCGTCGCCGACAAGGCCTGAGCCGGCGGCGCACGCCGACGCCGTCGCAAGCACGATTTCCAGCCCGATCCGCCGTCCGGTTGCCGGCCGCCGGTGATAGTGGCCGCGCCCCACGGCCATTCCGCCGTAACGCTGCGCGGCAACCAGTTTTCCCTTGCCTTCATCCCATTGCGAACCGTATTTTCCGGGGCCGCCGGAGGCTCGGTTCCGATCGGGCAGCGGCGGCGCCATCCCGACACCCTAGGGGCCGTAGCTCAGTTGGGAGAGCGCTACAATGGCATTGTAGAGGTCAGGGGTTCGATTCCCCTCGGCTCCACCATTCCCCGCAAGGTCTCGCCGTCGAACCCCTGAGTCGACCGCCCATCGGCTGACGCTTGGGGGTTCGATTCCCCTCGGCTCCACCATTCCCCGCAAGGTCTCGCCGTCGAACCCCTGATTAGACCGCCCATCGGCTGACGCCTGGGGGTTCGATTCCCCTCGGCGCCACCATCCCCTTCCGGCGCGCCCGCCGTTGGCGCTATGCTCCGCCCATCGGAGGGCGCGGACGATGCGGCGGCTCGCTTGGAACCTCGGCTTCGTTGCCCTGCTGCTGACGATCGCGTTGGCGGCGGCCGGATCGCGCGCCGCCGAGCGCGTCGTCCACGTCTACAACTGGTCCGACTACATCGCCGCCGACACCCTCGAGCGCTTCCGCGCCGTCACCGGCATCCGCGCCGTCTACGACGTGTTCGATTCCAACGAGGTGCTGGAGACGAAGCTGGTCGCCGGCAACAGCGGCTACGACGTGGTGTTCCCGTCGCTGAAGCCCTACGGCGAGCGGATGATCCGGGCGGCGATGCTGAAGCCGCTCGACCGCGCCCGGCTGCCCAACCTCGACAACATCGACCCGGCGATGCTGCGGGTGATGGCCGAGGCCGATCCCGGCAACCGCTATCTCGCGCCCTACATGTGGGGCACCACCGGCATCGGCTACAACACCGCCAAGGTGAGGGCGGCGCTCGGCGCGGCCGCGCCGGCGACCAGCTGGCGGCTGCTGTTCGATCCGGCGGCGGCGGCCAAGCTCGCCGCCTGCGGCATCGGCATCCTCGACGACGACGAGGCGCTGGCGGCGATGCTGGTGTACCTCGGGCGCGACCCGAACTCGGCCGCGCCCGCCGACCTCGACGCCGCGGCGGCCGCCTACGCCAAGGTGCGGCCGCACGTTCGCTACTTCCATTCGTCGAAGTACATCGAGGCGCTGGCCAACGGCGATCTGTGCGTCGCGCTCGGCTTCTCCGGCGACGTGGTGCAGGCGCGCAACCGCGCCCGCGAGGCGAACAACGGCATCGACATCGCCTACGCGATCCCGGCCGAGGGCGCGTCGCTGTGGGTCGACACCATGGCGATCCCGAAGAACGCGCCGCACCCGGCCGAGGCGCACGCCTTCATCGACTTCCTGATGCGCCCGGAGATCATCGCCGCGATCTCCAACAAGGTCGCCTACGCCAACGCCAACGCGGCGGCGACGCCGCTGGTCGCGGCCGACGTTCGCGGCGACCCCGGCATCTACCCGCCCGACGCGGTGCGGGCGCGGCTGTTCACCCTCAAGCTGCTGGCCGAGAGCGAACGCCGGCGGCGCACCCGGGCGTGGACCCGGATCACCACCGGCCAGTGAGCGCGCCCGCGGACCCCCTGCTCAGCATCGAGGGCGTCAGCCGCGCCTTCGACGGCGTGCCGGCGGTGGACGCGGTGACGCTCGACGTCGCCGCCGGCGAGTACTTCACGCTGCTCGGCGCCTCGGGCTCGGGCAAGACGACGCTGCTCCGCATCGTCGCCGGCCTGGAGCGCGCCGACGCGGGCCGCATCGTCATCGCCGGCGACGACATGACCGGGGTGCCGGCGTATGCGCGCCCGGTGAACATGATGTTCCAGTCCTACGCGCTGTTCCCGCACATGACCGTGTTCGACAACGTCGCCTTCGGCCTGCGCCGGGAAGGCGTCGCGAAAGCCGAGATCGCCGGGCGCGTCGGCGCCATGCTCGAGCTGGTCGAGATGGCGGCGCTGGCGCGCCGCAAGCCGCACCAGTTGTCCGGCGGCCAGGCGCAGCGGGCGGCGCTCGCCCGCGCGCTGGTGAAGCAGCCGCGCCTGTTGCTGCTCGACGAGCCGCTGGCGGCGCTCGACGCCAAGCTGCGCGCGCAGACGCGGCTCGAGCTGGTCGGCATCCAGAAGCGCGTCGGCGTCGCGTTCGTGATGGTCACCCACGACCAGGACGAGGCGATGACCGTCTCCGACCGCCTGGCGGTGATGGACGCCGGCAGGATCCTGCAGCTCGGCACGCCGCGGCAGGTCTACGAGACGCCGGCCAGCCGCTTCGTCGCCCGCTTCGTCGGCGCCGCCAACCTGATCGAGGGCCACGTGGTCGGCCGCGACGGCGATAACCTGGCCGTCGATTGCGGCGCCGCCGGCATCATCGCCGCGCCGGGCGACGCCGTCGCCGCCGGCGGCGGCGCGGTCGCCGTCGCCGTGCGCCCCGAGAAGTTGGCGCTGGAGGCGCCCTTCGGGCCCGCCGCGCCGACCGCCGGCATCAACCGCCTGGCGGTGACGGTGAAGGGCGTCGCCTACCAGGGCGGCGTCTCCACCTACGACGTCGAGGCGGCCGGCGGGCTCAGGCTCGCCGTCCAGATCGCCAACCGGGCGCGGCACGGCCCGCCGCCGTTCGCCGCCGGCGACGCGGCAGTGGCATCGTGGCCGGCCGAGGCCGGCGTGGTGCTGACCGCATGAGCGCGCCCGGCGCCGGCGCGCGGCTGCTGGTGCCGGCGGTGCCGGCGGCGTGGCTCGCCGTCTTCTTCCTGCTGCCGCTGGTGATCGTGCTGCGCATCAGCTTCTCCGACGCCGTGCTGGCGACGCCGCCCTACACGCCGCTGTTGGCCGTCGCCCCGGGAGGCGGGCTCCAATGGAAGGGCGGCTTCGGCAACTACTGGTTCCTCGCCGCCGACCCGTTGTACCTGAAGGCGTTCCTCGGCTCGCTCCGCATCGCCGCGGTTGCGACCGCGATCTGCCTCGCCATCGGCTACCCGATGGCCTACGCCATCGCCCGCGCGCCGGCGGCGTGGCGGCTGGCGCTGGTGCTGCTGGTGGTGCTGCCATTCTGGACGTCGTTCCTGATCCGCGTCTACGCCTGGATCGGCATCCTCAAGCCGAACGGCCTGATCAACAACCTGCTCGTCACCGCCGGCGTCATCGACGCGCCGCTGAGGCTGCTCGACAACGAGTTCGCCGTGCACCTCGGCATCGTCTATGCGTACCTGCCGTTCATGGTGCTGCCGCTGTACGCCACGCTCGTCCGCCTCGACTGGACGCTGCTCGAGGCCGCCGCCGATCTCGGCTGCCGCCCGTGGCGGGCGTTCCTCGCCGTCACCTGGCCGCTGTCGCTGCCGGGGGTCGTCGCCGGCTGCCTCTTGGTGTTCATCCCGGCGGTCGGCGAGTTCGTCGTCCCCGACCTGCTCGGCGGCGCCGGCACCCTGATGATCGGCAAGGTGCTGTGGACCGAGTTCTTCACCAACCGCGACTGGCCGCTGGCGTCGGCGGTGGCGCTGGCGATGCTGGCGATCGTGATCCTGCCGATGGCGGTGCTGCAGCGCCGTCGCGCCCGCCGCGCCGCCCCGCGCGCCCTCGCCGGCGGAGCCTGAGCCGTGCCCGGCCGCCGCCCCATCGCCCTCTACACCGCGCTGGCCTTCGGCTACGCGTTCCTGTACGGGCCGATCGCGTCGCTGGTCGTCTATTCGTTCAACGCCTCGCCGCTGGTCACCGTGTGGGCCGGGTTCTCGACCCGCTGGTACTGGGCGCTGCTCGCCAACGAGCGCATCCTCGGCGCCGCCTGGCTCAGCCTCCGCATCGCCGCCGTCGCCGCCACGCTCGCCGTCGTGCTCGGCACGCTGGCGGCGATCGCGCTGGCGCGGCTCGGTCGATTCCGCGGCCGCGCCGGCCTCGCCGCCCTGGTCACCGCGCCGCTGGTGATGCCGGAGGTGATCATCGGGCTATCCCTGCTGCTGCTGTTCGTCGCCCTCGACCAGGCGATCGGCTGGCCCGAGCGCGGCTGGACCACGATCGCGATCGCGCATACCACCTTCGCCATGGCCTACGTGACGGTGGTGGTGCAGGCGCGCCTGGCCGACGTCGATCCGGCGCTCGAAGAGGCGGCGATGGACCTCGGCGCCCGGCCGGTCCGGGTGTTCTTCGCCATTACGCTGCCGCTGATCGCGCCGGCGCTCGTCGCCGGCTGGCTGCTGGCGTTCACGCTGTCGCTCGACGACATGGTGGTGGCGAGCTTCGTCTCCGGCCCCGGCGCCACGACGCTGCCGATGGTCGTCTATTCCAGCGTGCGGCTCGGGCTGAGCCCGGAGATCAACGCGCTCGCCAGCCTGATCGTCGCCGCGGTGACCATCGGCGTCGTCATCGCCGGCCTGGTGATCGACGCCGGCGCGCGCCGACGCCGGCGCCGCATCGCCGCCGAGGCGGCTACTTCGCCGCGGTGACCATGATCTCGATCAGCGTCTCGGGGCTGTTGAGGGTGACGCCGATGCCGGCCCGCGCCGGCCGCTCAAGCGACCCCAGCCACGCCTTCCACACTTCGTTCGCCGCCGCTTTCTGGTCGATGTTGGTGAAATAGAGGGTGGCGGCGAGCAGCTTCGACTTGTCACTGCCCATTTTCCTGAGAATTCCGTCGATCTTGTCGAGGACCTGGCGCGTCTGGCCCTTGATGTCGGCCGAGAGGTCGTCGGCGGTGAGGCCGGCGAGGTAGATCACGCCGGCGTGCTCGACTGCCTGGCTGAGGATGTCGCCGGAATTGAGGTGCTTGAGGGTCACGGATGGTTCCTCCCATCGTTGGGGAGACGGACCTTAGCACGGCCCGGCTTCGCGCTTCCGGTCGCGGCGGGCCCGCCGGCACGAAACCCGGCCGATTTTTTTATTGTCGGCTTTCGTCGGCTTTCGTCGGCCTTTGTCGGCTTTTATCGTCATTCTTCGGGCCCTCCGACGGGTCGCCGGCGCTGGGCCGGCGATTGTCCGCGCAAGCCCCGCCGCTCCCAGGCCAAGTGCTTGCCAGGAATGGGTTTTAGCCGTTATTCACGATGTCCAAGAGCATGGAACAAAATAGGAACATACGCCCCGCCGCGGCGCTTGTCAAGGGCCGGCAAAAAGCCAAAGGCCACCCGCAGGCGAAAGGCCCGGCGCCGGGTGCGCCCCGGGGCCGGGCCTTCGGCCGCGCGACGGCGGCGGCCGTTCAGGCGGCGTTGGAAACGCGCACGCCGGCGCCTTCCAGCACCATGATCTTGTTCAACAGCTTGACGCAGGCGTAGACCGCCTCGATCGCCGGCGCCGGCGTTTGCGTCAGCTTGCCGAGCTCGAGGATGGCGCCGACCAGCGCCTCGGTCTCCAGCGAGCGGCCGGCCTCGACGTCCTGCAGCATCGAGGTCTTGTGCTTGCCGACGCCCTCGGCGCCCTCGATGCGTTTCTCGATGGTGTGGCGGAAGGTGATGCCGAGCTTCTCGGCGATCGCCTGCGCTTCCGCCATCATGGTGGCGGCGAGCCGGCGGGTCTCCGGGAACTGGCAGATGTCGACCAGGGTGGCGTGGGTGAGCGCGCTGATCGGGTTGAACGAGAGATTCCCCCACGCCTTCAGCCAGATTTCCGAGCGGATGTCGTCGAGGATGCGCGACTTGAACCCGGCCTTGACCAGGGTGTCATGCAATTTCTGCACGCGGTCGGTGGTCTTGCCGTCGAGCTCGCCGACCGGGAAGCGGTCGCCCTCGACGTGGTGGATGACGCCCGGCGCCTCGACCGCGGCAGCCGGATAGACGACGCAGCCGACGATCTTGTCGCCGTCGACGTGCTTGCCGAGGGTGCCGTCCGGATCGAGCGTCTCAAGCCGGTGGCCGTTGAACGGGCCGGCGTGCTTGTGGAAGTACCACCACGGGATGCCGTTCTGCACGGTGACGATCGTGGTGTCCGGCCCGACGATCTTCGGCAGCTCGCGCGCCACCTGCTCGAGATAATGCGCCTTCAGCGCCAGAATGATCAGGTCCTGCTGGCCCGCTTCGGCGACTTTGTCGGTGGCTTTCTTGATCTTGGCCACCTGCTCGGTGCCGTCGTGCCAGATCAGCTTCAGGCCGTGCTCCTGGATCGCTTTCAGGTGCGCGCCCTGGTCGATGACGGTGACGTCCTCGCCGGCGAGCGCCAGCTTGGCCCCCATCAGGCCGCCGATGGCCCCGGCGCCGACAACGCAGACTTTCATGGCTTCCTCCCTTAATCCGGCGCGGGCCTTGGGCCGGCCCGTCGTTCCCGGTGCTTCAAGTTTCCGCGCTCGTCGCCAGTATAGCGTTTTCTTCTACTGGAAAACGTTGGAAAGCGTGCCGATCCCCTCGATGCTCACCGAGATGTCGTTCTTCGGCTCCTTCATGGTGCCGACGCCCAAGGACGTGCCGCAGCAGATGACGTCGCCGGGCATCAGCGTCATGTCGTCCGACAGCATGCTCACCAGCTTCGCCGGCTGGAACACCATGTCGCTGATCGGATAGTTCTGGCGCTCGTCGCCGTTGAGGACCGTCTTGACGACCAGGGTCTCCGGCTTGAGTGAGGTGGCGATGACCGGGCCGAACACGCCGAAGGTGTCGAAGCTCTTGGCGCGCACCCACTGGGCGAACGTCTTGTCCTTGGAAATCAACTCGACGGCGGTGACGTCGTTGATGCAGGTGTAGCCGAAGATGTGCTTGGGCGCGTCGGCCTCGGAGACGTTGGTGGCTTTCTTGCCGATGACGATGCCGAGCTCGCCCTCGTAGACGACCTTGCCGGCGTACGCCTTCGGCCGCCGCACGACTTCGTTAGGGCCGAGGAACGAGTTGTTGCCCTTCAGCAGGTACAGGGGCTCCGGCGGTATCGGCATCTCGATCTTGGCGGCCAGCGCGCGGAAGTTGTTCCACAGCGCAATCATCTTCGTCGGCAGGCACGGCATCAGCAGCCTGACCTCGGCGAGCTTCAGCGTCTTGCCGGTTTTTTTCGGCTGGCCGAACATGTCGCCTTCGTGGACGTGGACGGTTTCGCCCTCGATGGTGCCGAAGCCGACTTTTCCTGCGTGTTCGAAGCGTCCCCAATGGGTCATCAGATCGAGCCCCCCTTCTCGGATTGGTCGTATATGATTGTTGTCGCGACCGGCAGTATATCCAAGACAGGGCCATGGTTTCAAAGCCGTCGTCGGGGAGTGCTTTGAACCGTTCCAATGAGCCGCCCCGGGCCCATGCGCGGGCCTGCCGCGGCCCCGACGGGGCGCGGCCGGGCGCCGGCCCAAGAGGAATAAATTGCCGCCGCCGCCCGGCCGCCGGGTGCGCAAGCCCCGCCGCGTCGCCGAGGCGCCCCACGACGGCGCCCCCGTATTCGCCTTCGCCAACGTCGCCGCGAGTCGGCTATTCTGGCGGCGCTCTGACAACTGACGCAAGGGTCGGATGGATGGCGCTCAACCGGAAAAAGCTGAGAAAGAAAAACCTCGCCGCCTTCAAAAAGTACGCGCTCGCGACTTACAACAGGCTGATTGTCCATCGTCCGGCCTCGACCTTGGTGGTGGCGGACGACGGCGAGCTTGACGTCATCGCCGGCGGCCGCTCGCTCTACGACGGCAAGGCGGTCCGGTCCGCCATGAAGCAGATCGAGGATTTCTGGAAATTTCCGACGTTCATTTCGGAATTTACGGCGCCGCAGGCGGGAAGACTGGACCGATACGGGAACCCGTTCCTGGCGAAGTTGCTGCGCCGCGCCGGCGAGGACGGCGTGACGTTCGGGGCCGATCCGACCACCCGTGAGGCCTTTTTTCTGATTGTTTTCGGCATCGGGCTCGGTCAACACGTGGACCGGCTGATCAAGGAAATCAGGCCGCACGTCGTCTTGTTTTACGAGTCCGATTTGGACCTGTTTTGCCATTCGCTCGAAGTTTGCCCGTGGCATGAAATCCTCGACAACCTGCGGAAAAGGTGCGGCTACGCCTACTTCGTCACCCACGCCGCTCCGGACCCCGCGCTTTACGCCCTGGAGATCATCAACCTGCTTCGAGCGCACAATCCGCCGGGGATCGATCGGTCCTTCATCTTTACCCATTCGCACACGGCGCTATCGAAAGGCGTTGTTTCGGATTTGAAGAAAAACGCCGACAACCTTTTTCACGGCATCGGCTTTTTCTACGACGAATCCCTGATGCTGAAGAATTCGTACATGAACTTGCGCGGCGGCAAGTCGAGGGTTTTCGTCCGCTCGCCGAAAATCCGGAGCGAATCGTCGGCGTTCGTCGTCGGCAGCGGACCTTCCCTGGACGATTCCTTCGCCTTAATCCGCGACAACGCCGACAAGGCCGTGATCATCTCGGGCGGGTCGTCGCTCAGGCCGCTGCTGGTGAACGGAATCACGCCCGATTTTCACGTCGAAACCGAAAACCTGAACCTCTACACGGCGATCAACCAGGCGGCGCGGGACTTCGACCTCTCGTCCATTTGCCTTGTGGGGTCCACAACGATCGATCCAAGCATCATTCCGTACTTCGACAAAACGATATTTTTCTTCCGCAACAGCCTGAGTCCATTCCCGCTTTTCTGCGACAGTGATGTTTATTCGCTTTCCCGTCCCAATCCAGCCGTCATCAACGCCATGCTTTCGTTCGCCATCGATGGCGGCATCGAGGACATCTACTTTATCGGCACCGATTTTGGAACCAAGGGGACGGGCCGGCATCATTCCAAGGACAACATCCACTACACCGACGAGTCCTATGTCGAAGACCGCCGCAAGTACGAAATCCCGGTGGCTGGGAACTTCGGCGGCACGGTTTACACATCCGAGGATTTCAAGACCGTCCTGTACAGCATCTTCGGGACGGTAGCATCCGATGGAAAGGGACATCGGTTTTTCAATTGCAGCGACGGCGCCGTGATCGAAGGCGCGACCGCGGTTCTCGGGAGCCGCGTTAGCCTGCAGGCGCCGCCGGGCGGAAAAAAATCGCTGATCGGCGCGATCGACGACGGCGCGGCGGCGATGACCGAAAAATGGTTCGGCGATTGCTGGCGGGACGATCGGCTCAAGCTCACCATCAACCGGCTCGCCGATGGGTTCCTGGAATTGCTGGCGGACGCTTCGGTCTTCCGGGATGGCCGCTATCTGGCGCAATACATGAAACTGGTGCGGGGCGACCCGCTCGCCCAATCTCAGGGTCCGAGCGCGGAAACTGCCGTGGCCATCTTGTTCCGCGGAACGCTCGATCTGATCCTGGCTACGGTTGCCTATTATCTGAACAGGATTACCGATCCCGCCATGCGGGAACCCCTCGGACGGATCGCGCGCCAGGAATTGGCGGAATCCATGGAGATTCTTCGGCGCGACGCGCTGGCGATCGTCGATGATCCGACCGACATCCCGCCGCCGCTGACCTCCAGGGAATGGGCCAAGCCGATTGCCGAAAAGCCGCATTCCTTCGGGCAGGTTGCCAGGAACGCGCCTTGCCCCTGCGGCTCGGGGAAACGCTTCAAGCATTGCCACGGCAGAAATTGACGCGGCGCCGCGGCGCTTGATCGCGGCCATGCACCGGGACGGCGGGGCCGCGATGTCGCTGAAAAATTACGCCGTCCGGCCGTGACAGTGTTTGTATCGCCGTCCCGAACCGCAGGGGCAAATCGCGTTTCGCGGCACGTTGCCCCAGGTGTAAGTGGATTCCGAAATCAGGTCATTGTCCTGCCAGACCTTGGTGATTTTGGCCGGGGGGATGTCGGTCGGATCGTCGACGAGGGCCAGGGCTTCTTTGCGCAAGGTCTCGATCACCACCGCAAACTCCTCGCATACGATTTTCCGCAGGCGCGCCGCTATCGCCGGGCTGGTGGCCCGATCCAGATAGCACTTTATCGATGCCAAAATCATGTCAAGAGTGCCGCCGAACAGCATGGCGACAGCCTTCCCGGCATCGCCGCGGGCCAACCGGGCGCGCGTGGTCGGTTTCCGCTTGGTGAGCGTCATATACGCCGCCAGATAGCTTTTGTCGCCGGAGCCCAACGGGCCTTGGATCATCTTCAGCAACCCATCCGCCAGCGCATTGATCGCGTCCTTCAGCGACGCGTCGTTCCAGCCGCAATCAAACCAATCATTGGACAAGGTCGCGAAGCCGCCCCGAATTTGCTCCTCGTCTTTTCTCTTTTTCTCCGGCGTGGCGTCCAACGATAGCTGTCCCGAGCGTAATGGCTTAGCCTTTTCGATAAGGGCGCCGTCGCTGCAATTGAAGAAGCGCCGGCCTTGATTGTCGAGAAGGATCATCTCGTTGAGACGGATCAACCCGAGATTAAAATCCCGAGAGGCAAAAAATTCGCCGCCGAAGTTTGCCGCAACCGGCGTGCCGAACTCCCGCGAGTAACCGATGACGGCGTTATCGGTGTAAACGACGTTGTCCTTGGCGTGGTCCGGTCCGGTGCCGCGGGAACCGAAGTCCGTGCCAAACAGGTAGATATCCTTCGCGCCGATATCCATGGCGAACGAAATGCTGGCGTTGACGATGAGCGGGCCGGGCCATCTCAGGCAATGGACGTGGGAATCGCAAAACAGGACGAATGGGCTCAGGTTGGCCCGGAAGAAATAGACGATGTCGTCGAAAAACTGCGTAATATGTGGGTCGATTGTAGTCGGCACCGCGAGGCAGAGGGAGGAAAGATCGTACTTTCGCGCCAATTCATGTATCGACGAATAAACGTGGATATTCTCAAGTTCGACATGAAAATCGGGGGTGATGCCGTTGACCAGCAACGAGCGCAACGCCGTTCCCGTCGAGATGATGATCGCCCGTTCGGCGTTGTCGTGGATGATCGGAAGGTCGTGGTCGAGCGATGGACCCGCGCCGATGACGAACACCGGTGATTCGAGGTGAGGGGTCGGGGCGAGTGAATACAGCTTGGCTGTGCCGGACCGCAAATTCAGATATGTATTTTTTAGCATCAAAGTTTCGTCGTAGAAAAAGCCGAGATTCGCCATCAGGACGTCGGTATATTTTTGCATCAGATTGAAAGTCGATTTCGCGATTTTCAGGTCGGTGTGAACGAAGCACGGGGTGCCGTCGATCCCGGGGGGGGCTGATCCGCCGTATCAGGGCCTGGAAATGAATGGCGATGTGTTCTGGTTCGCTGTCGAAGGAGAAGAAAACGCCGCCGCCCTTGCTTTCCAGGCGCTCGAACAGCGCATGCCACGGATAGGTTTCCAGGGAATGCAAAAGACGGTCGGGATCGGGTTCCACGAACAACAGGAAATACGGGTTCGTCGTCTCGATCAGCGCGTCGATGTGTTTTCCTAGGCCGACCCCGAACACGAGCAGGAAAAAGCTTTCGCGGGTGGTCAGCCCCGGCGCAAAGGCGACGCCCGCCTCCTTGGCCCGCCTCAGCACGCGGCTCAGGAACGGGTTGCCGTAGCGGTCGAGGTGGCCGGGCTCGGGCGGCGCCAGGGTTACAACGTCCGGGCGTTGCCAGAACTCCGCCACCTGCTTCGCCGCGAATTCGCTCGCATGGCCGTCGTAGAGAAGCTTGCCGTCGGCCAGGATGTCGGGCTCGCCGTCGTCGCCGAAAACCAGTTCCGACGCCGGCTTGTGGGCGACCAGAAGTTCATGGATCCTCGGCTGGCCGCGCTCGAAGGCCTCCAGGTTGCTCTGTTTCAGCCGCACGCGATCGTCCATCGCCTGCCGTGCCTGTCCTAGGAGTCGTCGACGCGCGTCAGGAAGAACCCGAACGAGCCGAGTTCCTCGCCGCCCGCGGCAATGCCGGTATCGGTGAAGGTGTCGCCGATCCTCCGCCTGAGCCGCACTGCGAGCGTCGCCCTGTCGGCGTCCGCCAACGGCCGTTTCAAGGCGACGCGGGCGAGCAGCCACTTCATGCCGGCGGGCGGCGGATAGAGCGACTGGTGCAGGCGCACCGCCAGGCAGGTGGAAATCTCGATCGGCGAATAGGCGGGAACCGCGCTCAACGTCGCTTCCGCGTCGCGGATGCGGGCGCGCGAAAGAATCTCGTCCTCCGCGTAGGGGCGGATTGTCCGCACCGGTCCGCCGTTCGCCACGACCCAGCCGCCGACGGCCTCGCCCTCGATGGTGAGGCCGAACCCGACTGCGGCGGCGGCCGGGACCGTCGCCGCTTCGCCGGGGTCGCGGTAATGCAAATCCGCCTGTTCGCACAGCATGGCGCGGAAATCGATCTTCAGCGCGCCCGCCGGCTTGCCGAGGCCGACGGATTCGGCGCCGCCGAGGATGTGTTCGTAAAGGGTGGTGCCGTGCACGTAGCGGCGCGCCCCCTTGAAGCAGAGGTCCGGGCGGTAGGTCTTCATCGTCGCTCCCTTTCCCCGAAGTGCCGCTTGCCGCCGCCAGCGACGCGGCGTTCCTGTTCGGGCATCAGCAGGTGAGGCCGCCGTCGACCACCACCTGCTGGCCGGTGACGAACGCGGCGTCGTCGGACAGCAGGAACGCGACGACGCCGGCTACGTCGGCGACGCTGCCCATCCGTTTCAGCGGCGTGCGGCGAAGGATGCCTTTCAACTGCGACTCGCTGAGGTTGCCGACCAGCTCGGTATCCATGTAGCCCGGCGCGACGGCGTTGACGGTGATGCCCCGCGGGCCGACCTCGCGCGCCAGGCTGCGGGTCATTGCGTCGATCCCGCCCTTGCTCGCCGAATAGGCGGCGACGCCGGCGAAGCCGCGAATGCCGACGATGGAGGAGATGTTGACGATCCGCCCCTTCGATCGCTGCAACATGCCGCGCAGGACCAGCCGCGACAGCCACAGGCTGCCGGTCAGGTTGACGTCGATGATGCGGGTGATGGTTCGTTCGTCCTGACGCGCCAGCAGCGCCTCGTCGGTCATGCCGGCGTTGTTGACCAGCCCGTAGATCGGCCCGATCTCGGATTCGACGCGGGAAACCAGCTTCCTGAGCCCGGCGCGGTCGGCCATGTCGGCCTCGAAGAACCAATAGCGGCCGTTGCCGCGACGGGCCAATTTGCGCGCTGCGTCCGATTCCTTGCGGCTGAACGCGACGACGCGGCAACCGCGCTCGAGCAGCATCTCGGACAGCTTCAGCCCGAGGCCGCGGCTGGCGCCGCTGATCAGCACGATCGGATGGCGATCCCCGCCGATGGTCACGGTCGTCGTCCTTTTCGCCGGGCGGCCGACGCCACGCTCAGGTCCGGTACGGCCGGGTCTTCGGCGGCTGGTTGAGCCAGACATAGATGTCGTCCTTCATCGACTGCACGGCGCTGGCGTAAAAATCCTTCACCGCATACGAATAGATTTTTCCGTTTCGCAACGGATGCTCGCTGACACTGTGATGATTCATGAACCTTTTGAAAATCTTCTTGTTGCGGTTGCGGTCGATCTCGCAAGCCAGATAATAGACGTAGGTATAGAACGGCTCGACGCTGATGTTGCCGTCGCGAATCACCGGATGCATGTATTCCTTCGAGTACCGGTAAGGCGCCCCCATCGCCTGCTCGACGTGATGCACCGTGCTGCAGGTGAAGCGGGGATGGATGCCGATGCTGACGCACAGCGCATCGAGATCGATCAGCCGCTGCGTCGGCGTTTCCGGCCCCCAGGCGTGGCGGCTGACGTCCTGGGTTATGGTCGCCGCCATCGGCCCGTTCGCCGCGAACGAGATGAACGGATGGAAGCTGCGCAGGGTTCCCGGCTGCTTGCGCAGGTGCTCGGTGAAAATTCCCATCTGCCAGCTCGGCGTGTTGGCGACGTCGAACGGCGTCTCGGTGTTGCAAAGGTTCTGGCTGCCGGCGATCACCGCCAGCGTGCCCTCGGGCCCGACCAGGTCGCGAAAGGCCTGGTAATGGGCGTCCAGCACCGCCTGCTTGTCGAGACCGCCGAAGCTGGCCAGGCGCGCGAAATCGGAATGGATGATGACGGTCCGCCCGGCGGTCACGCCGATGGCGCCGTAGGCGTCGATCAATTCCTGTTTCATCCTTTCCCCTCCGGCTGCCGCACCCGACAGCCGCATGCCCTGCCCCGTAGCGGCGCTTCCCCGACACCCGCCCGCCGATTATACCCCGCCCCGCCACGCACGGAGCAAAGGCTTTACGCCGGCGGCCGCTGCCGCGGCTTCTTGAACCGCGCGGTATGCAGCCGGTCGGCATCGACGATGCGGAACCGCGCCGGCACCTTGTGGCGGCGCAAATGCTCGGCGCACAGCGCCCGCAGCCGTTCGCTCAACTGCTCGGGATCCTCGGGCCGGCGCAGGGTCACGTCGGAAACCACGACCCGGCCGAACAACGGGTTGGGAATCCCGTAGACGGTGGCGTCCAGCACGTTGGCGTCGCCGAGGATCACCGCCTCGACCTCCTGCGGCGACACCTTTTCCCCGCCGACGCTGATCAGGTCCGTTTGCCGGCCCAGAAAGCGGATGTATTCGCCGTCGACCTCGATCCGGTCGCCGGTGCACATCCATCCCTCGTCGTCGAAGGGTTGCGGCTCGTCGAGATAGCCGACCATGCGCGACTCGGAGCGGATCCACAGCATCCCATCGACGACCTTGGTGGCGAACCCCTCGCCGCCGACCTTGATCCAGGCGGAGTCGCTGGACTTCGACTTCGAGCGCAGGACGCCCAGTTCCGAAAGCCCGTAGGTGTTGACGATGCGGGCGTTGGGAAAGCGCCGGGCGAGCGACTTCAACGTCAGCTCGGGCATCACCTCGGTGCCGTAGCTGATCCGTTCGATCGACGACAGGTCGTAGTCGTCGACGCTCGTCGAGCCGAGCAGGAAGTTGAGGAACGTCGGCGTCGTCGGCAGCAGCGTCGCACCGGCCTTCTCGATCGTCTCGCAGACGTGTTCGACCGACCGGTTATCCAAACACACCGCCATGCCGCCGTAGGCGAACACGCCGAGAAGCGTGTTGATGCCGCCGAAGTGGTCGATCATCAGGAACAGCACCGTTCGCCAGGCGCGGCGCTTGTTCAGGAACTTCCGGTTGACCTGGTCGAGGTCGTGCAGAATTCCCTTCGGCTTGTCGGTGGTGCCCGAGGTGAACAGGATCAGGCCGCTGCGGCCCCCGGCGGCGAACGTCTCGACCAGCGGCGGCCGGCGGGCCGGCCGCAGGGTTTCGCTCCGCCACGCGTCATCGGCGTCGAACCGGATCAGGCGCTCGGCGCCGGACGCCGACAGTTGCGCCTCGAGCTCGGTCTCGTTGTCGCGCGCCACCGGCAGGATGATCGCCCGCATTTTCATCAGCGCCAGGAACAGGCTGCAGGTGCCGGGCGAGAATTCGCCGACCATGGCGCATACCTTGCCCGGCGCGATCCCCGCCGCCGCCAGGCGGCCGGCCCAGGCGTCGACCTCGTCCTGCAATTCCCGGTAGCTGACCGTGCGGCCGCGCCGATAGACGGCCGGCGCGGCGCCGAAGCCGGCAATCCTGTCGAAAATGGCGTCGGTCGCGTTCACGATTGAGTGGCGACGGTCAAAGGTTCGGTTGCGCGGCGACAAAATGGAACGGGCGCGAAATGCCCGACGGCATCTCCGTCAATCTCCGGCGACGGCGGTTGCGATGTAGCCGGCGAGCTTCTTCAGCGACCACAGCTGTTCGTCGGCGATCTGCGGGATCTCGACGGCGTACTTGTCCTCGAGCGCCATCAACACCGTGACGTAGTCGAGGGAATCGAGGCCCGCCTCGATCAGCGGCACGTCGGGGTTGGCGGGATCGTAGCGTCCGGCGCCGCAAACCTTGTCGATCAGCTTAATAATTTCCGCGTTGTAGGACATTGTCGATCTGGTCCGCCCGGTAGGGAGCACCCTGGCAATTTCGGGCGCCCGCGACGCCGGGTTGGCCGCCCCGCCGCGCCTAGTGCGCGGCATTCCCCCGACTCTTACAGGCAGGATATTAACAAATTGTTTTCAAGGCTGTCATCGACGTTCGCCGCCCGCCGCAGGGCCGCCCGCCGGCGCGGCATTCCGCGCCGGGTCGGCCATTGACAGCACGCCGTTTCGCGCCAAATCTTAGGAGGACGCCGGCGGCGCGGGTGCGCGGCCGGCGGGGGCGCCGATCAGCGGGCCCCGAACGACCCGTACTCGCTCAACGCTTGGAGGAGCACGCCGATGCCGCGCATGTCCGTTTTCAACAGCCCGTTGCTCTTGGGGTTCGACCATTTCGAGCGCATGCTCGATCGCGCCTCGAAGGCGTCCGCCGAGGGCTATCCGCCCTACAACATCGAGCAGGTCGGCGACAACAACCTGCGCATCGCGCTCGCCGTCGCCGGGTTCTCGATGAACGACCTTTCGGTCTCGGTCGAGGACAACCAGTTGGTGATCCGCGGCCGCCAGGCGGACGAAGCCGAGGACGACGCCCGCGTCTACCTGCACCGCGGCATCGCCGCCCGCCAGTTCCAGAGGAGCTTCGTCCTCGCCGAAGGCATCGAGGTCAAGGGCGCCGGCCTCGACAACGGGCTCCTGACCATCGAGCTCGAGCGCATCGTGCCGGAGCCGCAGGTCCGCACCATCAAGATCGAGAGCGGCGGCGCCGACGGCGACGGCAAGAAGCGCCGCAAGACCATCGACGTGCAGACCGACGGCTAACGGCCGGCACGGCGAAAATTCGGAAATCCCGTGAGACGCCGCCGCTTCGGCGGGGCGTGGAACGAAGGGAGTTTCAGATGATCGACCAGCAGACCAAGACTTTATCGCCCGAAAAGCATCCGCCGGTGATGTCGGCCGAGGCGTTCGCCCAGTGGGGCGTCGGCCAGATCGCCTACATCAAACCGGTGGTCGTCGGCGACCAGCTGGTCGCCGCCATCTTCGCCGCCGACGGCCAGCAGATCGGCCTGTCGGCGAACCGCGACGTCGCCCGCGCCGCCGCCATCCAGCATTCGCTCGAGCCGCTCAGCGTCCATTAGGGGCGCGGCCGGCGATTCGCACCATCGTTGTCGGTTGAGCGGGACGGCCCGGCGGCTTGCGCCCGGGCGCCCGTCGAAGCGCGCCTCCCCCCGGGAGCCGGGGGATCGGTGGGCGGCTCAGGCGGCGCGGTCTTCCTGCGATTCGGTGAGGATGGCGAACAGCGCTTCGGCGTTGTCGGTGCCGCGCAGCTTGTCGCAGGTCGCCTTGTCGCGCAGCAGCCGCGATACCTTGGCCAGCGCCTTCAAATGGTCGGCGCCGGCGGATTCCGGGGCCAGCAGCACGAAGATCAGGTCCACCGGGCGCTCGTCGATGGCCTGGAAGTCGACCGGCTGGCCCAGCCTGGCGAACAGCCCGTAAAGGCGGTCGAGGTTGGCCAGCTTGCCGTGCGGGATGGCGATGCCGTTGCCGACGCCGGTGGTGCCAAGCTTCTCGCGCTCCATCAGCACGTCGAACACGGTGCGCTCGTGCAGCCCGGAGATTTCGGCGGCGCGGCGCGCCAATTCCTGCAGCGCCTGCTTCTTGCTGGTCGCTTTCAGGTCGGCGACGACGCCTTCCGGCGCGAGAATATCGTTGATCAACATGAGCACTCCTCGTTTTTCAATGGCCGCCCGAACGCCGGCGGCCGATTGTCATTTCGCCTTGTTCTTGGCCTTGCCGGTCTTGTTGCCGTTGTCGTCGCTGGGATCGATCCAGCCGATGTTTCCATCGGCGCGGCGGTAGACGACGTTGAGCCGACCGCTGGCGGCGTTGCGGAACATCACCACCGGCGCGTCGGCCAGGTCCATCCGCATCACCGCCTCGCCGACGGTGAGCGTCGCGATATGATCTGGCATCTCGGCAATGATGGTCGGCTGGGCGTCTTCGGCGACTTCCTTTTCCTCGTGTTCGGGCTCGATCACGTATTGCAGCGCCGGCAGCACTTCGTTCAGGCGGTGCTTGTGCTTGTGGTGGTCGCTGAGCCGCCGCTTGTAGCGCCGGAGCTGCTTGGAGATGCGCTCCAGCGCGCCGTCGAAGGCGGTGTAGGCGTCCGTCGATTCCGAGCCGCCCTGGACCACCAGGCCGCGCGGGCCGGGATGGACGGAAATGTCGGCGCGCAGCCAGTGGCCCTGGCGCGAGAAGATGACGTTGGCGTCGATGGCGCGCATGAAATACTTGGTCACCGCGTTGCCGAGTGTATCCGTGACATGCCCGCGAAGCGCCTCGCCGACGTCCAAATTCTTGCCTTTGACGGATATGTCCATGATCCGGGTCGAATAGGGATCCTTGCGCATTTTTGCGTTTTCGGGCCGCCGACGGTCGGGCCGGCCCACAGACCTTGCTCGTCCCACGACCGGGCGGCAGGTTCCGCCGCCGCCCAATCCGCATCCCCGGGAGCCGTAGAACGGGCTCTCTGGCCGGGGAAAGGCCGGGACGTTATGGCCCCCGTCCGCGAGAGTCAATACACCCGATTTTTCGGTTTTTCTATCTTGTATTTGAGAAAAATTCAGCCTAGCGCGGATTTGTCCCGGCGTCGCTGTACCGACGACGCGATGCCCATGGATTCGCGGTATTTGGCGATCGTCCGACGGGCGATGTCGATGCCCTCGGTTTTCAGGATGTCGACGATCTTGTCGTCGGACAGGATTTTTTTCGCCGGCTCGGCGTCGATCAGCGCCTTGATGCGGTGGCGCACCGATTCGGCCGAATGCGCGTGGCCGCCGGTGCCGGCGATCGCCGGGGTGAAGAAGTACTTGAGCTCGTAGATGCCGCGCGGGGTCGCGATGTACTTGTTCGAGGTGACCCGGCTGACCGTGCTTTCGTGCATTTCGATCGCGTCGGCGATGTCGCGCAGCACCAGCGGCTTCAGGAACTGCACGCCGTTGGCGAAGAAGCCGTTCTGCTGGCGCACCAGCTCGGTCGCGACCTTGAGGATGGTGGTGGCGCGCTGGTGCAGCGACTTGACCAGCCAGTTGGCGGAGTGGAACTGCTCGGTGATGTACTGCTTCTCCTGCTTCGAGCGCGCCTGGCGCGAGACGCGGGCGTAGTATTGGTTGTTGACCAGCACCCTCGGCAGCGATTCCGAGTTGAGCTCGATGACCCAGGTGCCGCCGGGCGCCGGGCGCATCAGCACGTCCGGCGTGATCGGCTGGGCGACGCCGTGATCGAAGGCGAGCGCCGGTTTCGGGTCGAGCGACTTGATCTCGGCGATCATGTCGACGATGTCCTCGGCGTCGGTGCGGCATGCCTTGGCCAGGGCCTTGAGGTCGCGCTTGGCGAGCAGGTCGAGGTTGTCGAGGAACGCCTGCATGCACGGATCCAGCCGGTCGCGGTCGGCAAGCTGCAGTCCCAAGCACTCGGCGAGGCTGCGGGCGAAGATTCCGGGCGGGTCGAACTGCTGCAGTTTTTTCAGCGTCGCCTCGACGCGGCCGACGTCGCAGTTCAGCGCCTCGGCCACCGCAGCGAGCGGACCGGCGACGTAGCCGGCCTCGTCGAGCATGTCGATCAGGTGCAGCCCGATCAGCCGGTCCACCGGGTCGGCGATCTCCATCGTCAGCTGGCCGGTCAGGTGGTCGCGCAACGACGGCTTTTCCGACAGCGTCTCCTCGAAGCCGGGGGCGAGCGTGTCGAAGCTGCCGCCGCCGCTGCCGCCGATGTCGGCGAAAGCCGGCGCCTGCAGCGGACCGTCGGCGGCGTTCTCGGGGCTGTCGCCGGAATACACGTTGTCGTAATCGACGTCGGTCGCGTCGGGCGCCGCGGCGGCTGGGTCTATGCTTTCAAAATCCACGGCTTTCAGGGATTCCGGCTCGCCCGCCGACGGCGTCGCCGTGGCCTCGCCGGCGGCCGTCTCGGGCTCGCGGCGGTCGTCCTCGTCGACGTCGAGCATCGGGTTCTTCTCGAGTTCGCGCTCGAGGTATTCGGCAAGCTCCAGATTGCTGAGCTGCAGCAGCTTGATCGCCTGCTGCAGCTGCGGCGTCATCACCAGTGTCTGGCTCTGGCGCTGATCCAATCGGGGCGTCATCGCCATGGCCGAATCCCCTGCCGGAAATTACAGATTGAAGCGGTCGCCCAGGTAGACGCGCCGCACGTCCTCGTTGCCGACGATGTCGCCCGGTGCGCCTTCCATCAGCATCATGCCGTCGTGGATGATGTAGGCGCGGTCGATCACGTCGAGGGTCTCGCGAACGTTGTGGTCGGTGATCAGCACGCCGATGCCGCGGTCCTTGAGGTGCGCCACCAGGTCGCGGATGTCGCCGACGGCGATCGGGTCGATGCCGGCGAACGGCTCGTCGAGCAGCACGAAGTGCGGGTTGGAGGCCAGCGCGCGGGCGATCTCGACGCGGCGGCGCTCGCCGCCCGACAGCGCCAGCGCCGGCGTCCGGCGAAGATGCGTGATCGAGAACTCGGCCAGCAGTGCCTCGAGGATCGCCTCCCGCCGGTCGCGCGACTTCTCGGTCACCTCAAGCACGGCGCGGATGTTGTTGGCGACGCTGAGGCCGCGGAAGATCGACGCTTCCTGCGGCAGGTAGCCGATGCCGAGGCGGGCGCGCCGGTACATCGGCAGATCGGTGATGTCGGAACCGTCGAGGATGATGGTGCCGTAGTCGGGCGGCATCAGGCCGGTGATCATGTAGAAGCAGGTGGTCTTGCCGGCACCATTGGGGCCGAGCAGGCCGATCACCTCGCCGCGCTGCAAGGTCAGCGACACGCCGCGCACCACCGGCCGCTTGCGGAACCGCTTGCCCAGGTTCTTGGCCACCAGGCCGCGATTATGGGCGACCAGGCGCGGCGCTTGCGGCTGCGGCCGTTGCGCCGGCGCCGCCGGCTGGCCGCGCGGCTGTGCCGGCAGGCGCGGCGTCGGCGTGGCCGGCGGGCGGGTAACGCCGCTCGGCGCGGCGGGCCCGGCCGGGCGGCTCGGCCCGTGCGTCGTTTGCGGCCCGCGCGGCGGTTGCGGCCGGTACGGTCCCGAGGCCGGCGGTTTGTTGAAGTCATCGCTCATAAAATTATTCTAATCCTTTATCCTATAACTATTATTTTTTTCTGCTGTTCGGCATCAACAGGCCGCGGGCGCGCTCGCGGGGGCCCGAGCCGGTAGCCGGGCAACTGTACAGATTGCTGATGCCGGTATTTAAATTTACCACTGCGCGACAACCATTTAGGACGTTTTCTCCACGCGTCAGTTTGACAGAACCGGTTAACGTCGCGATTCCACTTTCGACATTGTAGACGCCGCGTTCCGAGGTCGCGGTGTCGTTTTCGGTGATGATGGTCACACGGTCGAACGCGTCGACCCGGTAGAGCTTGTTGTCGCCGGCCTTGTCGGGGCGGAAATAGGCGGCCAGCACATCGGCCTTGAGGCGCTTGTTCTCGCGCACCGCGAAGGCGTTGCCGCGCGCCACTGCCATCTGCTTCTTCTCCCAATATTCCAGCTGCTTGTCGGCGGTGATCTCGTCGGTCGCCGTGACCAGCCGCACCTTGCCGCCGGTCAGCACCAGCACGCCCAGATCGACCTGGTAGATCGCTTGGCGGCCGTAGGCGGTCTCTTTGGCGGTCTTGATTCTCACGTTGCCGAGCGCGTCGAGACGCCAGATTTCGGTGCCGCCGCCGGGCTGCTCGCGGTAGTAGGCGCGCAGCTCGTCGGCCAGAACGGTGACCTCGCCGCGCACCGCCTTGGCGTTGCCGCGGGCCAGGAACACCAGCGCCTCCTGCTGCCACTCGATGCCGTTGTCGGCGGTGATCTCGATCGGCTGATCGGAGCGGCCGCTGCCGAAGTTGAGGGCCTGGGCGGCGGCGGCGCCGGCGGCGAGCGTGATCGCCAGCGCCGCGGCCAACGCCGGCCACCGGCGCGGGCAGCATCGGCCGGCGGCGGTCATTTGCCCCCCTTGGCGGCGCCGGCCGGCGCGCCGCGGATCGGCTCGCGACCCATGCCGGGATAGATCAAAAGCTTTGATTTCCCTTTGAAAACAATAACCTTTCCCTTGTCCACCAGGACGAAGCCTTCCGCCTTCAAGTCGCCGAACGGACCCTGGCCGTGCACTGCCTGGTCGCCGTCGGCGGTGCCCTTTTCGAGATCGAGGCGGGCCTTGGTGGTGCGGAACTCGTAGCCGGAGTCGTGGAACAGGTTGACGGCGCCGATCAAGTCGAGGGTCTGGTCCTGGCGCTGGTAGATTCCGTTCTCCGCCGTCAGCACCAGCCAGGTGCCGTCCTTCAGCGTGATGTCGGCCTTCGGCATCTCGAGCTCGACGGACAGCGTCCCGCCGGCCAGCTTGCGCGCCAGGTCGGCGGTGACCGAAAAGGCCTGGTCGTCCTTGTCGATGCCGAGGTAGCGCGGATTCACCATACTCGGGTCCTCGGTTTCGTCGGCGGTCATCGCCGCGAAGCTGATGCGGAACCGCAGGTCCTCGGTGCGCAGGTACGGCCACGCCATGATCACCGCGATCAGCAACGCCGCGACGCCCGGCAGCAGCCATTTCATCATGTGCACGAAGCGGCTGTAGACCGCCGATTGCCGCGGCCGCGGCTGGTTTTGCAGCAGCGAGCGGCGGCGCGAGGTCGCGGTCGGCGTCGGCGGCGGCTGGACGGCCGGCGGGGCGGCGCCGGGCAGCATGTCCGCGGTGCCGACGCCCTCCATGATCAGGCCACCCCGGCGCGCAGGCAGTCGTGGATGTGGACGATGCCGACCGGGCGTCCCCCCTCGACCACGAAGACGTTGGTGATCTTGTTGGCGTTCATGAACCCGACCGCCTCGCTGGCCAGGATCTCCGGCGCGATCGACTTGGCGCCCTTGGTCATCACCTGATCGACGGTCCGGCTGGTCAGCTTTGGGCTCATGTGGCGGCGCAAATCGCCGTCGGTGACGACGCCCTTCAGCCGGCCCTTGCCGTCGACGACGCCGACGCAACCGAAGCTCTTGGCGGTCATCTCGATCAGCGCGTCGGACATCGCCGCGCCGACAGCGATCAGCGGCAGCGCGTCGCCGGTGTGCATGATGTCGGCGATTTTCAGCAGCCGGCGGCCGAGCTTGCCGCCGGGATGCAGCAGGTGGAACTCGTCGGACGAGAACCCCTTGCGCTCGAGCAGCGCCACGGCGATGGCGTCGCCGAGCGCCAGCATCACCGTCGTCGAGGTCGTCGGCGCCAGCCCCAGCGGGCACGCTTCCTCGCTGTCGGGCAGCGTCAGCGCCACATCGGCGGCCTTGGCGAGGGCACTGTCGCCGCCGCCGGTGACGGCGATCAGCGGGATGCCGAAACGCTTTGAATATGTAATTAAATCAGATAGTTCCGGGGTCTCGCCGGAGTTCGAGAGGGCGAACACCGCGTCGCCTTTGGCGATCATGCCGAGATCGCCGTGCGAGGCCTCGGCCGGGTGCACGAACAGCGCCGGCGTGCCGGTCGACGACAGCGTCGCGGCGATCTTGCGCGCGACGTGGCCGCTCTTGCCCATGCCGGTGACGACGACGCGTCCGGTGACGCCGCCGATGACGTCGAGCACGCGCGTGAACGTCGGTCCGAGCGCGCCGGCGAGCGTCGCCAGCGCTTTCGATTCGATTTCCAGCACGCGGCGCGCCGAGGCGAGGTCGGACCGGTTGTGATCGTCGGGGTGGGCGCGGGGCATGGCCGTGATCTTGGTCATTCCTTGTCCGTGTTCCGCTGTCGTCGTCGGTGTTCCGGCTGGGCGCTCCCGGACGCGGTGCGGGCGGCGCCTTGGTGATGGCCGTCGCCGGCATGCCCGGCTGCCGCAGGGGCGCGGCGCCGTCGACCGACGCTAGGCCAAAACGGCAAAGAAAATCTTAATCCCTGCCCGCAGAGTATGCGCCCAAGTCCCTGAAAGGTCAACAATTTCCGAAGGTTAGGTGAGGCGGCCCGAAAATCGGCCCAACCCTTGCAAGAAGCCGGTGGGCGGAGGCCGCGGGCCGGCGGCGGACGCCGGACCGGCTCAATGGGCGAACACGTCCTCGTCGCCCCAGCCGAGGAGGTCGAGCTCGCTGCGGGTGGCCAGGAAGTCGAAGCAGGCCTTGGCCAGCGCCGTGCGGCCCTCGCGCTCCAGCATGGCCTCGAGCTTGCCCTTGATTTCGTGCAGGTAAAGAACGTCGGCGGCGGCGTAGTCGAGCTGCTCGGCACTCAGCGTCGGCGCCGCCCAGTCCGACGACTGCTGCTCCTTCGACAGATCGACGCCCAACAGCTCGCGGCACACGTCCTTGAGCCCGTGGCCGGAAGTATAGGTGCGCACCAGCTTGGACGCGATCTTGGTGCAAAACACCGGCCGCACCCGGGCGCCGAGGTACTTGCGGAACGCCGCGACGTCGAAGCGGGCGAAATGGAAAATCTTGGTGATCTTGGGGTCTTCCAGCAGCGCCTTGAGGTTGGGGGCGTCGTAACGGCCGTCGGCGAAGCGCACCAGGTGACAGGCGCCGTCGGCCGCCGCCAGTTGCGCCAGGCACAGCCGGTCGCGCGCCAGGTTGAGGCCCTGGGTCTCGGTGTCGACCGCGACGAGCCGCCCGAAATCGACGCCGGGGCCCAAGTCCCCGTCATGGACCTGTATGGACTTAGGCTTTTTTTTCAATGGCTTAACCCCTAACTGGCGGCGCCCGGCGGGTGGCCGCGACGGCCGCGCGCGGATGGTGCCCAGGAGAAGACTCGAACTTCCACGACCTCATCGGCCACAGGTACCTGAAACCTGCGCGTCTACCAATTCCGCCACCTGGGCGCCGGGGCAAGGCTGCGCGTGCGGCTTGCGAACGACACAGTCGTTAATCCGCCGGCCGGTTGATGTCAACCGCCAAACGCCCTCGCTTGTTGACGGCCTTCGGCCGTACATTGTAAGCCGGTAGCGACGCCCCACACCGGCCTCGGCGGCGCCCCGAAACGTCGCGGGGGCGGGTCGAAACGGCCGGCGAAAATCGGAAGGATCGATTGCACAACCGCGTGGTCACGGTATTCGGCGGCTCCGGCTTCCTCGGCCGCCACCTGGTGCAGCGGCTGGCCGCCGCCGGCGATTCCGTGCGCGTCGCCGTCCGCGACGTCGCCGCGGCGAACTTCCTCCGGGTGCTCGGCGACACCGGCCAGGTGGTGCCGTGGCCGGCCGACGTCACCGACGCGGCCCAGGTCGCCGCCGCGCTCGACGGCGCCGACGCCGCGGTCAACCTGGTCGGCATCCTCTATCAGCGCGGCCGGCGCACGTTCCAGCGCATCCACGTCGACGGCGCCGCCAACGTCGCCGGCGCAGCCAAGGCGGCCGGCGTCGGCAGCCTGGTGCACGTCTCGGCGATCGGCGCCGATGCGGCCTCGGAATCGCAATACGCCCGCACCAAGGCGGCCGGCGAGGCGGCGGTGCGGGCGGCGTTTCCGACCGCCGCCATCCTCCGCCCCAGCGTGGTGTTCGGACCCGAGGACAACTTCTTCAACCTGTTCGCCGGCCTGGCGCGGCTGTCGCCGGTGCTGCCGGTATTCGGCTGCCCGGTGTTCCCGAAGGTGAAGCTGTTCCCCGAGGGCGGGCTGATCGCGGTCGACCTCTACGGCGCCGGCGGCACCCGATTCCAGCCGGTCTACGTCGGCGACGTCGCCGACGCCATCGTCAAGGCGCTGGCGACGCCGGCGTGCCGCGGCAACACCTACGAGCTCGGCGGGCCGCTGGTTTACAGCTTCAAGGAGCTGATGGACCTGCTGCTGGCCGAGACCGGGCGCAAGCGGTTCCTGATGCCGTTGCCGTTCGCGATTGCCGGCATCGAGGCGTTCTTCCTCGAGCTATGGCCGAAACCGCTGCTGACCCGCGACCAGGTGACGCTGCTGAAGCGCGACAACGTGGTTGCCGCCGGCGCCCTCGGCTTCAAGGAATTAGGCATCACGCCGAAGGCGGCCGAGGCGATCGTGCCGACCTATCTGCACCGCTTCCGGCCGCCGTCCCGGCTCGGGCGCGACGCCGCCTGAGGCGGCCGCCGGCGGCAACCGCCGGCGCGCACCCCGCCACTCTAATATAGAGATATAGTGCGATACCGCGCCGGCGCCGTCGCTTGGCGGGGCGCGGGCGATGGGTTACGGTGCTCGTCGCCGCGGAACGCCGAACGGAGGCCGGCCATGTCGATCCAACGCTTCGAGGCCAAGTTCAAGCCGCTTGCCGAGGACGCGCTGGCGGGCTGGCGGGCGCTGCCGCCGGCGATCGTGTCCGATTGCATGAACCGCACCCAGGTGATGGCCGGCGCCATCAAGCCGGTGGCCGCCGGCATGCGGCTGCTCGGCCAGGCGCGCACCGTGCAATGCATGGTCGGCGACAACTCGGCGGCGCACACCGCGATCGGATTGGTGCGGCCGGGCGAGGTGCTGGTCGTCGACGCCGGCGGCTACGCCGATACCGCGCTGTGGGGCGGCATCATGACCCGCGCCGCGCTGAAACGCGGCATCGCCGGGCTGGTGATCGACGGCGCCGTGCGCGACGTCGCCGAGATCCGCGAGCTCGGCTTCCCGGTGTTCTCGCGCGCCATCGTCCCGGCCGGGCCGCACAAGGGCTGGGGCGGCGTCATCGACGGTCCGATCTCGTGCGCCGGCTGCCCGGTGAAGCCCGGCGACATCGTCATCGGCGACGACGACGGCGTCTGCGTGGTGCCGCTGGCGCGCGCCGAGGCGATCCTGGCGGCGTCGCTGGACAAGGTGGCGCAGGAGCAGAAGACCAACGCCAACACCGCCGAAGGGGTGATGCCCGGCGCCCGCATGGGGTTGCCGGAGCCGCAGCTGATCGGCGACGAGTGAGCGGCGCCGCACGGGTAGCGGCGGCCGGCGGCTCGGGCCGAGGGGGGAAGCGAGCGTGTTCAATCCGTTGAAGCTGTTCGATTCGACGGCGCGCGAGATCAAGCGCCTCAACAGGGACGCGCCCAACATCCGCGAGTACGCGTTGCAATGCTTCGGCGCCGACGTGGTGCGCGGCATCGCCAACGCGACGCGCCAGCACCTGGAGCGGGTGCACGCACACTATCCCGGCAACCGCGAGGGATGGAAGCAGGCGGTCGCCGACTACGAGCGCCACCACCGCGAGGCGCGCGGCAATCGCGACGACGTGGCGCTGACCGCCTTCACCTTCGTGCTGATCTACATCCGCGCCGAGGTCCAGGGCGAGGCCTGCCGGTCGGCCCGCGACGTCATCGAGCGCTTCGTCGACGAGCACGCGGACCCCGCCGAGGCGTAGCGCCGCCGGCGGCGATCTTGCCCTCGGCCGGGCCGTCGTCTAGGTTGCCGCCGTCGCGCGCCGGCGACGGCGCGGACGCGAGGAGGGGTGGCCGAGCGGCTGAAGGCGCACGCTTGGAAAGCGTGTATACGGGAAACCGTATCGAGGGTTCGAATCCCTCTCCCTCCGCCAATTTCCAAAAATCGGACTCTCTCTACGCCGCGCCGCTCTCCGAAAAATCCCCAGATATCGCGAACTTCTGCGAGTGAATAACTGAACTAACCAAGGCACCAAAACGCCCCTTTTGACACGGTTTTCCTCTCTAAGGGCACATTCTCTCCGTCACAACTAAACCGACCTCCAAAACGGTTTAGTTAACAACCCTATCCCCCGAGGACGTGAGGTATTAGTGGGGGGCTGCGCCGAAGTCGGCATAGAGGATTTAAAGCTCACGCTCGATTGGGAAGACGTCAAACTACGGGCGGGACTCTACGTGCCTTGGCTGCGTACTAGAACAGCGAGTGATCAGGCACGAGCCCCCGTTGTGTGCATCAGGCCGGCAAGAAAGAACGGCGTACGCCTGGAAGTCGACTACGACAGTTGCGACGTGCCGGTAGTACACAACTATGGACACGGCGGGTCCGGCTTCAGTTTGGCGTGGGGCTGCGCCGAGAACGTCGTAAATATCGTTCGGTCAGTCTAATATAGGCATGCAAACTTCACCAAAGACGCCGTCGCCAGTCCCAGAGCATAACGAACTTACCGGACCAGATTCCCAGCCCCGCGGCGCGAGCCGCTCGATTTTGCGGAATGTACAATTTTAAGTATGCACCATAAGTGACGGCCCAGCCCTGCGCGACAAGCCAGGCGTTAATATCCTCGCTCCTCAGCCGGCACTGCGTTACGACGCGCCGGTATCGGTCGTCGTTGCGTTGTGTGCAAGTGATCGGCCGGCGCCCTATGTGATCCTGCAGCGCCAAAGCTGCCTGCTCACCGCACTGCCACGATGTTCGACCGGAATCGCGGCATTGCTGCCGACCCTCCAGCGCATCGATGCCGAAGAGGCGAACGCGCACGCCGTGTTTCTCGATGGTATCCCCATTGGTCGCGGATGCTACGCCTGCGGTCTCTTTCGGTGCTGCCACCTGTGCGGACAAAATTGTGATCGCTACAGCCCTTGTCAGCTTCGCCCCGCAGCAAAATCCCACATCTCACGCTGCTGATCCCAGCCCGCCGGCACGTCCTTCAGCATCAGGTTGACTGACAACCCACGTGGCTGGCGGCCATTGAGAATGGCCGCGGTGATGTCGGAGGCGAGGCAGGTGAGGTTCAGGAGCTTGCCGACATAGGCGATTGTCACCTTCTCCTGCGCCGCCAAATCAGTGATAGATTTCGCCTTGCCGCTCTCGATCCGCCGCCGCCAGCGGTGCGCTTTCACGAGCGCCCTAATCATGGTTTCATCTCGGTCTGGCTTCGCAGGCACCGGCGTAGCCCCGTCGGGCGCTATGATCAGTTTGCGACCTCCTCGCCGCTCGAGGCGCATGGGGATCCGGATTGTGACCGTGTCCGCTTCAGGGCGCATCCCGGTTTTCATGCGGCGATCTCATCGGTCGCAGCTTCTGCGTCTGCGGCAGGCCCATCGCCAGCTTCGGCGATGAGTTCGCTGATGAGGCTGTGGGCACCGTCGGTGCGCAGCTGCACGTCGATGCCATCCGGCGTCACGTCGATCCGCTCGATGAGAAGTTGCATGATACGCGTTTGCTCAGCCGGAAATAGCTCATTCCAAATTTCGTTGAGCCGCCCCAGAGCGTCTAGAACGCCGCTCTCCCGAACCGCGGCGGGGTCGTTGTCATCGCTTAATTGATAGTAGGACACCACGGTGCGGGCTGTAACTTCGGGCACCTCCAGGAGACGGCGCACCTGGCTGAAGACAACACTCTCGATTTCTGACGCCGCGATTGATCGGACTGGACAGGACTTAGCGCCGTTCTTCATGCTCTTCGAGCAGACGTAGAAGCGGTAGAGCCGGCCACGCCGCCTGGTGTGGGAGGGCGTCATGGTCGTGCTACAGGTCGTGCAATGCAGGAGACCCTTGAGTGGCGCTGGCGTCCGGGCGCGTGTCTGGTTTCCGCGTTTGTGCGCGTTCTCGTCGAGGACTGCGTGAACACGGTCCCAGAGCGCCTGATCAACGATTGCGTGGTGCTCCCCGGGATAGCTCTTGCCCTTGTGGACCGCTTCGCCGAGGTAGATGCGGTTGTTGAGGATCTTGTAGACTGTACCCTTGTCGAAGAGTCGGCCTTCGCGGCACCGGCCGGATTGTGTGGTCCACGACTTCGTTCGGATGCCGTCCGCGTTTAGTTCCTTCACTACCATCGTTGCCGAGCCGAGCGCGACGAAGCGCTCGAAAATCCGCCGAATGAGGGCCGCCTCCTCCACGTTGATCACGAGCTTACGGTCGGCGATGTCATAGCCGAGCGGCGCCCAGCCACCCATCCACATGCCCTTCTTGCGCGAGGCGGCGAACTTGTCGCGGATGCGCTCGCCGATGACCTCGCGCTCGAACTGTGCGAAGGAGAGCAGGATATTGAGCGTGAGCCGTCCCATAGACGTGGTCGTGCTGAACTGCTGCGTAATAGACACGAACGAAACGCTGTTTCGCTCGAACACATCGACTAACTTGGCAAAATCCATCAGCGACCGCGGCAGCCGGTCGATCTTGTAGACGACCACCACGTCGATGAGGCCGGCCTCAATATCACACAGCAGGCGCTGCAAGGCCGGGCGTTCCAGCGTGCCGCCGGAAACTCCACCGTCGTCGTATCGGTCGGGAACGATGATCCAGCCTTCGTGGCGCTGGCTGGCGACGTAGGCCTCGCAGGCCTCGCGCTGGGCATGCAAGCTGTTGAACTCCTGCTCAAGTCCTTCCTCGCTCGATTTGCGGGTGTAAACGGCGCAGCGGATCTTGCGGAGAGGTTCGGGGCGGGTCATTGGCCAGCCCTTTCGGCCTGATGGTTCCGTAGCCCGAAAAACAGCGGTCCATTCCAGCGCGTGCCGGCGATCGCCCGGGCGGCCGCCGAGAGCGACCGGTAACGGCGGCCCTGGTACTCGAAGCCGCCCTCGACCACGGTGACTTCGTGGGTGATCCCCTTCCACTCGCGCACCAGGCGGGTGACCGCGCCGACTGGCGGGAGGCGTGGGTGCTGTTCCCCGGAGATGTAGCCTACGTTTGGCATGCCGGTACCAAGGCCGGACTCGTCGCCGAGAGCCTCGAGGCCTGTGGGTTCGAGGTGCGGACGCAGATCATCTGGGCGAAGTCCCGTTTTGTCATCGGCCGCGGGCATTACTAGAGTGGAGATTTCCTTTATCGCTTTGGAACGGATATTCTGTCCGTCCGTATCGATTCCACAAGAGACGTTAAATCCGGAAATTCCATTTTGCCGGCGCTCTCGGCGGCGTATTGTTCGGCATCGTTAATTAGATTAGCGAGCCTGCCGAGGTTCAATTGCTGCGCTTCTTCCTCCAGCTTCGCCAGACACAATATGATCCCTTTCAGTTCATCGTGGATCTGATTCCGGCATTCCCTTGTCATGAAAATTACCTCCCGCGTTTTTACCTTGGCGTGTATTTAAACCAAGTCATCGGCAAGGACCTCGGCCTCGACCGCCGCCAAGTGTATTTTCGCGGCCAGCCTTCGCATGCCGATGGCCTTCGCCTCGTCTTCCAGATAGTAAAGCGCCGTCGAAATGTTATGCGAGACGCTTCGCGGCGTTTCCCTGGTCCGGTGAAAGCTCTTGTTGTTGGCGTCTTTTGGCGGGTTCACGCGGCCTTCTCCTTCTTTTCATCGAGTATGGTTTTTGCCGTCCTTAATACAGGATTGCGGTTTCCCGTCTTTTCGCGCACGCGCATGAGCGCGTCTTTCGTTACGTCCATGACCCCGGCAACCACCTTGTCCCCATCCATTTTTCGGGGCTCACCGATAAATTCCACCGGCCAGCCGGAGCGGACGAATATGGCCCGCCAAATCAGGGTGGGCATCACCCCGATAATCCGTTTGATGTTCCGCTCCAGACAAAATTCCAGATACGCGCAGACCAGCTCGCCGACGATTTTTTTGCGCAACGGCGCGTCGATATCCCGGTCAACGCCGAAGCGAGTCCCTTCCCAGATATCAAGTGACGACGGAAGGGGAATCGCGGTGACCAGATCGGGCCAATGGTCACAGAGCATGTAAGGCCGGTCGGTCGGATTGAGGCGCGATATGCCGCGGGCTCCCCCGTGTTCATCGCGCCAGATCAGATAGGTCGTGGCCGGCGTATCGTATGTATCGTATTCCATGCCGTTATAGGTGGGTATGCCCCAACCTTGTCTCTCGATAAACACCCGGTAGCGCAACCGGTGTTGAGACGCGATGGCATCGCCGAAAAAATGCGACGTTTCGCAATCCACGCAATCGATCATGGCCGCCTCCCGCACTTCCTGAGAAGGCTTGTAGGGAAACGGCTTTTGCGTGAGAGAACACCCTACGGACATCCGTAGGGTTGCATCGAAAAACTGAAATTCAGGGACTGATCAGCCCCCGTCGAATCGCCTTGACCGCGGCCGTGATGCGGGAATCCGCGTTCAACTTCGCAAGGATGTTCCGCATGTGGAAGTCGACCCCATGCTCCGAAATGTTGAGAATTTCCCCGATCACCCAGTTGCTTTTGCCTTTCGCACACCACAAAAGAACCTCGCGCTCCCGAAACGTCAAATTGACCTCAGGCGGAGGCGCGAAGTCTTTCTGATCGAGCGCCAGATACGCGTTGTGAAACTGAACGGTGAGAAGATTCAGCTCGCTTAAATGTTTTGTGACGTCTGTCTTTCCGGCGCTGCTGGCCATGCCGACGCCGAAAAGCTCGCCAAAAGGGCCGTGCAGGGGGATGGCCACGCCGTCCTTAAGCCCGGCCTCCTCGCCGTCCAACATGAACTGTTTTTGTCGGGAGGTAAGTTGCAACCGGGACATCATGCGTTCCCAAGTAAACGGCAATCGCGCCATGGTGCAGCATTTTCTCACCGGGTCTTTTTGAATGAATCCGTGTTCGACATAATGTTTTATCCAGTCATCCGGATAGTTCTTCATTAAACTTGGAGATCGGAGGCTATCATAATGAGGATGGGGTAGGAGCACGCTGTACATAATGCGATCAAAGCCGTAGGCGCCGACCGCTTTTTCATAGACGGCGAAAAGCTCTTCCACGGTTTGCGCAGCGTTCGACTTCTCAATGAACTCGGAAATGGTCCCCATCCGGAATCCCCGGTGTTCCGCAATATGATCGATTGAAGTCTGGCGGCTTTTCCCCTTATAAGACCGATTTCTTTTTGATAAACTTTTGATAGAAAGAATAGCTTAAAACGCGATTTTAAATCTAGCCGGTAATCTGCAATAAGGCTGGCGGGACGGTAGATTTCAAACATGGCTAGCCATGGAAACGCACCGTCCTTCCACGTCTTGAAAGGGCCATCCGATGGGAAAAGACACTATGGAAATGCCGGTCCGGCAGTACAAGGGGAAAACCCGGGGCCGCCGCATCAAAAAAAAGCGCCTCCCGCCGGGCGTCCCCAACCCGATCGATATCCACGTCGGCGGCCGCATACGCTTGCGCCGTATTCTGCTTGGCCTGAGCCAGGAAAAACTGGGCGATGCTGTCGGATTGACTTTCCAGCAAATCCAGAAATACGAGCGTGGCGCCAACAGGATTGGCGCTTCCCGCCTGCACCAGTTTAGCCGGGTCCTGGACGTGCCGATCTCATTTTTCTTTGACGAGTTGCCGGCTGGCTTGGAAACCACGGAGAAACAAGTGGCCGCCGGCCTTCGGGATCGGGACCGGAAAAACCGGATACAGGACCCCATGGCCAAGCGCGAAACGCTTGAACTGGTCCGCGCCTATTACCGGATACCGAAGCCACGGGTGCGCAAAAATCTTTTTGAATTTGTCAAGTCATTGGCAGGCAATTCTGGGAGGTACTGAGACATTCACATTGGGCCGGTGCCTGTTGATGCTGTTTTATATATCTGTCTTCATATGAACAAATTGGCGATAAAAGCCCTCAAAAAAACCAGTCGCAGCCTTCCTGAAACCGATTTAACCGACTGAGTGGCAAACGCCGATTTCACACACAGGTTGAACAGTGAGGAGTATCGATCCGCGGTGGATTGATGGCAACCTGGACTTCCTCAAACCTAGATTTGCGATCAGGAGGTCCCCATGCCCCTTACCGACCCAAAATTCCACCTGACCTTTCCTGCCCGCCGAATGGCCCTTGACGGCCGGGATTTTCCTCACTGGTGGGTGTTTGCCCGAGGTCGCAGCCTCGGCTACCACAAAGGCCTTACCGTTTCCTCATGGTTCGCTAGGATCAGGCTTAAGGTCGATCGTTACTGGCAAACGCGCCTCGGCGAGGCCGACGATACGTTCCCAGCCGACGGGCTCACAGTCCTCTCCTTCGATCAGGCCCGCCAAAAAGCCGAGGAGTGGTGCGATGAGCACGCCAACGAAGCGTGTCCCCGCTACCTCGATCACGAGAACCACCCCGTTTACCCGGACTTGCCACCCAGTCTGCCTTACACGGTCGCCCACGCCATGGTCGACTATATGAAATGGTATCGAGAAAACAGGAGTGGTTTTGCGCGAATTTATTACGATACCCGAGCATACGTGCTACCGAGGTTTGGACACTTGCCATTGGAGCAGTTGACCACACGAATGCTTCGGGAATGGATCGACGAGCTGGCGGAAACACCAGCGAAGGTGCGCGTGCGGCAAGGTGAACCGACCCAATACAAGGTCAAAAAGGATGATCCGGAGGAACGGCGGCGCCGACGTAATACGGTCAACCGCACCCTTGCTATCGTCAAGGCGGCCTTCAATCGGGCCTATGAGCACGGGTACGTTGATTCTGATCTGGCTTGGAAACGCGTGAAGAAGTTTCTTCGAGTCGAGCCGAAGAGTCCGCGCTACCTCGAAAAGGACGACTGCCAGAAACTGATCGCAGCATGCACATCTGAATTGCGTACACTTGTGGTCGGCGCGCTTCTGTCCGGTTGCCGGGTTGGTGAGCTAAGATCGATGCGTGTGGGAGATTATCTGCCCGTGGTAAAGCGCTTGCTGATCACGAATGCCAAGGGCGGGCGTGTCCGCCACATCTCTCTGTCGGACCATGGTGCCTACTTTTTCGCCGCTCTGGCCAAGGATCGATCCGCGAATGAACTGATGTTTATGCGCGCCAACGGGGGCGCCTGGCGTCCAAGCAGTCACCATCGGCCGTTTCACAAGGCAACGTTCAAGGCCGGGCTGCCTCAAACCGTCGCTTTCCATCACCTTCGCCATACTTATGCCGCTCATGCGGCGATGGCCGGGATCCCATTACAGGTAATCGCGAGGCAACTGGGCCATGCCGACACTCGACTGGTAGAACGGCTCTATGCCTATGTAGGTAGTTCCTACCTTGACGATGTGATCAGGACTAAAATGCCGGATTTGGTGACACTGGATACGATTTGAAATGACCCACTCCGATAATCCGGGCTCCTTAATACAAAAGGATTTGGCGTTGCTTGGGTTGGTGAGCGCGCCATTCTTCCTCAACGACTTCGCCTTCATGGCGACGGAAACGGCGACGGCGTGGCTGGCCGCCGACTACGGCTCCAAGATCCTGGCGCTCGCCCTGCTGTTCGGCCTGGCGCCGCTCAGGCAGGCCGTCGCCGGGACTGCGGTATTGCCGCGGGCGCCCTTGGAGTCCGTCGTCCTCACGGCCGTCTGCGCCGCCTTCGTCATCGCCGCCGACTGGCTGCTGCGCTCGGCCGTCGACATCGAGATCGCGGCGCTGGTGCTGTTCAAGTACCCGTCCTTGGACTCGCCCATCCTCTACTGGACCGACATCACCTTCGGCCTGGCGCTGACGGCGGCGAGCGAGGAGCTGGTGTTCCGCGGCCTGTTCGCGCGCCTGATGGCGCGGGCGTTCCCCGGCGCCGCGGCGATGGCGGTGGCGTCGGCCGCGTTCTTCGCCCTCATCCACTGGTCGCTTGGGGTCGCGTCGCTGGCCGTCGCCTTCGTCGCCGGGCTGGCGCTGATGGCGCTCTACCGGCGCACCGGCTCGCTGTGGCCTCCGATGGCGGCGCATTACCTGGTCAACCTCTGGGACTTCGTCTGATGATCGCCCGGGTCTTGGGGAGAAACGATGGCAAGGGTGAACAACCACTGAGATCACAGAGGACACAGAGAAGTGGAAGTTATCGCGCCTTTGGCGCGCAGGTTTTCTCTCGTCTCAATGCTCTCTGTGTTCTCTGTGGTGAAAACGGCGTTTGAAACGGGACAAGTTTAGCCGTCCTGGGTGATGCGGCCGATCAGGTCCAGCTTCACCGCTTCGGCGCGCCCGATATCGACCTGGCAGGTGCCGGCGGCGTGGTGGCCGCCACCGCCGTATTCCAGCATCAGCTTGCCGACGTTGGTCTTCGACGAGCGGTCGAAGATCGACTTGCCGACGGCGAACACCACGTTCTGCTGGTCGCGGCCGGTCATCACGTGCATGGAGATATTGCTGCTCGGGAACACCGCGTAGATCATGAACCGGTTGCCGGAGTAGATGGTGTCCTCGTAGCGGACGTCGATGACCGCCAGTTTGTCGTGGAGCTGGGTGCAGCGCTTCAGTTGTTCGACGAACTTCTCCTGCTGCTCGAAGTACAGATCGACCCGCTCCTTGACGTCGGGGAGCCGCAGGATTTCCTCGATCGAGTGCTCGCGGCAGTATTCGATCAGCGCCATCATCAGTTCGTAATTCGGCACCCGGAAGCCGCGGAAGCGGCCGAGCCCGGTGCGCGGGTCCATCATGAAGTTGAGGAGCGCCCACCCGGTCGGCTGCAGCACTTCCTGCTTGTTGAATTGCGCCGAGTCGGCCTTGTCGACCGCGGCCATCAGCTCCTCGCTGACCCGCGGGAAGGCGTCCTTGCCGCCGTAGTAGTTGTAGACGACCCGCGCCGCCGACGGCGCCTTGCCGTCGATGATGTGGTTCTCGTAGCGCTTGCCGAGGCGCTCGACCTCGCTGGCGTGGTGGTCGAACGCCAGATGCACGCCGGGCAGATACGGCAGATTGGTGGTGATGTCTTGGTCGGTGATTGTGACGCGGCCCTGCTGCATATCGTTGGGATGCACGAACAGGATGTCGTCGATCAGCTCCAGTTCCTCGAGCAGGACGGCGCAGACCAGACCGTCGAAGTCGCTGCGGGTGACCAGGCGGTATTTTTGATCTGACATTGGAAATCCGGCCCAAAAATGCTGCTAACAAAACGTCTATCACATCCCCATAGCACAAGGGCTTGTGGATATTACTGGCTATCTAGATCGAGCGGAACCAGCGGTTTACCGACTTTTCGCATTTGATTTCAAGACCTCCGCCCGCCATTTATTGAAGCTTATGGAATCAATTTATTAATGTGAAATTAGTTAACTATATAATTAACTAATATAAGATTAATGAATAAATTCGACGGTAGGTGGCGATTTGATTGTCGGCCAATCCCTAAGAGCCAATCCCTAAGACATGACACCCAACGCAAATTTTAACCCCTGCGGGGCGTGCCATGTCGTTGAATAGAATACCGATTCTCGGTCGTGGTGCGCCTCATGATGACGAGGGCGGCAATTTGTCAACCTCGTGGCCAACTCTTATGCCGATTGACTTGGTGGGCTCCGTCCGGGTTCGCCGGCATCCCTACCACCGCCACTGATCCGCCTCTGCCAGCGGCTTCTCCGGCGCTCCCGGTGCTTATCGGGTCCCGGTCCCCATCATCTCTAGCGCCCCGTTGCCGACCCAACGGGCCTTCCAGCCTCGTGTCGCTTCATGTTGAAGCGTCGTCATTCCGCAACCTGCAATCCCATGGCTGTAGCCTCGAGGATTCCATGGAACTTGCTCCGGATTTCGCCGTGGCACCACGTGAGGTAGCGAGCCACCTCGTCATTTTTGACGACGGAAGTTAGATACCCCCGTGTCAGATCCAGGTTGAGATAGTCGGAACCGTACGAGTCCTCGATCAGCTTGCAACGGTGTCAGGTTCAGGTTGCGCCAATATACCCAAAACGAGATTTTTCATATTATTTTAGGTAGAAAAAGTTTATTATTGTACATCAGAAAATACATAAATTTACGAACGCGAAAATGTCATCACCACGGCGAAACAAAACTTAACAGAGAGGTGCTCGACTAAATCGCCTTACCGATTTTCGACCATTTGGGGGGGAAGATTTGGTGATTGAAAATATTTATCTGGTGCCGCCGTTAGCGTTTGCACGCGTCGGTCAGTCATCGACCCCTTGTCCATCCTTCATGTGGGGGCCAAGCGACATTTCACCACGGGGATCGGGGATTACGTCTCTGGTACCCGCGGAGACGCTCAATATTGATGCGAATGGCACCATAACCTCCACTACCCCAAAAATTCTCTTGTTTCGGGACGATGAAGGTATCCGTCCGGTTTGCCCGTTCTTCGAGCTTCATGCCGATTGGATCGACGCGACGGGCAAAACACGAAACGGCCCCGTCACGCAAAATCTCCTCGGCGAGTGGGGCTGCGTGCTATCGGATGTCCGCTGGACGATCGAGATTGGGAACCTCAAGGCGTTTCACTATACTTATGATCTCGGTGACCGCATCAAAGCATCCGTCGAAATAGGCGCCGAGGACCACAAAGTCACTTCCATCATCGGCGCCTCGCCTGCGCAGGCACCCATTAAGCTTATTACTCTCGAACGAGGCTTGCCCCTCGGCGCGATTCAGGCGGCCAGGCCGTCTCGGAAATTTTCCGGGATACGGCTCCGCGTATATCCGCCAAAGGGTCTCATCTATGGGCCCGAAGATTTACCGGCACGTATCGAAGAGATCGACTTTGACTTTGAGATTGAGAACGAACGGCCAAACGCAGAGTGGCGTGGTTTTACTTTGCCGAAGGACAAATTGATCGTGAACCCGCAAGCGCATTGGCCGCGCTATGTCTCCGATGCTGGTACCTTAGGTCCGTTTTTCCAGGATGACTACCGCAATACGCCCGGCGGGTTGCTCGCTGCGCCCTTTGTCTCGATTCCCTGGATCGCGGGAAATCCCGTTCAGCAACGTTCTCTTGGGCTTGTGGATGATGTCGGCGATGGTATTGTCACCTGCCGATTGCAAGTTGGCGCGCGGCAAATCAAGGCGATCGCGCGGATAGTCATCGGGCCGCCCGACTTCGCACCTGCAAATCGTACACCGGTGTCGCTGGCGGACAACCTGACGGATCGGGAGGACCGATATGGAGTCAGAGGGGCGAACGCGTTGTCAAAACGGGAACTTGGCGAGCTTGTTCTCGACATACTCGAACGCGCCTTTGAGACGTCCGAGCTAATGCATCGGGATTATCAAAATTTTCGGTCAGTACGGACAAATCAATTTACACTCACGGATTTAGGATCACGATCGCCATTTGACGATGATGACTTGCGGTCCATGCTTTGGCCAGTGCCTGACCCAAAGATCATCATCGAGGGGCGGCTAAGTGCAATGACGTTGTCCGAGACGGGCACACGGAAGCACCGGCGGCATGCTGCACTCGAATACCTGGAGGATCGATTTCGCGAGAACCCAGAACTCTTCGAGAAATGGATCCGACGGCCAGTCGATCCTAACCCATTTTTCGACCGTCGCATGCCGGCGCTCATGCGTGGTTCCGACGGGCGTCCGTTTCACCTGACCCGTCGCCAATGGGAGATTATCCGCGCTTGGATGGCCAAATTGCGCACGGATGCGACTGCCGCAGCTGCTGGCCGTTAAAGGTGCCCGATGAGCAACAAACAGGCTGAGTTCCACCTCGTCCAAAGCGTCATCGGACGACATCTCTTCGTGACCAATGGCAGCCGCCTTTACGACATCGATTACGATGGGGCATTCACGCTCGACGATCTCGAAGGCATCATTGAGGATTTGAGCAGCACTGCCACTCGTTGGATCGACGCGGAGCCGATTGCTCCGCCACCGTTGCAAACGTTGTCGCTCAACGTCGCTCAAGCCTGCAATATGGGTTGCGGCTATTGCTACGCCGATAAGGGTAAGTTCAAGGGAAAAGCGCGCGTCATGTCGATTGAGGTCGCACGGAGCGCAGTTGACCGCCTTATCGCTGAATCCCGAGTTGGCGCCGATCTCGTCATCGGGTTCATGGGAGGCGAGCCATTCCTCAACCGGCGTTTATTACATGAAATCATGCCTTACGCGGAAATGGCGGCGGCTGCCCGCGGACACAAAATTCGGTTCTCGCTCACGACAAACGCAACTTTGCTGGAGCCCCAAGACGTACGGTTGCTCGCCGACCACAACGTCCAAGTGGCAATCTCGATTGATGGGCCGAAATCGATTAACGATTCTGTGCGCTCTCTGAACAACGGCGGGAGCGCTTACGCGCAACTGCTACACTCACTCGATCTTTTCGAAAGAAAAGGCTGGCCGCGGCACTTATCGGCGCGAATAACCGTGACGCCGGCGGCGCGCGATTTGCCGCGCATCCTTGACCATGTTCTTTCGCTCGGCTTCGATTCGGCTGGGTTCGCAGCCGTGCTTGTTTCGCCGGATATCCGTTACACATTCAGCAAGGATGATTTCAAGTGGTTCCTGTCGGGAATGGTAGCTTGTGGAGAAAAAGCGAAAAACGCGATTCTTTCCCACGATTGCTATCCGTTTTCCAACTTTGAAACTGCACTCTACGAAATTCACCGCGGAAGTCATCGCCCGTATCCCTGCGGTGCAGGCGCAGCATATCTAAGTGTTAACGCCGATGGTGAGATGTTCACTTGTCACCGTCTAATTGATGATCCAACCCACCGCATGGGCACTGTGTGGGACGGTAGCGACGTTGCCGCACGAGCCCGCCACTTGGCAGCACGCCACGTCGATCGGCAAGAGCCCTGCCGATCTTGTTGGGCTCGTTATTTGTGTGGAGGTGGCTGCTATCACGAGATTGATCGCCGTGGACGCCTTGGATGCGATTACATTCGAGGTTGGTTGGACTACTGTCTCTCCACTTATGCTGAGATCAGGGAGACATCGCCAGACTATTTTGATGGCCATAGCGACTATTTCTCGACTTTTGCGGCCCAAGGGATCGATGCCCCGAAATGAACCAGCGATTTGGATAAGTCATGACAAAGCGCGAACTAAAAGGCTTCAAACTTTTTCCGAGAAATCTGACTGCTCGAGCTGACGTTGTGGTGCGCGGCAACTCCGTGACGACTCGACCCGAAACCGGGGTGGAGAACTGTTTCCCAGGTCTTGAGTTCGACCAACGAAATCTCGACAAAACCTTTTTTCCAGGCCTTCTTTTCGAACTCCACCATGATGCCGGCGTAGTGCTTAGGGATTTTACGAACCCAGGCCCGGCGAGCGAATTCATCCAACCCGACGAGATTGTCCGTGGTGTCTACATGGCCTATCTCCAGGGCGTTTTCGCGTCGCGCATCCCAGGCGTCGAGCCGAAGCAGCGAATTATCAGATTCGCGCCGCCAGCCGGGCTCGAAAGTTGGCGATTTATCCGCGACATGGAGCACGGACCGATCGCTGTCGTCCTATGCGATGGTGATGCGTTCTCGGCAGTCGGAAGTGGTGCGCTGGAAGTTTCGACGGTTAGAAATTGGCTTCGAACCCGCAAAAATCGATCTATCCCCGTGCCCACCGTCGGTCGTTTCGTCCTTTTATTCGGCGAGCGCGCGCGTTTTTTGACCAATGACGGCGTTATTGATCCGGCGCTGATTGAACCCGGCGACCTGACGCGTAGTCTCTGCTCACCATGGCAATACGATTTTGCCGATTGCGGTTGTTTCTATTGGGCTGCGAACAAGCCCGACCTCGTCTCTAGTGAGGCGCAACCGAATCGGGTGCTCAATTTCCAGCGGAAGAATCGTTCTCCTCAGGGCGACAGGGCGACGACGGCGGACGATTGGCTCCTGAAGCACGAGGGCCTGTGGGATGGTACTGACCTCACCATGCGGCATGTTGAGATGATAAATCGCTGGCACGAGCTTCCATTTGTAGTCGATGGCCGTGAGACGGATCGTTACGAGCCCGCCTTTCTCAAACTAATGTCAAAACTCCTCACGCGAGCGGAAATTGTCGATCGCCTTAAGAAACTCGCGCCCGTTGAGCATGCACTCTCGGTCGAGTATCTCTACGCTTACTACTCTCTGGCATTGCCATCGGAGCGGCCGACCGGAGCGGGAGGAGCGCACGACCGCATTTTCACCGCGGGCGACGAAGTATTTCAGGTCGCCATTGACGAGATGCGGCATTTGCGCGCTGTCAACGAAATCCTAGTCGAACTCGGCGAGCCATGTGTGTTGGGGCGGGCGAAGATCATCGGAGAGGACTTCGATGGTACCGGCCGCGCATTCAATCATCCTTTTACTCTCGCGCCACTCACTCGCGCCCATCTCGATTGGTTCATCGAGGTGGAGGCCGCCAGCCAAACTCACGATGAAAACACGATTGATGGAATGTACACGCTCTTATTGCGAAGTATCGAGGCGAGCAATGAATTTGACGACCATCAGAAAATTCGGCTGTCTCATCTGATCAAGGTTATCGTCGACGAGGGAATTGACCATTACACACGCTTTTCGCGCGCCAAGAGCGCACTGGCCGGAATTCCGGAGACCAAATACCTGAAGGTTCCTGTAAAGGGCCAGCCGAAATTGTTGCCGAAGAATAATCCCGATCGCATCCTTCAAGATACTTTGGACGCGGCGTATTTCGTTGTCTTGCGTTCGCTCGACTTCGTCTTCCAACTCGGCGATAAACAGCGCGGTGCGATGATGGAGTCAGCGCGCCGGGCAATGTTCAACATGGACGATGCGGCCCGATCACTTTCTGATCGAGGATACGGCGCCATGTTTGACCACACGCGATTTGGTTTGGTGCGTCCCATTGCTGCACGAAGGGCGCGCGCGCTATCTGTTGAAAGTCGCCGAAAGTCTCGGGTGTCGAGCGCTGCAGCGGTTGGTGAGCCTCTTCGCGCGGTGCTAAAACGGTTGCGGACCAACAGCAGCGGCAAGCTTAAGAAACTTGCAAATCGAATGGACGTCCAGCTGACCGCCATGACACGGGAGTTCGAGGTCGCCGCGATGGATGTCGAGAGTTGAGCTCAAATAAAAGTGTGCGGATTGAAGGCAGCGGTATAGCTGGGGCGTCCGCGGCAATTCTTCTCTCCCAACGAGGCTTTGACGTCACTCTTGCGTCTGGTGCATCGAGGGGAGAGCGAATCGTGGCAATACCGCGGAGCACTGTCGAGCTCTTTCATGAACTACTTGCAGTGAGTATCAAAGATCTTGTGCCGAGCCGCCGGATCCTGGCGAGAGATGTCGCTTGGGATTCGACCGGATTTACCGTTGTACCCTTTGACGCCATCGTCTGCGACGCAAGTGCCCTGGCCAGTGCGCTCATCGATGGTCTGGATGGCGAAGTCGTAAATCGTGACGACCCCGGCTCCGGTGGATACGGTCATTCGTTCTTTCTCCGTGCGCATGGCCGCGTTTCCGTCGCGCGCGGATTACACGCTGGCAGCCGGCGCGCAATCGGAGGATGGATTGAGGATCTGCCAAACTTCGACATTACACGGTCGTTGATTGCGGCAGTGCCCGGGGGATGGCTATTTGGTGTCGGCCACCCGGAGCAGGGAATCGCCTTGGTTCTTGTGCATCCGGCCACGCACGATGACGATTCGAATGCATCCGCTCTGGTTGGCGCCATCCGGTATCTTTGGCCGGGTCACGAGAGCAAGGTTCGCCCTCTCGCCCAGCATGCAATTTCCGTAGCTCCGATATTTGACCCACAATGCGCAGCGAGAGGCGAATTGGCAATTGGCAACCGGGCGTTCACAATCGACCCGCTACGCGGCGACGGCGTGGGCTACGCTCTCCGGGGGGCGCTCCTCGCCCATTCTGTGTTGGCCGCCATCTCCAGCGGGCGAGAGCCGGCCCCTTATCTCGCCTACTATCGCGCCCGCTTATCTGACGCGTTTTGTACGCACGTTCGCGCCTGCATATCTCACTACAAGCGGGCTTGGAACGCCGCCATCTGGGCATATGAAATCGATGACATGTCGCAATGCCTATCCCAAATTTCTCCGCATCAGCCGCATGCCTTCCACTTGCGGGGGCGCGACTTAGTGCCCGCATAGTTCACGTGATCAAGAGTTGATGGCAACTGCGCTTGCGAGGCTCACGCCAATCGGGCAGGCAAGCTATGTGGTGGGTCGCCACGGCGAGGTTTTGGCTGAGAACGTTTTGGCGATCCCCTTGCGATCCGGTTTCGAGCGGCAGCAATGACCGGCTCTTCAGCCAATTACAACTTCTTCGAAAAGTTGGTGTGTCTCAATGCGCTAACCAAGTCGTTCCGATCACATAAGCTGGTGTTCTATTTACTTGAGAGCAACATGGACACCCGGTCCTTGGCCGGGGCGGACGAGAGAGTCAGGATCTTTTGAGAGTGAAATGTCTATTCAACCCGGTGCGAGGGGCCGAATACGGCCAACCAGTTCGTAACGTACAGTAACCCCGTCAACAACAGTCGGCAGATCACTGACCTTCCGGTCGCTTAAATTGACCTTCAGGTAATAGGCCCCATGGTCACATCCCATCCCGATCCCGACAACGCTCAGGCGAGAGCCCAACAGTCCTTTCAGCTTCACCTTGGCCAAACGGGCTTGATCAATCGTAACCATGCCGAAGAAACGTCAATTTACTCGCCATCAAATGAGAAGGTCGATCTTCAACTTCCCGAGTATGGTACCATATCGCAGCGTCCCGAATCCCGTGTTGTATTGAAGGTCGATCCCGGCCGTCATCCCGCGAAGGCCTTTGTCGCGCGTGTTTCTGCAAACGCCGACTTCCTAAAGCGGTACGGACGACGTCAGGTGATGCGGAGAAACCGGAATGCTTCCGGATGGGACCCGTGATGCGCGATGCCGCCAGCGCCAATGAGTCAAAGACCGAACATTCCGTCGCCCCAAATCGTTTCACGCGGCTCGAATGGGCCGGGGCGTTCGGCGACCTCGGCACGCTAATCCCCTTTACCATTGCCTATATCACGTTGCTCAAGATGGACCCGCTCGGCATTCTGTTTGCCTTCGGCGTCATGCTGATCGCATGCGGTTTCTACTATAAGACGCCGTTCCCTGTTCAGCCGATGAAGGCCATCGGCACGGTGGCGACGGCACAGGCCGCCCAAGGTGTTGTGGTTACCGCCAACGCAGTCTATAGCGCCGGGATCGTCACCGGGATCGTGTGGCTTTTGCTCGGTCTCACGGGCACTACCCGAAGGGTCGCCGGCCTCCTGGGCCGCCCCGTCGCTCTCGGCATTATCCTCGGCCTCGGTTTTGCCTTCATGCTGGAGGGAATCAAGATGATGGCCGCGGGCTGGCTGCTCGGCGCGATTGCGCTCGTCGGGACTCTGGTGCTTCTCGTCAACCCGTTGATTCCGGCGATGTTCGTTCTGCTCCTTTTCGGCGTGATCGCCGCGGTCGTCCAGGATCCGTCCCTCATCGACCGCCTCGCCACGGTGCAGCCGGAATTGCGTTTCCCGGTTTTCGCCCTGGGTTCGGTGACATGGGACGAGTTTGTTGTTGGAGGTCTATTTCTGGCGCTTCCGCAAGTGCCATTGACGCTTGGAAACGCCATCGTCGCCGTGACGGAGGAAAACAACCGCCTTTTCCCCGACCGCAAAGTGGACGAGAAGGGCGTGTCGATCTCGACCGCATTGATGAATCTTCTCGGGCCGCTGGTTGGTGGTGTTCCAATGTGCCATGGGGCCGGCGGCATGGCCGGCCATGTCCGGTTCGGCGCGCGGACGGGGGGCGCGCCCATTATTCTCGGCGCGATCCTGGTTCTGGCGGCTCTGTTTTTCAGCGGATCGATAGAAACGATCTTGAAGATTTTTCCCGAGCCCGTACTCGGCGTCATACTGTTTTTGACCGGCGCTCAGTTGGCGCTTGGGCCGATCGCGGCTTTCGAAAAAGGGGATTCTGAAGGCAATCGTTTCGTGATCCTCGCCACGGCGGCGTTTGCCGTATGGAACATCGGTGTCGCGTTCGTTTTCGGCGCCGTTGTTCACTTTTTGCTCAAGCGCAAATGGCTTCGGCTTTGATGAACCACTTCTCGAGCAACCGCGTCGTGACCCTGGATTAGAAGAAGAACCTGACCCGCAGTTCGGCCCGCCCGTCTACCTGCTTCTCGCCGAATTCGGTCAGGCGTCCGCCGACGTTGAGCGCGCCCCGCAGGCGCACTTCGAAGTTCGTGAATCCGGTGTACAGAAGCTCGGGCGTCAGGGATAGACTGCGGTCGCCGAGATTGACGATGCCGATGACCGACGGAGTGAAGTAAAGGATGTCGAACGGCTCCTTCTGGCTTACCCGGATGTAAAGATAATCCCGCGCCGGCGTCTGCCGGCCGTAACCCGCGCGGTTCAGTGTCCCCGCTTTTTGAAGTAGTGTCGAACTGCCGGTGGCCTGGAAGCTGTCGACGGCGTCGTGGACGAGTCGGAAGAAGTCTTGTGTCTCGGACTGCGCGAAGCCCGGGCCGTTATGATAATACTCAACGATATAGGTGGTGTCGGCTTCGCTGAGATAGCGGAGCCCGAGAAGGAAGCTGACCTCGTCGCCCTGTCGGGTCACGATATTTTGCCCTTCGTCCAGTGCCTTGCGTTCGGCGTCCCTGACAAACGCAATCTCGCCATGCATTTCCAGATTGCTGAGAAGATTGCGGGAAAAGTCGGCGCCAAAGCGGGCGGTCCGGGTACCGCTGGCGAGAAACGCAACATCGATGTCGGTGTCCTGATAAAGTAGGTAAAGCTTTCCCCCATAGTTCACGTGCTCGCGGTTTCCGAAGTCCTCGTTCATTGTTTGGTTCACCGGCAGGATCACCGGCGTGACGCCGATTGCTTGCAATGGGCCCTTGAAGGTCCGCACGTAATCAGCGGTCAGCATCCAAAAGCCTTCCCGCGACAGGTCGGGGTCGGTGGGGTCCTTCGTGCGCTCGACGAATCCAACCGGGTTGAAGCCGTAGCCCTTGCCCCACTTGAGGACTTTCTTGCCGGCGTCGATAGAGAGGCCGGTCGCGGGCCGGGCCGCGAGGCCGCCTTCGAACAGCTTGACTTGCTGCAAATCCTCCTGGTCCGCTTCCCACTGGCCGATGCCATGGACCGTGGCGGACGCGGCAAACCAGTCCTTCTCGTACTTCGCCCGGATTTCGGCGGTGCCGGTCGCGCGGCCGTTGTCGACGCCGAGATCGTTGCCTATCGCGTTGAGGCGATAGAACGCGGCATCGCGATCGTACCTGAAATACTCCGGCTTGCCCTCGACATAGCCGCCGATCTGGAAGGCCGGCTTTTCGAACTCGGTGGCGTCGAACTTGAAATCTTCCGCCCGGCTTTCCGGCAGGGCCGCCGAATACACGCCGATCGCGAGGAGCATACCGGCGATCGGACGCATCGCTACTTGCGGAGTGTTTCCGCCCGCGGCATGAAGTTCAAGGTGAAGACCTCGTCCGCAAGCTCCTTTGGATGCATCTCGGCCGAAAGCATGACGGACTTGTATCCCTTGTACAGCGGGCTGTCGGTTTCCAGCGTGCCGGGGCGCAGTGCGGAATCGCCCAAGTCCTTGATGTCGCTGTAACGCAACGTCTTGATCAGCAGGCCGCTCGCAGCATAGGCCTCGATCTTCACCGGCAGAATGGTGCGCTTTTCGACCCACATGGTCAACCGGTCGTAGGCGACCGTGTCGGTCTTGGCCTTCAGCGACAGGATGAATGTGTCCGCCTGCTCTTCCGCCTTTTCGACGGAATATTCGACGCTGTAGTCGAGAGCCAGAATGTCTTGGTTGCTGAAGACGCCGCCAACGACCGATTGCAGGCTGGTGATGCGGACCGGCTTGCCGACTTCGGGAATGTAAAGCCACATGTTGTCGCCGACCCGCAAGGTCGAGCGGCCCTTTTCGCTCGCCGGAGCCAGGAAGAGCGCGAGCATCTTTTCGCGGCCCTTCTTGACCACATAGAGCACGAACTCCTTGCGGGTGCCGTCGGGCTCGATGTTGATCAGCTTGCGCAGCAATTCATAGCTTTCCGGTGCCAGGTTCCGGTCCACCTGCTGCAATACCTTGACGCCGTCGACGGCATGGGCGGAGCCCGACGCCATCGCCAACAACATTCCGGCGAAAATCGCCCGCCGCAGGGTTCCAACCATTCGTTTCTCTCCTGATCTTGCCGCCAGCCCGTGCTCAGACGTGCCGCAGGGCGGCGACCGGGTCCATCCGCGCCGCCCTCCACGCCGGCTGCAGGCTTGCCAGCGTGGCGACGATGATCACGACGCCAGCCGTGATCAGCATGTCCGCCGGCGCCAGGTCGGCGGTCAGACGCAGGTTTTCCGCCTGGCCGAACGAAAACCTCAGATTGCCGAGATTGACGCCCCACACCGCCAGCGCGCTGAGCGCGATGCCGACCACGCTCCCGAAGGCGCCTAGGAGAAGTCCCTCGGTCAGGAACAGGCCGAGGATGCGGCCGGGCGGGGTGCCCATGGCGGCGATGGTGCCGATCTCGCGAATCCGCTCGAACACCGCCATGATCATCACGTTCATCACCGCGATCAGGACGATCGCCACCAGCAGCACGCGCACCGCCACGATCAGCATGTCGATCATCTTGGCGATGTTGGCGAAGGGGGTCAGCTTGGCCCATCCGTGGACCTCGAGCGCCGGCTTGCCGCCCGGGCCCTGGATCGGCGCCAACAGACCGGCCAGGCGGTCCGCCGTCGCCTCGGCCGCCGCGACGCGGGCCAGGCGCACCGCGATCTCGCTCACTTCGTCGGTCTTCATGCGGAGAAGCTGGCGCGCATCGTCGATGTGGATGTAGCCGTCCCGGCCGCCGGGGCCGGTGGCGCTCGCCAGGATGCCGCGGACGACGAAAGTGCGCCCGTTCACCGATCCGTCGCGATTGGTGGCGATCAGGACGATGGTATCGCCGACCTTGACCTGCATGCCGCGGGCCAGCAGTTCGGGCAGTTGAATCTCGCCCTTGGCGATCAGCCCGTCCCTGTTCCCGTTGACCAGCCGATCAAGCAGGCGGGGGCTGGTCGCGATCTCTTTCGCCGGGTCGACGCCGTTGATGCGGATGCTGGTCGTCTGCGTGAAGTTACTGAACATGGCCGGCAGCTTGACGCGTGGCGACCACGCCGCGACGCCTTCGACCTTGCCCAGCGCCTGCTCGACCGCGGCGACCCTTTCGGGGGTCATGTTTAGATCGAGCGGCAGCGTGTCGATGGAGGCGACATAGCCCCGACGGTGAACTTGCAGATGTCCAAGGTAGGATTCGGTAATCTCCGCGATCATCAAGGTCTTGAACGAGCCGGCGAGGGCGACGAACAGCAGCACCGCGACCACGCCCACGGTCACCAGCCCGGCGGTCAGCATGGTCCGCCGCCAGTAGCGGATCAGATTGCGCGAAGCGATTTTCAGGATGTTATACATGCTACGCCGCCCGGCGGTCCTCGCGCTCGACGATGGTGCCGTCCTGCAAATGATAGATGACCTCGGCCTCGGCCATCACCTTCGGGTCGTGGGTGGAAAAGATGAACGTGACCGCGAAATCGTCGCGCAAGCGCTTCATCAAGTCGATGACCCTGACCGCGGTGGCTTGGTCGAGGTTGGCCGTCGGTTCGTCCGCCAGCACCAGCTTGGTTTCGGGGGCAAGCGCGCGGGCGATCGCGATTCGCTGCTTCTGCCCGCCCGAGATCTGGTCGGGGCGCTTGTGCGCCTGGTCGGCCATGCCGACCGCGTCGAGCAGGCCCATGATGCGTTCCCGTCGCTTCGGTGCCGGCCACGACTGAACCATGATCAGCGGGTATTCGACGTTTTCGTAAACGGTCAGCACCGGAACCAGATTGAAGTCCTGAAAGATGAAGCCGATGTTGCGGCCGCGGAAGCTCGCGCTGGCCCGCCGGTCGAGGTGTGTCACGTCGGTGTCGAGCACTCGCAGGCTGCCGGCCGTGGGGCGGTCGAGGCAGCCGATCATGTTGAGGAGCGTGCTCTTGCCGCTTCCCGACGGCCCGACGAACGAAACGAACGAGCCGGCGTCGACGTCGAACGTCACGCCGCGCACGGCCTGGACTTCGACGTCGCCGGCGCGGTAGGTTTTGCTCAGATTATTGGCGCTGATCGTCTGCATTTTCTGATGGGATTCTCGGGCAGATTTGAAGTTTGAATAAAGCACCGTGCATGGTGCCCGGCCTTGACGTCGGTCAATTCAAGGGACGAGTTGCGATACCCTGGCGGACCAAGCCCGCGCCGGGCCTGTCAAGGCGCACACCGCCAATGTTCCCGTCACCGCAACAAAATGGCTTTAGCGCCTCGGCGACGGGCGGAGAAGGTTCGCGCCCGGTCCCTCTTCCTCCGCCAATTTTGGAGATTTCCAATTAACAATCAGCGATTCCCTCGCATCGATTGACGCGGAAGGGCGGGCAGGCGGCAATTGGGTACATCAGCAGTGAGAAAAATCATGGCGGCATGTCTAGGGGTTGCCCCCGCGGGGTGTGCCGCAGACGCGCAACGGGTTATCCCTGGAGGCGGTTTGTACAGTGGAAGCATCTAGGTTATCGACGACGAGAAATGCCGCAAGCTAGGCTTCGAGCTTTAGACCGAGGCCCACGGAAATTGCACCTCCAACTCGAACAAATACGCGCAAACAAGCGGGGCTCAGGTCACAGAAGCCCTCCTTTCTGGGACTTCCCCGAAAAGCAAGAGCCGCGGACTAAAGAAAGCCCGCGGCTCTTTCCGCATGCGACGCGGTCGGAATGCCTAGAAGTCCATGCCGCCCATATCCGGGGCAGCGCCGCCGGACTTCTTCGACTCCGGCTTCTGGGCGACCATGGCTTCGGTGGTGATTAACAAGCCCGCCACCGATGCCGCGCCCTGCAATGCGATGCGCACGACCTTGGCCGGATCGACGACGCCGGCCTTGATCATGTCCTCGTACTCGCCCGTCTGGGCGTTGAAGCCCCAATTCGGGTCACTCTTGTCAAGCAGCCTGCCGGCGACCACGGCGCCGTCGTGGCCGGCGTTTTCGGCGATTTGGCGCACCGGCGCCTGCAAAGCGCGGCGCACGATGTCGATGCCGACCTTCTGGTCGTCGTTGGCCGCCTTGAGGCCGGCCAGCGCCTTCACCGCGTAGAGCAGCGTGACGCCGCCGCCCGGCACGACGCCTTCCTCGACCGCGGCGCGGGTGGCGTGCAACGCGTCATCGACGCGATCGCGGCGCTCCTTCACTTCGGTCTCGGTGGCGCCGCCGACGCGGATGATCGCAACGCCGCCGGCCAGCTTGGCCAAGCGTTCCTGCAGCTTCTCCTTGTCGTAGTCGGACTCCGTCTCGTCGATCTGGGCGCGAATCTGGGAGCAACGACCCTCGATCTCCTTCTTCTTGCCGGCGCCGTCGATGATGG